>Ga0209795_10000019_pt1 | contig 216912 bp, 197 predicted proteins | sample AgamicOrMarz_FD_187166 | JGI IMG/M metagenome (GOLD analysis project Ga0209795, IMG submission 187166) | Agave microbial communities from Guanajuato, Mexico - Or.Ma.rz (SPAdes) (version 2) | ecosystem: Host-associated > Plants > Phyllosphere > Phylloplane/Leaf | place: Guanajuato, Mexico... | reverse complement strand
AGGTGCCGCCGTCGGCGCAAGGGGAATTGCAGGGTGCGATGACGAGCATGACCAGTCTCACGACCATCATCGGGCCGGCCATATTCACCCAGCTTTTCAGCAGGTTCACCGGGGAGGGCGCGATCGTCGAATTTGCCGGTGCGCCCTACCTGATGGCGGCCATCTTCATGGCGTGCGCAGCGATCGTGTTCGTTGCGCGCATATCGCGAGATACCTCTGCCGCTCGCGCGATCCATCAGGTTTCGTGAAGTATGTCGCACAAAAACTGCTGGATGGACCGCCAGCCTTGCCCGGAAAACCTGCCGCCTTTATAGGCAAAGTGCTGCGCCGCTGACCATTTTCTGGAAGCGGCCTTTTCTTTTATCGAGGTTTGAAATGTCGAGTTCGCTCAACACGGTCGCAATCGAAAGCCGGGAAAGCTCGTGGGCGGGACATCTGCGCGCCACGTTTGCTCTTGGGATCCCGCTTGTCGGCGCGCAGCTGGCGCAGATGGCGATCCATACGACCGACGTCATCCTCGTTGGCTGGCTCGGTACCACGGAGCTTGCGTCCGTCGTTATCGCGACACAGGCGTTTTTCATTGTCTTCATCTTCGGCACGGGCTTTACCAGCGCCGTCATTCCGCTCGTTGCGCAGGCCCTCGGCCATAATGACAAGGTGGGTGTCAGGCGTGCGGTTCGCATGGGGCTTTGGGTCGTCATCGCCTATTGCGCCCTGATGGCGCCGATCCTCTGGTTTTCCGAGCCGATCCTGCTTGCGCTCGGCCAGGCGCCGGATGTGGCGGCGAATGCCCAGGGTTATCTGCGCATCGCGCAATGGGGCATGTTCCCGGCGCTCGGCCTGTTCGCGATCCGCAGCTTCGTGACCGGGCTCGAGAAGGGCAGCATCGTTCTCTATGTCACGCTCGGGATGTTCGCGATGAACTTCGTGGTGGCCTATCTGACGATCTTCGGCCATTTCGGCGCACCTCGGCTTGGTATCTACGGTGCAGCCCTTGCGGCCGTCTGCGCCAATCTTACCGGCTTCATCATCATCATCGCCTATGTGCAGATGCATGAAGCGACACGGGCCTACGAGATATTCGTGCGTTTCTGGCGCCCTGACTGGCCGATCATTCGCGAGGTACTTGTCCTCGGTCTTCCGATCAGCTTCACCATTCTCGCCGAAACCAGCCTGTTTGCGGCCGCATCGCTGCTGATGGGAATGATCGGCAAGCTGGAGCTTGCGGCCCATGGTATCGCGCTTCAACTGGCGTCGATCGCCTTCATGATCCCGCTGGGGCTGGCGCAGGTGGCGACCGTTCGTGTCGGGCTTGCAAACGGTCGCGGTGATGATCTCGGGGTGAAACGGGCAGGGATCGCGGTTCTGGTCGTCAGCGTCGTTTTCGCGATCGTCGGCAGCATTCTTTATGCGGCGTTCCCGTTCTTCTGGGGGGGGCTGTTTCTGGATACGACTCAGCACGATGCCGCTGCCGTGCTGGCGCTTGCCGCGCCGCTGATCGTGATTGCCGGGGCATTTCAGTTGGTCGATGGTCTGCAGGCAGTCGGCGCCGGGCTGCTGCGCGGTCTCAAGGATACGAAAATCCCGATGATCCTTGCGCTGATCGCCTATTGGCCGATCGGTTTCGTCTGCGCCTATGTCTTCGCCTTCCCGCTCGGTCTCGGCGGCAAGGGTGTCTGGTTAGGCTTCGTGCTGGGACTTGCCGCTGCCGCTATCTTCCTATGCGTCCGTTTCTGGATGCTGGTGAAGCGCCAAAAAGAAATGGCCCGCTGAAAGCGGGCCATTCGAAAGTCTCTAAAAATCTGATGATCAGCGTTCGGCGAGAGCCGGTTCGCCCTTCTTTTCGCGCACCAGATTGATGAAGCGGCGGAAGAGATAGTGGCTGTCCTGCGGGCCCGGCGAAGCTTCCGGGTGGTGCTGGACGGAGAAGACCGGCTTGCCGGAGAGGCGCAGGCCGCAATTGGTGCCGTCGAACAGCGAGATGTGAGTCTCTTCAACGCCTTGCGGCAGTGACTTCGAGTCGACTGCGAAGCCGTGGTTCATCGAAACGATTTCGACCTTGCCCGTCGTGTGGTCCTTGACCGGGTGGTTGGCGCCGTGATGGCCCTGATGCATCTTTTCGGTCTTGGCGCCGAGTGCGAGACCCAGCATCTGGTGACCGAGGCAGATGCCGAAGGTCGGGATGTCGGTCTTGATAATCTCCTGGATCACCGGCACGGCGTATTCGCCGGTTGCAGCCGGATCGCCCGGGCCGTTCGACAGGAAGATGCCGTCCGGCTTCAGCGCCAGAATGTCTTCGGCGGAAGTCTGGGCCGGGACGATCGTGACTTTGCAGTCGAGACCGGTGAAGAGGCGCAGGATGTTGCGCTTGACGCCGTAATCGATGCAGACGACGTGATACTTCGCGTCTTCGGCCTTCAGTTCGCTATAGCCTTCGTTCCAGACCCAGGGCTTTTCAGTCCACTGCGAGGACTGGCCGGATGTGGCTTCCTTGGCGAGGTCGAGGCCTTCCAGGCCGCTCCATGCCTTGGCTTCGGCTTTGAGCGCCTCGATGTCGAAGACGCCATTCGGGTCGTGGGCGATGACGGCATTCGGTGCGCCGTGTTCGCGGATCCAGGCGGTCAGCGCGCGAGTGTCGATGCCGGACAGGCCGATGACGCCGCGGCTCTTCAGCCAGCCATCGAGGTCCTTGGCTGCACGGTAGTTGGACGGGTCGGTGATGTCGGCCTTGAAGATCGTGCCGACCGCGCCGCGGCGTGCAGCCGGCGTCAGGTCTTCGATATCTTCGTCATTGGTGCCGATATTGCCGATATGCGGGAAGGTAAAGGTGACGATCTGGCCGAGATAGGACGGATCCGTGAGGATTTCTTCGTAGCCGGTGAGCGCCGTGTTGAACACGACTTCCGCCGGAACCTTGCCGGTCGCGCCGATGCCGGTGCCTTCGATGACAGTGCCATCCGCAAGAACGAGGAGGGCGGTGGGCTTCTTAGGTGTCCAGGGAGCGGAGCCGGTCATGTCTATCCTTCTGACCCATCGTTCCCGTCTCGGCGAAGACAGGCTGCAGGGGTTCATGTTGTCGCAGAAAAGTGCGCAAGCGTCATCGCCGGCGGCTCTTCAATCCAAATGTCGTGCAGGTGCGGGAAAATAAACAAAGGCTAAGGCGCGGTCAATGTCATCCGTTAAAGAATCACCCTCAATCGACGCGGTTAGGTGGGAAAAGATTGATCGGCCCCGTCGCCTGATCTATCACCGCCTTCAACAGCCCTCATTTGGGCGCTGCGGGACGTGTCGGCCCGCCATGACGGAGAATACTTCAGATGATGCGCGAAAAGCTCACCGAATCCATGAAGGAAGCCATGAAGGCGAAGGACAGCCGCCGGCTTTCCACCGTTCGCCTGATCCAGAGCGCGGTCAAGGATCGCGACATCGCCAATCGTGGTGTCGGCAAGGATGCTGCTACCGACGATGAAATCCTGCAGATCCTGCAAAAGATGGTGAAGCAGCGCGAAGAGTCGGCCAAGATCTACGAGGATGCAGGCCGCGCCGAGCTTGCCACTCAGGAGCGCGAAGAAATCGATGTGCTCAAGACGTTCATGCCGGAGCAGCTTTCCGACGAGAATGTCGGCGAGATCGTTGCGGCCGTCGTCGCCGAAATCGGCGCTGCCGGGATGAAGGACATGGGCAAGGTCATGGCCATCCTGCGCGAGCGTTATGCCGGCCAGATGGATTTCGCCAAGGCTTCCGGCGTCATCAAGGCGAAGCTGAACTGAGGTCTAGTTTCGCATTTCTATATTTGTGCGAGGCGGGTAACTGGATGGTTTCCCGCCTTGTTACTTGAGGCGCTTTTGTTCTTCGACATAGTGTTTGAGCACCGCATTGATACGGGTCTGATAGCCCTTGCCGGTGGCGCGGAAGAAGTCGATCACTTCCTCATCGACGCGGATGGAGATGGATTTCTTCGCCTTAGGGATGACTAAGACAGCCTTCGACCAGTCGATCTCCTTGAAATCTGCCCAATCGGGATCATCGGCGATGGCCCGTTCGATATCCTCGTCAGTCATGGCGTCAACGCGCGCCCAGTCGGTCTTGCTTTCGCCCCGCGCGATCATTGCCTCGATTTCTTCAGCCGTATATCTGACGATACGCTCTTTGCTCATTCTTACTCGCAGTTCTCGCTGATTTGATTCTGCAAACTTCACCACGCATCGTATAGATGACCGCGATCAGCCTTTGCCGTTCGGGGCAAACTGCAAGAATTCGGATTTCCCCATTTCGTCGAGTTTCGAATTCAACATGCGGCAAATTTAACGCCCGAGCCGCATCGGCAAAGTCTATCTGATGCTTCTGAATGTTGGTGCGTCGTTTCGAATCGTCCCACTCAACGAGCGGGAAATCTCTCTCTACCTTCATCATCGTGGCTTGTTTCCATTGGATCTCGATTACATTAAATCATTCAGTCGATCTCCAGCGTGCCACGATTGGCTATACGAAATGTATATACACGGGTTGCCTCGGTCAAGCCTGTGAATAGCGGGTAGCATTCGACTTGGCGGTGGCGTTCCGGGGGCCGCATGCTTATATGGACGCTCGCCACGAGGGTATCATGCGCTTTTCAAACACGTTCCTAGACGAGATACGCGACCGCGTGCTGATCTCCACGGTGATCGGCAGACGTGTGACGTGGGATCGGCGCAAGACGAATGTGTCGCGCGGGGATTATTGGGCCTGCTGCCCGTTCCATGGCGAGAAAAGCCCGAGCTTTCACTGCGAGGACCGCAAAGGGCGGTATCATTGCTTCGGTTGCGGTGTCTCGGGTGACCATTTCCGTTTCCTGACGGATCTTGAAGGACTGAATTTCCCGGAAGCCGTGCAGCAGATCGCCGATCTTGCCGGCGTTGCCATGCCGCAGCCCGATCCGCAGATGGAGAAGCGCGAGAAGGAACGGACCTCGCTGCAGGACGTCATGGAAATGGCGACGCTCTATTTTCAGGATCAGTTGCAGAGCGCCAATGGCGCCAAGGCGCGGGCTTATCTTCGTGATCGCGGATTGACCGGTCGGACGATCGAGACGTTCCGTCTGGGCTATGCGCCCGAAAGCCGCAACGCCCTTAAAGAGTATCTTGCGGGGAAGGGCGTGCCGAAGGAGCAGATCGAGGCTTGCGGTCTTGTTCGCCACGGGTCGGATATTCCTGTCTCCTACGACTATTTCCGTGATCGCATCATGTTCCCGATCCTGTCGTCGCGCGAGAAGGTTATTGCCTTCGGCGGCCGTGCCATGGCTGCGGATGCGATGGCGAAATACATGAACTCGCCGGATACCGAACTCTTTCACAAGGGGCAGGTGCTCTACAATTTCGCGCGTGCAAGACGGGCAGCGCAGGCGGCAGGTGACCGGAAGCAGAGCGGCACGCTGATTGCCGTCGAAGGCTATATGGACGTGATCGCGCTTTATCAGGCGGGCGTCGAAAATGCTGTCGCGCCGCTCGGCACGGCGCTGACGGAAAACCAGCTCGATCTTCTCTGGAAGGTAAGTCCGCAGCCGGTACTCTGCTTCGATGGCGATGGCGCCGGTATCCGCGCGGCCAATCGTGCGGCTGATCTTGCCTTGCCGGCGATCAAGCCCGGAAAATCGGTCAGTTTCGCGCTTCTTCCCGATGGCAAGGATCCGGACGATCTGGTGAAAAACGAGGGCAGGGAGCCATTCGACAGGGTTCTGTCGGAGGCGCGACCGCTTGTCGACATGATCTGGCAGCGGGAGACCGCGGGCTCCGTATTCGATACGCCTGAGCGGCGGGCGGAGCTCGATGCCCGGTTGAAGCAGATCATCTCGGTGATCGGCGATGAGAGTGTGCGTTATCATTATCAGCAGGATATTCGCGGCAGGCTGGGTTCCTTTTTCAGCCAGTCGGGCGGGGCAGGTGGTGAGCGTCGCCAGAATTTTCAGCGCAACAACAATGCCGGACCGGGGCGCAAGGGTGGGCGCGGCGGAGCGCCGCAGGGTGGATCGGTCGTGGCCGGCGCGATGATCGAAAGCGGCACGGCCGGAAGCGCCCGGCTGAACCAGATGCTGAAGCTTTCGTCCCAGGCGCGCCCCGCGCTGCGCGAAACCGTGCTGGCGCTGACGATCGCAAACCATCCGCAATTGCTGCTCGACGAATATGACGAGATTTCGTCTGTCGATTTCGAAAACAAGGATCTGCAGCGGTTTTGGTCATCGCTGCTCTCGATTGTCGGTCAACTCGGGACAAAGCTCTCTGTTGAGGCGGTTCGTGAAGGGCTTGTCGCTGAAGGATTTTCCGATCTGCTTTCGGCCATGACCCAGCAGGTGCGCAATGCCCGGCTCTGGACGGCGACGGAGGAGGCCGACCCGCAGGATGCATTGCACGCTTATCGGCAGACACGGGCGCTGCATTCGCGCAACAAGGAACTCCGCTTGCAGAAAATGGAACTGCGGCGCGAAATCGAGGAATTGACCGCTGACGAGGAGGAGCGCGGCGAAATTCTCTTGAGGGCGCTTTTGGAGATCCAGAACGAAATCACCCGGCTTGAGGCGCAGGAGGCGATCATTGACGGTTTCGGCGTTCTTTCCGGGCGGGTCAAAGGCGCTGCGGTCAGCCATTGATTGGCAGAAAGACTGTGGAGGCGGTGATAGCTGATGCAAAATTGCCGAGGTTTGCTGATTTATCCAGTTTTTTGCTCTGACGCGGTTTCGCACGCTTGCGTTTTGATCAACCCTTGTCTTATGGGAAAACCTGCCTACATACTCGACGAAACTGGTGAACATGCCTGGCACGGGCAGGTGTAACGCGTCTTTTTCCAATTTTCCGGTGTAAATGTCGGGGAAAAGCTTGACGGATCGTTAATTTGTGGGAATCACCATTTCAAGGCAAGTTAGGCGGATTAGGGCAGTTGTGTCGGTGCTACCGGCAATCCGAGACATATGGTCTTTGCAAGGCCGTCGTCTGTGGTAATTCGGAATTAAAGGTCATTCCGTTACGAGTGGGCAAGTGATTCGCGGTTAGGGTATGAAGCCTTCAACCGCCAGCCATCAACGTGGCCCATCTGGTGCGGCGCAGTGGCGTTCAGGGAAAGTGACGAAATACATGGCAACAAAAGTCAAAGAAAACGAAGAAGCCGAGAACGAACGCGAAGCCTCGCATGACGGTCCGCTTCTCGATCTTTCTGATGACGCGGTCAAGAAGATGATCAAGGCCGCGAAAAAACGCGGCTATGTGACCATGGACGAGCTGAATTCGGTTCTGCCTTCGGAGGAAGTAACTTCCGAGCAGATCGAAGACACGATGGCGATGCTGTCCGACATGGGCATCAACGTGGTCGAGGACGAGGAAGCCGAGGACGGCGCCAGTCGCGACGACGATGACAGCTCCGATGGCGACGACAACGAAAGCGAAAGTGGCGAACTGACAACGTCCGGCGGCACCGCTGTCGCGACTGTCAAGAAGAAAGAGCCGACCGACCGAACCGACGATCCGGTGCGCATGTATCTGCGCGAGATGGGATCGGTCGAGCTTCTGTCGCGCGAAGGCGAAATCGCGATTGCGAAGCGCATCGAGGCCGGCCGCGAAACCATGATCGGTGGCCTCTGCGAAAGCCCGCTGACCTTCCAGGCATTGATCATCTGGCGCGACGAACTCAACGAGGGCACGACGCTGCTGCGCGAGATCATCGATCTCGAAACGACCTATTCCGGTCCGGAAGCCAAGGCGGCGCCGCAGTTCCAGAGCCCGGAAAAGATCGAGGCCGACCGCAAGGCTGCCGAAGAGAAGGAAAAGAGCCGCAAGGCCCGCATGTCTGCTGCCAATGACGACGATATCACGTCGGTTGGCGGCGATATGCCGATGGAGGAAGAGGAAGAGGACGACGATGAGTCGAGCCTGTCCCTTGCTGCCATGGAAGCGGAACTGCGTCCGCAGGTCATGGAAACGCTCGACCTGATCGCCGACACCTACAAGAAGCTGCGCAAGCTTCAGGACCAGCAGGTTGAGGCGCATCTCTCCTGTTCGGGCACGCTGTCCTCTGGCCAGGAGAAGCGCTACAAGGAGCTGAAGGACGAGCTGATCACGGCAGTTAAGTCATTGTCGCTCAACCAGAATCGCGTCGATTCTTTGGTCGAGCAGCTCTACGACATTTCCAAGCGCCTGATGCAGAATGAAGGCCGTCTGCTGCGTCTTGCCGAATCCTATGGCGTCAAGCGCGACAGCTTCCTTGAGCAGTATCAGGGTGCCGAGCTCGATCCGAACTGGATGGAATCGATCGGCAATCTTGCAGCCAAGGGCTGGAAGGAATTCGCCAAGGCCGAGACCCGCACGATCTCGGATATCCGTTCGGAGATCCAGAACCTTGCGACTGAAACCGGCATTTCCGTTGCCGAATTCCGTCGTATCGTGTCGATGGTGCAGAAGGGCGAGCGTGAAGCGCGTATCGCCAAGAAGGAAATGGTCGAAGCCAACCTTCGCCTCGTCATCTCGATCGCGAAAAAGTACACGAACCGTGGCCTGCAGTTCCTCGACCTCATTCAGGAAGGCAATATCGGCCTGATGAAGGCGGTCGACAAGTTCGAGTATCGCCGCGGTTACAAGTTCTCGACCTATGCGACCTGGTGGATCCGTCAGGCGATCACCCGTTCTATCGCGGACCAGGCCCGCACGATCCGTATTCCGGTGCATATGATCGAAACGATCAACAAGATCGTTCGTACCTCGCGCCAGATGCTGCACGAGATCGGCCGCGAGCCGACGCCGGAAGAGCTGGCCGAAAAGCTGGCCATGCCGCTCGAGAAGGTCCGCAAGGTGCTGAAAATCGCCAAGGAGCCGATCTCGCTCGAAACCCCGGTGGGTGACGAAGAAGATTCGCATCTCGGTGACTTCATCGAGGACAAGAATGCGCTTCTGCCGATCGACGCCGCCATCCAGGCGAACCTGCGCGAGACGACGACCCGCGTTCTGGCCTCGCTCACCCCGCGTGAAGAACGCGTGCTGCGTATGCGTTTCGGCATTGGCATGAACACGGACCATACCCTGGAAGAAGTCGGCCAGCAGTTCTCGGTTACCCGTGAACGTATCCGTCAGATCGAAGCCAAGGCGCTCCGGAAACTCAAGCATCCGAGCCGCTCCAGGAAGCTCAGGAGCTTCCTGGACAGCTAGCCCTGGGGCAAGCTGCGGTCGTTCCTCGACAGCTAAGGCTTTCGGAACGGTCTTCAACTTATCGGCATATTGCCCGGCAGATGAAAGTCTGCCGGGCTTTTTGTTGTTCGCCATGTGCCGCAGGGACTTCATACCGCCGTTCTTTCATCCTACATCGGTGGCATGCAGGAAGGATCGCAGAAGCCACGTCACAAGCTTTATGGAGGCATTGCCGCCTCTGTCGCCCTGCATGTCATCATTGCGGTGGCTCTCTTCGTGCGCCTACCTGCCGCCGAGATGCAGCCACCTCAGGAGGAAAGCGTTTCGGTCGAGATCGTACCGCCGCCGGAAGAGCAGCCGGACGAGGAAAAGCCCGCGGAGCAGGAGCAGGCGTTGAACCTGACCATGCCGGAGCAGAAGCCGGAAGAGCAGCAGGCGCCGCCGCCGCCAGAGCCAGAAAACACGCCCACCGAGGAGGCCAAGGCCGAGCCGCCTCCACCTCCGGCTCCGCAAGCACCAGAAGAAAAGGTGGAAGCCGAACAGCCACCACCTGCAGAGCCGCCGCCACCGACTGAAGAGCAGGCGAACGAGGAGCCGCCACAGGCGCCGCCATCCGAGCCCGCCCCCGCGGACCAGCCGCAGAACAACGAGCAGCAGGAGGCGAATGGCCGCCCGCTACCGGTTCTTCGCCCCGTGTTCGAGTTCGGAGAAGACAGCAAGGGATCGGGCGTTTCTACCGACGGCAATGCAGCCGAGGAGGGGGAGGTTGCGAAAGCCGAGGATCGGGATCCCGAAATCCCGCCAGAGGCAGCCGAAGAGACGAGCGAGGCAGCGGCAAGCGAAGCCGAGCCTAAGGCCGAGGCCGGGGCAGCGGCGCCGGCCCTGCCACAGGATGTTGCGCCGCCTTCTCTTGAAACGGCCAATGCAGATCCGCTCGCAACCAGCGATGACGGCACGATCGAAGGCATCCTTGCCGATATTGCGGCAGAGCCGGTGGAGAAGCCGCCAGAAAAGGAAAAGCCTGCCGAGGATGAAGCTTCGAAGGCCAAGCCTATGAAGGAGGCCAAGCGCCTGTTCTCGCAGACGGATACGTCAGATGCCTCGGCGACGACGGCGATGGCCAATATTCCGCGCGGTGTGCGGGCGAGCCAGCTCTGCACCACGGAATTAAGGGAACAGTTGCGGCATGGTTCTCCTGCGTATCAGCCGGAAATTCTGCCGTCCTATTCGCTGCCGCAGGGAAACGTTCTCGATATCCGCAGCGCGGCCTTCCGGGCAGGTGCGCAATGGTATGACGTGCGTTTTCGCTGCGAGATTGACGACGGCGCGACGAAGGTGGTGTCCTTCGGCCTCGAAGTCGGCGGCGCGGTGCCACATAACCAGTGGAAGGCCAGGCGGTTTCCCGAGTTCTGATCTACCGCTTATCAGGTCTCTGCCTTGTCGAGCATCTGGACCAGTTCGCGGATGACATCCAACGCTTCGTTCAGCACAACCAGTATTTCATCCGAGGGGGTTGAATCGAGATTTTCAATTGCATCGGTAAGCTTTGCCACGATGTCCGTGCTGAGTGTTGTTGCGTCTGCTGCCATGCCGAACCCTCTGCCTGCTGATTGCAACCGAAGGAAAGTGCCATGCATGGTGCTCAAGTCAATGGTTCCGGCGTCTCATATCGCTTGAAATCCAACCTTCATAATGGGGGAGAAGATAAAACTGGCGGATAAGACGTGCGGCAGAGGCGATGAGGAACAGGCCTGCGGCGATATTGAAAAGGCGCTGGTTGTGGGAATGACCAGCATGTGATCGAGGCGGGCGAAAATGGACATGAGGTTTCCGGTGTAGAGAAGCCTCTCTTGCTCCGTGGCGAAGGTCCGCTGGTCCCTGAGAGGTGCGCCGTTCGACGGCGGGATAGCGCCACCACCGGCGCCTGCCTCCGTGCCCCCACCCAGCCGGCCCCCGAAGTCTTCGCGGCATTTGTATTCGACGCTGTCAACGTTGAAGCTGACACGTGCTGAACTGCGGACCGGGCTCGCCGGTCAGATAGGCGTACTCCAGGCCGTTTATAATGGCCGGATCGGCTGCGAGATACCACGCGTCCAGATCACTGAAGCGGTCTTCCACCACGATTTCGAGTGCGAGGATTCGGGGGTAGAGCGACGACTCGTCAACTGATGGAAATGCTCGGGCATGACGATATCGAGCATGCAGAACTGTACAGCCGAGAAGCTGCGCAAGCGATTCTTGCCCGAGATAGCATGAACAAGGTCACTCGGCTTGAGCAACGCCGGAAAAAAGGTGGCTAACCTTGCCAGTTAATTGGAGTGCAAGTCATTGAAATTATATGAGAAATGGTGGGCCCGGAGGGACTCGAACCCCCAACCAAGCGGTTATGAGCCGCCGGCTCTAACCATTGAGCTACAGGCCCTGCCGGTGAGGGCAGTGGTTCGACGCAATGGTTCGTCTCACCTTGGTGCCCGCTCTAACGCAATTCTTCACCGGTCACAAGCGGTTGCCGCAATAGCTTCACAATGAACCTGCAGGTATGGTTCTGTAATGTCAACGAATTGCCTCGTTCCCATCGCTTTCAGCCTGCTGCAGGCTGGGTGGGTCGAAATCTAGAGAAGAACACAAGGAAGAACCGATGAAGCCTTTCACCCGTTTTGCTTATGCCGCACTCCTCGTGCCCATGGTGCTTTCCGGTCCCTTGTCCAGTAGCGTTTTGGCTCAGGAAAGCAAACCGCGCGAAGCTCAGATCAACGTATCAGGCGAGGGGGAGACCGCCGTCGCTCCCGATATGGCGATCCTTTCCCTGACCGTGCTGCAGCAGGCTGAGACCGCCGAGGCGGCCCTCACGGCCAACAATGCCGCCATGCGCAATGTAGTCGGTGCACTGCGTGAACGCGGGGTCGAGGAGAAAGATATCCAGACAAGCCAGTTCCAGATTTTTCCACGCCACGAGCAGACGGATGCAAAAGATGGAAACTCGGATCCCGGCAAGATCGTCGGGTATCAGGTCAGCAACGCCCTGACCGTTCGGGTGCGTGATCTCTCAAAACTCGGCGCGCTCCTTGATCAGTCGGTCAAGCTGGGCGTCAATGAAGGAGGGCAGATCAGCTTCACCAATGATAATCCCGAAGCTGCTTTAACCGAGGCTCGCAAGAAAGCCGTCGCTCAGGCACTTGCCAAGGCAAGGACTTTGACGGAGGCCGCAGGTGTCAAGCTTGGCCGTATCATCGAGATGAGCGAAAATTCGGTGCGTCCTATGGCGCAGCCTATGATGCGGATGGCGATGGCAAAGGAAATGGCCGGGGATTCCGTTCCTGTTGCAGCCGGAGAAAGCACCTATACGGTAACTGTCAATGTGACCTTCGCCTTGCAGCAGTAAGCTGACTGAAGGTCGCATGTCCTCCCCCCAAAAAAAGCCCGGTCGCACAGGCGGCCGGGTTTTTTTGGTCTTGCAGATCACGGTTCGGGCTGATGCCCTAGCGGCGAATTACCGGGCATCCGCGTTCGTTGGCGAAGACCACGCGGTCACGGCCATGCCGGTCGCGACCCACGACTACGATGGCGCGGCGGGAGGCGTCGACAATCCGTGCGCGCCGCAGCCCCATGCGCTCGGCCTTATCGAGCGCACGCCCTGGGGAGCAGCCGGGGCGGTCATGATGGCGGCGCCAATCGCGGCCCCGATCGTCATGTCGTTCGTAATATTGCACGTATAAGCCGTTTCCATTGGGGCCGAAGCCTCGTTCGGAGGCGGCCGCTGTGGACGCAGTGGCGGAAATACCGCTGAGGCCGACGATTGCGGCAAGTCCGATCCTGGTGAGCAAACTGGTCATGGGAGATCCTCCTGTTGCAGCCGTTTTTCTTTTCGCCATGTCAGGCGATGAGCGGACATTATTTCTCAAAGCCTGAACGCATCCCCAAGAGTACGTTCAGGCTGGGTTCAGCGCTGCAAAGGGTGGTCCGGATCAGGTTGAAAGATGGAGAACGATCTCGCGGCGATGTGGCTGGTCGCGATGTTCAAAAAGGTAGATGCCTTGCCATGTGCCGAGCATCAGGCGTCCTCCATTAACCGGGATGCCTATCGACACGGCTGTCAGTGCGGCCTTGATATGAGCCGGCATGTCATCCGGCCCCTCGGTCGTGTGAACGACCCAGCTCATGTCCGGATGGATGGAGGGTGGCACCAGTCGGCCGAAAAAGGTTTTCAGATCCCTCTGGACGTCGGGATCCGCGTTTTCCTGTATGAGCAAGGAACATGACGTATGCCTGACAAACACTGTCAGTAGCCCTTGGCCGACATGATGGTTGCGAACGAAGGCGTCAGCCTGGTCCGTGAATTCGTACAGGCCCTGGCCGTGGGTGGATACGGAAAGCATGGTTTGCGGCATCAAATCCTCCGTTTTTCCGCCCGATCATCTTTTAGCTGATCTCGTGTTCCCCATGTAGAGGAGAGGCATGCATCCGGTTTCAGGTCGAGGGTTACCAGAATCAGCGCAAGCGGGTTAGCGTAGGCCAGATGATCGTCAGGACCTACCAAACATCAATATGGGCGGAATGGCCTGTCAAATTCTTGCGTGATAGCGCTTATCCCCTATCTAGACTGGAGGTTCAACAAGCCTGCGAGAGAGCATGCCACTGCATCAGCAATTCAGTCGTCGTTTCATCGATCGTTTCATGACTTTCGAGCCAATAAGCCTTATCATCTTCGCCTTGATGGCAGGCGGGATTTTTGCCTTCCTGACGCTGACGGGAGAGGTGCTTGAGGGAGATACACATGCGTTCGACGAGGAAATTCTGCTTGCACTGAGGCAGGCAACCGATCTTGCAGTGCCGATCGCCCCTTCCTGGGTGACGCATGCCGTGGGTGATATTACCGCGCTTGGCGGGGTTACGGTGCTTTCGCTGATGACCGTTCTCGCTGTCGTCTACCTTTTACTCGCGCGCCAAACGGCAATTGCGATATTCATGTTTCTTTCGATCGCCGGCGGGTGGGTTGTGAGCAGCGCTCTCAAGCTCGGTGTTGCGCGGCCCCGCCCGGATATCGTTCCGCATCTGGTCGAGGTTCATGACATGAGCTTTCCGAGTGGCCATGCCATGCTTTCGGCTGTCACCTATCTGACCCTCGCAGCACTTCTTTCCCGTGCGCAACAATATCGCTCCACGCGGATATTCCTTCTGGCTACGGGGATCCTGCTGACGTTCATGATCGGTTTGTCGCGCCTTTATCTTGGCGTTCATTACCCAACCGATGTGCTTGGTGGTTGGTGTGCCGGTGCCGCCTGGGCTGCCGGTTGTTGGCTGCTGGCACGCCGCTTCATTGAACGAGAGCCGAAAAACTCCATCTCCATCCGCTGAAATTTCTCGTCATGCAAATCCACATTGTTGGGATCCAATAGTCGCAGCCCTGCGTATCAAGCACGAGCTCGATAGAGGATGCCATGGCTGAAACGATAACAGGAAGACGCCTTGCCTGGATTACCGGTGCGAGTTCGGGCATAGGGCGCGCGGTCGCGCTGAAGCTGGCGGACCGAGGCTGGCAGGTTGCGGTCAGTGCGCGTTCCGGCGCCAAGCTCGAGGCGCTTGCGGCGGAGCGGCCGGGGCTTATCCATGCCTATGTTCTCGATATCACCGAAGGGGAATCGGTGAGGGATGCGGCGCTGAATATCGAGCAGTCACTCGGGCCTATCGATCTCGCGCTATTTTCCGCCGGCGGATATGTGCGTGAAAGCGCGCGCCGGTTCGATGCCGAAAAGCTGGCTGAACTGTTCAATCTGAATGTCGTCGGTACCGGGCATGCGCTTCAAGCGGTGATGGCGCCGATGATTGCTCGGCGTCGCGGACATATTGCGGTGGTTGCCTCGGTGGCCGGTTATATCGGCCTGCCGGGTGGTGGAGTTTATGGCGCAACGAAATCGGCGCTGATTACCCTTTGCGAAGCGTTGCGGCCGCAGCTTGAACGGGAAGGGGTGGTACTACAGGTCATCAATCCCGGCTTTGTCGATACGCCGATGACGAAGACGAACGATTTTCCGATGCCCTTCCTAATCAAGGAAGACGAGGCGGCCGACGCCATCATCAAGGGGCTTGAGAGTCGGCGATTCGAGATCGTCTTTCCGTGGAAGATGAAGGTGGCGATGAAGCTGCTTGCCGCTTTGCCTTATCCGCTCAGCCTTGCCGTGACACGCAGGATGCTTCGCAAGGAGGTTGCCATCGATTCAAAAAGATAGAGCGTCCTTTGTGCGTCCATTCGGACGCACGGCGCTCTAGCGAGCAAGCCTGAACTGCACGACATCAAGGCGGCCGGTGCGAAATCCGGCGGCGCAATATTGCAGGTAATAGTGCCACATGCGGAAGAAGCGTTCGTCGAAGCCGTGGGACATTATGCGCTGCCAGTTCTCTCTGAACGCCTTGTCCCACAAAAGCAGGGTGCGCTCGTAATCGCGGCCGAAGCAGAAGCGATCCTCGACCGAAAATTCTGAGGCTCGTGCGGTGGCTTCGAACGCCGTGATGCTGGGCAGCATGCCGCCTGGGAAGATGTAGGCCTGAATGAAGTCCGCATGGCTTCGGTAATGGGCGAACCGTTCTTCGGCGATCGTGATAACCTGAACAAGCGCCTGTCCCTTCGGAGAAAGCAGGGATCTGACCCGGTCAAAATAGGTTTGCCAATTCTCTTCGCCGACCGCCTCGAACATCTCGATCGAGACGATCTTGGTGAATGTGCCTTCGCAGTCGCGATAATCTTCCAGACGGATATCGGCGCGGTCTTCGAAGCCTGCCTGCCTCAGCCGCGTTTCGGTAAAGGCGGCCTGTTCCTTGGAAAGCGTCAGCCCGGTGACGCGGCACCCGGTTGTGCGAATCGCCTCTTCGGCAAAGCCGCCCCAGCCGCAACCGATCTCGAGCACATGATCATCCTTGCCGATCTTCAGTTCCTCGATGATGCGGCGGTATTTGGTTTTCTGCGCATCGGCCAGGTTTTCGCGCGGGTTGGAGAAAATGGCGGAAGAATAGGTCATGGTTTCATCGAGCCACTGCCCGTAGAATGCATTGCCGAGGTCGTAGTGGTAGGCAATGTTGCGGCGGCTCCCGGCCTTCGAATTGCGGTTCATCCGGTGGCGGATGCGGGCTACGAATGCGGCCATGGGGCTCGCCTTCATGATGCCCTGCCAGCGAGCCTCGTTGGCGATTGCCAGATCCATCACTGCGCCGAGATCCGGAGTTTCCCATTCGCCTTCGAGATAGGACGTGGCAAAGCCTAGACTGCCGCCTGTCGCCAGTCGGCGAAGCGGGCGCATCGTCCTGAATTCGATCGTGGCTGTCGGACCGCTTGCCTCTCCAACGAAACGCGCTTCACGGCCGCTCGGAAACCGCAGCGCCAGTTGCCCTACTACCAAGCGATTGGCCCATCGGCAGAGAATTCTTTCAAGAAACGAAAAGGACGGCAACGGCAGTTCAAGCTTGTGGTCGACATCCGACATCAGCGGGTCTCCGTCCGTGGGGTATGGGCTACGATGGTCGAGGCTCTGGGTGAGGCTGCGCGCGCATGACGATGAACGGGCACCCGCTTCAGCCACAGGCGCAGCGCCTCCCAATGGATGGCAGCCGTTACCTTGAACGTCATCAGCGGATATCTGAAAAAGGCCATCGCCAGGCCGCGGTCGGTGAGGGGTGACTGCCTGCCCTGGAACATCGCATAGAGAAACATGCCGTCAGCGTCGGATTCCTTGATGGAGATCCGCACCTGCTCTGCAGGTATCCTTACCGAGAAATCGTAGCGGCAATCCATCGGCACGAAGGGCGAAACGTATAAGTCCTTGTTGCAGGAATGGCTTATCTGGCCACCATCTTCGCCATCGGCTGGAATGATATAGGCATGCCGTTCGTGGAAGGTGTTGCAGACTTCGTAGATGACTGCGCGCAATTCGCTCTGACGACCGTAGCAGAAATAGACGGTGAGGGGATTGAAGACGTAACCGAAAATGCGGGGATAGCAGAGGACCCTTATGCTCAGGTCATCGGTATCTATCCCGGCACCCAAGAGTTGGCTCGCAACCCATGTCTTGAGGCCGCCCGATACGCCGTCACCATGGTCCTTTTCCCAGAAGCTGAACAGGCCCCGCCGGTTGACGCCGAAAAGGCGCAGCGACCTGTCCAGCGTCGGAAGTTCGTCGAGATCCAGCAACAGCGAAAAGACGCTGTAGCGCAGGTTATGCTTTTTCGGCCTCAGCCTCGTGTGGACGACAGCGCCGGCATAGATGCTGGAGGTCAGGCTCATTCTGCTGCCTCGCGAAATTCCTCGATCCTGATGCGGCCGGATTCGTTTTCGACGCTCCATGGGCGGCGGTCACCTCCGAGCGCTTCGGCGACGGCGAGCCCCGATTGCAGGCCATCCTCGTGGAAGCCGCTGCCGAAATAGGCGCCGCAGAACCATGTGCGGTTGCGGCCCTGAAGCTGCCAAAGATCGTGCTGGGCTTTCAGGGCGCGCGTGTCGAAGCGCGGGTGGGTATAGTCATAGGTGCCGTGGATCAATGTCGGCTGCGGTTGCCGGTTGGGGTTGAGCGTGAGGAAGAGAGACCGGTCTGTGTCGAGCTTCTGAAGCCTGTTCATCCAGTAAGTGACGCAGAGCTGCTGATCGCCGTTGCCTTCCGTGCCGCTCAGATAGTTCCAGCTCGACCAGACATTGCGGTGTTTCGGCATCAAGGTCGGATCGCTGTGCAGGACCGCCTTGTTGCGGGTGTAACCGAACGCGCCAAGCAGATCCCGTTCGTGGTCGTCGGCATCTGTCAGCATGTTGAGGGCTTCATCCGCATGGGCTGCGATCACCACATCATCGAATTCGTCCGAATGGCCGTGCGTGTCGGTCACCGTTACGCCGTTTGCGGCGCGGAGGATCGAGGCAATCGGAGTGGAAAGCCGGATCGTTCCATTGAAATCTGCGGTCAGGCGCGTGACATATTCCCTGCTTCCGCCTTCGACGGTGCGCCATTGCGGCCTGCCGGAGAGAAGCAAAAGGCCATGGTTGATGAAGAAGCGCAGGAAGGCATGCAGAGGATAATCATGCATTTCCTTGGCTGTCGTCGACCAGATGGCGGCTCCCATCGGCATCAGGTGATCGTTGATGAAGGTCGCGGAGTAGCCTGCCTGACGGAGATAGTCACCGAGCGTGATCTCCTGCATATCCGGCTGATCCAGAAGGGCGGGGGACTGTTTGTAGAATTTGAGAACATCGCGCAGCATGGACCAGAAGCGGGGCCGAAGGGCGTTTCGTTTCTGCCCGAAGAGACCTTTGAGGCCGGTGCCGCTATATTCGAACCCGCCATCATCCATGGATGCGGCAAACGACATGTCCGAATCAATCGTCGGCACGTTCAGATGATCGAACAATGCGACGAGGTTCGGATAGTTGGTTTCGTTATAAACGATGAAGCCGGTATCAACCGGGACGCTTCGGCCTTCTATCTCGACATTCACGGTATTGGCATGACCACCCAGCCGATCAGAGGCTTCATAAAGAGTGACATTATTGCTTTTCGACAATAGCCATGCGCAGGACAGGCCGCTGATGCCTGAGCCGATGACTGCGATCCTTTTCGCTTCCCGTCCGAAATTCCCAGTCAAAGGCGTCATCCCAGCATCCTCGCTCTAGTCTGCAATCCAATACGAACTAGGGCGGCAATCGGATCTCTGCAAAAACTCACAAAGGGTGTGATCCACATCTGGAAGTCTTTCGTAGAGCTTGCCATGAACTTGAGCTCACCTATCTCGCTTGATAAATGGCAAATATACCGACCGTCGCCTATACGGCTGGCGGGACTAGCAGCGCGTGGGCTCGGGATGAACAATAAAAACTCCGGTGGCTCGGAAGCCGAGGATCTCGCGAAGGCCGAGATGGTGCGGCTCCTTTCCATCGTCGGACGGGACCGCAGCGCAGATGCGTTCGAAGCTATATTCCGGTTTTATGCACCACGCATCCGCAGCTTCATGGCAGCCAAAACCAAAGACAGGCAAGCCGCCGAAGAGTTGATGCAGGAAACCATGACTGCGGTGTGGAACAAGGCCGGCCAATTCGATCCGGCGCGCGGCAACGTGTCTGCTTGGATCTATACAATCGCGCGCAATGTGCGCATCGATGCCTACAGGCGCAAACGCCCGGAATTCGACATGAATGATCCGGCGTTCGTTGCTGACGACGTCGCCCCAGCCGATCAGGAGTTCCAGCAGATTCAGGAGGCGCAGTTGTTGCGCGGTGCGATGGCGACTTTGCCGGAGGAGCAACTGGACGTGCTGCGACGGGCCTTCTTCGATGAGGCTTCTCATTCAACGATCGCGCGCGATCTCGGTGTTCCGCTCGGAACCGTGAAATCGCGCATCAGGCTGGCGTTCGAGAAACTACGTTCCTCGCTGGAGGGACGGCTATGAACGTGAAGCATCATTTGAGCGACGAGTTTCTGATCGAGTATGCCGCGGGAAGCCTTTCTGAAGGCTGGAGCCTTGCGGTGGCGAGCCATCTGGCGCTTTGCCCCGAATGTCGCCAGCGCCTTCATGCAATGGAAGGGGCTGCGGGAGCGCTTTTGGATAAGGCAGACGAAAGCGCCAACGAAGACGAGGCCTGGGCCCGCTTCAAGGCACGGGCGGCTGATATCAAGGTCGAGGAAATCAAGCTTGAGGCTCCAAGGGTTACAAAGCAGACAGTCGTGCTTCCGGAGCCACTTCGATCCTATGTCGGTGGCGACCTTGCAGACCTCAAATGGCGAGCGCTCGGGCGTGGTGCCTATCAGATCCTGATCGATACGAAGGATAAGAACACGCAGGTGAGGCTGCTGCGAATTCCGGCCGGAAAGCCGGTGCCGGAGCACACCCATGAGGGACGCGAGCTGACTCTGGTGCTGGCGGGAAGTTTTCACGATGGCGAAGAGCTGTTCACCCGCGGGGATATAGAGGAAGCCGACGGCGATCTGCTGCATACACCCAAGGCGACAGAGGGAGAGGATTGCATCTGCCTCGCCGTGACCGAAGCGCCGCTCAAATTCTCGAGCTGGATTGTGCGGCTGGTGCAGCCGATCCTGAAAATCTGAGAGGACGAGATGACCTATCTGCTCGCCTATATGGGAACTGTGGTCGCCTTCCTCGGTCTGGATTTTATCTGGCTCGGCACGGTCGCCACGGGTTTTTACCGCAGCCGGATCGGCAGCCTTCTGCTTGACCAACCTAACTTCGTAGTCGCCGGTATTTTCTATCTCTTCTATGTTGCCGGTATCGTCTACTTCGCAGTTCAGCCGGCGCTGGTGTCCGGAAACTGGACTACAGCAGCCATTGCAGGTGCCATTCTCGGCCTGATTGCCTACGGCACTTACGACATGACGAACCTTGCTACTCTGAAGAACTGGTCACCGATGGTGAGTGCCGTCGACATGGCCTGGGGGACGGTTCTTACCTCGTTTTCGGCGGTCGTCGGCTATTGGGTGGCGCAGAAGTTTTCCAGTGGCATCTGAATGTCGCCGATCGGCGACATGGGCGCGTGCTCAACGGCGAAGCATATTGCTGGGCCATTTTTGAGCGAGATATCCGTGATGCTGTGATCAAGCAGTGCTGCTTGCGCCAAACGTCTCTGCGACCAACCGGTTGAGCTTTTGGGGATGCCAAGGCTTGGGAAGCATGGGCAGGCCTTTCAGCCTGCTCTTGAGTTCCGGCAGTTCGGCATGGCTGCTGCAGATGATAACCGGAACGTCCCGTTCCCGAAGCATCTCGATGACCGGAACTGACAGTTCGCCATGGAGATTGAGATCGACGATGGCGCCCGCCAGATCATTGCGCGGGATTGCATCCATCGCGTCGGCGATCCTGCCGAAAGGGCCTATGATGTTGTGGCCGGTTTGGAGCAGATGGTCTTCCATGTCCATCGCCAGAAGAAGATCGTCCTCCAGTAGGAGGATGTTCGGATAGTCGTTCAGATCATCGGCTTCCGTCATTTTACCTTTACAGTGTGATATAAGGACCAGGGCAAGATGACACCTAGTCCAAATATTTCAAGCGTGGCTTTCGTCTTACACGACGTTTGACAGACTTATAAAGTTCCACCTTACTTAAAGGTTAAGATGTTTGCGCGGATCTTCGTTGGGCTTTTCCGGCAAGTTCTCCATCAATGCTGCAAGGTCAGGATCCGGTTTTTCCGACAGGACGATCTTCACCGTCGCCAGCAGGTCACCATATCCACCGCTGGGCTTCGGGGCACCCTTACCCTTAAGACGCAGCGTCGTGCCGGTATTGGTGTTGGGCTTTAGCGTTACATTCAGGTAACCTCCGGGCGTCGGTACCTTGATCTTGCCGCCGAGCACCGCCTCGCGAATGGTGATCGGGATTTCCACGCGGATATCATCGCCGTCGCGCTTAAAGAACGGGTGCGGTTTGATCTTGATCTCGATGAGGGCGTCGCCATCCTGACCTTTTGGCGCGCCTTTGCCTCCCTTGCCGCGCAGGCGCAAGACCTGGCCGTCGCGCGTGCCTGCGGGGATCTTTACATCAAGCGATGAACCGGTGCCGAAGGAGACCGGTGCGGTCGTGCCGTTGATGGCGTCGAGGAAGGGGACTTCCATTGTGTAGTGGACGTCTGCCCCCTTCGAGCGAAACTGCCCGCCGCCGAATTGCGAGCCTGTCTGACCTCCGCGGCGGGACATGAAGCTTTCGAAAATATCCTCGAAACCGCCGAATTGCGAAAAGCCGCCTTCGTCGAAAAAGGCTTCTCCGCCATTGGCGCCGGCATATTCGCGATGCTGCTGGAATGGAGCGCGTTCGACGCCATTGATGTCGATCTCGCCACGGTCGAAGCGGGCGCGCTTTTCCTCATCGCCGAGGATTTCGTTGGCGGCGGATATCTCCTTGAAGATGTCCTCGGCCTTCTGATCTCCGGGGTTCAGATCGGGGTGATATTTCTTGGCGAGCTTTCGAAAGGCGCTCTGGATGTCCTTCTGCGACGCATCCTGCTTCACGCCCAAAATTTCATATGGATTCTGTCTCATCACTACCTCCAGACGCAAAACATGAGTTGAAACCAAAGCCGTTTCGGGGAGCCGAGGGCACGGTTTCAGGCGGCTTTGCAGCGGTCCGATCCGTCATCGGACAAGGGTAATGGACGGCGCTCCGCTTTATCCGGCGGGCACTAAAGGGGATCATGCCTTCGTCGCACCATATCCTCATCAAGCAACATGGTCGGTAGAAGCTGCGGAATTCATCGTGCCGGTCCCAATCAGGCAACCGGCAATCATGAGGTGGTGTTTCCAAATGGGAACTTCAAGGGAGGGTTACCGTTACCAATGCGCCCGCCGGGGTGAGGAATACGCAGCGATGACCAGTTCTGAAGGTTCAGACTGAGGACGCGCGAACCGCCCGAAACGGTGGTGAACTGGACGCAACAAAGAGGACAAGGAAAAGATGGACATGAAAAACCAGAACAAGCTCCTGGCGCTTCTCTCTCACGATGACTATGCCGCCCTCGAACCTGTCTTGGAACGAATTGATCTTCCGCAAGGCTTTGTGCTGTCGGCGCCGGGCGAACCGCTCGAATACTGCTATTTCCCGTTTTCCGGCGTGATCTCCACTGTCGTGACATCCCCGTCTGGCAAGCGCACGGAGATCGGGCTTCTGGGCCGCGAGGGCGTGTCACCGTCTTCCGTTGCGCTGGGCGCGGCGGATGCACCCTATCTCGTCGTCATGCAGGTGCCGGGACATGGCGTGCGCGTGCCGATTGCCGTGATGCGCAGGATGATGGAAGTCTCGCCTGGCTTGAAGCGGCTTTTGACGCGCTGGGCGCATGTGGCGATGAGCCAAGCCGCTTTCACGGCGCTGTCGAATGCCATCCATCCTGTCGATGAGCGGCTGGCGCGCTGGATCCTGATGTGCCACGACCGTGTGGATGGCGATGCGATCGACCTGACGCACGAATTCCTGGCGATCATGCTGTCGGTACGCCGACCGAGCGTGACGGTGGCGCTACATGTGCTGGAAGGCAAGCAACTGATCTATTCGCATCGCGGCACGATCATTGTTCGTGACCGCAAGGCGCTGGAGCAGTTTGCTGCGGATTCCTATGGCGGTGCCGAGCGGGAATATGAACGCATGTTCGGCGATATCGAGGATATCACCCGCAAATCGGCTTAAGTGATTGCAAGCCGGGTTCTGATCCGGTCGGCCAGGGCGTCCGGATCGCTCGGCTTGCTCATCCATTCGCTGCCTTCGAAAAGCTCCGCATTCCATTCCGGCGGCTTTTCGCTGCCGGTGTAGATCATGAAGGGGATACTTTCTTGCTGCAGGCGGGCAAGCACCGGCTGGCTGTCGCCATCATTGAGGTAGAGATCGAGCAGCACGAAGTCGGGTGACGATGCGTCAAGCCATTCCAGCGCCTCTCTCTGGGAGCGGAGTGTGACAAAATTGCTCAAGCCCTTGTCTACAAGCGCTTCCTCCACGTCGAGGGAGATCAGCGGCTGGTCTTCCAGCAACAATATGAGCTTGTCTGCCAATTCGAATCTCTTCCCCTGCAAGATACTGATTAGTTAAACGGTTTTTGCGCGCGTGTACCCCTTTGTCTGATACCGTACCGAGTGGGGCCGGCGGGTTGTGTCGCGAATTTTATGGCCATAGATGGAAATCGTTCAAATCAAGCGGAGACTTCTCGTTCAGAGGAAGCCGAACAGGCCATGTTCTCCTATCAAGGATGAGCGATGGCTGACATTCGGCAAACGGCGGTCCGTAACAATTTGCTTCGGCTGACGAGCCCTACGAGCTTCTCCGCAATTGCCGCCCATCTGAAGCCGGTGGACCTGCCGCGCGGTTTTGAGCTCTCGGAACCGCATGAGGCTGCGGAATATGCCTATTTCCCGGAAACGGGCATTGCCTCGATCGTCGCCCGCTCACCGCAAGGGCAGCATGCCGAGATCGGTATTTTTGGCCGAGACGGGATGACGCCGGCGGCAGTCGTGCTCGATGCGGGGTCCGATCCGTTTTCGATCTTCATGCAGGTTCAGGGTGACGGTTTCCGCATCTCTACCGAGCTTTTGAAGTCGTTGCTCGATCGGGATGGCGATCTCAAGAACCTGCTTGGGCGCTATGTCCAGGCGCTGTCGGTTCAGGGGGCGTTTACCTCGCTCTCCAACGCCGTCCACCATATCGACGAACGGCTGGCGCGGTGGATATTGATGTGCCACGACCGCACCGATGGCGACGAGATCAGCCTGACGCACGAGTTCCTGTCGATCATGCTGGCGGTTCGGCGTCCGAGCGTGACGACGGCGCTGCATGTGCTTGAGGGCCGCAAGCTGATCTATTCCGAACGCGGCATGATCATCGTACGTGACAGGCCGGCGCTCGAACAGTTTGCCGCCGATGCCTATGGCGAAAGCGAGCGGGAATATTTTCGGCTGCTTGGACCTTACAACTGATCACAAGAGCCTAAGCAGTCAGCAATAGGGCGCCAATCCGTTTCCGAACTGACGCCCTGAAAGGCTGCGGCTGATCAGGCGCGCTCTTCCCAGAGCTTTGCCAGTTCGACGATCGTCTTCACGGCCTTTTCCATGTCCTGGCTGCTGACCCATTCGATCGGCGAGTGGAAGGCGTGGCCGCCGGCGAAGATGTTGGGGCAGGGAAGGCCCATGAAGGAGAGGCGCGCTCCATCCGTGCCGCCGCGAATGCTGCCGCGCACCGGCGACATGCCGGCCCGGCGGATCGCCTCGATGGCGTTTTCGACGATCTCGGGGTGATGGTCGAGCACTTCCTTCATGTTGCGATACTGCTCGGTGATCTTCAGCGTATGAGACGAACCGGGATAGTCGGCCATAACTTCTGCGATGATGGTTTCGAGCAGCTTTGCCTTTTCCTTCAACCCTTCTGTCCTGAAATCGCGCAGAATGAGGCTGATCTTGGCGCCTTCCATCGTACCGGAGACGGAGGTCGGATGGATGAAACCGTCGCGGCCCTTTGTCGTTTCAGGCGTCATGTCCTTCGGCAGTTTGGCGATGATGTTTCCGGCGATGCGGATGGCGTTTTCCATTTTGCCATAGGCAAAGCCGGGATGGATCGCGACGCCCTTGATCAGGATGTCGGCGCTATCGGCCGAGAAGGTCTCGTCCTCGATCGTGCCCGCCGTCTCGCCGTCCAGCGTGTAGCCGAAATCGGCGCCGAGCTTCTGCAGGTCTACCTTGGCGACGCCGCGGGCGATTTCCTCGTCGGGCGTGAAGAGGATGCGGATCGTGCCGTGCTTGATATCGGGATTGGCGAGCAGATATTCGGCGGCGGTCATGATCTCGGCAAGGCCGGCCTTGTCGTCGGCACCCAGCAGCGTCGTGCCGTCGGAGGTGATGACGTCGTTGCCGATCTGGTTCTTCAGTTCCGGATGTTCGGACGTCTTGATGGTGCGGCTCTTGTCGCCCGGCAGCGTGATGTCGCCGCCCTGGTAATTGCGGATCACCTGCGGCTTGACGTCGGTGCCGGAAAAATCCGGTGCGGTGTCCATGTGGGCGCAGAAGCAGATGACCGGGACGTTGTTCTTGCCGGTGTTCGAGGGGATCGTCGCATAGACGTACCCGTGCTCGTCAAGCTCGGCGTCCTTTACACCGATCGCCTGCAATTCACCGACCAGAAGCCGGCCGAGATCGAGCTGCTTGGCTGTCGATGGCTGGGTGAGTGAAGAGGCGTCGGACTGGGTGTCGAGCACGACGTAACGGAGGAAACGGCTGGTAACGGTATCGGTCATGATGAAATCCGGATGGGACAAATGAGTATAATGCGGCTGACCATAGACCTCGGCGCGCGTGTCGTGAACCGCAATTTCTTGCATAAGAATGACGCCCGAAATGAAAGATCCCGCCGAAGCGGGATCTGGGCCTCGGATGGTGTCGGTTCCTATCGGAACAGGCTCGGTAGCCAGAGCGACAAAGCGGGGATGTATGTCACCGCAAGGAGAACTGCGAGGCTGGCGCCGAAGAAGGGCCAGATCGTGCGCATCGCCTCGCGGATGGATATGCCGCCCACCGCACAACTGACGAAGAGCACGGTTCCGACAGGTGGCGTATTCAGCCCGATGCCGGCATTGAGGATCATCACGACGCCGAAATGGACCGGATCGATGCCGAAGGCCTTGACCACCGGAAGCAGGATCGGGGTAGCGATGATGACCATCGGCGCCATGTCCATGAAGGTGCCGAGGATCAGAAGGATGACGTTGATCATCAGGAGCACGATGATCGGATTATCCGAGATGGCGCTGATCGCGGCGATGATCAGTGTCTGCACCTGCAGGAAGGCCATCAGCCAGCCGAAGGAGGCAGCGGTGCCGATGACCAGCAGAACCATGGCCGTGGTGCGGACAGCGCCCATGACTGCCTCGACGAAGCCTGCCCAATCCAGCTCCCGGTAGACGAGCATGGCAACAAGGAAGGCGTAGAGGACGGCGATGCAGGAGCTTTCCGTTGCAGTGAAGACACCGGAACGCACGCCGCCGAAGATGATGGCGATCAGCAGGATGCCGGGGAGTGAGGCTGCCAGATAATAGCCAAGGCGGCGAAAGCCGGGGAAGGCGTCGGCCGGATAACCGCGTTTGACGGCGACCCACCATGCGGTGAACATCAGTGCTGCGGCGAGAAGCAGGCCGGGGATGATACCGGCAGTGAAGAGATCGGCGACCGAGACATTGCCGCCGGCTGCGATCGAATAAAGGATCATGTTGTGCGACGGCGGGATCATCAGGGCGATGATCGCCGCATTGGCGGTGACGTTGACCGCATAATCCCGATCGTAGCCGCGCTTGGCCATTTGCGGGATCATCAGGCCGCCGACGGCCGAGGCATCGGCGACGGCCGAACCGGAAATGCCACCGAACAGGGTCGAGGCGACGACATTGACCTGACCGAGGCCGCCACGCATGTGCCCGACCAGACCGGCGGCAAAGCGGATCAGTCTTGCAGCGATGCCGCCGCGCACCATCAGGTCACCGGCGAAAATGAAGAACGGGATCGCCATCATGGCAAAGACGTTCATGCCGGAATTCATCTGCTGAAAGACGACGATCGGCGGCAAACCCAGATAAAGCACCGTCGCGAAAGACGCTATGCCGAGGCAGAATGCAATCGGCATGCCGATGATCATCAGGAAAGTGAAGGAAGCGAAAAGGATCGTATAGGCCATTACGCAGCCTCCTGGACAAGCACGTCAGCCGCGATTTCCTCGCCGATTGCGACATCGATGAAACGTTCAAGCGCAAAGATCGCGATCATCGCGCCGCCGCCGATCATCGGGAAGAAATCTGTGCCGCCCGGCCAGCCAAGCACGGGGATTCGGGCAGTCCATGTGCCGGCTGCCAGAAGGGTCGAATAATAGGCCATGCCGATACCGAAGAGCACGATAAGGCCGAGGCTCAGAAGGTCCATGGCCTTCTGGATGTTGGGTGGCATCATGTAACGGACGATGTCTAGTCCCAGATGGACGCTTTCGCGCACACCGACGGCGGCGCCAAGCATGATGAACCAGGACATCAGGTAGAGCGATAATGGCTCCGACCATGCCGGGGAGTCATTGAGTACGTAGCGGCCGAAGATCTGCCAGCCGACGATCAGCGTCATGGCGATCATGCCGATGCCGGCGATCCAGAGTGATAAGCGGCTGACAACACCCAGCGCGGGTCTTATCGCCTGCATGAATTTTCGCATTGTTCCGTTCCTCCTCCTTCCGGACTTTGCGCCGGATATGCAAAAGCCGGCCTCAAGGGAGGCCGGCTTTCATTTTTGCGATTATTGAACTGCCTGGATTTCTTCCAGCAGAGACTTCATCGAAGCGTCGGTGACGAACTTGTCGTAGACCGGCTTCATCGCGGCGGAGAACTCTTCCTTGTTGACGTTGATGACGTTGACGCCGCCGGCGCGGACCTTTTCTTCCGAGGTCTTTTCGCGGGCGGTCCAGAGTTCGCGCATCTTCACGACCGAGTCCTTGGCTGCCTGACGGACGATCTTCTGGTCGTCCGGTGTCAGCTTGTCCCAGGAGACCTTGGACATGACCAGGATTTCCGGGTTCATCGAGTGCTGGGTCAGCGTGTAGTTCTTCGCCACTTCATAATGACGGGCGGACTCGTAGGACGGCCAGTTGTTTTCCGCGCCGTCGACCACACCGGTTTCGAGCGAGGAATAGACTTCGCCCATCGGCATCGGCGTCGGGTTGGCGCCGAAGGCCTGCATCATGGCGATCCAGAGGTCGGACTGCTGGACACGGATCTTCAGGCCCTTGAGGTCGGCCAGTTTTTCGACGGGCTTCTTTGTGGTGTAGAATGAGCGGGCGCCACTGTCATAGTAGGCCAAGCCGATCAGGCCGTGGGGTTCGAAGGCAGCCAGGATCTTGTCGCCGATCGGACCGTCGACGACCTTATGCATATGGTCGGTCGAGCGGAACAGGAATGGCAGGCCGAGGACGACCGTTTCCGGGATCAGGTTGTTGAACGGCGCCGCATTGACGCGGTTCATGTCGATGACACCGAAACGGGTCTGCTCGATCGTGTCCTTTTCGCCGCCGAGCATCGAGTTGTTCATCACCTGGATGGCGATACGGCCGCCGGTGCGTTCCTTGACGAGATCGCCCATATATTTGACCGCATCGACGGTCGGATAGCCATCCGGATGGATGTCGGCCGAGCGCAACGTGACCTGCTGCGCGTAAGCGAGCGGTGCGGCAGTCGTCGCAGCAAGTGCGAGCGTCAGCGCCAGCCCGAGAGCTTTCGTGATTTTCATGTTTTCCTCCTCCAAAGAAACCGGTGCCTCCACGCACCGGTTGTTCAAAATATCAACTCGTTGATGCACTCCATTCCTGCAGACCGAAAAGCGTCTGCGGGTTCTCTATCAGGGCTAGATGCCGAGCGTTTTCGTTCGGCAGCCAGCCAAGTACGGTATCGGTCAAGGCCGCGTCATCCGGGTAATCCGCCTGTTCGCGGGCCAGATTGTGCGGCCAGTTCGTGCCCCAGACAATCCGTTCCGGAGCGTAGTTTGCTATCTCGCGCGCAACAGCTGCGATATCGGCGTAATCGGGACCGCCCGTTTTCGATGATTCATAGACGCCGGCGAACTTGAACCAGCAGTTTCCTGCGTCGATCAGGCGTTTGACGGCTGAGGTCTCTTCGCTGTCGGGCGTGACGCCGGAAAAGAATTTACCGTGGTGGTCGAAAACCCAGCGGGATTTCAGGTTTGCCAGGCGTGCTTCGTGGTGAAGTATATTGCTGCCGTCGAACTGCACGGCCAGCATCCAGCCGTGGGCGGCTGCTTTTGCATCGACCGTTTCGAGTTCCCTGAGATCAACGGCACCGCCCGGCAGATCCATGATGCGGGCGCCGACAATGCCGGCCTCTGAAAGGCGGACCATCTCGGCATCATTGGTAGTGCCATCGATGATGCCGACACCGCGGGCGACATCGCCCATGATGTCGAGGCAGGCAACCAGATTGGAGTTATCCCGCTGATGCGCATTGCCTTGCGTGATGATGACCCGATCGATGCCGAGCCATTGCATGAGCTGGTGATATTGATCGGGATCGGGCAGGGCGCCGGCCGGAAGGCCCGGTCCGCCGGGTAGGGACGGATACCCCGGCAGATACATATGCATCTGTGTGTCGACCGCACCCTGCGGCAGCTTGATCTTCGGAGCCTTGCCGGCGAGGGTGCGAACGAGCATCAGGCCGCTCCCTTGTCGTCGGGCATACGGAACTCCTTCAGTGCATCGCGGTCGATCTCGATGCCCAGGCCGGGGCCGTTCGGGATCTGCACCACGCCGCCCTTGTGTTCGATCGGCGTCTTGACGATTGCCTGACGGAAGGGATTGTGAGTGCGATCGAATTCGAGGATCGGGTCGATCGGATTGACGCGGACAGGGCTTGGCACCATCGCGGCCATGAATTGCAGGGCCGCTGCGATATGGATGGCGGTACCCCAGACGTGGGGCACGACGCGGATGCCGTGAAGCGCCGCAAGATCCGCAATGCGCTTGGCTTCGGTAAAGCCGCCAACGCCTGCCAGATCCGGCTGGACGATATCGATGGCGCGAGTTTCGATTGGCTCGCGCATGCCCCAGCGAGTATGCCATGTCTCGCCGCCGGCAACCGGGATCGGCTGTTTGGCGCGGACCTCGCGATAGGCCGCAAGCTGTTCGGGCACAACGGGTTCCTCGAACCAGTCTATGCCGTATTGCGCAGCGGCATTGCCGAGGCGGATCGCCTCGACGGCGTCGTAACCGTGGTTGGCGTCGATCATGAGCCGCATGTCTGGGCCGGCGGCTTCACGGACGGCGCGGATGACGCGCAGGTCTTCCTCAACGCCGAAACCGATCTTGATCTTGGTCGCGTGAAAGCCTTCTGCCCTATAGCGGGCAACGTCGGTCGCATTGTCCTCGACGCGGTCGACGCCGTCACGCTTGAAGCTGCCTGTTGCGTAAGCCTTGATGCTCTCGCGGAAACGCCCGCCGAGAAGGATGGAAATGGGGGCGTTGAAATGCTTGCCCTTGATATCCCAGAGCGCCATGTCGATGCCGGAAAGGGCGGTGACGGTCAGGCCGCGCTGACCCTGATCCCGAAGCGCATTGTAGAGCTTGGCCCAGATCTTCTCGGTCTCGAGCGGATTTTCACCGATCAGCCAGTTGGCATAGGCCTGGACGACTGCGGCATTGGGACGGGCAGGGCCGAGGCATTCGCCCCAGCCCACCGTGCCGTCGTCGCACTCGATCTCTACCAATATGTGAGCCCGGCGATCGAAGCGCATGGACGCGCTTTCGAAAGCCACATCGAGCTGGTGTTCAAGAAGGTGAGTGCGAACCGACGCTATTTTCATCCGGCTTACCTCTTGTGGCTGCCGATGAGCTTCAGGAGCATCTGCTCCTCTTCCGCCGTCAGGTCGTCGAGCGGCGGGCGGACCTTGCCGGCATCGAAGCCCTGCAGGCGCACACCGGCCTTGATGGCAGCGACGGCATAACCCTTGCGGCGGGCACGAAGAGCCATGAAGGGGTAGAAGAAGTCCCTCAGGATTTCTTCGCAACGGGCACGGTTGCCTGCGCGAAGCTCCTTGTAGAATTCGACAGCAAGACCGGGAACGAAGTTGAAGACGGCCGACGAATAGGTGGTGAAACCGGCGCCGAGATAGGCTTCGGCAAACAGTTCCGCAGTCGGCATGCCGCCGAGATACATAAGACGGTCGCCCATCGTGGCGGTAACCTGACGGACGAGACCGATATCGCCGGTGCCGTCCTTGAAGCCGATCAGGTTCGGGCACTCGTCGCAAAGGCGCTTCAGCGTGTCGACCTGCAGGACGGAGTTGTCACGGTTATAGACCATGACGCCGATGCCGACAGACTGGCAGATTTTCTTGACGTGCTGATAGAGGCCTTCCTGCGGCGCATCGATCAGGTAGTGCGGCAAAAGAAGAATGCCATCGGCACCGGCCTTTTCGACTGCCTTTGCCATTTCGACGCCGACACGGGTGCCGAATCCGCAACCGGAAACGATCGCGGTATTGCTGTTGCCGGCCGCTTCCTTGGCGGATTTCACAATGGTCGGCACTTCATCAGGAGAGAGCGAAAAGAACTCGCCGGTGCCACCGGCGGCAAAAAGAACCGGCGCTTCGAAACCGGACAGCCATTCGATGTGGCGCTGGTAGCTATCCTGTTTGAACTCCCGCTCGTCGTCGAAATGGGTAACAGGAAAGGACAATAGGCCGGCGCCGAGCGCCGCCTTGATTTCTTCAGGCGTCATAATGGAATTTCCTCTTGAATGTCTCCTCCAGACAGAAATTGTCGTACAGGTTGGCGGAATTTATGTCAACAAGTTATCTGACATCTTCTCGCTGCGCGCGAAGAAGGTTCCTGTAGCGCAACTGGCTTCCGCGCAGATGCCGGCGCATCGCTTCACGGGCCTTTTCCTCATCTCCTTCGGAAATGGCGGTGACGATCGCATGGTGTTCGTCGACAAGCAGGTTGATATAATCCATCTGCTCTTCCGCCGTTTCGTCGCCGCGCAGTGCAGCGCGAGGGATGACGTTCTTGCCGATCATCGTCAGAAATTCGCGGAAGCGTGGATTGTTTGTCGCGTCGGCGATGGAGAGGTGAAGAGCGAAGTCGGCCTCGCTTGTCGGCTGATGCGCCTCCAGACAGGAGCGCACGGCATAATGACGCTCGAATATCACCTCTTCCTGTGCAGGCGAGCGCCGCAGAGCCGCCATTCCAGCTGATTCGACCTCAACGGCGGTCCTCAATTCAAGCAGCTCGATCATCGAGGAAACGCGCGCGAGATCGATATGGCCGAGGGACAGGTTGAATGGCGGCGGTGTCGGGGTCGCCTGGAGAACGAAGACGCCGGCACCCTGGCGAGCCTCCACAAGGCGATCGGACCGCAAGGCGGCAAGGGCTTCACGCACCACTGTCCGGCTGACTCCATGCGCCAGTGTCAGTTGCGCCTCGCTTGGAAGTTTGGAGCCTGGCGGGAATTGTCCCTCGGCGATCGCCTGGCGCAGCGTGTCGCTCAGTTGCGTTGCGCGCGTCTTCGGGGAGGCGATCAGATCCGTGTTGAGTTCTTCGCTCATGGATGCGTTTCCTTCCTGGGAGATTATGGTTCCCGGAGTTTTCCGGGTTCGATCGCTTATTAGCTTCCTACTTTAACATGTATGACAAGTTTGTCTGTTTGTCACCCATTCGAAGGGGCGTGGTTCAGGGCTGATTTATCGCATAGGCCGCAACGGGGCGACATAAGCCGGAATGACGCGGTTCGCGGACATGCCTTCCGATGACGTGTGGTGTGTTGAAAACGGTGGCGCGTCGCTCTACCACGGCAGGGAACAGATGCTGGAGTTTGCCGTGAGAAGAATGCTCGTTAGTTTTTTGGCCGGGAGTTTCCTGTTCGTTGCGCCGTCTTTGGCTGCTGCTCAATGGGCACCGGTCGAGCAGGTGAAGACGTATACGGTCAGCGGCTCCACCGGTATCGAGCTTTATTCCCAGATCGGCGAGAAGGGGCCGCTTGTCGGCGGCCAGATGCGGACGATTGCGCATACGGATTTCAAGCTGCTCTGGTCCCGCAATTACCAGCCCCAGCCGGATGGTTCATGCAAGCTGGTTTCGGCACGGCCAAGCTTGACGCTGATCTACACCCTGCCGAAGGCCGGCAAGATGCCGGGCGCCCTGAAGACGAAATGGGATACATTTGCCGAAGGCGTGCGCCGCCATGAGCGGGTGCATGGCGACATGATCGTGGAGATGGTCAGGGAGATCGAGGCGGTGAGCGTCGGGCTTACTGCTGCGGATGATCCGAAATGCCAGAAGATAAGGCAGGACCTTACCGCAAGGCTCGGCGAGATTTCGAAACGCAATCGCGAGCGGCACCGGGACTATGACAAACTGGAGATGAACAATGGCGGCAATGTCCATCAACTCATTCTCAAACTGGTGAACGAATAGAATTCGTTGTTACCTAAATGGTGAACAGTCCGATCGTCATCATGGGGCGTTGCCCGTGACGGGTTCGTGGTTATAGTCCCCACGCTCGCATAACATAGCAAGGGGATTTCAATGACCAATTCCGTTTCAGCCGCCGATATTGACGACAAGGCTCTATTGCAGGAACTCGTGGCATGGGTGGAGATCGAAACACCGTCTCACGATGCGAATGCCGTCAACCGGCTGGTCGATAGGGTGGAGGGATTGGCGAAATCCGCTTCGCTGGATGTGGAGCGTCTGCCCGGAACGCTGGGACTTGGCGATATTCTGACGGTGCGCTCGCCGCGTGCCGAAGGCAGCAATGAAAAGAGCGTGCTGGTTCTCGCGCATTTCGACACCGTGCATGCGCATGGGGTGATCGCCAAGCAACTGCCTTTGAGGCGGGATGGCGACAGGCTTTATGGACCCGGCATCTACGACATGAAATCCGGAGCGCTGATGGCGCTCGAAGCGTTGAAGATTGCTGTCGCCAAGGGCGGCCGTATGCCGGTCGATCTGGTCTTCGTGCCGGACGAGGAGATCGGCAGTCTTTCGTCGCGTGCCTATATGGAAAAGCTGGCGGCAAGCGCCGGTTACACGCTGGTTGTCGAGCCGGCGCGTGACGGCGGCAAGATCGTCGTCGCCCGCAAGGGCGTCGCGATGTACGATATCACCGTGCGGGGACGTGCTTCGCATGCCGGTACGCGGCCACAGGACGGGCGTAGCGCGATCCGGGCCGCGGCGCGGTTGGTCCTCGATCTCGAGGCCCTGAACGATGCCGAGCGCGGCGTAACCGTGACGGTCGGCACGATCCAGGGCGGAACGGGGCGCAACACGGTGCCGGCGGAATGCCGTCTGGTGGTCGATGTGCGCGTGCCGGACGACAAGGCCGCTGCCGAGATCACTGCCAGCATTGAGGCCATGAAGCCGGTCGATCCGGACATCACATTCGAGATTACCGGCCAGATGAACCGGCCGCCCTTTGCGCAATCCGAAGAAGGCGTGAAGCTCTTCGATGCCGCGGCCGAGATCGCCGCAAAGCTTGGCATCACGCTTGAGGGCGTGACAACGGGCGGCGGCTCGGACGGAAATTTCACCGCAGCGCTCGGCGTGCCGACGCTGGACGGTCTCGGCGCCGATGGGGCGGGGGCGCATACATTCGACGAGCATATTTTCGTTAGCAGCCTTGCGCCGCGCACCGCGCTCATCGCCAACCTGATGATGTCGCTCGAACCCAAGTGAGCTGCTTAGGTGCAATCGCGCCGGAGGCCACAATCGAAACACGATCGGGCAAAAGCCCGGACACCCAAGGCTAAAAAATCATGACCAGCGGTATTCATCACCTGACGGCCATTACCCGGAAAATCCAGGACAATGTGGATTTCTACGTCGGTTTCCTCGGCTTGCGCCTCGTCAAGCGTACGGCCGGTTTCGAGGATGCGCAGCAGCTGCACCTGTTTTATGGAGACGGTGCTGCAACGCCAGGTTCGCTGGTCACATTTCTGGCCTGGGAAGACGGTTCGCTTGGACGCGTCGGGCATGGCGCGCCGAGCGAGATCAGCTTTGCCATCGATCGCGAAGCGATCGGTTTCTGGCTGACACGGGCGCTGCAATGCAATGTGAAGATGACCGGGCCGACACAGGAGTTCGGCGAACCGGTTCTGAGGCTGACCGATCCGGACGGGATCATCGTCAAGCTTGTCGGTGTAGATGACTATGGCGACTGGGTCTGGTGGAAGGACGGCGGCATTGCGAGAGCGGATGCCATCCGTGGCATTCGCGGGGCGTCCATCTTGTCTGAAAAGGCGGATGAAACCGCTGCGTTTCTCGAGCGACATACGGGCTTTGTGGTCGGAGCGGTGGAGGGCGCGAGCCAGCGACTGGTGTCCGAAAGCGGGCAGATTATCGATGTGCGCAATGCCGGCGGGTTCTGGACGGCGGCACCCGGAACCGGAACGATCGACCATGTGGCGGTGAGGGCGAAAAGCCAGCAAGCCGTCGACGATTTGCACAAGGCGCTTCAAGCCGAGAATGCAGGTGATATCAATGTGCATGACCGGCATTATTTCTACTCCCTCTATGTGCGCGAGCCGGGCGGCACGCTGATCGAGGTTGCGACCGACGATCCGGGCTTTACTGCGGATGAGACGGTAGAGGCGCTCGGGACGGGATTTTTCATCCCCAAACACTACAAGGCGGATCACGAGGCGTTGAAGGTGATGCTGCCGCAATTCGGCCTGCCGGGCGAGGAGAGGGTGATCTATCGCGACCTGCCTTTCGTGCATCGCATCCACATGCCGGAAAGCTGGGATGGTTCGACGCTGGTTCTTTTGCATGGCAGCGGCACCAACGAGACGGCCATGCTGCCGCTCGGCCGCAAGGTTGCACCGAATTCGATGCTGATCGGGTTGCGGGGCCGGTCGACGGATGAAGGGTCGCCACGCTTTTTTCGCCGTTTCGACCAGACGACATTCGACCAGAAGGAGATAGCATCCGAGGTCGAGGCCTTTGTCGCTTTCATCGAGGATATCGGGCCGGCCTATGGTGTCGATCCGGAGCGGCTGACCTTCCTTGGTTACTCCAATGGCGGCAACATGCTGGGCGCGACGATGCAGCTTCGGCCGGACGCGATCCGCAAGGCGGTGCTGTTGCGCTCGATGAACGTGCTGGAAGAGCGGCCGGTCGTCGATTTGTCCGGGACGCAGGTTCTCTCGCTCAGTGCCATCGACGATTTCTACGGTCCGCTTGCGGGTGAACTGGAGGACAGGCTGAAGGTTGCGGATGCGCAGCTGACGGCGAAGGTGCTGGATGCCAACCATGGGCTTGGGGCGGAAGACGAGGTGATCGTTCGCGACTGGCTGCAGGAACGGACTGCGTGATGCAGGGTGCAGCGGTGCTCTGTGCCGATATCGGCGGATCGTTCATCAAGTTCGGCCTCTCCCGCAAGCCGGGAGAGGTGGAGGAGCGTGCGCGCGTGCCTGTGCCGAAATCTGATTGGCGCGAGCTTGCCGAGGCCCTGCGAAGTCTGGCGAATGATGCGGATGCAAGCGGCGTCTTGCCGCTCGGCTTGTCAACAGCAGGACTGGTCGATCCGGTTACGGGCAAGGGGCTTTCGGCGAATATCCCGTGCCTGACGGGCCTGCCGATTGCCGAGGCGATTTCTCAAGCGACCGGGCGTTCGGTCTTTGCTGCCAATGATGCCGACTGCCTGACGCTGGCTGAGGCGAATGACGGTGTCGGGAGCGGTCATTCGATCGTTTTCTGCGTCATCATCGGCACGGGGATCGGCGGCGGGATTGCCGTCGATGGTCGTATTTTGCGGGGCGCCGGCGGCGTGACCGGCGAATGGGGGCATGGCCCGGCGCTGAATACGAGCGTCGATATCGGCGCTCGGCTGGTTTACGTTCCGCGGTTTTCCTGCGGCTGCGGACAATCCGGTTGCGTCGATACGATCGGCGGGGCACGCGGGATCGAGAAATTGCACACGCTGTTTCATGCAGAAGAGCGTAGCAGCCATCGGATCATCGAGGACTGGCAGGCAGGAGAAACAAAGGCCGGCGAAACGATCGAGGCCTATCTGCAGCTTGTTGCCGATCCGCTGGCGGTCGCGATCAATACGGTCGGGCCCTCGATCGTGCCGGTTGGCGGCGGGCTTGCCTCGGCCGGGGCATTGATTGCGGCGCTGGACGAGGCTGTTCGGGCCCGCATCCTGAACCGGTTGGATTGGCCACTGCTGGTGCCGGCGATCCGCCGCGAGGATGGCGGGCTTATCGGTGCAGCCGTGCTGGCACGCCAGGGAGTGGCCGATGCCCGTGCTGCTTGAAGTCTGTGTCGACAGTGCTGAAGGGCTGGAAGCCGCCGTTGCCGGTGGCGCGCAGCGGATCGAACTCTGCTCGGCACTAGATGTCGGCGGACTTACGCCGTCGAAAGGATTGATGGCGCTGGCTGCGAAAATGCCGGTGCCGGTCTATGCGATGATCCGGCCGAGGGCAGGGGATTTCATCTTCGATGCCGCCTCGCGGGATGTGATGCTGGCGGATATCGATACTGCGCGGAATAGCGGGCTCACGGGCGTCGTGCTTGGAGCAAGCCTTTCCGATGGTCGGCTGGATGTGGATCTGCTGACTTTGCTTGTGGAGCGGTCGCGCGGCATGGGACGGACGTTGCACCGTGCTTTCGATCTGGTGCCGGATGCGGATGAGGCGCTGGAGCAGGTAATCGGCCTCGGCTTCGAGCGCATTCTAACTTCAGGGTTCGCGGTCAAGGCGGCGGATGGGATGGGTGTGCTTCGCCAGCTTGCCGATCAGTCGGCCGGGCGAATTGCGATCATGGCCGGGAGCGGGATTACGCCTGCCAATGTGGTGCATATCGTTGCTGGAACCGGTGTCGCGGAAGTTCATGCTTCGTGTCGCCTGCCGGTGACTTTTGTCGATAAGGCGCTTGTCGGCTTCGGTTTTGTGGCCCGGCAGCAATGCCGGACCAGCTCGGTGGTGGTGCGAGAGATGCGCGAGACGCTGGCGGCGCTTTGAGCGCGCGCCGCCAGAAACTGTTTAAACAGAAATACCGCCGCTCGTTTCGCCGATCATCTTCGTCAGGCTGCCGTCTGCCGGATAGAGCGGGATGAGGCAGGCCTGGAAGGCGTGGTAGATATCGCCCTTGCCGGGGAAGAGTGTATGAGCCGGGACAAGATCTTCCGTCAGTTCCTCGTGCCAGCCGCCGTTTTTGTGGTCGATGAAGCGGTTTGCAATGGTGCTCCAGATCAGGCGATAGCTGTCCTCGAAGAAGGGATCGTGCGGCAGATGCTGGTTGATGAAGTGAGCGGCACCTGCAGCCTCGCACATCGGCCACCAGAGCTTGTTGGTCTTGGCTGGCTTGTTATCCCAGTCGAGCGTGTAGAAGAAGCCACCCTTCTGCTTGTCCCACCCTAGTGACATGGCCTGAACGAACAGGTTCTTGGCGGCATCCGGCATCCAGGCGTGTTTCTTATCTCCGAGGGCCCAGAGTTGCAGTGTGAGGCGTGCCCATTCCAGTGCATGGCCGGGCGTGGTGCCGGCCGGGCGGAACATTTCGTCCGGGTGATAATAATCCTTGTTGAGGTTCCAGTTCGTGTCGAAATGTTCGCCGACACGGAAGCCGGTCGCGCCGGCAAGGCGGCGGATGATCAGGTCGGCAATGGCTTCCGCCTTGTCGAGATAATGCTGTTCGCCGGTTGCCTCATAGGCTGCCATCAGCGCTTCCGTGAGGTGCATGTTGGAGTTCTGGCCGCGATAGGTGCCGCCGTCGATCGGCCCCCAGTCTGCGGTGAATTCCTCGGCTATGGCGCCATGCTGCTTTTCCCAGAAGCGGGTTTCGAGCACTTCGGTAATATCCGCCAGCATCTTGTCGGCGAGAGGGTGCCCAACAACCTTGGCGGAGGAGGCGGCAAGCAGGACGAAGGCGTGGCCGTAACCTTGCTTGTTGGTGTCGGCGGGGCCGTCATCGTTCATGGACCAGACGTAACCACCGTTTTTCTGATCCCGGTGGCCGTTCCAGAGAAAATTCATGCCGTGGTCGATCAGGTCGCCGGCACCCGGGCGCCCGAGCATGTAGGCGATCGAATAGCAGTGGACCATGCGCGCCGAAGCGTGGATGCCGCGGATTGCATTGGCGTTTGGAAGCGGGCGGCCTTCGTCGTCCAGATCGTAGAAGCCGCCCTTGGGGTTGATGGCACGATGCTGGAAGAAGTCCATCAGGCCCTCTGCCTGATCGAGCAGCCAGCGGCGATGATAGGTTAGATCGCTCCAGAATTTCGACGTCTGACCTGTATCGCTCATGCTTCTTCTCCCTTGTGCCTCAACACTTTACTTAAAGGCTATAGTCATTGCGGCCATAGCTGTCATCGGCGAATCTGGCATAAATCGGACCGTTGGCCGTTGCGACAAATCCGACAGCGATTGCGACGTATGTGCTGGACTTCACATAAAGGTATCTTTATATGATTATGGATATTGCCTTGATCTCTATCAGGAGTGTCTGCCTTGTTCGATGAACTGTTCGGTCCCGAAGGTGCTCGCCGTAATGGCGCAGAAATTCTGGAAGCTCTCAAAAAAGCCGCCAGTGAGCGCATTCTCGTGATCGACGGTGCCATGGGTACGCAGATCCAGGGGCTGGGTTACAACGAGGATCATTTTCGTGGTGAGCGCTTTATCGGCTGCGCCTGCCATCAGCAGGGCAATAACGACCTTCTGATCCTGACGCAGCCGCAGGCGATTGAGGACATCCATTATCGTTATGCGATGGCTGGTGCCGATATTCTCGAAACCAACACGTTTTCGTCTACACGTATTGCGCAGGCGGATTACGAGATGGAAGGCGCGGTTTATGACATGAACCGCGACGGTGCGCGACTCGCCCGCCGTGCTGCAATCCGCGCCGAAAAAGAAGATGGCCGTCGCCGTTTCGTCGCAGGCGCTATAGGCCCGACCAACCGCACCGCTTCGATTTCGCCCGACGTCAACAATCCCGGTTATCGCGCCGTGTCCTTCGATGATTTGCGTATCGCCTATGGCGAGCAGATCGACGGACTGATCGATGGCGGTGCCGACATCATCCTGATCGAAACGATCTTCGATACGCTGAACGCCAAGGCCGCGATCTTTGCCTGCGAAGAGCGGTTTGAGGCGAAGGGCGTGCATCTGCCGGTGATGATCTCCGGCACGATCACCGACCTTTCCGGCCGCACGCTGTCGGGGCAGACGCCTTCCGCATTCTGGAACTCGGTCAACCATGCCAATCCATTCACCATCGGTCTGAACTGCGCGCTCGGCGCCGACGCGATGCGGCCGCATCTGCAGGAACTATCTGCCGTTTCCGACACGTTCATCTGCGCCTACCCGAATGCCGGCCTGCCGAACGAATTCGGTCAGTATGACGAAACGCCGGAGATGATGGCGCGCCAGGTGGAGGGTTTTGCCCGCGAAGGCCTCGTCAATGTGGTCGGCGGCTGCTGCGGCTCGACGCCGGACCATATTCGCGCAATTGCGGAAGCCGTGGCCAAATATCCGCCGCGAACGCTTCCCGAACATGTGCCGTTCATGTCGCTGTCGGGGCTCGAGCCTTTCGTGCTGACCAAGGACATTCCCTTCGTCAACGTGGGCGAGCGCACCAATGTCACCGGCTCGGCGAAATTCCGCAAGTTGATCACCAATGCCGATTATACGGCGGCATTGGCTGTCGCGCGCGACCAGGTGGAAAACGGTGCGCAGGCCATCGACATCAATATGGATGAAGGCCTGATCGACTCGGAAAAGGCGATGGTCGAATTCATCAACCTGATCGCCGCAGAGCCGGATATCGCCCGCGTGCCGGTGATGATCGATAGCTCGAAGTTCGAGATTATCGAGGCTGGCCTTAAATGCGTGCAGGGCAAGGCGATCGTCAACTCGATCTCGCTGAAGGAAGGCGAGGAGAAGTTTCTGGCGCATGCCAAAATCGTGCGCAACTATGGTGCTGCCGTCGTCGTCATGGCGTTCGACGAGACGGGGCAGGCGGACAGCTATGAGCGCAAGGTCGAGATCTGCACTCGCGCCTACAAGATACTGACCGAACAGGCGGGTTTCCCGCCGGAAGACATCATTTTCGACCCGAACGTGTTTGCCGTCGCGACCGGTATCGAGGAGCACAACAATTACGGCGTCGACTTTATCGAGGCGACGCGGACTATCCGCGAAAGAATGCCGCTCGTGCATATTTCGGGCGGTGTCTCCAACCTGTCCTTCTCCTTCCGCGGCAACGAGCCGGTACGTGAGGCGATGCATGCCGTGTTCCTCTACCATGCCATTCAGGCAGGGATGGACATGGGCATCGTCAATGCCGGCCAGCTGGCGATTTACGAGAATATCGATCCGGAACTGCGCGAGGCCTGCGAGGACGTCGTACTGAACCGCCGTGCCGATGGCACCGAGCGGCTGCTTGAGGTCGCAGAGCGGTTCCGTGGCGGACCGGGCAAGGAAGCCAAGGTTCAGGACCTGGCATGGCGCGAAAAGCCTGTCGAAGAGCGTCTGTCGCATGCTCTGGTCAACGGCATTACCGACTATATCGAGGCAGATACGGAAGAGGCCCGGCAAAAGGCGGAGCGTCCGCTGCATGTCATCGAAGGCCCATTGATGGCCGGTATGAACGTGGTCGGCGACCTGTTCGGTTCGGGCAAAATGTTCCTGCCGCAGGTGGTGAAATCGGCCCGCGTCATGAAGCAGGCGGTGGCCGTGCTGCTCCCGTACATGGAAGAAGAGAAACGGCTTAATGGCGGCGACGAGCGCAAGTCGGCCGGCAAGGTGCTGATGGCGACCGTCAAGGGTGACGTACATGATATCGGCAAGAACATCGTCGGCGTCGTGCTTGCCTGCAACAATTACGAGATCATCGATCTCGGGGTGATGGTGCCGGCGACGAAAATCCTCGAAACGGCCGTGGCCGAGAAGGTCGATATCATCGGGCTTTCCGGTCTGATCACGCCGTCGCTCGACGAGATGGTGCATGTGGCGGCCGAAATGGAACGCCAGGGTTTTGACGTTCCGCTCTTGATCGGCGGGGCTACGACCAGCCGTGTGCATACGGCGGTAAAGATCCATCCGCGTTACGAAAAGGGGCAGGCGATCTATGTGACCGATGCCAGCCGTGCGGTGGGTGTTGTATCGGCATTGCTGTCGGAAGAGCAGAAGCCTGCCTATGTCGAGGGAATCCGTGGCGAATATGCGAAAGTTGCCGAGGCGCATGCCCGCAATGAACGCGAGAAATTGCGCCTGCCGATTGCCCGTGCCCGTGCCAATGCGGAGAAGGTGGATTGGGCCGCCTATGAGCCTGTTAAGCCGCAGTTCACCGGCACAAAGGTGTTCGAGACCTATGATCTTGAGGAACTGGCACAGTATATCGACTGGACGCCGTTCTTCCAGACATGGGAGCTGAAGGGGCGTTATCCGGCGATCCTCGAGGACGAGAAGCAGGGCGAGGCAGCGCGTCAGCTGTGGAGCGATGCCCAGGCGATGCTGAAGAAGATCATCGCGGAAAAGTGGTTCCGTCCGCGGGCGGTCATTGGCTTCTGGCCGGCAAATTCGATCGGCGACGATATTCGCCTGTTTACCGACGAAAAACGCTCTGAGGACCTTGGTACTTTCTATACCCTGCGCCAGCAGCTTTCGAAACGCGATGGGCGGCCGAATGTGGCGCTGTCGGATTTCGTGGCGCCGGTCGATAGCGGAAAGGCCGATTATGTCGGCGGGTTCGTCGTCACGGCGGGTATAGAGGAAGTGGCGATCGCCGAGCGGTTCGAGCGGGCAAATGACGATTATTCCTCAATCCTGGTCAAGGCGCTGGCAGACCGTTTCGCGGAGGCGTTCGCCGAACGCATGCACCAACGCGTCCGCAAGGAATTCTGGGGTTATGCCTCAGACGAGGCATTCAGTAACGACGAGCTGATTCACGAGGAATATGCGGGCATTCGTCCCGCACCCGGTTATCCGGCCCAGCCGGATCACACTGAAAAGGCAACCTTGTTCTCATTGCTCGATGCGACGAATGCAACCGGTGTTGAGCTCACTGAAAGCTATGCCATGTGGCCGGGTTCGTCGGTCTCGGGTATCTATATCGGCCATCCTGCCAGCTACTATTTTGGTGTCGCAAAGGTCGAGCGCGATCAGGTGGAAGATTATGCGTCGCGCAAGGGAATGGCGATTGAAGAGGTAGAGCGCTGGCTGGGGCCGGTCTTGAACTATGTGCCCGGCGGTGCGGCTGCGGAAGCTGTTGAGGACGCCGCTTAACGGTTGAACAAAAAAGCGAGTTGTCGGGAGGGCTCGATGAGCCTTCCGACATCTCATGTTGATTGATCGGCCAAATATGTTCCGTCAGCCATAACAGGCATGGTTGGTGCTGGTTTCGGCTATCGTCGGCACGTCTGCAGTTGTGGCTTTCTGCGCGTGGCTCATAAGCTTTCAGGCAGGGCTTTTTACTGTTGGCGCGTTTGCGCGCCTGAGCGCGGCCATGACGGGCAATTCGATCCTGATTGTGACCAGATAGCAGATCGCTATTATGATGGGGGCCAGGATCGCCGCTTCCAGCAGGTCTCCCTGCGATTTTGTTATCATGACGAAGATACCGTTAAACCAGCAGAACAGTGGGTAGTGCAGAGTGTAGATTGGATAAGAAAGGGTTCCGCTGAACGTGGCGGCTGCTTTCAGTCTTGACGGCAGCTGTTGTTTGGCGCCGAGGACGACAAGTATCGGTGATACGATAATCGTCCAGATCGTCGCATACCGACCCATCGGTATCGGCAGGATGACTAAAAGTGCAGTCATCAAAAGAAGCGCGATGAATAGTCTGCGACCCAAAACCCTAGGGTCCCAATCTTTGGTCAACAGATTGGCGGCCAGAGTGCCGACGAAGAACGAGCATATTACCCGCGGGAAACCCAGCCAGAAATTCGCAGTCGTATCACCACCAAAGCCATAATAAAGGCAGGCGCCAGAAAGAGGAATTAGGATGGCGCAGGTGATCAGATAGAACCTTCGAGGGAGGGTGATCAGGAGGGCCGCCCAGACTATATTCACGAAAATCTCGAAAAACAGCGAGAATTGTGGTCCATTCAAAGGGAATACCTGAGGGCCGCCGATAGAGACGGGCGCATCCATATAGGGCACGGAAATCAACGACAAACTGGCGGCTTCCAGGACCATGGAGATGGTTGGGGCGTCAGATGACAGAAATCCCTTTGCGACGAGATAGCCGGCACTTACGAATGTCGCGAGCATGATCATTGGCCACAGTCGCAGCACCCTTACTCGCAGAAATGGCAACAAGTCGGAGGAGGAACCTATTTTGTGCTGATATGCCACGACCATTACGAAGCCGCTGAGGCAGAAGAAGAAATCGACGGCTATACCGGCATTGGGAAGCAGCCAGGGTATGTTCAGCCAATGTGCTAAATGAAATAAAAGAACGCCAGTGGCGGCCATGAAACGCAATGCATCCAAGACTTCATAATGATTTCTCATGGAATTCTCGCGTCTTGCGGTGGTGCTTTTGTATTTTTATTTTATATTTCTATATTATTTTCACGGTCAATTTAGATGAAGTATATTTTGATTTTTTTCTGTTGATAATATTCACTGCAGGATGAGCGATCAGAACTTCGTATCTTCCAATGAAGCTGGAGGTTATCTGAGCCAGTCATAGTTCAGCCGCGGCCTCTCTTGAGGACAGCGGTGCAGCAGTCTTTTCTGCCAGGCTTGGTTTCCGATGATCACATAGAAAAAGCCGGAAAGTTTTGTTTTCCGGCTTTCCTTTTCATATCGCATTCGGTTTTGCGATCAGGCTTTGGCTAGCCGCGCTGTCAGTTCCTCGATGCCGGCTTCGGACTCGACCTTGTCGCCGTGCAGCATAAGGTAAATGCCGATACCGACCGTCAATGCCGCGATGAAGAGCAGGTACCAGGCATGGGCCATAGGGTTGATGGCAAGCGCGGTGGTGACGCCAATCGGAGTGAGGCCGCCGAATATGGCGTAGGAGACGTTGTAGGAGAAGGACAGGCCTGTGAAACGGACGCGGGCCGGGAAAGCACGAACCATAACATAGGGCACTGCGCCAACCAGGCCTACCGCCAGACCCATAACCGCATAAAGCGCGAACATGAGGGTGATCGACGTTGCCGCGAAGCTGTAGAAGGCCCACGTGGCTGCTCCAAAGACGACACCGGCGATCGTGAAGAAACGCCCCGAACCAACGCGATCGACAATGCTGCCGGCCGCTGATGTGGCGAAGATCAAGAAAAGGGTGCCGAAGCTTGTCGCGGCAAGCGACTGCTGCGCTGTGTAGCCATAGATTTTCTGCAGCAAGGTTGCTGTCATCAGGGTCGTGACAACGATTGCTGCCGACAGGATCCAGGTAAGCAGCATGGAGATGACGACGCCGCGCAGATGGTCGCGCAGGACCGTCTTCAGCGGCAGTTCCGGAGCAAGCGCACGGCTGGCCTTCATCTCGGCGAAGATCGGCGTTTCCTGCAGCCAGCGACGCATCCAGACAGAAAGGAGGCCGAAGATGCCGCCGATGAAGAACGGAATGCGCCATGCGCCATCGGCGATCGCTTCCGGCGTGAAGACCGTGTTGATTACGGTTGCAATGGACGAGCCGAGTAGAATGCCGAATGAGAGACCTGATGTCAGAAAGCCGCAGGCAAAGCCGACACGGCGGAAGGGGACGTGTTCGGCCACGAAGGTCCATGCACCTGGAACCTCGCCGCCGATGGCTGCACCCTGCAGGATGCGCATCAACACGAGAAGGATGGGAGCGAGGACGCCGATCGTCGCATAGGTCGGCATGACAGCCATGCCGAGCGTCGACAGCGCCATCAAGAGGATCGAAAAGGCAAAGACCTTTTTGCGGCCGAACATGTCGCCGAAATGGGCAAGCACGATGCCGCCGAGCGGGCGAATGAGATAACCGGCTGCGAAAATACCGAAGGTCTGGATCAGTACCAGCCATTCCGGCATGTCCGGCGGAAAGAACAGTTTGCCGATCACCGTCGCGAAAAAGACGAAGATGATGAAATCATAGAATTCCAGGGCGCCGCCGAGGGCCGCGAGGCCGAGGGTTCTGAAATCCTGAGAGGTAAGACGGCGCGGTGCGGCTCTCGAAGGAGCCGATGAGGTAATCGAAGACATTGTATTCAACTGAAGGTACGGGGTGGGCTCCCGCTCAGGGAGATAGCGCCAACCGGAATGCGGCATGGGAGGCCGCATATCAAGGTTCAAAGGCCGTTTTTCCGGTCATTCCACTGGTATGGCGATGCAGTTTGGCAACAGGACTGATGCCGCCAACGAGCGCCGTTGATCAGTCCTTGATCAATAACAGGTCGCTTGCCGCAAAGCGCAGGGTGACGGTTTCGCCCGGCTGCGGAAGGACCTTGTCCGGGGCGTTGAACATGTCGAAGGAAATCTGGTTGCCCCCGACGCCGAATTTCGTGCGAACGACCGAACCGAGGAAGTGAGACGAGACGACTGTTCCTGTGAGGGCGGTATCGCCTTTGGCGCTTTCTGCCAACGAACCCGCTTCCGGCCGCAGGGCGACGGAGACTTTTTCTCCAGATTTCAGAGCGCCGATAGGCTCGCGTAGAGTGATGATGTTTTCGCCGATACGGATCGTATTGGCGGCCGGGTCGGCTACTGCCGCGTCGATGATATTGAGCGTGCCGACGAATGAGGCGACGAAACGTGTGGCGGGGCGATTGTAGATATCCGATGGCGTGCCGATCTGATCGGCACGGCCGGCATTCATGACGACGATACGATCGGATATGGACAATGCCTCTTCCTGATCGTGCGTGACGAAGACGGTGGTGATGCCAAGCTGGCGCTGAATCTGGCGGATCTCCTCGCGCAGCGATACGCGGATTTTTGCGTCAAGCGCAGAAAGCGGTTCGTCGAGCAGCAAAACCTGGGGTTTGGGAGCCAGCGCCCGCGCAAGGGCCACGCGTTGCTGCTGGCCTCCAGACATCTGGTAGGGGTAGCGGTCGGCAAGGTGCTCAAGGTGGATGAGCTTCAGCATCTCCTTCACCCGCGCCTCTATCTCAGCCTTCGGCTGGCCTGCGACCTTGAGGCCGAAGGCGACGTTGTCGAAAACATTCATGTTGGGGAAGAGCGCGTAAGCCTGGAAAACCATGCCGATATTGCGCTGGCTGGTTTTCAGGCCCGACTGGTTCTTGCCGTTGATGGTTATCGTGCCGTCACTCGGGGTTTCGAAACCGGCGATCATTCTGAGGATCGTCGTTTTGCCGCAGCCGGACGGGCCGAGAAAGGAGATGAATTCTCCCTTGTCGATCGACATGTTGAAATCCTTGACGACCTGGGTCTGGCCGAAACTCTTCTTGAGACTGTCGAGGACGAGGAAGGACATGGGCGGAATTCCTTAGGCGCGGCGGGCCGGCGCCATCTTGCTGATACGGGAGACGAGCTGAATGAGGCCCATGGAAAGCCAGGTCATGGCGAAGGCGATGACGGCGAGCGCGGACGGCTCGTAAGCCTTGTTGGCGCCGACGAGCTGCAGATATGGACCGAAGGCCGGGCGATTGAGGAGAGCTGCCATGGTGAACTCGCCCATGACGATCGCAAACGTGATGAATGCGCCCGACAGGACACCCGACATGACATTCGGGAAAATGCAGCGGAACAATATGGTTGGCCATTTTGCGCCGAGAATTTCGGCGGCCTCGGTCAGGGTGCGCACGTCGATCGTGCGCATCGCGGTGTCGACCGAGCGATACATGTAGGGCAGCGACAGGGTGATGTAGGACATTACAAGAAGCACGTTGGTGCCGAATGTCGACCCGGTGAACGGGATGTAGGACGAGGAATTGTAGAGGCGCAAGTAACCGAAGACGATGACGATCGCCGGAATGACGAGAGGCATGAGGGTGACAAACTCGACCACCGGGCGCATCTGCGGCAAGCGAAGACGGACCCAATAGGCCGTCGGTACAACAAGCAGCATGCCGAAGGCTATGGTGAACAGCGCCATCAGAATGGAAAAGCCGAAGGTCTGCTGAAACTGGACATCGGAAAAGACCGATCCATAGGCGTCGAAGGAATATTCACCGCGACGCATGCGCAACGAGAATTCAAATGTACCGAGCAGCGGAACGAAAAAGTAGATCACCCCGATAGCGATAGCGAGCCAGGCGAAGAATTTCGTCATCTTCATCTCTGTCGCCCTCACTTCTGCCAGCGTTCGGCGCGCATGCGCAGCCAGATATAGAGAATGTTGGACAGGCCGGTGATGACGATCATGCCAAGCGCCAGCGCATAACCCAGGTTCGGGTTATGCAACACGTCGCCGCGGATCTGCGCATAAAGAAGGATCGGCACGATATTGAGAGAGGAGCCGGTCAATGCATAGGCGGTGGCAATGGCACCGAAAGCATTGGCGAAGAGAAGCAGGCTGGTGCCGAGCAGGCTTGGCCAGAGGATCGGGAAGGCGACCATCCGCCAATATTGCCAAGTCGAGGCGCCGAGGATTTCCGAGGCCTCGCGCCACTCCTTCTTCAGGCCGTCGAGAGCCGGGGTCAGGATCAGAACCATCAGCGGGATCTGGAAGAACATGTAGGTGACGGTCAAACCGACGAAGGACAGGAGATTGAATCCGGTCGAATACAGATTGAAGCCGAACCAGTCGCGCAGGAATACCGTGACGAGGCCGGTGCGGCCGAGCGTGGCGATAAAGGCAAAAGCAAGCGGCACACCGGCAAAATTCGAGGCGACGCCGGAGAATGTCAAAAGGCCGGAGCGAATCCAGGAGGGCAGGCCGCCGAGCACGATTGCCCAGGCGAGGAAAAAGCCGATCAGCGCGCCGCCGAGCGAAGAGGCAAACGAGACCTTGATCGAAATCCAGTAGGCCGAGAGGATTGTCGGCGTGAAAAGGTCAGCGATATTCTTGAAGGTGAACTGACCGTCCGGCGTAAAAAAAGCTCCCATCACGAGATAAAGCGTCGGAACGATCAGAAACATCAGCGCGAAAATCATGAACGGCGCGATGCCGAGCCAATCGATGACGGTGCGTCTGTCGATGAAGGACGATGATGCCGTTGTCATGAAATAGCGCTTCTGTGGGAGACGAAAGAAAGCCTCCCCGCCGACAGACGGGGAGGCGAGATGCATTACTGAACGTTGGCGCCGACGACCGAATCCCACTTGGTGGTGATGGCGGTCTTGCCTGCGGCCTGTTCGTCGAGCGTCGGGAACTTGGCCTTCTCGTAAGCTGCTGCCGGCGGCAGGGCGTCGAGCATTTCCTTCGGGATCTTGTTGTTCTTGGCAAGATCGTTGAAGCGGATCGGGTGGCAATATCCCTTCAGATAACCGAGCTGGCCTTCGTCGGAATAGATATATTCCATCCACAGCTTGGCAGCGTTCGGGTGCGGTGCGAAGGCCGAGATTGCCTGGACGTATACGCCGGCGACAACACCGGTCTCCGGAACGACGACTTCGAGCGGCGGGTTGCCCTTCAGCGTGTCGCGCCAGGAGAGGCCGTTATAGTCCCAGGCGATGACGATCGGGGTGGAGCCCTGAGCGAGCGAGGCGGACTTGCCGATGACAGGCACGAAATTGCCAGCCTTGTTGATCTCCGAGAACAGCTTCAGGCCGGCTTCGCCAGCCTTGGTGGCATCGGTTTCGCCGCCGGCAAGACCGGCTGCGTAGACGGCCTGTACGGCCTGGTTGGAGCCGCGCGGGTCACCTGCGAGCGCAACCGAATTTGCATAGTCGGACTTGGTGAGGTCCTTCCAGTCCTTCGGGACTTCCTTGACGATATCGGTGTTCACGACGAAGGAGAGAACACCGTAATAATCGCCATACCAGTGGCCGTCGGCATCCTTTGCGTCAGCCGGGATCGAATCCCAGGTGGAGACCTTGTAGGGCTGGATCAGGCCTTCCGCCTTGGAAGAGGGGCCGAAGGAGAGGCCGACGTCGATGACGTCAGGCGCCTGCGGACCGGTATTGCCCTTGTTGGCCTTGATCGCTTCGATTTCGTCACCAGAGCTTGCGTCCGGGTTCAGTTCGTTGACTTCGATGCCGTACTTCTTCTTGAAGCCGGCAATGATGTCACCGTAACCGCACCAGCTGTGGGGTAGCGCAATGGTCGTCAGCGAACCTTCCTTCTTGGCAGCTGCGATCAGTTCGGCGCTCGGCTCGGCAAAAGCGAAGCTTGTGGATGCGACGACTGCGGCGGTCGTCAGCGAAAGCAGGCGATGAGCGTTCTTGAGCACGGATGTCCTCCTGAGGTTTGATCGTGTCGGCGGCAACTCGTAGTGCTGTATCGTGAACTGTATGTGACAGTCGATTGCCGGATCATCAGGCCATAAGCTCCAGCTTTCAAAGCATTTTTTTCGCGATCGTCAAAAACGGCGGGGCTGCGGCTGTGGATAACCGGGTCGGGACGTCGTGGATGGAACACGTAAGGCGCAATTTGGCCAGATGCAGGATGAAGTTCCATTTGACGACAACTTGAAAGTGAAGAATGCTTGCATCAATCTTTCGTTTACGGTGTCCGGTCGTCCTCTGAATGGCCGCGTCTGCCTCGTGATTTCGAAGGATGATGCATTTCAACAGATCGGTCGAGGGATCGCGACTGGTCTGAAACACGGTAGAGCCATCTGGCAATAACCGAACAAGATCCTCCTGGGAGTCGTCAAAGCTGTGCGGTCCGGACACCGAAATATCGGGTCTTGACGGTCTATGGGCATATCCGGCCGCTGGGGCAGGAGCCCTTTGCTTTGAGCAGGAGAAGGGGAATGGAAAGTTCATCTGCTGGCGTCAGCTACAAGAAGGCTGATGCATCCTATTTCGATAAGCGCGGTCTGTCGCGTTATGCCGGTGTCTGGTCGCTTTGGGCGCTCGGGGTCGGTGCCGTTATTTCCGGGCATTTCTCGGGCTGGAACTTCGGTTTTGCGACAGGCGGCTGGGGTGGCATGCTGGTGGCAGGCATGATCATCGCGGTCATGTATCTCGGCCTGACATTTTCGATCGCGGAAATGAGCCCGGCGCTGCCGCATACCGGGGCGGCCTACTCCTTTGCCCGCACTGCGATGGGGCCGTGGGGCGGATTTCTCACCGGCCTTTGTGAAAACGTTGAATATGTGCTGACGCCGGCGGTCATTGTCACCTTCATCACGGCTTATGTGAACTCGATCCTTGGTCTCGATCCAGCCTATTCACCGCTTCTGTGGATATTGTTCTATGGCGTATTCCTGGCGCTGAATGTTTTCGGCCTGGAACTTTCGTTCAAGGTAACATTAGTTATCACGCTGATTTCTCTGGCTGTGCTGGTGTTCTTCTGGATTAGCGCCATTCCGAACATGGATTTCTCCCGTTGGGCGCTGAATATCGGTGTTGGACCGGATGGCTCGGCGATCGAATTGCCCGAAGGTAACGGCGACTGGTTCCCATTCGGTTTTTCGGGTGTTCTTGCGACGCTGCCCTTTGCCGTGTGGCTGTTTCTTGCCATCGAGCAACTGCCGCTGGCGGCGGAAGAGTCCGTCGATCCGAAGCGTGACATGCCCAAGGGGATCATTCTCGGCATTATTACCCTGATGGTCTCGGCCTTCATGATCGTGCTTCTCAATCCGTCATTGCCGGGTGTCGGGGCCTTCCATCTGGGTTCGGCGCTCGAGCCGCTGCTTGATGGCTTCAAGGCCGTTTATGGTGACAGCGGTGTCGTCATCCTCGGGCTCGTGGCGCTGACCGGCCTGATCGCCAGCTTCCACACGATCCTCTACGCGCAAGGCCGGCAAATCTATTCGCTTTCGCGTGCCGGTTATTTCCCGACTGCGCTCTCAGTTACTCATCCAGTCTACAAAACGCCCTATGTGGCGATGATGGCCGGTGCTGCCGTTGGGCTTGCAGTCATGTTGGTCATCTGGTTCGCGCTGGGCGCGGAGCAGGGCGGGACGGTGATCGGCGCAGTGCTCCTGAACATGGCCGTTTTCGGAGCGATGTTCTCCTACATCATGCAGGGGATCTCCTTCATCATCCTGCGCAAGAAGTTGCCGAATATCGAGCGGCCGTTCCGCTCGCCGCTTGGCATCCCCGGTGCTGCTCTGACAATCGGTATTGCCGTCGTCACGCTGATCTATCAGGTCCAGGATCCGAATTTCTTCAAGGGTGTGGTCTGGGTCGTCGTGTGGTTCGCCGTGGCGATCGCCTATTTCGCCATCGTCGGTCGCCATCGGCTGATTCTCTCCCCGGAGGAAGAGTTTGCCATGGGGCACAAGGAGGCGGCGTCGCTCGCCTGATCAGGAAGGGCAAGAAAACGGGGCGATCGCTGTTTGGTGTCGCCCCGTTGATACCCGAATGCATCAGTTTACGGTGATGCAGCCGTGTCAGGCCGCGAATTAACTGCTGATTAACCATCTTTGGAAAAGATGTAGCTGAGAAGGCCCCATGCTTCGGGGATGCCAGCAGAGCGATGCGGCTCGTCACCTCCAAGGAATGGAAAATGCCAGTCATATCTTTCGCCAATGCCAAGGGCGGAGCCGGGAAAACGACCGCAGCGCTGCTGCTGGCGACCGAGCTTGCCCATCAGGGATTTCGTATCACGATCATAGATGCCGATCCGCAGCGCTGGATCAGCCAGTGGCAGGAGACCTCCGGTGAGGTCCGCAATATCGAGGTGATCTCGGAGGTTACCGTTGCGTCACTTCACTGCCACTTGCGGGAAATGGCCTCCGCTACCGACTATTTCATCATCGACCTTGCAGGCGCGCGCGATGCGTTGGTGACAACGGCGCTCGGGCTTTCTGACCATGTGTTTATCCCGGTGCAGGGTTCGGCGATGGATGCCAAGGGGGCTGCGCAAATCCTCGACCTTCTGGCGATGATGAAGGAGAAGGGCAGGCTGGATATTGCGCATTCGGTCGTATTGACGCGAGTAACGTCGATGGTCACGACCAAGGCGCTGCTTGCCATCAAAGGCTTGCTGGCGGCCAAGGGTGTGAATGTGCTTACAACGCCGATCGGCGAGCGGACCGCTTTCAAGGAGTTGTTTGAGAGCGGCGGTACGCTTTACAGCATGGATCCGTCGAAGGTCAGCAATGTCGAAAAGGCGAAGGATAACGTTCGCGCCTATGCATCTGAAGTTCTGCGGCTGATGCCGACCAGAATGACCCGCACTGCAGTCGCTCGGCTGATCGGGCTCGGCCGGGGCGTCGCCTGATACATCTCCATACACTCTCTGATATGAATATGGCCGGCGAAAGCCGGCCATTGCCGTTTGTGACGTTTGTATGCCTTGTTCTGTTTATTCGACGAATTGCACTGTCGTTCCCGGCTTGACCATCTTTGCGAGCTCGGTCGCATCCCAATTGGTGAGGCGCACGCAGCCGTGGCTGTTGGTCTTGCCGATCTTCGACGGTTCCGGCGTGCCGTGAATGCCGTAAGTGGGCTTGGAAAGTGCAATCCAGACCGTACCGACCGGACCATTCGGACCCGGCGGGATCTGCAGGATCTGAGTGTTGTTGCCCTGGGTGAAGTTGATCTTCGGATTGTAGGTATATCCCGGATCAAGCGCGATACGCTGCACCGTATGGTCGCCTGATGGCGACGGCGTGTCCGAAGATCCGATAGTTGCCGGATAGGCGGCGATCAGATTGCCGTCGGCACCATAAGCGAAGACCTGCTTGCGCCCCTTGTCGGCGATGATGCGCGTCACCTGACCTGTCTTCGGCTGGCCAGGATTGATGACCTTGACGATCGTGCCCGGGATGGTGAAGTCGGCGTTCGGGTTGAGGGCCTTCAGATACCCTTCGTCCATATGAAACTGTTCAGCCAGCTTTTCCGTAACCGAGGTAAATGACATGGCTGGCAGCGCGGCCTTATGGGCGTAGTCTTCCGGAATGGCGGCGACGTATGGACCTGCAGCGTCCGATGCGGTGATCGTATAGTCGACGATCGGCAATCCACCCGAATAGGTGAGGCGCTGCATGATATCCTCGGAATTGTTCGGATCGAGCGTTTCGCCCGTCATTTCCTGCCAGGCTGCAATCGCCTTGTTGACGTTATCGCCAAGGTGGCCGTCGATAACGCCGGGCGAAATGCCTTCGCGGTCGAGAAAGACCTGCAGCGCCGCGATCTCGGCCTGCGGTTTTTTCGTGACCGTGATGACCGGCTTGTTCGGGTGCAGATTATCTGCCGGTGGCATGCTCTGGTTCGGCTCAAGCGATGCTTCTTCCGAATAGCCCTGATCTATGCCCGGCAATTCCTGCTGCTCGAGCGGCATGCGGGTGACTGAGCCGCCGATGGAGCCGGTTACCGATCCCGGCTCTTCCGGGCGATATTGACGATAATCCTGGTATCCGCCCTGATTGTCGTAACGCGAGGTATTGGCTCCTGCCTGACGGCGGTTGTCATAACCTCGCGGTGCAGGCGGATACTCCTCATAACGCTGCCGATTGCCACCCTGACGCATTTCCGTGGCGATGATATTGCCGTAACGGTCGAGATAGACCCGCCGGCCTGCGCCGTCGCGACTGAGATACATGTCCCGCTGGTTGGGCATGTAGTCGAGGATCGCGCCATCTGGTGCGACAAGAACGGATCTGTCGGAATATTGCGCGTAACGCGACTGCGCTGCTGCAGGAACGACCGAGATCGCCAGAGCCGCAAGGCTGATGCTGAAAAGGACGGAGCGCTTCACGTTCTCACCGATTATACTGTTGCACATTCATGTAATCGGGAATGTGGGTGCTTGGTTCCCGTTTGCTATGTGCATTGACTGACAAGCTAATTTTGACGCTTGTATGGAAAAATCCCAGTTTGCAATGAATGAATCATTAAATTCCGCTCACCTTGGGTAAACGCGTTGTGAGCATCAGGAGGAAATGTGGATGAAAACCTTTACGGCGGCCCTCGGACCGAAGCTTGAGCTCGACGAGAGCTCTGTTCTGGATATCGGAAAATGCTTTGTTCACGACACTGATATCGCTCCCGGCCGTGCGATCCCCGACGATGGTGATTCGCGTATCGACCATTCGCTGGAAGGATTTCTGTTTACGTGCGGGCCGGACCATATCCGCCATCCGGAAGCGATTGCCGGCGACGCGGATGGCCGGAAATATCCGCTGCATGGTTCCTATTCTTCCCACCCGGCCGAGATTCTGTTCTGGGATATGCAGGGGGAGGAGGCCGAATGTCGTGCCCGTGTGGCCGTTAAAACGGCGGATGGCGGCGAGGCGCTGCTCGAACGTCATTGGAGGATCGATGGCGCAACCGGCGAGGTCTGCCTGCAGGACAAGGTGACCAATACCGGAACCAGGCCGATGGCGCGAGTGCATATGTACCACATGAATATCGGCGCATGGCTGTTCGATGATGGCGTGCACCTGACCGGCGCCATGCTGGATGGCGGCCAGATGCGCTGGGATTTCGGACCTGAACCGGGCAGTGTGTTTTGCGTGCCGGCAAGCCGTGAGGGCGATGAGTGGGCGGAAGTGGCGCTTGGCCCTATCGCGTCGCTTGGCGGCTCGACATTGAAGGTGCGCTTCAAGACCGATGGCCTGCCTTATCTGCAGGTGTGGAGAAACCAGAAGTCTCCGGCGCATGTGCTTGGAATTGAACCGGTATCGCATCGAATGGCGAGTCGCGAGGAACTGGCCAAGACAGGCGAGTTGCAATGGCTTCAGCCCGGCGAGAGCGCAGACTATGCGCTGCGCTTCGCCTTCGTCTGAGATGCGACTATGTGCCGTTGACGCTCGTCAAGCCACCGCGTAATGCTGGCGCCACAAAAATGGAGGTTGCCCATGGATATCCGCCAGATCAACGACGAGTATTCCGTCTCCGGTCAGATCACCGTTGAGGAACTGGACGAGGTAAAGGCGCTCGGCTTCAAGTCTCTCGTCTGCAATCGTCCTGACGAGGAAGAGCCCGGTCAGCCGCATTATGCGGAAATCGAAGCTCGCGCGAAGGAACTCGGCCTCGAAATCCGTCACATTCCGGTCGGCCGCATGGGCCTGACACCGGAGGGCGTGACCGAGATGGCCGATGCGCTGGAAGATTTTCAAAAGCCGATGCTCGGCTTTTGCCGGTCCGGCGCGCGCTCGACCGCCATCTACGAACAGGCCCAGCGTTTCAAGGGCTGACCCGTTTTTCGCGCGCGGTGTGACCTTCACTCCGTGCTTTTTCCAAGCTCAGCATTCAGGAGCATTTCCATGAGCATCAAGCGCATCGAGCCCGGCGCCCGCATGAGCGGCGCGGTCGTACACGGCAACACCGTCTATCTCGCCGGCCAGGTTGGCGAAGGCGAAACCGTTACCGACCAGTGCAAGGACGCGCTGGCTGAAGTCGATCGCCTGCTGGCCGCGAGCGGCTCCGACAAGTCCAAGATCCTGCAGACGATCATCTATCTCTCCGACATGTCGACCTTCGGCGAAATGAATGCCGTCTGGGAAGCCTGGATTGATCCGGCCAACCCGCCGGCCCGCGCCACGAGCGAAGCTGCTCTGGCCGCTCCGAAGTACAAGGTCGAGTTCATCGTAACCGCCGCAATCTGATAAAGAGCGCCACGGATGCTGAGAGTACCTCTGCTTACGATTTGCATCGCCGGTAGCCTGCTGGCATCCGTGGCGCACTCTCAAACTCTGCCTTCCGTGCCCCAGGGTTCGGAACTGGATGTTGCCGCTCAAGCCATGATTTATGCGCGGGCTTGCGATATTCGCTACAAGCGTCCGTCGATGGTGTGGGATTCGAAGTCGCTGTTTCTGAAATATGCGCGCGGGACCTCATCCAATCCGCAGGCGGAAACGGAGAAAGCCTTCAAGGCTGCCCAGCGAACGGCAACGCGGGCCTATGCATTGTCCGACAAGCAGATCACTGTGGAATTTTGTGCGCGGTTGTCCGCAATCTTCAAGCGCGAACTCGGCCTCTGATTTCCGACCGCTCGGTGATCGAGCAAGTTCTCTTTATCCCAGAAGATGTAAAAAGGGGCCGGAAGATCAAGCCCCTTTTCGTGTATCTGTTAATCATGCTTCGCCCGGCGTCATGCCGAAAAGATAAAAGGCTGCAAGAGCGAGTGCGATGAGGAAGATGACGGCCACGAAGGTCGACATGCCTCCCAGTGCTTTTCGTTTTGTTTCATTTGCCATGCCGCATCAACGACATGAACAGACTTTGGTTCCTGACTTTTTGAGCAAATGCTCAAATCTGGGCCTTAGGCTTTGTTGCGGATCTGGGTCAGTGTTTTCGCTGGCGTAATTGCTTCCGGATCGAGCTGGACCTCGATGATTGCCGCTTTGCCGCTTTCACGGGCGCGCAGATAGGCCGGTCCGAAATCCTCTGTCCTTTCGACCAGTTCGCCATGGCCGCCGAAGGCTTTGGCGTAGGCGACGAAATCCGGATTGACCAGATCTGTGCCGCTGACGCGGCCCGGATATTCCCGCTCCTGGTGCATACGGATCGTGCCATAGATGCCGTTATTGACCAGCACGGTGATGATCGGCAGCCCATAGCGGACAGCGGTGATGAACTCCTGCCCATGCATCATGAAGCAGCCATCACCGGCAAAGCAGACGACTTCGCGCTCGGGAAACAGCTGTTTGGCGGCGACCGCTGCCGGCAGGCCATAGCCCATGGAGCCGGAGGTCGGAGCGGACTGGGTGTTGTATTTCTGGAAGCGATGGAAGCGGTGCAGCCAGGTGGCATAGTTTCCTGCGCCATTTGTGAAGATCGCATCATCCGGCGCGTTATCCTCGATCCAGGACATGATCGGTCCCATGTGGACCTCGCCGGGACCGGTCTCCGGCGGCGTGGACCATTTGAGATAGGCGTCGTGCATGGCCGACTTGCGCTCGGCCCAGAGCGGCAGGGCTGGCGGCTCCAGATCCTTTATCGCCGAAACAAATTCGGCCGGGCCGGCGCAGATCGCAAGGTCGGGGCGATACATGCGGCCGATCTCTTCCGGATCAGGGAAGACATGGACGAGCTTTTGGCTCGGGTAGGGGATATCGATCAGCGTGTAGCTGGATGACGGCATTTCCGACATGCGGCTGCCGATCAGGATCAGGAGGTCGCTGTCCTTGACCTCCTTGGCCAGGGACGGATTGATGCCGATGCCGACGTCGCCCGCATAGGAGGGATGAAGGTGGTCGAACAGCATCTGGCGGCGGAAGGAGCAGCCGACCGGCAGTTTGAAGCGGCTGGCGAATTCCTGGAAATCCGCCACTGCCTGCTCATTCCAGCGCGTGCCGCCGAGGATGATCATCGGGCGCTGGGATGCTTTCAATAGTTTCTCGAACTCGTCGATCTGCTGTTTTCCGGGATGGCTTTCGACGCGCGTATAGGAGCGAGCCTGCGGCGCCTCGACCTCTTCGACCAGCATGTCTTCCGGCAGCGTCAGCACCACCGGACCGGGGCGGCCGGACGTCGCGACGGAAAAAGCGCGGGTGACGAATTCCGGAATGCGGCGGGCATCATCGATCTCGCCGACCCATTTGGCGAATTCGGTGAAGGCACGTCGATATTCAACTTCCTGGAAGGCTTCGCGCTCCTTCATGTCGCGGCCGATCTGGCCGACGAAGAGGATCACGGGGATCGAATCTTGCTTGGCGACATGCAGGCCAGCGGAGGCGTTGGTGGCGCCGGGGCCTCTCGTCACCATGCAGATGCCCGGTTCGCCCGAAAGCCTGCCCCAAGTGTCGGCCATCATCGCTGCGCCACCTTCCTGACGGCAGACGAGGACGTCGATGCCGCTTTCATAAAGCGCATCAAGCACGGCGAGGTAGCTTTCACCCGGTACACAGGAAACCCGTTTGACGCCGTTCGCCTTCAGCGCCTCGACGATCAGCTGGCCGCCGGTCCTTTTTGTGGTTTCCCCGGTTCTTTCCATCGATTGCTCTCCTCCTCGATTGCATTCAGTTCTGCCAGAATTTCATCCGTATGCTCGCCAACCTTGGGGCTCGGACGGTGATAGGCAAGCGGTGTCTCGGACAGCACGATCGGGCTCCTAACGCCCGGAATGATCGTGCCATCGGCCGCTTCAAGATCGATGCGCAGACCGCGTGCCTTGACCTGCGGGTCCTCGAACATTTCTCCGATCGAATTGATCGGACCGACCGGCACGGCATTTTCACCGCAGGCGGCTAGAAGATCGGCCTTGGGCCATTTCGTCGTTTCGGCGGTAAGCAGGCTGCGAACCTCGATACGGTGGGCGACACGAGCCTTGTTGGTTGCGTAGCGCTCGTCATCGGCCACATGCTCGATGCCGAGAATACGGCAGAAGCGGCGGAACTGGCCGTCATTGCCGACAGCTAGGATGATATGGCCGTCGTGGACCGGGATTACCTCGTAGGGCGATATGTTCGGGTGGGCATTGCCGAGTTTCACGGGCGAGATGCCGGAAATCAGGTAGTTCATGTTCTGGTTGGCGAGAACCGAGGACATGACGTCGAGCAAGGCCATGTCGACCTGCTGGCCTTCGCCTGTTTTCATCGCATGGATCAGCGCGCCCTGAATGGCGGTGACGGCATAGATGCCCGTAAAAATGTCGGCGATTGCGACGCCAGCCTTCATCGGCTGACCATCCGTTTCACCGGTAATCGACATGAAGCCGGACATGCCCTGAACGATGTAATCGTAGCCGGCGAGGCTGGCATAGGGGCCGTCCTGACCGAAGCCGGTGATCGAGCAATAGACGAGCTTCGGATTGACCTTCTTCAGGCTCTCATAGTCGAGGCCGTATTTCTTCAATCCGCCGAGCTTGAAGTTTTCGATCAGGACGTCTGACTGCGCGGCGAGGCGGCAGACAATCGCCTGTCCTTTTTCCGTTTTCAGATCGACGGCGATCGAGCGTTTGCCGCGGTTGGTGGAGTGGTAATAGGCGGCCGACAGGTTTTCGCCATCGACGCCTTCGACAAAGGGAGGCCCCCAGGCGCGGGTATCGTCGCCGCCTTCCGGGTTTTCGACCTTGATGACATCCGCCCCCATATCCGCAAGCATCTGGCCTGCCCAGGGGCCGGCAAGGACGCGGGCAAGTTCGAGAACGCGGATGCCGGCAAGCGGCGGCTTCTTGGAGGCGATGTCCATGGTCAGGGGGCTACCGATGTCGTTTCGCTTGTGGTGACGGGTCTGATCGAGGCGACGCGGCGTTCGCGCCAGATGATGTAGAGGCCGGAGCCGATGATGATCGAGATACCGAGCCATTTGATCGGATCCGGAAAATCACCGAAGACCAGCCAGCCGAAAAGTGTGGCAGAGACAATCTCGAAATACTGGATCGGGGCGAGCACGGAGGCGGGGGCGGCCCGATAGGCGTAAACGCTCAGCAGACCCGAAAGGGCGGCGAAAACGCCAACGCCAGCCATCCACATGAAGGTGGTGATGCCGGGCAGCGAGGGTGCAAGGAAGCCGATATCGGCAGCGTCTCCGACGAAAAGCAGGACGGCGCAGATCGGGATACCCCAGAGCGCCATCTGGAACTGCATCGCGAAGGGTTCCTCCCGATGCGCCAATGCACGTGTCATCATGGCAAAGATGGCGACGCAGAAGGCGGTGACGACCGGCAGGAGTGCGACATAACCAATCTCCTGAAAGCTCGGGCGAATGACGATCATTGCGCCTATGAACCCGACGCCACAGGCGGTGTAACGGCGCCAACCCACGGTTTCTTTCAGGAAGATGCTCGACAGGATGGTGAGAATGATAGGCTCGACGAAGAAGATCGCGATTGCGTCTGCGACCGGCATGACTGCCAGCGTGGCGACGAAGCATACCATGGAGATGGTGATCACGCCGGCCCGGATCGCGTGATAAAAACTCATGCGCCAGGAAAAGGAGCGCCACGACCCTGCCCAGAGCACGAATGGTAGCATGCACAGGCCTTGAAAGACGAAGCGGGCCGCGGTGATCATGGTCGGGGAGGCTGTGGTGGTCGCAAGCTTGGAAAACACGTCGATCAGCGGCGCGACCAGCATGGCCAGGATCATCAGGCCGAGGCCGGTGGTGATGCTGGCGGTGTGCGCTATTGGGCGTGACATGGCAGGTGATGCACTCATGATTTCGATATAATGGACTGCGACATTCTGCGCACATGAAGAAAAGTCATGAACTCATTCCGCAGCTGTTCTGATTGGCTGGATTATACGGGTAGCCCAATCGGCAAATTCGGCCGTGGCTTCGGTGCGCATCGTGTCGTTGAGAGTTTCGTGGCGGGCATTGGGCCAGAAGCGCGTCATGACATTGTTGAAGCCATGTTTGCGCAGGTGACCTGAAAGCCAGAGGATGGCCCGGCCTTTATCTGTTGCGGGATCCTCTCCGCCGCCGAGCAGATGAATGGGCAGGTCCTTCGGCAGCCGATCAACGAGTTTCGGGGCGCGGAAGGTCATCTCGAAAAGATCGAGCCAGAGCGAGACGCTGGCGTCGAAACCGCAGAGCGGATCGGCGACATAGGCGTCGACTTCCGCCGGATCGTGGCTCAGCCAGTCGAAGGCGGTGCGGTGGCCGGGGATACTTTCACCCCATGCGCCGAAGGTGAGGCGAGGGAGCATGCCGCTCGGCGTGTCCGACCCTTTCAGCGCACGTTCTGCAAGGAGCAGCCCTTGAGCAGCGCGGCCGGCCATGCCCGGATTGAAGTTGGAATTCCAGATGGCGATACCGGCGAAATCGCGAGGGTGATCGACTGCGGCGTTGAGCGCGATCAGGCCACCCATCGAATGGCCGAAAAGGATGACGGGCAGGCCGGGGTGATCGGCGAGGGCTCGGGCGCGGACGGCCACCACGTCATCGATAACGAGGCGTATGCCGTCCTTCGATGCGAAACGACCGATCGGTGCGTCAGGCGCAACCGTCCTGCCATGACCGCGATGGTCCCAAGCGTAAACGTGAAAACCGTTCCGTGCCATCGCCTCGGCAAAGGGATGATAGCGTGTCGAATGCTCCGCCAAACCATGGGAGATCAGCAGTATCGCCTTTGCATCGCCTTGGGCGGTGGCATGGCGATAGGCGATCTCAGCACCTGTCGGGCTGGGGAAAGTTCGCGTTTCCCACCCAAAATCCAAGCTCATTTCAAAACCTCTCCCGCTCTTCGCATTGCCCCGAGGCGCGTCTTCGCCTACATAGCGGCAAAACCTCTTTCCCCCGGAGCTTAATTATCGATGGCACGTCAGTTCATCTATCACATGTCGGGACTGAACAAGTCCTATGGCGCCAAGAAGATCCTTGAGAACGTCAACCTGTCCTTCTATCCCGACGCCAAGATCGGTATTCTCGGCCCGAACGGTGCCGGTAAGTCGACGGTTCTGCGCATCATTGCCGGTCAGGACAAGGAATATACCGGTGAAGCCTGGCTCGCCGAAGGTGCGACCGTCGGTTATCTGGAGCAGGAGCCGAAGCTCGATCCCAACAAGACCGCGTTCGAAAACGTCATGGAAGGCGTGGCCGACAAGCAGGCCGTGCTCGACCGCTACAACGAACTGATGATGAACTATTCCGACGAGACGGCGGACGAGGGTGCCAAGCTCCAGGACATCATCGACAGCCAGAATCTCTGGGACCTCGAACAGCAGGTCGAGATGGCGATGGAAGCGCTGCGCTGCCCGCCGAAGGACGCCACCGTCGACAACCTGTCGGGTGGTGAACGCCGCCGTATCGCGCTCTGCCGCCTGCTGTTGTCGCAGCCGGACCTGCTGCTGCTCGACGAACCGACCAACCATCTCGACGCCGAAACGATCGCATGGCTTGAAAAGCACCTGCGTGACTATCCGGGCGCCGTGATGATGATTACCCACGACCGCTACTTCCTCGACAATGTCACCGGCTGGATCCTTGAGCTCGACCGCGGCCGTGGCATTCCGTACGAAGGCAACTATTCCGCCTACCTGACCGCCAAGGCCAAGCGCATGCAGCAGGAAGCCCGCGAAGAGGCTGGTCGCCAGAAGGCGCTGTCGCGCGAACAGGAATGGATCGCATCCAGCCCGAAGGCTCGTCAGGCCAAGTCGAAGGCTCGTATCAAGTCTTACGAACAGCTGGTCGATGCGGCTGAAAACATTCGGCCGACCGATGCGCAGATCATCATTCCGGTCTCCGAGCGTCTCGGCAACGTGGTCATTGAACTGGAAGGCATCAAGAAGGGCTTTGACGGCCGCACTCTGATCAACGACCTGTCGCTGAAGCTGCCGCCGGGCGGTATCGTCGGCATCATCGGTCCGAACGGCGCCGGCAAGTCGACGCTGTTCAAGATGATCACAGGCCAGGAAACGCCGGACGAGGGCTCGATTCGCATCGGTGAGACCGTGCATCTCGGTTATGTCGACCAGAGCCGCGATGCTCTCGACGGCAACAAGACCGTGTGGGAAGAAATTTCCGGTGGTGCGGAAGTCATCAAGCTCGGCAAGTTCGACATGAACTCCCGCGCCTATTGCGGCGCGTTCAACTTCAAGGGTGGCGACCAGCAGCAGAAGGTCGGCAATCTTTCGGGTGGTCAGCGCAACCGCGTTCACCTTGCCAAGATGCTGAAGGCCGGCGGTAACGTTCTCCTCCTCGACGAACCGACCAACGACCTCGATACGGAAACGCTCGGCGCTCTCGAAAGTGCGCTGGAAGCCTTTGCCGGCTGCGCTATCATCATCAGCCACGATCGCATGTTCCTCGACCGTCTGGCCACGCATATCCTTGCCTTCGAAGGTGACGGTCATGTCGAGTGGTTCGAAGGCAACTTCGAAGACTACGAACAGGACAAGGTTCGCCGACTTGGTCCGGATGCGCTGAACCCGGGCAGCCAGGCCTACAAGCGCCTGACGCGCTAAGGCGCTTCAGTCACTCCCGTGAATTTAAAGGGCGGCTTTGCCGCCCTTTTTGCAAACGCCAGACGGCGGCTTGCATCCTCTCTGCATTCGATATAAAGATATCTTTATATCTTGATTGCCGGGAAACGCGTATGTCGCTAGCACTCGATACTTTGGTTGACGTTTTGAAGACGGTCGGCGAGCCGACACGCTTCCGGCTGCTCGCCTTGTTGGCAAAGGGCGACCTGACGGTAACCGACCTGACCGAAATTCTCGGGCAGTCGCAACCGCGTATCTCCCGCCACTTGAAGCTTCTCAACGAAGACGCGTTGATCGACCGCTATCAGGAAGGAGCCTGGGCTTACTTCCGCCTGACGCAGGACGGTCCGGCTGCTGCGCTGGTCAAGACTTTGCTTGCCGCTTCGGCCAATGATGACCCTGTTCTGGTTCGCGATGGCGAACGGCTTTCTGCCGTCAAGCATCAACGGGCTGAACGTGCCCAGGCCTATTTCAGCCGCAACGCTTCTGAATGGGATGAACTTCGCCGTCTCCATGCAAGCGATTCGGCTGTCGAGCAGGCGCTTTTACGGCTGGTCGGTCCTTCCCCCATCGATTCCCTGCTCGATCTTGGAACGGGCACGGGGTGGATACTGAAACTGCTTGCTCCGCATTACCGCCGTGCGATTGGCGTCGATGCAAGCCGCGATATGTTGGCGGTCGCGCGCGCCAACCTGGACAAGGCCGGCATCCTGAAAGCGTCCGTGCGTCATGCGGATATTCTCAACCTATCGCTTGATGGACAGGATTTCGACCTCGTCACGATTCACCAGGTACTGCATTTCCTCGACCAGCCTGAACTTGCGATCGCAGAGGCAGCCCGTATCCTGCGGCCAGGCGGCAGGCTGCTGATCGTTGACCTTGCACCACACAAGCTTGAACATTTGCGCGAAGAGCATGCCCATGTACGCCTTGGCTTCTCACATGAGGCTATTGGCGACTGGTTGGAAAAGACCGGGCTCGATATCGAAAAAGCCATCGATATTGCGCCCGAACAAGATGACGGTCTCACTGTCACGATATGGCTGGCAAAGGATCGCCGTCTCCTGATGGCCGATGCTGAGCCAGCGGAAGCAATTTCGGTATTTTAGGAAGAATATGATGAACGAGACCACGACACGCCCGCGATTCGATATTTCTTTCGAATTCTTCCCGCCGAAATCCGAGGAGATGGAGGCGCAGTTGTTCGAGACCGTCGATCGTCTGGCACTCTTTCAGCCGGAATTCGTCACCGTGACCTATGGGGCAGGTGGCTCCACGAAAGAGCCGACGCTCTCGGCTGTCACCGGGATCATCCACAAGACCAACCTGGCGACTGCCGCACACCTGACGTGCGTTGATGCTTCCAAGGATGAAGTACGCTCGGTCGTCGAGGAATATCGCGCTGCAGGAGTGCGCAGGATCGTTGCGCTCAGAGGTGATCCAACCGCTGGCATCGGTACAACCTATCTGCCGCATGCAGACGGTTTTCAGCGGACGGCGGATCTGGTGCAGGCGTTGGCGGAATACGGCGATTTCGACATTTCCGTTTCAGCCTATCCGGAAAAGCATCCCGAAAGCCGCAATATGGCTGCGGATATCTCGGTCTTGAAGCAGAAGGCCGATGCCGGCGCTCACCGTGCGCTCACCCAATTCTTCTTCGATAATGAGGTCTTCTTCCGCTACATGGATGAGGTTGCTGCAGCCGGTGTTACCATTCCGGTCATTCCCGGCATCATGCCCATCCAGAACCTGACGCAGCTCAAGCGCTTTTCGAAACGCTGCGGCGCGACCATTCCCGGTTTTCTCGATGAGCGGTTCGAGGGGCTGGACGACAACCCGGATGATCGGGCCAAGGTCGCCGCCGAAGTCGCTGCGGAGCAGATCGAAGAACTCGGCCGCAATGGCTTCAACCACATTCATCTCTACACGATGAACCGTTCGCCGCTCGTTTCCGCCGTGCTGGACAATATCGGCTACAAGCCGGGAATGCGTAAGGCTGCGGCTTGACCGAAGGCTGTCTTAAATGAAAGGCGCATGTTCCTGGGAACATGCGCCTTTCGAAATTCAGGTCCATATCAAACGTTCATGGATGCAAGATACGACCGGTAGTCTTTTGGCCTAGATGAAGAGCATCGAGGCTATGAATGCGAATGCAGCACCGACTACCAGGAGATTGAGGGGGTATGTACGTCCCATGTCTGCCTCCTTGCGTTGACGGTCCGATTTTATGTCGGTTCCGTGTCAAATGGAAAGCGGAATTTTGTGCTGCAACGCAGTGACCAAGCCGCGTTAGGATTTTGTTGTCAATCTATCTTGTTGATAATAAACGAAATAATGAAAATTAACGAAGCTTTCCTATGCGTTAAATTCATCTATTTGTCTGTTAATGACCGTTATTTTCCGTGAGTGAAAAGGCTCTTCTGCACTGCTTCAAACAGTCTTTTTGCGCATGCGAAGGATTCGTCCGTCGAGCAGAACGAGGCCGAAACCGATGACGGCCATTCCAGCCAAGTCGGTCATCGCGAGGCGTTCTCCGAGGAAGATGGATCCCAGCAGAATAGCGCTTGGCGGCACCAGCAGAGTGACAAGCGAGGTATTGGTTGCCCCCGCGATCGAGAGGATCCTGAAGAAAATCAGGTAGCCAAGTGCGGTCGAAAGAAGAGCCAGCGCGATGATGGCCGCGATCGCGTGCGTGGAGGGTGTCGCCAGCGTCCAGGGCTGGTCGGCAATCAGCGAGACCGGCAGCATGATTAGGCTGGAGGCGGTCAACTGGCCGGCGGCTGTCACAGGGGCTGGAATGCCGCGAAAACGCTTGCCGTAGGTTCCGGCTAGGCCATAGGAGATCGCCGCCATGACTGGAAGGATGAGTGCCCAGAGCGGGGCGGCGCTGGCTGTCATCGCACTCGGGCCGATCAGGATGCAGGTGCCGGCAAGGCCTGCGGCGCAGCCGGCAAGCTTGGCGCCGGTCAGCTTTTCGTCCGAGGTCCACTGATTGGCAATGATCACCGTCCAGATCGGCGTGGTGGCGTTGAGGATGGAGGCGAGTCCCGCGCCGATCTCGGTCTGGCCGAAGAAGATCAGCGTGTGGGGCAGGGCGTTGTTGATCAAGCCGAGGACAAGGAACGAGCGCCAGTGCTGTTTCAGGATTGAATAAGTGCCGAAGCGTCCATGCAAATAGATGTGCAGCGCGAGAGCAGCGATGCCGAGGCGCAGCAGAACCAGCGTGAAGGGCGGCACTTCATGGACCGCGATGCGGGCAAAGAAGAAGGAACCACCCCAGAGAAGACCGAGAAGGAAGAGCAGGGCCCAGGCGAGTGGGGTCAATCGAGGTGTCGCTGATGTCATCCGGATGCTCTTCTCCCGCTGATTGAGATGCAGAAGATAAAACGGGCGGCGATCAGATCGCCACCCGTTTCGTGTCATGGGGTCAATTTCCTACCTTAAAGCGCCTGAAGCAGCGCCTCCGTCGGCCAGCCATCGGCAGGCATGCCGAGGCGCGCCTGTTCCTTCTGGACAGCCTGGCGCGTGCCGGAGCCGAGAATGCCATCGATCTTGCCGACATCGTGGCCGTGAGCATCAAGCTTGGTCTGCAGCTGCTTCATGGCCTCTACATCGAGGCCCTGTTCCGGAGTTGTCTTCTGGTAGGGCGGTGCGCCGGTCAGACGAGTGGCGAAATAGGCGGCGGAGGTCGTGTAGATGAACGACTGGTTCCACTGCAGGTAGATGCCGAAATTCGGGTAAGTAAGGAAGGCCGGTCCCTTGCGGCCCTGGGGCAGTATGAGAGCTGCCGGCAGGTTGCCGAATTTCGTGTCACCATCACGCGGGGTGACACCGTAGGAGAACCACTCGCTGGCCGGGATTTCGTTGCCGAGGCCGGATTTCTCGAAGGGCAGATTCTCCGGCAACGTTACTTCCTGGATCCAGGGCTCGCCCTTCTTCCATCCCATGCTCTGGATGAATTTCGCGGCCGTCAGAACCGCATCCGGTGCGCTGCCCTTAACGTCGATATGGCCGCTGTTGTCGCCATCGACGCCTTGAGCGATGATGTCTTCCGGCAGCATCTGGACCTGGCCGATTTCGCCGGCCCATGCACCGGTATTGGTCGACGGGTTGAGGTCGCCGTGCTGCACCATCTCGATCAGGGCGATCAGCTGCGGGCGGAAGAGTTCCGGGCGGCGGCAGTCATGGGAGAGCGTGACGAGCGCGTTGCGGGTGTTGAAATCGCCCTGGACGGCGCCGAAATCGGTTTCCATCGCCCAGAAGGCGGTGATCACGCCTGCGGGCACGCCGAACTCGTTTTCCGCACGTGAGAAAACATCGGCGAGCTGCTTGAGTTTCTGGCGGCCGATATCGAGGCGAGCCTGGCTGACCGTGCGCTGAGAAAACTCAAGAAAAGTCTGACGGAAAACGCCCTGGGCGCGGTCACGGCTCAGAACCTTCTGGTCGATCTGCGCGCCAGCGAGGGCTTCGTCCACCGCCGAGGCCGGAATGCCCTTGGAGATTGCTTCCTGCTTCACGCCCGCGAGAAACGCGGTCAGGTCGCCACCGCAGGCAGGGGCGGGTGACGTGGAAGGCGTCTGGGCGAATGCGGGGACGGTCAGCCCTCCGGCAATAAGGGCTGCAAGAACAAAGCTACGGCTGTCGAGAAATGACATAGGGCGATCCTGGCGATCTGTGGCGTGTACGGGGATGATCAATGTAGAAATATGTGCCGCACGTACCCGTGAGCGCGGCGGCAGCCGGCTATTTAGCGCAGTCGCATTCACATTGCCAGTGATAGGTATGGAGACAGCGCTACGATCTCACCGCGGCTGACAGTCAGTCGTTTGCAGCGGCGACCCAGGTGTTCCAGTTTCTTGCGCTGCCGGAAAAGACGTTGATGTCCGTTTCACCCCTTATGCCCGGTACGACGCCGGTGGCGGTATATTGCCAGAACGACCATTTGCGGCCGGTATAGATTTCGCCTGGATGCGCTGCCACCGAGCGGACCCAGAAGTGATAGTCGTTGAATGCGCCGACGAGGTTGTCGCGGTGGAAATCGACCGATGTGTAGATGATCGGCTTGCGGCCATAATGGGCTTCGATACGGGCCATGAAGCGCCGCATCACGTCACGCACCGTTGCTGCATCCGGCCTCAGCTTGCAGGTCGGCGAGGCGGGGTTCCATTCCATGTCCAGAACCGGCGGAAGCATGTTGGCTTCCTTCGGCACATTGGCAATGAACCAGTCGGCCTGATCTTCCGGCGTCGAGCAGAAATAGTAGAAATGATAGGCGGAATGCGGGATGCCGGCGCGTGCAGCACCTTGCCAATGGGTTCTGAAGGCCGGATCGATGCGGTCTTTGCCTTCGGTTCCCTTGATGAAGACGAAGGCGACGTCGGATTTCCTGACTGTCTGCCAGTCGATGTCCGTGCCGTTCCATTTCGACAGGTCGATGCCGTGGACTTCGTGCCGGCCGGGGTGATTGCGGCCGAAATTCTGCGGGTCATTGTCCTTGAACTTCGTGCCGCTGATCGAGGCCGTGTCCATGAGGTCGCTGGTGGACGTGCAGGAACTGGCCAGTACGGCGGTCAGAAGAAGGGCGAGAAGCGTGCGCGGCATAAGGAATCCGGTCTAAGCTGCAGCTAAGCCGCTATCGGCCGGAATCAGGCCGCGCGGCATTCGAGCGTTCCGTTTACCATAGTGCCGTCGGGATTGGGTAAGGTGAAATGATAGGCCGGATAACGAGTGCGTCAGCCTCGCTTGCGGACCACCGCGTTCCAGGCGTAACCGCGCCCGATATCCTCGAAAGTCATGTCGGCATTGGCTCCTTCGAGCCTTTCCTGCAAGACTTCGCGAAGATTGGCTCGCGGCGTGACGTGGAAACGGCGCAGCCAGGCTTGAAGCATGGTGCGGAACCACTGGGGAAGGCACTCCTGCTGGCCGAAATCGACGATGTGCAAAGAGCCTTTCGGATTGAGGGCAGCCAGTGCGGCGGAGATCGCATCCTCCCAAGCCGGGATCATCGAGACAGCGTAGGAGATCATGATGCAGTCGAAGCCGCTCACACCGAAATCCTGCGGGCGGAAAGTCGTGGCGTCGGCGACGATCAGGGTCGGTTGCTGTGCGCCGCCGGCCAGCTTGGCGCGCGCGGTCTGCAGCATCTCGGCGGATATATCGAGGCCATAGAGCTTCGCCGTCGGGTAATGGTGGCGGGTCAGGACCAGATTGCGGCCAGTGCCGCAGCCGACTTCCAGAATGCTTGCGCCATCTGCAGCATTCAGGCCAGCGATCGCCCGATCCCGGCCGAAGAGATAATATTTCCGCGTCAGGTCGTAGATGTGCCGCTGATAGCGGTACATCCGGTCCATATGGGCGGCGTGGTTTTCTGTCGTTGCATCCGCGCTCACTGGCCGGCCTTCACGTAGATGTGGAAGCCGCCATAGATGGCGGAGCGGTCCTGCAGGTTCAGTTCGGCGGAGCGTTCGGCAAGATAGGTCCATTCCTGCCGAAGCGTATCGGAGATGCGGCCTTCGATGACGCTCTTTTCCGCGGCAGTACGGAAGATGACCCGAGCGCCAGGAGCTGCGGTGCGGTTGATTTCGCTCCAGAGCGCATTCAGCTGATCGTCGGTCATCCAGTCCTGAGCGTCGAGCAGCACGAAGCGATCGACCGAGCCGGCCGGCTTGCGCGCCAGAAGGACGGTGACGCTCTCATGGTGGACCGTGACGCGATCGGTGTTCTGCCGGATCGCTTTGTAGTTTTCCGCACGCAGATAATCGGGCAGGTTGCCTTCTTCCGGGCGCGGATAACGGCGTGCGAAGGCCTGCCAGGCGAAATAATTGTCATTCATCGGGAAGTGGCAGGCGAGCTTTTCCAGCCGCTCGCGCAAGACCGGTGCAATCGAGCCGTTCGGTGCGAGGCTCGCGAGCTCGTCATATTGCTGGGGCGGGATGCCTAGGCCGAAGAGCGAGCTTTTGCGGCTGGTAATGAAGCGGATCAGCGGGCGGTCGAAGAGCGGTGCAATGTTGGCGTCGAAGAACTGGCGCTGTTCGCGCAGCGAGCGTGCCTCGGCAAATTCCTTCAGATCGACGCCATGGAGACGGGCGATTACGTGGCCAATGGCGATGAAGCGGCCAAGCAGGCCAGTGCGATAGATGTTTCTGTTGAAGACCTCGACGCGCCGACGACCGGTCAGTGAGCGCTTCTGCCAGTATGCTCGCGTCTGTTCGTCCAGGTTGCGGGCGATATGGGCATCAAACGCAGAGCTGTTGGATTTCAGGCCGTCCATTCCGAGGTAGCGGACGACATCCGTATGGGCGGGCAAGTGTTTGAAGGCTGCAAGCTTCAGGCGGTTGAGAGCGATGTGGTGACGATTGAGATCGACAACATCGATGCTCTTCGGCGAGCGGGACAGATAGGCCAGCATGTTGCAGCCGCCAGAGCCGATGGTGACGATCGAATGCCCTTCCGACAGTTCCATCGCGTCCATGTCGACCGCTGGGTCTTCCCAGATCTGAGGGTATACGAGACCGGAGAAGAGCAGGCCGAACAGGCGCTCGGAAAGGCCGTGCGGCGACAGGGCCTTGTGCTGGAGGAGGGCGTCCTTGAGCTTGCGGTTGCGCTGCAAGCCACGTTCTTCGACGATATCTGCCATGACCAAATCCTGCCTCATCATGAGTTTCGAGGCGTTTAGCCGCTTCGTGCAACAGCTTCGTGACGCGCATTGTGACTTGCCTCATCGTGAACGCGTTCCGCAACAATGAGCCTTCCCCTCGGTCGCGGATTTTGCTTGCATGCCGCAGACAGAATGGAGGCGCCGGTGCTGAAGGTAATTTTTCGTCGTCTTGCGGTGTTCCTGCTCATCGTGGCGATCGGCATCGGCCTGTGGATCTATTTCATTCCGCCCAATCTGCTGCGCGTCGGCAGCGGTTATGCGGCCAAGATCGTGTGCTCCAACGTCTTCATTGCGGGGCGTGATCCCGATGTGATTCTGGAGCAGGATGTTCAGGCGCCGGGCCATCCGCTCTTGCGGTTGATGGGCATTGCAGTCGACCGTGACGGTAAACGCGTCAATGCTGCCCTGCTGGGATCGATTGCGCCGAGTGAGGCAGTTTACCGCGAGGGAACGGGATGTGCCGTCGGGCCGGTTGGAAGTGTTCAGTCGGCAGGCAATGCTACTAGGCCAGTTCCAGAGAGTGATCCCGAGGCGCTGTGGCCTGAAGGGGATAAAGCCGATTCGGAAGAAACGCTTGTCTCAATACTTTCAGACACTGCTTTAACCGGGCCGGGCATGCGTGCGGTGGTGATCGTCAGTCATGGCAAAATCGTTGCCGAAACCTATGGCGAAGGTTTTTCGAAAGATATGCCGCTTCTCGGTTGGTCGATGACCAAGACCGTGAATGCCGCGATCATCGGGCGACTGATGAAGGAAGGGCGCTTGTCGCTCGACGAGAAGAACCTGTTTCCGGAGTGGAGGGATGATCGGCGCGCACTGATCCGTGTTTCCGATCTCATGGGTATGGAGAGCGGACTGGCTTTCAACGAGAATTACGGCACGGTGGCCGATGTCACGCGCATGCTGTTTCTTGAGCCGGACATGGCGCGTTTCGTCGAAAGCCTGCCGCTCGAAGACGAGATCGGCTCCCGCTTCACCTATTCATCCGGGACGTCCGTGCTGCTTTCCAGGATCTGGATGGATCGCATCGGCAATCGTGATGAAGTGCTCGCCTATCCCTCGCGGGCGATCTTCGAACCGTTGGGCATGACGTCGGCGATCATGGAGAGCGATGCGGCGGGCACGTTTGTCGGCAGTTCGTATATGTATGCGACTGCCCGCGATTGGGCACGGTTCGGGCTGTTTCTGGCGCGCGACGGTGTGTGGGAGGGGGCGCGCCTGTTGCCGGAAGGCTTCGTGGCGCAGATGCATGAGGCTAACAGAAGTTCGGGCGGCCGCTATTCGAAAATGCAGACGTGGCTGCCGAAGCCTGGGGCCGGTCTGCCATCGGATGCATTCGTCATCAGCGGGCATGACGGGCAAAATGTCTTTGTCATTCCGTCACTGGATCTGGTAATCGTGAGGTTGGGCCTAACGCCAAGATCGCAGGGCTACGATGCGAGTGTGCTAGCATCGGAAGTGGTGAAACGGGTAAACGCCGATTAGCCGTTATTTCTGCAGGACGTGGAGCATGTCCTTGCGCTTGGCATCGTAATAATAACCGCGCGCATAAAGCCGGATTGCGTTGTCGTTCTGGTTGTCGGCGACGAGCCAAGCGCCGCGGAGATATTTGATCGCGTATTTCAAGTTGGTTTCGGCATCGAGAAGGCCTTCTGGTGGTCCCTCGTAACCCATCGATTTGGCCGTCGAATACTTGATCTGCATGAGACCCCAATAACCGTTCTTGTGATAGGCCTTGGGGTCATATTTGCTTTCGCGGTGCACGACGCGGTGCACCAGCGATTCCGGTACACCATACAGGCCGGCATAACGGTGGATAAGCTTTTTCAAGTTCGAAGGGGCGTCCGTCGCGGTTTCCGGCATCGGCTCGCCTGGAGCCGGTGGGAACTCCATCCGGTTGTCGATCGCCGAAACTGCGGCGACTGCTTTCGGCTGGGCTGCGTAAGCAAGCGTAGTCGTCGGCACCTGCGGGCGCGGGATCGGAATGACCGATTGCAGCGCGACCATGTCCGGCGTCAGTTCTGGTTCGTCAAGCGCGATGGCCTGAGCTGCTGCCGGTTGGATCTGTCCCGATTGGACTGCCGGAGCGAGCGGAGGGGAAACAAGGCGGGCACCCTTGGCGGTGCTATGCGCCACTGGCTGAGCAGAGGCGACGACAACAGGCATCGATGCGGCAGTCGAGCTCGTTTGCATGGCAACGAATGGCGCCATGGTCGGAGATGACATGGCTGCGGTCTGAACGTTGGCTGCGTCCGACACAGTCGGTACGGGAACCGGGAGGCGGCTTGTCTTGACGAGCGTAACTGTGCTGTCAGGACCTCCTTCTGCGATCGCCGAAGATGCATCGGCAGTCTGCTGAACGGATTGGTCCTGCGTCTCGTTCGACGCCACGTTGTTGCTGTGGTCAACGCTGGAACATGCAGCCAATGCGGAAGACATGGCAATAACCACGGCTGCCTTACGGCCCACAAATCGCATCATTGCCATCGGGTCGCTTTCATTAAAAATCGTTGCCCAGAACGTTAACAAGACCAGTGAAACTCGACCTCAATTAACTCATTCGAAAGAGATCGACAAGCCACCAGCCGGTCGCAGATGATCATGCGGCGATGCGCCGATATCCGGCAGTGACCGCACGACGGGCTATGAAACGTGTTCCGGGCTTGTAGGGAGCCTTGCTGCGGGCCTTGGAAACGCGGCGTTTCCGAGTGAAACTGGCGGGAAGTGTGGCATGGGCAAGCGCCCCTATCATCGCCGAAGCGGCCAGTGCAGAAATCATGTTTATATACTGTTCCTGTGGCGCGCGCGCGGGATCAAAAAACTGGACGGCAATTGCTGCCGTGAGCGCAAAGTAACGCGTGCTCCTGAACGTTGTCAGAACGAAATAACCGAATATGCGCATGGGACGCGTTTCGGGAAGGTTGTCGTTGTCGGCAGTCCCATAGCGGAGCCGAGGATCCTGGTAGGCGTAGAGGACATGCAGCATCAGGTAGGACAGCCCTATCCATGAAAGAGCGCCGATTGCTGCTGGCCAAAGGAAAGTGATCAGAAAAACGCCGGCGACGACCAGAACGCCTCCAAGAACAAAGGATAGAACGAAGGCCGGGATCGTCACGAATGCGCTTGTTCTTCCCCATGAAGCGGAGAACGCTGCAGTGAGCGATGCAATGGGATGCGGCATAAGAAGGATAGCAACCGTCGTTGCCGCAAAAGCGAGCCATGTTTCTATGGTCATCATCACCCTCCCGGATGCCACAGCATCCGTCATTTTTCCATCAGGCGGGCTCGAAAGACTGCCCAATGGACTCCATTACATCGCCGAACCATCTTGCCGTCATATCAAAAGGTTTACCACCCTTGATGCGCGGAAATTCGATCGTTCTAAGCTTCCCATTCTGGTCTTCGTCATGTCCTGTCACGCCGGAGATCCGGTTTAATGCACTTTCAACAGCGAGATCGACCATTCCCTGGATCAGTCGAAGATCATCGCCGTTTGCAGCTGCAGACCTGGCGAAATAGCCGGACTTCTGCACCAATGATCGTTCCGCATCGATCCGCGCCGCAAACTGCTTCTGGAACCAGCCTCCGACATTGATCGTATCCAGTTTGACGTGACCGAACGCATCACGGGCAACATTTTCGCCGGCAGCCTCGCGTTCGGCAACGATTGCGTCCAAACAGGCGCCCTCGGAAACAAAGACCGTCGCAAAGCCGCGCTTGTCCATGACTTCCCTCAAACGAGCCGCTTCCTTTTGCGCATCAAAGGCCATTTCGGGAAGATATACGCCGTCGATGCCCTTCATTTCCTCATTCATGAGGAAGCCTTCGACATAGTTGTTGGAACTGCTTTTCTGGATATAGGCGCGTGCCGTTGCTGCGGTAAGCCAACCGCAATGGCGACCCATGACCTCATGGATGATGAGGGTACGCGGCGCCGCCGTCTGTTCATTCGAAACATTGTCGAAAAATGCTGCGCCAACTTCCGCTGCTGTCCAGGCGCCCAGCGACTGGCGAATGGGAACGATATCATTGTCGACCGTCTTCGGCAGGCCAACTACGGTGAGGTCGTAACCGTTTGCGGCTAGATATGCTGCGAGATCGGCAGCTACGGTGTTGGTATCATCGCCGCCAATAGTGTGAAGCACGGTGATGCCATCTTCGGCAAGCTGCTCTGCTGCAACTGCCAGAGGGTTCTGGCCTTCTTTGATCAGGCCCCGCTTCACGCAGTCTGCGGCATTTGTCAGTTTGACGCGGCTGTTGCCGATCGGCGAGCCGCCATAACGGTGGAGCAGATGCGCATTCTCTCGCATCTCCGCTGTGATTTCGATTCGGTCCGAGAGAAGAACCCCTTGGTATCCGGAGCGATAGGCGATCAGTTCAGCATCCGGAGCGACATCGGTGTAACGTTGAATGAGGCCTCCCACAGCCGATGATAGGCAGGGAGCAAGACCGCCTGCCGTCAACATTGCTACTTTCTCTCTGGCCATGGTTCCTCCGTCGCGTGTAAACGCTTCCCCTGCATTTCTCCGGCGGTATGGATGCGATAGAGGGCAGACGGTGTAAAGTGCATTTCTTCGCCTATTCCGTCGCGCGCCTTGTTTTTCGGTGGGTAATAATTCCGTGTTTTCAAACGGATGCGTCGATAAAGCTGCGCTGCATCACATATGGCGGAGGTTGGTGCGCAGCGGATGGCTTTGAAGGGGGGCTGATTTCAGATGCCATGAAAGCAGTCGGCCTGACCTCGGAGCCAGCTCATTGTTCGAATAACATGAACATAGTTTAATCTGGTGGTGAACGCCCGATCCGTTGCATTTTTTGGTGTTATCTGGTCATTTAGGCGGATGATATTCGATTTTTCCTGTCTGCAGATTTCCTCCTTGTGGGAGCGGCTTATCGGCGCGATCGGCGATGCCGCCGGTAGCGCGCTGGGGCGCGTGGTGGAGGCTATCCGCACGCTTTTCGAGGGGGATCCCGAGACCCGCCGGCAGGTTTCCTTCTCCGTTGCCATCATCGCGCTGTCCGCGAAGATGGCCAAAGCAGATGGAATCGTCACCGAAGCGGAAGTGAAGGCGTTCCAGCAAATCTTCGATTTTCCGGATGAAGAAGCCCGCAACGTCGCGCGTTTATACAATCTCGCGCGTCAGGACGTGGCCGGTTATGAGGCCTATGCGTCCAAGCTCTCAAACCTTTGCAGTTCGGGAGCTGCCGAGAACTGCCCGATGCTCGAGAGCGTCGTGGATGGGCTTTTCCATATCGCCAAGGCGGATGGCCTGGTGCATGAGAAGGAGCTTCTGTTCCTCGGCCGTATTGCGGAAATCTTCCGGATAGATGACGAACATTTCCGCCGAATCATGGCGCGGCACGTGCATCTCGATGGTCGGGATCCGTATCTGGTGCTCGGCGTTTCCCCCGAGGATGATTTCGCTGCGATCCGCAAGCAATACCGCCTTCTTGTCTCCGAACATCATCCGGACCGTTTGATTGCGCGGGGCGTGCCTGCCACGCTTCACGCTGCCGCAAACGAGCGGATGGCTGCGCTGAACGCGGCTTATAAGGCGATCGAGAAAGAGCGTCGCGCAGCATGAGTGATTTCGTTGCGGACTATGCGGCAGCATCTGTCCGGCCGTCTCCCAATCACGGGGAGCGAGTTTCCGGCCGTCAACCTGATGCAATCATCCTTCACTATACCGGCATGCCGGACGCCGATCAGGCACTGAACTGGCTCTGTAACGAGGAGAGCCAAGTTTCCAGCCATTACTTCGTTCATGAGGACGGGCGTGTGATCCAGCTCGTGCCGGAGACGCGGCGTGCATGGCATGCAGGAAAAAGTGCTTGGGCGGGAGAGGTCGATATCAATTCCTGTTCGATCGGTATCGAGATCGCCAATCCCGGGCATCCGGGCGGGCTTCCGATGTTTCCTGCCGACCAGATCGAAGCGGTGGTTCAATTGTGTCTGGATTGCGGCGAGCGGTGGTCCATAAGGCCGGAACGGGTGCTCGGTCACTCCGATGTCGCGCCAATCCGCAAGGTTGATCCGGGCGAGAATTTTCCGTGGAAGCGGCTGTATGATGCGGGTGTTGGTCATTGGGTCGACGCAAGTCCGATTGCCGGCGGGCGGTTCTTCCAGTTGGGCGAGGCGGGGCAGCCCATCGAGGCGCTGCAATCGATGCTATCCTTCTACGGCTACGATCTTGAGATAACAGGCAATTTCTGCGACCGCACCAAGGGTGTGCTGGAAGCGTTTCAGCGGCATTTTCGTCCGGCGCTGGTCGATGGAATAGCCGATTTCTCCACGATCGATACCTTGCACCGATTGCTGACCTCGTTGCCGAAATATAGCCAGGTAGAAATCTGATCTCCTGAGAGTTGTAAGGTAGTAAAATCGTCGTTTTGCTGCGCTGCCACAGACTTTCCTTAATAACCGGGTTTAAGCAGTGGCTCGCGCAATCGCCTTGTAGGCGGGGATTGCAAAGAAAAACGAACGGGTTTCGTCAACGGTTGCATCGTCTTTCCGGCATTGCTTCCGAAGGATCGGCATGTGCCGGCCGCGAGCCTTTCAGGTCCATGAGTTGAAGGACCTTACCCGGAGACTGACTTACTTCATGAGAATGCTGGCTATTGCAGCCGCAGCGGGCGTGATTGCGCTTGCTGCGGGTACGGATTTCGTGCGCGCCGAAGACGGTGGGGAGACGACGAACTCTACAGAAAAACAGGTCATCAAGCCCTGGGAAACGCGCGAAACCACCATGCAGGCCAAGACGCCGGAAGATCAGCGTGCGCTTCGCCAGTCGCGTTACGAGGGTTTGATCCGTCAATATGCCGATCAATACGGCGTCCCGAACGAGCTGGCGATGGCTGTCGTGCGGATCGAAAGCAATTTCCAGCCGATGGCAAAGGGAAGCGCGGGAGAGATCGGCCTGATGCAGATCAAGCCTGCAACGGCCAAGCTGATGGGGTACAGGGGACGCGCCTCCGGTCTCTATGATCCTGAAACCAACATCCGCTATGGTATGAAATATCTCGCCGGCGCGCATGAGCTCGGTGATGGAAAGCTCTGCCGGACCATCCTCAAATACAATGCCGGCCATGGTGCAAAGCGCATGAACCCGGTGTCGCAGCGTTACTGCAACAAGGTTGAGATGGTGATTGCCTCAATGGATCGCGCCAAGCCGGAAGAGGCTGTTTCCTATGCGACGGTGGCGCTGGATTATGGTCGCACCTACCCGTTGATGTTCTGATTCCGGAAAACGCTCGAAGCGCTTTACATCCCACGCATTCTGCGAATTCTTTGCTCTGTGCTGTGGTGTTTGCAGATCAAACCGTTTATGGAGCCGGTGCCAGTTGGCCGGGCAGCCGCGCTTTACCAATGTCGAAAGACGGTAGGGTGAGGAAAGTCCGGGCTCCACGGAAACACGGTGCCGGATAACGTCCGGCGGGGGCGACCCTAGGGAAAGTGCCACAGAAAGCAAACCGCCTCGCTATATGCGGGGTAAGGGTGAAAGGGTGGGGTAAGAGCCCACCGCGCCTCTGGTGACAGCGGCGGCAAGGTAAACCCCACCGGGAGCAAGACCGAATAGGGATGACGCGGGGCGCCAAAAGCGCCTACAGCCTGTTTCTGGGCCAGTCATCCGGGTGGGTTGCGTGAGGCGATGTGCAAGCATCGTCCCAGATGAATGGCTGCCACGTTCCGGTGCTTGCATCGGAGCCATACAGAACCCGGCTTACAGGCCAACTGGCGAATCTGACCTGATAATGCCGCAGAGATGTAATGTCTTCTTCTCGCTGTCGGCGTCCGGCTGCTCTCCCGTTCTTCGAGAAAGTGGAGAGTTTTCATTATTTCAATAGCTTAATCGATGTTTATCCGACGTTTTCGAGCGCCTCTCTCCGATCGCAAAACCCTTCTCGGTAATGTTTTGTTAAACTTAACGGGTCATAAATAAATGCGTGTAGGAAGGGGTTTTCAAGGCTCGTTCCGTGGGCGTCTCTTTGGTCGATCGTTCTTTCATTTTTCTCTGCTGCGAGGGGCGATGTTTGCCTTGGTAATCGGTTGTCTCGGTTCCTTGCTGATGGTCGTGAATTGAAGGTGGGCTTTCCGGCGGAAGGGGCTGTTGTTTTTCTGCTCTAATTGCAGTGAGAGTGCAGTATGGCGAATGGGTCTGATGGTGCTGAGGTCGAGACCGAAACTGGGTCTGCGCGCCATATCCCGGTTATGCTTGGGGAAGTGGTTGCTGCGCTTCAGCCTGAAGCGGGCAAGGTCATTCTCGATGGCACTTTTGGTGCAGGCGGGTATACGTCCGCGCTTCTTTCTGCCGGTTCTTCGGTAATTGCTCTCGATCGCGATCCGACTGCGATCTCTGCGGGTCAGTCGCTGGTTCAGAAGAGCGAGGGACGGCTGTCCCTCGTCCATTCCGAGTTCTCCCGTCTTGCGGAGTATGTTCCCGATGGCGGTTTGGATGGTGTCGTCTTTGATATCGGCGTGTCGTCGATGCAGATCGATGAGGCTGAGCGCGGCTTTTCGTTTCAGCGCAATGGGCCGCTCGATATGCGTATGTCGTCTTCGGGTGTTTCCGCCGCTGATGTCGTCAATCGGGCCAAGGTCGGTGACCTTATTCGGATTTTCGGATTTCTCGGTGAAGAAAAGCATCCTGGGCGTATTGCTCGCGCCATCGAAAAGCGGCGTGCGACACAGTTGTTCGAAACAACGCGCGATCTCGCCAATCTGATCGAGAGCGTCAATCCGCGCAAAGCCAAGGATAAGATTCATCCGGCGACTCGTGTCTTTCAGGCGCTTCGGATTTTCGTGAATGACGAGCTTGGGGAACTGGCTCGTGCGCTTTTTGCCGCCGAGCGGTCGCTTAAGCCGGGCGGTCGTCTGGTTGTCGTAACGTTTCATTCTCTCGAAGATCGGATCGTGAAGCAATTTTTCTCCGATCGTTCCGGCAAGGCTTCCGGCTCGCGACATATGCCGGCGGTCGAGGTTCGTTCCGCTGTTTTCGAGTTTCCGGGCAAGCAGATGATTGCCGCTAGCGAGGGCGAGGCTGAGGTCAATCCGCGTGCGCGGTCCGCCAAGCTGCGTATGGGCGTTCGTACCGAAGCCAAGCCTGGTGCTGACGACTTGTCTATTTTCTCGCTGCCTGATCTGGCCAGCCTTGCGACCATGGGAGCCTGACGATGCTGAGGAGTTTCGATCTCGTCCTGATCGGCGTGATGACCACGATGGCGGTCGTTACCTACACGATCAAGCATCGAGCGGACGAAAAGCTGAGCGAAGTTCGCCGGCTCGAGGCTGAGATCAGGCTTGAACGCGACACGGTCGATCTTCTGAAGGCCGACTGGGCTCTCGTGACGCAGCCGAACCGCCTGCAGCCATTGATCAAGAATTACGATTCGGAGCTTGGTCTTGTTCCCACGCAGCCGACACAGCTCGCAATGCCAAAGGAGCTGCCCATGCACAGATCGCAACTCCCGCAGCCCGATACGACGATTGAGGATATTATTGCCGGCAAGAATGGTGAGGTAGCTGCGGCTCTCAAGGGGGTGGAGCAGGCGAAGGCAACGCCGGCTCCCAAGGTTCCGTTGCCGCTGCCTCGAGGATGGGCGCCGGATAATATGTCCACTGGCTCGGTGAGGCGCTGATGTCTTTTCTTTCTAAAGTTATGGTGGTCAAACGCCGGGCGCATTTTTCATCTGACCGCAAGGGCAGGTCTGCCGTTGGCGGCACTGCGTTTGAAGGAACGCGCAAGAAGAAATCTGCGCAGGCGCGCAATCGCGTGGGTCTGCTGATCGCCGGTTTCGCCGTGGTTTACGTCGTGATCGGCGGCCGTCTTACGCAGTATGGTATGGCCCAGCCGGAGACGACCTCGAGCATCCTGCCTGCGGACCGCCTGCTGGCTTCGCGTCCGGATATCGTCGATCGCAACGGCGCGATCCTTGCGACGGATATTCGCACCGTCTCTCTGTTTGCCGAGCCGCACAAGATTGTCGACGCCGATGAAGTGGTCGAGAAGCTTTCGACCGTGTTGACGGATCTCGACGTCAAGTCGACCTATTCCAGGCTCAAGTCCAATTCGCGCTTCCAGTGGCTTCGTCGCCAGTTGACCCCGAAGCAGCAGAGCCAAATTCTTGCGCTCGGTATTCCTGGTATCGGTTTCAGGCCCGAGAAGCGCCGCTTCTATCCGGGTGGACGTACTGCCGCACATATCGTCGGTTACGTGAATATCGACAACCGCGGCGTTGCCGGCATGGAGCGTTACGTCGATAGCCAGGGACTTGCAGACCTTGCCTCTGTCGGCATGACGTCGAACCAGCCGTTGGAGCCGGTCAAGCTTTCCATCGATCTCAGGGTTCAGGCAATCGTGCAGGACGTGGTTTCTGCGTCGATCGGCAAATATAAGGCAATCGGCGCCGGCGCAGTGGTCATCGATGTTCATACCGGTGAAATTCTCGGCATGGCTTCTGCACCGGATTTCGATCCGAACGATCCGGCCGCCGGCGGCGAGGAGGGGTGGTTCAACCGTATGTCGAACGGCACGTTTGAGATGGGCTCGACCTTCAAGTCGTTCACGCTGGCAATGGGCCTCGACGACGGCAAGATGAACCTCAACAGTACATTCGATGCCCGCTTCCCGATCCGCATTGGTGGTTTCACGATCAAGGATTTCCACGGCAAGGGACGCATGCTCAGCGTTCCTGAAATTTTCCAGTATTCGTCGAATATCGGGACTGCGAAGATCGCTGATGCGGTCGGTATCGACGGACACAAGGACTTCTTGACCAGGCTGGGACTTCTCTCAAGGATGAAGACCGAGCTGCCCGAAGTGGCCATGCCAAGCCAGCCACGCCAGTGGAAGAAGATCAACTCGATCACGATCTCCTTCGGTCACGGTGTTTCCACGACACCACTGCAGACGGCTGTGGCGGGGGCTGCCCTGGTCAACGGAGGTAAACTCCTCGCGCCGACCTTCCTGCCGCGAACGCAGGATGAGGCGGATCAGGTGGCGACCCAAGTGCTGAAGCCTTCGACCAGCCGCGACATGCGTTATCTGTTCGAATGGAATGGTGCCAACGGTTCTGGTCGCAATGCACGGGTCGATGGCTTTGATGTTGGTGGCAAGACGGGTACAGCAGACAAGGTGGTCAACGGGCGTTATTCCCACGACAAAAACTTCAATGCCTTCCTGTCAGCCTTCCCGATGGGTAATCCGCAATATGTCGTTCTGAGCTTCAGCGACGAGCCGAAGACAGACAAGGGCAATGGTGCAGCGCTTGCCGCCACGTCGGCCGCGCCAATGGTCAAGGAGATCATCAGCCGGGCTGCTCCCATTCTCGGTGTAAAGCCGAAATTCGGCAATGACGGTTCTGCCCTGCTTGTGTCTTATTGAGCGACAACAACTCGAGCGGCGATTCGTGAGCGCCGCTCGAAAGATGGAACAGACTGATGAAACTGCGCGATCTTGCCGGTCCGGATTTTCCGGAAGTTAACGACCTTCTCGCTGGTCCTCTCGGAGACCTCGAGATTACCGGGATTTCCTTGGACAGCCGCAAGATCATGCCGGGCATGCTGTTTGCCGCTCTGGCGGGCGTGAAGGCCGACGGACAGGGCTTTATCGGCAATGCTGCCGCGCGTGGCGCCGTGGTCGCGGTGTCGGCTCATCCGGCCGAGGCCGATATTCCGGTTATCGTCGTTTCCAATCCACGCCGTTTCGTTGCGCTGGCTGCGGCCAGGTTCTTTGGCAAGCAGCCCGAGACGATGGTGGCCGTGACCGGTACGGCGGGCAAGACATCGGTTGCGTCATTCGTTCGGCAGATCTGGGCGAAGGCCGGGTTGAGTGCGGCACAGATCGGTACGACCGGCGTCATTTCGCCGAGCCGCAATGATTACGGATCGCTGACGACGCCCGATCCGGTGGAGTTGCAGAAGCTTCTTGCCGAACTGGCGGATGAAGGTGTTACGCATGCAGCAATGGAAGCGTCGAGCCACGGGCTCGACCAGTCGCGTCTGGATGGCGTCAGGCTTTCCGCTGCTGCCTTCACCAATCTTGGTCGCGACCATATGGATTACCATCCGACGGTCGAGGACTATATGGCCGCCAAGATGCGGCTGTTCGACACGCTGATGCCGAAGGGTTCTCCGGCCGTCATTTTTGCTGACGATGCCTGGTCCGAGGAAGCGATCCGGGTTGCCAAGGCGTCCGGCCTCGATGTGCGGACGGTTGGGCGCAAGGGCGATTATCTCTGCATTAAGCGCGTCGAGCATTTCCGCCACAAGCAGATGGCCGAAGTGCATCACAACGGCCAGATTTTCGAGATCGACATTCCGCTTGCCGGTGATTTCCAGCTTGCCAATGCGCTAGTCGCGGCGGGTCTGGCGATTTCGACAGGTGTCGAGGCAAAGACCGCTTTCAAGGCGCTTGAGACCCTGACCGGCGCTGCCGGGCGGTTGGAACTCGTCGGCCATACGAAGGATGGTGCGCTTGCCTATGTCGATTATGCCCACAAGCCGGATGCGCTGGAAAAGGTACTGACCGCGGTGCGGCCGTTCACCAGCGGCAAGGTGCTCGTCGTATTCGGTTGCGGCGGCGACCGCGACAAGGGCAAAAGGCCGATCATGGGTGATATTGCCACGCGTCTGGCCGATGTCGTTGTCGTGACCGATGACAATCCCCGTTCTGAAATTCCGGAAATTATCCGCTCCGAGATCATGACGGCAGCACCGGGCGCGATCGAGATCGGCGACCGGGCAAGTGCCATCCGTCATGCGGTGAACCTGCTCAAATCGGGCGATACGCTGATCGTAGCCGGCAAGGGGCACGAGGAGGGGCAGACGATTGGAACGACGGTGTTGCCGTTCTCTGATCATGTCGAAATACGCCGTGCATTGGAGGAGAGGGTATCGTGAGCTTTCTTTGGACATCGCAAGAGATGGCGACCATCATGGAAGGTCGCCCTATCGGGACGCTTCCGGAGGGCATCACGGGCATTTCGATCGACAGCCGTTCCATCGGTACGGGGGAAGCCTTTTTCGCGATCAAGGGCGACCGCGTGGACGGTCATGACTATGCGAGCATCGCCGTTGCCAATGGCGCCCCGCTGATCGTCGTCAGCGAAGGAAAGCTTCCCGCGCTCGGTAGGCTGACCGTGCCGATGATCGTGGTGGAGGATGTGCTGGCGGCGCTCGGCAAGCTGGCCGTGGCGTCCCGCGCACGCAGCCGTGCACGCATCATTGCAGTGACTGGATCGGTGGGCAAGACTACAACCAAGGAAATGCTACGCCAGATGCTTGCTCCATCGGGCCAGGTGCATGCGGCCGTTGCATCCTTCAACAATCACTGGGGCGTGCCGCTGACGCTGGCGCGCATGCCGGCAGATACCGATTTTGGCGTCTTCGAGATCGGCATGAACCATGCCGGCGAGATCACGCCGCTGGTGCAGATGGTCAAGCCGCATGTGGCGATCATCACCACGATTGCGGCAGCCCATCTCGGCCATTTCAAGGATCTGGAAGAGATTGCTGCAGCCAAGGCCGAGATCTTCGACGGTGTCGTCGAGGGCGGTGTGGCCGTGCTCAACCGCGATATCAAGCAGTTCGAGTTTCTGGCGGAACGCGCAAGCCAAGCCGGCGTGGCGCGGATCTGCAGCTTCGGCCAGCATGCCAAGGCGGATTTCCGTCTGGCGGATTTCGAGGGGGACGGCGAGGGATCGACGATCTGGGCCGTTCTCGATGGTGAAACGCTGGAAGTCCGGATCGGTGCACCGGGGCGGCATATCGCCGAAAACGCCGTCGCAGCGCTCGGCGCTTGCGATCTTGTCGGCGCCGATCTCGATCAGGCGATCGAAGTGCTTGCGGGTCTCAAGTCCGTCAAGGGCAGGGGTGAACGTCACCGTCTTGCGATCGGCGAGGGCTATCTGACGCTGATCGACGAAAGCTATAATGCAAACCCCGCCTCGATGCGGGCGGCAATCGCTTTGCTTGCCTCAACCACGCCGGACCTTTCCGGCCGGCGGATTGCGGTCCTTGGCGACATGCTAGAGATGGGCGAGTTTTCCGCGCAGTTGCACGAGGAACTGACCGGGCCGCTGCTTGCCGCCGGGATCGAGCATGTCTGGCTTGCCGGCGCGGAGATGTCGGTATTGCGCGACGCGCTTCCGGAAAGTGTTCAGGTGGAATATCGGGAACAGACGTCGGAACTCGTCGACTATGTCGTGCGCTCCGTCAGGCCCGGCGATGTGGTCATGGTGAAGTCGTCGCTCGGCATCGGTTTCGGCAAGATCGTTGGCGGTCTGCTTGACAACTATCCGGCATTCTCCGACACGGACCATCAACTTTGAATTTTAGCGGCTTCGGGAAAGGGCCTTCATGCTGATCTGGCTTGTCGAACTGTCGGACAAACTGCAGTTTTTCAATTTGTTCCGATACATCACCTTCCGGACTGGCGCAGCCCTGTTTACCTCGGCCCTGATCGTCTTCCTGTTCGGCCCGCGGATGATCGCGTCATTGCGTGTGCGCCAGGGTAAGGGCCAGCCTATCCGTGCTGACGGTCCGCAGACACACTTCAAGAAGGCCGGCACGCCGACCATGGGTGGTCTGATGATTCTCGCCGGCATCGTCGGCGGCTCGCTGCTATGGGCCGACCTTTCCAACGTATATGTCGTGGCGACGCTGCTGGTAACACTCGGTTTCGGCGCCATCGGCTTTTATGACGATTACCTGAAGGTCACCAAGCAGTCGGACAAGGGCTTTTCCGGCAAGGCACGTCTCGGCATCGAGTTCCTGATCGCAGGCATCGCCGTCTTCTTCATGATGCGCATGGCAATGCACGCCCAGACATCCAATCCGGGCCTTGCGACATCTGTCGCTTTCCCCTTCGTCAAGGAATATGTCCTCAATATCGGCTTCTTTTTCATCCTGTTCGGCGGCTTCGTCATCGTGGCTGCCGGCAATGCGGTGAACCTGACCGATGGTCTCGATGGTCTCGCAATCGTGCCGGTGATGATCGCGGCTGCATCCTTCGGCGTCATCGCCTATCTCGCCGGCAACGCGGTTTTCGCAAACTACCTGCAGATCAATTTCGTGCCCGGTACCGGCGAACTTGCCGTCATTCTCGGCGCCGTTATTGGGGCGGGATTGGGCTTCTTGTGGTTCAATGCACCGCCCGCCGCTATCTTCATGGGCGACACCGGGTCGCTGGCGCTCGGCGGCCTGATCGGTTCGGTTGCCGTCGCCACCAAGCACGAGATCGTCATGGCGATCATCGGCGGCCTCTTTGTCATGGAAACCCTGTCGGTCATCATTCAGGTCGGCTTCTTCAAGCTGACCGGCAAGCGGGTGTTCCTGATGGCGCCAATTCACCACCATTTCGAAAAGCTGGGCTGGACGGAAAGTCAGGTCGTGATCCGCTTCTGGATCATCGCCGTCGGCCTTGCGATGCTCGGACTTTCGACACTCAAGCTTCGGTAATTTCGGTTATAATGCGATGATCCCGGTTACGACTTTCAAGGGTAGAAATGTAGCACTGTTCGGGCTCGGCGGATCGGGTCTCGCGACAGCGCAGGCGCTTGTCGCTGGCGGTGCGAATGTTACCGCTTGGGACGACAACCCTGAAAGCGTAACAAGGGCGTCGCAGGCCGGCATCAATGTTGCCGATCTGAGGGGGATAGATTGGACGAAGCAGGATGCTTTCGTGCTTTCACCGGGCGTGCCGCTGACCCATCCTAAGCCGCATTGGACTGTCGATCTTGCAAAGGCTGCCGGTGTCGAGATCATCGGAGACGTGGAGCTTTTCGTGCGCGAGCGCCGCGCCCATGCGCCGGATAGTCCGTTCATCGCGATTACCGGCACCAACGGCAAATCGACGACTACGGCTCTTATCGCGCATATCCTGAAGGAGAGCGGTCGCGATACGCAGCTTGGCGGCAATATCGGCACCGCGGTTCTGACGCTGGACGAGCCGAAGACGGGGCGGTTCTATGTCGTGGAGTGCTCTTCCTACCAGATCGATCTTGCGCCGACCCTCAACCCGACCGCAGGCATCCTACTCAACCTGACGCCCGATCATCTCGATCGGCACGGCACGATGCAGCATTATGCCGACGTGAAGGAGCGTCTCGTTGCCGGCAGCGAGACAGCGATCATCGGCGTCGACGACAGCTTCTGCACTCTGATCGCCGACCGTGTCGAGCGGGCAGGCGTAGCCGTGAAGCGGATTTCGAAGCGTAGCCCCGTCGCTGACGGGATCTATGCGGATGGCACGAAGCTCGTGCTTGCGCATGGTGGGGCGAGCGAACTGTTCGTCGATCTCGATGGCATTCCGACGCTGAAAGGCGCGCATAACGCCCAGAATGCGGCTGCTGCAGTGGCAGCTTGCCTGGCTGTGGGTCTTACGCCGACCGAGATTGTTCAGGGGCTGAAGTCCTTTCCCGGCCTCAAGCACCGGATGCAGCCGGTTGGACGCCGCGGTCATGTCGTGTTCGTCAACGATTCCAAGGCAACCAATGCGGAGGCTGCGGCACCTGCGCTGTCGAGCTATGACCGCATCTACTGGATCGCCGGTGGACTGCCGAAAGAAGGGGGCATCACAAGCCTCGCACCACTTTTCTCTCATATAGTAAAAGCTTATTTGATCGGAGAGGCTGCGCCGGCATTTGCGGCCACATTGGGCGAAAGCGTGCGCTACGAAATCTCCGGCACGCTGGATCAGGCCGTCGCCCATGCATCCGCTGATGCCGATGGCGATGCAATCGCTTCGGCGGTGATGCTGTCGCCCGCATGCGCAAGCTTCGATCAATTCAAGAATTTCGAGGTCCGCGGAGATGCCTTCGTGCAATTCGTGGGCGACCTGCAGGACGTGACAATGCTGGTCGATACCGGAAACAGGAGCTGAGACTATGGTAAGCCGCGCAGACCGAGGGCCGCTCGCAGACTGGTTCTGGACGATCGACCGCTATTTTCTTGCAGCCTTCATCCTGTTGATGGGACTGGGATTCATGCTGTCCTTCGCCGCTTCGCCCGCGGTTGCGGAGCGTATTGGCCTCGACAGTTTCCATTTCGTCGAGCGGCACGCGATGTTCATCATCCCGTCCCTGATCGTGATGTTCGGCCTGTCCTTTCTCAGCCCGCGACAGGTGCGACGAACGGCCATCATTCTTCTGGCCGTCTCGCTGGTGCTGATGGTTCTGGCGCTGTTTTTCGGTGTCGAGGTCAAGGGTGCGCGTCGCTGGATCGGCGTCGGTATCTTCTCGATCCAGCCTTCCGAATTCATGAAGCCAGCCTTCGTGATCGTTTGCGCCTGGTTGTTTTCCGAACATGCGCGGCAGCCGGAAATCCCCGGCAACCTCTTCGCGATCATCCTGTTCGGCATCGTGGCAGCACTTCTGGTCGCCCAGCCCGACCTTGGCCAAACGATCCTCACCAGCGTCGTCTGGGGCGGCATGTTCTTCATGGCTGGAATGCCGTGGATCTGGATTTTCCTGCTCGGTGGCGTTGGCGCAGGTGGTCTCGTGGCGGCCTATTACATGCTGCCGCACGTGACGGCGCGTTTCGACAAGTTCCTGACCGGCGAAGGCGACCGCTTTCAGATCGAGACGGCGCATGAGGCGATCGTGCGTGGCGGCTGGTTCGGCCAGGGGCCGGGCGAGGGGATCGTAAAGCGTATCCTGCCGGACAGCCATACCGACTTCGTCTTCTCAGTCGCCGCGGAAGAATTCGGCATCGTGTTCTGCATGGCGCTGGTGCTGATCTTCGGCTTCATCGTGCTGCGCGGACTTAACCATGCCTTCAAGGAACGCAACGACTTCAACCGTTTTGCCGTCGCAGGTCTCGTTCTTTTGATCGGTATCCAGTCGATGATCAATATCGGTGTGAACCTCGAACTGATGCCGGCCAAGGGCATGACGCTCCCGCTGATTTCCTATGGCGGTTCGTCGCAGGTCGCGATCTGCATCACTGCCGGTTTCATCCTGGCGTTGACTCGTCACCGGCCCGAAAAGCGGGCACAGGAGCGGAGCCTGTTTCGGGCTGCGCATGGCGTTCCCGCGGAGTGAGTAAATGAATAAGGGCACGATCGTTCTTGCCGCCGGGGGAACCGGCGGTCATCTGTTTCCTGCAGAAGCTCTCGGACATGAGCTTCGCAATCGTGGTTATGCGGTTCATCTCGTGACGGACAGCCGCGCCGAACGCTTTGCGGGAAAATTCCCCGCCGACGAAATCCATATCGTGCCTTCCGCCACCTTCGCGTCCAAGAACCCGGTTGCCATGGCCAGGACCGCGTGGACGCTCTGGAGGGGACTTCGTACGGCGCGAAAGCTGATGGCGCGTCTTCGTCCGCTGGCTGTCGTCGGTTTCGGTGGCTATCCGACCGTGCCGCCTCTTCTGGCATCCACGGGCCTTGGAATTCCGACGTTGATCCATGAGCAGAACGCGGTCATGGGGCGCGCCAACAAGGCGTTGGCAAAGCGCGTTCAGGCAATCGCAGGCGGGTTTCTTCCGGAAGGCAGAGGCGAGCATGCGGCCAAGATCGTCTTAACGGGCAATCCCGTGCGCCCGCCGGTTCTGGATGCCGCCAAGATCCCCTATCTCGCATCGCGCGGCGAGGCATCGTTCCGTCTTGTCGTTTTCGGCGGCAGCCAAGGTGCTCAGTTCTTCTCCTCGGCCGTGCCGACGGCGATCAGCCTTCTGGAGCCAGCGCTGAGGGAGCGTCTCGTCGTGACCCAGCAGGCGCGCAAGGAGGACAAGGATCGCGTCACTTCCTGCTTTGCCAAGCTCAATGCCCCGGCAGATATTGCCCCGTTCTTTACCGATATGGCGGATCGGCTGGCCGAGGCGCATCTGGTCATCTGCCGATCCGGTGCATCTACCGTCAGTGAGCTTTCGGTTATCGGTCGCCCGTCGATCCTCGTGCCGTATCCTTACGCGCTCGATCACGATCAGGCCGCGAACGCCGCGGCTCTAGTTGCCGAGGGCGGTGCGCAGGTCGTGGCGCAGTCTGATCTTTCGCCGGAAAAGCTGTCGGCACTGTTGGCTTCCGCAATGAACGAGCCTGATCGTCTTGAGACGATGGCGGCGGATGCGAAGAGGGCGGGTAAGCCAAACGCGACCGAAGATCTGGCTGATCTCGTCATTGCTATTGCAGAAAAGTGCCCGATCGCCGAATACAAGAATAAGAAAAAGAGTGGAGTTCAGGCATGAAGATGCCCAAGGCCATCGGCCTCGTACATTTCATCGGCATCGGCGGCATCGGCATGAGCGGTATCGCCGAAGTGCTGCACAATCTCGGACACAAGGTGCAAGGTTCCGACCAGTCGGACAGTGCCAACGTCCAGCGCCTTCGCGACAAGGGGATCGAGGTTTTCGTCGGCCACGAAGCCAATAATCTCGGTGATGCCGAAGTCGTGGTCGTTTCGACTGCGATCAAGAAGACCAATCCGGAGCTGATTGCTGCGCGTGAAAAATCGCTGCCGATCGTGCGTCGTGCCGAGATGCTGGCGGAACTGATGCGTTTCCGTAACGCGATCGCCATCGGCGGCACGCATGGCAAGACCACGACCACGTCGATGGTCGCCACGCTGCTTGAAGCCGGAGGGCTCGATCCGACTGTCATCAATGGCGGGATCATCAACGCCTACGGCACCAATGCCCGCATGGGCGAGGGCGAGTGGATGGTGGTCGAGGCCGACGAATCGGACGGCACCTTCCTGAAGCTGCCGGCGGAAGTCGCGGTCGTCACCAATATCGACCCGGAACACCTGGACCATTACGGCAATTTCGATGCCGTTCGTGCAGCTTTCCGTCAGTTCGTCGAGAACGTGCCGTTCTACGGTTTCGGCGTTCTTTGCATCGATCATCCCGAGGTTCAGGCGCTGGTCAGCAAGATCGAGGACCGCAAGGTCGTCACCTATGGCGAAAACCCGCAGGCCGATGCACGCTTTTCTAATATCCGCATGGATGGGACAAAGGCGACTTTCGATGTCGAAATACGCCGTCGCCGTACCGGCCGGGTATTCAATTTCAAGGACCTGACCCTGCCTATGCCGGGCCGGCACAATATTTCCAATGCCACGGCGGCGATTGCAGTCGCCAACCGCCTGGGTATTTCGGAAGAGGATATCCGCAAGGGGCTTGCTGCGTTCGGTGGCGTGAAACGCCGCTTTACGCTTACGGGAACCTGGAATGATGTGCAGGTGTTCGACGACTACGGGCACCATCCGGTCGAGATCAAGGCGGTGCTGAGAGCTGCACGCGAGGCCTGCAAGGGGCGGATCATCGCGGTACACCAGCCGCATCGCTATTCACGCCTTTCGAGCCTTTTCGAGGATTTCGCGACCTGCTTCAACGACGCGGACAGCATTATCCTTGCACCGGTCTATGCTGCGGGCGAAGATCCGATTGAAGGTATCAATTCGGAGACGCTGGTCTCGCACATCCGTGCGGGCGGCCACCGCGACGCGCGCTATATGGCGTCGCCGGCTGAACTGGCACATATTGTTTCAGGCATTGCGAAACCAGGTGATTTCGTGGTTCTTCTGGGAGCGGGTAATATTACACAGTGGGCGGCGTCATTGCCGAGGGAACTGGAAAGCATATCAGGACAGTAAGTATGAAGCAGGTAGATGGGGAAAAGCTGCTGGCCTCGCTCGGGGAGGGCGTGAACCAGTTGCGCGGGCGTCTTACACCGGACGCATCGATGGAAAGGGTAACCTGGTTCCAGGCGGGCGGTCTGGCGGAACTGATGTTCCAGCCGCATGACGTGGACGATCTGGTGACCTTCCTGAAACTGTTGCCGGCCGAAGTGCCGCTGACGGTTGTCGGCGTGGGCTCGAACCTTCTCGTTCGTGACGGCGGCATTCCGGGCGTTGTCGTGCGCCTTTCGGCCAAGGGATTCGGCCAGGTTGAGCTTGTCGGCGAAAACCGCATTCGTGCCGGTGCGATCTGCCCGGACAAGCATATCGCCGCAATGGCTATGGATAACGGTATCGGCGGCTTTGCCTTCTATTACGGCATTCCCGGTTCCATCGGTGGCGCCTTGCGGATGAATGCCGGCGCAAATGGCGGCGAGACCTCCCAGCGCGTCATCGAGGTTCATGCCGTCGATCGGCAGGGCAACCAGCATGTGTTCTCCAAGGAGCAGATGGGCTACACCTACCGGCATACGGCAGCGGCAAAGGACCTGATCTTCACGCATGCCGTGTTCGAAGGTTATCCGGAAGATCGCGCCAAGATCCGCACCGAGATGGACGCCGTGCGTCAGCACCGCGAGACAGTGCAGCCGATCAAGGAAAAGACGGGCGGTTCCACGTTCAAGAACCCGCCCGGCCATTCCGCTTGGAAGCTGATCGATGATGCCGGCTGCCGCGGACTGATGAACGGTGGCGCGCAGATGTCGTCGCTTCATTGCAACTTCATGATCAATATCGGCCATGCGACCGGTTACGATCTCGAATATCTCGGGGAGATGGTGCGTCAGCGCGTGTTCGAACATGCCGGCATCAAGTTGGAATGGGAAATCAAGCGGCTGGGCATTTTCATGCCCGGGCGTGAGGTCAAGCCTTTCCAGGGCGCGACCACGGAGTAACCGGCCGCTCGGTCCGTTCAGGAGGCGTAAACAATGCCTTTCCACCTGAACGGACCAAGCCTCTGGCTAATTCTCTGGATTGGCCTTCGATGGCTTGGCGGCTTCTGGTTGCTGACCTCGGCGCTTCGCTGTCTTTTGGAGCGTTGATCAGATAAGCGCCCCTTATTTTTCTCTCTATTTTGCCGTTCCTGATTGCTGATGCAGGTTGGATTACCGTTATTCTGAACGCACGGGGTAATCGCATCCAAGATGTGCATCCATTCCGGAAACAATCTAATATCCGGCAATATCCAGACAAGAAAAAGCCCGCGAGGCCAATGGCTTCGCGGGCTTTTCTTATGATTTGATTCCGACCCGGTTGAGGATCAGACTTCTTCTTTGCCTGACAGGAAGATGCAGGCAAGCGTGATCAGGGCGGCAACAAGCAGATAGTAGCCGACATAGGCCATGCCGTAGTTAGCCTGCAGGTAGGTGGCGATATAAGGAGCCAGGGAGGCGCCAAAGATGCCAGCCATGTTGAAGGTGATCGACGAGCCGGTATAGCGCACCGTGGTCGGGAACGGGGCTGCGAGCGCCGTGCCGATCAGGCCGTAGGTCATGCCCATCAGCACCATGGCGAGAACCACGAACAGGAAGATCATGCCTTCGCCGTTGGTCATGAGGGCCGGCAGCAGGAACGAGAAAGCTGCAATCAGCGCGCTGGTGAGGATCAGCATTTCGCGTCGGCCGTAACGCTCTGCGAGCTTGCCGATCACGACGATGAAGATACCGAAGACAACGGAGCCGAGAAGCTGGACTTCCAGCGCATCCAGGAACGGCATCTTCAGAACCTTGACGTTGTAGGACAGAAGATAGGCCGTGCCGATGTAGAACAGCACAAAAGTGGCAAGTGCTACGAATGTGCCGAGTACGAGGCTACGCTTATGCTTGCGGAAGAGTTCCGCGACGGGCACTTCGACGCGTTCATGGCTGTCTATTGCCTTCTGGAATGCCGGGGTCTCGGTAATCGAAAGGCGAACCCAAAGGCCGACAGCGACCAGTATTATCGATGCGATGAAGGGAACGCGCCAGCCCCAGCTGAGCAGCGCTTCCTGCGACATGAAATGCAGGAGGATCCAGAATACGCCGGATGACAGGAACAGGCCCAGCGGGGCGCCGAGCTGCGGGAACATGCCGTACCAGCTGCGCTTGCCCGGAGGAGCGTTTTCGGTGGCCAGTAGAACCGCGCCACCCCATTCGCCGCCGAGACCGAAGCCCTGGCCGAAACGGCAAAGCGCCAGAAGCAGCGGTGCGACGACGCCAATCTGTTCATAGGTCGGCAGAAGGCCGATCACGACCGTGGAAACACCCATGGTCAGCAATGCGGCCACCAGCGTCGTCTTGCGGCCGATACGATCACCGTAATGGCCAAACACGATCGCGCCGAGCGGGCGTGCAAAGAATGCGATGGAGAAGGTTGCGAAAGATGCGAGAAGCGCGCTCGTGGGGTCGCTGCCGGGGAAGAACAGCGTCGGGAACACCAGGACGGCGGCGGTCGCATAAACATAAAAATCGAAAAACTCGATCGTCGTGCCGACCACGCTGGCCGTCAGGACTTGTGCAGGAGAGTTCGTTGCAACAGGCGCTAACGGCTCAGCAGACGGCGAAGCGGAGGGCGTCGCGTTAGTCATACTGATTCCAGTTCAGAAAAGGTTTTTTATATGGCTCTTGGGAGGGCCGCATGCGCAGTATCGTAATTTTATGGCGACCGAAACCCTTTCTGTCGCAATAAATGCAAAAAAAAACAGGTCTTGCGAAGAATCATGCGACGAGCTGAGACGTCCCGCAGGAAAAGGAGTGCGCCATGATCTGTGATTTCCTCAAGTGTCGCGTTAACTATTTCCTTCGTAATTTTATCCTTTGTTTTCAGTGTATTGGGTTGCCTCGTTAAGCAAAGTAAACGATTTGTTAACCATTTTGCTGCACCAATGAGGGACGAGTTCGGTGAGAGTCGCTGGCCGCAAGAGGCGGGAGAGGTTCGAAATCCGGGAATTGTTCTTTTTCAAGAGGTGATGGATGAGTGGCAAGCACGTGGCTGTTCTGATGGGAGGGTTTTCCTCCGAGCGGCCTGTCAGCCTGTCGTCCGGCAATGCTTGTGCGGATGCGCTTGAGGGCGAAGGTTATCGGGTAACGCGTGTTGACGTCGGGCGTGATGTCGGTTCCGTGCTGGCTGGTCTTCGGCCCGATGTTGCATTTAACGCTCTTCATGGTCCCTTCGGCGAAGACGGGACTATCCAGGGTGTGCTCGAATACCTGGAAATTCCTTACACGCATTCGGGTGTGCTGGCCTCTGCGTTGGCCATGGATAAGGCTCAGGCAAAGCATGTTGCCAAGGCTGCAGGCGTGCCTGTTGCCGATGCGCTTGTTATGGATCGTAAGGATTTCACCAATGTTCATCCCATGCCTGCGCCCTATGTGGTCAAGCCGGTTCGTGAGGGGTCTTCTTTCGGTGTTGTGATCGTTCGTGAGGATCAGTCCCATCCGCCGCAGATCGTGACGTCGCCTGAATGGCGCTACGGCGACGAGGTGATGGTTGAGCGTTATGTCTATGGTCGTGAACTGACCTGTGGGGTCATGAATGGTCAGGCTCTCGGTGTCACGGAAGTCGTCCCGACTGGTCCGGGATTCTACGATTACGACGCCAAGTATGTTGCCGGTGGTTCAAAACACGTCATTCCGGCGCAGATTTCACCGAATATTTACCAAAAAATACAAGCATGGGCGGTCAAGGCGCACGAGGCTATCGGTTGCCGTGGTGTGAGTCGCTCCGACTTTCGCTTCGATGATCGGTTCTCCGGTGAAGGTGAAGTCATCTGGCTTGAGGTCAATACCCAGCCTGGAATGACCCCGACATCTCTCGTGCCTGAAATGGCTGCTCATGCGGGTTATTCCTTCGGTGAGCTTGTTCGCTGGATGGTGGAGGACGCTTCTTGTCTACGGTGATCGGCAAAATGGCTGGTGGATCGCATCGTCGCGCTGCTTCCGGTGTGGTGGGCGCTGACGATCGTCGCGTTCTGCCGCGGCCGCTGCGTCGCGTCGTGCGCTTTGCGGTCAGTCTTGCCACCGGCAGGATCGATATTCCGGCGCATGCCGGCACGCTGTCCACCTTCGCGTTTTTCGCTGCCGTAGGTCTCTATGGTATGTCTCTCGGTGGTCACGGTCATGTTGTGGCCCAGTCCACAACTGCTGCGGTCGGATTCGCGATCGAAGACGTTCGGGTCTCGGGTAACGATCAGACTTCGGAAATCGACATTCTTCAGCTTCTCGGTCTCGATGGCACGACGTCACTGGTTGCTCTGGATATCGATGCCGCAAGGCGCAAGCTGTCCGAGCTACCTTGGGTCGAATATGCGGAAGTGCGCAAGGTTTATCCGCGCACGATCGAGGTCATGCTCAAGGAGCGCAAGGCTTTCGCCATCTGGCAGCACGGATCTGAACTTTCGCTGATCGAAAAGAACGGATCGGTTATCGCGCCGCTCAAGGACAACAAGTTTGCCTCCTTGCCCCTGTTCGTCGGTCGTGATGCAGAGATTGCTGCCGCATCCTTCGCCCAGGAAATGGACAAGTGGCCTGAGATCGCAAGCCGCGTGCGGGCCTATGTCCGGGTTTCCAGCCGCCGCTGGGATCTGCATCTCGATAACGGCATCGTTCTCAAACTTCCGGAAGAGCGTATCCCGTCTGCTCTGGCTCTCTTGTCCAAACTGGAAAAAGAGCAGGGTGTGCTGGAGCGCGATGTCGCTGCGGTAGACCTTCGTCTTGAAGATCGCACAACCATTCAATTGACTTCCGCTGCGGTGGAGCGTCGTGAGCAAGCGCTCGACGCTCGTACCAAGGCCCTGAAAAAAGCTGGAGCGAAATCGTGAATATGTTCGGTTCCTCCCAATTTGGTATGCCGCGTATGAAGCCCCTGTCATCGAAGCGCAGCCACGTCGTGTCGGTCCTGGATATCGGATCGACCAAGGTCGTGTGCATGATTGCCCGCCTCACTCCGCGCCAGGAAAGTCAGATTCTTCCGGGCCGTACGCACCACATCGAGATCATCGGCATCGGTCATCAGCGTTCGCGCGGCGTGAAGTCGGGTGTGATCGCCGACCTCGATGCTGCCGAAAGCGTTATCCGACTCGCCGTCGACGCTGCCGAACGCATGGCTGGCCTCACCGTCGACAGCCTGATCGTCAACGTTTCCGCCGGCCGTCTGGCAAGCGATGTCTATACTGCGACCATCGATCTTGGTGGTCAGGAAGTCGAGAATTCCGATCTTCGCAAGGTTCTGGTGGCGGCAAGCAACCAGTCGCAGCGGCATGATCGCGCCATCCTTCACTCGCTGCCCACCGGCTTCTCGCTGGATGGCGAGCGCGGCATCCGTGATCCGCTGTCGATGTACGGCGATGAACTGGGTGTCGACATGCATTTCGTTACTGCGGAACGCATCACACTGAAAAACCTCGAGCTTTGCGTCAATCGTGCGCATCTGTCGGTCGAAGGCATGGTTGCTACGCCTTATGCCAGCGGTCTTGCTGCCCTGGTCGACGACGAAGTGGAACTCGGCTGTGCAGCCATCGACATGGGCGGCGGCACGACGACGATCTCCGTTTTCTGCGAAGGCAAGCTCGTTCATACGGATGCAATCGGTCTTGGTGGCCATCATGTCACAACTGATCTGGCGCGAGGCCTATCGACTCGGATAGAAGATGCCGAGCGCATGAAAGTCGTACATGGTTCGGCACTCGCCAATGGTGGCGATGAACGTGACGTGATCTCCGTACCGCCGATCGGCGAGGATGATCGCGATCAGCCGACCCAGGTGCCGCGCTCGCTGGTTACTCGTATCGTTGGCGCCCGCATTGAAGAGACGCTGGAGCTTATTCGTGACCGCATCCAGAAATCGGGTTTCAGCCCGATCGTCGGAAAGCGTGTTGTCTTGACGGGTGGCGCCAGCCAGCTGACCGGCCTGCCGGAAACGGCACGGCGGATTCTCGCCCGTAATGTTCGCATCGGTCGTCCGATGGGTGTCTCCGGTCTTCCGGCGGCAGCCAAGGGACCGGCGTTCTCCACCGCAGTGGGACTGATCATCTATCCGCAGGTGGCGGATATGGAAACGCATGCATCGCAGGGCGGCCTCATCGGTTCGTTCGGCAACGGAACCGGTCGTCTGGCCCGCATGGGACAGTGGCTGAAAGAGAGTTTTTGACAGGGAAGACAGCCCCTGACCTGTCAAAGTGAATTGGAAAAGAATTGGTCAGCTCGGCGACGCGACCAAAAGCAGAAGGAAAAGGTACAATGACGATCAAGCTGAACAAGCCTGACATCACCGAGCTGAAGCCTCGGATCACTGTTTTCGGCGTGGGTGGCGGCGGCGGTAACGCCGTCAACAACATGATCACTGCCGGGCTCGAAGGCGTCGATTTCGTCGTTGCCAATACCGATGCCCAGGCACTGACCATGACCAAGGCCGAGCGCATCATCCAGATGGGTGTGCAGGTCACCGAAGGTCTCGGCGCCGGCTCGCAGCCGGAAGTCGGCCGCGCTGCCGCTGAAGAATGCCTCGATGAGATCATCGATCATCTCAACGGCACCCACATGTGCTTCGTGACCGCAGGCATGGGTGGTGGTACCGGTACCGGTGCTGCTCCGGTCGTTGCGCAGGCTGCCCGCAACAAGGGCATCCTGACAGTCGGCGTCGTCACCAAGCCGTTCCACTTCGAAGGCGGTCGCCGCATGCGTCTGGCCGAGCAGGGTATTCAGGAACTGCAGAAGTCGGTCGACACGCTGATCGTCATTCCGAATCAGAACCTGTTCCGTATCGCCAATGACAAGACGACCTTTGCCGACGCATTCGCGATGGCCGACCAGGTTCTCTATTCGGGCGTTGCCTGCATCACCGACCTGATGGTCAAGGAAGGCCTGATCAACCTCGACTTCGCTGACGTTCGCTCTGTCATGCGCGAGATGGGCCGTGCAATGATGGGTACGGGCGAAGCTTCCGGTTCGGGCCGCGCTCTGCAGGCTGCCGAAGCCGCGATCGCCAACCCGCTGCTCGACGAGACCTCGATGAAGGGCGCTCAGGGCCTGCTGATCTCGATCACCGGTGGTCGCGACCTTACTCTCTTCGAAGTCGACGAAGCGGCTACCCGTATTCGCGAAGAAGTCGATCCGGATGCCAACATCATCCTCGGTGCGACCTTCGATGAAGCACTTGAAGGCCTCATCCGCGTCTCCGTCGTTGCAACCGGTATCGATCGCGCTCATGGCGAAGTCGACCTGCGTGCCGCTGAAATGCGCGCCGCTCAGAAGCCGATTATCCGTCCTTCCGCGGCCGTTGCTCCGGCTCCGGCCGCAGCTCAGCCTGTCGTGATGCAGGCCCCCCAGGCACCGAAGGCTGCCGACCCGATCGCAGAGACTATCCGCCAGGCGGAAGCTGAAATGGAACAGGTTCTTGCAATCCCGACGCCCGTTGCTCCGGCACCGCAGCCGCAGCAGGACGAGTTCCGTCCGCAGAGCCGTCTCTTCGCAGCTCCGGTTGCAGAAGCTCCGGCTCCCGCACCGGTCATGACCCGTCCGGTTCAGCCGGCACCTCAGCCGGCGTCCGCCGCTGCACCGGTTATGAGCCAGCCGGCTCCTCGCATGGCACAGCCGGTTCAGCATGAGCCTGTTTATCGCGAACCTGTCATGGAGCCGGTTCGCATGCCGAAGGTGGAAGATTTTCCGCCGGTCGTGAAGGCTGAGATGGAACATCGCGCCCAGGCGACGGCCCATGTTCAGGAAGAGCGTGGACCGATGGGCCTCCTGAAGCGGATCACCAATTCGCTCGGTCGCCGGGAAGAGGAAGAGCAGGTCCAGTCGGACATGACGGCTTCGGCTCCTGTTCCCCAGCGTCGTCCGCTTTCGGCAGAAGCCAGCCTCTATGCCCCGCGTCGCGGCAATCTCGATGACCGTGGGCGTGTTGCTCCGCAGGCGAGCCACGAGGACGATCAGCTCGAAATTCCGGCCTTCCTGCGCCGCCAGTCGAACTGAGTTAACGGCGTATAACAAAGTTGAAGAGGCCCGGGTGATCAGCATCCGGGCCTTTTTAAGTTGAGCATATTAACTGTGGAAAAATAACCTTTCCAATCAGATGTTTACGCGATGAAAAGTATGTCGCGGCCAAGGATGGTGACGTTGTTAGAAAACCGTAACAATCCGAAACGAACAGTGATTTGGAAACAGCGTAGAGCATGCGTATTTAGACGCTGACAGAGTTGGAACAATTCGTTCGTTTCAACGGAATGCGAATACGGACCTGCTGATCACGGGTGCGACGGAATCAAGAAGGCTTAAGTTAATGACAATTGGATTGCTCGGATTTCAGGCAACGATTGCTGCTCCGGTTACGTTGAGCGGCATCGGTGTGCATTCCGGAGCGCCGGTGATGATTACGTTCCAGCCGGCGGAAGCCGGAACCGGTATTGTGTTCAGCCGTAATCTCGAAGACGGCACTTCGGTCGAATATCGTGCCGTGTCGTCGCAGGTCGGCCCGACTGATCTCTGCACCGTGCTCGGCGTGTCGCCAGTCAAGTGGGTTGCGACCATCGAGCATGTCATGGCTGCGCTCTATGCGATGGGCATCGACAACATCATCGTCGAAGTCGATGGTGCCGAAATGCCGATCATGGACGGCAGCTCCTATCCCTTCATCGAGGCGATCGAACAGGTCGGCACGGTCAATCTCGGGATCAAGCGTCGTTACATTCGCGTCATCAAGCCGGTGCGAATCGAATCAGGCGCATCCTGGTCCGAGTTCCGCCCCTATGACGGCACCCGATTCGAAGTGGAAATCGATTTCCCGTCTTCGTTGATTGGTCGTCAGAGCTGGAAGGGTGACCTGAGTGCTGCAACTTTCAAGTCCGAGCTTTCGCGCGCCCGCACCTTCGGCTTCATGCGTGATGTCGAGCGTCTGTGGGCTGCAGGTTATGCACTTGGGTCTTCGCTGGAAAACTCGGTCGTGATTTCCGACGATGAAACTGTCGTGAACGTCGAAGGCCTGCGTTACGCCAAGGATGAGTTCGTTCGTCACAAGACGCTGGATGCCGTTGGCGATCTGGCTCTTGCAGGAGCGCAGTTCATTGGTTGCTACCGCTCCTATCGCGGCGGACACAAGATGAATGCAAATGCGCTGAAGGCTCTTCTGAGCGACTCGACCGCCTATGAAGTGGTCGAGGCCCCGTCTTCTGTTGCCACACGTGTTCGTGCTGGTGAGTTCGTTCCCGTCAGCATGACGGAATGTGCTCCCTGGTTTGCCTGAATTTTATAATCTCCGTCAGACTGGCCGTTCCGCAAGGAGCGGCCTTTTTCTTTTCATAAAAGGCACTTGCTGGCCGCGATCGCCACAAAAATGCATTAATGCCGACCCATTGCGTTGCCCTGACCATGCTTTTATGGCTAGTACGCCGCTGGGCACGAGTAGTTTCACGCGGGGACGATCAGGGACTGTCGGATGGCTGATGGAAAGTCTGTAGAAATGCGTAGCTTTACGAGGATCGGCCTCCTGGCGATTGCACTCATCGGGACCGGGGTTGGCTTGGCTTCATGCCAATCCGACAAGGACATCGATATAACGAAGCTTGGCTTCGAAGCCGAGTCCCCGGAGATATTGTATAATCAGGGCCTTGCGAACATGAAGGCCGGCAACATGGCCGAAGCTGGGCGCAAGTTCGACGCTATCGACAAGCAGAACCCGTTTACCGAATGGGGCCGCAAGGCGCTTGTGATGAGCACTTTCGTCAAGCAGCGCATGGGCCGTAACGACGATGCGATCTCGGTCGGTAACCGTTATCTCAGCCAGTATCCGAAGTCGCAGGACTCGGCCTATGTCCAGTATCTGGTCGGCCTTTCGTATTCCAAGCAGATTTCCGACGTGACGCAGGACCAGAAGGCCGCGGCAAATACGATCGCTGCGATGAGCAAGGTCGTAAACGATTATCCGAACTCGGAATATGTCGAGGACGCGCAGGCGAAGATTCGATTCGCGCGCGACCAGATGGCCGGCAAGGAAATGCAGATCGGCCGTTATTATCTCGAGCGTAAAGAATACCTTGCCGCCATCCAGCGTTTTCGCAATGTTGTCGAAACCTATCCCAACACCAATCAGGTGGAAGAGGCTTTGGCGCGTCTGACCGAGACCTATTATCGTATGGGCATCGTAGAAGAGGCGCAGACGGCTGCAGCTGTGCTTGGACGGAACTATCCGGATAGCCAGTGGTATGCCGATAGCTACAAGCTGCTGCATTCGGGTGGTGTCGAGCCGCGCGAAAACAGGGGGTCCTGGATTTCGCGCGCCGGTGCCAAGCTCATCGGCGCCTGAGAGACCAGAGGTCAATAACGAGGCTACATGCTGATCCAGTTGTCGATCCGCGATATCGTTCTGATCGAGCGGCTCGATCTCGGTTTCGAGGCCGGGCTCTCGGTGCTGACGGGTGAAACCGGCGCCGGCAAGTCCATCCTGCTCGATAGTCTTTCGCTGGCGCTTGGCGGTCGTGGTGACGGTGGTCTCGTGCGCCATGGCGAAGACAAAGGGCAGGTGACGGCCGTCTTCGATGTGCCGGGCCAGCACGCTGCACGAAAACTCCTCAAGGAAAACGGCATCGATGACGATGGCGATCTGATCTTCCGCAGGATCCAGTCGGCGGACGGGCGCACGCGCGCGTCGATCAACGACCAGCCGGTCAGCGTGCAGTTGATGCGGCAGGTCGGCCAGGTGCTCGTGGAAATCCACGGCCAGCATGACGACCGTGCTCTGATCGACACCAATGCACACCGCATGCTGCTCGATGCGTTTGCGGGCTTGTCCGACGAGGTGCAGCAAGTCAGCGGTCTCTATCGCACATGGCGTGATGCCGAGCGTGCTTTCAAGGCGCACCGCGCCAAGGTGGAAGCTGCGGCCCGCGAGGCCGATTATATCCGTGCCTCGGTCGAAGAGCTGGAAGCGCTTTCGCCGCGCGACGGCGAAGAGGAAGAGCTCGCCGAACAGCGCTCGAAGATGCAGAAGTCCGAGCGAATTGCCGGTGACATTTCCGAGGCTTCAGAATTCCTCAACGGCAATGCCTCACCAGTCCCGATGATTGCGTCCATGGTGCGCCGTCTGGAACGCAAGAGCCATGAGGCGCCAGGTCTTCTGGAAGAGACTGTGGAGCTTCTGGATCAGGCGCTCAATCATCTCTCGAATGCGCAGATGGAGGTCGAGGCGGCGCTTCGGCGCACTGAGTTCGATCCGCGTGAACTGGAGCGCGTCGAGGAGCGGCTTTTCGCTCTGCGCGCCGCTGGCCGCAAATATTCTGTCGCCGTGGTCGATCTGCCGGCGCTGGCCGAAAAGATGGTGGCTGATCTCGCCGATCTCGATGCCGGTGAAGAGAAGCTCGGGCAGTTGGAGAAGATCGCTGCCGCTGCCAAGGAAGAGTTCGATCGCGCAGCCGCTGTGCTTTCAGATAAGCGCAAGGCTGGTGCCGAATCGCTTGCTGCCGCCGTCATGGCCGAACTGCCGGCATTGAAGCTTGAGCGTGCACGCTTCATGGTCGAGGTTACCGCCGATCCCGAGACGGCTGCTGCCGAGGGGATTGATACGGTCGAATTCCACGTGCAGACCAACCCGGGCACGCGCCCCGGCCCGATCATGAAGGTGGCTTCGGGTGGCGAGCTTTCCCGTTTCCTGCTGGCGCTGAAGGTGGCTCTTGCCGACCGCGGTTCGGCACCGACTTTGGTATTTGACGAGATCGATACGGGTGTCGGCGGCGCGGTGGCCGACGCCATCGGTCAGCGTCTGAAACGGTTGTCATCGACGGTCCAGGTTCTTTCCGTTACGCATGCGCCGCAGGTGGCGGCACGCGCCGCGACGCATCTCCTGATCTCGAAGGGACCGGCGGCCGACGGTTCCGAAAAGATCGCTACGCGCGTTGCGACCATGGCTCCTGAACATCGCGCCGAGGAGATTGCCAGGATGCTCTCCGGTGCTTCTGTGACTGACGAGGCTAGGGCTGCTGCCGCGGCGCTTTTATCCGGCAGCGGCTAACACCGGCTTTCGATATTTGACGGCCTCAAGATCGTGGCGTGTTTTCCACTCTCCGAGATGACGTGGTTCTTCCAATCCATGGTGATTGCACTAGAAAAGCGGTGAAGATGGAGATTCCCGCATGGCCGCCGATCAGACCCCAATCGAAACGCTGACCGAACAGACGGCTGCTGCCGAACTGGAGCGGCTGGCGAAAGAGCTGGCCCATCACGACGAACTGTACCACGCCAAGGATGCGCCGGAGATTTCCGACGCCGAGTACGATGCACTGAAGCGTCGAAACCTTGCCATCGAAGAGCGCTTTCCGCAGCTTATCCGCTCGGATAGTCCTTCGATCACTGTCGGTGCCGCACCACTCGCCACCTTTGCTCCGATCACCCATGCCCGGCCGATGCTGTCTCTCGACAACACGTTTTCCGACGAGGATGTGCGCGATTTCGTCAATTCGGTCTATCGTTTCCTCGGGCAGCTGCCAGATAACTCGATCGCCTTTACAGCCGAACCGAAGATCGACGGCTTATCCATGTCGATCCGCTACGAAGAAGGTGTTCTCGTCAATGCTGCCACGCGCGGCGACGGGACGACAGGTGAAAACGTCACCGCCAATGTGAAGACGATCAAGGAAATCCCTCAGCGCCTGCCCAAGGGCGTACCAGCGGTCGTCGAGGTGCGCGGTGAGGTCTATATGGCCAAGAGCGACTTTCTGGCGCTCAACGCAGAGATGGAGGCGCAGGGCAAGCAGCTTTACGTCAATCCGCGCAACACCGCGGCAGGCTCCTTGCGACAGCTTGATGCCAAGGTGACAGAAAGTCGTAAACTGAAATTCTTCGCCTATGCCTGGGGGGAGATTTCCGAGCCAAACGACTTGCCGAAGAGCCAGTACGAGATGGTGCAGACCTTTAAGGACTGGGGCTTTCCGGTGAACCCGCTGATGAAGCGGCTGAATTCGGTCGATGACGTTCTGGCGCATTATCACGAGATCGGCCTTGCCCGCCCTGAACTCGATTACGATATCGACGGCGTCGTCTACAAGGTCGATCGGCTGGATCTGCAGGCCCGCCTCGGTTTTCGCTCGCGTTCGCCGCGCTGGGCAACCGCACATAAGTTCCCGGCGGAGCAGGCGTTCACTACCGTCGAGAATATCGATATCCAGGTTGGCCGAACCGGTGCGTTGACGCCGGTTGCGCGACTGACGCCGATTACTGTCGGCGGTGTGGTTGTCACCAATGCGACGCTGCACAATGCCGATTACATTGAAGGTATCGGCAATTCCGGCGAGCGCATCCGTGAGGAAGAGCACGATATCCGCATCGGCGATACAGTCATTGTCCAGCGGGCAGGGGATGTCATCCCGCAGGTGCTGGATGTGGTGATGGAGAAGCGCCCGGCTGATGCGAAGAAATACGAATTTCCAACCAGATGCCCGGTCTGCGGCAGTCATGCGGTACGCGAGAAAAATGAAAAGACCGGCAAGCTCGATTCGGTCACACGCTGCACCGGCGGTTTCGTCTGCCGTGCGCAGGCAACCGAACATCTGAAACATTTCGTCTCGCGCAATGCCTTCGATATCGAGGGGCTGGGCACGAAGCAGGTGGACTTCTTCTTTGAGAGCGAAGATCCTGCACTGCAGGTTCGCACTGCGCCCGACATATTCACGCTGAAGAAGCGGCAGGAAGCTTCGCCGTTGATAAAGCTCGAAAACATCGAGGGTTTTGGCAGGGTCAGCGTCAGAAAACTGTTCGATGCGATCGATGAACGTCGTTCGATAGCGCTCAATCGCTTCATCTATGCACTCGGTATCCGCCATGTCGGCGAGACGACTGCAAAACTGCTTGCCCGCCATTACGGCACTTATGAAGCATTCGATCGGGCGATGAAGGATGCGTCATCACTGACCGGTGACGCATGGCAGGACCTGAACAATATTGAGGGCATTGGTGAGATCGTCGCCCGCGCCATCGTCGAATTCTTCAAGGAGCCTCGCAATCTCGATGTCATCAATCGATTGCTCGAAGAGGTGACGCCGCAGGCTGCGGAGCAGGTTGCAGCGTCCGACAGCCCGGTGGCGGGCAAGACGGTCGTATTCACCGGTTCGCTAGAGCGGTTTACACGCGACGAAGCCAAGGCTCGTGCTGAAGGCCTTGGGGCGAAGGTGGCCGGTTCCGTATCGAAGAAGACCGACTATGTCGTCGCTGGCCTCGGCGCCGGTTCCAAGCTCGACAAGGCTCGGGAACTCGGCGTCGAAGTGATGACGGAGGATGAGTGGCTCACCTTTATCGGTGGCTGATCGTCAGGTTCTGATCCGTGCCATGCAATAGGCATCGACATAGCCACCGTCTCGAAAAGCGAATTCCTTCATGAGGCCTTCGGTGACGAACCCGTTCTTCTCATAGAGACGGATGGCTGGTTCGTTGTCCGTATAGACCGTCAGTTCGACGCGACGCAGGTTGAACCAGTTGTCGGCAAGGGCGAGGACTTCTCCTATTAGCGCTCGGCCGATCCCCTTGCCGACATAGGCATCGTGAACACCCATGCCGATACTTCCGACGTGGACACGACGATTGGAGAGCCGCGTCAATCCGGCATCGCCGACAATCTTGCCGTCGAGGAGAGCGATCAGGCTCGTGGCGTTTGCCGGCTGACTTTCAATACCCTTGCGGATTTCATCCGGCGTGTGGTGCGGGGTGCGCAGCGTGCCGTACCGATAGCCCGGGAGATTGTGCAGCGTCACTATTCCTTCGGCATCTGACGGCCGTCTTGCCCGTATGACGAGGTTTTGGGCCCAGGCTGCATCTTTCGCCAATGGTGGAGGATTTTCAAGTTCGCTCATGTCGCTCTCTTTGGTTTTGCCCAAGCAGAGCGGAACAATGCCGACCCTGCCATCATGAGGCAGGGTGGTGGACGGATGCCGGCTAAAGCGCCAAACCCGCCACGCGCCCTGCAGGGCGAATGGTCACGGTCATATGGGTAAGGGCGATAAAGCTGATCATGATCCGGATTTGGCCATGAATGTGGAAACAGGTCAAGCGGCCGCATATGCGGCTCTTTGCCGAATCGCGTTGCCCGGCCTAAAAGCGACGCAGTCGTCCAACCGGAATTTCAGCTTGAAGACCATCGCGATCGATTTCGAAACCGCCAACGAGCAGCGTGGAAGCGCCTGTTCGGTAGGGCTTGCGTGGATCGAAAATGGCAGGGTCGTTCGCGTGGAAGAACGTTTGATCCGGCCGAAGGACATGCGGTTTTCTTCGTTCAACATCGGCATCCACGGAATTCGCCCCGAGCAGGTCGAGGATGCCGGTGAATTTCCGGAAGTGATGGACGAATTTGCAGACGATTTTGCCGGTGCGACGATGATCGCTCATAATGCGGCATTCGACTTCAGTGTCTGGCGCGCCTGTCTCGATCAATATCGCCAGTCTTATCCGGAACTTTCCTATCTCTGTAGCGTCAAGATGGCTCAGAAGGTGTGGCCTCATCTGATCTCGCACAAGCTGAATATCCTGGCGCAGCATCTCGGGCTGAATTTCCTTCATCATAACGCGGCAGAGGATGCCGCCATCTGTGCCGAGGCCACGATCGCGATCGCATCGACGTTGAACCTGTCCGAAATCCGCGATGTTCCTGCTGCGATCGGGATGAAAGCCGGCCGGCTGTTCTCCAGCGGTTATGAAGCGTGTACTCTGCCCAAACGGTCTGCTGTTTTGATCGGCAGGTGAATAATCCGCAGCCGTCTTGCAAGCTGTCTGCAGCACCTTATCTCTGATCGCGGATCGTTGACCGGAGATTTGCCTCATGCCCCGCCTGAACCGCCGCATTGTCTCATTCTTTTCTGCCATTGCTATTCTGACCGGGCTTGCGGCTGCGCCGGCTGTCGCAGAAGTGGTTGGCAAGGTCGGCGTTGACTGGATCGGCAATGATATCATCGTCGAAGCTGTGCCTGATCCGCAGGTGAAAGGTGTCACCTGCCACGTCACCTATTTCGATCGCAGTGTGATCGACCGGTTGAAGAACGGGAACTGGTTCGAAGATCCGTCCAACAATTCCATCGCTTGCCGCCAGACCGGGCCGATCGAGATCGGCGACATCGAGCTCGACAAGGGTGGCGAGGAAGTGTTTCGTCAGGGGCGGTCGCTGATCTGGAAGGATCTGCTGGTCAAGCGCATTTATGACAAGACCAATGACACCCTGATCTATCTGGCACATTCGCGCCAGGTGGTGGAAGGTTCTGCCAAGATGGCAATTTCCACGGTGCCGCTTTACGGCCAGCAGGTAACCTGGACGAAGGGCAAACCAGCTCCTTGAAACTGTGCCACAAATCACATGAGAAAAGCCGGGCGTGACATGCACGTCCGGCTTTTTATTTGACCGAATTTCCGTTAGCGGATGTAAACGACCTTACCACCATCTGCGGCTGTCTGGATCGCGATTACGTTGGCCAGTTCGACATTCTGCATTGTCAGCGCATCAGCCAGACCCGGGTCGGATTGCAACTCCGCCTGAGCATTCTGGATCACATCCGGGCTGGGATTGCTTACGGACTGAGGCAGGCGGCTGCCATTGCCAGAGCTCGGGTCATTGGTCACATCTACCACTGTAACACCGGCAGTCGATGTGGCCGGGCTCTGCATATCCATCGTCTGGGCAGACGCGCCGGCTGCGAAGGCGGAAGCGGAAATAAGTGCGGCAAGTGCAATAGCCTTTTTCATGGCAATTCTCCTTGTTGTCGTTTTCTTTCACGCGACGAAGAACATTTCTTCGTCGCATCGTGTCTGAGTTGACAAGCACTAAACCGCGCAGTTTCCCGGAAGGTTTCATAAAATTATTATATTTTGCAATAACTTGCTGTTCCATCACATGCGAGTGAGACACGCACTTTTGAAGTGATCCGAAACAAACGAAAACGCCCGGCGTGATGTTCACCCCAGGCGTTCTTGCATAATGTAGACCGGATGATGAGCTTAGGCAGCTTCGCGGGATAGTTCGTCGGCGATGACAGTGTCGAGGTTCAGGAAGCAGACCATGGTCTTTTCGAGGGCAACGATGCCGCGGCAGAAGTCGCGCTGGGCTTCAGGAATGATTTCCGGTGCCGGCTGCAGGTCTTCGCTCTTGATCGTCATCATGTCGGAAACCTGCTCGACCAGCAGGCCGACAAGCTTGCCACCGATGTCGGTGACGATGATCGCGGAACGCTCGGATGGTTCCGTCATCTTCATGCCGAGGCGGCAGGCCATGTCGATAACCGGTATAACCGCGCCACGCAGGTTGATGAGGCCGAGGACATAAGGCGGGGTATGCGGCATCGGGGTCACCGGCGCCCAACCGCGGATTTCGCGGATCGCCATGATGTCGATGCAGAATTCCTGGTCTCCGAGATGAAAGGAGACGATCTCGAGATAGGCGCCGGACTGCTTTATCGCATTGCTCATATCAGAACTCTTCCGTTTGGCTGAAAAGCCCGGACATGCGGGGCTTCTGGAATCATGTTCAAATGATCATTGCCGCCTAGAAGTGAAAAACCGGTGAATCTTCTGGTGTAGCCGGGTTGAATTCGGTCTGCGACATCGGGCAGCAGGCTATCTGTTCAGTCCGTTCCTGTTCGTATAAAACGGCAGCATGCAAACAAGCGCCAGCCATCACTTTGCTCTGCCCGCGACGCTCCTTATCGGGATTGCCGTGCTTGGACTGTCGCTTGCCGGCTTTTGGGGCTGGATCAGCTACGGTTCTTCCATCCTCCTTGCGGCGGGGGAGACAGCCCTTTCCTGGTGCTTTTGATCTTGTGGCTCCGTTGCTGGACTACGGGATGTTGAATTGCGCCGGCGACCGGTTGTGTCTATGCCTAAGGCATTCTTCCTTTGAATTAAGAGACTAATCCATGAAAAGCCTTCGGATTGCCCTCTGGATTGCGGTCTTTGCTCTTGCGGGCGTTTTGGTGTGGTTGACGCTCGAGGTAACACGGCAAAAGCAGGATCTGGCCGAAGGGCCGTTTGGTGTCCCGTTCCGTCTGGTTGCGCAGAATGGCCAGCCGATTACCGAGCAGGCTTTTCGTGAAAAGCCCACCGCTTTGTTTTTCGGCTTTACACATTGCCCGGAAGTCTGCCCCACAACCTTGTTCGAGCTGAACGGCTGGATGCACAAGGTCGATCCCGACGGGACCAAGCTGAACGGCTATTTCGTCAGCGTCGACCCCGAGCGAGATACGCCGGAGGTACTCGGCCTCTATGTCTCCAATGTTACCGATCGCATCAAGGGTATTTCAGGACCGCCCGCCGACGTTCTTGCTATGATCAAGGGCTACAAGGTCTATGCCAAGAAAGTACCGGTCGACGCAGCCGATCCCAATGGTGACTACACGATGGATCACACGGCGTCGGTTTTCCTGCTGGATCAGGGGGGCCGGTTTGCGGGCACGATCGCCTATGGTGAAAATGCCGAAACGGCAGAAAAGAAGCTGGCAAATCTGATCAAGGGTTGATTGGCGGCGTTTGGGTGCGTTGCCGGTTGAATGGCGCAGGGCTTCTGTGGCAATGGTCTGCGCAACAATCAGCTGAGAGAGAAGACCGTGAGCGAGATCCGCCTCTACGTGACAGTGAATGAAGTAACGGCAGGCGAAGTTCTCGACCTCCTTTCGGATGTCTTCGGTGAAGAAGACTTCGCTATCGCCACCACGGAGGTGGATGAGAAGCGCGATATCTGGGAAGCCTCGGTCTATATGATGGCCGACGAGGAAGACGCAGTTCGCGCACGGATTGCGGATGCGCTTGCCGAGCCATTTCCCGATTTGTCCATTGCCCGTGAAATTATTCCCGATGTCGACTGGATCGCCAAATCGCTCGAGGGGTTGAAGCCGGTTCGTGCCGGCCGTTTCATCGTGCATGGCTCGCATGATCGCGACAAGGTTCGCGAAAACGATGTCGCAATCGAGATCGATGCGGGGCAGGCTTTCGGCACAGGTCATCACGGCACGACCGCTGGCTGCCTGGAAGTGATCGACAAGGTTCTGCGCGCAAGGCAGGTCAGGAATGCGCTCGATCTGGGAACCGGCAGCGGTGTGCTGGCGATCGCTGTGCGCAAGGTCAGGAAGATCCCGGTTCTTGCAACCGATATCGATCCGGTCGCGGTTCGCGTGGCGCGGGAAAACGTGAAGCGCAACGGTATTGCATCGGGTATTCGGGTCGAGACTGCACCGGGCTTCCACTCTCCGGCTTTTCGTGAGGATGGGCCGTTCGATATGATCATTGCCAATATTCTTGCTCGTCCGCTAATGAAAATGGCGCCGGAGCTTGGCCATCATCTGGCGCCGGGCGGATCGGTAATCCTTTCGGGAATTCTGGCCGCACAGCGCTGGAAGGTGATCGCCGCCTATAATGGTGCAGGCATGCGCCATCTCTCCACGATCTGGAAAAACGGCTGGGTGACGATGCATTTCACCAATCGGTGATATTGCGTCTCTGCATTGCGCTGAGCGCATGGCGTCAATCCGATATGCTGCAAAACAAAAGGCGACGCTTGCGCGCCGCCTTTTCAGGCTTTTCGGCCTGGATGCCCACGAGCGCAAGGGAGGAATTGCTGCTCAAGCGGGCTTTATTCTCGTCGGAGCCGTTTAGCTCCTCGCGATCTTCAGATCAGAAGAAGCAGGGGGTTGCGCCCTTGCGGCGAAGCTCTTCGCGGCTCGTGCCGAGGTTCTTCAAGGTTTCGTCATCAAGGCTCATGAGAGCGCCGTTAACGTAGCGGGAAACCTGCTTTTCGCGGGCCTGGGCCATACGGTTCATCGCATTACGGAACATGGAGTTTGCCATTGATTTCGTCCTTCGCTGTGTTGTCTCATTTGGTATGGCTGGAATATATGCTTCATCGAGTTGCACAGTGAGTAGGCTTCGATCATTGGTGATATGCGCTCAATGCATGGTTGCGCGGTTTGATGCTTCAATATTTGGCATTTCGTTTAAGGCGATCCGCGTGCCGCCAGGAGGTTTCAATCTTCGACCTCTTGTTTTGCCGCATGTGTCTCGCGCAAAACCGCTGCACACTTTCGTTCGACATGCTTTAACGTGGATGTTCAACGGAATCGCAGCATTGGAATGGCAGCCATGTTTCAGTCTTTCGACAATAAATCCTCTCCCCAATATGGTCGCGAGCGTGTCGCGGCGCTTCGCGCTCGCTTGGCGGATCTCGGTATTGATGGTTTTCTCGTGCCGCGCGCTGACGAATACCAGAGCGAGTATGTTCCGGAATCCGCCGAGCGGCTGTCCTGGCTTACCGGATTTACCGGTTCGGCGGGCATGGCGCTTGTCACGCAGAAAGAAGCAGTTGTTTTTGTCGACGGCCGTTATGTGACGCAGGTTGCCGAACAGGTCGATGGCAGCGTGTTCACCCCCGGTGATCTCGTCAATGAGCCGCCGCATCTCTGGCTCCGCTCGCATGCCCCCCAAGGTTTTCGTCTCGGTATCGATCCCTGGCTGCATGGCGGCCAGGAGGTGAAGAGGCTTGAGAAGGCACTGGAGGAGATTGGCGGATCGCTGGTGCTTCTTCCCGAAAACCCACTGGATACCGCCTGGGTCGATCGTCCGGCCGAGCCGCTTGGCGCAGTTGCCGTTCAGCAGGAGGCTCATGCTGGAAAATCGGCGGCGGAGAAGATCGCGGAGATTGCAGCCGGTCTGAAGGCGAAGAATATCGCTGCCGCCCTGATCGCCGATCCGTCTTCGGTTGCCTGGATCTTCAATATTCGCGGTGGCGATGTTGCGCATACGCCGCATCCGCTGTCGCGCGCGCTGGTTGCCGCGGATGGCAAGGCGGAACTCTTCATCGATGAACGCAAGCTTGGCGATGAGGCCCGCACCCACCTGCAGCAGCTCACAAGCATCAAGCAGCCTGCCGCGCTGATCGAACGGATTGGCGCTTACGCCGCCGATGGCGGTCGTATCCTTGTCGACCCCGAGCTGACGGCACTCGCTTTGATCACCGCCATAGAGAGCGCGGGTGGCGTCGTGGTCGAGGGGACTGACCCCGCACGCCTGCCGCGCGCCATCAAAAATGCGGTGGAGCTGAAAGGCTCGGCCGACGCGCATGTGCAGGATGGCGTTGCCATGGTGGAGTTTCTCTATTGGCTGGATCAGGCCAAACCCGGATCACTCACCGAAATCCAGGCGGTCGAGGCTCTTGAAGCGGCCCGTGCGCGCGTTGGCCAGAACCTGCAGAACCCTCTGCGTGATGTCTCTTTCGACAGCATTGCAGGAGCCGGTGAACATGCGGCGATCATGCATTATCGCGTCACCCGCCAGAGCGACCGCAAGATTGAAGAAGGCGAACTTTTCCTGATTGATTCAGGTGCGCAGTATATCAACGGCACCACCGATATCACCCGCACGGTGGCGATCGGCGATGTGCCCGAGGATCGCAAGCGTTTCTTCACGCTGGTGCTGAAAGGCATGATCGGTATCAGCACGGCACGTTTTCCCAAGGGCACGCGTGGCTGTGACCTTGATCCTTTGGCGCGCATCGCGTTGTGGAAGGCGGGTGGCGATTTCGCCCATGGCACGGGACACGGAGTTGGATCCTACCTCTCCGTGCACGAAGGTCCGCAGCGTATTTCGCGGCTTGCCACGCAGGAGTTGCTGCCCGGTATGATCCTATCGAACGAGCCGGGTTATTACCGTCCCGGTCATTACGGCATTCGTATCGAGAACCTGATCTTCGTTCGTGAAGCAGAGGAGATCGCTGGCGGTGACATGCCGATGCGCTCTTTCGAGACGCTGACCTGGTGCCCGATCGATCGTCGCCTGGTTGTCGCTTCGTTGCTGACGGAGGAGGAGCTGGAATGGCTCAACGCGTATCACGTCACTGTGCGCGAAAAGCTGCTGCCGCTGATCACCGATGCGGCGGTGCGGGCATGGCTTGAAGCCGCTACCGCACCGGTTGGTGCCTGATCAGACACCGAGATCGAACCCGTAACGGGCGGCCATCACGGCCGCCCAGCCAATGACCAGGATTGTGAGGCCGGGGAAACGCAGCCCTACGACCAGGGCAACAGCCATGGCAATCTTGATGTCCCAGCCGCCATAAACGAATGGCGGCGCTACCAGCGTCGTCAGTACCGCGGCCGGCACGGCGTTGAGTGCCGATTCCACCCGTGGCGGGATGCGCTTCATGCTACTCATCAGCACATAACCGCCGACACGCGTTAAATAGGTCGCGATTGCCGCGACCACGATCAGCATGGCCGTGCCCGAATTTATGGAAAAGGCGTTCATTTCGCTTTCCATGTCACATCGCCTCCCTTTCTATTTCCGATACGTCCGGCTCCTCGTGCACTTTTGGTGGTGGCAGGATTGCGGCAATCAGGATGCCGAGTGCTGCGCCGACGCTGATATGCCAGGGCGAACCGACGACGTGGAAGGCGACGACCGAACCGAGGGCGCCGGCCAACATGACGGGAAAGAAGTTGTGACGGCCGCGGAACCCCATGGTCAGTCCGAGGAAATAGATCGGCAGGAGAACATCGATGCCAAGTGCTTTCGGATCACCGATCATGCGGCCGAAAAATGCGCCGATTATCGTTGTCAGTATCCAGGACACCCATACGACCGCGCCCATTGCGAAATACCAGCGAAACGTCGCCGGTTTTCCAGCATCTTCGCGTTTTACCGTCTCTGCGAATTGCGGATCGACGAGCAGGAAAAAAGCAAGCCAGCGCTGGATGTGCGGATAACGGCCGATGACAGAAGCGAGTGCCGCGGAATAGAGGATATGGCGAAAGTTTACTGCCAGAATGGACAATACGATGACCCATGCGGCGACGTGATGGCCAAACAACTCGATGCCGACCAACTGGCTGGCACCACCATAGACAAGACCGCTCATAAGGGCCGCTTCTGCAATGCTAAAACCGTTGTCGACCGCAATGGCGCCAAAAAGGATGCCGAAAGGGGCTGATGAAATCGCCACGACGGCGCCTTTCTTCAGCCCGTTAGTCAGTTGCTCTCGTTTGTCCATACTCTGTTCCGGCTGCATGACGGCTCCCGCATAGCTGACCGAGCAGAATGAGCACTCTCCAGTCTACTCCCTAGATCATGTGCGTGTAGAAGCAGCCGCAGTTACACGCAATTGAATTGCGTTTATTCAATTCATCGATTTTGTTGATAATGTCCGGGCAGGGCCATTCGCCATGCTTAGAGGCGAAAAAGTTACGCCTTAGTCGGCGAGGATAACTTTACTGGTGACGATATCGACGCCGCACTCACGCATTTCGGAGATTGCGTCTTTTATTGCCTGCGGATCGATACCGCGACTTGCGTCAGATATGAACCGGACGTTGACGTTCGGCAGCATATCACGGGCGTCGAGAGCCGAGAACTTGACGCAGTAGTCGGTCGCAAGGCCGCAGATGTCTAATTCGGTTATCTGCTGGGCTTTGAGATAACCGGCGAGCCCGGTCAAGGCGGCATGGTCATTGTCACGAAAGGCAGAATAGCTATCAACGGCCGGGTTTTCACCCTTCTGCTGTATGTAGTCGATCTCGCTTACTTCAAGATCAGGATGGAACTCCGCATCTGGGGTGCCCTGCACGCAATGATCCGGCCACATCACTTGAGGCTGGCCGGAGAGTTCACCCATCTCGAAAGGTTTTTTACCGAGGTGCTGTGAGGCAAAGCTGCCATGATTGGCGGGATGCCAATCCTGGGAGGCCACGACTACGTCATATCCGCCATCGCGAATCAGGCGATTGGCAATGGGGATCACCGAATCGCCGTCTGGTACGGCCAGGTTTCCGCCCGGGCAAAACCCGTTCTGCATGTCTATCAACAGCAGTGCTTTCATGACGCTCTCCCGCGTTTTCCGATAGCAGAATGCCAAGCCACAATTCCATGATCAAGAAAATTGTTCAAGAAATTCATGGTGATCGAATAAGTGCCTATAAGGAAGCTAAATTAGAAATAGCTTATTAAGCATGTTGCGAAATGATTGGTTATCCGAACTGGAGGGGTCGCCATGAAACGCCTTGTCTTTCCCGCAATTGCCTTGCCTATAACGCTTGTCTCAAGCCTCTACAGTACTGCGGCGCATTCCCAGTCGGCACCCCTCGTCAATGTGTGCTCGGGCCTCAGCGTCGATCTTCCGGTGCTTCAGCCAGTGACCACGGGCATACTGGACCCGTTGCTCAATCCGTTGGCATCTCTGATCGATCTCAATATTGCCGGGGCACTGAGTGGCCAGAATATCGGTCTCAGTGTTCTGGATACCAACGGCCAAGCTGTCAGCAGCGCGGACTGCGGTCTGGCTGCCGACTCGATCGATATCGATGACGCGCGGGGCATCTCGATGGGCGGCGGCAGCCTCAGTGGGCTTGGTGGAGCTGGAAATGCGGCATCTGTTGCGGGAGAGGTGAATTCGGTCGCCATCGGTAACGGTGCAACAACTAGTGCGGCTGCGGCGAATGCTATCGCACTCGGCCTGCGGGGCACGGTGACTGCCGCAAACGGCGTGGCACTTGGTGCGGATGCGAATGTAAGCGCCGCCGGTGGTGTCGCACTTGGTTCCGGTTCGGTGGCATCACGTGCAGGCATGGGAGGCGCCACCGAACTCTTCTCGGGGACCGCAGTCTCGTCCACCGTCGGTGCCGTTTCTGTCGGTACAGCGGGTGGAGAGCGTCAGATCACCAATCTCGCGGGTGGTACGGCCGACACCGATGCTGTCAACGTTCGGCAGTTGCGCGCCGTGAGCGATACCGTCACCACCGGCCTTGGGGATGTTGCCATCGCTCTTGGTGGCGGATCTACCTACAACAGCAGCACCAATGTCTTTACCGGGCCGAGCTATACGTTGCGCGGCAACACCTATACCGATGTCAATTCGGCGCTCCAGGCGATCAACTCCTTTATCGGCGGCGCGGGCACCAACGGGGCTCTGGCTGCCAACAACACGAGTGGTCTGCCGAATGCAGTTGCAACCGGTGCCGACGCAACGGCCGTAGGCTACGGATCCAGCGCAGCTCATGCCAACAGCACTGCGATCGGACGTGGGGCGACCACCACCCGCGCAGGTCAGGTTATGATCGGAACCTCGACAAATACCTATACGATGCCGGGCGTGACCTCGGTCGCGAGCCGGGCGGCACAAAGTGGGCCGACGCAGGTTCTGACGACCGATGCAGCGGGCAATATCGCGTCGGCCAATATCGACGTTAACCGGATCAGTTCTGACATTTCCAATCTGCGCGGCGATGTGTCCAGCTTACGCCGGGAAACCCGCAAGGGCATCGCGGCTGCGATGTCGATGACGGCTGCACCGAAGCCCTCCGCACCGGGTAAGACATCCTGGTCGACGAATATTGCCGGATATCACGGCGAGATGGCCACCAGCTTTGCTGTCGCCCATATGTTCGACAGCAACTACCCGGTCATCTTTGATGCCTCGGTTGGTTATTCGCCCGGCGGTGGAGCACCCGGCGTCCGCGTCGGTCTTTCCGGCGAGTTTTGACAGCAGTTCTCAGAACCCCTGCCGAACTGGTATTCCCCCCGCCATTCGGCTCGTTCCACCCCGCGATCCCCTCGCGGGGTGGAATGCTTGGTAGTCTGATTTCGACTGCACACTTCGTCTGGTGTGGAAATATATTCTTCAGTGCGAAGCCGCGGTAAAAATGTCTACCTCGTAACATCCTGGCGATGCCGCTACCTACAGCGCAAAATCAGGAGCTTAATTTTATGACGATTTCCTCTTCGATGGGCTCGGGAGCGCCGACGGCGTCGCCTCTTGGAGCGCCAGGTCTCATTTCCCTCGTCGTGCTCGTTGCGGGTACGCTGGCGCTCGGCGCAGTTTATGGGCCGGCTCAGGGCGCGCTGTTTCTCGTCGGTGGCGCGCTGGGAATTTCTCTTTACCATGCCGCTTTCGGTTTTACCTCGGCCTGGCGGGTCTTCATCGCCGAGGGCAGGGGGCGCGGCCTGCGCGTCCAGATGATCCTGCTTGCACTTGCCGTCATTCTGTTCTTTCCGTTTCTGGCGAGCGGAACACTGTTCGGCAATGAAGTGCGCGGCAATATTTCCCCGGCCGGCATCGGTGTTATTGTCGGCGCCTTTATGTTCGGCGTGGGTATGCAGCTTGGCGGCGGTTGCGCTTCCGGCACTTTGTTCACCGCCGGTGGCGGCAATGCGCGCATGCTGGTCACGTTGTTTTTCTTTATCGTCGGTTCGCTGATCGCGACGCTGCATACCGCATGGTGGGCGGCGCTGCCTTCATTGCCGCCGACAGCGTTATTTCAGACATTCGGTGCCGCCGGCGGTATCGCCGTGTCTCTAATCATTTTCGGCGCAATCGCCGCGATTACCGTGGTGGTGGAGAAGAAGCGGAACGGCGCGCTGGAACAGGCGCCGCCATCACCGCGGCAGGGCTTTGCACAATATCTGCGCGGACCCTGGCCGCTTGTGTTCGGTGCGGTCGCGCTGGTCATCCTCAATTTCGCGACGCTTGCGATCGCAGGGCGGCCCTGGGGGGTTACCTCGGCCTTCGCTCTGTGGGGTGCCAAGGGAGCGCAGTTGATCGGGATCGATCCGGCTTCCTGGCCCTATTGGCAGCAGCCGGGTAATGCCAAGGCCCTGGCATCGAGTGTTTTTGCTGATGTCACCTCGGTCATGGATTTCGGCATCATTGCAGGTGCGATGCTCGCTGCAGCTCTTGCGGGCAAGTTTGCGCCCAATCTCGATATTCCGTTGCGCTCGGTGCTGGCGGCGGCCATCGGTGGTCTGCTGCTGGGCTACGGTGCCCGGATTGCCTATGGCTGCAATATCGGTGCCTATTTTTCCGGGATCGCCTCCGGGAGTCTGCATGGCTACCTTTGGGCTGTCGCTGCGTTTGCAGGTAATGTTGCCGGCGTAAAGCTCAGGCCCTGGTTCTTTAACGAAGGTCGAGCGATCCGCCGTATCGACGGCTGATAAAATATCGCTGTTTCTGACAAGTGACGGCCGCGTATATCGTGGCCGTTTTTCATCACGGGTCTTTTTTATTGTGCCGCTGCACAGCGTCGCATCCCCAGCGATTTATTCCCGTTGCCTTGTATAACCGGGTTTTTGTCGCTAAACAGCAACAGTCGTCAGCTTGACCCGCCTTAATCGACGAGGCCAGAAACACAGCCTTGCCGCATTTTGGCTAAACTTCCGACGGCATGCGCTTTTATGAGCGCCATCGAAACTGATCGGGGCGGCGTAAAGACATTGGTTACCATAATCGTTCATTCTCTCACCCATTCGCAGAGTGGCTTTGCGCGGAATCATTCCTTTTCGGAAGACCACTCCAGTCTGGCAGGCGAGGCTCTTTTTGCGGCCTTTGCAGTGATGAGTAACGGTTCGGGTAACGAGTGATGGTGCGTAGGGTCGAAGCCTCCACGAAGCGGAACAAGGTCTCGAAGCGTCCGGCGAAGCGCAAGCATGGCCGTTCGATCTTTATGAATATGGCGATTGGCATCGGGCTCACCGCTTCGGCGTTGATCGGTGCTTCGGCGATTACCGTGGTAACTGCGGTAAAGCCTGCCCGGGATATGCATTTTCAAACCGCTCTTCTTTCGCCTGCTGTCGCGGGTGAACATTTGACGCGCGATCGTGTCGACAGAACGCTTGATGTCGCGAAATTCTCCAGACTGCCCGGCAAGTCACTGGCTGATGCCAAGGGGAGCCGTCTGACCGGGGCGGAGACTGCTGCCTTGGAAGCACTGCGTCCTGAAGGTTCGACCGTCAGCCAGGCGCTCCATCATGCCATGGCGAAAGCGGCCCGCAAGGTTGAGAACGAGCAGCAATTTGCGGCTCTGACGACCAAGCGTCCGGCTGCCACCGCGATCAGGTCCGCGCTCGCCCAGGCAATGGAAGATACGGTACTGGTCGCACCGCGCGGCGATAGCGCAATGCCCGACATGATTCAGGATGCGGAAAACGTTACCAATGTTGCCGCGCTGAAGGACATGAAACCCGTCGAGATGGCTTCGCTCGATACTTCGGACAGCGATGACGCGACCGCCAGTTCGCCATCGGTCGAAATCACACAGGACGTCGTGGCGCTCGCTGTTCCACCTGCAGCCGACACTTACGCACTTCCCAAGGCAGGTCCGCTGCCGGTGATCCGGCCTGCGGCTGGCATGCGCGGCGATGATGCCAAGCCTGCCGTTCGGGCGAATGCTCTGGCTGCCATCGCATCCGTTGCACCTCAAAAACCCGGCAAGCCTGCGGGGGATGACAAGCCGACGGTGCTTGCATTCGCCAAGCCCGACAATCCTATGCGCGAGGAGCCGGAAAGCCCAGCCGCGCCTTCACCCAAATGGCCGGGTCTCGGCACCAAGGTTGCTATCTACGACATCACCAATGGTGTCGTGCACATGCCGAACGGAACCAAGCTTGAGGCGCATTCCGGCATCGGCAGCATGCGCGACAACCCGAGATTCACCCATGTGAAGATGCGCGGCCCGACCCCTCCGGGTACCTACAAGCTTTCGATGCGCGAATCTCTCTTCCATGGCGTCGCCGCAATTCGCCTTACGCCGACGGACGGAAAGCCGCCACAGGGCCGCACCGGGCTTCTGGCACATAGCTTCCTGCTTCGCGTTCGGGGCGATTCGCACGGCTGCGTCGCATTTGCCGACTACGATCGTTTCCTCAAGGCATTCCAACGCGGTGAGATCACTCACATGATCATCGTGCCCAAATGGGATGGCAAGCGCCCCGGCTCGGGTTCTGGCGGCGGCTTCATGGCCAAGCTGTTCGGCAACAACGACGCATAAAAAAAACGGAGCCTTTTGGCTCCGTTTTTTTTATTCAGCCAAGTGTATCGCGTACGGCACGGAGGAAGATTTTCGCGCCGATCGGGATAAGGTCATCCGGAAAATCATAGTTCGGATTATGCGGAGCGGGGTGATTTTCACCAGCGCCGAGAAACAGCATGGCGGATTTGGATACGCCGCCGAAACGGCCAAAATCCTCCGAAGCTCGAAAACCTTCGCCGGGCTCATGGGGGACGCCTTCGGCATCCATTGCCGCACGCAGTATATCGGCGGCATCGGCATCGTTGACACAATGGCCGAACACTTCCTGGTATTCGATTTCAAGCTTCAGTCCTGCCGCCTCGGAAGCCTCGCGCGCCATGGATTCAGCTTTTCCGACAAGCGCCGCCATCTGGTCGTCCGTCGATGTGCGTAACGTTACCCAGATCTCGCCATGGCCCGGTGCCACACCGACTGTCGGCTCTCCGATCGCCGCATGGGTGACGGTGGCGCGGACGAGATTGCCTTCCGATACCGTGCCCGTCGACAGGGCATTGAGTGCCGGCATCAGGGTTGCAACGGCAGTGACAGGCGACGTGCCTGTTTCGGGATAGGCGGCATGGGCGGTCTTGCCAGACAGAATGATTTTCATGCCGCGCGAAGCACAATTGGCCGGGCCGTCCTTTAGCCAGACGTGGCCGAAAGGAACACCTGGCATATTATGCTGGGAGAGGCTGAAATCAGGCGTCAATGCGGCGAATTTCTCGTCGGCGATGACGGCCGCAGCACCGGCGCCGTTTTCTTCAGCCGGCTGAAACAGCAGAATGGCGCGGCCACTTTTGGGGCGTTCACGACCGAGCACGCGGCCAATGGCGGCAAGCGTCGCCATATGGCCATCATGGCCGCACATGTGGCTCTTGCCGGGAATTTTCGATCTGTAATCCGCGTCGCCGAGTTCCTCGATCGGCAGGGCGTCGAGTTCTGCGCGGATCATCATGGTCTTTCCAGGTTTGCCGCTGTCATAGATTACCGCCACGCCGGTTCCGCCAAGTCCTTCCACAATCGCGTCCGGCTCGGTCTGGCGCATGAAGCGGACGACTTCTCTCGCAGTCTCCACCTCTTCTCCGGAGACTTCCGGCATGGTGTGAAGATGGCGGCGCCAGGCTGTGGTTTCGATGATGTCGTGATTGGTGAGAGACATGAACGTGCTCCGTATTCTCGGCTGGGAAAGAGACCTAGCGAACAGTTCTGAAAGGAGCAATGCGGCGAGAAAACTTCGCGCCTGAAATCTTCCTGCAATGATTGGAGCCTCAACTCGTATCTGCTCTATCTGTTTCTGAAGGAATGACATGTGACTGGCTTCGGTTTTTCAAGGTATCTGTTCACCGCCCGTGTTCTGTGGGGGGTGGCCTTGTTTACGGCTGCAATAGCGGCTTCCGCTCACGCACAGCAATTTGGGCAGCAGGTCGGGATGCTAGCGAAGGGAGCCGGTGTGGAGCGCGATGTTGCCTATGGCTCCATGGCCGAGCAACGCATGGATGTCTATTTGCCACAGAACGCGCAGAGATCACCGATCATCGTGATGGTGCATGGCGGTGCCTGGGCGATCGGCTCGAAATCCGCTCCGGGCGTAGTCGACAATAAAGTCGCACACTGGTTGCCGAAGGGATTTATCTTCGTTTCTGTGGAGACAAGGTTGGCCCCTGCCGCTGATCCGGTTGAGCAGGCGACTGACGTCGCGGCTGCAATGGCGATGGTCCAACGCCGCGTTGCGTCATGGGGTGGCGATCCTTCGAAGATGGTTCTGATGGGACATTCGGCCGGTGCTCATCTTGTCGCACTCGTCTCTGCCGATCGTTCTATCGCCCAGAAGGCTAGCGTGAAGCCATGGGCAGGAACCATAGCGCTCGATAGTGCAGCCTACGACGTCTCGTCCATCATGGAGCGGCCGAACCATCCCCGATTTTATGATCAGGCATTCGGAAGCGATCCCCGTTTCTGGAAAATAGCTTCTCCGACGTTTTATGCGGGCTCAAACATGCCGCGCATGTTGCTGGTATGCTCCAGTCTTCGGAGCGATTCTTGCCCTCAGGCAAATGCTTTTGCCAGAAAATCCGGCGGGCAGGTGAGGGTTCTTCCGCTTTCCCTGCGCCACATGGCGATCAACCGTACGCTCGGGCTTGAAAGTGATTACACGCGCCAAGTCGATGCGTTCATAAATTCAATCGTCGCGAGATAAGCCTCGCCACTGATTCACGCTGGCAGCGAGAGAACAAGCGGTAAGAAGCGTGGCGATTGCCGTCACGCCTTTTCCACAAAACCGTCCAGAACGCGCTTTTGACCAGCTCGGTCAAATTCGATCGTCAGCTTGTTGCCTTCGATCGCCATGACATTGCCATTGCCGAACTTGATGTGGAAAACCCGATCGCCGATAGTGTATTTCGATGGCGTGTCGGCCACCGACTTGGCCACAAGCTCGCCGTCGATCGTACGGCCGCGCGGGCCGCTTTCTCCGTAACCGATGCGTTCCACCGCATGGCCGGAGCGGTTGCCCCAATTGTCGCGCGTGGCGTCCGTCTTGTTGGCTTGGGCGCGTTTCCAGCCCGGTGTCGAATAGTTGTTAGCGAACGGATCGGCCTTGTCGAAACGCGACTGGCCGTAACCGCCACGCCCGCCATACCCGCCGTAATTCGATGAATCGGAAGCTGCCACATCGACGTGGTTCTGCGGCAGTTCTTCCAGGAAGCGGGACGGCATGGTCGATTGCCATAGGCCATGGATACGTCGGTTGGAGACGAACCAGATATGGCAGCGGTGCTTTGCGCGCGTGATCCCGACATAGGCGAGGCGGCGTTCTTCCTCGAGACCGGAGCGACCGCCTTCATCAAGCGCCCGCTGATGCGGGAACAGGCCTTCCTCCCAACCGGGCAGAAAGACCGTGTCGAATTCGAGCCCCTTGGCCGAATGGAGCGTCATGATCGAGACAGCGTCGAGGTTTTCGTTCTGCTCGGCATCCATGACGAGCGATACGTGCTCAAGGAAGCCGCGCATGCTCTCGAAAGCTTCCATCGAGCGGATCAGTTCCTTCAGGTTGTCGAGGCGGCCCGGTGCTTCCGCAGATTTGTCGTTTTTCCACATGTCGGTATAGCCCGACTCTTCGAGGATCTGCTCTGCAAGTTCGGTATGTTCCGTTCTTTCAAGCCGTTCCTGCCAGTTCCTGAAGTTCTGCACGACATCGAAAAGCGCCTTGCGAGCCTTCGGCTTCAGCTCATCCGTTTCGACCATCTCGGCCGCGGCCTGCAGCATCGGAATGTCGCGGGCGCGGGCGGAATCGTGCAGATAACGCACGGTCGTATCGCCAAGCCCACGCTTCGGCGTATTGATGATACGCTCGAAGGCCAGATCATCCGCCGGCTGGCAGACGAGGCGGAAATAGGCCATGGCATCGCGGATTTCGAGCCGTTCGTAGAAACGTGGACCGCCGACGACGCGATAGTTCAGGCCGAGTGTGACAAAGCGATCTTCGAACTCGCGCATCTGGAAGGAGGCGCGCACGAGGATCGCCATATCGTTGAGTGCATGCTTCTTGCCGTCGCCATCACCCCGCTGCAGCCGCTCGATCTCCTCGCCGACGGCACGGGCTTCTTCTTCCGAATCCCAGGCTGCATGAACGATGACTTTCTCATCGTCCGGATCGACGCGATCGGTGAACAGCGTCTTGCCGAGCCTGCCTTCGTTGTGGGCGATCAAATGGCCTGCAGCACCGAGGATGTGTTCGGTGGAGCGGTAATTGCGCTCCAGCTTGATGACCTTGGCGCCCGGAAAATCCTTTTCGAAGCGCAGGATGTTGTCGACTTCCGCACCTCGCCATCCATAGATCGACTGGTCGTCGTCGCCAACGCAGCAGACGTTCTGAGGCACGTTCTTGGGTCGCTGCGCCAGCAGGCGCAGCCACATATATTGTGCGGTATTGGTGTCCTGATACTCGTCGACCAGAATATAACGGAATTTTTCGTGATATTCCTTCAGCAGGTCCGGCGTCTTGCGAAAGATCGCGATCGGATGCAGGAGAAGGTCGCCAAAGTCGCAGGCGTTGAGCGTTCTCAAGCGCGCCTGATAGGCAGCGTAGAGTTCGCGGCCCTTGCCATTGGCGAAGGCGCGCGCGTCTCCTTCGGGGATATCGTGTGGAAGGAGCCCCTTGTTCTTCCAGCCGTCGATCATGCCGGCGAATTGTTTTGCCGGCCAGCGCTTGTCGTCCAGGCCCTCGGCCTGGATCAGCTGCTTGATCAGTCGAACTACGTCATCCGTATCGAGAATGGTGAAGTCCGAACGCAGTCCGACCAGCTCGGCATGGCGACGCAGGATCTTCACCCCGATCGAGTGGAACGTGCCGAGCCAGGGCATGCCTTCGACTGCACCGCCGACGAGGACGCCGATACGCTCCTTCATCTCGCGCGCTGCCTTGTTAGTAAAGGTGACGGCGAGGATCTGGCTCGGCCAGGCTTTACCGGTCGCCAGAATATGAGCGATGCGGGTGGTCAGGACACGCGTCTTTCCGGTACCGGCTCCTGCAAGAACAAGAACCGGGCCGTCCACGGTTTCCACGGCCTCGCGCTGTTCAGGGTTCAGGCCGGATAGATAATCCGCGGCAGGGCGTGCGCCATCGCGCGCTGCCATGGCGCGAGCCGCTATGCCCAATCCACCTGATGCCCCGCTCTGGAGCTGCGGGCGATCGGATGGGGCTTGCTGCCTGCGCGGCGCGGGTTCCGGCTCTTCATCGAAGAACGGAATATCGTCGAAACTGTTACTCATGCGGCCAATGTAGTGATTCGAGCCGGAAAGGCCAGTCGATGTTCTCTTTTCATTCCCGTTTTGGTGGATGAAATAGTCCATCACGGTGCGAATTGAACTACGACACGCGAAAATCGTTCAAGCTGACAAAGCTGTCGATAACGACGTTTTTTGCAACCAAAGGGATGATCTCATTCTGACATAAGCGTGAAATCCCGTGATGTTACAAATCGGTAAGGCAGTGGTGCAGCCATTGCTTGTTAATAGGGAAACGAGGATACTCCTCATACCCATAAGATACTTCACGAGGACATGAATGCGGATCTGGAACCAGCTTCTTCTGTCGGCTGCGGTTTTACTCGGAGGCCTCTGTTTCTGGGTTTATCTGTCGGCGGATGCTGGCCGCACGCTGGTCTCGATGGGAGTGCCTGAGGCAATCGTCTCGACGATCAATCCTAAAGCGAGGGAACCGGCTTCGGCGACCGTGGCCGGAAGCGGCCAACGCTCGACAGGCGCGGGCGGCAACCGGCAGAATTCGTCGGGCGGGCAGGCCGTGCTGGTTGCAACACGTCCGGTCGGAACTGGCATCGTCAACGACAGCCTTTCCGCAATCGGTGATGGTGAGGCGATCCAGTCGGTTATCGTCATGCCGCAGGCGGCGGGCACGATCAACGAGATCCTGGTAAAATCCGGTGATCAGGTGAAGAAGGGGCAGGTTCTCGCCCAGCTAGACGATGACGAACAGATCATCCTGCGCGATCAGGCACAGGTGCTTCTTCGCAGCGCAAAGGAAAAGTCGGAGAGCTACCAAAACCTGAAAAGCTTTTCACGGCTCGAAGTGCTCGATGCGCAAATTGCCGAAGAGACGGCTCAGCTTGCGCTAACCAATGCGCAGCTCTCGCTGAAGCGCCGGTCCGTTGTGGCGCCGATCGATGGCATCGTCGGTATCGTCGCCATCAATATCGGCGATAACGTCACGACGTCGAGCAATGTGGTGACCATCGACAACCGATCCGAACTGCTCGTCGATTTCTGGGCGCCAGAGCGGTTTGCCGTGCAAGTGAAGACTGGCATGCCGGTGGAGGCCGCGTCGATCTCCCGTCCCGGACAGACATTCAAGGGGTCTGTCGAGGCGGTGGATAACCGCGTCGATCCCGCCAGCCGCACGATCCGCATCCGCGCAAAAATTCCGAATGGCGAAGATGAATTGAGGGCTGGGATGTCCTTCGGCGTTACCATGCGTTTCCCCGGCGAAACCTATCCCGCTGTCGATCCACTTGCGATCCAATGGGATACGCAGGGCTCCTTCGTCTGGCGGATCGAAGACCACAAGTCGGTAAAGGCGAGGGTCAGGATCATCCAGCGCAATCCGGACGCCATTCTTGTTGCGGCAGACCTGAACGAAGGCGATGCGATTGCAACGGAAGGCCTGCAGCGGGTTCGCGAAGGTGGTGCAGTGCGCATTGCCGGTGAAAAGCCGCCGGAGGTTGCCAGCCGATGAGCGAGGATAAAGGCGGACAATCGCACGAGGTCGCGCAGGGCGGATCAAACGGCCAATCCGGCAAGCAGGGTTTCACCGCGCTTTTCGTACGGCGTCCTATCCTCGCCGCGGTCATCAACACGTTGCTGGTGGTCGCCGGTCTTGCCGCGCTTGTCGGTGTCGAAGTCCGCGAGCTGCCGGATGTCGATCAGCCGGTGATCAGCGTTCGCACAACCTATGACGGTGCGTCGGCGCAAACGATGGACCAGGAGGTGACCGATGTCATCGAGGGTGCCGTTGCGCGAGTCAGCGGCCTGAAAACGATCTCATCGATTTCCGACTTCGGCCAGAGCCGGGTCACACTCGAATTCAGCGATACTGCGGATCTGGCTGTGGCGGCGAACGACGTGCGCGATGCGCTCGGCCGCGTGACCGGGCAATTGCCGGAGGATGCCGACGAGCCACGCATCATCAAGGCGGATAGCGACAGCCAGCCGATCATGCGTCTTGCCGTGACCTCGTTCACGATGTCGATGGAAGAGCTGACGCTTCTCGTCGATAACGAGGTTTCCGACCGGCTGGCCGCCGTCGATGGTGTTGCCGATGTCGAGCTTTACGGCGATCAGGAGAAAATCTTTCGCGTTGACGTGAACCAGACGGCGCTGGCGAGCCGCGGGTTGACGATTGCGGACCTTTCGAATGCATTGTCCACCGCTGCCATGGATGTGCCGGCGGGATCACTGGAATCCTCGACACAGGACATCGTCGTCCGTGCCACGGCCAATCTCACCAAGCCGGAAGACTTCGAAAATATCCTTATCAACGACAATGTCCGGCTTCGCGATGTCGCGACCGTAATGCTCGGGCCGGATGATGGGACGACGGCGCTTCGGTCGAACGGCATCCAGGGCGTCGGTCTCGGCGTGCTCCGACAGGCTCAGTCGAATACGCTCAGTATTTCCGAAGGTGTTCGCGCCGCCGTTGCAGAATTGTCGAAGAGCCTGCCGGAAGGCACGCGGATCGCGATCACCAGCGATGACGCCGTGTTCATTCAGGGCGCGCTGCACGAGGTAGAGATTGCCCTTGCCCTCTCGGGTACGATCGTGGTTCTGGTCATCTTCCTGTTCCTGCGCGACTGGAAGGCGACGCTCATTCCTGCGCTGACCATGCCGGTTGCGCTGATCGGCACGCTGGTCGCGATCTATATGGTCGGGTTCTCCATCAATATTCTCACCCTTTTGGCCATCGTTCTGGCGACCGGACTTGTCGTCGATGATGCGATCGTCGTTCTGGAAAATATAGTGCGGCGGAGAGCTGAAGGCATGGGGCCGCGTGCTGCGGCCGTGATCGGGACGCAGGAAGTGTTCTTCGCGGTTCTTGCGACGACGGCCACGCTCGCCGCAGTCTTCATCCCACTTTCCTTCCTGCCCGGCCAGATGGGCGGTCTGTTCCGCGAATTTGGTTTCGTTCTCGCTTTCGCTGTGGCGCTTTCATCGATCACGGCGTTGACGCTCTGCCCGATGCTTGCCTCGCGGATGCTGACCAAGCCGATCAAGGAGAAGCATGACGGGCTGCTCGGTAGATTCGGCACGTTGTTTGCCAATGTCTATCGAACGACGCTCCATGCCTGCCTCAACGTGCCGGCTGCAGTCGTTGTGGTCGCGCTACTGTTTGGTGGTGCTGGCTACATGGCCTTCAAGACGGTCAAGAGCGAACTGACACCGCCGGAAGACCGGGCGATGGTGTTCCTGCGTGCCACCGCGCCGGAGGGCGTCAGCCTGAAATATATGCGGGACAAGCTGCAGCAAGTTGAAGAAAAACTTCAGCCGCTCGTCGACGCGGGAGAGATCCAGAACATCTATTCGATCTCGGGGCAGGGCGGAGCGAAGAACAACGGCTTCATGGCGCTGACGCTCGCTCCCTGGTCGGAGCGCGAGCGCAGCCAGGCGGACATCGTCAAGGATATCAACGCGGCGACGGCGACTGTGCCGGCACTCAGAGCCTTCGCCCAGCAGCAAAATAGCCTGCGTATCCGCGGCGCCGGCAACGGGTTGCAGATGGCGCTGGTCGGTACCAGCCACGAACAATTGACGGCGGCTGCGGCAAAGCTGGTGGATTCGCTGCGTGAGACCAATCTGTTCGATACGCCACGCCTGAACGATGAGCCTAATCAGGCGCAAATTTTCATAACGGTCAATCGCGAACGTGCGTCTGACCTCGGTATCGACATCAAGGCTCTCGGTACGGCGGTGCAATCGCTTCTCGAAGGGCGTTCTGTCGTCGATGTGTTCGTCGATGGCGAGGCGATCCCGGTCAAGCTCAAGTCAACCACGAGGCCGATCGACGATCCAACCGATCTCGAAAGCATCTTCCTGAAGACCAAGGACGGGCGAATGGTGCCGATGTCGACCGTCGCGACATTGGAGGAACGTGCGGTTTCGCCCACGCTGCGGCGGGAGCAGCAGCTTGCTTCGGTTTCCTTCTCCGCGGGTCTCAAGGACGGCGTATCGCTCGGTCAGGCGGTTCAGGTGGCGACCGAACTGGCTCAGCCGCTGTTGCCGCAGGGATCGCGCCTGATCCCGCTTGCGGAAGCGGCGACGCTCAAGGAAAATTCCAGCGGCATGGCGCTGACCTTCGGCTTTGCCATCGCCATCATCTTCCTGGTGCTGGCGGCTCAGTTCGAAAGCGTGCTGTCGTCGATCATCATCATGTCGACTGTGCCGCTGGGGCTTGCCTGCGCCGCGTTTGCACTGGTGCTGACAGGGTCCAGCCTGAATGTCTACTCGCAGATCGGTCTCGTCCTGCTTGTTGGGGTGATGGCCAAGAACGGCATTCTGATCGTTGAGTTTGCCAATCACCTGCGGAACGAGGGCGCCAATTGCCGGGAGGCGATCGAACGGGCCTGCAGCCTGCGTCTGCGGCCAGTGATGATGACGATGATCGCAACCGTGATCGGTGGTCTGCCCCTGGTATTGGCTCAAGGTGCCGGTGCCGAGGCCCGCATCGCGCTTGGTTGGGTGATCGTTGGCGGCCTCGGCTTTGCCACGCTGGTGACCCTCTACATAACGCCGGTTGCCTATCTCCTGCTTGCCCGCTTCGCCAAGCCGCACGCGCATGAGGAAGCCCGTTTCCATGACGAGTTGGAGAATGCGAAAAAGAGCCGGGCGAACGACAGCAAGCAGCCGCCTTTGATGGCAGCCGAATAGGATCGGTCAGCACGTACCGTGTCGACCGCCTTTCGGCTGGACAAACAAGGCCCTGTCTCCTAACCAATCTCCTGCTCAGCATGCAGGAGAATTCGACATGGCAATTCGGGACGTTCAGTCTGGCGCGCGCAACGAGGACGGTATCAGCACGGTCCTTGGGATTTTGAAGCAGGCGTTCGGTGATCGCTTCCAGACAGGCCAGTCGTTTCGCGAGCAGCATGCGCACACGACCACCTATTTGCCGGCACAATTGCCGGATGGCGTCGTCTTCGTTGAGACGAGCGAAGACGTCAAATTGATCGTCGGGATCTGTGCCGAACATCGCGTTCCCGTCATCCCGTTCGGTGTCGGCTCCTCGCTCGAAGGTCAGGTGAATGCGCCGTCCGGCGGTATTTCGGTTGATTTTTCGCGGATGAACAAGGTGCTGCGCATCAGTCCGGAAGACCTCGATGTCACGGTTGAGCCCGGCATTACCCGTGAAGAGCTTAATCGTGAACTGCGCGATACGGGGCTTTTCTTCCCGATTGATCCCGGCGCCAATGCCACCATCGGCGGTATGGCTTCGACCCGCGCTTCGGGCACGAACGCGGTGCGTTACGGCACTATGAAGGACAATGTTCTTGCGCTTACCGTGGTAACTGCCAACGGTGAGGAAATCCGCACCGCGCGCCGGGCAAAGAAGTCTTCGGCAGGCTATGACCTGACCCGACTTTTCGTCGGCGCAGAAGGCACGCTCGGCGTCATCACTTCGGTCACGCTGAAGCTGCAGGGTATCCCTGAAAAGATAGGTGGCGGCGTCTGCGCGTTTCCGACGATCGAAGATGCCTGCAATGCAGTCATCATGACGATCCAGATGGGCATACCCGTTGCACGTATCGAGCTCCTGGATGACGTGCAGATCAAGGCCTGCAACGCCTATTCCAATCTCTCCTATTCCGAGAAGCCGACGCTTTTTCTGGAATTTCATGGCACCGAGGATACGGTCCGTATCCAGTCGGAGCAGTTTGCCGAGATCGCTGCCGAATGCGAGGGCGACGAATTCCACTGGACTGCCAATGCCGAGGAGCGAACCAAGCTCTGGAATGCACGGCACAATGCCTATTGGGCGGGGCGCGCGCTCGACCCGTCGCTAAACGGTCTTTCGACGGATGTCTGCGTGCCAATTTCGCGGCTCGCCGAATGCGTTGCCGAAACTCAGGCAGATATCCAGAATTCCGGTCTTCTTGCGCCCATCGTCGGCCATGCAGGAGACGGGAATTTCCATGTTCTGGTGCTCTTCGACGACAAGGACCCAGCATCGGTTGCTAATGTCGAGGCATTCACGGAACGGCTCAGCCGCCGCGCGCTTGCCATGGATGGCACCTGCACTGGCGAGCACGGCGTGGGGCAGGGCAAGATGTCCTATCTCGACGAAGAGTTGGGTGGCGCACTTGATGTCATGCGGTCTGTCAAAAAGGGGCTCGATCCCGAAAATATCTTCAATCCCGGCAAGATCTTCCGTATGGCGCAGGCGTGACTTGAACGCGACTGCCGATCCGGTAGTGTGAGTGAAACAGGAGAATTGGGACGGTGTTTGGACGCGTGATGGTGGCAATCGGCGGCTCGATCGTCGTGGTTCTTTTTGCCGCGCTGCTCGCGCCGTTCGTGCTTGACTGGTCGAGCTTCCGGGTCGAATTCGAGCAGCAGGCGAGCCGTATGCTCGGCAAGAAAGTATCGGTACACGGCGAGGTCGATGCCCGCCTACTCCCGTTTCCATCGATCACCTTGCATGACGTCCGCGTCGGGCAGGATGTTGACGGCAAGCCGTTGGCACAGATCGCCAGCTTTTCCATGGATATGGAGCTGGCACCGTTTCTTTCCGGTGAGGCGCGTATCTTCGATATGCGTATCGAGGATCCAACGGTACGCGTCCGCGTCCTGAAGGATGGGACGCTCGACTGGATGCGCGGAAGCCGGCCGGCTATTCCGACGCGTGTCGTGGTGATCGAGGATGTTCACATCAGCAATGCGGCGGTCGCCGTCATTGATGAGCAGTCCGGGCGGTCCCGAAATATCACCGGGCTGACTGCGGAAATGTCGGCGGCGTCGCTTGCCGGCCCTTGGCGCGGTGAGGGGAATGCTATCCTTGACGGTGAAGAGGGGCGCTTCAGCCTCGTTACCGGCGCCGCAGATGTCGAAACGAAACGTCTGCCGCTCAGGCTGCGGCTCTGGCCTGAGGAAGAACCTCTCGAGGTCAATCTCGACGGTGAACTGACCCTGGCTGAAAACGTGCCGACCTATAGCGGCAGCTTTACCGCGAATGTGCTGCAGGAAGAGGACGAGACAGAGCCGGTTAGCGCTCCACTGCCCGGGCCTCGGGTTAAGGGCGGTTTCGAAATAACCAATGACCGGATACGGGTCGCCGACTATCGGCTTGAGGTTGGTGCGCTCAACGAACCTTACGTAGTGACCGGTGAGGCCACGCTCGATACCGGCAGCAGACCCGAATTTCTGCTGACTGCCGAAGGACAGCAGATCGACGTCAATAAGCTCGGACAGCAGGGAATGCGTGGCAAGACGGGCCGCGATGCCGCTGCATCCGCGCAGCGCCGGCTGCAGGCGTTTGTCGAGATGGCCGCATCCATTCCCATTCCGCAGGTTCCCGGTCGCGCCAGCCTCACGCTGCCGGCCGTTGTTTTGAACGATACGACGATCCGCGATATCCAGCTCGACGTGCGTCCGGCGGATGGCGGCTGGACGGTTGACAAGGCGATTGCGACCTTGCCGGGACGGACCCGGATGGAAGCGACCGGTGCGCTGGTGCTGGAGGGCCTTCCGTCTTTCAAGGGCGACATGCTGCTTGCCTCCACCCAGCCGTCCGGCCTTGCCGACTGGCTTTCCGGCCGCGTCGATCCGGCAATCCGCCAACTCCGCACGGCAGGTTTTTCGGCCAAGGTCGATCTGACCACCAACGTCCAACGTTTCGACGGACTGGAACTGGCGATAGGTCCGGCAACGCTCAAGGGCAGTATGGAGCGGCGGTCTCAGGGCACCCAATCGCCCGGATTGTCTGTGGACCTTGCAGGCGATGAAATTGATCTCGATGCGATGCGGGCGCTTGCCTCGCTGGTCACAGGCGAGGATGCCGGTCACAGCGTGCTGGATCACCGGCTGGAGGCGAAGCTCAAGGCCGAGAAATTGACCGTATCCGGAGTCGTCGCGAAGAATGTTGATACCGCCTTCACCATGGCGGGTGGCGTCCTGTCGCTTGGGCATCTGTCCGCAGGCGATATTGCAGGTGCTCGTGTCTCTGCCGAGGGCGAAGTACAGGGCTCGCTGCTCGATTATCGCGGGACCGCAAAGGTGCATTTCCAGTCGGCAGACCCGACGGCATTCATGACGATGCTCAAGCAGCAATTGCCGGCGCATCCGGTTCTTGACCGTCTGAGCGCCAATGCATCCTACTATTCCGAAGCGGACCTGACCGCGGACCTGAGCATCGGAGAGCAGTCGGATGGGGCGTCGGTGAAGGTTGCCGGCTCCATTGACGGCAGTGCGGTCAAGGTGGACATAGAGCTGCCGACGCTGTTCAATCTGACAGGCGGAAACGCGATGACGATTGCGGCGTCACTGGATAATCCAAAGTCGGAAATCCTGCTCGGTCAGGCCGGCCTTAACATTCTGCCGTTTGGCGGCGATGGGCCGGGCAAGCTGGCGCTGAATGCTGATAAGTCTTCCGATGGACCCGCCCGCGCGACGCTTGCCTTCAATACGGATCGGACGTCGTTTGCCGCCAGCGGGGATTTATCGCTGATGGCGGATGATTTCGCTGAGGGGCGGGGACATTTCGAGCTGAAGAGCCAGAACATCGAACCCTATCTGCTTCTGACCGGTATCGGAATTCCGCAGTTCGGCGGCGGTTTGCCGGTCGATCTCAAGGCCGATCTGGCGCTGACCGACAAGTCAATCGATGTAACAGCGCTGCGCGGGAATGCGGATGGCAACGCTTTCGATGGGAAGCTTTCAGTCGATCGTGGCTCCGCCAGCCTCAAAGCCGATGGTGCGCTTGCCGTCGATATGCTGGATCTCGCCTGGCTTGGCGATGCTGTCTTCGGTCCGGTGACAAATCCCGAGAATGGAGAGCCGCTGGCAGAACCGTTCTCGCTGCCTGTCTTCGGCGACAGTGAAGTTTCGCTGGATGTGAAGGCCAAGGACTTTCATGCGGGCGAGATCGGGCGGGTCGCGAACTTCTCGACGAAGCTTCTGCATCGGGGAGGCGGCATTTCTCTCGATGATGCTTCCGGCGAATGGCAGGGCGGAAAAATTGCAGGCAAGCTTCTGATCTCCAATGGAAACGGCACCGGCATCATGCAGACGAAACTGCATGTGGAAAATGCCGATCTGTCATCCATCGTCTGGCGCAATGGAGATCGCACTGTTGCAGATGGCAAGGTCAGTTTCGATGCTTCGGCCGAGGCAAGCGGCGGCAATATGCGCGATCTCGCTGCTGCTCTGAGCGGATCAGGCGAGGTTCAGCTTTCTGATGTGACTGTTCACGGCATCAATCCGGACCTGCTCAAGACCGTGATGGCGTCGACCGATGCCGCGAAGGGCGAGGTGAAGGAAGCGAGTGTCGGTGGCAAAGTGGCGGCCCTCGTCCATCAGGGCGAAGTGGCTTTTGGGCAGGTGCATATCCCGTTTTCGATCAGTGGCGGTGAATTGCGCGTCCAGGAAATCAGGTTGCCATCGAGAAATCTCAACCTCGCGGCGGAAGGAACTGCTGGCATTTTCGAGCGCGGCATGAATGCCTCTGTCGCTATCTCCTACCATGCCGGTGACGATGCGGTTGCCGGTGGAGACCCGACTGTGCGCCTGCTTTATTCGGGCGATCGGACGAAGCCCAAGGAACGCATAGATATTGCTGCCCTGACGAACTTCCTGTCGATGCGCGCCTATGAGCAGGAGCGTCGACGGGTGGAAATGCTTCAGTCAAGCGTACTGGAAAAGCAGCGTCTTCGCCGCGAGGTCTCGCTTTACAACTTCAATGCGACGGAGCGTGCGGCAGAAAAAGCCCGTGTTGAGGCCGAGCAGCGGCAGCGTCAAGCGATGGTCGAGGCGGCGAAAGCTGCGGAAGAGGAGCGGCAACGCAAGGCGAACGAACTTCAGCTTACAGTGCCGCCGACCAATGAGAACCTGCAACCCGGCAATCAGGTTGGCAGGCCTTTCGGCGAAGGAAATTTGCCGGGTCTCGGCCAGTAGCGATTCAGGCGCGCGCTTTTGCCGAATGCAGCGGTTCATTCGCCATGTCGTTACCGATAACCGGGTCAGTTCCCTTCAAATAGCGGAGAACGTAAAGGCGCAAAGAGGATGAGAGGTTGCCTAGGCCACCGCGTTCGTCATCGACTTCGGTGATGAGGCTGGCGAGGCTCATGCCTCTTTCCTTGGCGATCGCCTTCAATTCGCACCAGAATTCGTCCTCCAGGGAAAAGCTCGTTCGGTGACCGTGAAGGGTGGCGGAATGCTTGTGAATCAAGAGTGGCTCCGTGATCGTCATGACCAGAGGCCCCTATAAATTTGGCGGAACGGTGTGGGTCAAGCGACCCAAATGGGCACAGCTAACAGGCCGTTAATGTCCACTTATTCTGGATTTTTTTGAGACTTTTCCAGCTTTCCCTGATTTAGGGATTTCTCAGCCTTGTCGTTTAGCGCTGTCGTCAGCGATTTCTCAGCCTTGGTGCGGCCATGGCTGATACGGCTTTGCTCGGCGTGCTTCTCTTTCTCGGAGCGCGCCTTGGTCTTCTTGAAGTGCCGGAGATTGACGACGTCACCCATGGAACGATCTCCCGTCGATCTGGCCTACTGCTTCTTCCGGAAGGAATCGAGGGACACGACCGAGCCTTCCTTCTTCTCTTCGCCGTCTTCTTTTGCAGGTTCTGAAGTCTTGGCGATTGCCTCCACCGGAATGGCGGTGATTTCCGCGGAAGTTTCATCTTCCTCGGTCAACGGCACCTCGAATTCCAGTTCGAAATTCACCGAGGGATCGTAGAAGCCGCGAATGGCATTGAACGGGATGACCAGGCGTTCAGGAGTATCGGAGAAAGAAAGACCGATTTCGAACTGCGTATCGGTTACCTTCAGATCCCAGAACTGGTGCTGTACGACAATCGTCATCTGTTCGTTATACTTCGCCTTCAGGTGCTGCGAGATGCGCACACCGGGCGCGCCTGTAAGGAAGGTAATGAAGAAATGGTGGTCGCCGGGCAGGCGGCCTGTAGCCGCGACCTCTGTCAGAACCTTGCGAATAACGCCACGCAGCGCATCCTGTGCCAGAATATCGTAACGGATATGATCCTGAGCCATGCGGTCCTGTCTTTCCCTGTTAACGTCTTTTAGTAAGACGCGTTATGCCATGCCATTTCAACGGACGGAAGTCCCGAGCCGCCGAGTCAGTTTACGATTGTATTCCAGTGTTAGGGGAAGGTGAAGGCTTCTGTTGCCAGGTGCCTTCGGACCCCGCCTTACGGGGCTAACCGTAAGGACTTAGTTCGGATTTCCCGCACCGCCATTAGGCAGCGAGAGCATAACCCTTAGCGTTGTTGTCATTTGCAACTACACTTGTGACCCGATAACGGCGGTATCATGCCGAGCAAAAGTTCGATCTTTACACCCTTGTCGATCCTATTTCGCCCCCATCATAAAGTGGCCATCGGAGGCCACCTTGTGGTGGAGGCGCCGGGTACCGCCCCCGGGTCCAATAGGTTTATTACACCGACCGTTTATCGCCATATCCGAACCGAAGTCCGGCACGGCTGATATAGGTGTTTGCGTGACCGTTGAAAAGAGGTCTTGTCATATTGGTGTGACGATAGTGAAAAGCCGGGGAAAGCGGATTTGCGTCACCGGCAGGTGATTGGTGTGCGGCCGGCATGCTATTATGTAAGTCCTGAAACTCAGGAATCGGCTAGACACCCATGAAACAGTATCTCGACTTTCTCCGGCATGTGATGGAAACCGGAAGCGATCGTGGTGACCGCACCGGCACCGGCACGCGCTCCGTCTTCGGATACCAGATGCGTTTTGATCTGTCGGACGGCTTTCCGGTTCTGACGACGAAGAAACTGCATCTGAAGTCGATCATCCATGAACTTCTGTGGTTCCTGCAGGGTGACACGAATATTGCCTACCTGAAGGAAAACGGCGTTCGAATCTGGGACGAATGGGCTGATGAGAACGGCGATCTCGGCCCGGTCTATGGATATCAATGGCGTTCCTGGCCCAAGCCTGATGGCGGGCATTTGGATCAGATCGCTCAATTGATCGAGGGGTTGAAGACCAATCCCAATTCCCGCCGCCATATCGTCTCAGCATGGAACCCGGCTCAGGTGGACGACATGGCGCTGCCGCCGTGCCATTGCCTGTTCCAGTTTTATGTCGCCGACGGCAAGCTCTCCTGCCAGCTCTACCAGCGATCTGCCGATATTTTTCTGGGCGTACCCTTCAACATTGCTTCCTACGCACTGCTGACGATGATGGTGGCACAGGTCGTGGGGCTGAAGCCTGGCGAATTCATCCATACGTTCGGTGATGCGCATATCTATGCCAATCATATGGAACAGGCGCGGCTGCAGATGACGCGTGATCCCAAGCCGCTGCCGACAATGAAGATCAATCCTGAGGTCAAGGATATCTTCGGGTTCAGGTTCGAGGATTTCGAACTCGAGAATTATGTCGCCGACGCGCATATCAAGGCCGTGGTAGCAGTGTAATGGCGAAAGCTCCGCTTTCCATAGTCGTTGCCGTTTCCCGCAACGGCGTGATCGGTCGCGATGGCGATATGCCATGGAAGCTTTCGACCGACCTCAAACGTTTCAAGGCTATGACGCTTGGAAAGCCGATCATCGTCGGGCGCAAGACGCTCGATTCGTTCGGCGGCAAGCCTTTGCCCGGCCGCCCACATATCGTGGTAACGCGTGACGTGTCGCGTATCATCGAAGGCGTGCAGTTGGCCGGCTCCGTAGAAGAGGCGGTAAATACCGCGCAGGCGATCGCCGCTGCGACCGGTGCCGATGAAATCGGCATTATCGGGGGAGGCGAGATATACCGGCAGTCTATGAATTTCGTTGATCGGCTTTATGTGACGCATGTCGAAGCAGATATTCCGGATGGCGACACGTTCTTCCCGGACATCGATCCCGATATCTTCGAGAAAGTGTCCGAAGAGGCAATTCCTGCCGGAGACAAGGACAATTATCCCACGCGTTTTTCCGTCTACCGGCGGAAAAACGCGGCAAACTGAAACATTTCGTTACCGTTGACTTGGAAGTTATTGAAGTCGCGTTGAAAGCTGAGCTTCTGATACCTATAACGGGCAGGAACCCTTGCTGCTCTTCGATCAGTTGCGGCGCGAGGGAAGGGAGACACTTACAAAGAGGTTTTGATGCCCTGGAGCAATCAGAATGGCGGCGGCGGCCCATGGGGCGGCGGCGGCGGTGGCGGTAATAATCAAGGTCCATGGGGACAGGGACCAAACCGTCCGCGCGGTAACGGCGGCGGTGGCAATGGCGGTCCGCCCGATATCGAGGACATCATACGCCGCAGTCAGGATCGGCTGAAGGGGATCGTACCCGGCGGCTTCAACGGCGGTGCGGTGGTTATCGTGCTGCTCGTGGTTGCAGCATTCCTGGTTTTCCAGTCGATCTACACGGTGCAGCCGGACGAGCGCGGCGTCGAACTGCGGTTCGGAAAGCCCAAGGAAGAAGTTTCCATGCCGGGCCTGCATTTCCACATGTGGCCGTTTGAAACTGTCGAAATCGTCAAGGTTACCGAGCAGCAGCAGAATATCGGTGCAGCCAGGGGATCGAGCTCGAATGCCGGCTGGATGCTGACGGGCGATCAGAACATCGTCAACGTTCAATTCTCAGTTCTGTTCACGGTCACTGACCCCAAGTCCTATCTTTTCAACCTTGAGACGCCGGCTGCGACGCTTCAGCAGGTTGCCGATAGCGCGATGCGCGAAGTGGTTGGACGCCGCCCGGCGCAGGATATCTTCCGCGGCGGTCGTGAATCCATGTCGACCCAGGTGCGCGACATCATTCAAGGGACCATGGACCGCTACGGTTCGGGTATTGCGATCAATGCCGTGTCCATCGAGGATGCTTCGCCGCCACGTGAAGTTGCTGATGCTTTCGAGGAAGTTCAGCGCGCAACGCAGGATGAGGACCGAGCGAAGGAGGAAGCGAACCGATACGCCAACCAGAAGCTTGGTGGAGCACGCGGTCAAGCGGCCCAGGTACGCGAAGAGGCTTCCGCTTATCGCGACCGTGTCGTGAACGAAGCGCAGGGTGAGGCTCAGCGTTTCATTTCCATCTACGACCAGTATGCCAATGCACCGGAAGTGACGCGTCGCCGTATTTTCATCGAAACGATGGAAGCGGTGCTGAAATCCTCGAACAAGATCATCATGGATGGTCAGCAGCAGGGAGCAGTTCCTTATCTTCCGCTCAACGAGATGATGCGTAATCCGGCCGCACAGCCGCAGGGAGGAAGCCGATGAATTCCAACCGTCTTCCAGCCTTCCTCGTTGGATTGGCCGTTATTCTGTTTCTCGCTTATTCGTCGCTTTTTGTCGTCAACGAGCGCGAGCAGGCACTTGTCATCCGGTTCGGTGAAATCCAATCGGTCAAGAGCGAACCCGGCCTCTATTTCAAGCTGCCCTTTGCTTTCATGGATGCGGATCGTGTTCAGTATGTCGAGAAGCGCGCGTTGCGACTTGATCTGGACAATATTCGTGTTCAGGTGAATGACGGCAAATTCTACGATGTGGATGCATTCGTCGTATACCGCATCGCTGATCCGAGACTTTTCCGTGAGACCGTCTCGGGCGATAGGGAATCCGCTGAATCACGTCTCAGGACGCGTCTCGATTCCGGTCTTCGCCGTGTCTACGGTCTTCGCGGTTTTGAAGCAGCGTTGTCGGAAGAACGGGCATCGATGATGACCGAGGTCCATCGCGATCTTAATACTGCGGCTGAAACGCTGGGCGTCAGGATCGAGGATGTTCGCATCCGTCGTACCGATCTTACGCCGGACGTTTCCGAACAGACTTTCAAGCTCATGGAGTCCGAGCGTCTGGCCGAGGCCGAACTGATCCGTGCTCGCGGTAACGAAGAAGGTCAGCGACGCCGAGCGATAGCTGATCGTCAGGTCGTCGAGCTGGTTTCCGAGGCGCAGAGGGATTCTGAAATCCTACGCGGTCAGGGCGATGCAGAGCGTAACCGGATCTTTGCCGAAGCGTTTCAGCGTGATCCGAGCTTCTTTGAGTTCTATCGCTCAATGCGGGCTTATGTTTCGGCCCTCGGTGACAACAACACGACGATGGTTCTTTCGCCGGATTCGGATTTCTTCAAATACTTCGAGACACCGGATGGAAACCGCACTCCGCGGGCGGGAACTACGGCTCCTGCTCCGGCAAACTGAACTGGTAGAGAAGGGCGGCTTTGGCCGCCCTTTTCACGTTTTATGTGCAGAGTGGCCGCTTCCTCACGAAAAGGTAATTTCCTGCCGGGCCATTCCACCCTATTCTTTGCCGAAACTCTGCCCGATTCAGTCGTTCCTATAAGCGGATCGATAAAGCCCACATTCCTGAGGGCAATGCAGACAGTCCACAATGTGAGGAGGCCAGATGGCTCAGCAGGTTCGATCGTCCTGGAAGCGCTTTGCCGCGGGAGGTATTGCTCTGGCCGTCGCCGTCGCGCCCATGCCCGGCTGGGCACAGACGCAGCCCGATGCTCCGGCTCCAGCCCAGGCACCTTCGACGCCTTCGCAGTCGCGGCCGAGCGCGCCTGGCGCGATGCTGCCTGCGCCTGCGCCGCCGTCGACATCTTTCAATCCGCCACCTTCGCCGCCGGCCAACATGACCCCGGGGGGACCTGCATCGATCGCGGATCTTTCCGAAGGCTTGCTCGATGCTGTGGTCAATATTTCGACCTCGCAGAGTGTAAAGAGCTCCGGTAACGGCCCTCAGCCGCCGCAAATCCAGGAGGGATCACCGTTTCAGGAGTTCTTCGACGATTTTTTTGATGGTGAGGGCGGACAGCGCGGCAACCGGAAAGTCTCTTCGCTTGGTTCCGGCTTCGTCATCGATCCCGCTGGATATGTGGTGACGAACAATCACGTCATCGAAGGCGCAGACGATATCGAGGTTGTCTTTGCCAATGGCTCCAAGCTCAAGGCAACCCTGATCGGAACCGACACCAAGACTGACCTATCCGTATTGAAGGTCGAACCCAAAGCGCCTCTGAAGGCGGTTCCCTTTGGAAATTCGCACCGTATGCGTATTGGCGATTGGGTCATGGCGATCGGCAACCCGTTCGGGCTTGGCGGGTCTGTGACGCTGGGTATCATTTCGGCGCGTGGCCGCAATATCAATGCAGGCCCTTATGACAACTTCATTCAGACGGATGCGGCAATCAACAAGGGTAATTCCGGTGGTCCGCTGTTCAACATGCGTGGCGAAGTCATAGGGATCAACACGGCTATCATTTCGCCTTCGGGCGGTTCGATCGGCATCGGTTTCGCCGTGCCGACGGAGATCGCCGAGAATGTGGTGCGTCAGCTTATCGAATTCGGCGAGACAAGACGCGGATGGCTCGGTGTGCGTATTCAGCCGGTGACAGATGAAGTCTCCGAGAGTCTCGGTCTCGACCGGGCGAGAGGTGCGCTGGTTTCCGGCATCATCAATGATGGACCGATCAAGAACGGCGAGATCAAGGCCGGCGACGTGATCGTCAGCTTTGATGGCGAGCCGATCAACGAGATGCGGGATCTGCCCCGTATTGTTGCTGAAAGCCCTGTCGGCAAGGAGGTTGATGTCGTCATCCTTCGCGATGGCAAGCAGCAGACCGTCAAGGTAACACCGGGTCGGCTGGAAGACAGCGTTCAATCTGCAGATGCCGACGGCGAGGATCCCCAGGCCGACGATGCACCGGAAACGAATGACGGCAACGATCAGGGCGCCGAGCAGAGCAAGGAGCCGGTAAAAGCTTATGGCATGACGATTGCCGTGCTCGATGAAGAGCGCCGCAAGAGCTTCGATATCGCTGAAAGCGTTGAGGGCGTGGTGGTGACTGAAGTTGCCGCCGGCTCGCTTGCAGCCGACAAAGGCGTGAAGCCGGGTGAGGTCATTGTCGAGGTGGCGCAGGATTTCGTCGAGCAGCCAAGTGATGTCACCAGCCGGATGGATGCGCTGAAGGCAGAGGGACGCAGAAACGCTCACATCATGATCGCGGACAAGGCGGGTAATCTGCGTTTCGTCGCGATCCCTCTCGATTGAGATCGAAATCAGGCAGGCCTTCGGGCCTGCCATTCGTCTTTTGAAATGGTGTAAACGACATGCCGTTTCAGGTGGGGATATGTATCGGGAATACGCGGATGGCTGAAGTCCATCTCCTGGCGTCTGCGCATTCCAAGGCGTTTCATCACGTTGGTCGAGCGATGGTTCTTCTCAACCGCGAAGGAGACGACGCAATCTACATTTCGGCGAGCGAAGGTTTGATCCAAAAGCGCGCTTGCCGCTTCGGTGACGTAACCGTTTCCCCAAAACCGTGTCGCGAGACGCCAACCGATCTCGATTGTATCATCTGAGAATATCCCTGGAAGATTGGGATGAGACAGGCCACAGAAACCAACCGGTTCCTGTGTCTCCTTCAGTACGACGGCAAAGAACCCCCGTCCATCTTCAGTTATCATCCCGTTGAGCTTGTCCAGGAACGCGTCGGCTTCCTCGTAGCTTCGCCGGAACGGAAAAAACTCCATGACCTTAGGATCGGCGTTGATTTCACGGAAAAGGTCGCGATCGGCTTTGATCCAGGTGCCCAGGATCAGACGGGGCGTCTCGATGATGGCGACCCGCCGGCTCATTCGGTGACGAAGTCGCTTTTCCGATAACCCTGGATATAGAGCAGGGCCGTCAGGTCGCCGTGGTGGATGCGCATCTTTGCCTGTGCGGCGACGGTGGGCTTGGCGTGGAGTGCGACGCCGGAACCGGCAATGCTCAGCATGCCGAGGTCGTTAGCGCCATCGCCAACCGCGATTACGTCATCGGGCGAGATGCCAAGTCTGGCTGAAATCTCCTCCAGTGCATCGACCTTGGCCTGCTTGCCGAGGATGGGTTCGGCAACCTCGCCAGTAAGAATGCCGTCCTTTTCGATCAGGACGTGGGCGCGGTTCTCGTCGAAGCCGAGCGTGGCCGCGATCCGGCTGGTAAATACCGTGAAGCCGCCAGACACAAGGGCAGCGTAATATCCCTTCGATTTCATCGTCGCAATCAGCTCGCGGCCACCGGATGTCAGTGTGATGCGTTTGGCAATTACGTCATCGACCACCGTGATCGGAAGGCCCTTGAGCAGGGCGACACGCTCGCGTAGGGCAGGTTCGAAGGCGATTTCGCCGTTCATGGCACGGGCGGTAATCGTTGCTACCTTGTCTTTCAGGCCGACGACGTCGGCGAGTTCGTCGATACATTCCTGGCCGATCATGGTGGAATCCATGTCGGCGATCAGAAACTGCTTGCGTCGTGTTTCCGCTTGCTGGACGACGACATCGACCGGTGCATCTGCTATCAGCTTGCGCAACCTGGATTCCGCGGTCGTTACGTCTTCGTCGTCATGCAGGGCAATGTCGCAGGCTATGCCGTCCGCAAGCCAGTAAAGACCCGAAGTCCTGACGGCTCCGGCTGCCTGCTCTGCAAGAGCCGAGTTGAGAACCGGATTTGACGGATGGGCAATGAGCGTGGCAACGAAAGCCATATGGAAAACCTTGTGCAAGACATCGACGCGATCCTGATAACCGGGCCGACGGCCAGCGGCAAGTCGGCACTGGCCGTCCGGCTGGCCGAGAAGCAAAATGGTGTGGTCATCAATACCGACAGCATGCAGGTCTATGATACGCTACGTATGCTGACCGCACGGCCATTGGACGAGGAGATGGAGGGAATAACTCATCATCTCTATGGTCATGTCGCTGCGACAAAGGCTTATTCGACAGGGGAATGGCTGCGCGACGTAGCCTCTCTTCTGCCAGACATTCGCGCTCGCGGTCAGCTGCCCATCTTCGTCGGCGGCACCGGTCTCTATTTCAAGGCGCTGACCGGCGGTCTTTCGGACATGCCGGAAATTCCCCAGGAGATACGTTGCGAGGTTCGGCTGAGGCTGAAGCATGAAGGGCCGGAGGCGCTTCACTCGGAGCTGGCGCAGAAAGATGCGGCGGTGGCCGATGCTCTGGACGTTCGGGATGGACAGAGGATTGTCAGAGCGCTTGAGGTCCTGCAGACCACAGGGCGGTCGATCGTGGAGTTTCAGGGCAAGCAAGGGCCGGTGATTATCGATCCTGCCCGCGCACAGAAATTTGTCGTACTGCCGGATCGTGCCGTTCTTCACGATCGCATCAATCGCCGTTTCGAGAAGATGCTTGATCAAGGAGCGATCGATGAAGTTAAAGCGCTTCTTGCGCAAAATCCGTCTGACGAACTGCCTGCAATGAAAGCAATCGGAGTGCGCGAGATCGCCGGAATGCTCAATGGCGAGATGTCGAGAGCAGGCGTGATCGAACGCAGTTCGGCCCTGACACGGCAATATGCAAAACGGCAGATGACTTGGTTCCGCAATCAGATGGATGAAGACTGGCGCCGTATTGAAGGTTTGCCCGCGTCGGTTCAGTCCTTGTCGTAAAGACTGCTCAAAGGCTTCTTCAGCAGGCTATCCCGGAAGGAACCTTCCCGTTTCAGGAACGGATTGGGTCGTGCAACCGGATCGGGCGAGGGTGCCAGCGTGCGGCCACGCCCGCCGCTCCGGTTATCCAGTGGCGTTGCTTGCTCGACCCTTGCCGGCCTCGGTAACATGTCCGGGCGATAGGGTTCTGTAGACTGGCTGGATCTGGTTTCTGCAGCGCTGTGAGACCCGATCTCCCGCTTCCAGCGATCAAGTTCGGCATCACTTGCCGGGGGGAAGTCGACGTTGGTTTCGGGGGTGAAGGGAGCAGCAGGCATTGCGCCAGCCGCTTCGGCGGCGAGATAACTTTGCTGGAAAGTGCTGATATCAGGCCCGCTGACAGAGCGCATACGCGAGACAATGGCACGCAAGTCGACCGTGTCGGGTGTCTCCTCGTGATTCTTGTCAACGATTCCGTGAGCCTTGGGCAGGTGCTGGGAATCGACGTGGGTGAACCTCATTCTCATCGGGACGGCAATTGCTTCGCCAAATGCGATCGCCTCGCCATTGCCGATCGAGGAGAGAAAGCTCGTGGTAGAGACCGATGAATTCGGAATGGCCGACTTGATGATCTCCTGATCCCGGTCGTTGGAGAGCCGCATGGCAAACAGCGTCGAACACTGTGAGAGAATGGTCTGATCGAGTTCGCCCGGACGCTGGGTGATCACGCCGAGGGAGACGCCGTATTTGCGGCCTTCCTTGGCAATTCGCGCAATTGCTTGGCGGGTCGGAATGAAACCGAGAGTGGGATCGGCCGGCACGTAGCGATGCGCTTCTTCGCAGACCACCAGCATATGGATGGCGCCATTGCTCCACAGGGCAAGCTCGAAGGCCATACGGCAGAGGATCGACGCAACGGAGTTGACCACTTCCGACGGTATGCCGGCGAGCTGGAAGGTCGAAATCGGACGGTCGTTGCCGGGAATGCGGAATATGTGCGCGATCGTCTCCATGATCGTGTCGTGGATCGTGTTGTTGGAGAACATGAAATGATAGCGCGGGTCGTTGATGGCGGAAACGATGCGCATTCTCAACGACCGGAGGAATGGTTTTTCAGCGCGGCCTTCGAGGCGGCCGATGCGGTCATCGATCAGTGCGAGAAGATCGGCCATGCGATAGGGAACCGGCGTGTCGGCCGTCACGGAGCTTTTCTCTGCGGATCTTTTGGTCAGGCTGGATTCGCTGCCGCGGAAGGCTCGCTTGGCTTCCGGGATGAGGTCGCGAAGCATATCCAGTTCTTCGGGAACCCCCGGGCGTCCGCGAAACACCACTTCGGCAAATTCTTCAAGCCGCATGAGCCAAAAAGGCAGATCCAGCGTGTCGGTGTCGATCGTTACCGCGTGTTCGGGAAAGGCTGCCGCGAACTCGTTGTGCGGATCGAGGATAAGAACCCTGAGCTTCGGGTCTGACTCTATAGCCTTGTGTAACAGCAGAGAAACCGCCGTCGACTTGCCGACGCCGGTTGAGCCGACGATAGCGAAATGTTTCGACAACATCGTCGGCACATGGATTGCAGCATCGATGCTTTCGTCCTGGGTCAATTTGCCGACGACACATGTTTCGGTCTTGCCGGGGTCGTAGATCTTTACGAGATCCGATGAGCGTATCCGGTGGGCTATAGCTCCAAGATAGGGGTATCGCGATATGCCTCTGGAAAACTGCTCTCGTCCATCCGGCCCAACACGAACCTCGCCGAGAAGCTCGACTTCGATCTGAAATTTGGTGTCATCGGTTTCCGACCACTCGCGTATGCCGGTCTGCATCGAATAGGCCAATGCCACGACGCGGTTCTTGCCAACGGTAATCGAAATGAGGCGCCCTACAGACCAAAGCTCGGTGAGCTCGGTTTCGCCAGCCTCTGCTACGGCTGCGATGGTTGCGTGCGCTCCATTGCAAGAAACAACCCTTCCCAGGAAGCGGTTTCCCGGCTTCATAGGATCCCGGCGATCTTGCTCTCCTGGTGTGGGAGAGCGATGGGATTCGTCATTCAGCAAAAGGCGCCCCTGTCATTGGGGTGGAAACTCAAGCAGTGTCCGGGCGGCGTACTGGAAATGCAAATTATGGCGTGCCGCTTAACAACTGGTGTAGGTTCTGCCAACGAAATGATCAGGTTGATTGAAAACAGGGCCTCCGAGAGGCTTTTTGATTAATCGCCGCGTTGACGAATGTGTATTATGCGGCTAACACTCCCGGCCATGAAGATTTCGAAGGCACTTATTGTGGTGGGAACGCGCATGGGCAGGACGGTGTAACCGTCCGGCGTTAGCCACCCATGCGCGGAAAGACAGGCTCCTAAGGGGCCTTTTTTTATGCCTTGTTTCCGGTCGATCATCTCAATCCAAAGGACCAGAAACAAATCTCCAGCAGCAATCCAGGCCATTGCAGATAAAAGGCCAGACATCAGGAGGACAGGACATGACGGACACGGCGGATAACGGCAACCGGATGACAGGCGCCGAAATCGTGCTTCGCGCTTTGAAGGACAATGGCGTCGAACATCTCTTCGGTTACCCAGGCGGCGCCGTTCTTCCGATCTATGACGAGATTTTCCAGCAGGATGACATCCAGCATATTCTCGTCCGTCATGAACAGGGCGCCGGCCATGCGGCCGAAGGTTACGCTCGCTCCACCGGCAAGGTTGGCGTCATGCTGGTGACCTCCGGTCCGGGTGCAACAAATGCGGTCACGCCGCTGCAGGACGCGCTGATGGATTCGATCCCGCTGGTCTGCCTGACCGGCCAGGTTCCGACCACGCTGATCGGTTCGGATGCGTTTCAGGAAGCCGATACCGTGGGCATCACGCGCCCCTGCACCAAGCACAACTGGCTGGTGAAGGATGTCAACGAACTGGCAGGCATCATCCATGAGGCGTTCCGTATCGCACAGACTGGTCGCCCCGGCCCGGTCGTTGTCGATATCCCAAAGGACGTACAGTTCGCCACCGGCACCTATGTTCCGCCTTCGGAAGCGTCGGCAAGCAAGAGCTACAAGCCGAAGGTCAATGGTGATCTGAAGGCGATCCAGGCTGCAGTCGAACTGATGGCAACAGCTCGTCGTCCGATCCTCTATACCGGCGGCGGCGTCATCAATGCCGGCCCGGAAGCCTCCAAGCTGCTGCGCGAACTGGTCGAATTGACCGATTTCCCGATCACCTCGACGCTGATGGGCCTGGGCGCCTATCCGGCTTCGGGCAAGAACTGGCTCGGCATGCTCGGCATGCACGGTTCCTACGAAGCCAACATGGCGATGCATGACTGTGACGTCATGGTCTGTATCGGCGCCCGTTTCGACGACCGTATCACCGGCCGCCTGAACGCTTTTTCGCCGAATTCGCGCAAGGTCCATGTCGATATCGATCCGTCGTCGATCAACAAGAACGTTCGGGTCGATATTCCGATCATCGGCGATGTCGGTCATGTTCTGGAAGACATGGTCCGCCTATGGCGGGCGCTGCCGAAGAAGCCGGAAAAGGCCCAGGCCGCCGAATGGCGCTCTTCAATCGAGACCTGGCGCGCACGCAAGTCGTTCTCCTACAAGAACTCCAACGACGTCATCATGCCGCAATATGCGCTGGAGCGTCTTGCTGAAGCGACAAAGGGCCGGGAGACCTTCATCACCACCGAAGTCGGCCAGCACCAGATGTGGGCAGCCCAGTTCTTCGGCTTCGAGGAGCCAAATCACTGGATGACATCAGGCGGTCTCGGCACGATGGGATACGGCCTGCCGGCAGCGCTCGGCGTTCAGGTTGCACATCCGGATGCGCTTGTTATCGATATTGCCGGTGATGCGTCTATCCAGATGTGCATCCAGGAAATGTCCTGCGCTATCCAGCATAACTTGCCGGTGAAGATCTTCATTCTGAACAACCAGTATATGGGCATGGTGCGCCAGTGGCAGCAGCTACTGCACGGCAACCGCCTGTCGAATTCCTACACCGAAGCCATGCCCGATTTCGTCAAGCTGGCGGAAGCCTATGGCGCTGTCGGCATGTATTGCGACGATCCCAAGGAACTAGATGGCAAGATTGCCGAGATGATCGCGGTAAAGGCGCCGGTTATCTTTGATTGCCGGGTTGCCAATCTCGCCAACTGCTTCCCGATGATCCCATCTGGCAAGGCACATAACGAGATGCTGTTGCCGGATGAGGCTTCGGACGAAGCTGTTGCGACGGCCATCGATGCAAAGGGCCGCCAGCTCGTTTGATACGAGTTGGCATTCCTGACAAGATTTTAAGGAACGGACCCAGATCATGAACGCACATCAGCAACCGACCGGTTCTGCCTATTTCATCAGCCCGGAGACAGCCAAGGTCGAGAGCCATACGCTATCGGTTCTTGTCACCAACGAACCGGGCGTGCTTGCCCGCGTCATCGGCCTTTTCTCCGGCCGTGGCTACAATATCGAAAGTCTCACCGTCTCGGAGACTGAACACGAATCCCACCTATCGCGAATTACGATCGTGACCAACGGTACGCCGACCGTTCTTGAGCAGATCAAGGCGCAGCTCGAGCGGATCGTTCCGGTGCATCGGGTCGTCGACCTGACTGTGCGTGCGGGCCAGCTTGGTCAGGAACGCCCGATCGAGCGCGAAGTGGCGCTGATCAAGGTGGCCGGAACCGGTGAAAGCCGGGCCGAAGTTTTGCGCCTTGCCGATGCCTTCCAGGCGAAGGTAGTGGATGCGACGGTCGGTCACTTCATTTTCGAGATCACCGGAAAATCCTCGAAGATCGACCAGTTCGTGGCGGTGGTGAAGCCGCTCGGACTGATTGAAGTCTGCCGCACGGGCATCGCGGCGATGAACCGCGGTCCACAGGGTATGTAACGCGATTGGACAAAGCCGACCGTCCGGAGTAGGCGATAACAATTCGCCTCAAACGTGGACGGTCGTTACCTTGAAATATGATGATCCCGGCAGGATCGGGGGAAAGCCCTGGCTTCCCCCGGTCGGAACGTCGCTCGGAGCCATGCGGTGGCTTCGCAAAGACATGCCGTGGGTGAAGGATTATCTCGGATTGCCCGAGGTCCGGACCTGCCTTGCTCCTGGCATTGGCGGAACCATCGCCTGGGGTGGCCGCATCGTCGCGAAGATGACGGAGACGATAGCAGCGGCGCGCAATCTGCCGCATTGGCGGCTCGAGGACGGATTTCTCCGTTCCGTTCAACTCGGAAAATCCGGCGTTTTGCCATTTTCTATCGTCGCGGACGATCTGGCCTTGTCAACGGATGCATCGAAGGCGTCGCGCCTGGAGCGACTTATCGCTGCAATGTCAGACGATGGCGGGCAGGAGGCGAGGGACGTGCGCGACGCGATCGTTCGGCATGGCCTTTCCAAATACAACCATCTTCCGCATCAGGAACCGAAGTTCGAGCCAAGCGGCAAACGCAGAATTCTTCTGATCGACCAAGTGAAGGGAGACGTCTCCGTTCCGCTTTCGCTCGGCTCATCGGCATCCTTCGTCGCCATGCTCGAAGATGCGCTGGCGAGTGGTGCCCAGTGTATCGTTCGTACTCATCCGGATGTTATTGCCGGCTACAGGAAGGGCTATCTTACCGAGATGGCGGCCGGCAGGGCAGGGTTCACGTTGTCGGCTGAACCCGTATCGGCCGCCTCTATCCTGAAGGTGGTCGACGAGGTCTGGACGGTTGCCAGCCAGTTCGGTTTCGACGCGCTTTTGCGCGGTGTGCCCGTGCGCTGTTACGCGGCGCCCTTCTATAGCAGTTGGGGCCTGACCGATGACCACATGAGCGAGCATGCCCGAGCGATCGTCTCGAAGCGCCGAGGCGTAGCGCGCAGCATCGACCAGCTTACCGCTGCCGCCTTCATCGATTATCCGATCTATCGCGATCCGGAGACCAGGCAGGCGTCGAATGTGTTTCAGGCGATCGATTCGATCGTCGCCGGACGGGCGCACCTTTAGATCACAGCATTTCCAGCGGCTGCTTTCTGAACGGCGGCGGGAAGACTGTGTCGAGTGCCGCCCAATCCTCCCTGCTGATCTCCAGCCCTGCCGCGCCAGCATTTTCCTCAACGCGGTGAGGATCGCTGGATTTCGGGATGGCGATCGTGTTTCGCGCTCGCATGACAAAGGCCAGCGCCAGTTGGGCTGGTGTTGCCTGATAGGCCTTGGCGATGCGGATCAATTCAGTGTTGCGCAATATCCGGCCCTGTTCGATGGGAGAATAGGCCATGATCGGAATGCCGCGTTCCTGACACCAGGGCAGGAGGTCGTGTTCGATACCCCGGCGGGAGAGATTGTAGAGGACCTGATTGGCGGCGCAGTTTTCTCCGTCTTCCACCTCCATCAGGTCTTCCATGTCCTCGACATCGAAATTCGAGACACCCCATTCGCGGATCTTGCCCGCTCTGCGCAGCTCCTCAAAACCGGCCACGGTTTCCTCAAGCTCGTGCTCGCCACGCCAATGAAGAAGATAGAGGTCCAGCCGATCGGTTTTCAACCTTTGAAGGCTTCTCTCACAGGCGTCTATGACGCCCTGGCGGCTGGCATTGAAGGGATAGACCTTGCTGACGATTAATACCTCGTCACGCCGTCCCTCGATTGCCTTTCCGGTAATGAGTTCGGCTCCGCCTTCGCCATACATTTCAGCCGTATCGATCAGCGTCATGCCGAGATCTAGGCCGCGTTTCAGGCTCTCGACCTCCTGACTGGCGGTCCCGGCATTCTCGCCCATCTTCCATGTCCCGAGTCCGAGCGAGGGCAAAAGTGTTCCGGATGGGAGAGTTGCGGCGGCAATAGCGTGCATGATGAAAACCCCGGTTCGGCCTTTAAAAGGCTAACCTAAGACTTTCTCTGCGGATGCCAAGCGTCGCTCAGGATGGAAACTGGCGATAACATTCCTCCGCGACTTTCTGCAGCGTGGTTCGCGAGATTTCACCGGTGACCGCATAACCGAGATCGCCGTCGATCCAGTAGAATGTCTCGATATCGCCGGCAGAGGCAAAGCGGAAGCTTGTAGACTGGTTTTGCGGATTGCGCCCGACGATCACGGTCAGCCGTTGACCACCTGCATCCTCATACATGAACATGGCGCCCGCCGTGCCGACGACCGGCAGCAATCGTCCTCCGACAAGGCGAAAGCCGAGTGATTGCAGGTTGGGCACCTTGAGATCGGGGATCGACAGCCGCTTGCCGAGCCATGTGGCAAGATGTGCTTCTTGATCGGCAAAAACCTCGACCGGGTGGCGGACTTCGCTTGCATAGACGAGGAAGGCGTTGTGGGCCTCCTGCGGAAGCGCATCGGCATAGGCCTGCGCGAGTTCGGATTTCTCAAACAGGGCAGGGGCGTAATGGCCGCCGAGTGCGCCAAGCGCGAAGATCGCAATCGAGGCTGCGACGAGTGACAGGCGGCTTGCACGCAGGCTCCTCGTCCGGTTGCTGCTCATGGTAACCAGTTGAAGGTCTGCGGCTGACGATTTCCGGTAACCGGCAAAGGCTGAGCGGAGGCCGTCGTTTTGCGACTGCCAGTCGGCGATCATTTCTGCCGCCTCGGGATTTTCACCGAGAAATTCTTCCACGCGCCGGCGATCTGCTTCGTCGAGGAGATCATCGACATAGGCGTGCAGCTGTTCCTCGGAGATGGAGCGGCGCTCTGTCATCGGGGTCTCCGCAGTGGAATGATCTTGGCTTCGCGCATCTTTTCCCTGAGGGCATGGCGTGCGCGCGATAGCCGCGACATGACCGTCCCGATGGGAATGTCCAGCATGTCGGCCACCTCCTGATAGGTATACCCCTCGACGACAACCAATGTCAGAACGACCCGAAATTCAGCCGGAAGGCTCGCAAGAGACTGCATGAGCTTTCGGCTTTCGAGCGGATCTGCTGATGTCATGACGAGATCCTCGATCTCGCTGCCATCGGTTGTCACCGATGGGTGACGTATGCGAAATCGGTGCGCGTTGAGATGAAGATTAGTCATGATCCGGTAGGCCCATGCCTTGAAATTTGTGCCGCGCCACTGGCTGCGGCTGACGAGGGCCTTTTCGACACAGTCCTGCAGCAAATCCTCACTCTCCGTGTCCGATCGCGTCAGGCTGCGTGAATAGCGCCTGAGCTGCGGCAGGAGAGCGAGGATTCTTGCTTCAAAGGCAACCGGTGCGAGGTCTTCGGTCTCGCCTCCGGTCGCCCTTTCCGAGTTGGGAAGATCAGGGCTTGGCGACATCCCAGACACCGTTCACGCCATCACCGGTCGTGTCGCCCTGCTTGGTGTCCTTCACCCAGTAATAGAGCGGCATGCCGTCCTTGGCCCATTGTTTTGCCCCGTCCTTGCGGGTGACGAGCGAGTATGCACCATCAGGCTTGGCATCGGAAGCGGCCATGACCGGCGGCCAGTTCTGGGCGCATTTGTCGTAGCAGTTCGATGTGCCAGCCTTGTCGTTCTTGAAAGTGTAGACCGTCATGCCTTTTTCGCCGGCAAGCACGTTTCCCTTGTCGGTCTTGACCGTCGTAAACGGGCTGGCGGCGAGGGCTGCTGTCGCGAGCGCGGCGAATGCGGTAGTAGCGAGGATGAGCTTTTTCATCGGGCGTCTCCTGATTTGAGGTGGCTCTCTCCCGGCCACCGATGTCATGACACCGGCATGCGCGAATTTATTCCCGACGAGCCGATTTTTTTCATTTTCGACAGACAGGCGGCCGATAAGCGCAGCAGGCGCCGTTATCCTCGGCTTTGATTCATCTTTCGTTCTTTTCTGTTGCGCTTTCTCCGAGAATCCTGCCAAGTCCCGGCATGCAATTTGCTCCGCAACAGGATGAGGCCCTCAAGGCCGTTTCGCGCTGGCTGAAGGATGGGCGCAGTCAGGTTTTCCGGCTGTTCGGTTATGCCGGCACCGGCAAGACGACGCTTGCCAAACATTTCGCCGAACATGTGGATGGCGAGGTTCTTTTCGCCGCCTTTACCGGCAAGGCGGCGCAGGTGCTGCGCTCCAGAGGCGCCCGCAATGCCAAGACTATCCACTCGCTGATCTACCGCCCACGCGGCGAGGAGGCGGTCGAAGACGAAGAGACAGGCAAGACCTCGATCGCGCCGATGTTCGCCATCAATCGCCAGAGCCCCGTCGCCAAGGCAGCCCTCATAGTCATCGACGAATGCTCGATGGTCGACGAGGCGCTTGGCAAAGATTTGATGAGCTTTGGCACACCGATCCTGGTTCTCGGCGATCCCGGTCAGCTGCCGCCCGTTTCAGGCGGCGGTTTCTTCACCGAGCAGGAACCGGACTATCTCCTGACCGAAATCCATCGCCAGGCGCAGGACAACCCTATCATCCAGCTCGCCATGCAGGTGCGCGAGGGCAAGGAGATCATGTATGGGGATTACGGAAAGGCGCAGGTCATTTCACGCGACGAGGTGACTCAGGATCTTGTGCTCGGTGCCGACCAGGTTCTTGTCGGCACCAACCGCACCCGCAAGCGCTATAACCAGCGCCTGCGCGAGCTGAAGGGCTTTACGGCCGATTATCCGCAATCCGGCGACAAGCTGGTATGCCTGAGGAACGACCAGGTCAAGGGCCTGCTCAACGGTTCGCTCTGGCAGGTGATGAGCGCCTCACGAGAAACGGTGAAGCCGGGCATCAACCTGATGATCCGCCCGGAAGACGACGACATGGATCGCGGTGCCGCGAAGATCAAGCTTCTCAAGGCTGCCTTCGAGAGCGAGGAAGAAATTCCGTGGTCGATGCGCAAGCGTTACGACGAGTTCGATTACGGTTATGCGCTGACGTGCCACAAGGCGCAGGGTTCGCAATGGAACAATGTCGTGTTGTTCGACGAGAGCTTTGCGTTTCGCGATACGCGCGAGCGCTGGCTTTATACGGCGATCACCCGGGCCGCCGAGACGCTGACGATTGTAAGATAGAAGTCGGGGCTTGGCCCTAGCCTCCGCTGTTTCAATGGCCATGGAGGTCGTTGACAATGAACCGGGGACACGGCAAAAGCGTTGGTACCGCAATGCCGCGATATCGTTGAATCGGTTGGCGGCGTTCTCAGGCAGATAGGATGCCTTGGATCGCGGACGAATTTATGGGGTTGGTGAACTCATGGCTGCGAAGATCTATCGTCCTGCAAAAACTGCAATGCAGTCTGGCAAGGCCAAGACCCGTCTCTGGGTTCTGGAATTCGATCCTGAAACGCCACGCAGCATCGACCCGATCCTTGGTTATACGTCATCCGGCGACATGAAGCAGCAGCTCCGTCTCACTTTCGAGACTCAGGAACTGGCTGAAGCCTATGCGCAGCGCGAGGGCATCGAATACCGGGTCATCCACCCGAAAGACGCGAACCGGCAGGCGGTATCCTATACCGACAATTTCCGGTTCAATCGCCTGCAGCCCTGGACGCATTGATTATTGCGGCACTTAGCTGCCGCCTTAAAGGCCCCTTAGCTCAACTGGATAGAGCAGCTGCCTTCTAAGCAGCAGGTCGCAGGTTCGAGTCCTGCAGGGGTCGCCACTCTCTTCTTTCTCCATATCGCAGATACAAGCAGCTTGTTGTAACCCGGAGACGGGTAAAGAACTCCTGATGAAACCGATTTGTAGAGTTTGCTGACCGGCACCACCCTGCTTATCGGCTACGCACGGGATTGCCGAATAGGGGAACCGGATAGACGTAATCACCTTTGCTCGAAAAGCCTTGGCGATAGAGGCAGGCTCTCAGCGCAGCCTGATTAAGGAAATTTCCGGAGAAGGGGTGTCCGCGCGGTGGCGTTGAAGCTTCAAGCGTGCATTCGTCTCGTGCGCTCAAGAAGCGATTTTCGACATCCGATCCTTTGATAATTCCCAGGCTGCCATAGGTTATCGACGCTGCAGAGGCGCTTTCGGTTAGTGCCGGCGCCAAGGCAATCAGTAACGTTGACACAAATGTCAGCTTCATCGCTGTCTCCCTCAAATCGGCAGACAGCAACGACTCAAGGCCGATCTTGTTCCCGTTGGGGTGAAATTTTACCCACGCTTGTTCGCATATGCGAAAGGACTTTTGGAATTTCGCTGCGGCGCATTCTCAGCTATTATCCAGTTCATCGGTTCCGTTGCGTCACGCAGGGGAAGGTAATTTTGGTGCCGGGAGCAGGAGCTTCGCGTTTGGCGCCTTCAATACACTGAAATGGTTTTTGCGGGCCGCGCTGAGCGGCCCGGACCTTTGCATTGTCTTTGAGCCTTCGAGTGGGGATACATATGAACAGAAATATTCTCGCCCTGGCGGGTGCGGTTTTGCTTGCCGCCTCCATCTCAAGTTCAAGTTGGGCGGATGAACGTCCATTGATATGGCAGCCGATCAAGAACTCGGACACAAGTTACGCCGTGAAGCTGGGCCTTCGGCTGCCCGTGCGGCTCGAAACAGAGGCCGGATTCAATGTCGGTGTGGATTCGTCGAAGACTGGTGAGGTGGTGAATACACCTCTCAAGTTCTGGAGCAGGATAAAGACCGAGGATAGGAAGCGCCCCTCTTACCAGATGAGCCGTGATATCGGGATCAATATGGATGGCAATGCAGGCAGCGCTGCGATCAGCATGAACTATTATGAAAAGCAGATTGCTACGCCAACTTTCAATCTTGAGCGTCAATCCAGCTATGTGGTTCGCTATGACGGTGTGCAAAAAGACTGGGCGGGACTGGACGCGAGCCAATCGATCAAGTTGAGGCAGCGTGAGAGCGGAACCGCCTTCGTAGCCGTTGCCAATGGTTCGGCGAATTTTTCGGCAGTTGCTGCCAGTTTCGGGATCGAGCAACCTCTCGGCGAGAACATAACGCTGAGCGGCAGCGTGAACCGAAACTTCACCGATGCAACGACGGTATCGAGCGTTAACGCGAGTTATTCCTACAAATGGTGAGATGAAAAAGGGCGCTTCAGGCGCCCTTTTTCATCTCGATATTTAGCTGTCCTCAGTGCAGGATCTGGCTGAGGAAGAGTTTGGTGCGCTCGTGCTGCGGATTATCGAAGAACTCGGCCGGCGAGTTCTGCTCGACGATCTGGCCCTGGTCCATGAAGATGACGCGGTTTGCGACCTGGCGGGCAAAACCCATCTCATGGGTCACGCACAGCATGGTCATACCTTCTTCGGCAAGCGAGACCATGGTGTCGAGCACTTCCTTGACCATTTCCGGGTCGAGCGCCGAGGTCGGTTCGTCGAACAGCATGATCTTCGGCTTCATGCAGAGCGCGCGGGCGATCGCCACGCGCTGCTGCTGGCCGCCGGAGAGCTGGCCCGGATATTTGTTTGCCTGTTCCGGGATCTTGACGCGCTTCAGATAGTGCATCGCGATTTCTTCGGCTTCCTTCTTCGGCATCTTGCGGACCCAGATCGGTGCAAGCGTGCAGTTTTCCAGGATGGTCAGGTGCGGGAAGAGGTTGAAGTGCTGGAACACCATGCCGACTTCGCGGCGCACCTCGTCGATCTTCTTCAGATCGTTGGTAAGCTCGATATTGTCGACGAGGATATTGCCCGACTGATGTTCTTCCAGCCGGTTGATGCAACGGATCATCGTCGACTTGCCGGAGCCCGAAGGCCCGGCAATGACGATACGCTCGCCCTTCATCACCTTCAGATTGATGTCGCGCAGCACGTGGAAATCACCATACCACTTGTTCATGCCGATGATTTCGACTGCAACCTCGGTCGAGGAAACGGTCAGTTTTTTCGTTAGGGCTTCAGCCATTGTTTTCCCCTTTAACTCTTGTTGCGGCTAGTGCCTGTGGCTGGTGTCGAGGTGTCGCTCCATAAAGGCGGAGTATCGCGACATGCCGAAGCAGAAAAGCCAGAATATGAAACCGGCAAAAATGTAACCGGTGACCGGCGTGACCGGCGTCGACCAGTTGGCATCCGACTGGTTGAGCGTAACGATCCCCAGAAGGTCGAACATGCCGATAATCGAGACGAGTGACGTATCCTTGAACAGGCCGATGAAAGTGTTGACGATGCTTGGGATGACCAATTTGATTGCCTGCGGCAGAATGATCAGCCGCGTCTTTTGCCAATAGGTCAATCCCAGCGAGTCCGCCCCTTCAAACTGTCCCTTCGGAATCGCCTGCAAGCCGCCTCGAATGACTTCCGCCATATAGGCGGAGGCGAAGATCGAAACGCCGATGAGGGCGCGAAGCAGTTTGTCGAACGTCCATCCATCCGGCAGGAAAAGCGGCAGCATGACGCTTGCCATAAATAGAACCGTGACGAGTGGAATGCCGCGGATTATCTCGATAAAGACGACGCAGAGCGTCTTGATTACAGGCATTTGCGAACGCCGTCCGAGCGCCAGAATAATGCCAAGCGGCAGAGATACGGTGATCCCGAAGAAAGAGAGGATCAGCGTTACCATCAATCCGCCCCAGAGCTGGGTCTCGACATGCGGAAGGCCGAAGCCGCCAATCAGCAGGAAGAACGAGATGAACGGCAGGATGATGAAGAGCGCCAGCGCATTCCATCCCTTATGGGGGGCCTTCGGAATGAGCATCGGAATGAGCAGGATCACAAAAAGGACCGCGACGAGGATCGGCCGCCAGCGTTCATCAGCCGGGTACCGGCCGAACATGAACTGCTGGAATTTTGCTTCGACAAAAGCCCAGCATGCGCCGGATTGACCGTCTGGAAGAATGCCGCCCTGGATGACGGTCGCACAGGCCGTGCGGTCCGAACCGGTCCAGACGGCATCGATAAACAGCCAATTGATCATGCCTGGGATGACATAGACTAGCAGCGCAAGCGCCAGGATGGTCAGAACCGTATCCTTCGGCGTTGCGAACAACTTGGTTCTGAACCAGTGTGACGGGCCGCTGACACCGAGCGGCGCCGGTTGCTGCGCCAGCATGTTCTGGCGCACGAAAGTTGAAGAGGTCGTGGCCATGATTATCTCTCCACCAAGGCCATTTTGGCATTGAACCAGTTCATGAATATCGCCGTGGTGATCGAGATGGACAGATAGACGACAAGGAAAAGAGCAACGATCTCAACTGCCTGGCCGGTCTGGTTCAACATCGTTCCGCCGATTGCATAAATGTCTGCAAACCCGCACGCGACCGCCAAAGACGAGTTCTTGGTGAGGTTCAGATATTGGCTTGTCAGTGGTGGGATGATGATCCTGAGCGCCTGCGGGAGGACGATCAGTCGCGTAATAGCATTCGAGCGTAGCCCAAGCGCGTTTGCAGCTTCGGTCTGGCCCTTCGGCACAGCCTTGATGCCCGAGCGGACGATCTCGGCAATGAAGGAAGCCGTGTAGAAGGAGAGCGCCAGATAGAGCGAGATGAATTCCGGTCCCAGAACCGAACCACCTGTCAGGTTGAAGCGACCTGCAACGGGGAAGTCGAAGGTGATCGGTGCGCCGAGTGCCAGGAAAGTCAGGATCGGCAAGCCGATGATTAGCGCCAAACCCGTCCAAACGGTATGAAACGGCTTTCCGGTGAGCATTTGTCGCTTCTTTGCCCAACGCGCTACGAACACCGTAGCGATGATACCGATCAGAAACGCTACGGCGATTGCCCAGGCACCATCTCCGAATATCGGTTTTGGCACAAACAGGCCGCGATTGTTGAGATAGCTCTGGAAGGGCAGATTCAGAGATTCGCGCGCTTGCGGAAGTACGGCGATGACGCCCTTGTACCAGAACAGGATAACGAGCAGCGGCGGGATGTTGCGGAAAAACTCCACATAGACCTGCGCGAGCTTGGCAATGAGCCAGTTCTGCGAAAGGCGGGCGATGCCGACGATAAAGCCGATGATAGAAGCCGTAATGATGCCAAGAACGGCTACCTGCAAGGTGTTCAGAATGCCGACGAGCAGCGCGCGGCCATAGGTGGAGTCACTTGTATAGGCGATCAGCGACTGGCCGATGTCGAAACCGGCGCGGCCCTGAAGAAATCCGAAACCGGAGGCAATGTTTGCCTTCTGTAGATTGTGGATCGTGTTTTGGGTGACGGTCCACACGAAGAGGACGAGAAGCGCCAATGTCAGGACCTGATAGAATATCCCGCGCACTTTCGGGTCGTTTATCAGGGACGAGGCCCGCTTTTTGGTGTCAGACGTTTCGGAATTGAGGGCCATGCCGGCCATAAACGAATCCCCTTAGTTTATTTATCTCCTTTTTGGAGACTTTTTGCCCTTGCGGGAATTTTAGATGCATGGAGGCGGATTTCTCCACCTCCATGCCCATGTCCATGTCGGTCCGATTAACGGATCGGCGGGGCGTATTGCAGACCGCCCTTGGTCCACAGAGCGTTCAGGCCACGCTCGATCTTGAGCGGAGTGTTCGGGCCGACGGTGCGGTCGAAGACTTCTCCATAATTGCCGACCAGCTTGACAATGTTGTAAGCCCAATCGTTCGTAAGGCCGAGATCGGTACCGATCTTGGAGCCTTCTTCGCTGCCGAGCATGCGCTTCACGTCCGGTCCGCCGCTGGTCTTCAGCTCATCGACATTCTTCGATGTGATGCCGAGTTCTTCGGCGTTGACCATGGCGTAGTGAACCCACGACACGATGTCGAACCACTTGTCGTCACCCTGGCGAACGGCCGGGCCAAGCGGCTCCTTGGAGATGACTTCCGGCAGAACCATGTTCTCGTCCGGGTTCTTCATCTTCAGGCGGATTGCATAGAGGCCGGACTGGTCGGTCGTGTAGACGTCGCAACGACCGGAGTCATAAGCAGTCGTAGCGTCGGCTTCCTTTTCGAAGACGACCGGATTGTACTGAAGGTTGTTGGACTTGAAGTAGTCGGCGAGGTTGAGCTCGGTGGTCGTGCCGGTCTGGACGCAGACAGCAGCGCCGGAAAGCTCAAGTGCCGACTTCACGTTGAGGCTCTTCTTCACGATGAAGCCCTGGCCGTCGTAGTAGTTGACGGTACGGAAGTTGAAGCCGAGCGATGTGTCGCGGCTGATCGTCCAGGTGGTGTTGCGCGTAAGGACGTCGACTTCGCCGGACTGCAGCGCCGGGAAACGGTCCTTGCTCGACAGGGCAACGAACTTAGCCTTCGTCGGGTCGCCGAAAACGGCGGCAGCGATACCGCGGCAGTAATCGACGTCGATACCGGTCCACTCGCCCTTGTCGTCTGGATTCGAGAAACCCGGAATGCCAGCGCTGACGCCGCAGGTGACGACACCCTTTGCCTTAACGTCATCAAGCGTGGCTGCCGATGCTGCCGAGGCCAAGCCCAGGGCTGCAGCGCCAATCGCGGCTGACAGAATTGTCTTTTTCATTTTCCCAACCTTTGTTTGTGTTTTATTTTCTGACGTCACCGGGCCGCTCCCCTTGATCGTTGTTCGAATACGGCCGGTTGCTCGCCAACCCTCCAGCGGCGAGCCAGCCTATCTCATTCGCAAATGCTGTGGGGGTCAAGTCTCACCAGCAGGAATTGCGTTTGAAATAAGGTAAAATTTAGTTTTTTGCTCAGTGATTGAGCAATTGCCGATGACTTATGCAGTATGTGCTGAATTCAGTGCCTTTATGTTTTGCATCTGATCTATGCTCAACTTTACGACGTATCGACCGGGCTTGACCTCCAGGCTTCGCAGCGCGACAAGAAAGGTTTCCCGCCTAGAGAGTTTTCCCACCAGATGACCAGAAAATCTTCCATGCTCGGCGCTGCCGGCGCTAATACGCGACTTGCGCATATCGGAAATGATCCGCGCTCCTACCACGGCTTCGTCAATCCCCCGGTCGTTCATGCCTCGACCGTGCTGTTTCCTGATTCTGCGACGATGGAGAGCCGAGGCCAGCCTTACTCTTACGGTACCCGTGCAACACCGACCACAGACGCATTGTGTGCTGCTTTTGACGAATTGGAAGGTTCAGCAGGCACGATTCTGGTCCCGTCAGGGCTGGCAGCTATCTCGGTGCCGTTTCTGGCCTACCTGTCGGCGGGCGACCATGCTTTGATCGTCGATTCGGTTTACACGCCCTGCCGAAATTTCTGCAATACGATGCTCACGCGCCTTGGCGTGGAAATCGAGTATTACGACCCGGAAATCGGTGCCGGTATCGATGCTCTGATCAAACCAAATACGAAGCTGGTGCACACCGAGGCGCCGGGTTCCAACACATTCGAGATGCAGGATATTCGTGCGATTGCCGATGCCGCACACAAGCATGGTTGCGTCGTGACGATGGACAATACCTGGGCGACGCCGCTTTATTTCCGACCGCTCGATTTCGGTGTGGACGTGTCAATCCATGCAACGACGAAATACCCTTCGGGCCATTCCGACATCGTGATGGGGTCGGTGTCCGCCAATGCCAAGTGGTGGCCGCAGCTGGAGGAAGCCCGCATCCTCATGGGTATCTGCGGTGCGCCGGATGATTCCTACATGATCCTGCGTGGTCTGCGGACCATGGGTGTTCGTCTGGAGCATCATCAGAAAAGCGCGCTTGCTCTCGCGCAGTGGCTGGAAGGGCGCGACGATGTGGCGCGTGTGCTGCATCCGGCATTGCCGAGTTTCCCAGGACACGAGATCTGGAAGCGTGATTTCAAGGGTTCCAGCGGCATTTTCTCCTTCGTGCTCAAGGCTGACGCAGACAACGCCAAGGCAAAAGCGCATGCGTTCCTCGATGCATTGAGCTATTTCGGTCTCGGTTATTCCTGGGGTGGGTTCGAAAGCCTGGCGCTACAGGTTAATCTGTCTGACCGCACGATCCGCAAACAGCCCGAAGAAGGCCCGGTCATCCGCCTGCAGATCGGCCTGGAAGATGTTGCCGACCTCCAGAAGGATCTCGAGCAGGGCTTCCTCGCAGCCGCTGCCGTCTGATCAACTGACGCGGTATCCGTAAAGCCAATCCAGATCCGCCGCGAGAGATTGCGGCGGACGTAGCGACAGGACGATATCGCGACCGATACGGAATGGACCGCGAGCATGATACGCGAAGCGGTTGAACGACCCGCGAGCCTTCACCCTTGTCGCACGGCTCACTCTCTGGCTTTCGAAACTGGCGAGAGCCGCGGGCAGGGAACTTGACTTCTTCACTTCGTTGGCGAGCACGAACCCGTCCTCGATTGCCATGGCAGCGCCCTGTGCAGAGAATGGCATCATCGCGTGTGCGGCATCTCCGATCAGCACCACGTCGCGGCCATTGTGCCAGCGACCCGACGTCACTTCGTGAAGCGGCCAGAATGTCGGTCGGGGCAAGCGGCTCAACAGCGCGGTGATTTCCGCATTCCAGCCACCAAACTGCCTGACCAGCATCGCTTTCTGGCCTTCGTTCGCCTGCGCTTCCCATGTGGCACCGGGGCTTATGCCTGATGCGATGGCAACGATGTTGAACTCGCTCATTTCTCTCAAAGGATAAGCAACGAGATGTGTCGACGGCCCCATGAACGCGGTAACGCAATCGCGCGCAAGCCAGTCGGGTGCTTCGTCGAGCGGAATGGTAAAGCGCCAAGCGATATTCCGGGAGAAATCGGGCTGGGGAGCATCCTCCACCGACGCGCGTGCATTGGACCACACTCCGTCGGCACCGATCACGAGCGGGTAGGAGTTTCCGGTGAGTTCCCGAACGGCTTTTGGCAAGCCGCCTCTTATGGGTGTGCCAAGCCGGATCGAGCAGAGCGGATCTCGCTCCACCGCTGAAAGCAATGCTGCCTGCAGCGTCGCACGGTGAAGTACGCCGTAGGGTGCTTTCCAGCGATCCCTGGCAAAATCACCTGCCGGAACGGATGCCAGCTTCTTGAGGGATGTGCCGGAGACAAGGGCGATTTCGCGCGGCTCGGTCCAGATTTTTTCGAGTCCGGCCAGCACGCCCAGTTCGCCAAGGATTGCTGATGCGTTCGGCGACATCTGCAGGCCCGCGCCGACTTCCACAAGGTCGCCGGCTTCTTCAAAAATGTCACAAGCCATGCCCAAGCGGGAAAAGCTAAGCGCTGCAGCCAGGCCGGCCATGCCAGCCCCCACAATCGCAATCCTATCGAGATGCATCGGCTTGCTGCCTGAAAGTTTATTACGCTGCCTTGACGTGGAAGACGCAACCCGGAGGATCGGTCTGTTCGGCTTTCAGGCCCGGATTATAGCGATAGAGAGTGGAGCAATAGGAACAGACTTTTTCGCTGTCGTCGCCGAGATCGATGAAGATGTGCGGATGGTCGAAAGGCACGGAAGCACCGGTGCACATGAATTCCTTCACGCCGATCTGGATAACCGGATATCCGCCATCGTTTTGAAAGTGAGGAATGCTGTGGCCAGCCATGGTCGTCTCCCTGCCATTTGATTTCGCCGGACATTATCCGCCTGCGCGCCGCTTGTGTAGGGGGGAAACGTCCGCATTTTTTTCTCAAGCTGGTTCATTGGCGATCTTCGATCCACTATAGGTCGCGTCAAACAAGGGATAATCCGATGAATTTGAATGCGCCCGCCTTCTCGTCCTTCATTCACGACGGCATCAATCTTCGTTATTTCGACGAGGGTGATCCGTCCGGCGAGCCGGTGCTTCTCATTCACGGCTTTGCTTCGAGCGCGCTGGTCAACTGGGTGCATCCCGGCTGGCTGAAAACGCTTGGTGACGCCGGCTACAGGGTTATTGCCATCGATAACCGCGGCCATGGCGGAAGCGACAAGCCGCTCGACGCGGAAGCCTATCGCCCATGGGTCATGGCCGATGATGCCGTGGCGCTGCTCGACCATTTGCGCATTCCGGACGCTCATCTGTTCGGATATTCGATGGGAGCAAGGATTTCCGTCTTTGCGGCGCTTGCTCATCCGGAACGGGTCCGTTCGCTGGTTCTAGGTGGTCTCGGCATCGGCATGACCGATGGCGTGGGTGACTGGGACCCGATTGCGGACGCCTTGCTTGCGCCGGATGTCGATGCGATCACGCACGAGCGTGGCAAGATGTTCCGCGCCTTTGCGGACCAGACGAAGAGCGACAAGCTGGCTCTTGCCGCCTGTATCCGTGGCTCGCGCGATCTGGTGGCGCGTTCCGATATGGGGCGGATCGAGGCCCCGACGCTGATCGGTGTCGGAACAAAGGATGATATCGCCGGATCTGCCCAGGAACTGGCCGACCTCATGCCGGATGCACGGGCGCTCGATATCCCGAACCGCGATCACATGCTTGCGGTCGGAGACAGGGTGTTCAAGAAGGCGGTTCTCGAATTTTATGCGGCACTGTCAGGTCGGTAACAGGTTCTCTGATCGTAATGATCAACGGAATGCGATTTTACCTGCGTTGGCGTTCCGGTAATCCTGTTCTATATAATGGTCTTCCAAAGCCTGCAGGCGACTATGGAGTGGGTCATGCCCTCAAGAGTGGACATTCGCATCAAAGAACCCGTCGCGACGGTCGATCCGATATGGGATACGTTGCAGCAGGAAGCGCGGCTTGCCATCGAGCAGGATCCGCTTCTTGCCGCGTTTCTCTATTCCACCGTGCTGAACCATCGTTCCCTGGAAGAATGTGTCGTTCACCGGATCTGCGAGCGTCTCGATCATCCGGATCTGCAGGCGGTTCTGCTTCGCCAGACTTTCATGGAAATGCTGGATGCCTGGCCGGAATGGGGTTCCATCCTGCGCGTCGATATCCAGGCATTTTACGATCGCGATCCGGCATGCCTGCGCTTCCTGGAGCCTGTGCTCTATTTCAAGGGGTTCCATGCGATCCAGACGCATCGCCTGGCCCATTGGCTTTATGCACGTGGGCGTCGTGATTTCGCGCTCTATCTGCAGAGCCGTTCGTCCAGCGTCTTCCAGACGGACATCAACCCGGCGGCGCGGATCGGCAAGGGTATTTTCCTTGATCATGCCACGGGCCTCGTCGTCGGCGAGACTGCAGTCATCGGTGACAATGTCTCGATCCTGCATGGTGTGACGCTTGGGGGAACAGGCAAGGAAGGTGCCGATCGCCATCCGAAGATCGGCAATGGCGTGCTGATCGGCGCCGGTGCGAAGATCCTCGGCAACATTGAGATCGGATCGTGCTCGCGTGTCGCGGCCGGTTCGGTGGTGCTGAAACCCGTTCCGTCTAAGTCGACCGTTGCCGGGGTGCCGGCGAAAGTGGTCGGGGAGGCGGGCTGTTCGGAGCCGGCGCGCGTCATGGATCAGCTGCTGATGTCGGAAGACTGAGTGCTGCCGGCTATAGAAACGCCGGTGGATAATCGTCGAAGCCGGCAGGCCCAAGGCTTGTCGGCTTTACTTTTGCCGCGGTCGCATGCAACAAGCGCGGCAACGTGAATAGAAAACGGAGATTGTCGTGAAGCCCGACGAAATCAAGAAAATCGACGCTTACTTCAAGCGCCTTTTGAATCCGCAGATCGTTGTCAAGGCACGGCCGCGCAAGGACGATTCGGCAGAGGTCTATCTGGGTGAAGAGTTTCTCGGTGTCGTCTATGTTGATGACGAGGACGACGAGCGCTCCTACAATTTCTCGATGGCCATCCTCGACGTCGATCTCGACTGAGCATTGGTGCCAACACATTCCAGCGGGCCGCTTGGGCCCGCTTTTTGATTCCGCCTTCGGTCGCGCCGTTATCGTTCGTTCGCCTCTTGTAACGCGGCGAATGCAATCCCATTAATAGGGAGCGACCTTATCCGGTCGTCCCTGTGAGATTAACCCCACACCGCGATTTAATGTCTTCGTCGCTGACAATCGTCAGGTGCGGACGCTTGGCGTTTGCATCCGATGGGCTGATGGGTGTTAATTTTTGCAGGTTGAACGGCTCTCTGGCGGAATAGTGATTGCGCCGCCGCAAAGGGGGCTTAAAATCTGTGTCCAATGGACTAAGTTAGTAAGACTGGAGTCCGGCAGACCGCAATGTTCAAATGGTTGTCGGCACCTGGGGATGATGAATGATGATCGCACTGCCGATCTCGATGGAAAAAGAAAAAGATGGTGACGGGGATAACGCTAACCGCGGGACCTCGGTCATCACGCGTACCAAGCCCAAGACGAAACGTCCGAATCTGTATCGCGTACTCCTCTTGAATGACGACTACACCCCGATGGATTTCGTCATCCACATATTGGAGCGGTTCTTTCAGAAGGACAGGGAGGCTGCCACGCTTATCATGCTCCACGTTCATAACCATGGAGTGGGTGAATGCGGCATTTATACCTACGAAGTAGCGGAAACGAAGGTGAGCCAGGTAATGGATTTTGCCAGACAGCATCAGCATCCGCTACAATGTGTCATGGAAAAGAAGTGAGGAACCCGACGTGCCCACATTTTCGCCTAGTCTTGAAAAGGCGCTGCATCAGGCACTGACCTTCGCCAACGAGCGGCATCACGAATATGCCACGCTCGAACATCTGCTTCTCGCGTTGATTGATGACGCGGACGCGGCGGCGGTCATGGGCGCTTGTAACGTCAACCTTGAAAACCTGCGCAAGACCGTTTCCGATTATGTCGATAACGAACTTGCCAACCTCGTGACCGGCTATGACGAAGACTCGAAGCCTACCTCCGGCTTCCAGCGTGTCATCCAGCGAGCCGTCATCCATGTCCAGTCTTCCGGTCGTGAAGAAGTAACTGGTGCCAATGTGCTCGTGGCGATTTTCGCCGAGCGCGAAAGTCATGCTGCATTCTTCCTGCAGGAGCAGGAAATGACCCGTTACGATGCGGTCAATTATATCTCTCACGGTATCGGCAAGCGCCCGGGTTCCTCCCAGTCCCGTACGCCGCGCGGTTCCGAAGAGCCTGATTCCGAGGCAAAGCCATCGCGTGGAGGCGGCGAACCGGAAGAGGGTGCAGCCAAGAAACCTCAGGATGCGCTTAAGGCATACTGCGTCAATCTGAACGAGAAGGCCAAGGATGGGCGCATCGATCCGTTGATCGGTCGCCATTCGGAAGTCAACCGGACGATCCAGGTCCTGTGCCGTCGCTCCAAGAACAACCCGCTCTATGTGGGTGATCCGGGTGTGGGCAAGACCGCGATCGCTGAAGGTCTCGCCAAGCGCATCGTAGAAGGCAAGGTGCCTGAAGCGCTCGCCGATGCGACGATCTTCTCGCTCGACATGGGCACGCTGCTCGCCGGCACCCGTTATCGCGGCGACTTCGAAGAGCGTCTGAAGCAGGTCGTCAAGGAACTGGAGGATTTTCCGGGTGCGGTCCTGTTCATCGACGAAATCCACACCGTTATCGGTGCGGGTGCAACGTCGGGCGGCGCGATGGATGCGTCCAACCTGTTGAAGCCGGCTTTGTCCTCCGGGCAGATCCGCTGCATCGGTTCGACCACCTACAAGGAATATCGCCAGTTCTTCGAAAAGGATCGGGCTCTGGTCCGCCGCTTCCAGAAAATCGACGTCAATGAGCCGTCCATCCCGGATGCGATCGAGATCATGAAGGGTCTGAAGCCATATTTCGAGGACTACCACAAGCTTCGCTACACCAACGAGGCGATCAAGTCGGCCGTCGAACTGTCGGCCCGCTACATTTCCGACCGCAAGCTGCCGGACAAGGCGATCGACGTGATCGACGAGACCGGTGCGGCGCAGATGCTGCTGCCGGCCTCCAAGCGCCGCAAGCTGATCACCGAGAAGGAGATCGAGGCCACCATCGCGACGATGGCGCGGATACCGCCTAAAACCGTTTCCAAGGATGACGAGGCTGTTCTCGCCAACCTGGAAAAGGAACTGCGGTCCGTCGTCTACGGTCAGGATGCCGCGATCGAAGCACTTTCGACCGCGATCAAGCTGGCGCGTGCCGGCCTGCGCGAGCCGAACAAGCCGATCGGTTCCTACGTCTTCTCCGGCCCGACAGGCGTTGGTAAGACGGAAGTGGCCAAACAGCTTGCAGCCTCGCTCGGCGTCGAGCTGCTGCGGTTCGACATGTCGGAATATATGGAACGCCATACGGTCTCCAGACTGCTTGGCGCACCTCCCGGCTATGTCGGGTTCGATCAGGGCGGTCTTCTGACCGATCAGGTCGATCAGCATCCGCACAGTGTGCTGCTGCTCGACGAAATCGAGAAGGCGCATCCGGATATCTACAATATCCTGCTGCAGGTCATGGATCACGGTTCGCTGACCGACCACAACGGCAAGAAGATCGACTTCCGCAATGTCATCCTGATCATGACGACCAATGCGGGCGCTTCGGAAATGGCCAAGGCCGCCTTCGGCTTCGGTTCTTCCAAGCGCACCGGCGAAGACGAAGAGGCATTGAACCGCCTGTTCACGCCGGAATTCCGCAACCGTCTCGACGCGACGATCCCGTTTGCGCCGCTGCCGACGGCCGTCATCCATCAGGTCGTGCAGAAGTTCGTCATGCAGCTGGAAACCCAGCTGTCCGAACGCAACGTCACGTTTGACCTGCATGAGGATGCGATCGCCTGGCTGGCCGACAAGGGTTACGACGAGAAGATGGGCGCTCGCCCGCTTTCCCGCGTGATCCAGGAATACATCAAGAAGCCGCTCGCCAACGAGATCCTGTTTGGTGCGCTGCGCAAGGGTGGTGTAGTCCGCGTCACGGTCGGCAAAGACGACAACGGCAAGGACAAGCTGGTGCTCGATTCCATTCCGGAAGCCGTGCCGGTAAAGCCCAAGCCGGAAGCCGAAGTGGAAGAGGCTGCTGAAGAGGCAAAGGCCAAGGTTGTAAAGCCCAAGGCCGCCAAGAAATCCTCGTCCAAGGGCAAGGATGGCGGCAAGGGCGCGGCAGCGAAGGCCAAGGCGGAGGACGACGGCGACGTGATCGCCGAAGACGCGCCTAAGCCGCGCAAGAGCAGCACCGTTCCGCGTGTGCCGAAGAGCAAGTAATCGCTCTCATATCGATTGAATGAAAGATGCCGGGCTTGTCCCGGCATCTTTGTATTTGTAGGCATATTTGATCAACAGCAAATGGAATGCCTATGTCTGCAGAGCAGCGCAATGAGCCCGGTAACTTGAAATGGTTCCTGACGGGCATGCGCGGCGTCATCTCGCTTCCCGCCATCATTCTGATGACATCCTATGTCGGGTTTGCCGCATTCGCGCTGCAGGCGGGGCTGACACGCTCTGAAGCCGTGATCATGACTCTCGGGGTCTGGGCCTTGCCGTCGCAGATGATCCTTGTCGGCTCGATGATCGGCGGTGCCAATATCGTTGCGTCGTTTCTTGCCGTCACCCTGTCCGCCATCCGGATGATGCCGATGGTGGCGTCGATCGTGCCGGAGATGCGGACGCAAAAGACGCCAGTATGGCTGCTTCTGTTCCTGTCGCATTTCATTGCGATCACGTCCTGGGTGTTCGCCTCGACGCATCTGCGCGATGTGCCGCGCCAGAACCGGGTCGCCTTCTTCGCCGGTTTCGGCCTAACGCTTACCTGCGGCAATGCTGCGATCGTCGGCATCAGCTATGGCATCGTTTCGCAATTTCCGCCGGTCGTTGCTGGCGCGCTTTTTATGCTGACGCCGGTCTATTTCATCTCGTCGATCTGGGCGAGTTCCAGGCAGTTCGTTGTGAAGCTCGCCTTTATCATCGGCATCGCCGCAGGACCGCTGCTGGCGCTTGTTGTTCCGCAATTCGATGTGCTGATTGCCGGCCTTGGCGGCGGAACCGTTGCCTACCTGATCGATCGATACCGGCGACAGCGTCGGCGTGCCGTTGAGGAGGCCGCGTGATGCTTGAGGAATACTGGACCTATATCCTGATCATCGTTGCCGGCTTTATCGCAACGGACTTCTGGCGCTGGCTCGGCGTTCTGGCCGGCAACAGGCTGAATGAGGAATCCGAGGCGCTGAACTGGGTGAGGGCGGTTGCGACAGCGCTCGTGATGGCCGTCACCGCCAAGCTGATCGTTTTTCCAACAGGCGTATTGGCCGATTCTCCGCTCTGGCTTCGGCTTTCTGCCGCGGGTATCGGCTTTTGCATTTTTCTGCTGACGGGCAAGAAGGTGGCGATCGGCGTCATCGCACCGATCGCCATCCTTGTCGCAGGCCTGTTTCTGCTCAAAGCCTGATCAGGCGCCGAGTGCATCAACGACCTTTTTTGCGTTGGCAGCCAGAACGCCATGGTCTTCCATCTGGCCGCTATGCGGCTTCAGGCCGGCGCCTTCATAGCGCGGGATGATGTGGAAATGCAGGTGATAGACGGTCTGGCCGGCAGCCGGTTCGTTGAACTGCGTGACCGTGATGCCATCAGCGTCAAAGGCTTCCTTGGCCGCATTGGCAAGCTTCTGCACGATCGGGATCACCTTGGACAGGGTCGCCGGGTCGGCGTCTAGAATGTTGCGCGAGGGCACCTTCGGTATCACCAGTAGGTGACCTGGCGATTGCGGCATGACATCCATGAACGCCAGCGTATCGGCATCCTCGTAAACGCGATGGCAAGGGATCTCGCCGCGCAGGATCTTTGCGAAGATGTTGTTGTCGTCGTAGCTCATGGAAGCTTCTCCTATTCTCTTAAAAGTCAGTCGTCCTGCTGCCGCTCGCCTTTTCGGAAAGGGCTGTGCTCGGACAGGTATTCGTTCATGCCGTCCACCTCCTGCCGCTCGCGCTCCAGATAATCGGAAATCGCGCGGCGCAGGCCCGGATGGGCGATGTAATGCATGGAATGGGTGGTGACTGGAAGATAACCGCGGGCAAGCTTGTGTTCGCCCTGGGCACCGGCTTCGACGCGCTTCAGCCCCTTGGCAAGGGCGAAGTCTATGGCCTGATGATAACAGACTTCGAAATGAAGGAAGGGATGATCCTCGATGCAGCCCCAATGCCGGCCATAGAGCGCATCACCACCGATGAAGTTGATCGCGCCGGCGACATAACGACCATCGCGTTTTGCCAGGACCAGCAGGATATCGTCGGCCATGCGAGTGCCGATCATAGAATAGAAGCTGCGGGTCAGGTACGGTCGGCCCCATTTGCGGCCGCCGGTGTCCATGTAGAAGGCGAAGAACTGGTCCCAGATATCCTCGGTCAGATCGGCGCCGGTCAGCCAGTCGATCGAAATCCCATTCTCCAGTGCGGCGCGACGTTCCTTCTTCAGCGCCTTGCGTTTGCGTGACGCCAGCGTTTCGAGGAATGTGTCGTGATCGGCATAACCTTCGTTGATGAAATGGAATTGCTGATCGGTCCGGTGGAGGTAATCGGCCTCCTCGAATGTCTCGACTTCGTTCTCAGGTACGAAGGTTACATGCGCCGAGGATATCCCGAGTTGCCTTGTCACCTCCTGGAGGCCTGCCGCAAGTGTGATCTGCATCGTCTCGCGATCATAACTGGAAGCGACCAGCAGGCGAGGGCCGGTAGCCGGCGTGAAGGGGATGGCGCATTGCAGTTTCGGATAATAGCGCCCGCCCGCTCGCTCGAAGGCGTCCGCCCAGCCGTGGTCGAAGACGTATTCGCCCTGGCTATGGCTTTTCAGATAGGCGGGGATTGCGCCGATCAGCGTGCCTTCTTCGGTTTCGAGAAGAATGTGATGCCCATGCCAGCCGGTCTTGGCCGTGGCAGAGCCTGATTGTTCCAGCGACGAAAGGAAGGCATGCGAGAGAAACGGATTGTAGGGGACCGCTGCTGAAGAGCTTTCCCGTGAAGCACCCGCAAGCCGCGACCAGCTTTCAGGGCTGATCGCGGCAAAGGATTGTTCGATGCGGATTGAAAGATTACCGGCCATGTACCTAAATTATGCAGTGGGCGACGTGCGCGGGTCAAACCCTTCGAACGTCATCTGATCTGCATATTTATAGGTAGCCTCGCGCGCGTTTTCATCCCTGACAGTCCAGGTAATCAACGCAATGCCGGTCTGTCTCTGGGCGGTGATAAAGCTGTTCGGCAGGTCGGACCAGTGATAGGAGATGAAATCCAGCCCAAGCTGGGCCATTTCATCATGCTTGAAGAACTCTTCCGGCTGGCTGCCTTCAGCGGTCAGGCCGATCGGATAAGATCCATCGGCCTTCTTCAGATCGCGGATCAGGTGATGGTCGAAGCTCATCAGCGCGACCTTGCCCTGATAACCTTCCAGCTCTTCGAGAACGATATCGACGAAGCCGTCATCTTCTTCGGCGGTGCGGCCTTTCAATTCGATCACCAGCGGTACGCGACCATCAACCAGTTTGAGCATCTGCTTCAAGGTCGGGATCCTGTCGGCCGTTCCGCCGATGGAAAGCAGGCCGAGTTCAGAGGCGGTGCGCTCCCGCACGTCGCCCTTGATGCCGCAGACGCGCTCGAGCTTGTCGTCGTGGAACACCATCGGGATGCTGTCTGCAGAGAGCTGCAGGTCGCATTCGATTGCAAAGCCGGCATCCGCAGCGCGGGCGAAGGCCGAGAGGGAGTTCTCCCATACGGCCTTGTTCATGTCGTGATAGCCGCGATGCGCGACGGGCAGATCCTTGATCCAGCATGCAGATGTCATGCTTCGATCTCGATAACGGCTTCGATTTCAACGGCGGCATTGAGCGGCAATGCTGCCATGCCAACGGCAGCGCGAGCATGCTTGCCAGCTTCGCCCAGGACGTTTGCAATCAGGTTCGATGCGCCGTTGGTGACGATATGCTGCTCGGTGAAGCCGGGAGCGGAGGCGACAAAGCTCGACAGCTTGACGACGCGCTTGATCTTGCCGAGATCGCCACCTAGTGCTGCCTTTGCCTGCGACAGGATGTTGATGGCGCAAAGTTCGGCTGCGCGGCTCGCCGTTGTCACATCAACGTCACTGCCGACCAGGCCTTTGATCTCAAGCTTGCCATTTTCGGTCGGCAACTGTCCGGAGATATAAAGCATGTTGCCGCTGATGACATAGGACACGTAGTTGGCTGCGGGCGCCGCTGCCACGGGGAGAGTAATTCCAAGTTCCTTCAGGCGGCTTTCGATGGCATCGGACATTTCGGTCTCCGGTTTGTTGTCAAGCGTACAAAAATCCTTCATCAAGGTCATAACCTTGGCTGATGGCGTTCTTATAACACCCGCGCCCGAGTCCAACAGGAGAATATGAATGCTGCGCACGAGCCTCGCGCTGTTCCTCGTCACCAGTGCCGGTGTCGCCTCCGCTGCGCCGATCAGCGCCGACAGTGCTGCGCGCCTGCTTATTCCTCACAGGGCGGTCTATGACCTAAAGCTCAAGGATGCGTCCGAGCGCTCCGGTATCGAGGGCATGTTCGGCCGTATGGTCTATGAATTCAACGGCTCTGCCTGCACCGGGTTCACGACCAATTTCCGCCTCGTCACCAAGATCAGCACGGGCGAGGAGACGCGTGTCAGCGACCAGCAGACCAAGACGTTCGAAGATCTTTCCGCGAAGCAGTTTCATTTCGAGACCAAGTCCTTCACCGATGAGCAACTCGACAAGAGCGTGACCGGCGATGCGAGCGAAGGCGAGAGCGGGGTGAAGGTCGAGCTGCAGGGGGCAAATGGCAGAGAAGTGGATCTGCCGGCAAGCGCGTTCCCGACCAGTCATATGCTCGACATCATTCAGCAGGCCAAGGACAACAAACGTATCTTTGAGACGCGTGTCTTCGATGGCTCAGAAAACGGCGATCAGGCACTTCTGACCTCAACCGTGATCGGCAAGGCGGAGACACCGGAAAAAGGCGATACCGAAGCCGGTGCCGCCGGCGAGTTTGCCAACACACCCTACTGGCCGGTGACAATCGCCTATTTCAACGATGGTGCCGCCGGCGATCCGATGCCCGTCTACAATATGTCTTTCAAGCTCTACGAGAATGGCATAACCCGTGATCTGACCATGGATTACGGTGATTTTTCGCTGGAAGGCAGCCTCGTGAAGCTGGAGTTGCTGAAGACACAGCAGGATCCGTGCCCTGCGGTGCCGCGTTAGTAACGATCCTGCCATTTGATTTGGAACACGCGGTCGCAGTGCCGAATCTAGGCGTCACAATACTCGACACATTGTTAGTTTCGTGTCTGTAGTTGCGCCGCAATAAGGAGTGATTCATGGCATTGATCGGATTTAAAAACACCCACAATCAGGAAGTCTACATCAACCCGGCGCAGATCCTTTATGTGATGCCCTTCGAAGAAGGTGTGACGATCGTTACGTTTGCTGCGGTCAATGGCGCCGGGCAGCCGCATACGATCTATATCCGCGGGAGTGTCGAGCAGGTCCGCCAAAGGCTCGGGGCCAAGGCCTGACCGGTTTCGCTTGTGTCGAGCGGTGAAAGCTGCACCACAGCGCTTGCAATTTTCCCCAATCGCCTGTATGGGCACCGATATTCCACACGTGAGGCATGGGATCATCCGGGAGAAATCCGGATTTTTCCGCCCGGTGGCATTCTCGAAGAGGGTGCTGTTTGCCTTGCGGAGGTTCAACCGGAAAAGGATAACTAGGCATGGCATTGCCCGATTTCTCTATGCGTCAGCTCCTCGAAGCAGGCGTCCACTTCGGCCACCAGACGCACCGCTGGAACCCGAAGATGAAGCCGTACATCTTCGGCGACCGTAACAACATCCACATCATCGACCTGGCCCAGACCGTTCCGATGCTGTCGCGCGCCCTGCAGGTCGTGTCCGACACCGTTGCCCGTGGCGGCCGTGTTCTGTTCGTTGGCACCAAGCGTCAGGCTTCCGAGCTTGTTGCTGATTCCGCCAAGCGTTCGGCTCAGTACTACGTCAACTCCCGCTGGCTCGGCGGCATGATGACCAACTGGAAGACCATTTCGAACTCGATCGCCCGTCTGCGCAAGCTCGATGAGATCCTGAACTCGGAACAGTCCGGCTATTCCAAGAAGGAGCGTCTGAACCTTGAGCGCGAACGCGAGAAGCTGGAAAAGGCTCTCGGCGGTATCCGCGACATGGGCGGCGTTCCGGACCTGATGTTCATCATCGACACCAACAAGGAAAAGATCGCGATCGACGAAGCCAAGCGCCTCGGCATTCCGGTCGTTGCCATCATCGACTCGAACTGCGATCCGGACCTGATCGACTTCCCGATCCCGGGTAACGACGACGCTTCGCGCGCCATCGCTCTCTACTGCGACCTGATCGCTCGCGCTGCCATCGACGGCATCGCTCGCCAGCAGGGCGCTTCCGGCCGTGACCTCGGCGCGTCCGCCGAAGCTCCGGTCGAGCCGGCTCTCGAAGGCGAAGCTGAAGCCTAAGGCCAAGGTTGGAACGGTTATCCGTTCCTGCTTTTTCAATTCGACCGAGGCCAGAGAGACGATCCCTGGCCTCGGTTTGTTTAAAAGTCCTGTTCGCCTGCGATCCATCGGATTGTGGTTGAAGGGCAGGCCGGCGGTGTCTTCATCACCCTGTCACACTTCCGGGTACATTCGTTCCCAAAACCTTGAGTTCGCCGAGTTTTTCGGCGTTACGCAATTTAAACCGACAAGAGGCTTACAATGGCTGAGATCACCGCTGCACTGGTGAAGGAACTGCGCGAAAAGTCCGGCGCAGGCATGATGGACTGCAAGAAGGCGCTGACCGAAAACAACGGCGACATCGAAGCGGCAATCGACTGGCTGCGCGCCAAGGGCATCGCCAAGGCCGACAAGAAGTCTGGCCGTACGGCTGCCGAAGGTCTGATCGGCGTTGCATCGAACGGCACCAAGGCCGTTGTCGTCGAAGTCAACTCGGAAACCGACTTCGTTGCCCGTAACGACGCCTTCCAGTCGATCGTTCGCGGCATTGCCGACGTTGCACTTACCACTGACGGTTCCGTTGAAGCTGTCGGCGCCGCCATCTACCCGGCAACCGGCAAGTCGGTCACCGACACGATCAAGGATGCCGTTGCCACGATCGGCGAAAACATGAACCTGCGCCGTTCGGCAGCACTCGAAGTGGAAGATGGCGTCGTTGCTACCTACATCCACAACGCTGCTGCTGATCGCCTCGGCAAGCTCGGTGTTCTGGTTGCGCTCAAGTCGACCGGTAACAAGGACGCACTGAACGCCATCGGCCGTCAGGTTGCCATGCACATTGCCGCAACGGCTCCGCTCGCCGTACGCGCCGAAGAAGTCGATGCTGCCGTCGCCGAGCGCGAACGCCACGTCTTCATCGAGCAGGCTCGCGAATCCGGCAAGCCGGAAGCCATCATCGAAAAGATGGTTGAAGGCCGCATGCGCAAGTTCTTCGAAGAAGTCGCGCTTCTGTCGCAGGCTTTCGTCATCAATCCTGACCTGACCGTCGGCGCTGCCATCAAGGAAGCTGAAAAGGAAGTCGGCGCACCGATTGAAGTGACCGGCATGGCTCGTCTTCTTCTCGGCGAAGGCGTCGAAAAGGAAGAAACAGACTTTGCTGCAGAAGTTGCTGCTGCTGCAAAGGGCTGATTTCCTCGCCTAATCCAGTGAAAACTATGAGGGCACCGGTGACAAGCCGGTGCCCTTCGTGTATCCGCAAGCCGTTTGATCTCTCCGTTTCCGTTTCGCTTTTAAAGGAGCCGTCATGTCGTCTCAGCCCATATATAAACGCGTTCTCCTCAAGGCCTCCGGCGAGGCTCTCATGGGCAGCCAGGGGTTTGGCATCGATGTCGCGGTCGCCGACCGTATCGCTTCCGATATTGCCGAAGCACGGCGCATGGGCGTCGAGGTTGGTGTGGTCGTCGGCGGCGGCAACATTTTCCGCGGCGTGGCTGTGGCCTCCAAGGGCGGCGACCGGGTGACCGGCGACCATATGGGCATGCTGGCCACCGTGATCAACGCGCTGGCGCTTGCAACGTCGCTGCGCAAGCTCGATATCGATACCGTCGTTCTTTCGGCTATCGCCATGCCGGAAATCTGCGAAAGCTTCTCGCAGCGACAGGCACTGCATCACATGGCGCAGGGCCGGGTGGTTATTTTCGCCGGCGGCACAGGCAATCCGTTCTTCACCACCGATTCGGCAGCTGCGTTGCGCGCCGCAGAAATCGGTGCCGAAGCTATCTTCAAGGGCACCCAGGTGGATGGCATCTATTCCGCCGACCCGAAAAAGGATCCGAATGCTACCCGCTTCGACGCGCTGACGCATAGCGAGGTTCTGGAAAAGGGCCTCGCAGTGATGGATGTCGCCGCGGTCGCGCTTGCCCGCGAAAACCATATCCCGATCGTCGTCTTCTCGATCCATGAGCCAGGCGGCTTTACGCAGATCTTGACCGGCGGCGGCCTCAAGACGATCGTATCCGACAACTGAGAAATTACCGCGATCTTTCTGCCGATCAGAAAGTTCAACGATAACAAGATGGAGTTCCAACGATGAGTGGATCAGTCGATCTCAACGACATCAAGCGCCGCATGGAAGGCGCAGTCAATGCCTTCAAGAGCGATATCGCGTCTCTGAGAACCGGTCGCGCGTCGGCCAACGTTCTGGATCCGATTACCGTTGAGGCCTACGGCTCGCGCGTGCCGCTGAATCAGGTGGCGAACATCACCGTGCCGGAGCCCCGCATGCTGGGTGTCTCGATCTGGGACAAGTCCATGGTTCGGGCTGTAGAAAGTGCCATTCGCGAATCGCACCTTGGCCTCAACCCGATCGTCGATGGGCAGAACCTTCGCATCCCGCTGCCTGAACTCAATGAAGAGCGCCGCAAGTCGCTGGTCAAGGTTGCGCATGATTATGCGGAGAAAGCCAAGGTCGCTGCCCGACATGTTCGTCGCGATGGCATGGAAGGCCTGAAAAAAGCCGAAAAGGATGGCGTAATCGGCCAGGACGATAGCCGCTCGCAATCCGAAAAGGTTCAGAAGATGACCGACGACACGATTTCTGAAGTCGACCGCTTGCTTGCGGATAAGGAAAAGGAAATCATGCAGGTCTAGGTTGGGTATCTTTATCCCTCCCTCGGCCGTTGAAGGAAATGCATAGGACATGCTGACGCCAGATATTGCGATCATTCCGGAGCACGTTGCCATTATCATGGATGGCAACGGTCGGTGGGCCAACAAGCGCGGTCTGGCCCGGACGATGGGGCACAGTAAGGGTGTAGAGGCCGTCAAGGAAACGGTCCGGGCGGCTGGTGAGCTCGGCGTCCGGTATTTGACGCTGTTTGCGTTCTCGTCGGAAAACTGGAGCCGGCCGGAAGCCGAGGTCAGTGATCTGCTAGGCCTCCTTCGCCGTTTTATACGACGCGACCTGGCCGAACTTCATCGAGAAAACGTACGGATCAAAGTTATCGGTGAGCGCGACAAACTGCGTGGCGATATTCTGCCGCTTCTTCTGGAGGCCGAGGAGACTACGCGTAACAATACAGCGCTTACGGTGGTGATCGCGTTCAATTATGGGTCTCGCGACGAAATTGCGCGTGCAACCACAAGGATTGCGCAGAAGGTCAAGGCCGGCCTCCTTGATCCGGATTCCATCAGTTCCGAGATGATCAGCGATCATCTCGATACGGCGGGCATACCGGATCCGGATCTCATCATCCGCACGAGCGGCGAGGAGAGGCTTTCGAACTTCCTGCTCTGGCAGGCCGCGTATTCGGAATTCGTTTTCCTTCCCGACTATTGGCCGGATTTCAACCGGGATCTTTTTGTCGAAGCGCTCAAGATCTATGCGTCGCGTAACAGGCGCTTTGGCGGTTTGTCTGCAAGACCTGCGGCGGTGGTCGGCTGATGGGGCAGGAGCTCAAACTTCGCATCGCGTCCGCTATTGTGCTGGCCGTGATCGTCCTTGCCGCAACATGGATAGGTGGCTGGGCGTTCAATCTTGTGGCTGCCGTGATGGCACCGCTGATCTATTATGAATGGTCAACGATCACCGGCCTTTCGGAGCGGAGCTTCAAGGCCAATGCGTTCGGTTGGCTGGTCGTTCTGCTTATCGCTGCCGATCTCATCATCGGAGAAGGCGAGCTGTCCATGCCGCTGCTTTGCGGTGGTGTCGTTACGGGCGTGCTGCTGGCGATCCTTGGGCACGGCTCCTGGTGGCTTCCGGGCGGTATTGTCTATGCCGGATTGAGCGGCATCTCTCTTGCAGCCATCCGCGGTGATAATCAGGCGGGGTTTGTCGCCACGCTTTTCATCTTCGCAGTGGTGTGGGGGACCGATATCCTGGCCTACTTTGTCGGCCGTGCTATTGGCGGTCCGAAGCTTGCACCGCGCATTTCCCCCGGCAAGACATGGTCCGGGGCGATCGGCGGAACGGTTGCCGGCGTTGCCGCCAGTGGTTTGCTTACGCTTGGCGTATTTTCGCGGCTTTCACTGTGGACGATGGCGCTTGCCTTCCTGCTGTCTGTTGCGAGCCAGATCGGCGATCTTTTCGAATCCTTCATCAAGCGACGTTTCGGTGTGAAGGACAGCAGCCATCTCATTCCCGGACACGGTGGCGTGATGGACCGTGTGGACGGCTTGGTTTTTGCCTGTTTTGCCGTATTTCTGCTGACGCTTGTGGACACGGCCATGAAAGGCCATGTTAGCAACTCGGTCGCTGCCTTCATCTTCGGTCTCTAAAGCGGCGACCAGCCTCGATATCGTGAAGCGGAAACACTGATGGCCATCTTCGGTTTCATAACGGGCTACATTATCCCGTTCATCCTCGTCCTCTCTCTGCTCGTTTTCGTTCATGAGATGGGTCACTATCTCGTGGGGCGATGGAGCGGAATTCGGGTGACTGCATTTTCGGTCGGCTTTGGTCCTGAATTGATCGGCTTCACCGATAGCCATGGTACACGCTGGAAGCTTTCTGCTATTCCGCTCGGCGGCTACGTAAAGTTCTTTGGTGACGAGGATGCTTCGAGCCTGCCCGATGCATCAAGCGTTTCCCACATGAGCGAGGCCGACAGGGCTCGGACACTTGCGGGCGCAAAGTTGTGGAAACGCGCCGCTACCGTTGCTGCAGGCCCTATCGCCAACTTCATCCTCGCGATCGCCATTTTCGCCGTATTGTTTTCTGTCTACGGCAAGATGATCGCCGATCCGGTTGTCGCCGAAGTGCGTCCGGACAGTGCGGCCGCTGAAGCCGGCGTGCGGCCCGGAGACCGGCTCGTTGCACTCGACGGAAGCAAGGTTTCCACATTCGAGGATGTCCGCCGTTATGTCAGCGTTCGCCCGGAGACGCCAATCGTCGTGACGGTGAAAAGGGACGGTCAGGATCTCGATCTGCCGATGGTGCCGAAGCGCACGGAGATCAACGATCAGTTCGGAAACAAGGTCGAACTCGGGCTTATCGGTGTCGTTACCAATGAGGAGCGCGGCAATTTCCGGCTGGAGACGTTCACTCCGCTTGAGGCTGTCGGCGAGGGCGTGAAAGAGACCGGCAACATTATCACCGGTACATTCCGCTATATCGGCAATCTGGTGACCGGCCGTATGAAGGCTGACCAGCTGGGTGGCCCGGTTCGTGTTGCCCAGGCTTCAGGGCAGATGGCCACGCTCGGCTTTGCCGCGGTAATCCAGCTTGCCGCAGTCCTGTCCGTTTCCATTGGACTTTTGAACCTTATGCCTGTTCCGGTGCTTGACGGCGGCCATTTGGTTTTCTACGCAATAGAAGCTGTGAGGGGGAAGCCTCTGGGTGCGGGAGCTCAGGAGATCGCATTCCGTATCGGTCTTGCGATGGTACTCAGTCTGATGGTGTTTGCCACCTTCAACGATATCACCAACCTTATTGGCTAAGCGAGCTGCGGGTGAATAAACCAATTATTCACCATGTTTACAATGTTGCGTGGCGCGAGAGCCACGCTTCAAAAGGAAGTAAATAGAAATTAACGCGATAGCTTGCTTGTAGGGCAAAAGAAGGTAAAACGACACACGTGGCCGGAGTCGGGCTCCACCCGCCGAGGGACAACGGGAAAAGGTAAGAATTGAAAATGAAGGCTGGTTCAAAGTTTTTGAACGCAGTGTCGGCGTTTGCGCTGTCTGCTAGTGTTGTTGCGTCGGGTTCGGGCGTCATGGTGCTTGCCAGTGCTGCGAGTGCCGAAGCTGCTGTCATCCGCAGCGTTCAGGTGCGTGGCGCCCAGCGCGCCGGCGAGGAAGCTGTTCGGTCCAACCTGACGATTCAGCCCGGTGTTGCCTTTTCCGGCGCTGATATCGACGAATCGGTCAAGCGTCTTTACGCGACCGGTTATTTTTCGGATGTGAAGATCAGTGTTTCCGGCAGCTCGCTTGTGGTGACTGTCGCTGAAAACGAGCTGGTTAATCAGGTCGTCTTCAACGGCAATCGCAAGATCAAGGACGACAAGCTGGCAGGCGTCGTGCAGACGCAGCCGCTTGGTCCTTACAGCCAGGCGATGGTCAATGCCGATATCGAGCGCATTCGTACCGCCTATTCGCAGATCGGTCGCAGCGACGTCGAAATTACGACCCAGACGGTCAATGTCGGTCAGGGTCGCGTCAATATCGCTTTCGTTATCAACGAAGGTGACCGCACGAAGATCGCCGATATCAATTTCGTCGGTAATCAGGCTTACGGCGACGGTCGCCTGAAGGCCGTTATCGCCACCAAGGAATCCGGTCCGCTCTCGTTCCTTACCCGCAAGGACGTTTACAGCCAGGACAAGCTGCGCGCCGACGAAGATGCGCTGCGCCAGTTCTACTACAATCACGGTTATCCGGATTTCCGCATCGTTTCCTCCGATGCGCAGCTCGATACAACGACCAACAAGTACACGATCAACTTCACGGTCGAAGAAGGTGCTCGCTACCAGTTCGGCGATATCAACGTCGAATCCAGCGTCGAAGGCGTTAGCGGCGATGAACTCAAGGGTCTGGTCGAGACCAAGTCCGGCGCTGTTTACGATGCCCGAGAAATTCAGAAGTCTATGGAAGCCATATCCAAGCAGGTTGCGTCGAAGGGATATCCTTTCGCTCGTGTAACCCCGCGCGGCGACCGTAACCTTCAGACGAATACGATCGGCGTTTCTTACATGGTCGATCAGGGCGAGCGCGCCTATGTCGAGCGTATCGAGATCCGCGGTAACACGCGTACCCGTGACTACGTAATTCGCCGCGAGTTCGATTTCAGTGAAGGCGATGCCTTCAACCAGGAAATGATCTCGCGCGCAAAGCGCCGCCTCGAAGCTCTCGGCTACTTTACGTCGGTCAATATCTCGACCACGCAGGGCAGTGCTGCAGACCGCGTCGTTATCGTCGTGGACGTCGAAGACCAGTCGACCGGCTCGTTCGGTATCGGCGCCGGTTATTCCGCTGGTGGTGACGGCTTTATCCTTGAAGCTTCGGTTGAAGAAAAGAACTTCCTCGGTCGCGGCCAGTATGTTCGTATCGCTGCCGGTGGCGGCCTGAATGACTCGCGTACTTACACGCTGTCATTCACCGAGCCTTATTTCCTCGGTTATCGTCTTGCTGCTGGTTTCGACGTCTTCCGCAGTGAAACGTCATCGAATGATAATTATGATTATTCGGAAACGGGTTTCACGCTGCGCGTGACTGCGCCGATCACCGAAGATTTGGCGACCACCTTCCGTTATACCTACAAGGAGATCAAGTACGAGAGCGACGGCAGCGACTATGCCGATCTGTCGCCTATTTATCAGGATCTCGTTGATCACGGAAAGTATACACAGTCTTCGGTCGCTCAGACGCTGACGTATAATACGCTCGACAGCCAGACCATGGCTCGTGAAGGTATCTATGCGACCTTCACGCATGAGTTCGCTGGCTTGGGCGGCGATTCGGAATTCTATAAGATCTCCGGCCGTGCACGTTACTTCCATACGCTGTCGACCGAGGCCGATCTCATCGGTTCGATCGCAGTCGGTGCAGGTCATGTTTTCGCTACCGGCGACAACCTGAACGTCTTCGACCAATTCACGCTGGGTGGCCGTCAGGTTCGCGGCTTCGACAATAACGGTATCGGTCCGCGCACGAAGGACGACGGCGACGCACTGGGCGGCACGACCTACTTCACGGTTTCGGCCGATGCGTCCATGCCGATGCCGGCTGTTCCGGAAGACATCGGTCTGCGTCTGGCTGCCTTTGCAGACGCAGGCACGCTTTACGGTAACGATGTCAAGACATCTGGAACCGATATCGAAGGCACTGGCATGTCCTGGCGTGCATCCGTCGGTGTCGGCGTCATGTGGGCTTCGCCTTTCGGTAATATCCGGATGGATTACGCAATCCCGGTTCTCAAGGAAGACTTCGACGAGACCCAGGAATTCCGTTTCAGCATGGCAAACCAGTTCTGATCGTTTCCGGCCGCGAAAGCGGCCGGAAGCCTGTTCTGGAGCTTTAGCTTTATGGATCAAAATAATTTCTTTCCGCCCCATCATGGCGTGAGCCTTCGTGAGCTTGCGGTCCATCTTGGGGCAGAGCTTTTGGATGATACTGCCGGGGATCGCGTGATCCGTTCGGTGGCCCCGGTTGTGCGCGCTCAGGAAGGTCAGGTTTGTTATATCCTGTCGCGCAAGAACCGTAAGGAACTTGAGACCTGCATGGCTTCGGCGATCCTGTGCGATCCCGGTCTGGCCAGCATCGTGCCGGGTCACATAGCCGTTCTCCAGACAAAAATGCCGCACTCAGCTTTCGCAATGGCGGGGGCCTTTTTGCATCCGCTTGCGATGCGGCCAAGCCCTGTAACATCGGAAGGTGGGGGTGTGTCACCGGCTGCCTATGTCGATCCGACTGCGCGTCTGGAAGATGGTGTGACGGTTGAGCCCATGGCGGTCGTTGGCGCGCATGCGCATATCGGCTCGGGTACTCGTATCGGAGCCGGTGCTGTTGTCGGCGCGGACGTCCAGATCGGCCGTAATTGCAGCATTGCTGCTGGCGCGAGTGTTGTGGCGGCTCTGATTGGCAACAATGTCATCATCCATAATGGAGCGCGAATCGGCCAGGACGGTTTCGGCTTTGCCCCCGGACAGCGCGGCATGCTGAAAATCGTGCAGATCGGGCGCGTGATCATTCAGGATAATGTCGAGATCGGTGCGAATACCACGATCGACCGCGGCGCCATGGACGATACCGTCATTGGTGAAGGTACGAAAATCGACAATCAGGTCCAGATCGCCCATAACGTCCATATCGGACGCCATTGCGGCATTGCTTCAGGGGCTGGAATCGCCGGTTCGACAAAGATCGGCAACGGCGTCTTGATCGGCGGTGCTTCTGGCATAAATGGTCATATCTCGATCGGAGATGGTGTTCAGATCGCCGCAATGAGCGGCGTCGTGGCAGATATTCCGCCCGGCCTCAGGTATGGTGGAATACCGGCGCGACCAATGAAAGACTTTCTCCGCGAGATGGCCGAAAAGATGAGCCAGGTGGATGATAGGGCAAAACGCAGAGGAGAGAAAAACAATGACTGATGAGACCAAGCCGGAACTCGGCGCGGCCGACATTCAGGAAATCATGAAGCTTCTGCCTCATCGCTATCCTTTTCTGCTCGTTGACAAAATCATCGACATCGATGGTGATAATTCAGCTATCGGTATCAAGAACGTGACGGCGAACGAGCCGCAATTTCAGGGACATTTTCCTGAACGTCCGATTATGCCGGGAGTCCTTCTGGTCGAGGCGATGGCGCAGACCGCCGGTGCGATCTGTGCACGCAAGGAAGGCGAGGGCGGCAATCTCGTCTATTTCATGACGATCGATAATGCCCGTTTCCGCAAGCCGGTTGTGCCGGGTGATCGCGTGGAATTCCATGTCGTGAAGCAGAAGCAGCGCGGTAATATCTGGAAGTTCCATTGTGATGCCAAGGTCGAGGGCGCACTTGTGGCAGAGGCGGATATCGGCGCAATGATCGTCCGTAAGGAAGGCGAATGAGCACGATTGCAGCCAGCGCCCGCATTCATCCGACGGCGATTGTCGAGGATGGCGCGGTGATCGGTGAGAATGTCATTGTCGGACCATTCAGCCATGTCGGACCTCGCGTCGTTCTCAAGGACGATGTTGAACTGGCATCGCATGTCGTAGTCACCGGCAAGACCGAGATAGGCAGGGGCTGCCGCGTCTTCTCGATGGCCGTTATCGGCGGCGTATCTCAGAGCCTGCATGAGGCCGGGGAAGAATCCACGCTGACGGTCGGTGCCAACTGCGTCATGCGCGAAGGCGTAACAATGAATACCGGCACGGTTGGCGGTGGTGGCAAGACAGTTGTCGGTAGCAACTGCCTGTTCCTTGCCAACAGCCATGTGGCGCATGACTGCCAGCTTGGCAGCGACATCATCATGTCCAACAATGTGATGCTGGCCGGGCATGTTCATGTTGCAGACCGCGCCATTCTGGGTGGCGGCTGTGCTGTTCATCAGTTTTCTCGTATAGGTCGCCAAGCCTTTATCGGCGGTCTCTCGGCGGTCAACTATGATGTCATTCCCTATGGCATGCTGAACGGTAACCCGGGTGTTCTGGGCGGGCTGAACGTGGTCGGAATGACGCGCGCCGGCATGGATAAGCAGACGATCCATCGTGTGCGCCGCGCCTACAAGGATATCTTCGAAGGTGAGGGCAACGTTCGGGCGAATGCGGCCGCCGTTCGCGATGCCTATGTCGATTGCGCGGAAGCGATGGAAATCATCGATTTCATCACTGCCGACAGTGATCGTGCAATTTCCTCTCCCTTCCGCAGGAAGGGATGAGGTCCATGCCCGGCACGTCCGGCATGGCGCAAGAAGGTCATTCCGATGGTCGCCTGGCTATTATCGCAGGCCGTGGATTGTTGCCGCTCTATCTGGCGCAGGCTGCCAGAGCCGAAGGGGAAGATCCCTTCATCGTCGCTCTGAAGGATGAAGCCGATCACCGTTTCGATGGTTTCGAAATCATCTCTGTCGGCGTCGGAAATCTTGCCGCGATTGAAAAGTCTTTCCGTGAGTTGAAGATCGGCCGCGTCGTCATGTCCGGCGGCGTTGCCCGTCGACCTGAATGGCGCGATATCCGGCCGACGTTCAAGACCATACTCAGCATGCCGTCCGTCGTGCGCACGCTGATGTCACATGGTGATGACACGGTCCTGCAAATGGTGATCAAGCTCATCGAGGGGATGGGGTGCACGGTGATCGGCGCCCACGAAATTGCGCCCGGCCTGCTTGCGCGCCTGGGACCGTTAGGACAAATGTCTCCGACCGGTGATGATTTGCGGGATATTGCCAGAGGGGTCGAGGCCGCGCTGGCTCTCGGTCATCTGGATATAGGGCAGGGCGCTGTTTCCGTCGGTGGCCGCGTTGTCGCCATGGAAGGCGTCGAAGGCACCGATGCGATGCTTCAGCGGGTTGCGGAACTGCGCATCGGCGGTAGAATTTCGGCGCGCCGGCGTGGCGTGCTGGTCAAACTTTGCAAGCCGCAGCAGGACATGCGCGCAGATCTTCCGACGATCGGGCCGTCAACCGTCGAAAATGCGGCGCGGGCAGGCCTGGCCGGTATCGCCGTAGAGGCTGGCAGGGCGCTTGTGCTTGAGGAAGCGGCACTGATCTCGGCGGCGGATGCGGCGGGTATTTTCGTTTGCGGGATCGACCCGACGCTTGAAAACGGAGGGCTTTCATGAGCCGTGTCCTGAAGGTTGGCGTTATCGCAGGCGAGGTATCCGGTGATCTTCTGGGCGGCGATCTGATTGCGGCGCTCAAGGCTGCTCATGACGGGCCGGTGGAACTCGTCGGCGTGGGCGGAGATGCGCTGGCGGCGCAGGGTCTGCGTTCGCTTTTCGATTTTTCCGAGTTGTCGATCATGGGCTTGACGCAGGTTCTGTCCAAGTTGCCGAACCTGATCAAGCGTATCAACCAGACGGCAAGTGCGGTGATTGCGGCGAGGCCGGATGTGCTCGTCATCATCGACAGCCCGGACTTCACACATCGTGTGGCGAAGAAGGTGAGGGCGGCACTACCACGGCTGCCGATCGTCAACTATGTCTGCCCGAGCGTGTGGGCATGGAAAGAATATCGCGCCAAGGCAATGCTCGCTTATGTCGATCGCGTGCTTGCAGTCCTGCCGTTCGAACCGGAGGCGATGCAAAGGCTTGGCGGACCGGAGACGATTTTCGTTGGTCATCGTCTGACCAATGATCCGGACCTTCTCGAGGTCCGGCGCCAACGAGCGGCGCGACCGACCAAGGCGGTCAGCGAGAAAAAAACGATCCTGCTTTTGCCCGGCTCCCGGTCCGCGGAAATCAAAAGCCTTTTGCCTGTCTTCGGTGAGGCGGCAAAGGAGTTTTCGGAGCGTAACGGGGCCACGCGTTTTCTGCTGCCGACCGTTCCGAGTCGTGAAGCGCTGGTGCGGGAAATCGCTGCCAGTCTTCCGGTTGCCGTGGAGGTGGTTTCGGGTGCCGAGGCGAAGTGGGGTGCCTTCATCGAGGCCGATACTGCGATGGCAGCCTCCGGTACGGTCATCCTTGAACTTGGTCTTGCGACCGTTCCGGTCGTTTCCGCTTACAAGACGGATTGGTTGATCAAGCTGCTCGCGGGTCGGATCAAGATCTGGACAGGAGCCTTGCCCAACCTCATCGTCGATTACCCCGTCGTGCCAGAGTATATCAACGAGGTGGTTCGACCCGGCAGCCTGTGCCGTTGGTCGGAGCGGCTGTCGAACGATACCGTACAGCGCCGGGCAATGCAGGAAGGATTTGATCTCGCATGGCAGCGGCTGCAGGTGCCGGTTCATCCGGGCGAGGCGGCCGCGACAGCTGTCCTGGATCTATTGAACCGCAGCTAGCTTCACCGGCTGTTCGTGTGGAGCTGCCGATGAAGGTCTCTTCGTCCAATAAAAAACCCGGTCATACGACCGGGTTTTTTGTTTTCATCCAGATGGCGCTTAGCGCTTCGAAATCGGCAGGTAGTCACGCTTGGCTTCGCCCGTGTAGAGCTGGCGCGGGCGGCCGATACGCTGCTGCGGATCTTCGATCATCTCGGCCCACTGGGCGATCCAGCCGACGGTGCGGGCGAGCGCGAAGAGCACGGTGAACATGGTGGTGGGGAAGCCCATCGCCTTCAGCGTGATACCCGAATAGAAGTCGATGTTCGGATAGAGCTTCTTCTCGATGAAGTATTCGTCCGTGAGCGCGATCTTTTCAAGTTCCATGGCAACCTGCAGGAGCGGGTCGTCCTTGTGACCGAGTTCGGCCAGAACCTCATGCGTGGTCTTCTGCATGATCTTGGCGCGCGGGTCGTAGTTCTTGTAGACGCGGTGACCGAAGCCCATCAGGCGGAACGGATCGTTCTTGTCCTTGGCGCGTGCGATGTATTCCGGGATCTTGTCGACCGAACCGATTTCCTGAAGCATGTTGAGCGCTGCTTCGTTGGCACCACCGTGCGCTGGACCCCACAGGCAGGCAATGCCGGCGGCGATACAGGCAAACGGATTTGCACCGGAAGAACCGGCAAGGCGAACCGTCGAGGTGGAAGCGTTCTGCTCATGGTCGGCGTGCAGGATGAAGATGCGGTCCATGGCACGGGCCAGAACCGGATTCACCTTGTACTCTTCGCAAGGAACGGCAAAGCACATGCGCAGGAAGTTCGACGAATAGTCGAGATGGTTCTGCGGATATACGAACGGCTGGCCGATATGGTACTTGTAGGCCATGGCCGCGATCGTCGGCATCTTGGCGATCATGCGCAGCGAAGCGACCATGCGCTGGTGCGGATCGGTGATATCGGTCGAGTCATGATAGAAGGCCGACAGAGCGCCGACGCAGCCACACATGACGGCCATCGGATGCGCATCGCGGCGGAAACCGGTGAAGAAGCGGCTCATCTGCTCGTGCACCATTGTGTGGTGCGTCACGCGATGATCGAAGTCCTTCTTCTGAGCTGCGGTCGGCAGTTCCCCATAAAGAAGCAGATAGCAGGTTTCGAGGAAGTCACCCTGTTCCGCAAGCTGCTCGATCGGATAGCCGCGATGAAGAAGCACGCCTTCGTCGCCGTCGATATAGGTGATTTTCGATTCACACGAAGCGGTCGAGGTAAACCCGGGGTCGTAGGTGAAGGCCCCGGTATGTTTATAGAGCGCGCCGATATCGATAACGTCAGGACCGATCGTACCGGACTTGACCGACAGGTCGACCTTCTTGTCACCGAGAGCGAGAGTTGCGCTTGTTTCCGTCATTCTGATCCTCCAACCGGTTGGCGGCATGACGCCTCAAAAGCGCCATAAGCATTAAGCGTTCCACGTTTAGCTATATGATCCTTTAGCAGATGCCAAGCTGTTCTGACGGCAAATTGTGCAGCGCGATACGATATTGGGCATCGACATTTGACCCTATGGCCAACCCCTTGTTGCAATCAGAAAATCGGTTCTGGTGGCAAGCCCATATGCGTCAGGTTGACGCACTCAAAAAGAACGCTCAGGTTGTATTTTGTGATCGGGGCAGGCTGGTTCAATGCGGGCTGAAGGTTTCGAGAAGATAGATACCAAAACGTTGAGCCGGCGCTCTAATGCTGCTGCCGAGCCGGTATCGCATTTTCAACCGGCGCCTGATGACTTTGCCGTGGGAACGACATCCCATCGATATTCTGCAGCGATAGCGCCGATTTCTTACGGAAGGCGAATTGGTGCGCCATTGGCGGAGGCGCGAGCATTTCTTTCCATTTCGCTCGGCGAGGAGTGCCTCCATGGCCACGGCTTCCTGTTCATGCCTGTTGCAATTGGCATCGGTTCGGCAGTGTGGTTCCTCAGCCCGGTGGAGCCGTTGGCATGGGTGCCGTTCCTTGCTCTTACCGTGCTGGCGGCTCTGGCGTTGATAACAAGAGATGGTTGCGCGCGTGTCTTTTTCACATTTGCGTGTCTGGGCTTTTGTGGCATGGCGCTGGCCGAGATCGAAACGTGGCGGCAATCGACGGTCATTCTCGATTCACCGGTAACAACGGATGTCATGGGCGTTGTCGAGCGTAGTGAGGCTGCCGGTCCCGGACGACTGCGTTATATCGTGGCTGTGCGACAGACAGCAAACCCCATTCTTCGGCGCCCGCCCGTCCGGGTTTCGCTGCTGGCAAGGGCGCAGCATCAGCCGTTTGACAACGGGGCAGCTATTTCCGGACGCGCAAGGCTGTCACCGCCTTCCGGGCCGGCCTTGCCCGGTCTGCACGACTTTGCCTTCTCGGCATATTTCGATGGCATTGGTGCGGTGGGGTATTTCTATAGCGCTCCGCAGCAGGCTGGAGGGTCGGATGTGGCGACCGGCTGGCCGCAGCTCGCCTTACGCTGGCTCTTCGATCTGCGCAGGCAGATCGGCAATCGTATTCGCGAGATTGCGCCGGGTGATGCCGGTGCCTTCGCCGCCGCCATTGTCACCGATGAGAGACGGGCAATTTCCGAAGATACAGTCAAGGCGCTACGGGTCTCCGGCCTCGCTCACATCGTTGCCATTTCCGGATTGAATATGGCGCTTGCCGCCGGGATTTTCTTCGTGGGATTGCGTAGCGTCTTTGCTCTTTTCCCTGGCCTCGCACAGGCCCTGCCAATCAAGAAGATTGCCGCTGGCGGGGCGCTTGCAATGGTTACGGCCTATTATCTGGTATCGGGCTTCGGTGTATCCGCCCAGCGCGCCTATATCATGATGGCGGTGATACTTGTTGCCGTGCTTTTGGACCGGCCCTCGATAAGTTTGCGAAACGTAGCCTTGTCTGCGCTGATCATCCTCATCTGGACGCCTTCGGAAATTCTGGGGCCAAGTTTCCAGATGTCGTTTGCTGCCACGGTTGCGCTCGTGGCCGGTTATGCGGCCTGGTCGCGACGCCCTGAAACGGAAGAGCGGGAGCGATTTCCCATCCGTCATCCTCTGGTGACATGGGCTGCCGTTGGCTGGCGCTTTATCGCCGGCATTATCGCGACATCGCTGATTGGTAGTCTTGCGACGACGATGTTTTCCGTCGAGCATTTCCATCGCGTCGCCACCTATGGGCTTGCCGCGAACCTGGCTGCCATGCCGATCATCAGCTTCCTGGTGATGCCGGCCGGGCTTGCTGCGATGTTGTTGATGCCCTTCGGCCTCGATGCTCCCTTCATCGGGATCATGGCCTGGAGCCTCGAATGGGTCATCTTGATCGCGAAGCATGTAGCGGGATGGGGCGGGGACATTGTCGTCGGAGAACAGCACCCCTGGTTTTTGCCGCTTGGGGTCTGCGGTTTTCTGCTACTGACGCTCCTCAGGACACGGCTTCGCTATTCGGGCTTGCCTTTCCTGTTTACCGCTGCAGCCCTTTTCTGGATGGGGGTGCAACACGCCCAATCAAGTCTTCTCATCGCTGAAGATGGGAACCTCGTTGCTTATCGAGATGCAGAACGTGTTGCCGCCAACAGGAAACGTCCCTCCGAGTTCGTCTATGGGCAGTGGATGTATGCGCGACAGCTTCCAGTGCTGGCTATGCCGGAGATGTTGGAAAGTGAAATTCTAAAAAATATGGCCGGGTCTTCCGGTGAAAGAATTCCGGAACCTGTTCTGGTCGAAGCGCAGCGGCTGATGAAGGAGGCAGGGAGCGTCAGATTCTCATGTCAGCTCAAGGCCTGGTGCGCATTCATGTCACCGGAAGGTGTTTTGGTCGTTGTTGTTGATGATGGCCGTTATGCCGGAGTGGCTTGCGACGTTGCCGGCCTTGTTATCGCGCCGCGTGCGAGTTTCCATTCCTGTCGGTCTGGTACCCCGATGCTGAGCGGCGCCAGCCTGCGCAAGACAGGGTCAATTGAAATCGATCTTTCCGGGGCGGCGGCAGCCGGAAAATGGAGTGTCACGACAGCAATGGCTGGCACGGTTCGCCCATGGACCATTCATCGCCAATACGACTGGCGACGCAATCTCTATGACCCGCATCTGCCGGAATGGATTTCGCAACCAAAATCCAGTGGCCGTCTTGAGGCGAGGGGTGTTGTCTCAGATCAGGCGGGAACGGATTATCGATCACAAACGCCAACTGATGTTGGCAACAATTCCGGTGTCAGTGATAACGGCGAATGAGGCCGACGAGCTTGCCCTGGACCTTGACCCGATCCGGCGGAAAAATTCGTGTCTCGTAGGCCGGGTTTGCCGCTTCCAGCGCAATCGAGCCACCCTTGCGGCGGAAGCGCTTGAGTGTGGCCTCTTCATCATCCACGAGTGCAACGACGATATCGCCCGGATTGGCGGTGTTGCCGTTGCGAATGATGACGGTGTCGCCATCCAGAATTCCGGCCTCGATCATCGAGTCGCCCTTGACTTCAAGCGCATAATGCTCGCCGGATCCCAGCATCTCTACGGGGACGGAAATGTCGTGGGTGTTATTCTGGATTGCCGAGATCGGTACGCCGGCGGCGATGCGGCCCATGACCGGCACGCTTGCAGACGCGCTGTCATTGGCGGAGACAGGCGGGGCAGCAGGCGTCGCCGGCTTCTTGCCAAGGCTTCCCTCGATCACGCTCGGTGAAAAACCGCGTTTCGGCTGCAGCGTGGGAACATAGGCTTCGGGAAGCTTGATGACCTCGAGTGCGCGCGCCCTGTTGGGGAGACGGCGAATGAAACCGCGCTCTTCAAGAGCCGTGATGAGCCGATGGATGCCCGACTTCGACGCAAGGTCGAGAGCGTCCTTCATTTCATCGAAAGACGGAGGTACGCCCGACTCCTTCATCCGTTCGTGAATGAACAAAAGCAGTTCCTGTTGCTTGCGAGTCAGCATGTGAGGCGCACCTTCAGATTTGAAACAAATGCAGAACGAACACTATATGTTCCATATGTGTTCCGCAAGTCCTTAAATTTTCGTGACAATATAATCAGTTTCTTGGATGCCGAATGACGTTCTCAGTCGGAATCTACTTGCGCTCCCCGGCGGTCTGCCCAATCTACGCCTAGCGGATCAGAAGTCTGGGGGACATGTGTGACTGCTAGGAATATCGATCATCTCGTTTTGCCTGTTGGAAATCTCGGCAAGGCACGCGAGCGGCTGTCGTCTTTGGGTTTCACTGTCGCGCCTGACGGCGTGCATCCCTTCGGTACGGCCAATGCCTGTGTTTTTTTTGAAGACGGTACCTATCTGGAGCCACTGGCTGTTGCGGACAGGCGCAAGGCGGGGGCTCATGCCAAGAAAGGCAATGTCTTTGTCGAGCGCGATCTGGCTTATCGCGGTCGCCGCGGACGTGAAGGCTTGTCGGCCATCGTGGTCTCCAGCGACGACGCATCGAGCGATCATCGGCATTATGTCGCAGCCGGAATTTCCGGCGGCGAGCCCCTCGAATTCGGCAGAGCCGTAAAGTCTCCGGACGGTGATGAGGTCGAGGCTCGTTTCCGGCTTGCTTTTGCCGCGATGGATGATGTGGCTGATTTCTTTGCTTTCTCTTGTCAGCGGCTGGTGTCTTTCCCTCAGGATATGGCTGAATTGCGTATCCATGCCAATGCGGTCGCAGGTTTGAAGGAAGTCGTTTTGGCAAGTGATGATCCGCATGCTTCGGTTGCCTTTTTGGACAATGTGCTGCGAGCGCCGGGTGTCGAAGTTGAAGGTGGACTGGTGTTCCAGGCTGAAACGGGAGCCGTGCGCGTTCTCAGGCGCGAGCAAATTGCGCATGACTTCGGTCTTCCTGTCGAAGGGGTGGCAGCCGGGTTGGTAGGGGAGGCCGTGATCTTTCGCAGTCTTGATCTGGCCGTGACAGAGATCATCCTTGCTGCTAATGACGTCGCATTCATTCGCCGGGATGGTCGCGTTCTCGTGTCGCCGTCGCCCGGCCAAGGCGTTTTGTTCGGCTTCGAGGAATAATAGAATGGCAGTCTCCCCCAATTCAGAAGTTTCGGTCGGCGAAGGCGACAAGAAGGTCGTGTTCTCCAATGCAGGCCGGCTTTCGCTGATCGCGGGGCCCTGCCAGATGGAAAGCCGTGATCATGCCTTCATGATCGCCGGTACGATGAGCGAACTCTGCGGCAAGCTCGGCATCGGGCTGGTCTACAAGTCCTCCTATGACAAGGCCAACCGTACGTCGATCTCCGGCAAGCGCGGTATCGGACTTGAAAACGCGATGGAGATTTTTGCCGACCTGAAGAAGGAATTCGGCTTCCCGGTCCTGAGCGACATCCATACGGAAGAGCAGTGCGGGCTTGTTGCGCCAACCGTCGACATCCTGCAGATCCCGGCCTTTCTGTCGCGTCAGACCGATCTTCTGGTCGCAGCCGCCAAGACCGGCCGGGCGATCAACGTCAAGAAGGGCCAGTTCCTGGCCCCCTGGGATATGAAAAACGTCCAGGCGAAATTCACCGAGAGCGGTAATCCTAACGTGATGCTGTGTGAACGCGGCGCCTCCTTCGGTTACAACACGCTCGTCTCCGACATGCGTTCGCTGCCGATCATGGCTTCGCTCGGATCGCCGGTGATCTTTGACGCCACGCACTCGGTGCAGCAGCCGGGCGGGCAGGGTGGCTCCAGCGGTGGCCAGCGCGAATTCGTTGAAACGCTGGCGCGTGCGGCCGTCGCAGTGGGTATTGCCGGTGTATTCATCGAAACCCATGAAGATCCGGACAACGCCCCGTCGGATGGTCCGAACATGGTGCATCTGAAAGACATGCCTCGGCTTCTGGAAAAGCTGATGGCTTTCGATGCGGTGGCCAAGGCTGCCTGAACTTCAAAAAAGCGCTTGAGCGTTGTCAAAGCGCAGAAAGCGCCAACACTGTAATTGGCGTGTCATTGAACGTGATACATTTTCAATGACTGCATGGACTTAACTCTGAGGAGAGACCCTTGACTGCTATTACCGATATTATCGCTCGCGAGATCCTCGATAGCCGTGGCAACCCGACCGTCGAAGTCGACGTCTATCTGGAAGACGGCTCGATGGGCCGCGCCGCTGTTCCGTCGGGCGCATCGACGGGTGCCCACGAAGCTGTCGAATTGCGCGATGGCGGCAAGCGCTTTGGCGGCAAGGGTGTCGAGAAGGCCGTTGAAGCGGTCAATACGGAAATCTTCGATGCCATCGGCGGTTTCGATGCTGAAAGCCAGATCCATATCGACAAGACGATGATCGCGCTCGACGGCACGCCGAACAAGTCGCGTCTCGGCGCAAACGCCATTCTCGGCGTGTCGCTGGCCGTTGCCAAGGCTGCCGCCGAATCGGCCGGCCTGCCGCTTTACCGTTATGTCGGCGGCGCTGGCGCACATGTTCTGCCGGTCCCGATGATGAACATCATCAATGGCGGCGCACATGCCGACAACCCGATCGATTTCCAGGAATTCATGATCATGCCGGTCGGCGCCGAAACGCTGAAGGATGCCGTGCGGGTTGGTTCGGAAATCTTCCACGTCCTGAAGAAGGAACTGGGCGCACAGGGCCACAACACCAATGTTGGTGATGAAGGCGGCTTTGCTCCGGGTCTGAAGAGCGCGCCGGAAGCCCTTGATTTCATCGTCAAGTCGATCGAAAAGGCCGGCTACAAGCCGGGTGAAGACGTATTCCTCGGCCTCGATTGTGCCTCGACCGAATTCTTCAAGGATGGCAAGTACGTTCTCGAAGGTGAAGGCCGCACGCTGGAATCGGCTGCCATGGCCGAATACCTGGCCGAACTCGCTGGCAAGTATCCGATCATCTCGATCGAAGACGGCATGGCCGAAGACGACTGGGAAGGCTGGAAGATCCTGACCGACAAGATCGGCTCCAAGGTTCAGTTGGTCGGCGACGATCTGTTCGTCACCAACTCCGCCCGCCTGCGCGACGGCATCAAGATGGGCGTTGCCAACTCCATCCTCGTCAAGGTCAATCAGATCGGCTCACTGACGGAAACGCTCGATGCCGTCGAGACTGCGCACAAGGCTGCATACACCGCCGTCATGTCGCACCGCTCGGGTGAAACGGAAGATTCGACGATTGCCGATCTCGCCGTTGCCACCAATTGCGGTCAGATCAAGACCGGTTCGCTTTCGCGTTCGGACCGTCTGGCCAAGTACAATCAGCTGATCCGTATCGAGGAAATGCTCGGCCCGCAGGCCGTTTATGCAGGCCGCTCGATCCTGAAGGGCTAAGGAATGGTCGGCCGGAAGGCCGCTCTCCTGAAGGCAGAATGACATTCGAAAAGCCCGCGTCCTCGACGCGGGCTTTTTCATATCTGCGCTGCAGCGCGGCAAACGAAACGAATGCTTAAGCAAGTTCTGCGATTTTCAGATCCTATCCTGGGACGATGAATCGCTCCCGCCGCGTAAGCTCAAGGTTTAAGAACAGGCATGTGGACAAGACATCACAAACAAAGAAAGTTTGGCCGTTTCATCCTGCCTGCAATCACCGTCGCGTTTCTTTCCTATTTCGGCTATCATTCGATCCACGGTGATCTTGGTCTTATCGCGACCGAGGAATTCGAGAAGCAGCGCATCGCGCGCAGCAGCGAGCTTGCTGCGCTCACCTCCAAGCGCGAAGCATTGGAGCGTCAGGTCCACCTGATGAGTGACGGCTCACTCGATAAAGACATGCTTGATGAAATTGCGCGTTATCAATTAAATGTCTCTCGCTCGGACGAAATAGTCATATTTAACAATTATTTCTGAGTTAACTTAATTTCGGTTAACTTGATTTTCGTGATTTATTTCAGTGGCTTATGCGGAATGAGAGCCATGCAAATATGTCATTGCTGGGGCGCGCTTTCTTCCCTATGTTAGTTGCAGAAACCGGAGTGGGTTGCGGCGTGCATGTGCTCGTCTCGATGCCGCTCTTTCAATGCAGCACATAGGGAGGGATCGATGGCGCAAACCAAATCCGCGTCTGCATCCGGCCGCAAGCCAGCGGCAAAATCTGCCAGCAAAACAGCCTCGAAGGAATTTACCGGCAAGAACACGCCGGAATTCGGCAAGGAAGACGATCTGCACGCGTATCGCGAGATGCTGCTGATCCGTCGCTTCGAAGAGAAGGCCGGCCAGCTCTATGGCATGGGCTTCATTGGCGGCTTCTGCCACCTTTATATCGGCCAGGAAGCTGTCGTTGTCGGCATGCAGATGGCCCAGCAGGAAGGTGACCAGGTCATCACCGCCTATCGCGACCACGGCCACATGCTTGCTTGCGGCATGAGCCCGCGTGGCGTCATGGCCGAGCTTACCGGTCGTCGCGGCGGCTTGTCGAAGGGCAAGGGCGGCTCGATGCACATGTTCTCCAAGGAGAAGCATTTCTACGGCGGTCACGGCATCGTCGGTGCGCAGGTGTCGCTCGGCACCGGCCTCGCCTTCGCCAACGCCTATCGCAACAATGACAGCGTCTCGGTTGCCTATTTTGGCGACGGTGCTGCAAACCAGGGTCAGGTCTACGAGAGCTTCAATATGGCTGCTCTGTGGAAACTGCCGATCATCTACATCGTCGAGAACAACCGTTACGCCATGGGCACCTCGACCGCCCGCGCAACTGCACAGTCGAACTATTCGATGCGTGGCGTCGGCTTCGGCATTCCGGGCGTCCAGGTGGATGGCATGGATGTTCGCGCCGTCAAGGCTGCGGCTGATGAGGCGCTCGCTCATTGCCGCGCCGGCAAGGGCCCGATCATTCTCGAAATGCTGACCTACCGTTACCGCGGTCACTCCATGTCCGACCCGGCAAAGTATCGCTCCAAGGAAGAAGTGCAAAAGATGCGCTCGGAGCAGGATCCGATCGAACAGGTTCGCAACCGTCTGCTCGAAAAGGGCTGGGCAAGCGAAGACGAGCTGAAGGCGATCGACAAGGATATCCGCGACATCGTCACGGATAGCGCCGACTTCGCTCAGAACGATCCGGAGCCGGATGCATCCGAGCTCTACACCGATATCCTGCTCTAAGCGCGGGGAGGAAAGAACCTATGCCTATCGATATCCTGATGCCTGCACTTTCTCCGACGATGGAGGAAGGCACGCTTTCCAAATGGGTCAAGAAGGAAGGCGACACCGTCAAGTCCGGCGATGTCATTGCTGAAATCGAGACCGACAAGGCGACCATGGAAGTGGAAGCCGTCGATGAAGGCGTGATCGGCAAGCTGCTGGTCGAAGCCGGCACCGAAAACGTCAAGGTCAACACCAAGATCGCGATCCTGCTTGCCGAAGGCGAAAGCGCCGATGCGATCGGTTCTTCCGCTCCGGCAGCCGAAGCCCCGAAGGCCGAGGCACCTGCCGCTGAAGAAGCAAAGCCCGCATCCGCTTCGGTCCCGGCTCAGCCGAAGGTCGAAGTCGCTGCTGATCCGGATATCCCTGCCGGCACCGAAATGGTTTCGACGACCGTTCGCGAAGCTCTGCGCGACGCAATGGCGGAAGAAATGCGCCGCGATGGCGACGTATTCGTCATGGGTGAAGAAGTCGCCGAATATCAGGGCGCCTACAAGATCACGCAAGGGTTGCTGCAGGAATTCGGCGCCAAGCGCGTCGTCGATACCCCGATCACCGAGCACGGCTTTGCCGGTATCGGCGTCGGTGCGGCCATGTCCGGCCTGAAGCCGATCGTCGAGTTCATGACCTTCAACTTCGCCATGCAGGCGATCGACCAGATCATCAACTCTGCTGCCAAGACGCTCTACATGTCCGGCGGCCAGATGGGCGCTCCAATCGTGTTCCGCGGCCCGAACGGTGCTGCTGCCCGCGTCGGCGCACAGCACAGCCAGGACTTCTCGTCGTGGTACAGCCAGATCCCCGGCCTCAAGGTCGTCATGCCGTATACGGCAGCCGACGCCAAGGGCCTGCTCAAGGCTGCCATCCGCGATCCGAACCCGGTTGTCTTCCTCGAAAACGAAATCCTCTACGGTCAGCATTTCGACGTGCCGAAGCTGGATGACTTCGTTCTGCCGATCGGCAAGGCGCGCATCCACCGCAAGGGCAAGGACGCAACGATCGTTTCCTTCGGTATCGGCATGACCTACGCCGTTAAGGCGGTTGCCGAACTCGAGAAGGAAGGCATCGATGTCGAACTGATCGACCTTCGCACGATCCGTCCGATGGACCTGCCGACCGTCATCGAATCCGTCAAGAAGACCGGTCGCCTCGTCACTGTCGAGGAAGGTTACCCGCAGAACTCGGTCGGCACCGAAATCGCCACCCGCGTCATGCAGCAGGCCTTCGACTATCTCGATGCCCCGGTTCTGACGATCGCCGGCAAGGACGTTCCGATGCCTTACGCCGCCAACCTCGAAAAGCTGGCTCTGCCGACTGTCGGCGAAGTCGTTCAGGCGGTCAAAACCGTCTGCTACAAGTAAGGGAAGGGTGATAGGATGCCTATCAACATCACCATGCCTGCCCTTTCTCCGACCATGGAAGAGGGCAACCTCGCTAAGTGGCTGGTCAAGGAAGGCGACAAGATCAAGTCCGGTGACGTGATCGCCGAGATCGAAACCGACAAAGCGACGATGGAAGTCGAAGCTGTCGACGAGGGCACGATCGCCAAGATCGTTGTTCCGGCCGGCACTGAATCGGTCAAGGTCAATGCACTGATCGCCATCATTGCCGAAGAAGGCGAAGACGTTGCGGCCGCTGCTGCCGGTGCGGGTTCCGCCTCGAAGGCGGAGGCAGCTCCGGCTGAAAAGACCGCTGAAGCTTCGAAGGCCGCCGTTCCGGTCACCGACGCTGCGCCGGTACCGTCGACGCCTGCTCCGGTTGCCGATGGCAAGCGCGTCTTCTCGTCGCCGCTCGCCCGTCGTCTCGCCAAGGAAGCTGGTCTCGATCTTTCTGCCGTCACCGGCACCGGCCCGCATGGCCGTGTGGTCAAGGCAGACGTCGAAAAGGCTGCCGCCGGCGGTGCAAAATCTGCTCCGGCTGCTGCACAATCCGCTGCCGCCCCGGCACCGGCTGCCGCAAAGGGTCCGTCGGACGAAAGCACGCTCAAGCTGTTTGCGGAAGGCTCCTACGAGCTTCTGCCGCATGACGGCATGCGCAAGACGATCGCCGCACGCCTGACCGAGTCCACCCAGACGGTTCCGTCCTACACGGTATCGATGGATTGCGAACTCGACGCGCTCCTGGCTCTGCGTGCCGAGATCAACAAGTCGGCTCCGGTGAACAAGACCGAGAAGGGCGAGGTTCCGGCCTTCAAGCTCTCCGTCAACGACTTCATCATCAAGGCGATGGCGCTGGCGCTGCGCGACGTTCCGATGGCAAACGCCTCCTGGACTTCGACCGCACGCGTGCTGCACAAGCATTCCGACGTCGGTGTCGCCGTTTCTATCCCGGACGGTCTGATCACGCCGATCGTTCGCAAGGCCGAAACCAAGGCCCTGTCGGTCATCTCCAACGAGGTGAAGGACATGGCCAAGCGCGCCCGCGACAAGAAGTTGAAGCCTGAAGAATACCAGGGTGGCACGACCTCGGTGTCCAACCTCGGCATGTTCGGCGTCTCTTCGTTCACTTCGATCGTCAATCTGCCGCAGGCCTCGATCGTGTCGATCGGTGCCGGCGTCGAGAAGCCGGTCGTCCGTAACGGCAAGATTGAAGTCGGTACGGTGATGTCGGCGACCTTCGCCTTCGACCACCGCGTCATCGATGGTGCGCTCGGTGCGGAACTCGCGTCCGCCTTCAAGCGCTACATCGAAAATCCGATGTCGATGCTGGTTTAACGGCAAAAGGACGGCGGGATGAGGACCGTTCTCTGCTTCGGCGACAGTCTCACCTGGGGGTATAACCCCGAAGGGCCGGGACGGCATGCTTTCGAGGATCGCTGGCCAAGCGTCCTCGGTGCAGCCCTCGGGCCCGGTGTGACCGTGATTGCCGAAGGGTTGAACGGCCGCACGACCGGCTATGACGATCACCTGGCCGATTGTGATCGCAACGGTGTGAAGAACCTTCCAACGGCGCTTCACACCCATATGCCGCTTGATCTCGTCGTCATAATGCTCGGTACCAACGATATGAAGCCGGCGATTGCCGGGACCGCTTATGCGGCCCGCGCCGGCTTGCAGAGGCTCGTAGGGCTGATCCGCCACCACGAGTATTCGTTCGATTATGATGCGCCGGAAATCCTGATCGTTTCGCCGCCGCCACTCTGTGAAACGGCCGATCCAGTGTTTTCGGCGATCTTCCGTAATGGCGTCGAGGAATCGGCGATGCTTGCATCGCTTTACCGTGATCTTGCCGATGATCTTGGCTGCGGTTTCTTCGATGCAGGTTCGGTTGCCCGTACCAGCCCGGTCGACGGTGTACATCTGACCGCCGAGGGAACTCGGGCAATTGGTCGCGGTCTGGAGCCGATCGTTCGAATGATGCTTGGCCTTTGATCTGGATCAACGGAGGTAATTTTAGGCGGACCTAGCGTGGACACTTCCTCACTAATAAAGGGATTTGTTCCATGTCTGGCACGCTGCATGAACTGGCCGCAGAATTTCCGGATTTCAGGGCGCTTGTGCGCCATCTCCAGGAAACGGATGGGCATTTTGCCCGACTGTGCCGGAGTTATGAAGAACTGAGCCGGAGGGTCCAACTGGCCGAGAGACGCAACGAGCCCGCAGGCGATGCAATGCTCATCGACATGTGCAAGCAGCGCAGGCAGCTCAAGGAAGAAATCTACGGGATGCTGGTTCAGCCTGAACCGGAAGCAGAAGCGATCAAGCTGGCGGTCTGACCGTCAGGCGCTTCCATCCCGTGAAGACCCAAGGTGTTTCGCCGGGGTCTCGACAGAAGAGGATTGGAAGCGCTCATGTCCAACGCTTATGACGTTATTGTAATCGGCTCCGGCCCTGGTGGTTATATCGCTGCGATCAGGGCCTCGCAGCTCGGCATGAAGGTCGCGGTCGTCGAACGCGAACACCTTGCCGGCATTTGCTCCAACTGGGGCTGCATCCCGACCAAGGCTCTGCTTCGCACCGCCGACGTGTTGCACACCGCCACCCATGCCAAGGATTACGGCCTGACGCTTGAAGGCTCTATCAAGCCGGACGTCAAGGCGATCGTTGCCCGTTCGCGCGGCATTGCCGCCCGCATGAACAACGGCGTCGGCTTCCTGTTCAAGAAGAACAAGGTCGATATCATCTGGGGTGAAGCGAAACTCACCAAGCCTGGCGAGATCGTCGTCGGCAAGTCGACCAAGCCGGTCGTCCAGCCGCAGGGTCCGGTGCCGAAGAACACGCTGGGTGAGGGCACCTATACCGCCAAGCACATCATCGTTGCCACCGGCGCCCGTCCGCGCGCGCTTCCCGGCATCGAGCCGGATGGCAAGCTGATCTGGACCTATTTCGAAGCGATGAAGCCGGAAGAGCTGCCGAAGTCGCTGCTCGTCATGGGTTCGGGCGCAATCGGCATCGAATTTGCCTCCTTCTATCGCACCATGGGCGTCGACGTCACCGTCGTCGAAATCATGAGCCAGGTCATGCCGGTCGAAGACGCGGAAATCTCCGCCTTTGCCAAGAAGCAGTTCGAAAAGCAGGGCATCAAGATCCATCTGGAAGCCAAGGTCGCCAAGGTGGAGAAGGGTGCAAACTCGATCACTGCCACGATCGAAAAGAAGGACGGAACGTCTGAAAAGATCACGGCTGACCGGATGATCTCGGCTGTCGGCGTTCAGGCCAATATCGAGAACATCGGCCTTGAAGCTGCCGGCGTGAAGACCGAACGTGGCTTCATCGTCATCGACGGTTACGGCAAGACCAACGTTCCCGGCATCTACGCGATCGGCGACGTTGCCGGTGGCCCGCTTCTCGCTCACAAGGCCGAGCATGAAGCCGTTGTCTGCGTCGAGAAGATCGCTGGCCTGCCGAACGTCCATGCTACCGACAAGGGCAAGATCCCGGGCTGCACCTATTGCAACCCGCAGGTCGCCTCGGTTGGCCTGACGGAAGCCAAGGCCAAGGAACAGGGCCGCGACATCCGCGTCGGCCGCTTCTCCTTTGCCGCAAACGGCAAGGCCGTGGCGCTCGGCGAAGACCAGGGCATGGTCAAGACGATCTTCGACAAGAAGACCGGCGAACTGCTGGGTGCCCACATGGTCGGTGCGGAAGTTACCGAACTGATCCAGGGCTTTGTCGTCGCGATGAACCTTGAGACGACCGAAGAAGATCTGATGCACACCATCTTCCCGCATCCGACCATTTCGGAATCGATGAAGGAAAGTGTGCTGGATGCTTATGGGCGCGTTCTGAACGCCTGATACGGCTCCCCTATACGAACAAGAGGCGCTTCCCATTCATGATGGGGAGCGCCGAACGACTATCTGGGTCTTGGAGGAGGAATGATGGAAAGCGTTGGCTGGATCGGAGCGATCATCATCGGCGGGCTGGCGGGCTGGCTTGCCGGCAAGCTGATGGACATGCGCTTCGGCATCTTCATGAACATCATCCTTGGTATCGTCGGTTCCGTGGTCGCGATCGCCGTGCTGGGAACGTTCGACGTCCCGGTAAAGGATAGCCGTCTCGGCTATTTCGTCACGGCTTTCCTTGGCGCGAGCCTTTTGCTATTCGTCGCCAAAATCGTCAGGCGCTAAAGTAGCGATCTGGCAGGTTATGCCGCGCAAACATTTGCCGCGGTTCATGCATAGAGAATCTCCGAACGACAACATGCTCCGACATCAATGCGGAGTTGAAGGCAGGATTTCATGGTCACCATTCTCGACAGGACCAATCTCTCCGAAGAGAAGCGCGTCCGCCATCCGGAAAAGGCGCATCGGCCCGATACCGAAGTGATGCGCAAGCCGGACTGGATCCGCGTCAAGGCGCCGGTATCGAAAGGCTACCAAGAAACTCGTGCGATCGTCCGTGAGAACAAGCTGGTGACAGTCTGCGAAGAGGCGGGCTGTCCCAACATAGGTGAGTGCTGGGACAAGAAGCACGCCACCTTCATGATCATGGGCGAAATCTGTACCCGCGCCTGCGCGTTCTGCAATGTCGCGACAGGCAAGCCGAACCCGCTCGACATGTCCGAACCGGAAAGCGTGGCACGCGCCGTCAAGGAAATGGGGCTGCAACACGTCGTCATTACCTCCGTCGACCGTGACGATCTGGACGATGGTGGTGCGGAACATTTCGAAAAGGTGATCTGGGCAATCCGTGCCGCATCACCGCTGACAACGATCGAAATCCTGACGCCGGACTTTTTGAAGAAGCCCGGTGCGCTGGAGCGCGTCGTCGCCGCCAAGCCGGACGTCTTCAACCATAATATGGAAACCGTTCCCGGCAATTATCTCACGGTTCGCCCGGGCGCCCGGTATTTCCACTCGATCCGGCTGTTGCAACGGGTGAAGGAACTCGACCCGACGATGTTCACCAAGTCCGGCATCATGGTTGGCCTCGGTGAAGAGCGTAATGAAGTGCTGCAGCTGATGGATGATCTGAGAACCGCGGATGTCGACTTCCTGACAATCGGCCAGTATCTGCAGCCGACGCGCAAGCATCACAAGGTCGAGAAATTCGTTACACCGGAAGAGTTCAAGTCTTACGAGACAGTGGCTTATACGAAGGGCTTCCTGATGGTCGCTTCGAGCCCGCTCACGCGTTCGTCGCATCATGCTGGTGACGACTTTGCCCGGTTGCGGGCTGCGCGTGAAAAGAAGCTACTGGCTGCCGCCGAATAAGGCGGCAACCTCTCTCACTGGTTATTCAGCGGCCTCGATCTTGGGGCGCTTGTCCTGGCCGTGCCTGCGTTCACGCAGTGTGCCCTTCTGTCCGCGTGCTTCGCCTTTTGCCATTTCGATGAAATAGGCGAGCATCGGCATGCCGTTCATATCCGCAAGCTGCTTAGCGGATTCGAGCAGCTTTATCATCTGTGCGAAATCGTCCATGGGTATGCGTCTTTCGGATCGATAGATTTTAGAATGTTGCAATGCACCAATATAGGCGGGATTGCGACGAGGGAATATTACAACTCCCCTCAAGCTACATTAATTTTCTTTAACTTGAAAATCGTCAAACCGAAGATGTGCGTTGCAGCGGACACATAACAGGTGGGAAATCAGTTGCATATTGTCAATCCGGAGGACGCGGCACGAGTGCTTCATGCTTGCGAGCGCGTGCTTGTGATCGGCTGTTCGGGAGGCGGCAAGTCGACGCTTTCGCGGAAGCTGAGCGACAGATTGCGGCTGCCCTATATCTCGATGGACAGAGAATTTTACTGGCTACCGGGCTGGGTGAAGCGGGATCGTGAGGCGACGCGTGCCTTGATTTCGGAAACGGTGTCCCGAGATCGCTGGATCATGGATGGCACGGGTTCATCCAGTTTCGAACTGAGAATGCCGCGCGCCGATGCGATCATCTGGGTGCGGATGCCGCGCTGGCTCTGCCTATGGGGTGTAATTTCCCGCAGCCTTCGCCATCTGGGGCAAACGCGGCCGGACATGGCGCCGGGATGTCCGGAGAGACTGTTCGATCGCGAATTCCTGTCCTTCATCTGGAATTTCGAGCGGCAGACTTCACCAAGGATCGTGGACGGGGTTCGGCGTTTCAGTCCTGACTGTGCCGTATTGATCCTGACCTCCCGCGGTCAGATGCGGCAGCTTCTCTCCCTTGTCGGGGCTTGATCTTCCAAAGACCTCAGCTTAACTCCACGTCATGCCAAAGTTCGACATTCGCCGCCCGGTCAAGCACAGCCCCGAAAAGATGTACGCCCTCGTTGCGGATATCGAACGCTATCCGGAATTCCTGCCGCTATGCGAGGCGCTCAGCATCCGCAGTTCCAAGGAACGGGACGGCAAGACTCTGCTCCTGGCCGACATGACGGTGGGCTACAAGGCGATCAAGGAAACCTTCACCACCCAGGTGCTGCTCAATCCGGCCGAACAGGCGATCGACGTCAAGTATATCGAGGGGCCGTTCAAGTATCTCGACAACCGCTGGCGTTTCGAGCCGCCGACCGATGGCGGTGAGGGTTGTATCGTGCATTTCTACATCGATTACGAGTTTAAGAGCATGATTCTCGGCGCGCTGATGGGCTCGATGTTCGATCGTGCTTTTCGCATGTTTACCGACGCATTCGAGACGCGCGCGGACAAGATTTACACTGCGGCCTGAGAGCCGCTCAAACGCCTGCCACTTCGATCAGCATCTCAAAGGCCGTGCGCAGGGTTGCAAGGCGCACTTCGTTGCGGCCTATATCGCCGTAGCGCATTTCCCGATGCAGGATCGTACCGGCGCGGCTGCGCGCCGCGATGTGTACGAGGCCGACAGGCTTTTCCGCCGATCCGCCACCGGGTCCGGCGATTCCTGTCACGGCGACCGCAATATCGGCGCGTGAGCGGAAGAGGGCTCCCTGAACCATCTGAAGCGCGGTCTGCTCCGATACGGCGCCATAAGCCTTCAACGTCGCGGCATTGACACCCAGCAGATCCATCTTGGCTTCGTTGGTATAGGTGACGAAACCTCTGTCGACCACGGCGGAGGAGCCGCTGATATCCGTCAACGCGCCGACAATGAGGCCGCCTGTGCAGGATTCGGCTGTGGAGATCATCAATCCGCGTTCGGAAAATGCCCAGACGATCCGGCGTGCATCATCCTCTATGTCTATCGGAAAAAGGCTCATGCCTGCGATCCGCGATAAACGACAGTGGCCGTGGCGATAGCAGCTATGCCTTCGCGACGGCCGACGAAGCCGATCGTCTCGTTGGTCGTTGCCTTTACGGAGCAGCGGTCGAGCGAAATACCGAGAATTGCCGCCATGTTCTCGCGCATCTTGTCGCGGTGAGGGCCGACTTTCGGGGCCTCGGCAATCAACGATACGTCGGCATTCATGATCGTGCCGCCTTTTTCGCGCACGATTTTTGCCGCGTGGTCGAGGAAAATCTTTGAAGGCGCGCCTTTCCACTGCATGTCGGAGGGCGGGAAATGGTCGCCGATATCGCCGGCGCCGCATGTGGCGAGCAACGCGTCGGTCAGGGCGTGCAGCGCGACGTCCGCATCCGAATGGCCGGACAGTTTCTGGTCATGGGGAATGAAGACGCCGCAAAGCGTCACGCCATCACCCGGTACGAGCTGGTGCACGTCATAGCCGTTGCCTGTTCGGACGTCAGGGAGGAGGGCGTTTGCTGTAAGCCTTTCATCGGCCATGGTCATGTCCCGTTTCACGGTAAGCTTGATATTGTCGACGGAGCCTTCGACGATTGAAACCGACAGTCCGGACCATTCGGCGATTGCTGCGTCATCGGTAAAATCGTCGCGGCGAAGCGCCGCAGCCTTTTCATGCGCAGAGCGGATTTCCGACAGCAGGAAACTTTGAGGTGTCTGGGCGGCATAAAGTCCTGAGCGCGGAACCGTTTCGTGCACGAGGCCATCACTGCCGCTGCGTTTCAATGTGTCGGTGACGGCGACGGCCGGCAGGACGGCATCGACTCCGTTGTCGAATGCTTCAGCAATGCGATCGAGCATTGCGTGATCGACGAAAGGGCGTGCTGCATCATGGATCATCACATGGGTTGCTTCGGTGGCGGAAAGAGCTTTGAGGCCCTCATAAACAGAGCGTTGCCGCGTATCTCCGCCGAAGGCGAGAGTGATGTCTGACGCCGCAAGCCCGACTGTCGCCGCCGCATACAGTTCCTCGTCATCCGGATGGATGACGACGACGATCGGTCCGCGTCTTTGCCAGCTCAGAAAGGTGTCGAGCGTGTGGGCGATAACCGGCCGGCCGCCGATCGGACGATATTGCTTCGGCCCCTCGTCCGGTGAGCCAACTCTTTCCCCTCGTCCTGCCGCGACGATGACGATGCCGATTGTCATGGAGTTGCTGTTCCCGTCCTGTAGTGGATTTCTTCAATATCGATTTGGATTGACAGGGCGAGAACTATAGCCTCAAAAGCCGTATTTCCAGCACGTCGCTTAAAAATAACGCAGTTCCGGAATTGCTCTTGGCAAACGCTCAAGAGCTGAATAAAAATAGTGCATAATGCGGACTTGCCTGAAAGATCATCAATTGCATTGCAGCGACCTCGCCAGACCATTTCAGATCGGATCGGTCACTGTCCGCAATCGGGCGGTGCTTGCGCCGATGTCGGGAGTAACCGACCTTGCTTTCCGTAAGCTTGCATGGCGCTTCGGGGCGGGCCTTGTCGTTACCGAAATGGTGGCGAGCCGCGAGCTTGCGATGAACAAGGGTGAATCCTGGGCGCGACTGAAGAATGCCGGCATGACGCCGCATATGGTGCAACTGGCAGGTCGCGAAGCCTATTGGATGGCTGAGGCTGCGAGGATTTCCGCCGACAATGGCGCCGACATCATCGATATCAATATGGGATGTCCCGCCAAGAAGGTAACCGGCGGTTATTCCGGGTCGGCCCTGATGCGGGATCCGGACCATGCGCTGTCGATGATCGAGGCAACGGTGAAAGCTGTTTCCGTGCCGGTCACGGTGAAGATGCGGCTGGGCTGGGATCATGACAGTCTCAATGCTCCACTGATTGCGCGCCGCGCGCAGGAGGCGGGTGTTCAGCTTGTCACCGTGCATGGACGCACCCGTATGCAGTTCTACGAAGGCAAGGCGGATTGGGACGCTATTCACGCCGTGCGCGACGTGCTCTCCATTCCGCTGATTGCCAATGGTGACGTGCAGACGCCTGAAGATGCGACGGAAATCCTGCGCCGGTCGGGTGCGGATGCAGTCATGGTCGGTCGCGGCGCGCAGGGGCGCCCCTGGCATATCGGCTGGCTCGCCGGCCATGCGGCACCGGCGGCAAACGAAATCTGCGCCATCGTCATCGAACACTATGAGGCGATGCTCGAGTTTTACGGCGTCGAGGCCGGGCTCAGGCACGCCCGCAAACAACTCGGCTGGTATATCGAACGTCAGGATTGCGACATTTCGGCAGAGGACAAGGCCGCCATCATGATGTCTCGTGACCCCGCTGATGTTATCCGCCGCCTTACATCCGTTTTCGAAAACGGCGCATCAATACCGGCCCGCAAGGAGGCTGCATGACAAAGTCCGCCGTTCAGGATGCTGCCCATGGGCAGGCGCTGGCCATGGCCGTCCTCAATTCCGTGCAGAACCCGGTCATTCTGGTCGATCAGGCGGGGAAGATCGCGTTTGCCAACTGGGAGGCGGAAGCCTTTTTCGGGGCAAGCGCAGCGCATCTGGCCAAATACAAGATTTCGAGCTTCATTCCGTTCGGCAGCCCGCTTCTGGCGCTGATCGATCAGGTGCGGGAGCGCAAAGCGCCGGTCAACGAGTATCGCGTCGACCTGTCCTCGCCAAAACTCGGTCAGGAAAAGCTGGTCGATTTGTATGTCGCACCGGTGGTGAGCGAACCCGGTTCTGTCGTCGTGGTGTTCCAGGAACGCTCGATGGCGGACAAGATTGATCGCCAGCTGACCCATCGCGCGGCAGCCCGCTCGGTCACGGGACTTGCCTCGATGCTGGCGCACGAGATCAAGAACCCGCTGTCAGGCATTCGCGGTGCGGCGCAGTTGCTCGAATCGGTCGTGCCGGATGACGACCGCCCGCTGACGCGGCTGATCTGCGACGAGACCGACCGGATCGTATCTCTGGTCGATCGTATGGAAGTGTTCTCCGACGAGCGCCCGGTCGATCGTGTGCCGCTCAACATTCACTCCGTGCTCGATCATGTTAAGGCTGTCGCCAAGGCCGGCTTTGCCCGCGAAATCAAGATTTCGGAGATGTACGATCCGTCGCTGCCGCCGGTCTATGCCAACCGCGATCAACTGGTTCAGGTGTTTCTCAACCTGATCAAGAATGCGGCCGAAGCTGTGGATGGCCAGGCTGACGCAGAAATCATGCTGACGACGGCCTATCGCCCCGGTATCCGTCTCTCTGTCGCCGGCACGCGTGAGAAGATTTCTCTGCCGCTGGAATTTTGCGTTATCGACAATGGTCCCGGCGTACCGGCGGACCTTGTTCCCAACCTTTTCGACCCGTTCATCACCACAAAGACCAACGGTTCCGGCCTCGGGCTGGCGCTGGTCGCCAAGATCATCGGCGGCCATGGCGGCATAGTCGAATGCGACAGCCAGGCGCGCCGGACCATATTCCGTGTTCTGATGCCCATGCACAAGGAAGAAGCCGGTGACGGCCGCGCCTTGAACTCCACAGGAAGCGAAAAATGACTGCCACGATCCTTGTCGCCGACGACGACGCGGCCATACGTACCGTCCTGAACCAGGCCCTGACCCGGGCCGGTTACGAGGTACGCATCACGTCGAATGCCGCCACGCTGTGGCGATGGGTTTCGGCCGGAGAGGGTGACCTCGTCGTGACCGACGTCGTCATGCCGGACGAAAACGCCTTCGACCTTCTGCCGCGGATCAAGAAGGCTCGCCCCGATCTGCCGGTGCTCGTCATGAGCGCGCAGAATACGTTCATGACGGCGATCCGGGCATCGGAAAAGGGTGCCTATGATTACCTGCCGAAGCCGTTCGACCTCACGGAACTGATTGCCATCATCGGCCAGGCGCTGGCCGAGCCGAAGCGCAAGCCTGCCCGTCTCGATGACGACATGCAGGACGGCATGCCGCTGGTTGGTCGCTCTGCCGCGATGCAGGAAATCTACCGCGTTCTCGCCCGTCTGATGCAGACGGACCTGACGCTGATGATCACCGGTGAATCGGGTACCGGCAAGGAGCTGGTCGCGCGCGCACTGCACGATTACGGCAAGCGCCGTAACGGTCCGTTCGTGGCGATCAACATGGCCGCCATTCCGCGCGACCTGATCGAATCGGAATTGTTCGGTCACGAGAAGGGCGCCTTTACCGGTGCGCAAAACCGCTCGACCGGTCGTTTTGAACAGGCCGAGGGTGGCACGCTTTTCCTCGACGAAATCGGCGACATGCCGATGGATGCCCAGACGCGTCTCTTACGCGTGCTGCAGCAGGGCGAATATACGACGGTCGGCGGGCGCACGCCGATCCGCACCGACGTGCGCATCGTTGCTGCCACCAACAAGGATCTGAAGCACCTGATCAATCAGGGGCTTTTCCGCGAAGACCTGTACTATCGCCTCAACGTAGTGCCGCTGCGCCTGCCGCCGTTGCGCGACCGCGCGGAAGATATTCCCGATCTCGTCCGGCACTTCATGCAGATGGCGGAAAAGGAAGGGCTTGACGGCAAGCGTTTCGACAGCGAGGCGCTGGACGTGATGAAGTCCTATGCCTGGCCGGGCAACGTGCGCGAACTGGAAAACCTGGTGCGCCGCCTGATGGCGCTTTATCCGCAAGAGGTGATCACGAGGGAGATCATCGATACGGAATTGCGGTCGGACGTGCCCGACAGCCCGATCGACAAGATAAGTCCACGCGGCGGCTCACTGACCATTGCTCAGGCGGTGGAAGAAAACATGCGGACCTATTTTGCAGGGTTCGGCGACAACCTGCCGCCGCCTGGCCTTTACGATCGCGTCCTGACCGAAATGGAATATCCGCTGATCCTTGCTGCGCTGACTGCAACCCGTGGCAACCAGATCAAGGCGGCTGATCTGCTCGGTCTCAACCGTAACACGCTTCGCAAGAAGATCCGCGAACTCGGCGTGTCGGTCTATCGCAGTTCGCGTTCAGCATGATCCTTTGCGGACGCCGGATACTGTCCGGCGTCCGATCCCGTAACGCGCTGCGTTGTTACAGGAGTCTGCTGCGGATTTTTTCAACCGCATCGTCGGAGTCCGCGCCATATGGGATAAGGCCTTTCAGGCGGCCATCGGCGCCGATGAGGAAAAGGTCCATTGTATGGCTCATGGAATAGCCGCCGCTCTTGTTCGGCACCTTTTCCGCAAATGCCTTCCAGCCGGCGATAACCCGCTTCATTTCTTCAGGCGTACCGGTCACGCCGGTGATCCGGTCTGAAAACGCGGTGACATATCCGTTCATGATCTCGGGCGTATCCCGTTCCGGATCGACCGTGAACAGGTAGCTCTTGATCGGAGCACCTTCTTCTCCGAGCTGGTTCAGATATCCCGCAACCTCGAAAAGCGTTGTCGGGCAAACCTCGGGGCAATGCGTATAGCCGAAATAGACCAGTGACGGATTGCCCTTGAAGATCGACTGGTCGACCGTTTCACCCTTGTCGTTAACCAGGGAGAAGGCGGTGCCGAACTTGCTGTTTCGCGGCTCATCCTTGAAGGTGAAGAACAGGATGCCGACCAGCACACAGAAGAAGGCCGCGCAGATCGTCGTGGCGATCAGCATGAACGGATTTTTCATCGTCATTTCCCGTGTTCAGCGTGTGCATCACTGCCCTTGTCGCATGCTACCGGGCCAACAGCAAATTCGACATCGACGGACCCTGCTTTCTCAAACACCAGCGTCGCCTTGATCATCTCACCTTCCTTGAAGGGCTGCGGCACGTTGATGAACATCAGGTGGTAGCTGCCGGGCTTGAGTTCGACCGTGGTGTTGGCCGGAATTGCGATGCCTGCTTCAAGTTCGCGCATCTGCATCACGGCGCCGTTCATCTTCATCTCGTGCAGCTCAACACTGCCGGCGCGATCGGATGTGACGCTGACGAGGCGGTCTGCCGGTCCGTTATTTGTAATCTTGAAATAGCCACCGCCAACCTTTGCCATGGGCAACATTGCCCGGGAATAGGGGTGACCGATTTCGATCTGGCCGAGCTTGAAGCCATGCGCCTGGGCAGAGCCGAATGCGAGCATGGTGCCGAGCACGGCATAGGTGGCGATGTTCCTGATGAACATGAGTGTCTCCGAGGGAGTGTTCCTGTTGGCTTTTGCCTGCCGAAGGAGAGAGCGCGCTCCGGTGACGGCCAACTAATGATGAAGGGCAAAGCGGCTAAAACTGCTTTGAAATGATAGATTGATGTTCCTGCCGTATCGGCGGACGATCAGGCGAGCGAGGGAGGTGCTCTGGCGTCAGGCAATAGACCCCGACGCGTTGGTTCCTGTGTCGGGAAGACTGCGAAAACGATATTCGCCGGCGCCTGTGCCAAAGATACTTGCAAGGCAAGGCCGGCAGACAGGATCGCGGATGTGACAGAATGCGTCAGTCGGCACAGGCTTGCGCAGGGGCAGTCTGCACTTCGTTTCAGCGGTTTATCTGAACCGTCAGGCTGTGCGTCAAAAACGCCATTTGAGCCGCAAAGGACGTGAAGCTGATCTTGGGCGACGATCGCTGTCGACGCCCTTGCCATATTTCCGGTGAATCCCTGAAGCGCCAACAGGTAGCCAAGGGCTACGGCCAGTGCTGTAGCCAGAATCCTGTCCGATAGGATTTGCCGGATCGCCTTCATGATATCTCCATGCCACAGGCCGAAGATAAAGTCACCGGTGCGATTAAATTGTGCGGGTCGCGCTCCGCCTCCATCAGCAAGAAGCGTCTTTTTCTCAAGTGTATTAAATACGACTTTTGCGGTTGGCTATTTCCGTGGACATCCGCTCATTGTGATGTGCCCAAATCACTGGCTGCTTGACAGTTGGAGATGATCGTTGCATTTTCGCCACAATGCGTTGCTTAGAGGTCACGCAGGTGGCCTAGTGAGACCGGCGGCATTTTTTCGGTCAAACACCCGGACATCCAAATTCGGTGATTTTGAAGCGTCTTTCCATATTTGGTCAGGCGACAATGTGGTTGGTCCCAGAGCGGGAGGGATATGATGGTGGACGGCGGGACGGCACCCCTTGCCGACGCTCAATCAGCGACCTTCATTCAGGATCGTCGCGCCTCCTTTGCCTTGCCGGGTATTCTTCTGGCGGGTGGTGCACTGGTCTGCGCCATTCTAACCCTGCTTGTTCTCCTCGGACTGACTCCGATTGCGCCGACCGGAAACGTGGTGATTGCGTCGGCCGTCATCAATTCGCTGTTCATCATCGGCCTGATGTATCTCATTGGGCGCGAGGTGACGCGGCTGCTGCGTGCCCGGAACCGGGGCAGGGCCGCGGCGCGCCTCCACGTGCGAATCGTCGTTCTGTTTTCCATCGTTGCCATCACGCCGGCGGTGCTGGTGGCGATCTTTGCCAGCCTGACGCTGAATGTCGGCCTTGACCGCTGGTTTTCACTGCGCACGCAGTCGATCGTGCAGTCGTCGCAGGATATCGCCCGCGCTTACATGATGGAGAATGCGAGCTATCTGCAGGGCCAGACGGTCTCGATGTCCAACGACCTCGAACGCAATCGTGCGATGTTCTATCTCGATCGCACCGGCTTTCTGGACCTGATGACCCGTCAGGCGCGTGGGCGCGGCATGCTCGGAGCCTTCCTGGTTCAGGAGGATGGTCAGGCGATTGCGCAGGCCGACATAAAGACCGAGCGACCGCTGCCTGCTATCCCAGCCGATGCGCTGAAGTCCGCCGCGGGCGGCCAGCCGACACTAATTCCGCCCGGCATCACCAATCTTGTGGGAGCGGTGATGAAGACGGAGGCTATATCGGGAACATTCCTCTACACGATCCGCGCCGTCGACCCGAAGGTCATGAATGCCATGCGGCTGATGGAGGAAAACACTGCCGAGTACAAGGCGATGGAAGCGGGCCGCTCGTCGCTCCAGTTTGCCTTTGCCGTGCTCTATCTCGGGTTCGCATTGATCGTTCTTCTGGCGGCAATCTGGGCAGCAATCGCGGTTGCCGACCGTATCGTGCGGCCGATCCGACTGCTGATCAGTGCTGCTGACGCTGTCGGCAGCGGCAATCTCAATGTTGTCGTTCCCGTTCGCGCTGCCGATGGCGACGTCGGCAGCCTGTCACGCACATTCAACAAGATGATCTCCGAAATCCGCACGCAGCAGGACGAGATTCTGGAGGCCAAGGACGAAGTCGATGATCGTCGCCGCTTCATCGAAGCCGTGCTTTCCGGTGTAACGGCGGCTGTCATCGGCGTCGACGACCGGAGGATCAGCATCGTCAATCCGTCCGCCGAAGAGATGCTCGGCATTGAGCAGCAGGGCCTTATCGGTAGAACATTGCAGGAGATCGCACCCGAGATCGACCATGTTCTGACCGAAGCCACAACACGATCCCGCGGGGATTTCCGTAAGGAAGTCAACCTGATGCGCAACGGCAAGGAACGGACATTGTCCGTTCAGGTCACCCGCGAAGAACAGCGCACGTCGAACGATTCCTATGTCATCACGCTCGATGATATTACCGATCTAGTGATTGCACAGCGTTCAACGGCATGGGCGGATGTGGCGCGCCGTATCGCCCATGAGATCAAGAACCCGCTGACGCCTATCCAATTGTCGGCGGAGCGGCTGAAACGCCGTTACGGCAAGCAGATCGATGAGAATGATCGGGCGGTCTTCGATCAGTGCACGGACACGATCGTCCGGCAGGTCGGCGATATCGGCCGCATGGTCGACGAATTCTCTTCGTTTGCCCGCATGCCCAAGCCGTCGAAGGAAATCACCGATCTCAGGGGCATCCTGAAGGATTCGATCTTCCTGCGCGAAATGGGTACGACCCATGTCGATTTCATTCGCGAACTCGGTGACGAACCTCTCAACGGCCTGTTCGATGGACGGATGCTCGGTCAGGCTTTCGGCAATCTCGTGAAGAATGCCGTCGAGGCGATCGAGATGGTGCCGGCCGACGAGGAGCGTGACGGGCGCAAGGTGATGGTGCGCTCCGGTTTTGACAAGGCACGCGATCTGTTCTTGGTGGATGTGATCGACAACGGCATCGGACTGCCGACCGAGAACCGCCACCGGATACTCGAACCCTATATGACAATGCGCGAAAAGGGCACAGGGCTCGGCCTCGCCATCGTCAAGAAGATCATTGAAGAACATGGGGGGCAGCTCGAACTGCACGATGCCCCTGCCGATTTCGATCATGGCAAGGGCGCCATGATCAGGGTGCTTTTGCCACATGTCGATGCGGTTGGCGCGCCCGTGAAAGATAAAGACAAGGAAGTAGCTTATGGCGTCTGACATTCTGGTCGTCGATGACGAGGCGGATATCCGCGAGATCGTTTCGGGCATTCTCTCCGACGAGGGCCACGAGACACGGATGGCGTATGACAGCGACAGTGCTCTGGCGGCGATTTCCGACCGCGTGCCGCGGCTGGTTTTCCTCGATATCTGGATGCAGGGGTCGAAGCTCGATGGCCTGGCGTTGCTGGACGAGATCAAGAGCCGCCATCCCGACCTGCCGGTGGTGATGATCTCCGGTCACGGCAATGTCGAGACGGCCGTCTCGGCTATCAAGCGCGGCGCCTTCGATTTTATTGAAAAGCCGTTCAAGGCCGACCGCCTGATCCTGATCGCCGAGCGGGCACTGGAAAACTCCAAGCTCAAGCGCGAAGTGTCCGAACTCAAGAAGCGCACCGGTGATGCGGCCGAATTGGTCGGAACGTCGGTTGCCGTCTCCCAGCTTCGTCAGACGATCGAAAAGGTCGCG
>Ga0209795_10000017_pt1 | contig 246054 bp, 223 predicted proteins | sample AgamicOrMarz_FD_187166 | JGI IMG/M metagenome (GOLD analysis project Ga0209795, IMG submission 187166) | Agave microbial communities from Guanajuato, Mexico - Or.Ma.rz (SPAdes) (version 2) | ecosystem: Host-associated > Plants > Phyllosphere > Phylloplane/Leaf | place: Guanajuato, Mexico... | reverse complement strand
GGCACGGTAAACTCCACCCGGAGCAAGGCCAAATAGGGGTTCACAAGGTACGGCCCGTACTGAACCCGGGTAGGCTGCTTGAGCCAGTGAGCGATTGCTGGCCTAGATGAATGACTGTCCACGACAGAACCCGGCTTATCGGTCAGTTTCGACTCTTAAAGACCCCCCGCAGGAGCAATCTTGCGGGGGTTTTGCTTTCTGATACAGGCAAGATGAATGACTGTCCACTCCACTTTCTATGAAAGAACGCGGCTTATCGGTCAGTTTCGACTCTTAAAGACCCCCCGCAGGAGCAATCTTGCGGGGTTTTTGCTTTCTGGTGCAGGCAAAATGAATGCCTGTCCACTCCACTTTCTATGAAAGAACGCGGCTTATCGGTCAGTTTCGACTCTTAAAGACCCCCGCAGGAGCAATCTTGCGGGGGTTTTGCTTTCTGGCGGCGAAAGATGAATGCCTGTCCACTCCGCTTTCTATGAAAGAACGCGGCTTACCGGCCAGTTTCGACTCTTAAAGCCCCCGCAGGAGCAATCTTGCGGGGGTTTTGCTTTTGGTGCTGGACGATGAATGCCTGTCCACTCCGCTTTCTATGGAAGAACGCGGCTTACCGGCCAGTTTCGACTCTTAAAGACCCCCGCAGGAGCAATCTTGCGGGGGTTTTGCTTTCTGATACAGGCAAGATGAATGACCGTCCACTCCACTTTCTATGAAAGAACGCGGCTTACCGGCCAGTTTCGACTCTTAAAGACCCCCGCAGGAGCAATCTTGCGGGGGTTTTGCTTTCTGATACAGGCAAGATGAATGACTGTCCACTCCACTTTCTATGAAAGAACGCGGCTTATCGGTCAGTTTCGACTCTTAAAGACCCCCGCAGGAGCAATCTTGCGGGGGTTTTGCTTTTGGTGCTGGACGATGAATGACTGTCCACTCCACTTTCTATGAAAGAACGCGGCTTATCGGTCAGTTTCGACTCTTAAAGACCCCCCGCAGGCGTATCTTGCGGGGTTTTGTGTGCGGAAGCTGGCAACTTAACGTCTTTTGCTGTTGCGCGCGCCGTACCGTTAAGCACCGGCACTTCTAACCTTATAAATAAATATCCCCTCGGAAGGCTGTCGAAAAGCGCTAACATGTTCTTAAACGGTTTTGAAACTAGCATCGCGGGAGTCGCTGCCGTCATGGAACAAAAATCATTGATCATTATTCAGATGGGGGATGCCCCGAAGCCTTTACGTGACGCCCACGGGGATGTTCCGCATTGGTTTTGCCGGGCTCTTGGTTGTGCTCCTGAAGAGGTGGACGTGGTTCGCGTCTTTGAAGGCGAAACGCTGCCAGCCCCGGATGCGCGCCGGGCGGCGATCATTACGGGCTCATGGGCGATGGTTTCCGACAGGTTGCCGTGGAGCGAGAAAACCGCAGAGTGGATCCGCGAAGCCATTGCGATTGAGATGCCGCTGTTTGGCGTTTGCTACGGTCATCAATTGATGTCCTGGGCTTTGGGCGGGAATGTTGAATATCATCCGCAGGGGCGTGAAGCGGGGACGAAAACCGTTTATTTGCACGCCTCGGCGCTCAACGATCCGTTACTCAGCCATCTTTCCGAAAGTTTCCCGGCGCACCTGACGCACCGACAAACCGTGACGCGATTGCCTGAAGGTGCATCGGTGCTGGCCTCTTCCGCGCATGATAATCATCAGATCGTTCGCTACGGGCCGCGGGCCATTTCGGTGCAGTTCCACCCGGAAATGACCCCGGAAATCGCGACCGATCTGCTGCGTTTGAACCGCGCGCACATCGAAAAAGAGGGCAACGATGCCGCCAGCTTAGTCGCTGGCGTGCTGCCCGCACCGGGTGCGGCGGAGATCCTGCGCCGTTTCGTGCAGGAAGTGACCGAGCGCAACAAGACGCTGTTATCGAATGCTGCCCAGTGAACGGTCTTGCGCCGTGCCCTGCACCAGCCGGGTTAACTCCTCGCAGCGGGTGATTAGCCCGTTCACCAGCGTGAAATGCGCAAACACGTCAATGTGTGCCTGAGAGCCATCTTTCTTACTCATCGCGACAAGATGGTGCGTCAATACGTCATTGTTTTGCCCGGCAATGGCGACCACCGTCACATCAATGGCGTACGTCAGATGCTTGAGCTTTGCCATATGCTCAACAAATCCCGTGAAATCCAGCGACTGTCCGTCGACAACTTGTTGATAATCCGGCGAGAAGAATTCGCGGATTTTGGCTTCGTTATGGTCAGGGTGGCAAACGACACTGCGCAAAGCCAGGGCGATACGTTGGGTGATATCCATCATTGTTGTCCTCATTTGTGTTTATAAAGAGGATATCGCCCCACCGCGTTGGTACATTAACCGCATCAGGACATCAAATACGGTTTATCAGCCATGTTGATCGTACAAAGCCAGCGGCTTACGCATCAAAACAAGCACACCACCGAGTGGCACCAGCATGTTACCGGACAGCTGTTTTGCATTCAGCGGGGGATGATGATTGTGAAAACGGAACAGGCGCAATGGGCGCTAACGCCCGCGACTGTCGGCTGGTTTCCTGCGCAGATGCGCCACTGCGCCTGGAGCGTGGGCGATGTGGAAGGACATAGCCTGCAACTCAACCATGATGATGCACCCGCTTTCGCGGGAGTGTGGCCTGCCGATCCGTTTATGATGCTGTTAATGGAACGCATAACGCAGTGCGGCCCGGCTCGCGAGGCATCGCTTCTGGCGTTGATGATGGAGGAGATTCGCGTGGCGCCAGACGCGCCGTTGCAGTTAACCCTGCCGCAGGATCGTCGGGCGAAGCGGGTGGCTGAACTGCTGCTGTCGGAGCCACAAAATCCTGCAAATCAGGCGCAGCTGGCGTGTTGCTATGGCTTAAGCGTCAGAACATTAAGCCGCTTGTTCAGCGAACAAACCGGGCTGAGTTTTAGTCAGTGGCGGCAGCAGGCAAAAGTCCTGGCATCGATGGCGCATCTGCTGTGCGGGGCGTCGGTGAGTGAGACGGCAGAACGTTGCGGGTACGATAACGTCAGTGCCTTTATCGCCGCATTTAAACTGCGCTTTGGCAGCACGCCGGGGCAATTTCAGGCGCGAAATCGGGCGTGATAAGTTCACGTGGATGACAGTATGTTCAACAGAGGCGTGCCCCGGTCTTATGCGCCGGGGCTTATGGGTCAGGCGGTGGCTTCTTCTTCCGCCAGGCGGACAACGGCTTCTGCGACAATCGCTTCCAGCTCTGTCAGCATCTCTTCAACACCGAATCCAGCCACGACGGGGAGTGGGTTTTGCTGTGTAGGGTCTGTCATAAAATTCATTGTGCTGCTCATTTCATTTACTCACTTACGTAACGCAACTATCACACCGGTAAATCTATCAGCAAAGCGCGCAACGGCGTATCCGCAACCAGGGTTATGTTAGCCTCGTCACGAATAAACGCGCCGTCACCGCAGGTCAGTGCTTCTTTTGCTTCGCAATGCGTTACGGCGTGTACCGTACCGTGAATCGATTGCAAATAGGCGCGCGGGCCATGCAGTTGAATCTGCAACGCTTCGCCTTTGGCAAGCTCGATATGGTGCAGCCACACTTGCTGGCGGAGCTGCAAACTTCCCTGGCTGCCGTCAGGGGAAGCCAGCAGTTGCTGCGCCACATCGGCAACGGTCATTTTTTGCACCGGCGGGTTTTCGCGCTCGGGACAGGCATCCAGCCATAACTGCATGCGCGTTAATGATTTGTCTTTGCTCAGGTTATGCTCGCTATAACTGATGCCGGGCTGGGTGGCAATTAACAACGCTTCACCGGCTTTCGCCTGAACATGATTGCCCTCGCTATCGCGATACTCCGCTTCGCCTTCCAGAATCAGGTTTAAAATATCCACTTTCGGGTAGGTGCGTGGCTGGAACGACGCGCCGGGGGCGAGCACTTCCTGGTTCAACACGCGCAGGGAGGCATAGCCCAGTAATTTCGGGTCGAAGTAATGTCCAAATGAAAAGGTGTAGCGGGCCTGAAGCCAGCCGAAGTCAGCTTGTCCGCATTGTTTTGCAGTACGTGTAGTAATCATAATTGTTGACCTCTCTTTACTTAAAACAATGTTAAAGGTATGGACGCTGCATTGTTAGCCAGATATTCTGCCCGGTATGTTCAAATTTCCTGAATGAGAACACTCATGGCCAAAGAAAGGGCGCTGACGCTGGAAGCGTTACGTGTGATGGATGCGATTGACCGACGCGGAAGCTTTGCCGCGGCGGCGGATGAGTTGGGGCGCGTGCCTTCTGCGCTCAGCTATACCATGCAAAAACTTGAAGAAGAGCTGGATGTCGTGCTGTTTGACCGCTCCGGGCACCGAACGAAATTCACCAATGTCGGGCGAATGCTGCTGGAGCGGGGTCGCATCCTGCTGGAAGCCGCCGATAAACTGACAACCGATGCAGAAGCGCTGGCGCGCGGTTGGGAAACACACTTAACGCTGGTCACTGAAGCGCTGGTGCCAACGGGGGATCTGTTTCCGCTGGTCGACCGGCTGGCCGCAAAAGCTAATACGCAGTTATCGATCATTACTGAAGTGCTGGCCGGGGCGTGGGAGCGGCTGGAGCAGGGACGTGCCGATATCGTTGTCGCCCCGGATATGCATTTTCGCTCTTCGTCGGAAATTAACTCACGCAAGCTCTACTCGGTAATGAACGTCTATGTTGCTGCGCCGGATCACCCGATCCATCAGGAAGCGGAACCGCTCTCGGAAGTGACGCGCGTGAAATACCGCGGCGTGGCCGTTGCCGATACCGCCCGCGAGCGTCCGGTGCTGACGGTACAGCTTTTGGATAAGCAGCCAAGGCTGACGGTCAGTACTATCGAAGATAAGCGCCAGGCGCTGCTGTCCGGCCTGGGCGTGGCGACGATGCCTTATCCACTGGTGGAGCAGGATATCGCCGAAGGTCGCTTACGTGTGGTAAGCCCGGAATATACCAGCCAGGTGGATATTATTATGGCCTGGCGTCGTGACAGTATGGGCGAAGCGAAAGCCTGGTGTCTGCGGGAAATTCCCAAGCTGTTTGCCGGTAAATAAGGCATTGCTCCACGTGGGTGGAGCAATGCCTTTCAGGGGAATGCTTTCGGTTCGGGGCCGAAGAGGTTTTCTACCGGTGTGCCGCGCTGGCTGTAAAATGCCAGCAGCATCAACCAGCCAATCACCGGAAACAGCAGCAGTAACAGCCAGCGCCAGCTCCGGTTGGTATCATGCAGGCGGCGTACCTGAACCGCCAGGTTTGGCACTAGCACCAGCAGGGCATAAATCTGGCTTAACAGGTGCCAGCCGATGATCCTGTCGACCACATACAGCACGCCAAAGAGGATAAGGTTGACCAGTGTGAACATCCAGAATTCGCGGCGATGCGCGCGCCCGTGGAAGGTAGCGTAGTTGCTCAGTACCCTAAAATACCAGTCCATTCTCAGCCTCGGTCAACGGTCAATCCGTTGTTTTCTCAACGATCACTGTAAGAATAGACGGCAAAAATACAAAGCGAAAACCCGGTGAGAAATAATTTGGGCGCGGTGAAACGCGCCCGAAAGATCAGGAGAAACGCAGGTCGCGTCCGTGTGGCTCATCCAGATCCTGCCACGGCCCGATAGAGATAATGCCGGTCGGGTTAATGGTTTTGTGGCTGCGGTAATAGTGGTTGCGGATATGGGCGAAATCGACCGTTTCCGCAATGCCCGGCATCTGATAAATGTCGCGCAGGAAGCCGTGCAGGTTCAGATAGTCGCTGATGCGGTGTTTATCGCACTTGAAGTGAGTGACATAGACCGGATCAAAACGCACCAGTGTCGTCCACAGGCGAATATCCGCTTCCGTAAGCCGGTCGCCGGTCAGATAACGATGCTGTCCCAGGATTTGCTCAAGGCGTTCCAGCGAATTGAAAACATTGACCACCGCTTCGTCATACGCCTGCTGGCTGGTGGCGAAACCGGCTTTATAGACACCGTTATTCACGTTGTCGTAGATCCAGCCGTTCAGTTCATCGATCTGGTCGCGTAATTCGGGCGGGTAGTAATCGCCCGCTTTCGCGCCCAGGCCGTCAAACGCGGTATTGAACATGCGGATGATTTCCGCCGATTCATTGCTGACAATGGTGTGGTTCTTTTTATCCCACAGCACAGGCACCGTGACGCGTCCGGTGTATTGCGGGTCGGCATGCAGGTAGAGCTGATAGAGGAATTCATGTTGATACAGCGTATCGCCAGTTGCCGCCGGAAAGTCATCGTCAAAAGTCCAGCCGTTCTCCAGCATCAACGGGTTGACCACGGAAACAGAGATAAATGGCTCAAGGCCTTTTAGCGTACGCAGAATAAGCGTGCGGTGCGCCCATGGACAGGCGAGTGAAACATATAAGTGGTAGCGGTCTTTCTCGGCGGCAAAGCCACCTTCGCCAGAAGGACCTGGTGCGCCATCTGCGGTAAGCCAGTTGCGAAATGCGGATACCGAGCGCTGGAAACGTCCGCCAGTGGATTTGGTGTCATACCAGTTGTCGTGCCAGACGCCGTCAATCAGTTGTCCCATTTTGTCTCCTCCTTCTGAATAGCAAAAGCGAGGAGTGGTCTCCTCGCTTTGATCTCTTCACTCAGTATAGAGCGCTTACCATTTTTTATTCAGGACGCGGTCGATACTGATGGCGCCCGGACCAGTAATGCCCAGTAGCAGGTAACCGCCAGCGATGGTCAGGTTTTTCATGAACATCAGCGAGTTCACCCCTTCTGCAAAGTTGCTGTGGAAGATGAATGCGGTCAGCAGCGTGAAGCCTGCGGTGAACAGCGCTGTGGTACGGGTCAGGAAACCGAACAGGATCGCCAGACCGCCGCCAAACTCAAGAAGAATGGTCAGTGGCAGGAAAAACCCCGGCACACCCATCGCTTCCATATACTGCTGAGTACCAGCATAACCGGTGATTTTGCCCCAGCCTGCGGTAATAAACAGAATCGGCATCAGGATACGTGCGACCAGGAAACCAACATCTTCTAATTTTTTCATCTTTCTCTCCAGGGAACCACAATAGCGGCATTCAGTAAAAGGTCTGCAATTACGGGCGGATGCCGCGTGCTTGCTGTCGATGGAGAGGATAGTAATCGTGACGGGAAAAGATTGTTAGCAAGGAAAACTGTCGAAATTTTTCAAAAAAACTGAGTAAGCAGAAAAGCAAACGGGCGATGGATATCCATCGCCCGCGTAAGCCGTGCTTGTGATTGTGTTTCAGTGCGTTGCGTTGAGCGTCGATTTGACCAGCCGCCATAAGCTCCATGCGCCTAAACCGCGTTTGGCCCAGCGCACAAGCATATTGGGGTGGCGAACGGACCATATCGCCATCGCGCTGCTGCCCACCAGCGCCCAGGAGCGCAAGCTGAGCAGCGTATTCCAGCCGCGATCATAGGCTCCGGTTGCTTCCAGCCACTCACGGCGACTGGCGGTGAGATCCAGGCGCTGTTGTTGGATCTCACTGAGCAAACGTGCTTTGCGCTTCAGACGTTCCGCTTTGCCGCTCACTTATCCTCCTCCAGCAAGGCACGGTCGTTTGCCAGCTCCTGGCGAGTATGACGCAGAAGCGTGGAGGCCCGCGCTTTACGCAATGTCCAGATGCCGCCTATCAACGCCAGCACCAGCAACACGACAGTGGTTGCAATCATCGCATTCAGGCGATATTGCGGATCGATGGCCCAGATAATTAGCACCATCAGGCTCATCAGGCCAAATGCGGCGAAAAGCATGGTCAGCCCTACCATAAGCAGCAGCTGGAATAAGTTCGCTTTCTCTTCTTCCAGCTCGACAACCGCCAGCCGCAGGCGGGTCTCAACCATTTCAACAAGAATGGTCACAATGCGCTGACCAATCCCCAGTACGCTTTTGCCCGGCCCTTGCGCGTTTCGCAGATCCGTCATCTTAGCGACGCGACAGCAGTACGCCCAGCACCACACCAACGGCGGCGCCAATACCTACGCTGGCCCATGGATTGTCACGCACGTATTCGTCGGTACGCGCAGCCGCTTCGCGGGTTTGGCGGGCGAGCGCATCGCCGGTTTCGCCCAAACGGTGACGGCTGTCGCGCAGCGCCTGTTCCGCTTTGGTGCGTAATTTACTCAGCTCTTCTTTCGACTTATCGCTGGAATTGCTCAGCACTTCTTCCAGTGTATCCGCCAGGGATTTCAACTCAGCGCGCAAATGGTCAGCATTATCTTTCGACATAATTCTCTCCAGGTGAGTGAGTGGTTATTTCCATTAAATCAGTAGTCACGCGCTTCCAGGGCTTTCAGTTCCGCCTGCGCCTCTTTCAGCTTGTGCTCGCGTTTGCTTATTTTTTCCGCATTGCCTTTTTGCTTTGCCTCATTCAGATCGTGGCGGCGCTCGGCAACCTCTTCTTTCATCTCAGCGATTTTTTTCTGATGGGCGGCGCGCAGCTTGCTGTCAGAGCAATTGGCGCGCACTTCTCGCAGCGCCTTGTTCAGACCGTCAATTCGGCTCTGATTGTTATGCTTTTCGGCATAGCTGATTTCGCGCTGGATCTCATGCTCCTTTTCCTGGCAGGGCGAAGCCGCCTGGGAAAATGCGCTCAGCGAAAAAAGGGCCAGCGCCAGTGCGATGCGGTTTTTCATAATCGAGAACCTTCCATTGTTGGCCAGCGAAACGATGGTTACGCCAGCGTCCAGTGACATAAAGCGAACTCTGGTTCCGTGTACTCAAGCATAGTAAGTAAACGGCCAAACACCAAAGTGAGTGAAAAGATTCAGAATCCTGGAAAGGTTAACCGAATCGATGTGTGCTGTTGCGCAGGCGGGTCAGCCACGCGGAAGTTTGGTTGTTATCATCGTCCTGGGCGGCGATGATGTAACCATGAGGTAAGGTGCGATCGAGCACGATTTTCGCCGCCGCGCTCTGCTCACTGGATTCAAATTTGATTAACAGCGTGTCGTCCTGCGGCGTAATACTTTTAAAGTGAATGCCGTTGGCATCCAGATGATGCCAGACAGAAAAACCATCCGGCACGCTGACGTTTTGTGTGATCGGGCGAATCGCCAGCGTTGATTCACGGTATTGCAGCGTCGTCCAGGCGAAAAACATCACGCTGAAAACGGTCATCGCCGCGACACCCATTAGTAACCAGCGTAAAAAAGGACGTTGCAATTCCATGGTCTTAACCCCGGTTGCGATATTTTTTCTTCCACAGCACCACCAGTGAGCCAGCAAGGCCAATCACCAGTAATACCACCGGAAGCAACATCAGGCAGGACATCAGGGCATCTTCGTATTTACGAAATACCGGTGTCTTGCCCAGCAGATAACCCAGCGTGGTCAGTATCAGCACCCACAGCAGGCCGCTCATCCAGTTGAAAAACTGGAAACGGGCATTACTCAGACCAGAAAGTCCGGCAATAGTTGGTAACAGGGTGCGAACAAATGCAATAAAACGACCAATCAGCAGGGCGGAAAGACCATGTTTGTGGAAAAGATGGTGCGCGCGCTGATGATAATGCGCAGGCAGATGTGATAACCAGTTTTGCACGATGCGTGTATTACCCAGCCAGCGCCCCTGAATGTAACTGAGCCAGCACCCCAGGCTTGCCGCCACTGTCAGCAACAAAATGGTTTGCGGATATCCCAGCGCACCTTTTGCAATCAGCACGCCAATCAGTACCAACAGGCTATCACCCGGAAGAAACGCTGCCGGAAGCAGGCCGTTTTCAAGAAATAAAATGACAAATAAAACAAAATAAAGCATGCCGATCATGCCGGGCTGCGAGAGCGTCGCGAAATCCTGGCTCCAGAGGGCATGGAGTAATTGGCTTAAAAGTTCCATTCAGTGTTCCTGGTACATCGGTTTACGTCACGCCCAGCACAGCACGGCGATTATCTTTAATACATTATGGTCGCTCGTGGCACACTCGATACGGCATATTCTGATAACGGACGTTGTGAGCAAGCACTAACTTACATGATGACAAATGCATCCAATTGTAACAAATGCCGACGTTATGAGTCAGTCAGAAAAATGAGTTTCGGTGATGATTTTGCTTGTCGCGGCAGGGGGAGGCGAGGCTATTTACAAAGGCTGACACTCTAGACGGTTTACTTACCATAAACCAGGGCAGGCGCAGCGTAAGTGTGCGCCTTGTAGGACATTTTTTATTTGCTGCCGGTTGCGGCGGTATCGAGATGCACCACTGGGTTTTCCGCAAACAAATAGCGATCGGCGTTAAACTCGAAATCATCGCTGGTTTCGTTAAACAGCATCTGTTTGGTGTTTTCCAGATGTTGCCACATCGCCAGTTTCGCCGCATGCGGGTCTTTGCGAATCAGCGCACGCAGGATCTGGTCATGATCATCACACCAATTATCCACGGTGCGTAAATCGATGTGATCGTGCAGTTTTTTCCAGTACGGGTTGTGAACACGCTGTGTCCACATTTTCTCGACGATGGCCGCAAGCGCCGTGTTTTGTGTAGCCAGCGCGACCTGTACGTGGAACTGCAAATCCCACTCAGAATCGCGGAAGCACTTCTCTTTGCGCGCATTATCCTGAATTTCCATCAGCTTCATGATGTCCTGTTTCGTCACCTGGGTGGCGGCGAATTCAGCAATATTACTTTCGATAAGCTGACGTGCCTGCAGCAATTCAAACGGGCCGTAATTGGCGAACTCAAGGTTTTCATCCGGCGCCTGGGTGTGGCGTGCTACGTTGGAAATAACATGGATACCGGAGCCTTTGCGAACTTCAACATACCCTTCTACTTCAAGCATAATAATGGCTTCACGAACCACGGTCCGGCTGACGCTTTTTTCATCGGCGATGAAGCGCTCGGCGGGCAGTTTGTCTCCCACCAGATAGACGCCTTGCTCAATACGGCTTTTAAGCTCCGCGGCAAGCTGCTGGTACAAACGTCGTGACTCGGAGATTTCCATATGTGAGCTCCAGGGAAAAGAAGGGCAATAATAGATTTGTTATACCACTTTTACGGCTTTCTCACCATCGCAGATAGTAAAAAAGCCGCACCAGGCGGCTTTTTTAACTATCAAAATCGAGACTTAGCTTTGTGCGGCGGGGCCACCAAGCGAATGCTCTTTCACGACCTCTTCGGCTGATTTGTTTTTCAGCACGGTCCAGATAACCACAGCACCCAGCAGGTCAAACAGCGCCAGCACAGCAAACAGCGGGCTAAAGCCGATGGTATCTGCCAGCGCACCAACCACCAGGGCAAACATGGTACTTGCTGTCCACGCTGCCATACCGGTCAGGCCGTTCGCCGTTGCCACTTCGTTACGACCAAATACGTCAGAAGAGAGTGTAATCAGCGCACCGGACAGAGACTGGTGAGCAAAACCACCGATACACAGCAGGCCGATTGCCACATACGGGCTGGTGAACAGGCCAATCATGCCTGGGCCAATCATCAGTACCGCGCCCATGGTCACAACCATTTTGCGGGAAACAATCAGGTTTACACCGAAGACACGCTGGAACAGCGGCGGCAGGTAACCACCCACGATGCAACCCAGGTCAGCGAACAACATCGGCATCCAGGCGAACATGGCGATTTCTTTCAGGTTAAAACCATAAACCTTGAACATGAACAGCGGGATCCAGGCGTTAAACGTACCCCAGGCTGGTTCTGCCAGGAAACGCGGCAGCGCGATGCCCCAGAATTGACGGGTACCGAGAATCTGCCAGACGGACATTTTCTTACCGTTGTTGGTCTGGTGCTGGGCTTCCTGACCGCCAATGATGTACTCGCGTTCTTCTTCGCTCAGTTTTTTCTGATCGCGCGGGTGTTTGTAGAAAATCAGCCAGGTCATCGCCCAGGCAAAGCTCAGCACACCAGAGATAATGAACGCCATTTCCCAGCTGTGCATAACAATTGCCCACACCACCAGCGGCGGCGCAATCATCGCACCAATAGAAGAACCGACGTTGAAGTAGCCCACCGCGATAGAACGTTCTTTCGCCGGGAACCATTCGGACGCCGCTTTCAGGCCCGCCGGGATCATCGCTGCTTCAGCAGCACCCACCGCGCCACGCGCCAGTGCCAGACCACCCCAGCTGCCTGCCAGCGCAGTCGCGCCGCAGAATACTGCCCAAGTAATCGCAAAGAAGGCATAACCAATTTTGGTGCCCAGAACGTCCAGTACGTAGCCTGCAACAGGCTGCATAACAGTATAAGCCGCGGAATAAGCCGCAATGATGTAAGAGTATTGCTGAGTAGAAATGTGCAGCTCTTCCATCAAGGTTGGAGCGGCAGCCGCTACGGTGTTACGTGTCAGGTAGCCCAGCACGGTGCCGACCGTCACCAGTGCTATCATGTACCAACGTAATCCTTTGATTTTACGCATGTAAACCTCATCGTTATGTTATTACCGCCTGCGCGGCCATCCTTCGATCGCGTTCGGAGGATGAAACGGGGAGGACGTACCCGGGATAACTCCCGGTACGGCCCAAACCTTGCCATAAGTAAGCGTGTTTAAGTCGGTATCCGTACCCAAAAAATCCGATTAACTTTTTATCGGGAATGCATTCCGTCGGCTTATGTGTTCGACGGCAGGAAAGATAACTTGTCATACAACTTGAAAAGGTGAGTGACATCACAAAAGCGTTTTTCTTTGTGTGGTCTTTAACTTTGCTGGGATAAGCCAGAAACGGCGCGGGTTGGCGGGATATTCAGGCGCCTGGATTGTCAGTTTTTGTCTGCTTTTATTGATCCAACTCACGAAAATATCTTCGGTCTATGGAAATTGGTGTGATAACTTTGTCAGCATTAAAGGTAAGCATCAGACGCACTCGTTTAGAGGAAGACGATAATGACCCCGTTTATGACCGAAGATTTTCTGTTAGATACCGAATTTGCTCGCCGTCTGTACCACGACTACGCAAAAGACCAGCCGATTTTTGACTACCATTGCCACTTGCCGCCGCAGCAGATCGCTGACAACTACCGCTTTAAAAACTTGTATGACATCTGGTTAAAAGGCGATCACTACAAATGGCGTGCCATGCGCACCAACGGTGTTCCTGAGCGCCTGTGTACCGGTGACGCTTCCGATCGTGAGAAGTTTGACGCCTGGGCCGCGACCGTGCCGCACACCATTGGTAACCCGTTATACCACTGGACGCATCTGGAATTGCGTCGTCCATTTGGTATTACAGGTAAGGTGCTGTCACCGTCTACCGCCGACGAAATCTGGAATCGGGGCAATGAACTGCTGGCGCAGGATAAATTCTCCGCGCGCGGCATCATGCAACAGATGAACGTGAAAATGGTCGGTACCACCGACGATCCGATTGACTCGCTGGAACACCACGCTTCGATCGCTAAAGATGGCACCTTCCACATCAAAGTGCTGCCGAGCTGGCGCCCGGACAAAGCGTTCAACATTGAACAAGCCACCTTCAACGATTACATGGCGAAGCTGGGCGAAGTTTCTGATACCGACATCCGTCGTTTTGCCGATCTGCAAACGGCGTTGAGCAAACGCCTGGATCACTTTGCGGCGCACGGCTGTAAAGTTTCTGACCACGCGCTGGACGTGGTGCTGTTCGCTGAAGCCAGCGAAGCCGAACTGGATAGCATCCTGGCGCGTCGCCTGGCGGGTGAAACGCTCGGTGAGAAAGACGTGGCGCAGTTTAAAACAGCGGTACTGGTATGGCTGGGTGCGGAATACGCCCGTCGCGGTTGGGTGCAGCAGTACCACATCGGCGCGCTGCGTAACAATAACCTGCGTCAGTTCAAACTGCTGGGGCCAGACGTCGGCTTCGACTCCATCAACGACCGTCCGCTGGCGGAAGAGCTCTCCAAACTGCTGAGCAAGCAGAATGAAGAGAACCTGCTGCCGAAAACCATTCTGTACTGCCTGAACCCGCGTGATAACGAAGTGCTGGGTACCATGGTCGGCAACTTCCAGGGCGAAGGTATGCCAGGCAAAATGCAGTTCGGTTCCGGCTGGTGGTTTAACGACCAGAAAGATGGCATGGAACGTCAGATGACGCAGCTGGCACAGTTGGGGCTGCTGAGCCGTTTTGTTGGCATGCTGACCGACAGCCGCAGCTTCCTGTCTTACACCCGCCATGAATATTTCCGTCGCATCCTGTGCCAGATGATTGGCCGCTGGGTCGAAGCGGGCGAAGCCCCGGCGGATATTCAGCTGCTGGGTGAAATGGTGAAAAACATCTGCTTTAACAATGCGCGTGATTACTTCGCGATTGAACTGAACTAAGGCCGTTTGAGGTTGATATGCAATACATCAAGATCCATTCGCTGGATAACGTTGCGGTAGCACTGGCGGATCTCGCTGAAGGCGCGGAAGTCGTTATCGACAACCAGACCGTTCGGCTGCGCCAGGCGGTGGTTCGCGGGCACAAGTTTGCCCTGCAGCCCATCGCTAAAGGTGAAAATGTTGTCAAGTATGGTCTGCCAATTGGTCATGCGACAGCAGATATCGCGTCGGGCGAATACATCCATTCCCATAATGCCCGTACCAATCTGAGCGATGTGGACGAGTATAGCTATCAACCTGATTTTCAGGAGGAAGGCGCCCAGGCGGCGGATCGTGACATTAAGATCTACCGCCGCGCTAACGGCGAAGTCGGGATCCGCAACGAGTTATGGATCCTGCCGACGGTCGGCTGTGTGAACGGCATTGCCCGTCAGATCCAGAACCGTTTCCTGAAAGAGACGCAGGACGCCGAAGGTATCGACGGCGTTTACCTGTTCAGCCACACCTACGGTTGTTCCCAACTGGGTGACGACCACATTAACACCCGCACCATGCTGCAAAACATGGTGCGTCACCCGAACGCAGGCGCGGTGCTGGTGATTGGTCTGGGCTGTGAAAACAACCAGGTCGACGCCTTCCGTCAGACGCTCGGTGAATTCGAGCCGGAACGCGTCCACTTTATGGTCTGCCAACACCAGGATGACGAAGTGGAGGCCGGTCTTGAGCATTTGCATGAGCTTTATCAGGCGATGCGCAACGACAAGCGTGAACCGGGCAAACTGAGCGAGCTGAAATTCGGCCTCGAGTGCGGCGGCTCTGATGGCCTTTCTGGCATCACCGCCAACCCGATGTTGGGCCGTTTCTCGGACTACGTAATCGGCAACGGTGGCACCACCGTGCTGACCGAAGTACCGGAGATGTTCGGTGCGGAACGTATCCTGATGAGCCACTGCCGCGACGAAAGTACCTTTGAGAAGACCGTGACCATGGTCAATGACTTCAAACAGTACTTTATCGCGCATAATCAGCCGATTTACGAAAACCCATCGCCAGGTAACAAAGCGGGCGGTATTACGACGCTGGAAGAGAAATCACTGGGCTGCACGCAAAAAGCGGGTGCCAGCCAGGTGGTGGACGTGCTGCGTTACGGTGAGCGCCTGAAAACTCACGGTCTGAACCTGCTGAGCGCACCGGGTAACGATGCGGTTGCCACCAGCGCGTTGGCCGGGGCGGGCTGCCATATGGTGCTGTTCAGTACCGGTCGCGGTACGCCTTACGGTGGTTTTGTGCCGACGGTGAAAATCGCCACCAACAGCGAACTGGCGGCGAAGAAGAAACACTGGATCGACTATGATGCCGGTCAGCTGATTCACGGCAAAGCGATGCCGCAACTGTTGAGCGAATTCGTGGATGTGATCGTCGATATCGCTAACGGCAAAAAGACCTGCAACGAGAAAAACGATTTCCGCGAACTGGCTATCTTCAAAAGCGGCGTAACGCTTTAATTTACCTTTATCTTTCGCGCCATGTCTGTGTTGGCTGCGCTCATTCACCCCGGTCACTTACTTGTGTAAGCTCCCGGGGATTTGTGAGCTTGCCGCCTTGCCCTGGCGCGAAATTTTTGGGTCAGGCTTGCTCGCAGACTTTCAGTGATGTGTCGCTTTCCCCAAAATCCTACAAGGAATTTCCATGACCACGTATTGGCTTGCCCAGGGCGTTGGTGTGATTGCCTTTCTGATTGGTATTACAACCTTTATCAACCGTGATGAACGGCGCTTCAAAAAACAACTCTCGGTCTACAGCGCCATCATTGGTGTGCATTTCTTTCTGATGGGCGCATTTCCTGCGGGTTCCAGCGCCATGCTTAACGCCATTCGCACCCTGATTACTCTGCGTACCCGTAGCCTGTGGGTGATGGCGCTGTTTATTGTGCTTACCGGTGGGCTGGGGCTGGCGAAATTTCACCATCCGATGGAGTTGTTGCCGGTTGCCGGGACGATCGTCAGCACCTGGGCGCTGTTTCGTTTTAAAGGCTTGCCGATGCGCTGCGTAATTTGGTGCTCGACCTGCTGCTGGGTGATCCACAATATCTGGCTCGGATCGATTGGCGGTTCGCTGATCGAAGGCAGCTTTCTGGTGATGAATGGCCTGAACATTATTCGCTTCTGGCGCATGCAAAAACGCGGCATCGACCCGTTTAAAGTCGAAACCGCGCAGCAGAAGGAATCGGCTGCCCAGTGAAGGCAGCCAAAAAGATCAGTTACGCAGAGCGTTATTCACCAGGCGCGTATCTTCCGCCTGACACACCGCCGCAGTAAACAGCACATCGGTGGAGGAGTTGAGCGCGGTTTCGCAGGAATCCTGCAATACGCCGATAATAAAGCCGACCGCTACCACCTGCATCGCCACATCGTTGGAAATACCAAACATGTTACAGGCCAGCGGGATCAGCAGCAGAGAACCACCCGCCACGCCGGACGCGCCGCAGGCACAGAGCGATGCCACCACGCTCAGCAGCAGCGCCGTTGGCACATCAACCGTAATGCCCAGCGTATGCACTGCAGCCAGCGCCAGCACGGTAATGGTGATTGCCGCGCCCGCCATGTTAATAGTGGCACCCAGCGGGATAGAGACAGAATAGGTATCGCGATCGAGATTCAGCTTCTCGCACAGCGCCATGTTCACGGGAATATTCGCCGCTGAACTGCGGGTGAAAAAGGCGGTGACGCCGCTTTCACGCAGGCAGGTAAAGACCAGCGGGAAAGGGTTGCGGCGGATCTTCCAGTACACCAGCAGCGGGTTAACCACCAACGCGACAAACGCCATACAGCCTACCAGCACCACCAGCAGTTGCGCGTAGCCTAACAGTGCGCCAAAACCGGATGTCGCAAGGGTAGAAGAGACGAGGCCAAAAATGCCGATCGGCGCGAAGCGGATAACGATCCGCACCATAAAGGTGACGGCGCTTGCCATATCCTGCACCAGATTTTTAGTGCTCTCATTACTGTGGCGCAGCGCAAAGCCCAGCCCAACAGCCCACACCAGAATGCCGATATAGTTAGCGTTCATGATCGCCGTCACCGGGTTGGCGATCATGCTGGTCAGTAAACCGCGCAGCACTTCCACAATGCCGGATGGTGGCGTGACATCATTCGCTCCGGGCACAAGCTGCAGCATGGAAGGGAAGAGAAAGCTGGCCAGCACGGCGGTCAGCGCGGCAGTGAACGTACCTAACAGGTACAACACCAGCACCGGGCGCAAACGCGTCTTTTGTCCTTGTTGATGACCAGCGATAGAGGCCATCACCAGCATCAGCACCAGTATCGGTGCTACCGCTTTTAACGCGCTAACGAAAAGCGTGCCCAGAATGCCGGCCGCAATAGCGGCGGGCGTCGAAATCCACGCCAGTAAAATACCCAGAATTAAACCAATAAGAATCTGTTTCACCAGGCTGCCATCAATCAAGCGTTGCAGTAAGCCGGTGGAGCGGTGCGTTGTCATGCCATGTTCCTTTCGTGTTGTGGAGTTGCATCCCGCATGCCTTTTTGGGTGACATTTGTCAGGATGTAACATTTGTTTGCAGAAAGCAGTATATGGACTCTGCGGCAACAAGAAAGGGGAGAAGAAGAACTTTTCCAGCCAGGCGCGGCTTTTTGATTTTTTGTGTTAACGTTTTGTGATAAAGGCGACAAGGCTGACGAAATGACCGCTCCGCGCACTGGCAGAGCGGTCATTTACGGCTTACGCCCTATTTTTCTTGTCGTGCTGGTGGTTAACCCACGCGTTGAGCAGCATGGTCAGCACGAGGATCCCGCCCACCACGCCAAGCGAGATGGCGATCGGAATATGGAAGAAGTCGACAATCAGCATTTTAATGCCGATAAACACCAGAATGACCGACAAGCCATATTTCAGCATCGAGAAGCGTTCCGCCACGCCCGCCAGCAGGAAATACATCGCACGCAGGCCCAGAATCGCAAACAGGTTTGAAGTCAGCACGATAAACGGATCGGTGGTCACGGCAAAAATCGCCGGGATGCTGTCGACTGCGAAAATCACATCACTCAATTCGACCAGAATCAGCACCAGCAGCAACGGTGTGGCGAACAGCAGACCATTTTTGCGCACGAAAAAATGCTCATTTTCGATGGTATCGGTCATACGTAAATGGCTGCGCAGCCAGCGCACCAGCGGTTTGTCACCGATCCCCGTTTCGTCCTCTTTCGCCAGCGCCATTTTCACACCAGTAAACAGCAGGAACGCGCCAAAAACATACAGCAGCCACGAGAACTGGGTGATGAGCCAGCTACCGGCGAAAATCATAATCGTGCGCAGCACAATCGCGCCGAGCACGCCGTAAACCAGCACCCGGCGCTGCAACGCGGCAGGCACGGAGAAGTAGCTAAACAGCATCAGCCAGACGAAGACGTTATCAACCGCCAGCGCTTTTTCAATCAGATAACCGGTGAGGAACGCCAGCGCCTGTGTGTCGGCAACGGCGCGTCCTTCGGTTTGCGTGAGATACCACCAGAAGGCGGCGTTGAACAGCAGGGAGAGACTGACCCAAACCACAGACCAGGCGGCCGCCTGCTTCATGGTCATCGTATGGACGCCGCGACGCCCCTGAAGCAGAAGGTCGATGGCCAGCATAATCACGACCACAATCGCGAAGCCGCCCCATAACATCGGTGTGCCGACAGTATTCATTGTGTGAATCCTTACCTGAAAACAAAAAACGGCTAACGTCGGAAGAGGTTAGCCGTTTGCTTTAGGTGCAATGGATCCTCGCCTTCCGGCAAGGTCTCACTTACGTCTGTGAAGACGCCCGGCGACCGGATGCATATACGCATCGTAATGACGATCCACCGGCAATGAAGTTACTCCCCTTTGCAGGTAACAAAATATGTCAGCACATTGATTCCGTCAATGTGAAGCCAGGTATGCTTTACGAACTTTTACGCCGGAAGCTGTTCGCCGATGTCATCCGCCGGGAAAACGACGCCAATCTGGCGGCGAATTTCCGTTTGCAGTTTGGCCGTAACCCGGCTGACATCCAGCCCCGGGTGGTTGACTTCGTTCTCTTCCACCAGGCGGGCAAAAGTTTCCGCTTCATACAGCATGGTATTGATGTGCTGCGGCTGTGTCAGTTCCTGCGCTTTGCCGCCGCGCGGCACGAACGAGATTTTCTGGCATTCGGAGATTTTCTCGATTACCAGCGATCCGGCCTCGCCCTGAATTTCGCTCGGCAGCACGGAATCGCTCACTTTTGAGTGTTGCAGCGTAACGCTGAAATCACCGTAATCCATCACCACCACGCCGTGCGCATCCACGCCGCTTTCCAGCAGGCTGGCGGTGGCCTGAACGCTATGCGGCTCGCCCCACAGCGCCACGGCGGATGCCAGGCAGTAGAAACCAATGTCCATAATCGAACCGTTAGAAAACGCCGGATTAAAGGTATTCGGGTTTTCTCCGTCCAGGTAGCGCTGGTAGCGCGACGAGTACTGGCAGTAGTTGATAAAGGCTTTACGAAGTTTGCCCGCTTTGGCAAGCGTTTGTTTCAGCAAGATAAAATTCGGCAGGCTGGCGGTTTTGAACGCTTCAAACAGCACCACCTGATTTTCCCGGGCGCAGGCGATAGCCGCTTCCACTTCACGCAGGTTGGAGGCCAGCGGTTTTTCGCAGATCACATGCTTTTTGTGACGCAGGAAAAGCTGCGTCTGCGGGAAGTGCAGGGAGTTCGGGCTGGCAATATAAACCGCGTCTATCGCATCGCTTTGCGCCATATCTTCAAGCGAGGTAAACAGATGCTCGACCGGGTAGTCGTTGGCGAACGTTTGCGCCTGTTCAAGGCTGCGGGAAAAAACGGCGGTGAGTTTATATTTGCCCGTTTCATGGGCGGCATCGACAAACTGGCGGGTGATCCAGTTCGTACCTATGACAGCGAAACGTATCATACAGGCGCTAATTCTCCGTAAGGGGGTCTTTGATCACTCTAGCACGACGAGATGACAAAACCAGTGCACTGCCCCGCACAAGCACAAAAGGTGATGGCGAAAACTTCACCCGTTACGATCCAGCGTCAGATGCGTCAGCCACAACCGCGTATCAAACTCGAGCTGATGGTACTGCGGCTCCATATAGCAGCACAGCTGATAGAACGCTTTGTTGTGATCTTTCTCTTTCAGATGTGCAAGTTCGTGAACCACGATCATCCGCAAGAAGGCTTCTGGCGCATCGCGAAACACCGTGGCGACGCGGATTTCCGCTTTGGCTTTTAACTTGCCACCCTGCACACGCGAGACCGCCGTATGCAAACCGAGTGCGTTGTTTAACACATGGATTTTGCTGTCATACATCACCTTATTCACCGGCGCGGCGTTACGCAGATACCGGTTTTTCAGCTCTTGCGTATAGTGATAAAGCGCTTTATCGGTAGTGATGTCGTGGCTTTCCGGGTAGCGCTTTTTCAGCACTTCGCCCAGCCGGTTCTGTTCAATCAGGGTGGTAACCTGCGTGAGCAGGGATTCAGGGTAGCCCTGAAGATAGGTCAGCTTGTTCATGGCGAAATGTGTTTACATCTCCGGATAATTAAGCGATAAAACGCGCGAATTTTAGCATTGCGGAGGGGCGATGAGCCAGGTTGAGTTAAACGGACAATCATTCACTTTAGACAGATTCCCTGTCGGCGTGGAAGAGGCGTCGCTACAGGCGTGGGACGCGGCGGACGAGTATCTGCTGCAACAGGTGAATGAGGTCGATGGCCCGGTTCTTATTTTTAACGACAGCTTCGGCGCGCTGGCATGTGCGCTGGCGTCGCATTGCCCGGTTTCCGTCAACGACTCCTATATAGCAGAGCTGGCGACACAGCATAACTTGCGCATTAACGATCTGGACGAAACCGCCGTCACGCTGCAAGACAGCCTGAGCCCGCTGCCCGCAAACCCGGCGTTAGTGCTTATCAAAGTGCCAAAACAACTGGCGCTGCTGGAGCAGCAACTGCGCGCGCTGCGCAACGTGGTGACGCCGCAAACGCGGATTATCGCCGGGGCGAAAGCGCGCGATGTCCACAACTCGACGATAGCGCTGTTTGAAAAAATCCTCGGGCCGACAACTACCACGCTGGCATGGAAAAAAGCGCGGCTCATCAACTGCACGTTTAGCGCACCTGCGCTTGAGGAGAGTTCGATGCTCGCCAGCTGGAAGCTGGATGGCGCGAACTGGACTATCTATAACCATGCCAATGTCTTTTCCCGCAGCGGGCTGGATATTGGCGCGCGATTGTTCCTGCAACATCTGCCGGAAAACGTTGAAGGTGAGATGGTTGATCTGGGCTGTGGCAACGGCGTGATTGGTTTAAAACTGCTGGCGCAAAACCCGAACAGCCGTGTGCTGTTCGCCGATGAGTCGGCGATGGCGGTGGCTTCCGCGCGGCTGAATGTGGAAGCGAACCTGCCGGAAGCGATTGAACGCAGCGAGTATATGATCAACAACTCGCTGTCCGGCGTGGAGCCGGACAGGTTTGACGCAATAGTCTGTAACCCGCCGTTCCACCAGCAGAGCGCGATTACCGATCATATTGCCTGGCAGATGTTTAACGATGCGCGTTTCTGCCTGAAATATGGCGGCGAGCTGCGCATTGTTGGCAACCGCCACCTCGACTATTTCCGAAAGCTGAAACGCGTATTTGGCAACTGCGAAACCCTTGCCACTAACAACAAGTTCGTGGTGCTGAAAGCAGTGAAAGTGCGTAAAAAACGTTAACGGAAAAGTGGCCCGCTCGGCAGGCCACTTTGTTATCCATATAAAATCCCCTGCCAGGCTGGGGGTTCCAGAAAGCTTTCAGCTTCAAACCAGTTATTTTAAATCGTCAGCGCCAGTTTTGTCCCTTGCGCAATCGCCCGTCTGGCATCCAGCTCCAGCGCCACATCGCAGCCACCGATTAAATGTACCGTTTTACCCGCCTCACGCAGCGGTTCCGCCAGCTCGCGTTTCGGCTCCTGGCCTGCGCAGATCACCACATGATCCACAGCTAAGAGTTGAGGTTCGCCGCCAATCAACAGGTGTAAACCCGCATCGTCGATCTTTTGATAACTTGCCGACGGGATCATTTTTACCCCGCGCGACAACAACGTGGCGCGGTGGATCCAGCCGGTGGTTTTCCCCAGACCTTCACCAGGTTTGCTGGCTTTACGCTGCAACATCACAATGCGGCGCGGGCTTTTCGGCAACTGCGGTCCTTCCGGGCGCAGACCGCCCACTTCATTCAGGCTGGTATCAATTCCCCATTCCACACAAAACTCGGCGATATTCTGGCTGGTTGGCTCGCCCGGCTGGCTTAAATACATCGCGGTATCAAAGCCGATCCCGCCGCAACCAATAATGGCCACACTTTCGCCCACCGGCGCTTTATCGCGCAGTACATCAAGATAGTTCAGCACTTTTGGATGGTCGATTCCATCGATCGGCGGCATTCGCGGTTCAATGCCGCAGGCCAGGATCACCTCGTCAAACTCCAGCAGTCGGGCCGGATCGACACGTTGATTCAGGCATAACGTTACACCGGTCAGATCGATCATCCGCCGGTAATAACGCAGCGTTTCGTAGAACTCCTCTTTACCGGGGATCTGTTTGGCGACATTAAACTGCCCGCCGATCTCCGCCTGGGCATCAAACAGCGTTACGTCATGCCCGCGTGCGGCGGCATTAATGGCAAATGCCAGCCCGGCGGGACCTGCGCCGACCACCGCCAGGTTTTTCTTTTGCACAGCCGGAAGCACCGGCATCAGCGTTTCATGGCAGGCGCGGGGGTTAACAAGGCAGGAGGTGACCTTACCGGCGAAGATCTGATCCAGGCAGGCCTGGTTACAACCGATGCAGGTGTTGATCTCATCCGCGCGGCCACTTTGTGCTTTCGATACAAACTCGGCATCGGCCAGAAACGGGCGCGCCATCGATACTATATCGGCATCACCACGCGCGAGGATCTCGTCGGCGATCTGCGGATCGTTAATGCGGTTGGTGGTGATAAGCGGCACCTTCACTTTGCCTTTCAGCTTGCGCGTCACCCAACTGAATGCGCCGCGCGGCACCGGCGTGGCTATGGTCGGGATACGCGCTTCGTGCCAGCCAATACCGGTGTTAATCAGCGTCGCACCTGCGGCTTCTACCGCCTGCGCCAGCGCGATGGTTTCCTCCAGCGTGCCTCCGTCTTCGACCAGATCCAGCATCGACAGGCGATAGATAATAATAAAGTCGCTGCCGACGCGCTCGCGCACGACACGCACCACTTCCAGTGCAAAGCGCATGCGCCGGGCATAATCGCCGCCCCATTCATCTTCACGGTGATTGGTGCGCGCGGCGAGAAATTCGTTAATCAGATAGCCCTCAGAACCCATCACTTCAACGCCGTCATAACCGGCCTGCTGCGCCAGCGCAGCGCAGCGGGCGAAATCATCAATCAGCGTGAGAATTTCATCATGGCTCAATGCATGCGGCGTAAAGCGGTTGATCGGCGCCTGTAACGCCGATGGCGCGACCAGCTGCGGTTGATAGCTGTAGCGCCCGGTGTGCAGAATTTGCAGGGCGATCTTGCCGCCTTCCTGATGCACCGCTTCGGTGATTTGCTGGTGATGGGGAAGCTGGCTGGCATCGTGCAGCACCGCACCGCCTTCCATAGTGACGCCGGAAAGCGCAGGCGCAACGCCGCCGGTGACAATCAGCCCGACACCGTGACGGGCGCGTTCGGCATAAAATGCTGCCAGCCGCTCTGCGCCGTCCGGGCGCTCCTCCAGCCCGGTGTGCATTGAACCCATCAGCACACGGTTTTTTAGCGTGGTAAAGCCCAGATCGAGTGGGGCGAACAGCGACGGGTAGTGGCTCATGCTCTCTTCCAATGTAAAATTATTGTTATGTGGTCGGATGAGTTCTACTTTAGCCGTCGCGGCAGAAAAGGGAAAAGGCGGAGCGAATGATTGTGATGGGATTCAAATATCCCTCTCCCGCACGGGAGAGGGAAAAGCGCTTCAGGCTCCGGTTGTCAGGCCGGGTGCCTGCCACAGGGATGTGGTTAAACCGCTGTCGACGAGGCCGAGCTGCTCGGCGTAGATTTTCTGCCACTTCAGCATCATGGTGTCGTACAGCTCGCGATGTTCCGGGTTTGGCGTAAATTCCCGGCTCCAGCGCACCAGCCGTTCGCCGGTGGTCGCCATATCGTCATACAACCCGGCACCCACACCTGCGGCGATAGCGCAGCCCAGCGCGGTGGCCTCTTTCACTTCCGGCACGCGTACCGGCAGGCCTGTCACATCGCTTAAAATCTGGCTCCACAGAGCGCCTTTCGCGCCACCACCGGCAAAGACTAGGCTGTCGAACTGCACGCCGGAAAAGCGTGAAATCTGCGCCAGATTGCAGGCGGAAACGATGGCCGCATTCTCTTCCAGCGCGCGGAACAGCGTGGCTTTGTTGCATTTTTCCGGGTCGATGGAGAGGTTAATAAACGACGGTGCGGCGTGATACCACTGCTTGAAGTGCATGGCATCGGAGAAAATCGGCATCACGCCCCATGAACCGGCTGGAACCCGACCCGCCATCTCTTCCAGTAAGGTGTAGGCGTCAATGCCCATCCGCTCGGCAATCAATTTTTCTTCGGCGCAAAACGCGTCGCGGAACCAGCGCATGGTCAGGCCGGTAAAAAAGCTTATCGACTCCGCTTGTACCATGCCTGGAATGACATGCGGATTGACGCGGATATTCATTTCCGGATCGGTGCGTACTTGCGGCAGATTCACCACTTGTTGCCAGAACGTGCCGCCGAGCACGGCGGTTTGCCCGGCGCGAACCACACCAAGCCCAAGGCTACCGAGCTGCACATCCCCGCCGCCCATCACCACCGGCGTGCCTTCCCGCAGCCCACACTCTTGCGCTGCCTGGTGAGTCACTTCGCCCAACAGGCTGCCGGTCTCTTTCACCGGTGATAACAGATCCGGGCGTAACCCGGCCATATCCAGCAGGTCGGGTCGCCAGTCGCGGGTAAAGAGATCGAGCATACCGGTGGTGCCGGCATTGGAAGGATCCACCGCTAACCAGCCGGAGAGGCGCGAGGCCAGCCAGTCGCTGATCATGGTGATGGTGGCGGTATCGCGGTAAATGTCGGGGCGATGGTGCGCCAGCCACAGCAGACGCGGCATGGCGCTGAGCGCCAGCGTCTGCCCGGAAACGCTGTAGACTTCGGCTTCAAACTGCCAGTCATGGATCTCTTTTAATTCGGCAACTTCATGGCTGGCGCGGGAATCAACGTTGGCGCACGCCCAGATGGCGTCGCCATTGTTGTTATACAGCACAATACCTTCGCGCATGGAGCAGCAGGCGACTGACTGGATATCCGCGCCGCTAAGGCCGGCGTTTTTCAGCGCCTGGCGGATGCACTGGCAGGCAAGTTGCCAGTTGGTGTTGAGGTCGAACTCCATAGAGCCGGGGACGTTTTCCACGCTCAGGTGTTTCCACTCGGCCTGGCCGACGGCAATTTGCCGCCCGCTTAAGTCGAAGATCACTGCCCGAATGCTGCCAGTTCCTGCATCTAACGCTAAAAGGTAACTCATGGGTTTTGCCCCCTCGCAAGCATCATAGATAAAACTGTGATCCTCGTACGGTCGTAAATATAGTTCAGCGCCTACGCTTTTGAACATTCTTCAGTCACAAAATCACTTGTTCTATCACAGCTTTTTGCGGGAGGCAGGATGGCGGATGTAGATGACATCAAAGATGGCAAAGACTTTGGACTGGGCACCGCGCAGCAAAATGTGCCTTTCACCCTGAAGGGCTGCGGTGCGCTGGACTGGGGCATGCAATCGCGGCTGGCAAGGATCTTTAACCCACAGAGTAACCGCACGGTGATGCTGGCCTTCGATCACGGCTATTTCCAGGGGCCGACGACCGGGCTTGAGCGTATTGATTTATCTATTGCGCCGCTGTTCGCGCAAACCGATGTGCTGATGTGTACGCGCGGCATTTTGCGCAGTGTGGTGCCGCCCGCCACCAATAAACCGGTGGTGCTGCGTGCTTCTGGCGGCAATTCAATCCTTGCAGAACTCTCTAACGAATGCGTGGCAGTGGCGATGGAAGATGCGCTGCGGCTCAACGTCTGCGCGGTGGCGGCGCAAATCTACATCGGCAGTGAATATGAGCACCAGTCGATTAACAACATCATTAAGCTAGTGGATGCGGGTAACCGCTACGGTGTGCCAACGATGGCAGTGACCGGCGTGGGTAAAGAGATGACGCGCGACGCGCGTTACTTTTCGCTGGCCAGCCGTATCGCCGCCGAAATGGGCGCGCAATTTGTGAAAACCTACTTTGTTGAAGAGGGGTTCGAAAAGGTCACCGCCAGTTGCCCGGTGCCGATCGTGATTGCTGGCGGGAAAAAGTTACCCGAGCAGGAGGCGCTGGAGATGTGTTTCCGCGCCATTGATCAGGGCGCGTCAGGTGTGGATATGGGGCGCAACATTTTCCAGTCCAGCGCGCCGCTCGCCATGCTCAAGGCGGTGAAAAAAGTGGTACACGAGCACATGCACGCCCGTGAGGCGTACCAGTTCTGGCTGGAAGAAAAACAAGGAGAGCAACCATGAATGTGACGCTGGTGGAAATCAATATCAAACCGGACAGGGTAGATGAGTTTTTACAGGTCTTTCGCGCCAATCACGAAGGCGCTATCCGCGAGCCGGGGAATCTGCGTTTTGATGTATTACAGGATCCGAAAGTGAAAACCCGCTTTTTTATTTATGAAGCGTATCAGGATGACGCCGCCGTCCAGGCGCACAAAGAGACACCGCATTACCTGGCGTGCGTGGAGAAGCTGGAAGAACTGATGTCGGAGCCGCGCAAAAAACGCAGCTTCATTGGTTTACTGCCGCAGTAACTATCCGCTTTCATGATGCATTGATTGCGCCTGAAAGCGCGTACCGCACCTGTAAAAGCCGTTTCTGCGTGAGATTGAAATCTCAGGGTAATAGGGCAGAAAACCTGAACGGCTGATGACCACTAATTTTCCATGAGCAATAAAAAACCCTCTCCCGCGGGGAGAGGGTTTTATGCAGACATTTACGCCAGTTCTTCGGTAACCCGCAGTGCTGCCAGCGCGTTGGCTGCCGCTTTCAGTACTTCCTCACACTGCTCAATTGTCAGCGTCAGCGGCGGTTCGATACGAATGGTTTTCGCATTATTGAGCGTTCCGGCAACCAGCACACGCTGGCGGAACATCTCACTGGCAAAGTTGTAGCCCGTTTCGTTATCGACAAACTCAATCGCCATCAGCATCCCGCGACCACGCGCATCCTGCACCAGATCCGGATATTGACGCACCAGCGCGCGGAAACCGTCCAGCAACATGTCGCCTTTCTGCTCCGCCTGAGCGGGCAAGTTCTCTTCCAGCAGCACATTGATGGTCGCCAGCGCTGCCGCACAGGCTAGTGGGTTACCGCCAAAGGTGGTGGTATGCAGGAATGGGTTATCAAACAGCACCGAGAACACCTCTTCGGTGGCGACAGTCGCGCCAATCGGCATCACGCCGCCGCCCAGCGCTTTTGCCAGGCACAAGATATCTGGCTGCACGTTTTCATGTTCGCAGGCGAACATTTTGCCCGTACGACCCATGCCGGTTTGCACTTCGTCAAAAATCAGCAGCGCGCCAAACTCATCGCACAGCTTGCGTACCGCTGGCAGATAACCGGCCGGCGGTAAGATCACGCCACCTTCACCCTGGATCGGCTCCAGGATCACGGCGGCGACCTCATCACCGGTTTTCTGGCATTCGCTAAGCAGCGTACGCATTGCGTCGATGTCGCCAAATGGCACATGACGGAAGCCCGGCAGCAGGGGCATAAAGGGTTTGCGGAAGGTCGATTTTGCCGTTGCCGACAATGCGCCCAGCGATTTACCGTGGAACGCACCGCTGGTGGCGACAAAGGTGAATTTACCGCGCGGTGACTGGTAGGCTTTCGCCAGTTTCAGCGCCGCCTCGACGGATTCTGTTCCGCTGTTGCTAAAGAAGCTGTATTTCAGTTTGCCGGGCGTCAATGCCGCCAGCGTTTTGGCCAGCATTGCGCGTAATGGATCGAGCAGTTCCTGACTATGCAGAGGTTGTTTCGCGAGTTGATTCTGTACGGCGGAAACCACAACTGGATTACGGTGCCCCACATTGAAAATTCCAAATCCACCCAGGCAATCTAAAAACTCCTGCCCCTGGGTGTCGACAAGCGTGTTCAAACTGCCAGCTTGCCACTCTACGGCTCCGTAATCCCCGCCGGCGGTAACAGATTTTCGATACTCTAGAAACCCCGGATTGACATGCTCTTTAAAGTAATCCACCACCTCTCGGTTTAATGCTTTCATCTCCTCATGGTCGAGCGTTCGCTTTTCAATGAGATTTAGTGCGTGAGCGCTGCACGCTAATGCCGATGCGCTGGAAGGTAACCTGTTCAAAATGGGCTCCGGGGGCTCGCGTATCACATGATACCGTTTTAAGTATTGCAGGGATTACGCCACTTCGGTGCGAGGAGCATAAATCGGGATAAATGCCAGGGAAAAATGAAAGTGTGCAAAATTTAATCATGCCGTTACGTTAATAATTTGTATCTTTTGTGATTAAAAATTGTTCGCTTCAGGAGAGGTGCTGAGCGCATTGCGCCCATTTGGTGCAATAAATGCGCGGTTATAGGGCGTTTGTGTTACGAAAGCTCAGTGATAACATAGCGAAATTATTAAAATCATAGAGTTAACGAACCCACGAAAAACAGGGTTTTATTGCAAATTGCGATCTAAATCAAATTTAACAACTAAAGATAAACCCATTATCGCCGAAATAACATTCGCAGTAATTTTTAACAGCAATATAACCTGCATAGGACGCAACCATGTCTTCTCCTCCTTATGTCAGCCAACAGCGCTTTATGCTGGAAGATGACACCACGCTGATGTCGACCACTGACCAGCAAAGTTACATCACCCACGCCAACGACGCGTTTATCCATGCCAGTGGTTATACCCAGAATGAGCTGCTTGGCCAGCCCCACAATCTCGTTCGCCACCCGGATATGCCCAAAGCGGCCTTTGCCGATATGTGGTTCACCCTGAAACAGGGCGAGCCGTGGAGCGGCATCGTCAAAAACCGGCGTAAAAATGGCGACCATTACTGGGTGCGGGCCAATGCTGTTCCTATGGTGCGCAATGGCAAAGTTACCGGCTACATGTCGATTCGCACCGAGGCGAAAGATGAAGAGATCGCCGCCGTTGAACCGCTGTACAAAGCGTTAAACGAAGGGCGCTGCAACAAACGCGTCTATAAAGGCCTGGTCATTAGCAGGCACTGGTGGGGAAAACTGGCAGGCATGCCGCTCCGCTGGCGTGCGCGTAGCGTCATGACGTTGTTGTGGGCTGCGCAATTTCTCGGGTTGTGGTTTACCGGCGCAGGCGGCCTGGCGCTGGCAGTGAGCACTCTGGCGATGCTGCTGGGCTGCCTGGCATTTGAGTGGCAAATTGTTCGCCCGGCGGAAAACGTGGCGCGTCAGGCGCTGAGTGTGGCCACCGGGGAGCGCAATAGCGTGCAACCATTGAACCGCAGCGATGAGCTGGGGCTGACATTGCGGGCGATCGGGCAACTGGGGCTGATGTGCCGTTGGTTGATCAATGACGTTTCAACCCAGGTTCACAGTGTGCGTAGCGGCAGTGAAACGCTGGCGAAAGGGAACGAAGATCTTAATGAACGCACGCGCCAGACAGTAGTGAATGTGCAGCAGACAGTTGCCACGATGAGCCAGATGGCGGCATCGGTACAAAACAACTCGCAAACGGCATCGGCGGCAGACGAGCTCTCCAGCTCCGCCAGTAGCGCCGCCACACACGGCGGCAAGGCGATGGAGACGGTGGTGAAAACCATGGATGAGATTGCCGACAGCACCGGGCGCATTGGCTCTATCACCAAGCTGATTAATGACATCGCTTTTCAGACTAATATCCTGGCGCTGAACGCGGCGGTAGAAGCGGCCAGAGCTGGCGAGCAGGGTAAAGGGTTTGCGGTGGTGGCGGGTGAAGTTCGCCACCTGGCGAGCCGTAGCGCCAGCGCGGCGAACGATATTCGTAAGCTGATCGACGCCAGCGCCAGTAAAGTACAGTCTGGTTACGACCAGGTGCATGCCGCAGGCCGCACGATGGAAGACATTGTCAATCAGGTGCAAAACGTGACTGCGCTGATCGGACAGATTAGCCAGTCGACATCTGAGCAGGCGACGGGGCTTTCCGAACTGACGCGTGCGGTGGCGGAACTGGATGCCATCACGCAGAAAAACGCCGGTCTGGTCGAGGAGAGCGCTGCGGTTTCGGCAATGGTTAAACATCGCGCAGACCGCCTGCAGGATGCGGTTGCTGTATTGCACTAGTAGCTTACCTTTCTGTTAAAAACCACTGGCCCCGCGCTGGTGGTTTTTTATTTGTAAGCCCTTGATTTATGCTATTTCATGTAAGTGCGATATATATATATTGTTAATTTTATATTAAGCACAGTTCGCATTGTGAAGTATTAATATATTTCCTCGTCTCTTATTTAATGCAGCGTTAAATCCAATGTAGCGATATTAATATGCCCTGCACTAATCTTTATTTTCGTATATATAACGATCGATTGATCATTATTAATAGTTGATTGCTATCATGAAATTCATTAAGTAACTAAAAAAACGATCAAACTCATAAAGTTAGCGCTAACGTTACCGATAACGGCTAGTGGCTGCATTCTTTTAATTTGCGCCAGGGACTTAAGCGCGCCATTAGGGTGAGGGCGCGGAACTTTCGTCAATAAAATAATCAAACCCATGGAGAATATATGTTTTTACACGATGTAAAAATCGGCACGAAATTATTTCTGGCGTTCGGCTTTTTTATTGCGTTAATGGTAGTGAGTTCCTGTCTGTCACTTTTCAGCCTGAACCGCGCGAATAACGGAATGCAAGAGATCGTGCATGAAGATTACCCAACCACGGTAAAAGCGAATCAGCTTATTGATAATTTCCAGACCTTTGTCAGCACACAGCAACTGATGCTGCTGGATAGCGACGGCAAATGGACCGGTGAGTCACAAAAGCAGCTTGCTGAGATAAGCTCCCACATTACGGCTCTGCTGGAAGATTTATCTAAAAACCTGCGGGATGATAAATCACAGAAAATCCTCGCAGACATCCGCACCGTGCGCCAGCAGTATCTCGACTCTCGTTTCCGCATCCTCGATGCCGTTAAAAATAACGACCGCGCGGGTGCGATTCAGGAGATGATGACCAAAACCATTAACATCCAGAATGCTTACAAAGAGCGCGTATTGGCGCTGATCGCCATTCAGGATGGGCAAATGCGCGCGGCGGGCGACCAGGTGCAGAACGATTTCAGTTCAAACCGCCTGATGCTGATTCTGCTGGCTATTGTTAGCATCGGCATGGGCAGTCTGATTGGCTGGTATATCGTGCGGATGATCACTCGCCCGCTGAGTGAAGCGGTTGCCTTTGCCGAAGCGATTGCCGACGGCGATTTGACGCGTACCATCGATTCCCGCCACCGCGATGAAACCGGCGTGCTGCTGCGTGCGCTGATGGAAATGAAAAACCGTCTTGTCGAGATTGTTCATCAGGTGCAAAACGGATCTGAGAGTATTTCCAGCGCGGCGGCGCAGATTGTGGCCGGTAACCAGGATCTGGCGGCGCGTACCGAAGAGCAGGCCAGCTCCGTCGAGCAGACGGCGGCGTCTATGGAGCAGATCACCGCAACGGTGAAAAACACCGCCGATCACACCTCCGAAGCCACACACCTTTCTGCCGATGCAGCGACAGTCGTGAAGAACAACGGCGAGATGATGAAGCAGGTTACCGAGAAGATGCGCGTGATTAACGACACATCTAACCGCATGTCGGACATCATCAACCTGATTGACGCCATTGCCTTCCAGACTAACATTCTGGCGCTGAACGCGGCGGTCGAAGCGGCGCGCGCCGGTGAACACGGCCGTGGTTTTGCCGTCGTGGCCGGTGAAGTGCGACAACTGGCGCAAAAGAGCGCTTCCTCTGCCAACGATATTCGCCATCTGATTGAAAGCTCTACCAGCCAGACCCGTGATGGTATGGCGCTGGTGGAAAAAGCCAGTGCGCTGATTAACGGCATGGTCACTAACGTTGAAGAGATGGATGTTATCCTGCGTGAAATTGGCCAGGCGAGCCGCGAGCAGACCGATGGTATTTCGCAGATTAACAGCGCGATTGGCCTGATTGACTCCACCACCCAGCAGAACTCCAGCCTGGTGGAAGAATCTGTGGCGGCAGCAGCGGCGCTGAACGACCAGGCGCTGCATCTGCGCGAGCTGGTGCAGGTGTTCCGCCTGCGCGATGTACCCCAGGCAATTTAATCGAGTTGTGAAATCTCCAGCGCTGCGCGGTCGATAATGCCGATTATCTGTTTAAGCTGCGTGGCGCTGACTTCCCCCTGATTCACCCGTAAATCCAGCACGGCTTTAAAGTTCTCCAGCGCCCGCTTCATCTGCGGGTTTTTACGCAGTTGATAGCCAACATTGCGTGCTTTAATCCGATCTTCAATCTGTGTCAGCGATGGCGCATTTGCCCCCAGCCACTGCGTGCCCTGCTGCGTGATGGCGATCATTCTGCGCCCGTTTTCTTCATCGCCAACCGTAATTAACTGCTGCGCTTGCAGGAAATCCAGCGTCGGGTAAATCACACCAGGGCTGGGTGTGTAGTTGCCCTGCGTCAATGCTTCAATGGCTTTGATCAGTTCATAACCGTGGCTGGCGTTTTGGCTGAGCAAATGCAGGATCACCAGACGTAATTCGCCGTGACCGAAAAAACGTTGACGTCGACCGCCGCCATGCCCGTGGTGGTGCTCGCTGTCGGCATTGCCGTGATGATGATGTCGCATATCTGCTTTCTCATGTAATTTGATATATCTAATTTATATCTAAAATAACTAATTTTAACAATGGTGATACTGTTGTTTGTTTTAATAAGCTGATTTTAAATGGCTTTTATTGCACATTTAGCAACCGGTGCGTTTTCTTCAGGCTATATCTTAAAAAGAGCTTGCCTTCTACCTAATCAACAATCATTATCATTTGCACAACATTTAGATATATCGTATTCATGTTCACGAAGGCCGATTATGACAACCAACCCTCAACGCTATCCCCAGCGCGTACGCAATGAGCTGCGCTTTCGCGAGTTAACTGTTTTGCGCGTCGAACGCGCAGGTTCGGGCTTCCAGCGCATTGTGCTCGGCGGCGAGCAACTGGATGGCTTCACCTCCCGTGGCTTTGACGATCACAGCAAAGTGTTCTTCCCGCAGCCGGGCACGCACTTTGTGCCGCCGGTGGTGACTGATGAAGGTATCGTCTGGGGCGATGGCCCGCGTCCGGCTTCCCGCGACTATACGCCGCTGTACGATGCCAGCCGCCACGAGCTGGCGCTGGATTTCTACATTCACGACGGCGGCGTGGCGAGCAGCTGGGCGATGCAGGCGCAGGTGGGCGATAAATTGACTATCGGCGGGCCGCGCGGTTCGCTGGTGGTGCCGGAAGATTACGCCTGGCAGTTGTATGTTTGCGACGAATCCGGTATGCCAGCGCTGCGCCGCCGCCTGGAAGCGCTCAGCCTGCTGACGGTACGCCCGCAGGTCACAGCGGTGGTAAGCATTGCAGATGCTGCTTATCAAGATTATTTCGCGGATATAAACGGCTTTGATATTCAGTGGGTGCAGGGGCATGACGCGCTGACCGTTGCCGACAAACTGGCGGCGATAAGCGTGCCGGAAAACGACTATTTTATCTGGCTGACCGGGGAAGGGGAGATAGTGAAATCGCTGATGAATCGCTTTGAATCTGCCGACATCGATCAACAACTGGTTCGCGCGCAAGCCTACTGGCACAAGAAATAAGCGGTAAGCCCGGTGCGATTACCGGGCTCGTTGCGTTCAGGCCACTTCGTCGTACTCGGCTTCGCTGACTTGCTGTTCCAGCGTCTGGCGGATCTCCGCCAGCGCTTTCTCCTGCTGGCGGAAGTAGGTTTCCCTGTCGCCAAGCGTGGAGACCAACTGCCAGGACTCCTCTTTTTCCAGCGTCGCCAGCTCTTCAATCAGGCTCGCAATATGCTGTTTGACCTCAAGAATGCGCTGGCGCAGGCGCTGCAGATCGTTGAGGCGATCGCTTGCCATTAATGGCTCCAGCCCTTTTTGCAGGCGGGTTAAAATTGAGCGAATGGCGCTAAGATCACCGCGCTGGCGCGCCTGGTTAAGCTGCACCATCATGCTGTGAGCGTCGTTTTTCAGTTCGTTATCCACCAGGTCCGGATGACAGAGCTTACTGGCCTGGCGCCACAGGCGTTTCAGCTCATGACGCTCGTCTTCGCTCATCTTCTGCTCGAAGCTAAAGCGTTTTTCCGCGTCGTGCTGTTGCTCCTGGTAGCTTTCATACTCCTGACGCGCTTCGTCACGCGCCTGGCGAGTGGGCTCTTCTTCCCGCGTAAGGCCGCGCTCCAGCTCCTGCGCTTCGGCAAGCAGCGAGGCAATCAGCTCGCTTTGTTGTTGCAGATGCTTGCGTGCTTCCGCCGCCTGCAATGAGTGCGGTGGCATGCTTTGCCAGCGTTGCGTCAAGGTCACTAAGACTTCCACCGCTTGCGACAGATATTTCTGGCAGCGCAGATAATCCGCCTCGCGACGGCGCGCTTCCGCCTCCTGGCGGCGCACCGCGGCTTCGGCCAGCGTTTTACGCAGTCGCAGGATCTGCGACATCAGCGGCCCAAGGCGGGTTAAGTAGAGATCGTTGAATTCATCCAGCAACTGGATACGCGCATTGCGTTTATCAATGAGTTCGCGCATTTGCTCTTCCAACGCTTTCAACTCCAGTTTGCTGGCGGCCACTTGCGGATCCTGCCAGCTGACCACTGAGCGCTGGTTTTGCAGCCAGACGGTGATGGCGCGCATCGCTTCGCTGTAATTTTTCTCTTCAAGCGCGTGAACGATAAACGCTAACTCCGGGTCCGTAACTTCATTTTTAAGTAAAGGAAGCTGGCTGAGGATGATGCCGTCATCCTCCAGTTCAATGGCGTATTTGATGATTTCAAGCCGTTTTATAGGTTTGTTCATGGCGTTTCGTCAAAGCGCTTTGAGTGTGTTAAAGGGAGTTGTTAATTCATCAAATCTGGACCATGGTTGCAAATCTCGCAACAGCCCGGAGCCATATTACATGGGACATATTTCAATGCGTTAGTCTTTCTGTGAAAATTGCGTTTATGGCGTCTTTTTGCCGCGAAACGAGCGAAAAGTTGCTTTATGGCGGGGTGTTTGCCCCGCCTGCAACGGTTTATCTATTTGCAGCATAGCGACGCGATTACCCACCCGATCACGTAACGATTATGCCGATGCGGTGCTGTCTGGCAGCCCGCGAACCCGGATGGGCTCCTCAATGGCGTTGGCGGCGAGCAAACGTTGTAACGCCGAGATCGCGGTATCGGTCAACTCGTGTCCTTTGGTCAGCACCATCAAGCCATTAGTGGTGCGAATATCTTCGTCTACTACCCAACCCGGCATCAGTTCGCGAATACGTGCAGAACGCACACCGGTGACATTTGAGCGGAAATCCGAGAGGGATTTAATGATGTATTCGGGCAACGGTGGGTGCGCTGCCCGTAAAATTTCCCATGGCCGCTCCAGGCTCCATCCCCGCGCCGCATGTCGCTCCAGTTCAAGGGCGGCGCGCAGCAGATGCGCGCCGCGTAAAACTTCAAGTGGCACATTCGGCGCTGGTTCTTTTGCCTGGTGGCGAATGATCCCGGCGACCAGTTCAAGACGGGGAATATTTTCCACCAGCTTTCCCGCGACGTCGGGATGCCCCAGCAGCAGCTTTTTCTCTTCCTCTGAGAGTTTGCGCTGAGCAGCATCGGCCTGAACAATATCGGCGGGGATACCAACACACCCAATTTGGCTTAATGACGCAGCAATGGTGTAGATCCATTCATCTGGCCACTCCAGCTTGGGCAGTGCGTGGCGAACGCAAGATTGGGCGAACGCCGCCCGCTGAAAGGCCCACGGTGCGACCATGGCAAGCACTTCCGTCAGCGTTTTGACCGAGGCGGTAAGGGTGGTTGCCAACAGCTCTTTTTCTGCACAGACGAGACGATACTGGCGCACGGCGTCGTTAAGCGCCGCGACCAGTTCTTCTTTCGGACACGGTTTGCAGAGATAGCGGAAAATGGCGCCTTTATTGATGGCGGCGATAGAGGACTCCACATCAGCCTGGCCGGTAAGCAGGATTCGCACACTGTCGGGTGAGAGCTCCCGCGCTTTCGCCAGAAAGGTGGCGCCATCCATGCCGGGCATGCGCATATCGGACATGATCACCGCAAAGCGTTCTCCCCAACGAACCGCGTCCAGAGCGGCTTCTCCACCCGGAGCTACCACCACATCAAATTCACCAAACAGGTTTCGTTCCATCGCGGCGAGTACGTTAGGTTCATCATCTACGCACAGCACCCTGGGTAAGGCGGTATCAGTCATGAAGAGTGTCCTGTAGGTTAGCGAGCATTTGTTGCCATAAGGGGAGCTGGTCAAGCACGCCTGCTTTTTCAAGGTAATCGCGATCGGGGGTGCTGTTGTTGGCCAGCGCCACAGCGACATGCACCACACCAAGCGCACCGAATGCATCATGTGCGAAACGTGAGGGCTGGGCCTGCCCCGCCACTATTTCGACGATATCGAGCGGTAATCCCCATACCGCCAGCAGGTAAGCGCCTACCGCTGCATGCATGGGAATAGCATTACATGTGGTTATTTCGCTACCGATCTCGCTCATTTCGGGGATCAGCTTCGCAATATTGGCGAGCAGTGCGGCGGTGGGCTCCAGTCCCTGATGGCCTGTAATCCGGGCGGCGAGTGAGGAGGCAAGAAGAGAGACCCGGCGTAACTCGCTGACCAAAGGATCCCTTTTCGCATCGGTAAAACAGTGTGACGCCAGCACCAGCAATTTCACCTGATCTATGCCGAGAAGCGTAATAGCGCTACCGATATCGTGGATCGACGAACCTCTGTTGAACCAGGCTGAATTCGCAAGCTGCATGATTTTGGCGCTCAGCGCCGGGTCGCTGCCCAGCAATTCGGCAATCTGCCGGGTATCGCTATCGGGGTTATTGAGAAGGTGCTGAACTGCAGTGAACACCTTCGGTGCGGCGGGTAATTGGTTGATCCGACCGACCACGTCGAGAACCGCCGGATCGTTGAACATCGTGCGCAGAGAAAGCGCGCTTTCAATTATCGCTATTAACGTCGCGCTGTCGCAGGGTTTAGAGACAAATCGATGCGCGACTTCCAGCATACGCTGGGTGGCACCTGGCTCTGAGTAGCCGGATAAAATGATACGTATCGTACCTGGCCAGCGGTTGCGCACCTGCGCCAGTAACTCTGCGCCATCCATAAAGGGCATGCGCATATCGGAGACCACGACATCCGCCGGCGTCTCTTCCAGCATGGTCAGCGCTTCGGGGCCGCTGGTGGCGAAGCGGCACTCCCATTCGGTGTCTTGCATCATGATGGCGCGCTCAATGCCTGAAAGCACCCGGCTTTCGTCATCAACGAACATCACTTGCATGCAGGCTCATCCTCGTTGCGGCAGTTGAGCGGGAATTGCAGGATAAACGTGGAGCCCACGCCTTCTGCTGACTCGCAGCGAATCTTTCCATTATGTTTGTCGACCACGGTGGAATAGACAATCGCTAAGCCTTGTCCTGTCCCTTTACCCACCGCTTTGGTGGTGAAGAAAGGATCGAAAATGCGCTCGCGAATGGCGGCAGGTATGCCACTGCCATCATCCTCGACGCGGATTTCTAAATAGTCGCCGTTCTGTAATGCGGAGATAACGATGCGGCCTTTCTCTTTCACTCCTTCCTGCAGGGTATCCGCAATGGCGTGGGCGGCATTGACCACCAGGTTGAGAATGGCCTGGCCGACCATGTCTCGCAGGCAAGGAAGCTGCGGTAAGTTGTCGGGGATGTTAGTTTCGAGTTCCGCCACATATTTCCATTCGTTGCGGGCCACCGTGACCGTGGTATTAATTACATCGCGCACATCTATCCGCTCTTTCACATTCTTCGAAGGGTGGGAAAATTCCTTCATGGCGGCGACAATCCGCGCAATATGCTCAAGCCCTTCCAGAGACTCGTCCAGCGCGCCTGGAATTTGCCGACGCAGAAAATCAATTTTTGTGCGTTTGAGCGTCGTATCGAACTCTGCCATTACCGGATCATCGGCCATTTTTTCTCGTGCAACGTCAGCGAGCGCGAGGGCGGCATTCAGCAGTTTTAGCAGCGAGTCCGTGGCGCCTTTTATAAAGCCGACATTATCGGCAACATATTGTGTCGGGGTGTTAATTTCGTGGGCGATACCGGCGGCAAGCTGACCGATAGACTCCATTTTTTGCGCCTGAAGTAGCTGAGTCTGCGCCAGACGCAGCTCGGCCAGCGCTTTTTCCAGCTCATGCCGTTCGTTTTCTAATTCCATGGTCTTACGCGCGACCACTTTCTCCAGCCCGACATTTTGTTCGAGAATGGCAAACGGTGTGGCGTGACTATGCCTGGCTTCCTGGGCGATTCGACGCTTCAGCACATCAATGGTTTTATCCCGGGCCGCGAGTTTGCGCTCGTAGTCAGCAGGGGAAAGAGGCGGGGTAGAGGCTTCGGAATAGAGCGACATGATATTTACCCTCCAATGGCGACACCGGTAAATGTCTGGTTGACATGCAACCCGTTGTACTGCTCACCGTAGGTTGAAAAACCCACTACCCGGTTCTGCACCATGATTTCGCCGATCTGCTGCTCCAGCCCCTCTTTTTCGAACTGGAGACGGCGCAGGATACAATCGCAGCCGATGATGACCGCTGGGTTTGGGATTGTCTCGTGCACTTTTTCAAATGCCTGGCTAAACGTCTGGATCGGATCTTCCGCTTTGCCGATCGAAACGATCAGCCCCTCTTCGATAGCGCAATAACAGGTAAGAGAGAGATCGTCGTTCATTTTCTGGATTGAGCGAACGTAGGGCTCATCTCCGAAAGAGAGCACCAGCGGGTTGCGGGAAAAGACAGTTGGCGTCAATTCGTCGATGGTAAGACCAAGGGATTCGGCATAGACCTGAGCGGCAGGTTCACCGTTGATCTCCATAATGAGCCGTTTTTCCGCGTCCGCCTCGGTAATAACCAGTTCAACATCACTGGGGACGAAATGTTGGATCTTAAACGTGGCGACAGGTGAACTGGTTTCTATCACCGCGAAAACGGCAGCGTCAGAGATAAAATGACCATCGCCATCATAAATAAAGCTTTTTTCGAAACGCAGATCGTCACCGGCAGAGCCGCCAATGAGGGGCACATTACCAATCTGTTGATAAAGATTGGCCACCAGTCGCTCTTCGGCCATCGACAGACCATCCACCAGCAGCAGACCAAAACGATGCAGGTTTGGTCTCTCTTCGCTATCGCGGCGAATGGATTCCGCGATATCCGTAATGACCGAGGTGTATTCAAGAAGAGGATGAATGATAAACGCGCGGGCGTGAAAGCCACTGCTGAGCCCAAGGCCCAGCAGCCCCGAATGCTGAAAACCTTCAGTGCCAATATGGCCGGAAGAGGTACAGCCGATGCAGGGGCAGGAGAAGGTGTTTTTTAATTCGCGGCCTAATACCTCCAGATCGTAATCCGGAGAGCAAAAGAAAAGGATGGTTTCAACATCGTCATGACCGATTTGGGCGGCAAACTGGGCAACTGCTTCGACCGGATCAGGAGATTCACTACTGGCATATCTGGGCTGGAAACTCACGGCAAATACTCCCAACGTTGTGCAGCGGTTTTCGCCTCTGCGGTAGCATGGCCCAATGCATCGCTCATTGGTCTGATGAAGGAAGATTAGGAGTTGGGGGAGTAAATATCAAATCGGCAGGTTGATAATTTGACAGGCTTTTTACTTCTTATTTCTTTTTGCATCGGCACGGCTAATTCTGCGCATTTCCACCGGCACAGAAACGGCTGAAGGATTAACTTTTTTGAAACCCAGAAGCAGCATGCCGAAGAGACAAAGAACTTGTTGATGAGGTTATTCGGGGCAATGAGTCACACCGATATGCTGTGGTGCGCGGGGAAACTCATTTAAAGAAATAATCACTCTGGAGAGTCTCGTGACGGCTTCCGTAATCTCCCGGATGCGCAGTGGTAAGCATCGGGTCATTGGCTCTGACAATAGTAAACGTTCTCTCAGCCTGTGCATTGGCGATGCTGACATTGATTGCGATATAACTCAGCACCATTTTCATCGTCCGGGGTCGCCAGCAACGTTAACCAATCTTTAATAAGCAATAGTCCATCAGCTCATTCTGATCGTCACTATTTCACTCCCCCGTTACTGTGGCGGGATTACTGGCAACGGGTGATCAGATTTTTATGCTTGTCATACGAAACTGAACATTTCCGCGCTGTTGCTGGAACCATCAATTCGACAGTTTGCAGCGTATTTTTATACCGGCATACAAGGTAGAGCGATGTTTTATGCTCCCTGGCCTCGTCCTGATAATCTGCCAGTGTCCAGACAGTGTCTTTATCCGTATCTGGCATCAGTTCAACCCGCTCTTTTGGCGAACCGACAAACACGCTGGCATCCGTAAGAGCATGCTGCTTCATCGTCGGGGACGGGAATTGCGGACACTGTATATTGTCTGCCTGCGCAATTGTGGCGAACAGCAACATAGCGAAAGTGAAAAGAGCACGTTTACTCCACAACATAATAATTATCCCCGTTGTTTTCCGTGTGTGGTGCCTGATGAACACGAATCATGCGTTTGCTGACAGGATGAGGTGCAGTCACTTTTTTACCAAAGGATAAAATTCGGCAAGAAAATCCTGTAACACCCTCCGCACAATAAACAGCCGGATGAGAGAACCCATCGGTATGATTACCCTATGCTTTTTTGGCAGAAGTTTTAGGCATCTATTTAAAATCAACCGCCATTTTTGCGACTCACAAGTAGGCAGAAACAAAAAAGCCACTTCAAGGAAGCGGCTTAATTATATGATTTTAAAGATAAAATTTGGTGGCCCCTGTTGGGTTTGAACCAACGACCAAGCGATTATGAGTTAGGATGCAACTTCTTACCTAAAAATACTTATCTATAATTTTCAGTTAGTTAATCGATATCAGTTTACTGTATAAATAACCAGAAATACTCTAAAATACTCCTTTGCGGTATCCTATAGGTATCCTGGAGCCTGCAAGCGATTCGCAGGATACCCTAATCGCTTGGTGCGGAGTGTTTGTGGAAACATTCAAATTTACAAAAGCCAAACTCGAAAGCCTACCACCCGCTGATCGTGGGCAGGTCGAGTATGCTGATACCGTTGTTAATGGTCTGCGGCTTCGGGTAGGGATCAGTGGCGCTAAGAGCTTCTGTATTTCGCGTAAGCGTAATGGCAAGTTCATACGTGCTACGCTCGGCCGTTTTCCAGATCTTACTATTGATAATGCCAGGGCAAAGGCACTTGAGCTCCTTGGAGACGTTGCGACAACCGGGAGGAATCCCAATGTGGTTAAGCGTGTCAACGAAAAAGCGACCGTTACGCTTGCCGATGCACTGGCTACCTACATTGAGAACCGCGACGAGAGGCTAAGTGCCGATACAGCAAAGCAATATCGTTCCATTCTGCAAAACTTCTCTGGTGACTGGATGAAGCAGCCACTTTCCTCAATAAGCCGCGATCGTGTTGAAAGCAGACATAAAGCAATCACGGATGGTTTAGTGTGGTTTGGTGCTGACAAATCAACGCTACGTGCTGGAGTTGGAACAGGCAGTAAAGCGCAAGCTGATCTATGGGCGCGAGTGCTGCGGGCTATATACCGTTTCTCTCATGATCATTACCGCGACGAACAGGGTAAAACCCTTCTCCCTGACCCTCCCACGATGGTGCTCAGCACGAAGCGAAAATGGCATGGAACCGTCAGGAAAACTGAGCGTATCCGCACCAATGAACTTAGCCGGTGGTTTAATGCCTTGTCCTTCGTGCGTGCTACTGCTGAGTTGGCGCGAGATGATATAGCCGCAGCAGTGTGCGACGCTGTGGAAATGGCTATTTTTACCGGGCTGCGTAAGTCAGAAATTTTAGAACTTAGCTGGGAGCGGGTTAATCTCGGTGGTCGCTATTTTTGGATTGATACTACCAAGAATGGTGATCCGCTTGAATTGCCTGTCACTGAAACTCTTTTGAAACTCTTCCGTCGTCGCGCCAAGATGAAAGCCAGTGATGGTGTATTAGTTTTTCCTGGCGATAAGGGCGTCATTAAAGAATACAGACATATCATTGATCGCATAAGCGCAGCTACCGTCCCAGACCCAAATCCTGATTTGCTCCTGCCTATCCCTTTCAAATGGCATGACGGACGCCGAACGTTCGGGACCATTGCTGAGCTGGTGGGTGTGGGCAACTACATTCTGAAACGCCTGCTGAATCACCGAACGATGAGAAGCGCCGATGTTACGCAGGGCTATCTACATTTCAGCGCTGATGAACTCATGGAACCAGCTTCAAGAATCGAGCGGGCAATACTCGAACACGCTGGGATTATTGAGAGCAAAAAATCTCTGGATGCTAAGTTATTACTTGCGCTCGAAGGACTGAGTGAAGAAGAAAAACGCCGTCTCATTTTTGATTTATCCAAAAATATAAAGGTTTCTGAAAATGAATAGACAAATTGAACTCTCTGAGCGAATCAATAAATCATTTATTGAAGCTACTGATAAAATGGGCAAGAATGACAAACTAGCTCTTTATCAGGCCATCTTAGACGGAGATAAAGAAGCTGAGCGTAAAATATTAAAAAAATACAATTACTCAGTAGTAACGCCAGTTGAAAACATGATGAGCGATGAAGAAGCCGAGACGTTAGCAAATTCTTTTTTGAAGGATGGAAAAGGCTCGTTCAATGAAGTAAATAGTATTCTTGAAGCTGCTAGTAAGGAATACTGGTCTAATGCAGAAAGATTCAATACTTTGCCCCTAGACCAGTATGAAGAAATACTTACTCATGCAAGAAAACTTCAAACCTCATTTAATTCTAAAGAATATGTCAATGCTGTTTTGCATGGGATATACGGTGAAAATGCTGCAACCATAGTTAAGGCTGCCATCATTGCTGATCTCATCGGTTGCCTTTATTTAAGAAATGACCTGATGGTTTTATTTAATTCCATGGTTGAGAATGCTCACAATAGCAAGGCCATGGATATTTTTAAGAAGAAAAAGGTTATCAGCGAAGACCGGAGTTCAGCTAAAAAAGGCAAAACGAACAGACACCATGCATCGGCCATAAAAATTGCTTCCGATACATGGGAAAAATATCCGAATGCAAGCCTTGCGGGACTTTCAGAGGATATCTCAGCACATTTGAGAAAAACATGGAAAGATGTGCCAGTCGCTGGAACTGTAGAAAAATGGCTAAAGGACTCTGGATTAAACCCAGATGTTAAACCAAAAAATAGAAGTTATGAGTTAATCATAAATGAGGGGCAGTAAATCTAGTTATACCCCCCTTAATCTTGTAATCAAGGCAATAAACCAGATCTAGGTGTCTATATCTGGTTTCACTTTCTCCTCAAATATGTATAACAATAATAAAGTATCACCACTGTTAATCTGAACTACACGGTGATATCTATGCGTTTAATAAATAATCCGATCATTCTGGAGCGCTTAACCCGCGCCGAGGCTGCTGCATATCTCGGAGTTAATGCTCAGACTTTGGCTAATTGGGCCCACACCGGGAAAGTGGAAATTCCGCATCATAAGGTTGGGCGCAAGGTCATCTATATGAAGACAGACCTCGATTGCTACTTGGCTTCAACACGCCGTGTCCAGACCTCATAAAAACATCTGGTTCATTTGTTGCGTGCCGTTGAGGTAGTAATGATGCAGGATTCTCATGCTGTCGCGGCGGCTCTCAATATAGCGAACTTGGAGCACTGAAATGGTATCGAAAAAAATTACTGCTTTAACTGGCAGTGGACAGACACACCCCGGAATCAGCCAGAACGATATTTCCGGCAATAACTTTGCTGTGCAAATCCCTATAGCCATGAGCAATATCGGCGGGAAAGAAATTCAGTCTGTAAGCGGGCGTAAGCTGCATACGTTTCTGGTTATTGGTCGTGACTTCACTAATTGGATTAAAGGACGTATTCAGCAATATGGATTTGTTGAGGGGCTCGATTATGTGATTGTTGAAAATTTGACCTCGCCAAAACGGGCGAGCGCAAAATCTCGGCAGCAGATGGAACATGATTACCTGATAACCATCGATATGGGTAAAGAGCTGGCAATGGTTGAGCGCAATGAAAAAGGGCGGGAGGTGCGCCGCTACTTCATCAACTGTGAACGACAGTCAAAAGCCGCCGCGAATATTCCCAAGACTTTACCAGAAGCCCTGCGCCTTGCTGCCGATCTGGCAGAAAAGGCAAGCGAACTTGAAAACCGACTAGTGGCCGTTGCCCCAAAAGTTGATTTCGCTGATCGCGTGGCAGATATCAGCAAGGGTATTTCCATTCCTAACTATGCCAAAGCTGTAGGGCTTGGCCCGATCAAACTCTTCGAGTGGATGCGACAGAAGGGGATTCTCATCAATGGCGGCCAGCGCCACAACCTGCCTATGCAGCGCTATATCGACAGCGGTTATTTTGCCGTTCGCCAGGGGACGTATGAAACGAATGGCGAGATAAGAGCCTCATTCACGACAATGCTGACGGGGAAGGGAGAGCAGTGGTTAACGCAAAAGCTGAGCGCAGGTGGTGTATTGCCGGAGGTGCCAAATGCTGACACTAAATAAAACAAAGGCAGCTTTGCCGAGCTGCCAATGTCACTACAAAGAACTAAATCAAATCCAGCATACCAGGCGTTGCGCTGGTGGTCAAAGCCTGACCGTTCCTGCAAATACAGGAGCGCTTAACTTCCCCCAATGGGGTGAGTTGTTGGACATTGAAATTTCAGCCGATCCTAACGTCCTCCATTGGAGTGAGTTAGCCGCCGCCGAAATCTCAGAGATTATTGACTTACACCGCTGGTGGAAGTTAGTGAGTGACCGTGTTGCAAATCTGCAACTCGCGGCTTGCACACGGCAGGGGTATGCGCCAGCGCCGCACACCCATCATGAGATTTCCCCAATACTGGGGAGATTGATTCTTAACCGAGGGCGGAATTCCGCCTACCGTGACCCGGATATTGGGTATCACTACTTATCAGCTTCTTTGGCCTTTTTGCGCTGCTCTGCTTTCAGCTTGCGTCCGCAGGCATCCAGTACCCATGCGGAAAAATTAGCTCCGGAGTTTTCGGCCTTTTCCCTCTCTACGCTGGCGTCGATTTCTTCAATGAGTTCGTGGGGAAATCGGATGTGTTTTTTAGCCGACTTATTATTGGTATTACCCGTTGCCATATGTGCCGTCCTTAAATTAGGTGTGAACACACCATACACTAAAAAAATGGCAATTAAAACTATTGACATGGGTGCACACCAAAACGTATGGTGGGTGCACACCTTGTTTTGGTTAAGGTGTCAAAATAGCGAGGCCCGGCAGTGCGCTAACACTAGCCGGGCCTCTTACCACAAACCGTTAAGTGAGGTAACAGTTATGGCTGACAATCAGTCTACCCAAACTCGCCCTAAATTTACATGGCGTTTTCTCGCCCTCAACCGCCATGACAAAGAGGCCAAGCCCTGCCGCCTGTCTGTTGAGGCTGCAACTGAACGTGAAGCCCGCAGCATTCTGGCGCCACACTTCATCCTTTCTCTGGCTGCCCGCCTGCCAGCGCCGGAGGTGTTTTCATGATCAGGAAAATTGACGACCTCGATTTTGAAGATGAATTCCGCCGGCTGAGTGCACTTTTGACTGCCAGCGCAGAGTTGCATGGTGCAGACCCCGATGAAAATGAGCTCTCCTTCGAGCTTCTGGATAAGGCACTGTTTCGTGTTCGTGAAATTGACCAGGCCTTCCGTGATGAAGGAGGGCGTAAAAATGCGTGATATTTACCATCAGCTTGTAAAGAGTAGCCCTGATTTTAAGCACTTCTCTGATCAGGATTTAGCTGAATCCAGTGATCTCTATGCCGCTGGCGCATTTGCCATCAACAGTGCGCTCACCCTGATTGGCAATCTGGCGTTCGATGCAACTAATGCAGAAGACTACTCTGATGAAGATGCGCGCCGGGATTTGGTACTTGTCAGCCATGCACTACGTCACCTTCCGAGGATGGCTCAGGCTCTGAATCAAAGCAGTGATGCTGCGGACTATGTGCGCACCCAGCGTGACAAGGGGAAAAAGTCATGATCAGCAACGTTAAATTCAATGAACTGGAAAAGCGCGTTGATCTGCTGGTGAACCGCGTGGTTGAGCTGGAACAGCATGTCCGCTCACTTACTAACAGCCAGGGGGGTGAGATCCCCCCGGGCATGACACCTGTTGCCACACTGGCGGCCGAGTTCGGCATATCGACTAAAAAGGCCGAGGAACTGGCGAAAAACACCGGTGTGATGCTGGTCAAAATGAGATCCGGTGGTTTCATCGCGCCTGATGAGAAATTCAGGGAAGCGGCCCGGCTGGTGCTGCGCAGCGCCAAACGTAAATACGGGTCGGCCTACTGGTTTCATCCACTGCTTGGCAAGTTCCAGATGAGCGGAGGTATACCGCAATGACGGCTCAACTCGCAGCAGTAGAGACAGTATCTGATGCCCTGTTTACCTGTTCGTATCTGTGGGCGCATGGCCGGAACTACAGCCGCACGGATGCTGATAAAGCGCTCCACCAGCACAAAGACCCGACAACACGCTACGGCAAGCTGGCGGTTAGGTTAAAGCAGATCGTAGAAATGTCGTATGAGGATCTATGTAATGCCGGTTATCTCGATACCGACCGTAAGCAGATGATTATTGCCCGCCGTTCTGTACTGGCGGAGGAAATAGGCGAGGTTGAAATGAATACCTTGCTGGCGGACACGCAGCGTATTCAGCGTGCTTTTCCTGATACCACTACTGGTGAGCGACGTTCAAAGTTACCTCTTACCCGCGGCTCTGAGGGCTATAACGTCCGGCAGGACTACGTGATCAAGCATATGCTCCCTGCTCAGTCTCTGTGCAGCATATACGGCCCCAGCGGCTCGTATAAGAGCTTCCTCGCAGTGTCATGGGCTTGCCATATTGCCGCCGGTGCTGCCTGGTCTGGCAAGAAAGTTGAGCAAGGTGCGGTGCTGTACGTTGTTGGTGAGGGTGGTGTGGGTGTTCCACGTCGGATCAGGGCATGGGAGCAGGTGCACGGCCAGCAGGTGGACAATCTCTGGCTGGTGAATCGCCCTGTGTTCCCGGTGCGCGAGTCCGAGGTGTCAGAGGTGATTCTTGCCGCAAGGCAGATTGCTGCGGAATGCGGTATGCCGGTTCGCCTGGTGGTGATCGACACGCTGGCCCGCTGTTTCGGTGGAAATGATGAGAACGATGCCCGAGATATGGGGGCTTTTATTGAGGGCTGTGACGTTATCAAACAGAAAACTGGCGCCACGGTGCTGGTGGTACATCACTCCGGTAAGGATGAGGCAAAAGGTGCGCGGGGTTCCAGTTCTTTCCGCGCCGCGCTTGATGCCGAGTATAACGTTAAGCGCGAGGGGGAAGGCCCGGCGCTGATCCTTTCCTGTACAAAGATGAAGGATGCCGAGGAGCCGGAACGCAGGGCGTATGACTTGCGCGCTGCTGAACTGTATACCGATGAAGATGGGGAAATGGTCTGCTCGCTGGTGGTTCGTGATGTGGCCAGAGATGCCAGAGAAATTGATCCAGAACTGGTGGGCGTGGAAAAGCTCAGTGATAACCACATGGCATTGTGGCAGGCCATACGAAGCCGTATTGCCCGCAATGAACCCTGTAACCGGTCAGTCATTCGTGATGACCTCAAGGCGCTGGGAATTAACACCAAGCATTTTACGCGCTGGGTTCAGAAACTTATCGATGCCGGCCTGGTGATACAGGATGGTGATTTGTTATCAGTGCAGTCACTAAGGGAAGTGGGCAATTAAGTGGGGTGCTGGTGGGGAAGGTGGGGAATGTCTCTCACGTTTCCCCACATAGCGCCCATATACAGGGACGAAGTGGGTAAAAGTCGTGAAACCCGCGTCATTACTGGTCTAAGCGGGTATATTTGCAAATACCGATGGGAAGCAAGTGGGGAGCTTGCTAAGTGGGCCGAAAGTGGGAAACACTTCCTCCTGAATACCAAAAGTAAGGAGGTGTATTTAGCCATTTGCCCGCGAGCTAGATCCTTTTAGCACTGATGCCAGAATTTGGCCCTGCAGGCAAACCAAAGGCACTATCAACGCCTTGGCTGGACCTTAGGTCATTGAGAATGTTTTCTGCCGAAAACCTTTGACCAATAATAGCTATTGATGCGGTTCTTGGGTTTTCTGAATGCCTGGCTCTGTATGCTTCGATTTCTCTGCCTCCTTCCGCTAGGACCCGTGCGCATAATCCTCTTACATAGAGACGATTAAATTCGCCCTCTGCTAATGTCTGCGCGGCGGTCACAGGGACGCGTGCTTGCATTAAAGCTTGGCTATTGGGTTTCCTCTTTGTGTAAAACTGTTCTAACAAACCCAGACGTTGGATTTCTCTTTCTAACCAAGCGTCATCATGCCCGATTGATTCTTCAAGTAATTCTGCCCAAATTTGTTTACCGTGTGCTGTTAAGAAGGAACTTCGGTAAAAATTATCGCTTTCCTTATCCAACTGAATTTCCTGAAACATGAATCGTCGTGTTTCATCATCTAAGTCCAGTAAGTTCAATGCCATTTCAAGTCTCCGACTTAAGAAGAATTTTTAGACAGCATGTAAAACCTACTGCTTTTTTCTTGACCATTAGTTGGGTTAAATCAAACTTATATGAAGATCTTATAAATCTAATATTGTGATAGATTTGAATATATGCACCAATTTAATAGATTAATTATTGTACTTGTGCAATCAATCAAGATAAGGGTAAGAATATGGTAGATAAGAACAAAACGTTATGCGGTTAGTGAAGAGACTAAGGGGGATTTATGCCACTGAGCATGCAAGAAATTAAAGAGCACTATGACCAGTATGGGCTTCATGATATGAGCGTCATGCCTACTGCGGAATACCGACAGGCGCTAGCTGATGGAGCACTATTTTGGGCTGATCATCACGATTTCGTACGCAGTACGCTATCAGGGGAAATTTTTGCAACTAACAAAGAACAGCTTGATGCGATGATTGAACACTTAATGGAGTACCGGGACAGGATGCCGACTCCACCAGAATGGTTGAGCGAGGAAAAATGATGCCACATTTCGTTTTAATGATACGAGATGCATTTAATGAATCAGCAAACTATCTTACCTGGTCATTTTATTCTCTTATTACTGCTTATGTATCTATAGCAATGCTTGAGAAAAGTAATTTTAAAAATAAGTTTGATAATTTTTTTAGTAAACTTCTTTTTTTAATTTCAATGCTAATATTTATTCCGAATATATTGTTTATATCTCAGGTTTTTGGGGATAAGTTAGGAAACTTCGCAGGAGTTGCTTCTTTCGTTATTTGTCTTCTTATGTTGATGCTTAATTCAGTTCCCGCAATAACAGGTCTAGTTGACAAGAAAAAAGATTTGTAAATTATTTGTACCCATACATACCTATTCTTACCCCTGCATCTGACAGGGGTTTTCATTATGTTTTTCATGTATATCTTGAAGAGTGGCACTCAGACGTGAGCCGCCACTGTCCACCTGGTTCTTTCCGTTCTGCGACGGTTTCCTCTCCAGGTGGACATCCCTCCAAGCGCTGGTTTCACGTCTCAACGTTAATTGTTACGGAAACCACTCCATGAAGAAATTACTCGAATTACGCCAGCAGAAAGCCTCACTCAAAACCCAGATGCGTTCCATGCTGGAAAAAGCCGACAGTGAGAAACGCAGCCTGAACGATGAAGAGGGTAAACAGTTCGATGAACTCCGCGCCCGGGCTGATGCGCTTGAAGTTGAAATTACCCGCCTTGAGGCCGTCGCCGATGATCAGCGCAATCTTCCAGGTGCCCCCGTTGAAGGTAAAGGCGTGACCAATGATGAGCTGCGCCACTACATAATGACCGGCGATACCCGTTCTCTTTCTACGCTGGTGCAGGCTGACGGCGGTTATACCGTTATCCCTGAGCTGGACAAAGAGATCATGCGCCAGTTGCAGGATGACAGCGTTATGCGCTCTATCGCCACGGTGAAGACCACCAAAACCAACGAATACCAGAAACTGGTGTCAGTGGGTGGTACTACCGTTAAACGCGGTACCGAAGGCGAAGCGCGTACCGAAACCAGCACACCGAAGATGGAGCGCGTTGATATCAAACTCAACCCGATCTACGCCTACCCGAAAACCACGCAGGAGATCCTCGACTTCTCTGAGGTGGATATTCTGGGCTGGCTGTCTTCCGAAATCACTGACACCTTCACCGCTACCGAAGAGAGCGACTTTGTGAACGGCGACGGTGATAAAAAATCCAGAGGGTTCCTGTCCTATCCTCGTGCGGCCACCAGCGATAAAACCCGTCCGTTCGGCACGCTGGAGAAGATGGAAGCCGCTGCCGTTTCCTCTGATGGTCTGATCGACCTGCTGTACAAGCTGAAAGCCAAATACCGCAAAAATGCTGTATGGGTGATGAACTCCAACACCGCCGCCACGCTGCAAAAGCTGAAAAACGGCAACGGCGATTACATCTGGCGTGATCGTCTTGTCGCTGACTCCCCTGATACCCTGCTGGGCCGTCCGGTTCAGTATCTGGAGACGATGCCTGATGCGGCTGCGGGGGAAGCATTCCTGGCAGTCGGCGACTTCAAGCGCGGTTACTTCATCGTGGATCACACCACTGGCGTGCGTACCCGCCCCGACAACATCACCGAACCTGGTTTCTATAAGGTGCACACCGATAAATACCTGGGCGGTGGCGTGGTGGACTCCAGTGCCATCAAGGTGCTTGAGCTTTCCGGCTCCGGTTCCTGATCTGACGTTTAAGGGGCTCCGGCCCCTTTTTGCCCTCTGTGGAGTCCAGACAATGAAAACAATCGATTTTGAAATCCGCACCTCCGAACTGAGCGCCAGCAACAAAAAGCTGGTGGGCTATGCCGTGCGCTGGAACAGCCTGTCAGAAGTTATCTGGGATGAGTTCCGCGAGCAGTTCGCGCCGGGGGCTTTTAAAGACAGCCTTGCTGCTGGCACTGATGTGCGTGCGCTGTATGAGCATAACTATACCCAACTGCTGGGACGTACCAAATCCGGCACGCTGGTACTGTCCGAAGATGATACCGGGCTTCGTTTCGAACTGACCCCGCCGAATACCCAGCTTGGCAATGATGTGCTGGAGCTGGTGGAGCGTGGAGACATTTCCGGCATGAGCTTCGGTTTCCGGGCGTTAAAGGAATCCTGGGATATTGCGCAATCGCCTTACCTGCGCACGGTGACCGCCGCTGAACTACGGGAAATTACCGTAACATCAATGCCCGCCTACCCGGAATCTGGCGTGGAAATCGCGCACCGTTCGCTTTTCTCCCAACATCCTGAACTGCGCCGCGCTGGTGATAACCGCCGCCGCTGGGCTGACTTAGCGGGGCTGTGATATGTGGAATATCTGGCCTTTTGGCCGTAAATCTGAGTCCTCCGAACAGCGCAGCATGACCATTGATGAGTTTATGGCGATGGCAGGGATTCCAAATACCGGATCAGGCGAATATGTGTCTGCGGGTACTGCGGAATCCCTGCCGGCGGTAATGAATGCCGTGGCGGTTATCAGCGAGGCGGTGGCAACAATGCCCTGCTATCTGTACCGGGTGCGCAACGATAACGGGCGCGAGGCACGGGAATGGCTGAGCAATCACCCGGTCGATTTTCTCCTGAATGAGCAGCCGAACGACTGCCAGACACCTTACCAGTTCAAGCGCACGATGATGCGCCACTGTCTGCTGAACGGTAACGCCTATGCGGTGATCCAGTGGGGCCGAGACGGCCAGCCGCAGTCCCTGCATCCGTATGCGCCGGGTGCAGTGGTGCCTGAGCGTATCGGCGAGCATAAGTACAAATACACCATCACTGAACCGTTTACCGGGGTAGTACGTACCTACCTGCAGGAAGAGATTCTGCACCTGCGTTACTCGACCGATGATGGTTTTCTGGGGCGCTCGCCAATCACCATCTGCCGTGAGGCGCTGGGGTTAGGTCTGGCCCAGCAGCGCCACGGCGCCAGCATTATGAAAGAAGGCATGATGGCGGCGGGTATCGTGAAGGCTAAAGAATGGCTCGACAGCACTAACGGCAAGAAAGCGCTGGATGCGCTGGAGCGTTACAAAGGTGCCAGAAATGCCGGTAAAACGCCGATCCTTGAAGGTGGCATGGAATACGAGCAGCTTGGCATGAGCAATCAGGATGCCGAGTGGCTGGCCTCCCGCCGGTTCTCTATTGAAGACATTGCCCGCATGTTCAACGTGTCGCCCATCTTTCTGCAGGAATACAGCAACAGCACCTACAGCAACTTCAGTGAGGCGAGCCGCGCCTTTCTTACCATGACAATGCGCCCCTGGCTGGCCAACTTCGAGCAGCAGATTAAATCCGCGCTGCTGGTGGCATCACCTGTCCCGGGCATCCGCTATCAGGTGGAATTTGACTCTGCCGATCTCCTTCGTGCCACCCCTACCGACCGTTACGCCACTTACGAGCGCGGGATCAAGAACGGGATTATCAATCCGAACGAAGCGCGAGAAAAAGAGGGGATGCCGCCGCGTGAAGGTGGCGACGAATACAGCCAGGCATGGAAACAGGAAGTGAAGATCAGCAATGACAACAAGGAAGGTGATGAATGAGAGCCGGAGGACTGAGAAATCGCGTCACTATCCGCACTTTCACTTCATCGAGAACACCTTCCGGGCAGGTTATTCAGGTATGGGAAGACGGGGAAACTATCTGGGCTGAGGTAAAGGGGATCAGCGGTCGGGAATTAATGGCGTCAGGTGCTGAGCTTGCCGAAGCGACAATCCGTGTGTGGGTGCGTTTTCGCCGTGATATCACGGCCGCCAGTCGTCTGAAAGTACTCACTGGCCCATTTGCTGGCAGCACTCTCAATATTATCGGGCCTCCTGTACCTGATGCGGAAGGTACGCGGCTGGAAATTCTCTGTAAGACAGGAACGGAAAAATGACAGCAGAAATCACACTTGAAGAAGCAAAGCTGCATTGCCGTATTGATGATGATTACGAAGACACTCTGATACAGGCGTATATAGAAGCGGCGCTGGAAGTTTGCCAGAAGCATATCGGCAAGCGATTTGATAACGGTCTGGAGTTTACCCCCGCTATCAGGATTGGCTGCCTGATGTACGTCTCTCAGTTGTATGAGTACCGCACAATGATTGGTGATACCGACACCAGAGAGATACCGATGGCGGTCTCTGCTTTGTGGTCTGTCTACCGAGATGTGGGGGTGTACTGATGCCGTGGCAACCACTACGCCGGTGCAGCGAGCCGGGATGCAATAAGCGGGTGAAGTCCGGCAAATGCGATGAGCACAAGCGGGAAGCGTGGCGGGCAGAGGATGCCCGACGCGGCCACCGTCGCGCCCGCGGTTATTCAGCTTCATGGGAGAAGTACCGCGCTCAGTATCTGAAACGTCATCCCCTGTGCGTTGAGTGCCAGAAGCTGGGCCTCTACGTACCTGCAAAGATTGTCGATCACATCATCCCTGTCGACGGCGGTAATGATGTTTTGTTCTGGCCTGAGTGGAATCACCAGCCGTTATGCCAGACGCATCATAACCAGAAGACCACACAGCAAGACCCCATCACCAAAGTGCAGCGCAAAGCAGGTCTTTACCGCGAGCAGGAAGAGCGTGCAGCACAACGTAATGACTGGATGTATGAGGCACCCGATGAATGAGAAAGACGTTGTGAATCTGTACCGATCATTGATGCGCTGCCGTGATGGCTTCATGAAGGGCCGTGTCAGACGCGATGAGGGCCAGCCCGTGAAGCGTATAAGTGAACGTGCTCGGGAGGTGATGGAATGTTTCCGCAACCGCTGAAGGGCCGCGTGGACGGGGTGGGGGAGGTTTTAAGGACAAAACCCCGGGTGCCAGGCACCGCCCGCCCCCTCAAATTTTTACGCACGGTGATTTTTTTGAAAATAAAACGCGATGGAAACGAGAAATTTTTATGGCAAGACCACCAAAACCGCCAGCTTACCTTGATGAGTTAGCCGCGCAGCAGTGGAAAGCAAAGGCGAAGCAACTGGCCGAACGTGGTGATCTGACTCCCGCCGACTGGAACAACCTTGAGCTTTTTTGCGTCAATTATTCGATGTACCGCAAAGCCGTGGAAGACCTTGCCAGCCGTGGATTCAGCATTGTGAACAGCCAGGGCGGCGAGAGCCGGAATCCGGCGTTGAGCGCAAAGGCCGACGCTGAAAAAATCATGATTAAAATGTCGTCGCTGCTGGGCTTTGATCCGGTAAGCCGCCGCCGTAACCCGGTAGAAACGGAAGAGGAAGACGAGCTTGACCGTCTGGGATGAGTACGCAAATGCGATAAAAACGGGCGAAATTCCGGCCTGTAAGCGCGTAAAACAGGCCGTGGAAAGGTACTTTTCAGACCTGAATGACCCCCGTTATGAGTTCGATACGGCGACCGTAGAGCGGTTTATTGCGTTCTCCCGGCTCTGTCCACACGTAAAAGGCCCTCTGCGGGGCCAGCCAATCGAGCTGGAACCGTGGCAACAGTTCGCCTTTGCTAACCTGCTGGGCTTTAAGGTCAGGGAGTCAGGACGCCGGAAATACAGCAGCGCATTTATTGAGGTGCCGCGTAAGAACGCCAAATCTACCGTGGCCGCCATGCTGGCAAACTGGTTTCTGGTGATGGAAAAGGGCCAGCAGGATATCTACACGGCGGCGGTGAGTCGGGATCAGGCCCGAATCGTGTTCGACGATGCCCGCCAGATGTGCCTGCTGTCAAAACTGCTGAAAAAGCGCGTCAGTATTCAGGCGCACAAAGTCATTTTTCCGAAGAGCAACAGCCTGTTAAAGCCGCTGGCGGCGAAAGCGGCCACCATTGAGGGGACTAACCCCAGCCTGGCGATTGTCGATGAATACCACCTTCACCCGGATAACGGCGTTTATTCCGCGCTTGAGCTGGGTATGGGCGCACGTCCTGAGGCGATTTTGTTCGCCATCACTACAGCCGGGAGTAACGTTGTCTCCGCCTGTAAACAGCATTATGACTACTGCTCTCAGATTCTGGCCGGGGAAGAGAGCAACGATTCGCTGTTTGTCCTGATCTACGAGCTGGACGACGAAAGCGAGGTTGAGCAGCCGGAAATGTGGATCAAGGCCAACCCTAATCTGCATGTGTCCGTTGACGCGGCGAAACTGGAATCCACCATCCAGAAAGCGCGGGGCATACCGTCGCAATGGGTGGAGATGCTGACCAAGCGTTTCAATATCTGGTGTCAGGGTTCCACACCGTGGATGGGGGCCGGTGCATGGGATGCCTGTGCGCTCGATTATACCGAAGAAGACCTGACCGGAATGGAGTGTTACGCCGGATTTGACCTGTCCTCAACCAGCGATATTACCAGCGTGAGTTACGCTTTCCCGTTTGAACGTGAGATCAGGCTTCTTACCAGGCACTATCTGCCCGAAGCGCAGCTACTTAACGTTGCGAACAAAAACCGCGCCATCTATCGCCAGTGGGTAAAAGCGGGCTGGATACGCACCACACCCGGCGACTGTATCGACTATGACCGCATCCGTGACGATATCCTGCGCGATGCTGAAACATTCAATGTCCGGCTGGTGGGCTTCGATACATGGAACGCCACACACCTGCGCACCCAGCTACAGGGGGCTGGCCTCGATGTGGAGCCGTTCCCGCAGACCTATCTCAAATTTAGCCCGGTAGCAAAATCCTTTGAGGTTTTTGTTAACCGCAAGGTGGTGCGTCATCGTGGCGATCCGGTTCTGGCCTGGGCGATTGGTAACGTGGTGATGGAGTCTGATGCCAACGCCAACATTAAGCCCAACAAAAAGAAATCCTCCAACAAGATAGACCCGGCGGTTTCTGCGTTGATGGCGTTCGGCACATTCCAGGCAGAGCACGGAGATTTCGCTTACGAGCTTAGTTCCAGCTATAAAACAAGGTTGGCGTTATTTGATGGTATTTAAGAAATTAGCATTTTAAAAATTCAAAAGGTATTCATTTTCGCAAGAGAAAATTTTTTATCAAGTTTTTAGTTGGGCAGGTGTTAGCTGCCCATTTTTTTAATAGTAAGGAATTTCAGTTTGCGATGTGATTTCGCCAATTTTATCTTTATTTTGGAAGAATCTGGCTATGTAACAATCTTTATGGTGGGCTGCAATATAATCATGCATGCAGGTGGCAATTTTCATTATCTCATCTTTAACGTTACTTAATTCGAAGTTCATTACATCCTTAGTGTCTTTTTTTAATTCTTTAGAATGCATTATAATTGAAGTGATTGCGTAATTTCCTTGCGTTAAAATAGAATTTATCTTGCCTGTGGTGCTTGGTAAAGTGTTTTGCAGTTCACCATGAATATTTCTGTAAAGGTTAACAGCATTAATTACAAAAACACCGCTCACAGACGGATTAAATACTTGTCTATAAATGCCGCTTGACAAATTTTCATAGAAGCGACCTCTGTTGGATTTCAAAGTGGCTAGTAATCTTTCATCTTTTAAAAAGCATACGATAGCTGATAGGGCTTCATCAAGGTCAATGACGGTTGAAACACTCGTATCTGAATATTCCTGTCTATGGATATTGTACTTATAGTTTCTTTCTACAAAAACTTCATTTTGTATGCGTATCTGTTCTTCGTCCTGGGAGGCAAAATCTCTGCCAGTAACACGGTTTTGGTGGTTATTTGCTCGTGTAACTGAGCCAGCAAAGGCTTGATCATTGCTAATCTTTATGAATCTAACAGGGACCTTGATACTTTCAAGATAACCTTCGGGTAAGGTGCTGGCATTTATACCTATAGTACTTAATGTTTGGGCACCATTAATAATGCTGGCATTAGCAAATGAGAACTGACCGACATCACGAATTGTTGCTACTCTTGATCTTTCTTTTTTCTTGAAATCTTCAACTAGAATTGTTATGCCATTATTAAAATACCAAAATTTATCAGGTGCGGTGTTAATCGTTTCTTTGATGGAAGTATTGACATCTGTTTTATTTCCTAGAACTCCCCTTATGTTTTTTTCTAGTAATTTATCTGAATAATTGTCCCACCATTCAGCTAATTGGATTCCAGATATAATTCCAAAAATGGCTTCGTAAGGTTCAGAAACAATCCCATATTGCAATAGCTCAACATTATCGAGAGTAACATTATGGATAGATTGTTTTCTCAAATATTGAACCATATCTTCTAAGCAGAAAGGTATTACATTGACGATGAATGTTTCTCTGTCCTCTAGAGATTCAGCAGCCATGCTTTCATTTATATCTTTCTCCCAATCATGGATTCTTCTATTAATATCATCGCTTAATTCTTTTTTTCCGGTGTAGGCATAAACAAACAATATTTTATAATCGAAATTAGTTATTGCCTCGCTAATGTCATTTGCAGATTTCTGCAGATGTTCATTAAAGAGATGATATTTTTCATCCATTAATTCTGTGCAAGATTCTTTGAACCTTACAAAATCAGCCACTGTAATTGAGCCCGAAGCATTCTGATCGTATTTTGATTGTACAACAACCAATTTTTGTAATTGATGGTTAACATATACAGCGTCAATGCCATTATCAGTTGCACCATCACAAACACTATGGGCAGCTTCAAGGCTGGAACTTGTTTCGCCGAAAACCTCAACAGCTAGAGCAGCAATGCAACGAGACGTGATTTTAATATCACGCTCTTTATCTTGAGGTGCTATGTCTTCAGAGTAAATGTTACTCGAGTATGTTTCGAAGACTCTTCGGGCGAGACGCTTAGCTAGTGTGGACTGTGACAAGGCAAATCTCCTTTTTACAAAATCAAGAGAGTACTCGAATACCTCCAGATACTTTGTAGCGGTATCCTATGGGTATCCTAGGAAAACCTAAAAGAAGCAATCTGCTGTAACTTATTGAAAAGTGGTGGCCCCTGTTGGGTTTGAACCAACGACCAAGCGATTATGAGTCGCCTGCTCTAACCACTGAGCTAAGGGGCCGTGGCGGGGAATTATAAAGTAACTTACCCCTGCAATCCAGCATGAATCACCTGGCTGATGTTTTTATAAACAACGCATTTTCAATCTCTTATACTGGAGTTTATCGCTTTTGATCGGGAGTTAAGCATGATCCACGATATTCTGGCGCCGGGGCTACGGGTGGTGTTTTGTGGCATCAATCCGGGTAAATCTTCTGCCCATACTGGTTTCCACTTTGCTCATCCGGGTAATCGTTTCTGGAAAGTTATCCATCAGGCTGGTTTTACCGACCAGCAACTGCGCCCGGAAAATGAGCGACATCTACTGGATACCCGCTGTGGCATCACTATGCTGGTTGAGCGTCCAACGGTGCAGGCCACGGAAGTCGGGTTGCATGAGCTGCGTAGCGGGGGCAGAGAACTGGTCAAGAAAATTGAGGATTATCAGCCTGCTGCGCTGGCGGTGTTAGGAAAGCAAGCCTTTGAGCAGGCGTTTAGCGTGCGTGGTGCGAACTGGGGCAAGCAAAACATGACAATTGGCGTGACACAAGTCTGGGTGCTGCCAAACCCCAGCGGGCTTAACCGCGCAACGCTGGATAAGCTGGTGGAAGCGTACCGTGAACTGGACGAGGCACTGGTGACGCGCGGCTTATAACGGCAAATCGCGGGCAAAAAAAAGCTCCCGACAGGGAGCTTTCGTTTTATCGCATAACGAATTAATCGTCGAGGAAGCTACGCAGCACTTCAGAACGGCTCGGATGGCGCAGTTTACGCAGCGCCTTCGCTTCGATCTGACGGATACGCTCGCGGGTCACGTCAAACTGTTTACCCACTTCTTCCAGCGTGTGATCGGTGTTCATATCGATACCGAAACGCATACGCAGGACTTTCGCTTCACGCGCGGTCAGGCCAGCCAGAACGTCGTGCGTTGCGGCGCGCAGACTTTCAGTGGTTGCTGAGTCCAGCGGCAGTTCGAGGGTGGTATCCTCGATAAAATCACCCAGATGCGAATCTTCATCATCACCGATCGGTGTTTCCATGGAGATAGGCTCTTTCGCGATTTTCAGCACCTTACGGATCTTATCTTCCGGCATCAGCATACGCTCAGCCAGCTCTTCCGGCGTAGGCTCACGGCCCATTTCCTGCAGCATCTGGCGGGAGATACGGTTGAGCTTGTTGATAGTCTCAATCATATGCACCGGAATACGGATGGTGCGCGCCTGATCCGCGATAGAACGGGTGATCGCCTGACGGATCCACCAGGTTGCGTAGGTGGAGAACTTGTAACCCCGGCGGTATTCGAACTTATCAACCGCTTTCATCAGACCGATGTTGCCTTCCTGAATCAGATCGAGGAATTGCAGACCGCGGTTGGTGTATTTCTTGGCGATAGAAATAACCAGACGCAAGTTCGCTTCCACCATCTCCTTCTTCGCACGACGCGCTTTCGCTTCGCCGATAGACATACGACGGTTGATGTCTTTCACCTGCTCAATGGTCAGGCCGGTTTCTTCTTCAATTTGTTGCAGCTTCATCAGGCCGCGTTGAACTTCTTCTGCAACTTCATGCAGTTTTTCCGACCACGGCTTGTTCATGGCCAGCGCAGCGTTGAACCAGGTTTCGTTGGTTTCGTTGCCGGTGAACAGCGTAATGAAGTTTTTCTTCGGCATTTTGCACTGTTCAACGCACAGTTTCATGATGATGCGTTCCTGGGTACGCACGCGATCCATCATGACGCGCATGCTGTTAACCAGGTAATCGAACTGTTTTGGCACCAGACGGAACTGTTTGAACACTTCAGACAGCTTCAGGATCTCTTCCTGCGCGGCAACGTGGCTGCGTCCTTTGGCTTTGATGGTGTCGCGAGTCAGTTCGTACTGGGTACGTAGCTCAGCGAATTTTGCACGCGCCAGTTCAGGATCGATGCTGTTGTCATCATCGCTGTCGTCGTCTTCTTCATCTTCTTCGTCTTCATCATCATCCATTTCTTCGCTGGAGAGTTCAGAACCGACGTGGGTCGCGGTTGGCGCCATGTCTTCTTCAGCGTTTGGATCGACAAAGCCGGTGATCAAATCAGAGAGGCGAGCCTGCTCAGCTTCAACGCGATCATACTGCTCCAGCAGATAGGTGATCGCTTCCGGGTACTCGGCAACGGAGCACTGAACCTGGTTGATGCCGTCTTCGATGCGTTTAGCGATGTCGATTTCGCCTTCGCGGGTCAGCAGCTCAACGGTGCCCATTTCGCGCATGTACATGCGCACCGGGTCAGTGGTTCGCCCGATTTCAGATTCAACGCTGGAAAGCACTTGTGCGGCGGCTTCTTCCGCATCTTCGTCAGTGTTGTTGGAGTTTTCGGCCAGCAACAGATCATCGGCGTCCGGTGCTTCTTCCATCACCTGGATGCCCATGTCGTTGATCATTTGGATGATGTCTTCGATCTGATCGGAGTCGACGATATCTTCCGGCAGATGGTCATTGACCTCGGCATAGGTCAGATAGCCTTGCTCCTTACCACGGGTGACAAGAAGCTTCAGCTGTGACTGCGGGTTTTGCTCCATAAGACGGTATCCACACTTAATTCATGAGGGTTGGTGTCGGTCGGCGAAATAAACCGCCAACATTTAACGCGAGGGTATATTTATATTTTTGCCGCTGGCCCTCATCGCGGCTGTCGGGATCTTCCCGATCGGTTATCGGCACTTAAGCCGTTGAATTCACTTTTTTGCCAGTTCCTGGTTCAATTGCCAGAGTTCCCGGCGTTCTTCGCTGCTTAAACCATGTGTGCGGTCACGAGCTATTAACTCTTCTTGCCGCCGTTCAAGCATCGAATCAAACATATGATTGAGCGCGTCGGTGAACGTTTTTTCAGCAATGTCTTTATCTGCTATATCGTCCCACATCGACAGTTTTTCAAGGGTTGCGGCTTCTTTTGTGCCGCGATAGTGCTCAAGCAACTGGCCAGTAGTCAGGCCTGGCTGTGACAAACAAGTGTTGACCAGTTCTGTAAATAAGCCAAGCCCGGCAAGCCTTGATTGATCCAAACCCTCTAACGGTGGAACCTTTGGAGCCAGTTCCGGGTTCTGGAGCAATAACCCTATCAGTATACGCATGGTTGTGCGTTTTAGCTGGGGAGCGGGGCGCGTCGTTGCGCTTTCCACCTGTTTTGGCATTAATCGATCAAGTTGCGCATCGTCGAATATGCCAATTTTATTCCCCAACAGCTGGCGCAGCTGGATGCGTAGCGTTTCACCCGGCACCTGGTTGATTAACGGCAGCGCTAATGCGGCAAGCTGCGTTGTACCATCCGGCGTGGTTAAATCCGCCTGTGGTAACAGGCTGTTAAACAGAAACGTGGAGAGCGGCAGTGCCTGCTCCATCCGCGCTTCAAACGCCTCTTTGCCCTCTTTACGCACCAGCGTGTCCGGATCTTCGCCATCCGGTAAAAACATAAAACGCAACTGGCGGCCATCGCTCATATAAGGCAGCGCGGTTTCCAGCGCTCGCCATGCGGCATCACGGCCAGCACGGTCGCCGTCGTAACAACAGATAACATTTTTCGTCACGCGAAAAAGTAACTGAATATGATCCGCCGTTGTTGACGTTCCGAGCGAAGCCACCGCGTAGTTGATGCCGTATTGCGCCAGCGCCACCACGTCCATATAACCTTCAACGACCAACAGTCGCTGGGGCTCGTCATTGTCCTGCTGCGCTTCATAAAGGCCATACAGCTGGCGGCCCTTATGGAAAATATCCGTTTCCGGGGAGTTCAGGTATTTAGGCGTATCGTTACCCAGAACGCGCCCACCAAAACCAATCACCCGGCCACGTTTGTCACGAATGGGAAACATGACCCGTTCGCGGAAACGATCGTAACTGCGTCCCTGATCGTTTGTGACCAGCATGCCCGCATCTATCAGTGATTTACGGTTTTCGCTGTTGCCGCCAAAACGCTTTAATACGTTGTCCCAGCCGGGAGGCGCGTAACCAATGGCGAACCGCTCAATGATTTCGCTGCTCAAACCGCGTCTGGACAGATACTGGCGTGCAGGCTCTGCGGCAGGTTGTGTCAACGATTGCTGATAAAACGCGTTTAGCCCATCCATTAATTGATAGAGCGTTTGCCGTTGATGGCGCTCTATCAGGCTGGGTCCACTGCCTGCTTCAAACGGCACTTCTAGGTTGTGCATTGCCGCCAGTTCTTCGACGCTTTCGACAAACTCGAGCTTGTCGTAGTTCATCAGGAAGTCGAGGGCGTTGCCATGCGCGCCACAGCCAAAGCAGTGGTAAAACTGTTTTTCACCGTTCACGGTGAAAGAGGGCGTTTTTTCGTTATGGAAAGGACAACACGCGTGATAATTCTTGCCCTGCTTTTTCAGCTTTACACGTGCGTCGATGAGATCGACGATGTCGGTGCGCGCCAGCAGGTCATTAATGAAGACACGTGGGATTCGTCCAGCCATAAGCCCCGTTTTGATCTTTTATAGCCGTTGTTTTCCGGGCCAACATAATGCGACCGAAATCCGCAGGTTATATCAGGTTATAAACGAAAATAAGCCGCGCATTCCTTTCGGAAGCACGGCCTTACAACTACAACTCGGTCTAAACGAAAGGGCGCTTGCCCTGACAGATTAGTACAGACGAGTACGGCGTGCGTTTTCGCGAGCCAGTTTCTTCGCGTGACGTTTCACTGCGGATGCTTTAGCGCGTTTACGTTCGGTAGTCGGTTTTTCATAGAACTCACGACGACGAACTTCCGCCAGAACACCTGCTTTCTCGCAGGAACGTTTGAAGCGACGCAGAGCTACGTCGAACGGCTCGTTTTCACGTACTTTAATTACCGGCATGTGCCTCTCACCTTTGATTAATTCGGTTTGCCGCTGGCGTTCACGCCAGCTTATTTCAAAATGGTGCGGAATTTTACTGCAAGTGCTGCTGCTTTGTAAAGCACCGCCGCCCTTTTTGAAAGGGGACTTTTGTAAGGGTGAGGAGTATACACGAACTCCGTTGCAGGAGTGAGCAAAGTTTTACTTCGACCCGCATTCGCCCTACACTGCGCGCTATTGCAAAGAGGTAAACAGAGTCATGCGCATACTGGGCATTGAAACATCCTGCGATGAAACCGGCATCGCAATTTATGACGATCAACAAGGGCTGTTAGCCAACCAACTGTATAGTCAGGTAAAACTTCACGCCGATTACGGCGGCGTCGTGCCAGAGCTGGCTTCGCGCGATCACGTGCGTAAAACCGTGCCGCTGATTCAGGCCGCGTTGAAAGAGTCCGGATTAACTGCGAAAGATATCGATGCAGTGGCTTACACCGCAGGGCCTGGCCTCGTCGGCGCGCTGCTGGTTGGCGCGACGGTTGGTCGTTCGCTCGCTTTCGCCTGGGACGTTCCCGCTATTCCGGTTCACCATATGGAAGGGCACTTGCTGGCGCCAATGCTGGAAGAAAATCCACCGGCGTTTCCATTCGTTGCGCTGCTGGTTTCCGGCGGCCACACGCAGCTTATCAGCGTAACCGGCATCGGACATTACGAGCTGCTCGGTGAGTCGATTGACGATGCCGCCGGGGAAGCTTTTGATAAAACGGCTAAGCTGCTGGGGCTGGATTATCCTGGCGGGCCGATGCTGTCAAAACTGGCGGCTCAGGGCACCGAAGGCCGTTTTGTCTTCCCGCGTCCGATGACCGATCGTCCGGGGCTGGATTTTAGCTTCTCCGGTCTGAAAACTTTTGCGGCGAATACTATTCGTAACAACGGTTCTGACGAGCAAACCCGCGCCGATATCGCGCGCGCGTTTGAAGACGCAGTGGTTGATACGCTGATGATCAAATGCAAACGTGCGCTGGATCAAACCGGTTTTACGCGTCTGGTGATGGCGGGCGGAGTGAGCGCCAACCGTACGCTGCGTGCGAAACTGGCGGAAATGATGCACAAGCGTCGCGGCGAAGTGTTCTATGCGCGCCCGGAGTTTTGCACCGATAACGGCGCGATGATCGCCTATGCGGGAATGGTGCGTCTGAAAGCGGGTAATGATGCTGGGCTGGGTGTGACGGTGCGTCCGCGCTGGCCGCTGGCGGAGCTGCCTGCGGCGTAAACCGTGATGGCCCGGTAGCACACTGTGCGCCGGGCAATACTATGACGCTTTTCCTTTCTCTTCTTTTTTCTTCTTCAGCTTCGACCAGATTTTGCCTTCCTGGTGTCGCCACAGGCGCTGAATATTGTCGTGATGGCGTAGCAGGATCAGGCAGGACAGCATCGCCACCGGGAAAGTGAACTGCGGTTTGAACCACCAGACATAAAAGGGCGCGATCAACGCGCTGACAATCGCCCCCAGCGATGAATAGCCGCTCAGCAGTACCGTTAACAGCCAGGTTCCCGCCATCACGCCTGTTAAATCCCAGCCGATAGGTGCAATCGCGCCAAATGCCGTTGCCACCCCTTTACCACCTTGAAACTTAAAGAAAACCGGCCAGATATGGCCAAGACAGGCGGCAATCGCAATAAGGCCGAGCCAGAATGGCGTTACGCCAAGCGCGTACGCGCCCCACACCGGCAGCATGCCTTTTAAGACGTCAAAAATCAGGACCGTTAGCGCTGCACCTTTGCCGCCAATGCGTAATACGTTGGTCGCTCCGGGATTGCCGGAGCCACTCGCGCGCGGATCGGGCAGACCGGCGATGCGGCAGACCAGAATGGCGCTGGAAATAGAGCCACAAAGGTATGCAAGGAGAATCATCCCAGGCGCGATTGCACTCATAACGCTGTTCCGTTGTGAAAATGTCGTTTTATTCTCTGCATCCATGGATAATACGCATAAATGATGGAAAGTGGTATCCAGGTTTTGCGCAAAATCTGCCAGGCAGCCAATAAAGATGCGGCCTGGCAGTGGCAATGGCGGGGCAAATAGCAGGCGAGGTGAAATGGACATTGTATTTATAGAGCAGCTTTCGGTTATCACCACTATTGGTGTTTACGACTGGGAACAGACCATTGAGCAGAAGCTGGTGTTCGATATCGAAATGGCCTGGGATAACCGCGTTGCGGCGAAAAGCGACAATGTGAACGATTGTCTGAGCTATGCGGATATCGCGGATGTGATTATCGGCCACGTCGAAGGCGGGCGTTTCGCGCTGGTTGAACGTGTTGCGGAGGAGGTGGCTGAGCTGTTGCTGGCGCGCTTTAATTCGCCCTGGGTGCGTATCAAATTGAGCAAACCAGGTGCGGTTGCGCGGGCGTTGAATGTGGGCGTAATCATTGAGCGTGGCTTAAATCCGAAAGAAAGTATTTAAATTCATAATAGTTAAACCAAGCGCTAGTATTCAGGTCATAGATCTCGGTCTTTCACGGCTTCTCCGCGGGATAAGCCGTTTTTTATATCTTTTTAGGGGTTTATTTGATGGGCGATATGCATTCATTGCTGGTAGCAGCCATTCTGGGTGTCGTTGAAGGTCTCACAGAATTTCTGCCCGTATCCAGTACCGGTCACATGATAATCGTTGGGCATTTATTAGGCTTTGAAGGTGATACGGCAAAAACGTTCGAGGTGGTGATCCAGTTAGGTTCGATCCTCGCGGTAGTGGTGATGTTCTGGCGGCGTTTGTTTGGCCTGATTGGCATTCATTTCGGCAAGCAGCCGCATGAAGGGACCGGCACCGGCCGCCTGACGCTGATTCATATCCTGTTAGGCATGATCCCGGCGGTAGTGCTGGGGTTGGTATTCCACGATACCATCAAATCGCTGTTTAACCCGTTAAACGTGACCTATGCGCTGGTAGTCGGTGGTTTCTTGCTGATTGCCGCTGAAGTGCTGAAGCCGAAAGTCCCGCGCGCGCAGGGCGTGGATGATATGACATATCGCCAGGCGTTTATTATTGGTTGCTTCCAGTGCCTGGCACTGTGGCCGGGTTTTTCCCGTTCCGGGGCGACGATCTCCGGCGGGATGCTGATGGGTGTTAGCCGCTATGCGGCTTCCGAGTTCTCTTTCCTGCTGGCGGTGCCGATGATGATGGGCGCAACGGTACTGGATCTCTACAAGAGCATGGGCTTTCTCACCGTGGGTGATATCCCAATGTTCGCCGTCGGTTTTATCACCGCATTTATCGTTGCGCTGATTGCCATCAAAACCTTCCTGGAGCTGATTAAACACATCTCCTTTATACCGTTCGCGATTTACCGTTTTGTGGTCGCGGCAGCGGTTTATCTGGTCTTCTTCTAAGACTTGCGCCCTCAGTCTTTTGGCTGAGGGCAACGATGTTCCTTCCAGACCGCCAGCGCTGCAATCCGTCGACGCGTCAGCTCCTCGCGTACTTCTGCTCCCGTAAACCCTGCCTCTATAACTGCTTTTGTTGGCACGGCGCGCGCCACTTCCCAGGCTTCACGCAGTAAACGTCCCTGCGAATAGTCGCAGGCTTCAAAACCGGTGCGCCCACGCACGTCCGCTTCGCTGGTTAGCGCGATTTGCTCAACACGCTGCGGTTTACGCCAGGCGTCGATGGAATCGAACAATTTGACGATGGTTTTCGGCTGCAAAATAGGGAAGGTGTGGATCAGGTCGTGGAACTCCGCCACCAGTTTGGCTAAATCGCGGATCTCGTTTGGTACGCGCAGCCGCTGGCACAAGCCCTCGACCAGTTTGACGCCCGCCGGGCCGTGCCCGTGATGGCGAGGCCAGAGCGCTTTTGGCGTCAGCGCTTTGCCTAAATCGTGGCACAACGTGGCGAAACGCACATCCACCTGCGGGCTGAGCATCGCCGCCATCGAGAGCGTCATTAGCGTATGTACGCCGGTGTCAATTTCCGGGTGCCATTTCGCCGGTGCCGGTACGCCAAACAGCGCGTCGATTTCCGGGAACAGCACTTTCAGCGCGCCGCAATCGCGTAGCACCTGGAAATAAACCTGGGGATTACGGGTTTGCAGCGCACTCTCGGTCTCTTTCCACACCCGTTCGGGGGTCAGGTGTTCAAGTTCGCCCGCATCGGTCATCGTGCGCATCAGGGCCAGCGTTTCATCGGCGATACGGAAGCTAAGGTGTGCGTAACGGGCGGCAAAGCGCGCAACGCGTAACACGCGCAGCGGATCTTCGCCAAAAGCCGGGGAGACGTGGCGCAAAATGCGGTTACGCAAATCCTGCTGGCCGCCATAGGGATCGATAATCTCGCCCTGGCTATCTTGCGCCAGCGCATTCACGGTTAAATCACGGCGCAGCAGATCCTGCTCCAGCGTCACGTCTGGCGCGGCATAACAGGTGAAACCGGTATAGCCGGAGCCAGATTTGCGCTCGGTACGCGCCAGCGCATACTCTTCGTGGCTTTGCGGGTGGAGGAACACAGGAAAGTCGCGGCCTACCTGCTGATAACCCGCGTCGAGCATCTCTTGCGGCGTCGCGCCGACAACAACCCAATCTTTGTCTTTGACCGGCAGGCCCAACAACGTATCACGTACTGCACCACCGACCAGATAACTCTTCACGCCGCCACTCTCCTCTACACATTTGCCGACAGATAATACGTAAGTGTAGAGAAGATGGCGAATCTGCTTAGTTCATCCAGCGATCTTTGCGTTTACGGGTAGGGATCATATGCGGTAACAGCAGGCCGAGGATCAGGCCCGCGCCCAGCACGCCGCCGCCATACATAAACCACTGCATAATGATGGTGCGCTGTTTGTCATCCAGTTGCAGGTTCGCGGCGCTCACCTTCTTCTGCGCCACGATTAACTCATTTTTGAGCTTTTGATTTTCATCTTTCAGACCGCTAATCACGCTATCGCTCTGGGCGACTTTCTGCTGCATTTCGGCGGTTTTCTGGTTCCAGGTATTGTCGATATTGTTCAGTTTATCGGTCAGCGTTTTCACCTGGTTTTCCAGTTCTGGCACGCGGGTGCGCAGGCTTGGCTGGCTGTTCAGCTCTTTCAGGGGGATCCACGCGGTACGCCCGGTGCTGTCGCGCACCTGGCCGTAATCACTGTTTTCCTGCAACAGCGTGACTTCCTCACCGGCATTCACCGTGCCGACAAGGCGATAATTATCGCCCGGGCCGCTACGAACCCAGGTATTCAGTTCATCGGAAACGTAACGTTTTTCTTCGGCGTGGGTACCAACGGACACGCTAAGTGCAAAAAGGGTCAATCCAATCAGGCGTAATTTTGGCATCAGGCAGTCATTTTTTTCATTAAATGTGAGTGATAAACAGTGGCAACAGTCTGACGATACCTGGCTGCTGGCATCAATCGGAATCTTCCAGGTCAAACTGCGCACTTACGCGAACTTTTGCACCCGTCAGATTGCGCATTGCATGGCAATTTGACGCAAAATACTATCTACTGACAAACATCGGGCGCGTTAGTTCGCCGAAATTTTCACTGATGTGACATAACCATAAGTGCAAGGCCATGGCTCAGGAAATCGAATTAAAGTTTATCGTGAAGAGCGACAGCGTGGAAACGCTTCGTCAACATCTGCATACGCTGACCGAAGAACATATCGCGTCCAGCCAGTTACTCAACATCTATTACGAGACGCCGGATAACTGGCTGCGCGGCCACGATATGGGGCTGCGTATCCGAGGTTTTGACGGCCAGTACGAAATGACGATGAAAATCGCCGGGCGGGTAATTGGCGGTTTGCATCAGCGGCCTGAATACAATATTCCGCTTACCCAGCCCGAGCTTGATCTTGCGCGCTTCCCGACGGAAGTGTGGCCTGATGGCGTACTTCCGCAAGATTTACAGGCGCGAGCGCAGCCGCTGTTTAGCACGGATTTCTATCGTGAAAAATGGCTGGTTAACGTTGGCGAGAGCCGCATTGAGATTGGTCTTGATTTAGGCGAAGTCAAAGCGGGTGAATTTGTTGAGCCGATTAGTGAACTGGAGCTGGAGCTGCTGAGCGGTTCTCCGGCGGATATTCTCAAGCTGGCGCGCCAACTGGTAAATGTCTCCGGGTTGCGTCAGGGCTGCCTGAGCAAAGCGGCGCGCGGTTATCACCTGGCGCAGGGCAATGCCGTGCGCGAACGCCGCCCAACGGCGATTCTGCAAACCCCCGCCAAGGCCAGCATTGAACAGGCTTTTGCCGCCGCGCTGGAACTGGCGTTGTCGCAATGGCAATACCATGAGGAGCTGTGGGTACGGGGAAATGAGAAAGCGAAAGCCGATGTTCTGAGCGCCATTGTGTTGCTGCGCCACACACTGGCGCTGTTTGGCGGTATTGTCCCGCGCAAAGCGAGTGCTCACTTACGTGATCTGTTGACACAATCTGAAGCGACCATAACTTCTGCCGTTTCAGCGAATACGGCGGTGTGGAGCGCACAATCAGCCCTGGCGAAGCTGGTGCTCACCGAGTGGCTAGTGACGCAGGGCTGGCGAACCTTCCTTGATGAAAAAGCGCAGGCCAAATTCGCCGACTCCTTTAAACGCTTTGCTGACATCCATCTGTCACGCAGCGCCGCCGAGCTGAAAAAAGCCTTTGCCCAACCGCTGGGCGACAGCTATCGCGACCAGTTGCCGCGCCTGGCGCGTGATATCGACTGCGCGTTATTGCTGGCCGGGCATTACGATCGCGCGCGCGCCGTGGAATGGCTGGAAAACTGGCAGGGGCTTCAGCACGCCATTGAAACGCGCCAGAGAGTCGAAATCGAACATTTCCGTAATACCGCGATTACCCAGGAGCCGTTCTGGTTGCACAGCGGAAAACGTTAACGAAAGGATATTTCGCATGCCGCACCACGCAGGATTGTCGCAGCACTGGCAAACGGTATTTTCTCGTCTGCCGGAATCGCTCACCGCGCAGCCATTGAGCGCGCAGGCGCAGTCAGTGCTCACTTTTAGTGATTTTGTTCAGGACAGCATCATCGCGCATCCTGAGTGGCTGGCAGAGCTTGAAAGCGCGCCGCCGCCGGCGAACGAGTGGCAACACTATGCGCAATGGCTGCAAGCGGCGCTGGATGGCGTCACCGATGAAGCCTCGCTGATGCGCGCGCTGCGGCTGTTTCGCCGTCGCATCATGGTGCGCATCGCCTGGAGCCAGGCGTTACAGTTGGTGGCGGAAGAGGATATCCTGCAACAGCTTAGCGTGCTGGCGGAAACCCTGATCGTCGCCGCGCGCGACTGGCTTTATGAGGCCTGCTGCCGTGAGTGGGGAACGCCGAGCAATCCACAAGGCGTGGCGCAGCCGATGCTGGTACTCGGCATGGGCAAACTGGGTGGCGGCGAACTCAATTTCTCATCCGATATCGATTTGATTTTCGCCTGGCCGGAAAATGGCGCAACGCGCGGCGGACGCCGTGAGCTGGATAACGCGCAATTTTTCACTCGCCTTGGTCAACGGCTGATTAAAGTCCTCGACCAGCCAACGCAGGATGGCTTTGTCTACCGCGTCGATATGCGCTTGCGCCCGTTTGGCGACAGCGGCCCGCTGGTGCTGAGTTTTGCCGCGCTGGAAGATTACTACCAGGAGCAGGGGCGCGACTGGGAACGCTACGCGATGGTGAAAGCGCGCATTATGGGCGATAACGACGGCGACCATGCGCGGGAGTTGCGCGCAATGCTGCGCCCGTTTGTTTTCCGCCGTTATATCGACTTCAGCGTGATTCAGTCCCTGCGTAACATGAAAGGCATGATTGCCCGCGAAGTGCGTCGCCGTGGCCTGAAGGACAACATTAAGCTCGGCGCGGGCGGGATCCGCGAAATAGAATTTATCGTCCAGGTTTTCCAGCTGATTCGCGGCGGTCGCGAACCTGCGCTGCAATCGCGTTCGCTGTTGCCGACGCTTGCTGCCATAGATCAACTGCATCTGCTGCCGGATGGCGACGCAACCCGGCTGCGCGAGGCGTATTTGTGGCTGCGACGGCTGGAAAACTTGCTGCAAAGCATCAATGACGAACAGACACAGACGCTGCCGGGCGATGAACTGAATCGCGCGCGCCTCGCCTGGGGAATGGGTAAAGAGAGCTGGCAAGCGCTCTGCGAAACGCTGGAAGCGCATATGTCGGCGGTGCGTCAGATATTTAACGATCTGATTGGCGATGATGAAACGGATTCGCCGGAAGATGCGCTTTCTGAGAGCTGGCGCGAATTGTGGCAGGATGCGTTGCAGGAGGAGGATTCCACGCCCGTGCTGGCGCATCTCTCAGAGGACGATCGCCGCCGCGTGGTGGCGCTGATTGCCGATTTTCGCAAAGAGCTGGATAAACGCACCATTGGCCCGCGAGGGCGGCAGGTACTCGATCACTTAATGCCGCATCTGCTCAGCGATGTATGCTCGCGCGACGATGCGCCAGTACCGCTGTCGCGCCTGACGCCGCTGCTCACCGGGATTATTACTCGTACCACTTACCTTGAACTACTGAGTGAATTCCCCGGCGCACTGAAACACCTCATTTCCCTGTGTGCCGCGTCGCCGATGGTTGCCAGTCAGCTGGCGCGCTACCCGATCCTGCTTGATGAATTGCTCGACCCGAATACGCTCTATCAACCGACGGCGATGAATGCCTATCGCGATGAGCTGCGCCAATACCTGCTGCGCGTGCCGGAAGATGATGAAGAGCAACAGCTTGAGGCGCTGCGGCAGTTTAAGCAGGCGCAGTTGCTGCGCGTGGCGGCGGCGGATATTGCCGGTACGTTGCCAGTAATGAAAGTGAGCGATCACTTAACCTGGCTGGCGGAAGCGATTATTGATGCGGTGGTGCAGCAAGCCTGGGGGCAAATGGTGGCGCGTTACGGCCAGCCAACGCATCTGCACGATCGCGAAGGGCGCGGTTTTGCGGTGGTCGGTTATGGCAAGCTGGGCGGCTGGGAGCTGGGTTACAGCTCCGATCTGGATCTGGTATTCCTGCATGATTGCCCGATGGATGTGATGACCGATGGCGAGCGCGAAATCGATGGCCGCCAGTTCTATTTGCGTCTCGCGCAGCGCGTAATACATCTGTTTAGCACGCGCACGTCGTCCGGCATTCTTTATGAAGTTGATGCGCGTCTGCGCCCCTCTGGCGCTGCGGGGATGCTGGTCACCACGGCGGAATCGTTCGCCGATTACCAGCAACACGAAGCCTGGACGTGGGAACATCAGGCGCTGGCGCGCGCGCGCGTGGTGTACGGCGATCCGCAACTGACCGCCGAATTTGACGCCATTCGCCGCGATATTCTGATGACGCCTCGCGACAGCGCAACGCTGCAAACCGACGTGCGAGAAATGCGCGAGAAAATGCGTGCCCATCTTGGCAACAAGCATAAAGACCGCTTCGATCTGAAAGCCGATGAAGGCGGTATCACCGACATCGAGTTTATCGCCCAATATCTGGTGCTGCGCTTTGCCCATGACAAGCCGAAACTGACGCGCTGGTCGGATAACGTGCGCATTCTCGAAGGGCTTGCGCAAAATGGCATCATGGAGGAGCAGGAAGCGCAGGCATTGACGCTGGCGTACACCACATTGCGTGATGAGCTGCACCACCTGGCGCTGCAAGAGCTGCCGGGACATGTGCCGCTCTCCTGTTTTGTCGCCGAGCGTGCGCTTATCAAAACCAGCTGGGACAAGTGGCTGGTGGAACCGTGCGCCCCGGCGTAAGTGTGGTATCATCGCGCGCAAATTTTGTATCTCTCAGGAGACAGGAATGAAAGTGACGCTGCCAGAGTTTAAGCAAGCCGGTGTAATGGTGGTGGGTGATGTGATGCTGGATCGTTACTGGTACGGCCCAACCAGCCGTATCTCTCCGGAAGCGCCAGTCCCGGTTGTTAAAGTCGATACCATTGAAGAGCGTCCTGGCGGCGCGGCAAACGTGGCGATGAATATCGCCTCACTGGGCGCCACGGCGCGTCTGGTTGGCCTGACTGGCATTGACGATGCGGCGCGCGCGCTGAGCAAAGCGCTGGCCGATGTTAACGTTAAATGTGACTTCGTTTCTGTTCCGACGCATCCCACCATCACTAAGCTGCGCGTGCTGTCGCGTAACCAGCAACTGATTCGCCTGGACTTCGAAGAAGGCTTTGAAGGAGTCGATCCGCAACCGATGCATGAACGCATCAGCCAGGCGCTTGGCAATATTGGCGCGCTGGTGCTGTCGGATTACGCCAAAGGGGCGCTGGCAAGTGTTCAGCAGATGATCGCACTGGCGCGCAAAGCCGGTGTGCCGGTGCTTATCGATCCGAAAGGCACGGATTTTGAACGCTATCGCGGTGCCACACTGTTGACCCCGAATCTGTCTGAGTTTGAAGCGGTGGCCGGGAAGTGCAAAAGCGAAGACGAGATCGTTGAACGCGGCATGAAAGTGATTGCCGATTACGAACTCTCTGCGCTGCTGGTTACCCGTTCCGAGCAGGGGATGACGCTGCTGCAGCCGGGCAAAGCGCCGCTGCATATGCCGACCCAGGCGCAGGAAGTGTATGACGTGACCGGTGCGGGCGATACGGTGATTGGCGTGCTGGCGGCGACGCTGGCGGCCGGGAATTCGCTGGAAGAGGCGTGCTATTTTGCCAACGCGGCTGCGGGCGTGGTGGTCGGTAAACTCGGTACCTCAACCGTGTCGCCAATCGAGCTTGAAAACGCGGTGCGTGGCCGTGCGGAAACCGGCTTCGGTGTGATGACGGAAGATGAACTGAAAGTCGCTGTCGCGGCGGCGCGTAAGCGCGGCGAGAAAGTGGTGATGACCAACGGCGTATTCGACATTCTGCATGCCGGGCATGTCTCTTATCTGGCGAATGCGCGCAAACTGGGCGATCGCCTGATTGTTGCGGTTAACAGCGACGCGTCCACCAAACGCCTGAAAGGGGAAACCCGTCCGGTAAACCCGCTTGAGCAGCGCATGATTGTGCTGAGCGCGCTGGAAGCGGTGGACTGGGTAGTGTCGTTTGAAGAGGATACGCCGCAGCGCCTGATTGCCGGGATCCTGCCGGATATGCTGGTGAAAGGCGGGGATTACAAACCCGAACAGATCGCGGGCAGCGAAGAGGTGTGGGCCAACGGCGGCGAAGTGCTGGTGCTCAACTTTGAAGACGGTTGCTCCACCACCAACATCATCAAAAAGATCCAGAAAGACAGCCAATAACGGCGCTGCTGGTGAAGGATGAAAAAGAAAAAGCCCTCTTTTATGAGGGCTTTTTACTATTGTTCATCAACCGGTGGAATGGCGGGAGCCGGTTTCACTTCGGTGACGCTGCCGCTGCTGCGGCTTTCCAGTTCGCTGAGGCGCTGTTCCAGCAACGCCAGCTTTTCGCGGGTGCGCAGCAGAACTTGCGTCTGCACGTCAAACTCTTCGCGGCTGACCAGATCGAGGCGGGTTAACTGCGATTGCAGCGTCTGGCGGATTTTCTTTTCAACGTCTTCCCCAAACTCACGGATCCCTTTCGGCATGGATTCGTGAACCTGTCGCGCAATCTGTTCAATTTTCTTCGGATCAATCATTTTGGGGTCCCTGTTCGGATAGGTTCATTGGGTTATTGTAGTGTGATAACCCCTGGTGATAAACCAGAATTGTTTGAAGCTTATGCATTGCCGAAGATTATCAATGGCGTTATAGTTATCCCGCTTATTCTCAGGGCGGGGCGAAATTCCCCACCGGCGGTAAATCAGCGCATGCTGAAAGCCCGCGAGCGCTTCAGGTTAACACCTGAAGGTCAGCAGATCCGGTGTAATTCCGGGGCCGACGGTTAAAGTCCGGATGGGAGAGAGTAACGAATCTGTCGGGCAATGACGCCCGCTCGCGTTATTTTTTTGCCGCATTGCGACACTCCTAAGACTGCCCTGATTCTGGTAACCATAACTTTATTGAGGTCTTTTACCATGAATCAGACGCTGCTTTCTTCTTTTGGCACGCCTTTCCAACGTATTGAACACGCTCTTGCCGCGCTGCGCGAAGGCCGTGGTGTGATGGTGCTCGATGACGAGAACCGCGAAAACGAAGGCGACATGATTTTCGCCGCCGAAACCATGACCGTTGAGCAGATGGCGCTGACCATTCGCCACGGTAGCGGTATTGTTTGCCTCTGCCTGACCGACGAACGCCGTAAACAACTCGATCTGCCAATGATGGTTGAGAACAACACCAGCGCATTTGGCACCGGTTTTACTGTGACCATTGAAGCGGCGCACGGCGTAACCACCGGCGTTTCGGCGGCTGACCGTATTACTACTGTTCGTGCGGCGATTGCCGATGGTGCAAAACCGTCCGATCTGAACCGTCCAGGCCACGTGTTCCCGCTGCGCGCACAGCCGGGTGGCGTGCTGACCCGTGGTGGTCACACAGAAGCGACTATCGATTTAGTGACGCTGGCGGGCTTCAAACCAGCGGGTGTGCTGTGTGAATTAACCAATGACGATGGCTCGATGGCGCGCGCCCCGGAATGCATCGCGTTTGCGAAACAGCACAATATGGCGGTAGTGACGATTGAAGACCTGGTGGCTTATCGCCAGGAGCATGAGCGTAAAGCCAGCTAATATTCAAACTTATCCATAAAAATCCGCAGCTTTTAGCTGCGGATTTTTTTTGCCTGTTCTGCATCAAAGTTTGGCGCGCTTCTGGTCATCACGCATTGAAAATCCAGAGTTCTACTTATAAAGTGGTAAGCGCTGCGGCGAGTATTAAAAGGGATTTGAGATTTTTCTAACTCGTTCAATTTAAGTGGCTTTGTGATTAATTTGTGAAGCAATTTTTGCCGAATATATGACGGAGGCAATGTGTTCATTTCCTGGTATTGGATTGTGGCTGTTGTTTTGATTGTCCTTGGTTATATCCACGTGCTTAAACGTAATTGCAAAGCCTGCCGCCATGATCGGGAAGCGATATATAAAGGCTATTTACGCGTGGTAGAGGAGTTGAAAAAACGTCGGCGCGTTGGGCAGGGCGATTAATACACCGCTGCCCGCAATCACCTGGCTTAACCGCCAAACCCCATCGCCTGTAGCGCTACCAGGCTTAATCCCATCACCGACATGCCGCACAGCACGCCGTAGCTGGGATTGTTATTGGGATCGATCTCTTTTGCCAGCGGCATCAGCTCATCGACCGACAGCGCCACCATGATCCCGGCGACCGCCGCCATAATCGCCGCCATCACTACCGGCGAGACCAGGCTTCCCAGAATCAGCCACGCCAGCACGCCGCCAAGGATTTCCGCCATTCCGGAGATGCCCGCCCAGAATACCGCACTGCGTTTTGACCCGGTCGCCGCATACACCGGCCCGGCAACCGCCAGCCCTTCAGGAATATTGTGTAACGCGACCGCAAAGGCGATGCCAAAGCCGAGTTCCAGGTCGTTACTGGCGGTAACGTAAGTGGCGATCCCTTCAGGGAAGTTATGCAGGCTGATACCGAGCGTCAGCAAAATAGCGGTACGGCGAATGCCGCGCGGAAAAGTTTGCTGTGTGCCCTGCATTAAATCTTGCGGATGCGCGTGCGGTAGCATGCGATCCAGCGCGAAATAGCCCAGCAAGCCGACCACAAACATGCCGTAGCCGAGCATGGGCGACATATTTTCCGTTGCCAGCGCGGCGGGCAACATCTCCATTAGCGAGATAAGCAGCATGATCCCGGCGGCAAAACCGAGCGAAAACGCCAGTACGCGGTTTGAGGGCTTCTGGCCGATAACACCAAGAAGCGCGCCAATAAATGTCGCCGCGCCTGCCAGGATGGTCAGAATCAAAGGTACTGACATAGCTTACTCCTTTATGATAATCATTCTCATTAATCTAAGTTTTTGTTGCAGGAAAAGCGAGACGGGTTGGCGATCTTTACGCATTCCTTACATTCAAAATTACTGATGATCTTCATCATGGTTATCTGAGTTCTTCACCCGCTGAAAAAGCGTAATCTACGTTTATCAAATAGACACACTCAGTAAGGATATCACCATGTCAGCACCTCGCATGCCTGCACTGTTTTTGGGCCACGGCAGCCCTATCAATGTGCTGGAAGATAACGTTTATACTCGCGCCTGGCGCGCTCTGGGCGAGACGCTGCCACGCCCGAAAGCGATTGTGGTGGTATCCGCGCACTGGTTTACTCGCGGAACTGGTGTCACCGCCATGGAAGCGCCGAAAACTATCCATGATTTCGGTGGTTTCCCGCAGGCGTTATACGATACGCATTACCCCGCTCCTGGCTCGCCGGAGCTGGCGCAACGCTTAGTTGAATTGCTCTCACCTGTGCCGGTAACGCTGGATAAAGAAGCCTGGGGGTTTGATCACGGTTCATGGGGCGTGTTGATCAAAATGTACCCGAACGCGGATATTCCGATGGTGCAGCTCAGTATCGACAGCACCAAACCGGCGGCATGGCACTTCGAAATGGGCCGTAAGCTGGCGTCGCTTCGCGATGAAGGCATCATGCTGGTGGCCAGCGGTAACGTGGTGCATAACCTGCGTACTGCGCGCTGGCATGGCGAAAATACCCCGTATCCGTGGGCCATTGCGTTCAATGATTATGTGAAAGAGAACCTGACCTGGCAGGGGCCGAGCGAACAGCATCCGTTGGTCAATTATCTTGACCATGAAGGTGGTTCGCTCTCTAACCCGACGCCGGATCACTTCCTGCCTCTGCTGTATGTGCTTGGCGCATGGGATGGCCAGGAACCTGTGTCGATACCGGTTGATGGTCTCGAGATGGGATCGCTCAGTATGCTCTCGGTCCTGGTTGGCTAAATGAATGGCGCGTTATGCGCCATTTTTTTTGCCTGAAAATGGAAAACTTCGAGCAGAGTCGCAAAAAACGCATCTGAAATACGGTTTTTTTGAAAATAAAAAGAGCTTAGCTACAAAAATGAAACGCTGTGCTGAATTTTTGCTCTTTTTGTGAACACCATCATCGCAATAACCCACCTGAGTGTCTACGCTTCAAAGTGTCTGATTTTTAGACATACCCATAAAAACAATCCGGTGTAATGCCACGAACATTCTGTTCGCGGCCGGCCTTTTGTGCCTAAAAATTAAACCCTCTGGAGACACGGAAATATGAACTCAGCGAAAACCTTACTGAAAGTCTGTATTAGTTCCGCTCTGCTGTTTATCTCCCACGCCTCTGTCGCCCAAACCTTTCGCGCTGCCGATGTGCATCCTGCCGACTACCCGAACGTGGTGGCAGTAAAACATATGGGGGAAAAGCTCAGTAAGGCGACAGATGGTCGGCTGGATATTAAGACCTTTCCAGGCGGCGTATTAGGTGACGAGAAACAAGTTATTGAGCAGGCGCAAATTGGCGCCATTGATATTATTCGTGTCTCTATGACACCAGTGGCGGCGATATTACCGGAGATAAACGTTTTTACACTGCCTTATATTTTCCGCGATGAAGACCATATGCATAAAGTGCTTGATGGCATGATTGGCCAGGAAATTGGTAACCGCCTGTCAGAAAGCAGCAAATCGCGCCTGATCTTCCTGGGCTGGATGGATGCCGGTACGCGTAATCTGATCACCAAAGCGCCTGTCACTAAGCCGGAAGATCTTAAGGGCATGAAGATCCGCGTGCAGGGTAGCCCAATTGCACTCGATACCCTGAAAGCGATGGGCGCTAACTCGGTGGCGATGGGGGTCAGCGAAGTATTCAGCGGAATGCAAACCGGGGTGATTGATGGCACGGAAAATAACCCGCCAACTTTTGTCGCGCACAACTATTTACCGGTCGTCAAAAATTATACCTGGAGTAAGCACTTTATTATTCCCGAGCTGTTTTTGTTCTCAAAAGCCAAATGGGACAAGCTGAAAAAAGAGGATCAGGAATTAATTCTGAAACTGGCTAAAGAGGCACAAGCCGAACAGCGCGAATTGTGGAAAACCTATAACGAAAAATCGCTGGAAGCCATGAAAACGGGCGGTGTGCAATTCCACGACATCGATACCAAAGCGTTTTATGAAGCCACACAACCGGTTCGCGATAAATACGGTAAAGAGCATCAGGAGCTGATTACCCGTATCCAACAAGTGCAATAACTTTTGCCGGGCGGGCGCGCTTTGCGTCCTGCCCATTTGCAACTTTCACCGGGAAAACTGCTATGGCTGAACGCTATTCGTTGTTGATGGATGTTCTTTACCGGATATCGATGTGGATTGCAGGTCTGGCGCTGTTAATTATGGTGGCGATTATTCCGGTGGGCATTTTTGCCCGCTATGTCATGAACAGCGCGTTATCGTGGCCGGAGCCGGTCGCCATTATTTGCATGGTGACCTTTACCTTTATTGGTGCCGCCGTGAGTTACCGTGCGGGTTCGCATATTGCAGTCAGTATGGTTACCGATCGTTTAAGTGAACCGCTGCGCAAAGTCTGCTTTGTGATTGCGGAGTTGATGCTGCTGGCGATCAGCGTTTTTATTCTCTGGTACAGCACTGCGTTATGCGCGGAGTTGTGGGAACAGCCGGTCGCCGAATTCCCGCTCTTTACCGCAGGCGAAAGCTATCTACCGCTGCCTGTCGGTTCTGCCATTACCATTTTGTTCATTATCGAAAAAATGTTTTTTGGCGCGCAATATCACCGCCCGGTGGTGATGCTGGGTTCGTCGAGCTAATCCCCGATCACATCCCGTAAGGAACGTTTATGGATGCATTTATTCTGCTCTTTACGCTGGCCATTATGCTGGCGGTGGGTGTACCGGTGGCTTACGCCGTGGGCATTAGCGCGGTGCTGGGTGCGTGGTATATCGATATTCCGCTGGAAGCGGTGATGATCCAGCTGACGAACGGCGTGAACAAGTTCTCGCTGCTGGCGATCCCGTTTTTTATTCTCGCAGGCGCGATCATGGCCGAAGGGGGAATTGCCCGTCGGTTGGTGAATTTCGCCTATATTTTTGTCGGCTTTATCCGCGGCGGACTGTCGTTAGTAAATATTGTCGCTTCCACGTTTTTCGGCGCGATTTCTGGATCGTCCGTGGCAGATACCGCCTCGATCGGTTCTGTGATGATCCCGGAAATGGACAAAAAAGGGTACCCGCGTGATTTTGCTGCTGCGGTCACCGCCAGTGGCTCAGTGCAGGCGATCTTAACGCCGCCAAGCCATAACTCGGTGATCTACTCGCTGGCGACGGGCGGTACAGTTTCTATTGCCGCGCTCTTTATTGCCGGGATCCTGCCGGGTTTGTTGCTCAGTTTTACACTGATGGTAATGTGCGTGGCATTCGCCCATAAACGCGGTTATCCAAAAGGGGAGCGCGTGCCGTTTCGCCAGGCGTTGAAGATCTTTGTGGATACGCTGTGGGGGTTGATGACCGTGGTGATCATCATGGGCGGCATCTTGTCCGGGATCTTCACTGCGACGGAATCGGCGGCAATCGCCTGCCTGTGGGCCTTTTTCGTCACCATGTTTATTTACCGCGATTACAAATGGTCGGAACTACCGAAGCTGATGTACCGCACGGTGAAAACGGTGACGATCGTGATGATCCTGATTGGCTTTGCCGCCGCGTTCGGGGCGGTAATGACCTATATGCAATTGCCCGCCCGCATTACGGAAGCCTTCACCCAAATCTCGGATAACAAATACGTTATTTTGATGTGCATTAACATCATGCTGCTGTTGCTCGGCACGCTGATGGATATGGCGCCGCTAATTTTGATCCTGACGCCGGTGCTGCTGCCGGTGACTAATGCGCTGGGGATCGATCCGGTACATTTCGGCATGATCATGCTGGTGAACCTGGGAATTGGATTGATCACCCCGCCTGTCGGTTCGGTGCTGTTTGTCGCCAGTGCGGTCAGTAAGCAGAAGATCGAACAGGTGGTAAAAGCGATGCTGCCTTTTTATGCCGTATTGTTTTTAGTGTTGATATTGGTGACCTATATTCCGGCGATCTCGCTGTTCCTGCCGAAACTGTTTGGCGTGTTGTAAACAATAAAAAACCCGGCTCAACGGGCCGGGTTTTCTCTTATTCCACAAAGACGTGCGGATAGAAACGGGAGAGATCCTGGGTTATCAATGCGCGATCTTCGCGAATGCCGATCCCGGCGGGTTGATCGTTTATAAGCCAGCTGCCAATCAGCGTATAGCTGTCGCCGAATTTGGGTAGCGGGCAGAACTGCTGCACGATCATGCCTTCTTCGCCGTACGGCCCTTCAACGGCTTCGACCGTTTTGCCGTTTTCAATGATCGACACATTGGCGCCTTCGCGAGAGAAAATGGGTTTAACAACGTATTTTTCCATCTCCGGGTGCGCGTCTTCGGCAAAATAAGCCGGCAACAGGTTCGGATGATCCGGGAACATTTCCCACAACATCGGCAACAGTGCTTTGTTGGAAATAATGCTTTTCCAGGCGGGTTCCAGCCAGCGTACGCCTGCGTCTTCCAGCTTGGTAGAGAACATTTCGCGCAGCATATATTCCCACGGATAGAGCTTAAACAGGTTACCAACCACCTGGTCTTGCAAATCCGTGAACTGGCCTTTTTCCCCGAGACCGATATCTTCGATATAAAGAAATTCAGACGCCAGCTCTGCTTCTGCCGCACAATCCTGCAAATACTGCACCGTACCGCGATCTTCGACCGTATCGCGACAGCAGGTGAAATGCAGCAGCTGAAAACCGTGCTGCTCACGCAACTCGGCAAAGCGCTCAATCAGCTTCTCTTGCAGGCTATTAAACTGATCGCTGCCTTGCGGCAGGTTGCCGGCATTGAGCTGATCTTCCAGCCAAATCCACTGGAAGAACGCTGCTTCATACAGCGAAGTCGGCGTATCAGCATTATTTTCCAGCAGCTTGGGTTCGCCCACGCCATCCCAGGCGAGATCGAGGCGCGAATACAAAGAGGGCTGATGCGTGGCCCATGACTGGCGCACAAAACTCCAGGTGTGCTTAGGAATGCGAAACTTCGCCATCAGCTCATCGCTGGCAACGACTTTCTCAACCACCTTCAGGCACATCTGATGCAATTCTGCGGTCACGTCTTCCAGCTTCTCGACCTGCGCAAGCGTCAGCTTGTAATAGGCATCCTCACACCAGTAGGGCTCGCCGTACATGGTGTGAAAATTGAAACCGTACTCGGTGGCTTTTTCGCGCCAGTCCGGGCGCTCGGTAATACTGATTCTTTCCATGGCGCTTAGCCGCCCATTGAACGGGTGGTTGTACCGCTGGCGCTACGCTGCATGGTGCTCTGCTTCGCCACAGACTCACCAAAGCCGCCACGCGTTACCGTGGTGGTGGTCGCCGGTTTCGGCGCCATCGCCGTTTTCGGTACGTTCATGGTACGGCCAGGCTGCGCTGCACCGTAACCTTTACCGGAAGCATCGGTGTACTGACCATAAGCCGGGCTTGCCGGGTTACGCGAGCTGAATAACGGCTGCTGCGCAAAGCCCGCGCCGCCGCCCATCATCCGACCCATCATGTAACCGGCCATTAGCGGCATCCAGAAGCTGCCGCTGGACTGCGCCTGTGCCTGGTTTTCCGGCGCTACGCCTGCCTGCAACGGTGCTGCCTGGCACTGACCTTCACCGAACTCGGCGACGCAATCTTCACGCGTGGCATATTTCGGTGCGGTACGCTCGGCTTCTTTCAGCGCGTTGTTATACGCGGTGGTACATTCCGCGCTTTTCCCCGGGTTTGCTGATGAGCAATCATCCGCGTTTTGATACAGGGAAACTGTCTCGTCACTTTTTTCACAACCCGCCAGCATAAAAACGGCGGTAACCGCCAGCGCGACAGGCGTCAGATGGCGCGCGCTCCAGTTTTTGCGGAACGTCGCGTGTTGGATGTTTTTTGTCCGTTTCATTGTAATATTCCTGGACCCCAAAGGTATAAGTAAACGGTCAGGATAGAGGATGCGGGGGGGAAGTTAAAGCAAGGAGGGGAGGCCTTTACGTTGCCTTACGTAAAAACGGGGGCTTGATGCCCCCGTTGTCGAAAAGTACTGCTTAACGTTTCACGCTGGTGCGTGCTGCGGCAGGTTGTGCGTTGCCGTTGAAGTTATCAACGCTGGCTGCCTGCTGTGCATTTTCAGGCGCGACGCTTTCCGGTGCGGTATCGACCGGTTTACCCAGCGTACTGTTCAGCGCCAGCAGATCCTGCTCGTTCAACGAACCCAGCGCGGATTTAATATTCAATTGGTTGATCAGGTAATTGTAACGCGCGCTGGAGAGCTGCTGCTTGGCGTTATACAACGTGGTGGTCGCGTCCAGCACATCGACGATAGTACGCGTACCCACGGAGTAACCCGCTTCCATCGCATCCAGAGAACTCTGGGCAGAAACCACCGCCTGTTTGTAGGCGTTGATGCTGCTGATAGAGGCGTTCACGTTGTTAAAAGAGGAACGCACGGTCTGCACCACGTTGCGGTGCGCGCTTTCCAGTTGTTCGCTCGCGCCAACAAAATTGTACTGCGCCTGTTTCACCTGCGAACTTACCTGGCCACCCTGATACAGCGGCAGGGAGAAGCTCAGACCCACTTTATTCTGGCCGGCGTCAACATCCGGGTTTTGCGCGCTTTTTGAACCGCTGTAAGAGGTGTTAGAAACACCTGTTGAGGCGGTTAAATTCAGCGTTGGCAAATGACCATCTTGTGCCTGGCGAATTTGCTCGCGCGCCAGATCCTGGCTCAAACGCGCCTGCAGCAGCGTCAGGTTACGGTTTTCCGCTTCCTTCAGCAGCGCATTAACGGCTTGCGGTTTATCGGTCTTAAAGTTGTCGACGTTTAGCGAAGCCAGTTGCGGGTAGTAATTACCGGTGACCTGACGCAGCGCTTCCACCATGTTGTCGAGGTTGTTGCGCGCGGTCACTTCGTTCGCCAGTACGGTGTCGTACTGCGAGCGGGCGTTTTGCACGTCGGTGATGGCGACCAGGCCGACGTTAAAGCGTTGGGTCGTTTGATCCAACTGGCGGTAGATCGACTGTTTCTGTGCTTCGGTGTAGGAAAGCGTATCAATGGCGCTCAGCACGTTGAAATAGGCGGTAGCCGTATTCAAAATCAACGTTTGCTGATCGGTCTGCCAGGTGACGTCCTGAATACCGGCGGTTTTTTCCTGTAGCGTCAGGGCGCGCCATTTCGACATATCAAAAATGGTTTGCGTTAACTGCAAGGATGCGCTGGTGACATTCGAATTGACGCCTTTGCTGTCACGGTAGCCATTGGAATAGTCATAATCTGCACCCAAACCGAGCTGAGGCAGTAACGGGCTACGCGCTTCGTTAATCTTTTCAAAAGCAGCATCGCGGTCAGCGGCGGATTTACGCAGATCCGGGTTGCTCAAACGCGCCTGCTGATAAACCTGTAACAGGTTTTCTGCCTGGCTCATGGCGCTGAAGCCGGTCAGGCTCAGGCCGATAAGGAGGGGGAGCAATTTCTTCATTTGCATTCCTTGTTGTGAAGCAGTATTAGCGCTGGTCTAAATTAGAAAAAATAATCGCCGATTCTACCAGATAGTGGCACCGCTTAAGCTTGGCGTAACGTGCCATCGGCGTAAATATGCATCAATCTATCACATAGCACTTGAAACGATAGCTATACAGGCTTGAAATCTACTGTTTTGTCATTATTTCAAAAGAGATGCCGCCCATGAGTAAGCCAGTAACATCCGCAGTGACTTTCACAAAAAACGATGTAGAAATTATTGCACGGGAAACACTCTATAGCGGTTTTTTTTCGCTCGATCTATACCGCTTTCGCCACCGTTTATTCAATGGCGAAATGAGCGGTGAAGTCCGCCGTGAAATTTTTGAACGCGGTCATGCCGCAGTCTTGCTACCCTTTGACCCAGTGCGCGACGAAGTTGTGCTGATCGAACAGATCCGCATTGCGGCGTTTGATACCAGCGAAACCCCATGGTTACTCGAAATGGTGGCCGGCATGATTGAAGAGGGCGAAAGCGATGAAGATGTTGTGCGTCGCGAAGCCATCGAAGAGGCCGGTCTGCACGTTGGTCGTGTGAAAAGAATGTTGAGTTATTTGGCAAGCCCCGGCGGCACCAGCGAGCGTTCTGCCGTGTTGGTGGGCGAAGTGGATGCCACGCAGGCCTCGGGTATTCATGGTCTGGTGGATGAAAACGAAGATATTCGTGTTCATGTGGTGAGCCGGGAACAGGCTTACCAGTGGGTAGAAGAGGGGAAAATCGACAACGCAGCGTCTGTCATTGCCCTGCAATGGCTGCAACTGCATCATGAGAGCTTACGAAACGAGTGGAAAAAATGAAGCGTTATACACCTGACTTCCCAGAAATGATGCGCCTGTGCGAAACCAATTTCGCCCAGTTGCGCCGCTTGCTGCCGCGTAATGACGTAGCGGGCGAAACGGTGAGCTATCAGGTGACCAACGCGCAGTACCGGTTAACGATAGTCGAGTCCACCCGCTACACCACGCTTGTGGAAATTGAGCAGACCGCGCCATCGATTAGTTACTGGAGCTTGCCGTCAATGACGGTGCGCCTTTATCACGACGCGATGGTGGCTGAAGTGTGTTCGAGTCAGCAGATCTTTCGTTTCAAAGCGCGTTATGATTATCCGAATAAAAAGTTGCATCAACGCGACGAAAAGCATCAAATTAACCAGTTTCTGGCCGATTGGCTGCGTTACTGTTTAGCACATGGAGCAATGGCGATTCCGGTTTGTTAGCGTCGTGAAACCTAAGGACACCATTTGGAAAGCCTGTTAAACCTCTCTCTGGCGGGTGAGCCCAGAGTGAGGGTATTACAAATAACTGATTCTCACCTGTTTGCCGAAAAGCATGAAACGTTGTTAGGGGTGAATACCTGGGAAAGCTATCAGGCGGTACTGGAGGCTATCCGCTCTCAGCAGCGTGAATGCGATCTTATTGTCGCCACCGGCGACCTGGCACAGGACCATACCGCTGCGGCTTATCAGCTTTTCGCTGATGGTATCGCAAGCTTTGACGCGCCTTGCGTTTGGCTGCCCGGTAACCACGATTTCCAGCCCGCCATGTACAGCGCGTTGCAAGATGCGGGGATCTCGCCGGCGAAACGCGTGTTTATCGGTGATCACTGGCAAATTCTGCTGCTGGACAGCCAGGTCTTTGGCGTACCGCACGGTGAATTGAGCGAGTTCCAGCTCGACTGGCTGGAGAAGAAACTCACCGACAGCCCGCAGCGCCACACCTTATTGCTGCTCCATCACCATCCACTCCCTTCCGGCTGCAGTTGGCTCGATCAACACAGCCTGCGTAACGCGGGTGAGCTGGATAACGTATTACAGCGTTTTCCGCAGGTGCGGTATCTGTTGTGCGGGCATATTCACCAGGAGCTGGATCTCGACTGGAACGGCCGTCGTCTGCTGGCGACGCCATCAACCTGCGTCCAGTTTAAACCGCACTGCGCCAACTTCACGCTTGATACCATCGCGCCCGGCTGGCGCTGGCTGGATCTCTACCCGGACGGAACGTTGCACACAGAAGTTTGCCGTCTGGAAAGCACCCAGTTCAGGCCGGATACCGCTTCAGAAGGTTACTGATGTCCACGCTTCTTTATTTGCACGGGTTTAACAGTTCGCCGCGTTCCGCTAAGGCGACGCTGCTTTCGCAATGGCTGGCGCAGCATCACCCGGAGATCAACGTGATTGTGCCGCAACTGCCGCCTTACCCCGCTGCGGCGGCAGAATTGCTGGAGTCACTGGTACTGGCGCAGGGCGGAAAACAGCTCGGTATCGTTGGCTCTTCGCTCGGGGGCTATTACGCCACCTGGCTTTCGCAATGTTTCATGTTGCCTGCGGTGGTGGTGAATCCCGCGGTGCGACCGTTTGAATTGCTGGCAGATTATCTTGGCAATAACGAGAACCCCTACACAGGGCAGCAATATGTGCTAGAGTCTCGCCATATTTACGAGCTCAAAGTGATGCAAGTTGACCCGCTCGAAGCGCCGGATTTAATCTGGCTGCTACAACAAACCGGGGACGAAGTGCTGGATTATCGCCAGGCGGTGGCATATTACGATGCCTGCCGTCAGACAGTAGAAGAGGGCGGAAACCATGCCTTTGTGGGCTTTGAGAATCATTTCACACAGATTATCGATTTCCTTGAGCTGCATTGAGCCATCAAGGAAACGATGCGGTCACTATCTACGAACAAACCATGACGCAATCCTATAACGCTGATGCCATAGAGGTACTCACCGGGCTTGAGCCGGTTCGCCGCCGTCCGGGGATGTACACCGATACCACGCGCCCTAACCACCTGGGCCAGGAAGTTATTGATAACAGCGTTGATGAGGCGCTGGCGGGCCACGCTAAGCGCGTGGACGTGATCCTGCACGCCGATCAGTCGCTGGAAGTTATCGATGACGGGCGCGGTATGCCGGTGGATATCCACCCGGAAGAGGGCGTTCCGGCCGTTGAGCTGATCCTCTGTCGTCTGCACGCCGGCGGTAAATTCTCCAATAAAAACTACCAGTTCTCTGGTGGTTTGCACGGCGTTGGCATCTCGGTGGTTAACGCCTTGTCCCGCCGCGTGGAAGTGACTGTCAAACGTGATGGCCAGGTCTATAGCATCGCGTTTGAAAACGGTGAAAAAGTGCAGGATCTGCAAGTGATCGGCACCTGCGGTAAACGCAATACCGGCACCAGCGTGCATTTCTGGCCGGATGAATCCTTCTTTGATAGCCCGCGTTTTTCCGTTTCCCGTTTGACGCATCTGCTGAAAGCCAAAGCCGTTCTTTGCCCGGGGGTTGAGATCACCTTTAAAGATGAGGTGAACAACGCCGAGCAGCGCTGGTGCTACCAGGACGGCCTGAACGATTATTTGTGCGAAGCGGTTAATGGCCTGCCGACGCTGCCGGAGAAACCGTTTATCGGCAATTTCTCTGCTGAAACGGAAGCGGTAGATTGGGCCCTGCTGTGGCTGCCGGAAGGCGGCGAGCTGCTGACGGAAAGCTATGTCAACCTGATCCCCACCATGCAAGGCGGCACGCACGTTAACGGCCTGCGTCAGGGGTTGCTGGACGCGATGCGCGAATTCTGCGAATACCGCAATATCTTGCCGCGCGGCGTGAAGCTGTCAGCGGAAGATATCTGGGATCGCTGCGCTTATGTGCTGTCGGTGAAGATGCAGGATCCGCAGTTCGCCGGGCAGACCAAAGAGCGATTATCTTCTCGTCAGTGCGCCGCGTTTGTTTCTGGCGTGGTGAAAGACGCATTCAGCCTGTGGCTGAACCAAAATATTCAAACGGCGGAACTGCTGGCGGAGATGGCCATCTCCAGCGCCCAGCGGCGTATGCGGGCCGCCAAAAAAGTGGTGCGCAAAAAGCTGACCAGCGGCCCGGCGCTGCCTGGCAAACTGGCGGATTGTACCGCGCAGGATCTGAGCCGCACCGAACTGTTCCTCGTGGAAGGTGACTCGGCGGGCGGCTCCGCGAAACAGGCGCGCGATCGTGAATACCAGGCGATCATGCCGCTAAAAGGCAAGATCCTGAACACCTGGGAAGTCTCTTCCGATGAAGTGCTGGCCTCGCAAGAAGTACACGACATTTCGGTGGCGATCGGTATTGATCCAGATAGCGACGATCTGAGCCAGCTGCGTTACGGCAAGATCTGTATTCTTGCGGATGCGGATTCCGATGGCTTGCACATTGCAACTTTGCTGTGCGCATTGTTTGTAAAGCACTTCCGCGCGCTGGTGAAAAACGGCCACGTTCATGTGGCGCTGCCGCCGCTGTACCGTATCGACCTCGGCAAAGAGGTTTATTACGCGCTCACGGAAGAAGAAAAAACCGGTGTGCTGGAACAGTTAAAACGCAAAAAGGGCAAACCGAACGTGCAGCGCTTTAAAGGGTTGGGCGAAATGAACCCGATGCAGTTGCGCGAAACCACGCTTGATCCGAATACCCGCCGCCTTGTGCAACTGGTGATCAGCGACGAAGACGAACAGCAGACCAACGCAATGATGGACATGTTGCTGGCGAAGAAGCGTTCAGAAGATCGCCGCAACTGGCTACAAGAAAAAGGCGACATGGCGGATATTGAAGCCTGATGCAGTCCGAAAGGCTTACCCGGCTTGCTAATGCGCGGGCCGGGTAAGTAAACAAAGTGCGCAACGGAGCCGCTTTCACCATCAGTTCAGTTTGGGATAGTTGCTGTTCTCGTAGCGATAGATATTCACCAGTGCGCGGCCGCAGTTCGGGCTGCCGTGGCGCAACCCGTCTGACAGGGCGCTTTTCAACTGTGGCAGTTTCATCAACTCTTGCTGAATAAGTTGCGGCAAGATGTCGTTGAACTGATTCACCGCTTCGTTAAATCCGCTCTGAACCCCAACGGCTAAACCGTCTTTAAACCCGTCCAGATACGAACCTCCACCGCCACCTCCAGCGCTTTGCGAGCCTGACAGCCACTCGCCTTCTTGTGCCGCCACCTGCGGCAGATTGCTTTTTGCTTTATCGGACATCAGTCCCCCTTTTCATGTACGTGATTGATTGCGCTGACGGTACAATCAGTCAGCGCCGCCAATGTAGCCCGCTGAAAAAGGGGTTGGTATGCCACAGTAAATTATTTTTTCAGTATTGTTATTTATCTTTAAGTGTGTTATCTGCGCGATGATTGGCTGACCGATCCCGGCGCTACTTTTACGGAGGCTTATGACGTGGCAATCGACATTCAGGACAGAATTACGAAAATCTTCGAAACCGGCATCTATTACCACGCGGCGCTGCAAAAATATAAAAGCCAGGTTGAGGGTATTGATTACCTGGAAAAAATGGTTGTGCAAAGTTCCATTCCCGCAAAGACGGATTTATGGAATGCGATCAATTTATTTTTGACTGAGCATCATCCGTATAAGGCGCAACAAATCTATTTTGTCCTTGCAGGAAAAGCCGCGCATACGGATATTCCGCGTTATGTCAGGATGATGAAACTGGATAGGAATCTCATCCTGTCATTAGATATTTTATCCGAAGCGTTCAGAAATAAATTAAGTGCCGAGTTACTGTTGGAAAACTATTTTTCCGTGCACCACCTGACAAAAGGCTTTACGGTTTTTGATGAGCAAGCACTCGCAGACATATTGCAAAAGCTGCGTCCGCTGGAGTTAATTCGTAAGGATAATCTGCTGTTCTGCAATCGTATCTCGTGTCAAATAGACAAACAGAGCGGTTATATTTCTGTTTATTACGATGACAAGAAAACCTCTTTCCGCCAGGCGTTGAAATGGGCTGTGGCGGTTGTCGGCAAGCAAGATGGTCTGGCAACGCTGAGTGAAGGAAAAACCGCGTTAACTCTTAAAAGTTGCGCTGGTATCCTCGCGACATTTGCTTTTGAGAGCCAACGGAAAACCCCCGGCATTGGCAAACAGCAGTTTTTTAAGCAATTATGTGATAAATATCCTTATGAAACAGAAGTGGGGTTTGCCGATACGCGCTTTATAACTCGCGCACAAGAGAAGATTGATGAGATAAAAAACGTTATTTCTCAGTTCTATGAAATCAATAAAGATGATAAAGCGCGTGAGGCATTTTCAACTTCTGAACAGCAAAAGATTGAGTCACAGGATAATGTCGATCCGCACACCAGAGTAAAAAGCGCCTTATCCATTTATGTGAATTATTATGCCTATCTTTTGGCAAACCATGAGTTCTTCCGCGCGTTGTATACCGTAAGAACGGCTATCGATACTGAATTACAACGATGCAAAATAAGCGAAGCGCAAAGGAAATCTGATTTATTATCAATTCTCAACGGTGCTCATATTATTGATGATCCTAAGGTTAAAGCTATTGAGCAAAAATATGCCGCTGTACTTGAAAAAATTAATGCAGTATCGCCCGATTTTAAATGCTGGGGGTATTTTTTCTGTGAAGATTTTGTTCCCTCTCTTCCGGGAATTATTGCCCTCTTTTCGCAGCTGAAAACATCCTGCGGCGATGATTTTTCTCAGCTTACACATGTTGATATTTCGCCTGATAAAATAAATATCGATCTTGAATTGTCGATATTTATAAATAAATTTTTGCCTCAGCTAAATACGTTTACTGCTTCAATGTATGGCTGTGGAAACCCGGCGAAAATCCTGCCACATAACAATAAAGAGGATGTCGTGGGCAATATTCAGGCCGCGCTCGATCTTTTTGATGGCCACTTACTGCGGCACTATCTTTCCCATGTCACGCTGGATAATAAACTGAAAAAACTCGAAGAGTTGTTATGGGGTATGCATTACCACTATGAGAAGGCGTGGGGGGCAGTAAAAATCACCGATGATAAATGCTTGCAGCAAATCGATGCGTGGTATGACGAACCGGTTTCTGCAAACCGTTTTCAGCAGGGGAAAAAAGCGGCCAGGAAATTGATTAATAGCTTCATGTCGCCGATGGAAAATGCAGGTGGGCACTAAGCATGGGTACCTATGCCTCAACAGAAGTAGCGCGATTTTTCCTGTATTGCAGCGGCGTTTCGCCAATGCCTTTCTTAAACGCGCTGATAAAGTAAGTCACATCTGAAAAGCCCACTTCGCTGGCGATATGATGAATGGCCAGCGCGCTATGCAGTAGCAAGTCGCACGCTTTGCGCAAGCGCAAAGTGTTCAGATACTGGTGAATAGGTTCGCCGGTCTCAAAATGGAAACGGCGCGAGACATAGCTGCGGGATTTGCCCAACTCCTGCGCCAGCCGCGCAAGGCTGAATTTCTGCCGGTAGTTCTCCTCCAGCCAGAACATCACCGGGGTAGCAATGCCGTTGCGTTCATCCGGCAATTTCTGCTTGTCTTCCGGCAACATACTCAACAGATTAAGCAACAAACAGGCGACTTGTTCGCCATTCAGACTGTGGTTCTCGGCAAGCCTCGCGTAGCTGCTAAACAGGTGGTCGATATGCGGGTGAATAGCCGCGACATCCATCACCACCGCCGCGCCACCGCGTAACGCGAGAAGCTGCAAACGCTGATGATTGTGCGGGAACGCGCGCAGGTTTTGCAGCACGGCGTGGTGATCAACGTGAATAATGGTGCGTCGATAAATGGCCTGTGCTTGCTCATCCACCATCACTTTATGGATGGTGAAAGGCGGAAAGAAAAAGAGTCGCCCAGGCCGCATGGTGTACTGGCGGTTATCAACCATGACCACGCCAAAACCCTCTTCAACGTACAGCACCTCCAGACACTGATGCCAGTGGTGATAACGCACGGTGTTGGCGAAAAGTCGGCTAAACGACACCACCGCATCGTTTAAGGTGATCAACTCAAGTCGTTCGTTCTGTAATGGCGTCGTCATAGTGCAACCCATCTCAATTTTTACCCCGCAAGATACATTTATAAACCACGGTTTTAAATTTTCTCAACAGAGGGTTCAGGCAAAGCGTGCCGATGTGACAAAGCTAACATTTCCGGCGGTTGTTCATTAACTATCCTTCAGCCACACCATGAAGGAGGGAACGCTATGCAGGCGGCGGAAGTGAAAACATCAAATCCATTGTCATCCCGCGACGATGTGGTCGGCGCGTTGAAGCAGATGCTGGCGGCGCTGGATAAACAGTTTCCGGAAGGGGCGTCGCATTTCTCGCTGGGAGCCACCAGCGCGCATTACAGCGATGCGATTGCCGAAATGGAAGGGCTGTCCCGCGCGTTGTGGGGGTTGTTTCCATTAATGGCAGGCGGCGATGCAGAACCCTTCAGTCACAAGTATCTGGCTGCGATCAAACGCGGTGTCGATCCGCAAAGCGCGGGCTACTGGGGAGCAACGGAACCCTATGATCAGCGGCTGGTGGAGATGGCGGCTTACGGTCTGGGGCTGGCGCTGCTGGGCGATAAATTTACCGCCTTGCTGGACGAAGCTGATGTCCACAATCTGCCCCAGTGGCTGAACCAGATCACCGATGCGCAGATGCCTGACAGCAACTGGAATTTTTTCGCCATCATGGTGCAGCTCGGTTTTAAACGTGCCGGATTACCCTGGGATGCCGCAGCCATTGAACGGCGCTTTAGCATGATGGATGCCTATTACCTTGGCGACGGCTGGTATTCCGATGGTCCTGGCCGGCCAAAAGATTACTACATCTCAATGGCATTTCATTTTTACGGGCTGATTTACGCCACGCTGAACGCAGAAGACGATGCAGCGCGCGCGGCGATTCTCCGTGAGCGGGCAACGCTTTTTGCCGAAGATTTTATCTATATGTCAGCGGCGGAGGGCGAATCTGTTCCGTTTGGCCGCAGCCTGACTTACCGCTTTGCGATGGTGGCATTCTGGAGTGCGGTTGCCTTTTCCGGGCTGGAAGTATTTTCTCCAGGCGTGGTGAAAGGGATTATCCTGCGCCATTTGCGCTGGTGGTTACAGCAGCCGATTTTCGATCGCGACGGCATTTTAACGCTTGGTTTCGCCTACCCGAACCTTGCGATGTGTGAAGACTACAATTCGCCGGGATCGCCATACTGGGCGCTGAAAGTTTTCCTGATCCTGGCGCTGCCGCAATCACACGATTTCTGGCAAGCGCCAGAGCTGCCGCTGCCTGCGCTAAACACGCAGCGTACGATTGCACCTGCCGGGCAGATTATTGTCCACAGCGATCGCTCGCGGCATGTCTGGATGCTCACCGCCGGACAACTGGAGCTGAACAATTACGTCAATACCGAGGCGAAATACACAAAGTTTGCTTACTCAAGCCGTTTTGGTTTCACCATCGAACGCGGGCGTTATGGAATTAAACACGCCGCTTGCGACTCGATGCTTTTGCTCAGCGAAGGGGATAATTACTTTCGCGGTCGCCGTGAGTGCGACGAGGTGATTGTGACAGAACAGGCGATTTTCTCGCGCTGGTCGCCATGGTCAGACGTGCATATCGCAAGCTGGCTTATTCCCTGTGGCGACTGGCATTTGCGCGTGCATCGCATTGATTCCGCGCGTCATTTGCAAAGCGTGGAGGGTGGATTCGCCGTGCTGAAAGCGCCGCATCGCAACGCGCAGGGCGGTAGCCTGGTGAGCGCGGAAAATGGTGTCAGCGGCATCTTTGAATTACTTGCCACCGCGCCGCGGGAAGCCGACAGCGTGGTCACACCACCTAACTGCAGCATTATGTTTTCCCCTTGCGCGTCAATTCCGGTGCTGCGTGGAGACATTGCGCCGGGCAGGCAGTGGCTGGCCTGTGCCGTTCAGGCGGCTATTACCGGGCAGGCTTTTGATTTCGTCTTACCGCAGTTGCACATCGAAGAACAGGCGCTGGTGATTAAAAAACCGGGGCAGAAAAATAATATTGTTATTGCCTTTTAATTCCCGGCTACGGCCGGGCTATGAACTCTGAACCCTACATGCTTTCGTCGAGGATAGTATGGAAAAGATCGCGATAAATAATAAAACCGAATATTACAAAATCAGTAGCTTTATCTTTCTCTATTTTTTTACCTGGTCTGCAAGTATCGGCCTGCTGGCTATCTGGTTAGGACAAAAAGCCAATCTTAGCGGTACGGTTATTGGCACAGTATTCGCTATTAACGGGATCTTTTCCGTTATTTTGAAACCGATCTACGGTTACATTCTGGATAAAATCGGCATGAGCAAATACTTGCTCTATTTTGTAGTGCTGATGTCGGCATTAATGGCACCCTTTTTTATCTATGTTTACCAGCCGTTATTAATTTCAAATACCTTGCTGGGCATTATTGTTGGCGCTATCTATTTAAGTTTTGCCTGGTATGCGGGTGTCGCCGCCTGTGAATCTTATACCGACCGCTACAGCCGCTTAAACGGCATGGAGTTTGGCCAAATCAGGATGTGGGGCTCGCTCGGTTGGGCGGTGGCGTCCTCGTTCTCCGGCCTGCTGTTTAACCTCTCACCGGCATATAACTTCATCATGGGATCGGTCGCGTCGCTTATTATGCTGGCGGTGCTGCTGAGCCTGAAAGTCAACGTTAACGCCGCCAACGCCAGCGAGGTGCTGACCAAAGAGAAAATCGCCCCGGCGGATGTCTACGCGCTGCTGCGTAACCGCAAATTCTGGGCATTTTGTCTGTACGTTGCCGGTGTGGCGTGGATGATGTTTATCGCCGAGCAGCAATTCTCCCGCTATTTCGTCACCTTCTTTGATGATGTTCATCAGGGCAACGCGGTGTTTGGTTACCTGGGCACGGTGCAGTCCGGCATGGAATTCGTCATGTATATGGTGATCCCGCTGTTTGTGAATTTCATCGGCGCGAAACGCGGGTTATTGATTGTCGGGTTGGTGGTGGGCGCGCGGTTGATTATTTCCGGACTATGCGAGTCTCATCTGCTTATTTCAGTATTAAAACCGTTATATGGTCTTGAGATTTGCCTGCTGCTGGTGTCGGTATTTAAATATATTGCTGAGCATTTCGATAAGCGCGTGAATGCCACCATGTATTTATTGGGTTACCAGGCAATGTTATATGTTGGTAACGTTGTGGTCTCTTCCCCGGCCGGTATTTTGTATGACCATATCGGTTTTGAAAATACCTATATTATTATGGGCTGCGCGGCACTGACCTTTACATTAATTTCCCTGTTTACGTTATCGGCCTGCCAAAGTAAATGGCGTCAGCAGAGCACACTGGATGTCGCGGGAAATAACTAACGCGTTAACGGCTATTTTAAATTACGCACCAACAAGGAACCGAAATATGTTAAGTAAAATCGTTGAGGAAACGTTACGTGATTATCCCGGCGCACCTGTGGATGCGCAGGTATTTAAAGATGAACTTGATTCTGCGCGTAGCCATACCCTTGAACTGATTCGCCGTCATTTAACGGAATTCGGAGAACACTTTCCTGCCGAAACCTGTGTGCAGGGTTATTACCCGTTAACCGACAATGTCGAGTGGACCACCAGTTTCTGGACCGGGCAGCTTTGGCTGGCGTGGGAAATGAGTGGCGATGAGCAGTTCCGCGCGCTGGCAGAGCGCCATGTGCGTTCGTTCGGCCTGCGCATTGCCGGGCGCAGCGACACCAACACCCACGATCTCGGCTTCTTATATACGCTTTCGTGCGTGGCAAGCTGGCGGCTGACCGGCAATCGCGATGCGCGCGGTTTCGCCCTGCTGGCGGCAGAAGCGCTGCTGGAGCGCTTCCATCACAAGGCGCAGATTATCCAGGCGTGGGGCGATCTGCGCGATCCTGAACAAGCCGGGCGGATGATCATCGACTGCAATATGAACCTGCCGCTGCTCTACTGGGCGACAGAACAGACCGGGGATCGGCGCTTTGCTGATGCGGCGCAAGCCCATGTGCGGCAGGCGGCGAAATACCTGATTCGCGAAGATGCCTCCACGTTTCACACGTACTATATGGATATCAACACCGGTGCGCCGCGTTACGGCAATACGCAGCAGGGCTACGCGGATGATTCCTGCTGGTCGCGCGGGCAGGCGTGGGGGATTTACGGTTTTCTGCTGAGCTTTATCTACACTGGCGATCAAGAGATGGTGGCGCTGTCGAAACGGCTGGCGAACTACTTTCTCAACCGCTTGCCGGAAGATGCGGTGTGCCACTGGGATCTGGCGCTGGTCGGCACCGATGCGTTGCGCGATTCGTCATCGGCGGCGATTGCCGTCTGCGGGCTACTGGAGCTGGTTAAGCATCTGCCCGTTACCGATCCGGACAGAGAACGCTACCAGCAATGGGCAATGCGCATAATGTCATCGCTTAATAAGCACTATCTGGCGGGGAAAAACGAACCGACTAACGGGCTGCTGAAACATTCCGTATATCATCTGGCGAGCAATAAGGGCGTTGATGAGTGTAGTAGCTGGGGGGATTACTTCTATGTGGAAGCGCTGATGCGCTTTTCGCAGAGCTGGAAACTCTACTGGTAAAAGCAGTGTCCCTCTCTGTAAACGGAGAGGGACAAACGCTTAGAGACCCGCTTCCAGGATGCGGATATGCGTCTCAAGCACGTCGCCTTTTACCGCTTCGCTCCACGCTTTCATATGCGGTGTCTGCAGGTGCGCTTCAAGGTGTGCGACGCTTTCCCACAGTTCCACCATCATGATGGAGTCCGGCGCGGTCGCCTGAAAACTTACGTTAGCCGCATGATCGACCAGCGGCGCGTAGCCGTGGCAACCCGCTTCCTGCAACACGACCGGTACAATCTTGGCGAATTCATCAAGTACCGCCTGGCGGTGATGCTGTCCTGGACGGGTACGGATTTCTGCAATTACTGTCAACATGATTAACCTACTCCCTATAAGTCCAGCTTCACAGTTAAGCAAAAATCTCACTCAGATGCTTGCGATATTCTGCGATATAGCGTGGCACGTCCGGCATTTTAATCACGTCATTCACGATAAAGGTTGGCAGTGCGTCCATACCCAGGAACTGGTTCGCTTTGTGGAATGGCAGGTAAACCCCGTCAACGCCCACGCCGTGGAAGAACTGTTCTTTATCCGTAAACGCGTCCATCGGCGCGTTCCAGGTCAGCGACAGCATATAGGTTTTGCCCTGAATCAGGCCGCCAGAACCGTATTTTTTCGAAGCGTCAGAACGCGTGCGACCGTCGCTGGCGTACAGCGAACCGTGGCCTTCGGTGAACACGTCGTCCATATACTTTTTTACTGTCCACGGTGCACCCATCCACCAGCCTGGCATCTGCCAGATAATGGTGTCAGCCCACAAGAAGTTCTCTACTTCCGCTTTGATATCGTAATCGCCGTCGGTACGTACGGTTTTAACATCATGCCCGGCGTCGCGCAGAAAACTTTCCGCGACCTCGGTCAGGGTGTCATTCAGTTGGCCGTTAGAGTGCGCGAATTTTTTCGCACCATTGATAATTAAGATATTGCTCATTAGAAATCCTTGGTTAAATGCGTTTGACGGCGATTTTAACCGCATCAACGGTGCGGAAAAATTGGCAAAACGTGCAAAGACTTTTGCTTGAGCCGCAATAAACGCCGCTACCAGCTCACCTGCGCGATAAAACCGCCTTGCGGATGATTGCCAAATGCGACGCGCATGTGATGCAGTCGGGCAATGCGTTGCACAATTGATAACCCCAGCCCACTGCCGGTTTGCGTTTGTCCCGGCGGGCGGTAAAAACGCTCGCCAATGCGCGCCAGCGCGTCATCGTCAATACCGGAGCCATTATCGCGAATGCTGAATTCAGTAGCGTCCAGCGTCACATCGACCACGCTGCCTGGTGGGCTGTAGCGAATGGCATTATCCAGCAGGTTACGCACCAGCAAACTCAGCAAAAGCGGTTGCGCCTGGCGGCTGACCGCAAGGGCATTGAGATGCAGACGTATATCGATATCTGCTTGCTGCGCTGTCGGGTAAATCTCCATTACCGCCGATTGCAGCAGGGAAGCCAGCGAAACCTCTTCGACGTCAGCAAGGTTGCTCAGGGAGTCCAGCCGGGAGAGCGTCAGTAATTGATCCACCAGACGCGTGGCGCGATCGATCCCCACGTGTAACTGGCTAAGGGCTTTTTGTTGTGCGGCGGGATCGTCATCGGAAAGCTGCGCGACCTCGGTTTGTACTTTCAGCGCCGCCAGCGGGCTGCGTAACTCATGGGCGGCATCGGAAGTAAAGCGCCGTTCACGCTGCATCATGCTCTGCGTACGATCAAAGAGTTGGTTCAGCGCGTCTACTAACGGGCGCACTTCATTGGGAACGCCTTCGCTACTGAGCGGATCGGCACGATCCGGCGCCCGTGAGCGCAGCGCCTGCGCCAGTTTTTTCAGCGGTCGCAATTCAAGGCTCAGCAATACGATCAATAGCGCCAGCATCAGCGGCAGGGCGATAAGCCACGGAGTGAGCTGCGAGGTGATGATCTCCAGCGCCATCTCGCGGCGATAATCCCACTCTTGGCCGACCACCACACGGAATTTCCCGTTCGGCGCAGTGAGCCACAGAAAACGCCATTGATCGTCATCATCACGTAGCTGCCCGTTATCAAACCCTTCCCGCCGGTAGTTATAGGGGATCTCTTTGCCGTTTTCGCCATCGTGCAGCAGCATATTGCCGTCGGTTGAGTAGATAGCGAAAGCCAGCGCATCATCATCCAGATGACCGTGTTTGATCTTCTTTTTACCGAGCGCCGGCGCGGCGTTTTTCAGCGGCTCAAACTCCATCACGCTGAGCCGTTTGGCGAACAGCGTTTGCTGGGTATCAAACAGTTTGTCGAGTTTATCGCGGGTTTGCTGCCAGGCAACGAGACTGGCGCTGAGCCAGGCGACCATCGACAGCAGCAAAAACAGCATCGTCAGGCGCAGGCGTAAACTCAGCGGGCGGGTCAGTTTCATGCGTCTCCCAGGGTATAACCGATGCCATGAACGGTGCGGATAAACGCCGTACCGAGCTTGCGGCGTAAATGGTGTACATGCACTTCCACCGCGTTGCTGGTGACCTCGTCATCCCAGGTATAGAGCTTCTCTTCGATTAATTTACGCGGCAGAACGCGCCCGGCATTGCGCAGCAGCAGCTCCAGCAGAGCGAACTCTTTCGGTTTTAGCGCCAGCGTTTCGCCGTCAAGCGTGGCGACCAGATTACCGGGATCGAGCGTGACATTGCCGTGGCGCAGCAGGCTTTGCGTCTGCCCGTGGCGGCGGCGAATAAGCACTTCGAGCCGTGCCGCCACTTCAACCAGCGCGAAGGGTTTGCACAGATAATCATCTGCGCCCAGCCGCAACCCCTCAACGCGCTGGTCGATGGCATCGCGCGCGGTGAGGATCAGCACCGGTTCCGCGCGCTTTTGTTCGCGCCAGTCGCGCAGAATATCCAGCCCGTCGATGCCGGGCAGCGTTAAGTCGAGGATCACCGCATCATACGGCGCGCTAAACAGAGCTGCCTTGCCTTGTTTGCCATCGGTAAACCAGTCGACGCTGAAGCCTTTTTTGCCCAGCCCGGCTTTTAAACCGTCGCCGATGAGCGTGTCATCTTCCACCAGTAAAATGCGCATTTTGCCTCCTTTCACTCCGTTTTATTGGCAGTAAAACCGCTGCTGGTCGACAATGTACAGCGGAAATAAATCTTTTTTCCCGTTAAGAAGTCGTTAAGGAGTGACGGGTTAAATGGACGTTAACCATCGTAAGGGAGATAAAACATGAAAAAGATTGCTGCACTTGTCGCTGTTCTCACACTCTGTTCCGCACCCGTTTTCGCGGCGAATCCTGGCGGCTTTACCGGACCGGGCGCAACCTCGCAGAGCGGCGGTTTTACCGGGCCGAACGGCAGCAAAGCCACCGTTGAAAGCGCGAAATCACTGCGCGACGACGCCTGGGTGACGCTGCGCGGTAATATTGTCGAGCGCATCTCTGATGATACCTACCTGTTCAAAGATTCGACCGGCACCATCAATGTCGATATCAACCACAAGCGCTGGAACGGCGTGACCGTTGGGCCACAAGATACGGTGGAGATCCAGGGCGAAGTCGATAAGGACTGGAATTCAGTTGAAATCGACGTCAAAGAGATCCGCAAAGTCACTCAGTAAGCGCTAAACGCGCGTGAAAAAATCGCTCATCGCTATGACTCCTCGCCGCAGATAAGGTAGTATCTGCGGCAATATTGCCGCCGCACAGGCGGGCGCATACGTTGAGGAATCACGATTAATGAGCGATATGGCAGAGCGCCTTGCGCTGCATGAATTTACGGAAAACGCATACCTGAACTACTCCATGTACGTCATCATGGATCGTGCGTTGCCGTTTATCGGTGATGGCCTGAAACCCGTTCAGCGTCGCATCGTTTACGCAATGTCAGAACTGGGGCTGAACGCCAGCGCGAAGTTCAAAAAATCCGCCCGTACCGTGGGCGACGTGCTGGGTAAATACCATCCGCACGGCGACAGCGCCTGTTATGAAGCGATGGTGCTGATGGCGCAGCCGTTCTCCTACCGTTACCCGCTGGTCGATGGCCAGGGCAACTGGGGGGCGCCGGACGATCCGAAGTCCTTCGCGGCGATGCGTTACACCGAATCCCGTCTGTCCAAATACGCTGAGCTGCTGCTGAGCGAACTGGGGCAAGGCACCGTTGACTGGGTGCCGAACTTCGACGGCACGATGCAGGAGCCGAAAATGCTGCCTGCGCGCCTGCCGAATATCCTGCTCAACGGTACGACCGGTATTGCCGTAGGTATGGCGACGGATATCCCGCCGCATAACCTGCGTGAAGTGGCTAACGCGGCGATCACCCTGATTGAACAACCGAAAACCACGCTCGATGAGCTGCTGGATATCGTGCAGGGGCCAGACTACCCAACCGAAGCGGAAATCATCACCTCCCGCGCTGAAATCCGCAAAATCTATCAGAACGGTCGCGGTTCGGTGCGTATGCGCGCGGTGTGGAAAAAAGAGGATGGCGCAGTCGTCATTACCGCGCTGCCGCACCAGGTTTCCGGCGCACGCGTGCTGGAGCAAATCGCCAGCCAGATGCGCAATAAAAAGCTGCCGATGGTCGACGATCTGCGTGACGAGTCGGATCATGAAAACCCGACGCGTCTGGTGATCGTGCCACGCTCCAACCGCGTGGATATGGAGCAGGTGATGAACCACCTGTTCGCCACTACCGATCTGGAAAAAAGCTACCGTATCAACCTGAACATGATCGGCCTGGATGGCCGCCCGGCGGTGAAAAACCTGCTGGAGATCCTCACCGAGTGGCTGGTGTTTCGTCGCGATACCGTGCGCCGCCGCCTGAATCACCGGCTGGATAAAGTGCTCAAACGCCTGCATATCCTCGAAGGTTTGCTGGTGGCGTTTCTCAATATCGACGAAGTGATCGAAATCATCCGGACGGAAGATGAGCCGAAACCGGCGTTGATGTCGCGCTTCGGTATCAGCGAAACGCAGGCGGAAGCGATCCTTGAGTTAAAACTGCGCCACCTCGCCAAACTGGAAGAGATGAAGATCCGCGGCGAGCAGGACGATCTTGCAAAAGAGCGCGATCAGTTGCAGGCGATCCTGGCCTCAGAGCGCAAGATGAACAACCTGCTGAAAAAAGAGCTGCAAGCCGATGCCGCCGCGTTTGGCGACGATCGCCGTTCACCGTTGCATGAGCGCGAAGAAGCGAAAGCGATGAACGAGCACGATATGCAGCCTTCTGAGCCGGTGACCATTGTGTTGTCACAAATGGGCTGGGTGCGCAGCGCCAAAGGCCACGACATCGACGCGCAGGGGCTGAGCTACAAAGCGGGCGATAGCTGGAAGTCTTCCGTAAAAGGCAAGAGCAACCAGCCGGTGGTGTTTATTGATACCACCGGTCGTAGCTACGCCATCGATCCGATTACGCTGCCTTCCGCACGCGGCCAGGGCGAGCCGTTAACCGGTAAGCTGACGCTGCCGCCGGGGGCGACCGTTGAGCATATGATGATGAGCAACGAGGATCAAAAACTGCTGATGGCGTCCGATGCGGGTTATGGCTTCGTTTGTACCTTCAATGACTTAGTGGCGCGTAACCGGGCCGGTAAAACATTGATCAGCCTGCCGAAAAACGCCAAAGTGATGCCGCCGCTGGAGATCGAGAACGACAGCGACATGCTGCTGGCGATCACCGCCGCAGGCCGTATGTTGATGTTCCCGGTCAGCGAGCTGCCGCAATTGTCGAAAGGTAAAGGCAACAAGATTATCGGTATCCCTTCCGCTGATGCGGCGTCAGGCGCAGATAGCCTTGCGCATCTCTATTTGCTGCCGCCACAAAGCACGCTGACCATCCACGTGGGTAAACGCAAAATCAAACTGCGCCCGGAAGAGCTGCAAAAAGTGCAGGGTGAGCGCGGGCGTCGCGGAACGCTGATGCGCGGCCTGCAAAAAATTGACCGTGTCGAGATTGACGCACCTTCCCGCCCAGGCGCGGGTGACAGCGAAGAGTAATCTTCGCCGCCAGGCTCCCCACCTTCCCGGTGGGGAGATCTTTCTGAGAAAATTTCCCGTAAAAGCGTTGTTAATTCGTGCATTGCGATTAACAATACGTTTTTTTAAAGGCCGCACACCCTACTGCGGCCTTTAAAAAAATAGCCCAGGCCCGCTGCGGGTCGACGGCGACACAGCCAGTTTCAGCGTGATGGCGCTGGCGTGTGTATAATGCTCAAAGGTATGGGCTTCAGAGGTTTGTTATGCTATTCATTTTTCGCGTCATTATTGTCGTCATCTACTCTATTCTGGTGTGCGTATTCGGCTCTCTCTATTGTTTACTCAGTCCGCGTAATCCTAAACACGTTGCCACCTTCGGCCATATGTTCGGTCGCCTTGCGCCGGTCTTTGGTTTGAAAGTCGAAACCCGTCTGCCGCCAGGCGCGGAAAAGTTCGGTAACGCTATCTATATTGCGAACCACCAGAGCAACTACGATATGGTGACCGCCTCCAGCATTGTGCTGCCGCCAACGGTTACCGTCGGTAAGAAAAGCCTGCTATGGGTACCGTTCTTCGGCCAGCTTTACTGGCTGACCGGCAATCTGCTTATCGATCGCAACAATCGTGCAAAAGCGCACGGCACCATTGCCGAAGTGGTGAAACAGATCCAGAAACGCAATATTTCTATCTGGATGTTCCCGGAAGGCACCCGCAGCCGCGGTCGCGGTTTGCTGCCGTTTAAAACCGGCGCGTTTCACGCGGCGATTGCCGCTGGTGTTCCGATCATTCCGGTGTGTGTTTCCAACAACGCGAACAAAGTTAACCTTAACCGTCTGCGCAACGGGCTGGTGATTGTCGAGATGCTGCCGCCGGTCGATGTTTCGCAATTTGGTAAAGATCAGGTACGCCAGCTGGCGACGCACTGTCGCGAACTGATGGCGGCAAAAATTGCAGAGCTCGATAAAGAAGTTGCAGAACGCGAAGCAACCGGCCGGGTTTAATCTGTTTTATTTCGCAACACCGCAGGAGAAAAAACCTCCGGCGCATTGAGTCAGTTTTACACGGAGCAAATATGTCACTCAGTCGGCGTCAGTTTCTTCAGGCATCCGGGGTTGCGCTTTGTGCAGGCGCGGTGCCGCTGAGGGCAAATGCTGCCGGGCCGCAACCGCCGCTGCCCATTCCTCCGCTTCTGGAATCCCGGCGCGGTCAGCCGCTGTTTATGACCTTACAACGCGCGCACTGGTCGTTTGCCACCGGCACACGGGCGCAGGTTTCCGGCATCAACGGGCGCTATCTCGGGCCGACAATCCGCGTCTGGAATGGCGATGACGTTAAGCTGATTTACAGCAACCGGCTGGCGGAAAACGTGGCGATGACCGTGAGCGGTTTGCAGGTGCCAGGCCCGCTTATCGGCGGCGCGGCGCGCATGATGACCGCCAATAACGACTGGGCACCGGTACTGCCGATCCGCCAGAGCGCGGGGACGTTGTGGTATCACGCCAATACGCCGAACCGCACCGCGCAGCAGGTGTATAACGGCCTGGCCGGGATGTGGTTGGTCGAAGATGAGATCAGCAAATCGCTGCCGATCCCTAAGCACTACGGCGTAGATGATTTCCCGGTCATTATTCAGGATAAACGGCTGGATAATTTCGGCACGCCGGAATACAGCGAGCCGGGCAGCGGGGGATTTGTCGGTGATACGTTGATGGTCAACGGTGCGCAAAGTCCGTATGTCGAAGTCTCTCGCGGCTGGGTGCGTCTGCGTCTGTTAAATGCTTCAAACTCCCGCCGTTATCAACTGCAAATGAGCGATGGTCGCGCACTGCATGTCATTGCCGGCGATCAGGGTTTTTTGCCCGCGCCTGTTTCGGTTAAACAGCTTTCGCTGGCACCGGGCGAGCGGCGCGAAGTGCTGGTGGATATGACCAACGGCGATGAAGTGTCGATCACCTGCGGTGAAGCGGCGAGCATTATGGATCGCCTGCGCGGCTTCTTTGAACCGTCGAGTATTTTGATCTCCACGCTGGTGTTGACGCTGCGACCAACCGGCCTGCTGCCGCTGGTCACCGACACGCTGCCGATGCGCCTGTTGCCGTCCGATATTCAGGCCGGTACGCCAACCCGCAACCGCGACATTACCCTGGGTAGCGATCCGGGCATTAACAGCCAGCTATGGGATACACAGCGTATCGATATTACCGCCCAGCAGGGCACCTGGGAGCGCTGGACGGTGCGTGCGGAGATGCCGCAATCGTTCCATATGGAAGGCGTGATGTTCCAGGTGCGCAACGTTAACGGCGCGATGCCTTTCCCGGAAGACCGGGGCTGGAAAGATACGGTCTGGATTGACGGTCAAGTGGAGCTGCTGGTGTGGTTTGGTCAGCCTTCATGGCCGCACTTCCCGTTCCTGTATCAAAGCCAGACGCTGGAAATGGCCGATCGTGGTTCCGTGGGGCAACTGCTGGTGAACCCCGCGCCATAACTGACCTGGCCTGGTGGCTGCACGCTTATCAGGCCTTGACAAAATCCTCCTTCATTTCGTGCAAGTTTACGGCGTATAATCGCCGCCCTTTGATGATTTTTTTACCACTTTTGGAAGCAAGATGAGCGCAATATCCCTGATCCAACCGGATCGTGACCTTTTCTCATGGCCCCAGTACTGGGCGGCCTGCTTCGGCCCCGCGCCGTTTTTGCCGATGTCGCGCGAAGAGATGGATCAACTTGGCTGGGATAGCTGCGACATCATTCTGGTAACGGGCGATGCCTATGTCGACCACCCGAGTTTCGGCATGGCCATTTGCGGTCGTATGTTGGAAGCGCAGGGCTTTCGCGTTGGCATCATCGCCCAGCCGGACTGGAACAGCAAAGACGACTTTATGCGTCTCGGTAAACCAAACCTGTTTTTCGGCGTGACCGCTGGCAACATGGACTCGATGATCAACCGCTACACCGCCGATCGTAAGCTGCGCCATGACGATGCCTACACGCCGGATAACGTCGCCGGTAAACGCCCGGATCGCGCGACGCTGGTTTATACCCAGCGCTGTAAAGAGGCGTGGAAAGATGTGCCGGTGATCCTCGGCGGTATCGAAGCCAGCCTGCGCCGTACCGCGCATTATGATTACTGGTCCGATACAGTGCGTCGATCGGTGCTGATCGATGCCAAAGCCGACATGCTGATGTTCGGCAACGGCGAGCGCCCGCTGGTGGAAGTGGCGCACCGCCTGGCGGCCGGTGAGCCGATCGGTGAAATCCGCGACGTGCGTAACACCGCGATCATCGTCAAAGAAGCGTTGCCTGGCTGGAGCGGCGTTGACTCTACGCGGCTTGATACGCCGGGCAAAATCGATCCAATTCCGCATCCTTACGGCGACGATCTGCCGTGCGCCGATAACAAACCGGTTGAGCCGAAAGCGCAGGAAGCAAAACGCGTTACCGTTCAGCCGCCGCGCCCGAAACCGTGGGAGAAAACCTACGTGCTGCTGCCTTCCTTTGAGAAGGTGAAAGCCGACAAAGTGCTCTACGCGCACGCGTCGCGCATTCTGCACCACGAAACGAACCCCGGTTGCGCCCGTGCGCTGCTGCAAAAGCATGGCGATCGTTATATCTGGATCAACCCTCCGGCGATCCCGCTGTCGACCGAAGAGATGGACAGCGTTTTTGCGCTGCCGTACAAGCGCGTGCCGCACCCGGCATACGGTAACAGCCGTATTCCGGCCTACGAGATGATTCGCTTCTCGATTAACATCATGCGCGGCTGCTTTGGGGGCTGTTCTTTCTGCTCGATCACTGAGCATGAAGGGCGCATTATTCAGAGCCGCTCCGAAGACTCGATCATCAACGAGATCGAAGCGATTCGTGACACGGTGCCCGGTTTTACTGGCGTTATCTCCGATCTTGGTGGGCCAACCGCCAACATGTATATGTTGCGCTGTAAATCACCGCGCGCTGAACAGACATGTCGTCGTCTCTCCTGTGTTTATCCGGATATCTGTCCGCACATGGACACCAACCACCAGCCGACGATCGATCTCTATCGCCGCGCCCGCGATCTGAAAGGTATCAAAAAGATCCTGATCGCTTCTGGCGTGCGTTACGATCTGGCGGTGGAGGATCCGCGCTATGTGAAAGAACTGGCGACGCACCACGTTGGCGGTTATCTGAAGATTGCCCCGGAGCATACCGAAGAGGGGCCGCTGTCGAAGATGATGAAACCGGGAATGGGCAGCTACGACCGCTTTAAGCAGCTGTTCGACACCTATTCTAAAGAGGCGGGTAAAGAGCAGTATCTGATCCCGTACTTTATCTCTGCGCACCCCGGCACGCGCGATGAAGATATGGTGAACCTGGCGTTGTGGCTCAAGCGTCACCGTTTCCGCTTAGATCAGGTGCAGAACTTCTACCCGTCACCGCTGGCTAACTCGACGACCATGTATTACACCGGGAAAAACCCGCTGTCGAAGATCGATTACAAGAGCGAAGAAGTGGTGGTGCCGAAAGGGGATAAACAGCGCCGCCTGCATAAAGCGCTGCTGCGTTATCACGATCCGGCTAACTGGCCGCTGCTGCGCCAGGCGCTGGAAGCGATGGGTAAAAAGCACCTGATTGGTTCACGCCGTGAATGCCTGGTGCCAGCGCCGACGCTTGATGAAATGCGCGAAGCGCGACGCCAGAATCGCCAGTCGCGCCCGGCATTAACCAAGCACACGCCGATTGTGCATCAGCGCAGCAATGGTAAAAACACCGCCGCTGCGCCGGCGAAGAAAAAAGCCTCACGCGTGCGTTAAGCACATAAAAATCCCGGCGAGATGCCGGGATTTTTGTTTTCTGTAGACAAAAAGCCACAATGACAGCGCTGTGGCCTGCTGGAAAAACTTAACCCCCGAACTGATCCGGGTCCGGCCCCAGCCGTTTACCGGCGTCCAGTTTGGCGATCTCCGCCAGCTCGTCTTTATCCAGGCGGAAATCCCAGACGTTAAAGTTCTCGGCGATACGCGCCGGGGTGACCGATTTCGGGATCACCACCAGACCGCTATCAAGATGCCAGCGGATCACCACCTGAGCAGGCGTTTTGCCGTATTTATCTGCCAGATCGCGAATAATTTTCTGATCAAACACCCCTTCGCCGCCCTGCGCCAGCGGGCTCCAGGACTCGGTCTGGATTTTATGCGTCGCGTTCCAGGCATGCAGTTGCCGCTGCTGCATCAACGGGTGCAGTTCGATCTGGTTAATAACCGGGATCACGCTGGTTTCATCAATGATCTTTTGCAGGTGGTGGATCTCGAAATTACACACGCCGATACTTTTTACCAGCCCCTGTTTTTGCAGTTCGATCATGCCTTGCCAGGCCTCAACGTAATGATCGATAGCCGGAACCGGCCAGTGCATCAGATAGAGATCGACGTAATCCAGTTGCAGCTTTTTCAGGCTGGTTTTCAGCGCTTCGGCGGGATGTTTTTGATCGTCATTCCACAACTTGGTGGTAATAAACAACTCCTCACGCGGTACGCCTGCGCTGGCTAACGCTTTGCCAACGCCCTCTTCGTTCTGGTAGGCGGCGGCGGTATCAATGGAGCGATATCCCACCTCCAGCGCCTTTTGGATAGCGGTTATCACTTCCTCGTTGCTCGCTTTCCACACGCCAAGACCCAGTTGCGGCATCAGGTTGCCGTCAGAAAGCTTAATCACGGTTGGATGTGTCATGCATTTCTCCTTTGAATAAGCTTACCGGGACGAGCCCGGTAAGGTGATGTGCATTAAGTGTGGTCGAAAAAACCAAAAACGGAAGGCGGGGCAATGAGACCTTAACGTGCCGCTTCGTAAATACGACGGCTCACATCCAGCGTGATATCCTGGCGCTCGCCCAGTTTTGTCATGCCGTGTTCTTCCAGTTTCGCCAGCAGCGCCGGAATGGAACTACCGTCCAGGCCATAACCGGAAAGGCGGGTCGGAACGCCCATCTGCTCGAAGAAGTTGCGCGTGGCTTCAATCGCCGCGTCGATACGCTCGTTCTCAGAACCGTCTTTGATATTCCAGACGCGCTCTGCGTATTGCAGCAGTTTTTCGCGTTTGGTATCGCGTTTCTCATTCCACAACGCAGGCAGAACCACCGCCAGCGTCTGGGCGTGGTCAAGACCATGCATCGCCGTCAGTTCGTGGCCCAGCATATGCGTAGCCCAATCCTGCGGCACGCCCGCGCCAATCAGGCCGTTCAGCGCTTGTGTCGCCGCCCACATCACGTTGGCGCGCACGTCGTAGTTTTCCGGCTCCTGCAAGGCTTTCGGGCCTTCTTCAATCAGCGTCAGCAGAATGCCTTCGGCAAAGCGATCCTGGATTTTGCCATCGACCGGATAAGTGACGTACTGCTCAACGGTATGAACAAATGCGTCAACCACGCCGTTCGCCACCTGGCGTGGCGGCAGGGTATAGGTGTAGACCGGATCCAGCACCGCGAAGACCGGCTGAACGAACGGGGAGTGGAACGCTTGTTTGTCGCCGGTCGCTTTACGCGATACCACTGCGCCTGCGTTGGACTCGGAACCGGTCGCCGGCAGCGTCAGCACAGAACCCATCGGGATCGCGCTTTTAATTTCGCCGCCGCGCGTTTGCAGGATGTGCCACGGATCAACGCCCTCGGCATAGTGAGCCGCAGCAGCGATAAACTTAGTGCCGTCCAGCACGGAACCGCCGCCGACTGCCAGCAGGAAGGTGATGTTTTCGTCTTTAACGACCTGTACCGCTTTCATCAGCGTTTCGTAGGTCGGGTTCGGTTCGATGCCGCTGAATTCACGCACATCCAGCCCTTGCAGTGCGCTGTAAACCTGGTCGAGCACGCCGTTTTTCTTCACGCTGCCGCCACCGTAGGTGATCAGTACGCGGGCACCTGCCGGGATTTGCTCACGCAGATTGGCAATGGCACCTTTGCCGAACAGGATGCGGGTCGGGGTATGCAGATTAAAATTGTTCATTGCTCGTTCCCTTCTTATTGAGGTGAAAAAAGAGTGTGGCGGTGATTTGCCCAATGGCGATTATTGTGGGCGCGGGCTGGCGCGCTCTCAATGCACATTCCTGCCGATGTCTTGCCTGTTTCTCCTTGTGACTGGAGAAAAAGCACAAAAGTTTGCACACTGTACGGGTCGAAATAGCCTGCCGGAGTGGCGAGAAATGAAGCGTGAAGAGATTTGCCTGCAGCTCACTGAAAAGATTAAGCGATTGAAAGTGAATGAAAATAGGCTCAATGCACTGCTGCCGGATATCCGCTTGCTGTACGGTACTCAGCCGGGAACCCGTACACCGGTGATGTACCAGCCGGGCATCGTTTTTCTCTTTTCCGGTCACAAAATTGGTTATATCAATGAAAGAGTCTTTCGTTATGACACCAATGAATATTTACTGCTGACCGTACCGCTACCGTTTGAGTGTGAAACCTTCGCCACGCCGGAAGTACCGCTGGCGGGGATCCGTCTGAATGTCGATATCCTGCAATTGCAGGAGCTGCTGATGGATATCGGCGAAGATGAACATTTTCGCCCGGACGTGGCGGCAAGCGGCATTAACTCAGCGGTGTTATCGGAAGAGATCCTCTGTGCCGCTGAGCGTTTGCTGGATGTGATGGAACGCCCGCTGGATGCGCGTATTCTCGGCAAACAGATTATCCGCGAAATGCTTTACCACGTGCTAACCGGGCCGCGCGGCGGGGCGCTGCTGGCTTTAGTTAGCCGCCAGACCCACTTCAGCCTGATAAGCCGCGTACTCAAACGCATTGAAAGCCAGTACACGGAAAACCTCAGCGTCGATCAACTGGCGGCGGAAGCCAATATGAGCGTCTCGGCGTTTCACCATAACTTTAAATCGGTGACCAGCACCTCGCCGCTGCAATACCTGAAAACCTACCGTCTGCACAAAGCGCGCATGTTGATGGTGCACGATGGTATGAAAGCCGGGGCGGCGGCCATGCGCGTTGGCTATGAAAGCCCGTCGCAATTTAGCCGTGAGTTTAAGCGCTATTTTGGCCTGACGCCGGGAGAAGATGTGGCGAGAATTCGCATGATGCAGGGAATGTAAGACTTCCCCCTCTTCATGGCGAAGAGGGGAAACGGGTTACGCGTTGCAGTATTTTTTCTTCAGCACCACAGTGACAGCGCCAACCAGGCCGACAACCAGCAGGAACACCGGCAGCAGCATCAGGAAGGTCATTACCTGATCTTCATGGCGTTTCACAAACGGGATCATGCTGATGGCGTAGCCCAGCGAGGTCACCGCGCCGACCCACAGCAGCCCGCTCAGCCAGTTAAATAACTGGAAACGGCGGTTAGAGAGGCCGGAAATGCCCGCCATCGTCGGCAGCAGGGTGCGGATAAAGGCCAGGAAACGCCCCGCCAGCAGTGCCAGCAGACCGTGACGGTCAAACATATAGGTCGCCCGCTCGTGATATTTAACCGGCAACTGCGAGAGCCAGCTTTTCACCACGCGCGTATTCCCAAGCCACTTGCCCTGGATATAGCTCAGCCAGCAGCCGAGACTGGCGGCGGAAGTGAGGATGGCTAACGTCGCGACGAAATCCATGCAGCCGCGCGCAATCAACGCACCAGCCAGCAGCAGCAAACTGTCACCGGGTAAAAACGAAGCAGGAAGCAGGCCGTTTTCTAAAAAGAGGGTGGCAAACATTACTAAATAAACAACACCCACAACATGTGGATTTGCCAGCGCAGCAAAGTCGTGATGCCAGAGCGCAGCAATAATATCTTGAATAACAGCCATGGACTTTCCCGTGGAACCGCGTAGAGGAGGCTATTGTACTCCAGTTCGCCTGAAACACCTTGATCGGGGGCGCAAGAAACGGAGAATTTTCTGAATACTTACGCCCGTAAGCCTGGTTTACACGATGCGCTGAAAGCCCGCCACTAAATCCTCAATCAGATCGTCAACATTCTCTAAACCAATGTGCACTCGGATTAATGTGCCGGTGAAATCCACGTCACCGTCCGGGCGAATCGCCGCCAGCTGTTCTGGCTGGTTGGCGAGTATCAACGACTCGTAACCGCCCCACGAATACGCCATGCTGAATAGCGAGAAATGGTCGAGGTAGTTGGCTAACTCTTCATTACTTAAGCGCTTATTCAGCACAAACGAGAACAAGCCGCTGCTACCGGTAAAATCCCGCTGCCAGAACTCGTGGCCTTTGCTGCCGGGAAGCGCAGGGTGATTCACGCGCGCCACCTGCGGATGTGCCGCCAGCCATTCGGCAATTTTCAGGCTGTTTTCGTGGTGCTGACGCAGACGAACGCCCAGCGTGCGCAGGCCACGGCTGGTCATATACGCCGTGTCGGCATCCACCATTTGCCCCATCAAATAGGCGTTTTCACGCAGTTGTTCCCAACAGCGGGCGTTGGATACCGCCGTACCGATCATGCCGTCGGAGTGGCCAATCAGGTATTTGGTTGCCGCCTGAATCGAGATATCAATATCGAATTCCAGCGCCTTAAACAGAACGCCCGCCGCCCAGGTGTTGTCGATCATGATAATGGCTTCTGGCGCAACGCTTCGCACCGCCTGCACAATCGCCGGAACATCGTGGACTTCCATGGTGATTGAGCCGGGCGATTCCAGGAACACCACTTTGGTGTTCGGCTGAATCAGCCGCACAATGCTGGAACCGATCATCGGGTCGAACCAACTGGTGGTGACGCCGAGTTTGGCGAGAATTTTGGTGCTGAAATCCTGGCTGGGTTCATAGGCGGTGTTGGTCATCAACACATGATCGCCTTGTTCAACAAACGCCAGAATGGTATTTGCCACCGCCGCAGCACCGCAGGGGAAGAGCGCACAGCCCGCGCCGCCTTCCAGTTCACACATCGCGTCTTGCAGCGAAAAGTGCGTAAGCGTACCGCGACGGCCGTAAAACAGCTCGCCGTTGGCGCGGTTACGCGTCGCGTGTTTTTTGGCTTCAACGGTGTCGAATACCAGTGAAGAGGCGCGCTGGATTACGCTATTCACCGACCCTTGCGTGTATTTTTTGCTGCGCCCTGCGTTAACCAGAGCGGTATCAAGATGCTTTGCCGTCATTCTCGCTCAACCTGTTTTTATACGTCTGGATGTCCAGACTACCATGATTGTTGGCGGATGCCTCGCAGTGTTGTGCCGGTGAGTGAATTTTTTCCAGAAAATGTTCAATGGAGTCTGTTTACTGCGTAAGCGCAAAGAAAATGACTTTTAATTCAGGCACTCTGCAAATACTAATGAGAACTACTATCAATTCGACGACTTTTTGATATCATGGCGCACAGATTTTGTGATTTGCGTCTCGGAGATACACTGTGGGTAATAATTTGATGCAGACGGATCTATCCGTGTGGGGCATGTACCAGCATGCCGACATCGTTGTGAAGGTGGTGATGATCGGCCTGATTCTGGCGTCTGTCGTCACGTGGGCGCTTTTCTTCAGCAAAAGCGTTGAGATGATTTCACACAAGCGCCGCCTCAAGCGTGAGCAGCAGCAGTTGGCTGAAGCCCGCTCTCTGGATCAGGCGAGTGAAATTGCTTCCGCTTTCCACGCGCGCAGCCTGAGCACAATGTTGATCAACGAAGCCCAGAACGAACTGGAGTTATCCGCAGGCAGCGAAGATAACGAAGGCATTAAAGAGCGCACCGGTTTTCGTCTCGAACGCCGTGTTGCCGCCACCGGTCGCCATATGGGGCGCGGGAATGGCTATCTGGCAACGATTGGCGCAATCTCGCCGTTTATTGGTCTGTTTGGTACCGTTTGGGGCATCATGAACAGCTTCATCGGTATTGCGCAGACGCAAACCACCAACCTCGCGGTTGTCGCGCCGGGCATCGCGGAAGCGCTGCTGGCAACGGCTATCGGCCTGGTTGCTGCTATCCCGGCGGTGGTGATTTACAACATCTTCGCCCGTATGATCGGCAGCTATAAAGCGACCCTCGGCGATGTTGCCGCGCAGGTTCTGCTGCTGCAAAGCCGCGATCTGGATCTGGCTGCCAGTAACGCTCAGCCGGTTCGCTCCGCGCAAAAATTACGAGTAGGTTGATTCGTCATGGCAATGCGTCTTAATGAAAACCTGGACGATAACGGCGAAATGCACGAAATCAACGTCACGCCGTTTATCGACGTGATGTTAGTGCTGCTGATTATCTTTATGGTGGCCGCGCCGCTTGCCACGGTTGATGTGAAAGTTAACCTGCCGGCATCGACCAGCCAGCCGCAGCCGCGCCCGGAAAAACCGGTTTACCTGTCGGTAAAAGCCGATAACACCATGTTTATTGGTAACGATCAGGTTACCGATGAAACGATGGTTAACGCGCTCAATACGCTAACCGAAGGTAAAAAAGACACGACTATCTTCTTTCGCGCGGATAAAACCGTGGATTACGAAACGATGATGAAGGTAATGGATACGCTGCATCAGGCGGGATACCTGAAGATCGGTCTGGTGGGCGAAGAAGTCGCGAAAGCGAAGTAATACTGAATCAATTAAAAAGCTGGCGAATGCCAGCTTTTTTTATGCCTGTTATCCTAGGTGTTCGCCTCCTGTCACGCCATGCACTTCGGCGGTGACGTAGCTTGATTCCTGGCTCGCCAGATAGACATAAATCGGTGCCAGTTCCGCAGGCTGCCCGGCACGTTTCATTGGCGTTTGCTGACCAAACTGCGGCAGTTTCTCCTGAGGTTGCCCACCAGCAATTTGCAGCGCTGTCCAGATTGGCCCGGGGGCTACGATGTTAACGCGGATCCCTTTTTCCGCGACCTGCTTCGCCAGTCCCCGGCTGTAATTGAGGATTGCCGCCTTGGTTGAGGCGTAGTCCAGCAGATGAGTACTCGGTTGATACGCCTGAATAGACGAGGTGGTGATGATGCTCCCGCCCGCTGGCAGCAGCGGCACGGCTTCCTGGGTTATCCAGAACAGCGCAAAAACGTTAACGGTGTAGGTTTGGGTAAATTGCTCTGTCGTCAGGTTGGCAATCTCTTCCACCGCAGTCTGTTTACCCGCTACCAGCGCCAGAATATCCAGCCCGCCAAGCTGCTCTTTTGCCTTGTGCGGCAAAGAGCGGGCAAAAGACTCATCGGTCAGGTCACCGGGAATTAACACCGCTTTGCGCCCGGCAGCTTCGATTTGCGCTTTCACCTGCTGCGCGTCTTCCTCTTCCGCAGGTAAATAGTTGATGGCGACATCTGCGCCTTCGCGCGCATAGGCAATAGCCGCCGCGCGACCAATACCGGAATCGCCACCGGTCACCAGCGCTTTGCGATCTTTTAGCCGCCCGCTACCGACGTAGCTGTTCTCGCCGCAGTCGGGAACGGGATCCATCTTCGACTGTACGCCTGGCGTGGGTTGCCGCTGTTTCGGGTATTCGCCAGTGTAATACTGCGTGGTGGGATCCTGCATTTTCGTCTGGTTATTCGCCATTACGTACCCTCCATATCGGTTGTTGAGTACTTAAGGGTAGAAGCCTGAGCTGAAAATGCAGACTAATTCAGGATTATCTTGAGGCGAAGGTGTACAAGCGTGGGAGAGGGAAAGGGCTATTTGGTGTTTGCGGCTCGCTTCGCCGCCGCTTCTTCTTCCAGTGCCACGGTTGTAACATTCGAGGTGCGATATTCGCCATCGCTTAGTTTGCGGCTCAGGCGTAACGTCGCGGTTTCGCGGCTCAGAATGTACTGATAGTTCGCCTCCAGGCGCCCCATGATTTTATCCCGCAACTCTGGTTTTTGCGCGATGATGGCGTCGATGACAGCGCCATAAATCTCTTCTTTCACCTGCAAGGGATAGATTTCGCGACGGTTCTGCCATTTCAGGCGCACCAGCGCCGCAGGAATAGAAATCAGTTCACGCGCGATTCGCTGAATAGTTTCGTTTTTGCTTAATATCAGGGCTTCTTTATTTTGCTTTAAGATAAATTCATCACTTTTTTTCTCTTCTAAAGCTAAATAAACGTTATTATTATCGACCTCTTTCACGTTATTCATCCCCGAACTTATAAAACATTGGCGTATCTTTTTCTCGGGTAATGAGATTAAGCCAAATCTCATTACCTGCTTCATTTATTTGCTGAGTTTTATCCGCAATTATTTGGCTTAATGTTTGGGCATCTATCTCGCCTTCCGCTTGTAAATCATTAAGTAAACGCGCGAAAGTCTCGATTTTTACCACACACAATAGCCGCTCTTTTATATGGCGGTCGCGTTCTTCCAGCAGCATATTTCTCGACTGCCCGGTACGGCTGGCATTCGCTAATATATCGTTAGCATGTTCAGCGAGTGTTCTTTTACCCGGAGTTAAATTTGGCTCTTTTCCTTCTTCTCCAGGCTTGGTTTCAACGGCAGAAATGTGAAATCGTGCCGGGACAAGATTCTCGGGAAGCATTTCCAATGTCCTTTAATATCAACAGGGAAGAGGGTGTTCAGGCGTGAGGTTCGTTGACAATATCATGGCGCACTTTTAAAATCAAAAAAAAGGAGCCTGCTCATGAACAGTATTTTTTATTCTGTTATTGCTTTATTGCTGCTGACGGGCGGCGTTCTTTTATTGATGCGTGAGTACAATAAAAAAGCTCCCCTTAGTGAAATTGACACTCTGCCTTTACCACCGCAACCGTTGTCAAAAGAGGAAGGGGAAGATCATTTCTCCGCGTTAATGAATGCGATTACGCCTGTGTGGTACTGGCGCGTTAATCATGAATATATAGATTTTCTTCATGCGACAATTAAGCGCATGAATATGGCGGAATTAAATAGTACGCCTGGGTTATTTGAAGCACAGCGTCGCTGTAGCGATCTGAATTCTGCGGTGTATAAGTATTACGACAATATAAAGAAGCGCTGCGTAAATGGTGAAAAAGTACCGCATTCGGATCTGGATGTGCTCAACCTGCGTCAGTGTTTTCGTGAATTCAGTATGGAAGCATATCCGGCGCTGGTCGTGCTGGTATGGCCAGAGAACCAACGACCGTGGGTCAACCCCGAAGAGGTGTAGTGCCGTGTTGCTTTAGTGTTGCAAATTGTTTGCCTGGCTGGGATATACTGAGCGCCGGTTTAGCAATCTGAAGAGACTTTACGCAACATGGAACGCTTTCTGGAAAACGCAATGTACGCTTCGCGCTGGTTGCTCGCCCCGGTTTACTTCGGCCTCTCCCTTGCCCTGCTTGCGCTGACGGTAAAATTCTTCCAGGAGATTTTTCACGTCCTGCCCAATATCTTCAATCTGGCGGAAGCGGATCTGATCCTGACATTGTTGTCGCTGGTGGATATGACGCTGGTGGGTGGTTTGCTGGTAATGGTGATGTTTTCCGGCTATGAAAATTTCGTCTCGCAACTTGATATCGCCGAGCATAAAGAGAAGTTGAACTGGCTTGGCAAAATGGACGCCACTTCGCTGAAAAACAAAGTCGCGGCGTCGATTGTCGCCATTTCGTCGATTCATCTGTTGCGCGTGTTTATGGATGCCAAAAACGTCCCGGATAACAAACTGATGTGGTATGTGATTATCCACCTGACGTTTGTACTTTCCGCTTTTGTGATGGGCTACCTGGACCGGTTAACCCGCCACCAACACTGAGTTCATTGCCGGGCCGCATCCTGCCGCCCGGCATTATCGTTTTACTTATCTGAAGAAGCCTGCCACAAATTCAGCTCGCCATCGGCAACGTGTTTGTCGATCTGCGCTAACTCCTCGCGACTAAAATTCAGGTTATTTAATGCCTGAACGTTCTCTTCAAGCTGTTCCGGACGGCTCGCGCCAATCAGCACCGACGTGACTCGCGCATCTTTTAACAGCCAGCTCAACGCCATTTGAGCCATCGACTGACCACGGCGTTGCGCCATCTCATTGAGCAAGCGCAAGCTGTTGAGGTTGCTCTCTGTCAGCATTTTCTCCGTCAGGCCGCGCACTTTTTTGCCTTCACGCTGCATGCGCGAGCCTTCCGGAATACCGTTCAGGTATTTGCCGGTTAGTAGCCCTTGCGCCAGCGGAGTAAAGGCGATGCAACCCACGCCGTTATCTTCCAGCGTATCCAGCAGGCCTGTTTTATCTACCCAGCGATTGAGCAGGTTGTAAGAGGGCTGGTGGATAAGCAGCGGGATTTTCCACTCACGCAACAGCGCCGCCATTTGCTGCGTGCGCTCGGTGGAATAGGAAGAGATGCCGACATACAGCGCTTTACCGCTCTGCACCGCCTGCGCCAGCGCGGATGCCGTCTCTTCCATTGGCGTTTTTTCATCAACCCGGTGTGAGTAAAAGATATCCACGTATTCGACGCCCATCCGCTTCAGGCTTTGATCGAGGCTGGCGAGCAGGTATTTGCGTGAACCGCCAGAACCGTACGGACCTGGCCACATATCGTAACCGGCTTTGGTGGAGATAATGATCTCGTCGCGGTATGCGGCAAAATCCTCACGCAGCAAGCGGCCAAAGTTCTCTTCCGCGCTGCCCGCTGGCGGCCCGTAGTTATTGGCTAAATCAAAGTGGGTAATGCCGAGGGAAAATGCTTTGCGCAGCAAGGCGCGCTGTGAGTCCAGGGCGTGCCCGTGACCAAAACTGTGCCACAGACCGAGCGAAAGTGCGGGCAGTTGCAAGCCGCTCTTGCCGCAGTAACGGTACTGCATCTGTTCGTAGCGATTCGGGTTGGCGAAGCCAGGCATGATGTCTCCTATCTTTTTAATCTTATCGATGAAAATTCGAAACAACGTTTCTATCTTACGTCTGTTTTCTGCACATCAAAAGATGAGGTTGTGTCTGGATGTTTTTTGAGCGAAAAGCGGAGCGCTATGCTTTGCTTAGAGAGGCATACAACGACGGAGATAAACGATGACGCGGTTAACGGCGAAAGATTTCCCGCAGGAGTTGCTCGATTACTACGACTACTACGCACACGGCAAGATCAATAAGCGAGAGTTTTTACAGCTGGCGGGCAAATATGCGGTGGGCGGCATGACGGCGCTGACGCTGTTCAACTTATTGAAACCGAACTACGCGCTGGCAACGCAGGTGGAATTCACCGATCCGGACATTCATCCCGAATACATCACTTATCCGTCGCCAAACGGGCATGGCGATGTGCGTGGTTACCTGGTCAAACCGACAAAAGCGCAGGGCAAAGTGTCGGCAGTGGTGGTGGTACATGAAAACCGTGGGCTAAATCCGTATATCGAAGATGTGGCTCGCCGCGTCGCCAAAGCAGGTTACATTGCGCTGGCACCGGATGGTTTAAGCTCCGTGGGCGGCTACCCAGGTAACGATGATGAAGGTCGCGCATTGCAGCAGAAAGTTGACCCGACAAAGCTGATGAATGATTTTTTTGCCGCCATCGAGTTTATGCAAAAGCATCCGCAGGCGACGGGCAAAGTGGGGATCACCGGTTTTTGCTATGGCGGCGGCGTGTCAAATGCCGCAGCGGTGGCTTACCCTGAGCTGGCGTGCGCGGTACCTTTTTATGGTCGGCAACCTCCGGCGGCGGACGTGGCGAAAATCAACGCGCCGCTGTTGCTGCATTACGCGGCGCTGGACAAGAACATCAACGACGGCTGGCCTGCTTATGAGCAGGCGTTAAAAGCCAGGCAAAAAGTTTACGAAGCGTGGATTTATCCCGGCGTTAACCACGGTTTTCACAACGATTCAACGCCGCGATACGATAAGGCGGCGGCCGAATTGGCCTGGCAACGTACCCTGGAGTGGTTCAAAAAGTATCTCGCCTAGTGGCTGTAATGTTGGCAGGGATGCCGAAAATATAAAAAAGTTTAATGTCTCGAATTTTCTTTATTTATCGACGTAAATTAACTGCATAAGCAATGATTTCCAGCTTTTTAAGTTAGAAATGCAGAGGAATAAATAATTAACGCAATGCCCTTGGTTTTCTGGCTTTTCCTGGCAGGCAAAAAAGCGTTTTTAATTTACTTTAGGCACCCGTTCTTTCTGCGAAAATTCCTGGGAAAGCGGCTAAAAAAACGGCGCGGCCTAAATCGTTGCGGGCTATTCATAATATTTATCAATGTATACAAAAATAATCGTTTGTAGAGGTTTTGTCTCCGCGCTCATTGCATGACCGGGCAACGAGCGCGAGCCGCAGCACCTCTACAGACCGCGATATGATTGGATTTTAACATTTCCCCATGTATCTTTATCTGTCTGACTATCGGGTTGTGTTGCATAAAAAATCATCTTTTTTAACATTGCTTCACAAGCATTTAAAGTTTGCTTAACTCTTATTTTTTAACTTTTTCAGCGAATGATTAGTGATATTTATCGGTGTTTTTCAAATGGCGATAATAACCATTCTCGCTATGTTAAAGCGTGATTTTTATATCGTTGCCTAATGTCATTTTTATTTATTAATTATGGTTTTTAATTTTATGGCACAACGTTTTAATAATTTGCGTTCTTTCCTGTTGCAATATTTGTGGTCGTTTTGATAATAAAATATTAAATCAAAATATCATTTAATATTAGTTGGTTATGCTGTTGTTTGTTAGCATATTGCGTCGGCATTAACCGCATTTACGGTGAAATAAAGTTAGCAGAATAATCGTTTTGGCGGCGGCTCAAGTGGCAGAAGAAAGAGAAAAGGTCAACGCTGTTTTCATACAAAAATTTTTAGGCGGACATTTAATATTTTCCGCACCTTGCCGATAAATGGAGATAACTCTCGCCCGCAGGCGAGAAAGCACCATTACCGCAAGGACAATATTATGAATATGCTTCGTAACTTTACTATACGAGCCGTGATGCTGGTGATCCTCGGGATCTTCGGCGTGCTGTGGTCTGGCGTCGGCTTGTATAGCGTTTTTTCTCTGTCAAAAGTCGCAGATGGCAATGACGTCGATCGCCAGCTTGTGACGCAAATGACCCTTCTTAGCCAGGGTAATGATCAGTACTTCCGATTTGTTACTCGTCTTAGCCGTGTGATGGAAGCCAAAGCTGCGGGTGGCTCGCCAGATATGGCACCGGTGCAACAGGCACTGGATACCATGTCGCGTAAATTGACGGAGTTTAAAGCCGTATCGCCAGGCCCGATGGATCCTAAAGTATCCGAACAAGTGATTACTGCCTGGCAGGCGCTGCTGGATCAAGGAGTAACTCCGCAGATGCAACTGGCGCAGCAAGGTACGCCAGACGCGTACCGCCAGCAGGCCAATAATGTTACGCCGGGTTTGAGCCGCAACTTCGGTACGGCGACGGAAAGCTTTAATAAAGCGGCCAGCAACAGCCTGGATGAAACGCGTGTGATGGTTGATGCGCGCACCAGCACCACGCGTGTCGCGATTATTACGGCGATGGTGATTGGCTTGTTAATTCTGCTGTTCACCGACCGCTATCTGGTCGCCATGCTGGTGAAACCGCTGAACCGTATTCGCGCGCACTTCCGTTTGATGGCGCAGGGCGATCTCAGCCAGCCGCTGGAAGATATGGGGCGTAACTGCGTGGGTCAGGTGATACCGCTGCTGTTAGCAATGCAGGATAGCCTGCGTGAAGCGGTGAGCAGCATTCGCCACGGCAGCGAGAATATCTGGCGCGGCGCGTCCGAAATCTCCACCGGCAATAACGATCTCTCTTCCCGCACGGAAGAGCAGGCTGCGGCGCTGGAACAAACCGCTGCCAGCATGGAAGAGCTGACCTCAACGGTAAAACTGAACGCGGATAACGCCAACCAGGCTAGCGAACTGGCACAAGTGGCGTCGACCACCGCCAGCAAAGGCGGCGCGCTGGTAAAAGAAGTCATCAGCACAATGGATGGCATCTCTGACAGCTCGAAGAAAATCGCCGAAATCACCAACGTGATTAACAGCATCGCCTTCCAGACCAACATTCTTGCGCTTAACGCCGCCGTGGAAGCCGCGCGTGCGGGTGAGCAAGGTCGTGGTTTCGCGGTGGTAGCGGGTGAAGTGCGTAACCTCGCCAGCCGCAGTGCCGGCGCGGCGAAAGAGATCGAAACGCTGATCGCGGATTCCGTTTCCCGCGTGGAGAAAGGCGCGAAACTGGTCAATGACACCGGCACCACCATGGAAAGCATTCTGCGTGCGGTGCGAGAAGTGACCACCATTATGAAAGAGATTGCTTCTGCGACGGATGAACAGAGTAAGGGTATTTCTCAGGTGGGCGTGGCAATTACCCAGATGGACAGCGTAACGCAGCAGAACGCCGCGCTGGTGGAAGAGATTTCCGCCGCCGCAGCCGCGCTGGAGCGCCAGACCGAAGAGTTGCAGCGTTCCGTGCAGCAGTTCCGCCTTTCCAGTGACGAGCAGCAGAAACCTGCGGCCACCGCGCTGGTAAAACCGGATTTATCACGCGGCGCACCGCGTAAAGCAGCAACATCTTCGGATGAGTGGGTCGCGTTTTAATCAGCGCTATCGCCGCCACGAAAGATCGTTATATAATTTTTTATATAGCGATTGTGGGGATGATAACGATGGACAACCATTTTGGTAAGGGCTTGATGGCCGGGCTGAATGCGGCGCAGGCGGACAGCGCCAGTAACGTGGCGCATTTCTGCCCGGACTATAAGCGTGGTTTTGTACTCGGGTTTTCGCATCGGATGTTTGAAAAAACGGGCGATCGTCAACTCAGCGCGTGGGAAGCAGGCATTCTTACGCGTCGCTACGGGCTGGATAAGGACATGGTGATGGATTTCTTTCGTGAGAGCCACTCCAGCACTGTGATCCGATTTTTTATGGCGGGTTACCGTCTCGAAATCTAAAAATAAGCTTTGCTCAATATGTCGTTCTCTTTTGTGAAGGTCACTTTTGTCGAGGGTGACTTTCATTTTTTTTTGCCGTTTTGTGCCTCTAATCCCCTCATTTTTCTGTGACTACTGCAACACTCTCCGGCTTTTTGCATAATACCCTTGTTTTTTATGTGATTATTTGTCGGGGCGATCGCAGCATTCATCTGCCAATCAGGTGGAGAATAATCCTAGTCCAGGCTAAGGGATAACAATAAATGGCAGGAGAGAACCAACAATTTGCGTCTCATGGCGTGAGCCGTCGTGATTTTATGAAACTGTGTGCTGCACTGGCGGCGACCATGGGGTTAAGCGGCAAAGCCGCTGCCGAAATGGCCGAAGCTGTCAGTCATCCCCAGCGTCCACCCGTTATCTGGATTGGCGCGCAGGAGTGCACAGGCTGTACCGAATCACTGCTTCGCGCGACCCACCCCACGGTAGAAAACCTCGTGCTGGAAACCATTTCGCTGGAATACCACGAAGTGCTTTCTGCCGCGTTTGGTCACCAGGTTGAAGAGAATAAACACCGGGCGCTGGAGCAGTACAAAGGCCAGTACGTGTTGGTGGTCGATGGCTCGATTCCGATGAAAGACGGCGGTGTTTACTGCATGGTGGCCGGCGAACCGATTGTTGACCATATTCGTAAAGCGGCGGAAAACGCGGCGGCGATTATCGCCATTGGCTCCTGCGCTGCCTGGGGCGGCGTGGCGGCGGCGGGCGTTAACCCGACCGGCGCAGTCAGCTTGCAAGATGTGCTGCCTGGCAAAACGGTGATCAACATTCCCGGCTGCCCGCCGAACCCACAAAACTTTCTTGCCACGGTGGCGCATATCATCACCTTCGGCAAACCTCCGGCGCTTGACGCCAAAAACCGTCCCCGCTTTGCCTACGGGCGCTTAATTCATGAGCACTGCGAACGTCGACCGCATTTCGATGCCGGACGTTTTGCGAAAGCGTATGGCGATCAGGGGCATCGCGAAGGCTGGTGCTTGTATCACTTAGGTTGCAAAGGCCCGGAAACCTGGGGCAACTGCTCAACGTTGCAGTTTTGCGATGTGGGCGGTGTCTGGCCCGTTGCCATTGGTCACCCGTGCTACGGCTGTAACGAAGAGGGGGTTGGCTTTCACAAAGGCATCTCCCAGCTTGCGCATGTGAATAACCCTACGCCGCGCGCCGAGAAACCAGACGTCAACCTGAAAGAGGGCGGCACCGTGTCGGCAAGCGCTGTCGGTTTGCTGGGCGGCGTCGTAGGCCTGGTGGCGGGTGTCGGCGTGATGACCGTGCGTGAACTGGGTCGCCAGCAGAAGAAAAACGACACGGATTCACAGGGAGACTAGCCGTGAACAGACGTGATTTTCTCAAAGCGGCGTCCGGCGGGGCGCTGCTGGTGGGGGGATCGTCCGCGAGTTTTGCCGCCGCGCAAAACCGCCCGCCGATCCCCGGCGCGCTGGGGATGTTGTACGACTCCACTCTCTGTGTCGGTTGCCAGGCCTGTGTGACGCGTTGCCAGCAAATTAACACGCCGCAGCGCAACCCACAGGGCGAGCAAACCTGGTCGAATAACGACAAACTTTCGCCCTATACCAACAACATTATTCAGGTCTGGCACAGCGGCAGCGGCGAAAACAAAGACCAGCTGCGCGACGGCTACGCCTATATCAAAAAGCAGTGCATGCACTGCGTGGATGCCAACTGTGTTTCCGTCTGCCCGGTGCAGGCACTGAAAAAAGACGCCAAAACCGGCATTGTTCACTACGACGCCAGCGTCTGTACCGGCTGCCGCTACTGCATGGTTGCCTGTCCGTTCGATGTGCCGAAGTATGATTACAACAACCCCTTCGGCGCGCTGCATAAGTGCGAGCTCTGCAACCAGAAAGACGTGGCGCGCCTGGATAACGGCGAGTTGCCCGGGTGTGTGGAAGTGTGCCCGGCGGGTGCAGTGATTTTCGGCACGCGCGAAGAACTGCTCGCCGAAGCCAAAAAACGTCTCGCGATGAAACCTGGCTCTGAATACCGCTATCCGCGCCAGACATTGAACACCAACGATACCTATCTGCATAACGTGCCCAGCTACTACCCGCATTTGTACGGCGAGAAAGAGGGCGGCGGCACGCAGGTGCTGGTGCTGACCGGCGTTCCTTATCAGGAGCTGGGGTTGCCGACGCTTGCCGACCTGGCAACCGGCGCACGCTCAGAGCACGTTCAACACACGGTTTACAAAGGGATGATGTTGCCGCTTGCCGTGCTGGTTGGGCTGACCGCACTGGTGCGCCGCAATACGCGGGACAACCATGACGGAGGCGATCATGAGTCATGATCCACAAGCGATGGGCGGCAAACTGCTGAGTAAACCGGTGCTGCTGTTCGCCCCGCTGATCGTGCTGTGCGCGATCTTTATCCTCAAACGTTTGATCTTCGGGCTCGGATCGGTCTCGGATCTGAACGGTGGTTATCCGTGGGGGATCTGGATCGCGTTTGATTTGCTGATCGGCACCGGCTTTGCCTGTGGCGGTTGGGCGCTGGCGTGGGCAGTGTATGTCTTTAATCGGGGCGACTATCACCCGCTGGTGCGCCCGGCACTGCTGTGCAGCCTGTTCGGTTATTCGCTGGGCGGCTTGTCCATCACCATCGACGTTGGTCGTTACTGGAACCTGCCTTACTTCTATATTCCCGGCCATTTCAACGTCAATTCAGTGCTGTTTGAAACCGCGGTCTGTATGACGATTTACATCGGCGTGATGGCGTTGGAGTTCGCACCGGCGCTGCTGGAAAGGCTCGGCTGGAAGGTTTCGCTGCGCCGTCTCAATAAAGTGATGTTTTTCATTATCGCGCTTGGCGCGCTGCTGCCGACCATGCACCAGTCGTCGATGGGCTCGTTGATGATTGCCGCCGGATATAAGGTTTACCCGCTGTGGCAGAGCTATGAAATGCTGCCGGTTTTCTCGCTGCTGACCGCGTTTATTATGGGCTTCTCAATTGTCATTTTCGAAGGCTCATTAATGCAGGCCAGCCTGCGTGGCAACGGGCCGGATGAAAAACGTCTGTTTGGCAAACTGATCACCATCCTGAGCGTACTGTTAGCGCTGTTCCTGGTACTGCGTTTGGGAGAGATCACGTGGCGTGACAAATGGCATTATGCCTTAGCCGGTGATTTTTACAGCCTGATGTTCTGGCTGGAAATGGCGCTGCTGGCTTTGCCGCTGCTGATCCTGCGTGCGCCGCGTTTGCGCCGTGATTCCCGCTTTTTGTTCCTTGGCGCGTTGAGCATGCTGCTCGGCTGTGCGCTGTGGCGGCTCTCTTATTCGCTGTTGGCCTTTAATCCCGGCAATGGCTACCACTACTTCCCGACAGCGGAAGAGTTATTGATTTCCATCGGTTTTGTGGCAATTGAAGTCTGTGCGTACATCTTACTGATACGTCTGTTGCCGATTATTCCTCCGTTAAAAACATCTGCGCGACATGAGGCGAGTAAAGCATGAGTCAACGTATCACCATTGATCCGGTCACCCGTATTGAGGGTCATTTACGCATTGATTGCGAAATTGAAAACGGCGTTGTATCAAAGGCCTGGTCGTCAGGAACCATGTGGCGCGGGATGGAAGAGATTGTCAAAAACCGCGACCCGCGCGACGCATGGATAATCATGCAGCGCATTTGCGGCGTTTGTACAACAATCCACGCCATTGCCTCGGTGCGGGCGGTAGAAAGCGCGCTGGAGGTGAAGGTGCCGCGTAACGCCCAGTACATCCGCAACATCATTCTGGCCGCCCACTCGATTCACGATCATATCGTCCATTTCTATCAGCTTTCGGCGCTCGATTGGGTCGATATCACCAGCGCGTTGAATGCCGACCCGGCGAAAGCCGCTGCGCTGTTACAGGGGCTTTCCGACTGGCCGCTTAACAGCGAAAACGACTTCAAAGCGGTGCAGGAGAAGATCAAAGCGCTGGTCGCCAGCGGCCAACTGGGCATTTTTGCCAACGGCTACTGGGGCCACCCGGCAATGAAGTTGCCACCGGAAGTGAACCTGATAGCCGTGGCGCACTACCTGCAAGCGCTGGAGTGTCAGCGCGACGCTAACCGCATTGTCGCGCTGCTTGGCGGTAAATCGCCGCACATTCAGAACCTGGCGGTGGGCGGGGTTGCCAACCCGATCAATCTTGATGGCATCGAAGTGCTGAACCTTGAACGCCTGATGTACCTCAAGTCGTTTATCGACAAGCTGGAAGGGTTTATCGAGCAGGTTTATAAAGTCGACACGGCGGTGATTGCGGCGTTTTACCCGGAATGGCTCACGCTCGGTAAAGGCGCGGTGAACTACCTGAGCGCGCCGGAATTCCCCACCGACGCCAACAACGGCAGTTTCCTGTTTTCTGGCGGCTACATCGAAAATGCCGATCTTGCCACCTACCGTGAAATCAACACCCACACCGATCCTTTCCTGATTAAAGGCATTCAGGAGAGCGCGAAACACGCCTGGTATAAAGATGAAGCGCCGCAGGAGCCGTGGCAGGGCACCACGCTGCCGCAGTACACCGGCTGGCAGGAAGAGGGCAAATATTCCTGGGTTAAATCCCCCACTTTTTACGGCAAAACGGTCGAAGTGGGGCCGCTCGCCAATATGCTCTGCAAGCTGGCGGCAAAACACCCGGCAACGACGGAAAAATTGCATGACATCACCGCCATTTACCAGAAACTCACCGGCAAAACGGTGGCGGTGGAGCAACTGCACTCTACGCTGGGGCGCATTATCGGGCGCACGGTTCATGCCTGCGAGTTACACCAGGTCTTGCAGCAGCAGTATCAGGCACTGATAGATAATATCGGCAAAGGCGATGTGCAAACCATTAGCCATACGGAGATCCCCGCCAGCGGCGAGTTTAAAGGCGTTAGCTTCCTTGAAGCACCGCGCGGCATGCTCTCCCACTGGATCGTTATCAAAGACGGCAAAATCGATAACTACCAGGCCGTAGTGCCGTCAACCTGGAACGCCGGGCCGCGCAACTTCAACGACGCCGCCGGGCCGTACGAGCTGTCACTGGTGGGTACACCAATTGCCGATCCGCAAAAACCGCTGGAAGTGGTGCGCACCGTTCACTCGTTCGACCCCTGTATGTCGTGCGCGGTACACGTGGTGGATGCCGACGGCAACGATGTGGTGTCGGTGAAGGTGCTGTGATGTCGATTTTAGTGTTAGGTGTAGGCAACATTTTGCTTACCGATGAAGCGATTGGCGTGCGGGTGGTGGAAGCGCTTGAGCAGCGTTACCGCCTGCCGGAGCATGTTGAGGTGCTGGATGGCGGCACGGCGGGCATGGAGCTGCTTGAGGCGATGGCTAACCGCGATCATCTGATCATCGCCGATGCGGTGGTCAGCCGCAAAAGCGAGCCGGGTGCCGTTATCTGCCTGCGCGATGACGACGTGCCAACGCTGTTCAGCAATAAAATTTCGCCGCACCAGTTGGGGTTATCGGATGTGCTGTCGGCGTTGCGCTTTACCGGGGAGTTTCCGAAAAAACTGACGCTGATTGGTATTATTCCGTCCTCGCTGGAGCCGCATATCGGCATGACACCGCTGGTGGAGGCGAGCCTGGACACCGCGCTACAGGCGGTGCTGGCGGCACTGCGCGAATCCGGCGTGGAGCCTGTTTTACGGGAGACCGAATATGCAGGATGAGGTGATAGGGTTCGACGTTTCGCCGCACCGCGAAGTGCAGGCGGCCTTTATGGCGATTGCCGAGCAGGAGATGCACGGTCTGCCGTTTGTCCATGCAACGATGCCGGTGTATGTCACGCCGTTCACCCGCTTTGAAGAACAGTGGCTGGGCTGTGTGCTGACGCCGTGGATGCTGAGCGTGCAAATCTACCCCGGCCCGCAGCAGTGTTGGCCTCGCCGCCCGGTGAGCCAGCGGCTGGGGCTGCGATTGCCCTATGGCGAAATGACCTTTACCGTCGGCGAATTAGCCGCATTGGGGCAATACCTGAGCTGCTCACTGATGTCGCCGCTGGATCGGGGATTGTCTGTTGATGCTGGCATTGCGCTTGCCGATAACTGCCTGAAAATGGCGCTCTCGTTGCCGGTCACCGATGCCGCGGTAAGCCGTCGCGCGTTGCTGCAAGGACTGCGGGACAAAGCGCATGCATGAGTTATCCCTGTGCCAGAACGCGGTGGAGATCATTGAACAGCAGGCGCGGCAAAATGGCGCGAAGCGCGTGACGGGCGTATGGCTGGAAGTGGGCGCGCTGGCTTGTGTGGAAGAGAGTGCGCTGCGGTTTGGTTTTGATATCGCCTGCCGCGAGACGCTGGCGCAGGGTTGCATACTGCATATCCTGCATAAACCGGCGCAAGCCTGGTGCTGGAACTGTAGCCAGACGGTGGAAACCGATCGGCATGATGAGTGCCCGCTCTGCCACTGCCCGACGCTGCATATTGCGCGCAGCGACGGCGTGCAGATCAAAAGTATCGAAGTGGAGTAAAGCAACGATGTGTATAGGCGTACCGGGTCAGGTGGTGGCCGTTGGCGATGATTTTCATCAACTGGCGCAGGTGGATGTGTGCGGCGTGCGCCGCGACGTCAATATCGCGCTGGTGTGCGAGGATTCACCGCGTGAGTTGCTGGGACAATGGGTGCTGGTGCATGTCGGTTTCGCCATGAGCGTGATTGATGAACACGAAGCGCTGGCGACGCTGGAAGCGCTGCGCAACATGGAAATCGAAGCGTTTGCCCCTCAGCGCTGAGGCGCGTCGATGTTGGCGTCGGTCACCATCTGCGTGACCTGCGACAAATTGCCGATCTTCGCTTCGCTGGCGCGATAGAATTTACTCTTATCAATTAACAGCAATGATTGCTGCGCCCGGCGTAACAGCTGGGCTTTGAACGCCGCGTTGTGGCGGGTGGAATCCCACATATCGCCGCGCGCATCCACGCCTTCGCAGGAGAAGATAAACAGATCAATCTCCAGCGATTTCAGAAGACTGGCGAGAGCCGGATTCACGTAGCAACGCTCCGTGCGCGCCAGTCGGCCGCCCGAGCAGATAAGCTCAATCTGTTCGCGGCGCGCCATCTCCTGGCAGACCGGCAGACTGTTAGTCAGCACCGTCAACGGGATATCCGGTAACTGCCGCGCCAGATGAAAACAGGTGGAGCTGGCATCCAGCGCCAGCGTCATCCCGGCTTCTATCCAGTTCAGTGCGTGGCGGGCGATGTCGGCTTTATCTGCGTAGTGGCTTTTTAGCCGGGTGCGAAATGGTTCCCCGCCATCATGCAGTGTGCGCGCCAGACCGTGGCGACGCACAATTTTCCCCGCCGTTTGCAGCGCGTTCAGATCGCGGCGAATGGTTTCAATACTGACCTTCAACTGCGCCGCCAGCGCCTGGGTTGTGATGCTGTGCTGGCTGGTGAGAAGCTGCAGAATCGCTTGCTGGCGCGCGTGCTTCATGGCGTTTCCTCATGATGCCGCGGCGAGAGCGAAATCAGTATTTTGCCGATAGCTGCGCCGTTTTTACCGGTGTGCTTAATGTGATACATCGCGCGATCGGCACGCATCAGCGCATTAACGAAATCATCCCCGGCTTGCACTTCATCAATGCCAATCGATGCGCCCACCGACGCCTCGCCATTATCCAGCTCGAAGGGGCTGAGGATGGCGCGTAAACAGCTATGCGCCGTGCTGTTAATCAGCAGGCTGTTGAGCGCAAAGGGCAGCAACAGAACAAACTCATCGCCGCCAAGCCGCCCGATGACGGTTCCCTCCGGGCAGGCGGCGCGCAGGCGCTGGCTGAGCTGGATCAGCAACTCATCGCCGCTGCGGTGGCCAAACGTATCGTTTACCGCTTTGAAATCATCCAGATCAATAAATGCCACACACAGCGGCCCGGCGAGGCTGAGTTCAGCAAAGTGTTGCAGTAGCGCGTGGCGGTTCGCGAGACTGGTCAGCGGATCGTGGTTTGCAAGCAGAGCCAGTTGCTCTTCGTACTGCTTCTCTTTGGTCATATCAATGTGCGTGCCGGTCACTTTCAGCGGCGCGCCGCTGGCGTCCCGGTCGGTGACGCGACCGCGATCGAGCACCCAGGTCACTGTGCCGTTTTTATGTCGCATGCGGTGCAACGCTTCGTAAAACGGCGTTTTGCCATGCAAATGGTCATAAAACGCATCCAGCACCTGTTGCCGGTCATCTTCATGCAGGTGTTCGCGCCAGACATCAAAGTGGGCGCTCAGCGCTTTGGGTTGATAGCCAAGCATCGAACCCCAACGGCGGTTAAAGATAATGAGCTTGCCGCTTGGCACATCCAGTTGCCACAAACACAGCCCGGTGCCGTCGAGCGCGGCGCTGAGTTTATTGCGCGCATCGCGTGCGATCCGCACCAGCCGGGCGTTGTGCTTCTTCAGATTCTGGATCTGCTGTTTTAACGCGGTTTCAGACATTTGGCGGGCTACGGGTAAATAAAAGGCATTCTTACGAGTTATTTCGGTTATGTAAATATGGTGTGAAAAAAAGAGCAGAAGGTGTGGTGAATGGCGGGAGAAACCGGGCGGAATGCCGCCCGGTGGGCAAGATCAGGCGTTGCGTTTATCTTCAGTTTGCGTGTCGAAATCGCTGGCGTCGTGGCGCTCATGCAGTTGCTCACTCGGCTCGCCGAACGTGCGGTTAACCATGCGCCCACGTTTCACCGCCGGACGGTCTGCAATCGCTTTCGCCCAGCGCTGGACATGTTGGTAACTGCCCGCGTCGAGGAATTCCGCTGCATTATAGACATTGCCCAGCACCACGTTGCCGTACCACGGCCAGATCGCCATATCGGCAATAGTGTACTCATCCCCGGCAACAAACGTGTGCTGCGCCAGTTGCTTATCCAGCACGTCCAGTTGACGTTTGGCTTCCATGGTAAAGCGGTTGATCGCGTACTCGATCTTCACCGGCGCATAGTTATAGAAGTGGCCAAAACCGCCGCCGAGGAAAGGTGCGGAACCTTGCAGCCAGAACAGCCAGTTCAGCGTTTCGGTGCGTTTAGCCGGATCTTTTGGCAGGAAGTGACCGAATTTTTCCGCCAGATAGAGCAGGATCGCACCGGATTCGAACACCCGCGTCGGCGGTGTGGTGCTGTGATCGCGCAGCGCCGGGATTTTGGAGTTCGGGTTAACGTCGACAAAACCGCTGGAGAACTGATCCCCTTCACCGATGCGAATCAACCACGCGTCGTACTCTGCGGCGCTAACGCCTTTCGCCAGTAACTCTTCCAGCATAATGGTGACTTTCTGGCCGTTCGGCGTACCGAGCGAATAGAGCTGTAGCGGGTGTTTGCCGACCGGCAATGCTTTGTCATGCGTTGGGCCGGAAACCGGGCGGTTGATATTGGCAAACGCGCCGCCGCCGGATTTATCCCACGTCCAGACTTTGGGGGGCTGATAGTTGTCTGACATTTTTGGCCTGCCTTTTCGTTGATGTGTTAAAGAAGTTAAGCGCCTGCAAAGCAGTGTAGCAGTCGTCTCAGGCGAGAATACGTTGCGCCCAGACCTCGATGTCGTCGCCGCTACCGAGATCGGCCTGCACCAGCCCGTTGACCATAAAGGTTGGCGAAACATGAATGCCATTCTGGCGTGCGTATTTGCTGTGCCATTTGATCTCGGTTTGCAGCGCCGGATGAGCAAAAGCCTCTGCCAGTTGCACCCCGCTGTACTGTTCGATGCGTTCAATGATCTGCTGCGGCGTGGCATGCATATTCGGGCCGCTGCAATGGTCGGTAAATTCAAACTCTTCGCGATGATCGGCAACCGCTTGCAGTACTTTATGCGCGGCGTTTTTGCCGTCTGCAAGCGTCGATGCTGCGAGAATGCAGCGGATAATCACACCGGAAAACAGATGCCACGGCTGTGATTGCAGGCGGATTTTCACCGTGACGTTATCCTCGCCGACATGTTTTAGCAGCGCGTCCAGTTTGTTAAACGCGCGTACAGAAAAAGGGCAAGTAGGTTCGATAAATACCTCGAACGTACGTGGGCCGTGACCCCAACTGAGCGGGGCGGCATGTAGCGGTTGTTGGCTCATTTTCACTCCTGATATTTAATATTTTTTCGCGTTTCAAAGAGTAGCAGCATGCCGCAGGCAGGGAAAAGGCGCTTTGCCGCCGATGCGGTTAAACCGTAAAGCGGTTGCGTTATTTTGCTGATGCGGGCGTTAAAACGTTGCGCGCTGGAATGGAAATGCGTTTGTTAAAATTTAGTGATAAAAATGGGTGGCGCTTCTGCTTTTAATTATATGACCTGACTTAACGTATATTTTTTAATATCCAGCTGATTTAAGTAAAATTATTGTTTTATTAAATATCGCGTGCTTATTTAATTTCTGTATGTAAAGCATCCTGTTTCAGCGCTATTTGTTATTAATCTGTTTCTTTTGCCTGTCGATAATCGTTATGAGGATCTTTTTTTCGGCTCAGGCAGAGTCATTTGGCGGAATATCTGGTCATTGATAGCGGAGATAATGATGCAGGAGATTCAGGCGATTCAGGCAAGCCCGCACCTTGCCACAACAAAAGAAAACACAAATCCTAAATCGGCGGCTCATACGGACAGTGGCGCGGCAAATAGCGCTTCGCATGATGAGAGCACCAAAGTGACGCTCTCCAGCCGCGCAGAAAAGCACAAACACAGCAATGAGATAAAAGCCGAGCAGCAGGTTCAGGAAAAGAAAAAGGTGGAAAATCATGAAATTGATTATTCACTGGCGATGACCGGTATTCCGCAATTCGGCGGACGGCTGGTGACCATCGTTAAATATCCGGACGGCAGAACGGAAATGGTTGATGCGTTTTCAGGTAAAAAAGTGACGCAACAAGAGTTAGCCACGGCGCAGCTACAGAAAGAGAAACGTGTGGCTGAGCAACACAAACTGGACGCAAAAGTGGTCGTGCAGCAAGAACAGGTAACGGCGGGCGAATCTGAGCCGACGGATATGCAATAACGATCTTAAGTAAATCCTGTCTTATTTCAGGGTTATTAACGTTAGCTGTATTAATCCGGTATCCATATCCGGACCTTATATTTAGCGGTTGTTGTTTCAATATATCTTATATTACGTAGTCGCTGGCCGGGAAATAGAGTCGCTGTAGTCATGTATTTGGCTTAAGGCAAAAATAACACGATATATTTTCAGCAAAATAATGGCTGAGGATATCGGCTTTTCTGCGTTTTTATTGGGCGTGAATAAAACGGAATATGCCGCCTGAAATACAGGCGGCAGATCTCATCAGAACAGAACGGAATAATTCAGGCCAAAAGTACGACCGCGGCCTTTATAGGTATATAAACCCGCTGCGCCATAAGTTGGGCTGTATAAACCCGGCGCGCGTTGTCCCCACGCGGTGGTGTAATCTTCGTCCAGCAGGTTTTCAACGCTGAAACTCAGCTTACCGACAGGCAGAAGATAACTGCCTAGCAGGTCAACGGTGTTGTACCCGTCAATATGTTTCCCATCGGCGTCAGAAAGATCAAATGTCTGCGTGCTTTGCAGGCGTAGCGTCCAGTCGCCTGGCGCCCAGTTGACCCACGCGCTCATCTTCGACGGGCTGGCGCTATCCACGGTCAGTTTCTGCCACTTGCCATCGACGCGGGTTTGCGACTTGATGGCGTTAAAGTTCGCGCCGGTGCTCCATTCGCTGTCGCTAAAGAAGTAATCGACCTGGCCTTCCACACCGTAAATACGACGCTGATCATCCTCAATATTGATGGTCATGTCGCTTTTGTTGATGTTGATGGTTTTATCCGAAAGTGAGTAGTACGCGGCGATCTGCGTACGCAGGCTATCGCCGGTGTAGCGCCAGCCCAGCTCGTAGGCATTCACTTTAATGCCGTCCAGTTTCGAATCGTTCACATTGACGCTGTTAACCAGACGGTAGTGACCGTTTTCCAGCTTGTAGGTGCCGGAACCGTAATATTTCGCCAGATCCGGAATTTCGAAGCCTTGCGAGAAGTTAAACCACAACTGCTGGCGTTCGCTCAGGTGACCAAGGATGCCGGCGTTGAACAGCAGATTGTTGTAATCCGTTTTGCCGCCTGGCACGGCGTCCGCCGAGGTTGCTTTGCCGGTGGCGATGGCTTGCTGCTGCGCGTAGCCGACAAAGTCATCGACTCTGTTTTCCGTGTACTGGTAGCGCACGCCACCGCTCAGGGTGATGGCCGCAATGTCATAGCTGCTTTGCAGGAACGGCGCGAGGTTCGTGATGCTGTAGCCGGGATAGCGCCCGACGTTATAAGCGTTATCCAGTTTCATGCCGCCGCTGGCGGCAGCTTTGCTGAGATTGAAAAACTGCTGGTTGGCATCGAACGTTTCATGTTCGGCGTCCACGCCCCAGGTCAATGTCAGATCTTCCAGCGGTTTGCTGTTAAGGGTGAGTTTGCCGCCGTAGAAATCAGTTTTTTGCTGCGATGCGCCAATGCTGGTCACCGAGCCGCCGGAAAGTGTCGGGAAGGGGTAATACGTCAGGCTTTCGTCACGGTAGTAAATCTGTGCCAGTAAATCCTGGCCCCAGAAATCGCTGTTGGCGTATTGCAGGTTAATTAAGTGGCGTTCGGTGCCAGGGATGCGGTCGGAATCAAGATTGCTTTTGTTGTAAGCGTCGCCGGAGCCGCGCACCGCCGAGAAGTTTTCGCCAAGGAAGAGGCCGTGCTTACCATCAGACTGGCTTTTGTAATACTGCGTGGTGAGCTGCAACTGCTGATGATCGTCGATATTCAGCGTGCCGGTTCCCATTACGTCCAGGCGGTCTGAGTACTGCAAACCGGTTTGCGTGTTATCAATGATCACTTCATTGCCTTTACCGTCGTACCAGCCGCCATAGCGCTGGTACGCCACGGAAAGACGACCTGAAGCGTTATCGTTACCGCCGCTGACCGCGGCCGCGATGTTCTCGTCGTGATCGTTATGGCTGTTAAAACCGCTTTTCGTGCCGGTCTGGAACTCAACCTCGGTTTCCGGCTGGCCTTTTTTGGTGACGATATTGATTAAACCGCCAGTGCTGCCGCCGCCGTACAGCGATGTCGCGCCGGAAATCACTTCGATACGCTCAATGTTAAAAGGATCGATAGCATCGAGCTGGCGGCTGTCGCTGCGAGACGAGTTCAGACGTACTCCGTCCACCATCACCATCATTGAACGGCCGCGTAAATTCATGCCGTAATTAGTGCGTCCCTGGCTGCTGACGTCCATGCCGGGAATTAACTGCGCCAGCACCTCTTTTAACTCTTTTCCACCCTGAACCTGCTGCTCAATTTCAGCCTGTTCAATGACCCAGGTGGTTTGCGCCATATCCGTAACGCTGTGGTTTGCGCGGCTGGCGGCAACCACCAGCGTCTCTTCTTTTTGACCTTCCGTCGAGGCGTGAGCGGAAAACATCATCAATAAACAAGGATTTAATGCCCAAAGATAACGAGATTTCATTGTTATGGTGATCCTGATTTAACAGAAGTACGGCGGCGCTGATCCTCCCGAGCCGCAAGCAATATCGCCATTTGTTGATAGCGATTATCAAGATGATATGAATTATCGTTACCATGTAAACGTTTTGTGTAAAAAAAATACGGAAATAAGCGAGTGATTTCCATAGGGTTTTTAGGGGTTTTGAGTGTGTTTTGGAGCAGACAAAGGGCGGGGAGGGCACCGGGTTCGATAATAATACCGCCCGGTATAATAAGGTTGCTGGTATTTATTGGCTGAAGCGTTAACGGTAAGTGAAAAGGTATTTTAGCGTGGTTTAGCGCTTCGTTTTGTTATGTTTTTCTTTAAAATCCGCAATCGCCTGATTGATGTTATCTGTTTCGATAGCATCTACTTTTTCGCCTTCGAAAAAGACTTCATAGTGGCCAGAAACATATTTAAAGGTAAATATCTTACCCTGATAACGCACGCGCTTTTCTTTTACAGACAATCCCCTGCTGCGCATAGCCACTTTTGCCATTGTATCTATCTTTTTATTTTTCATAATTATTTGTCTTACCTGTGCAGGTTGTTTTGCGATGTTTGGTATTAAACCCACTCAATCTGATGTTAATTTGTTATTCACTGAAAAGATAGCCACGGTTGTCTGATTCGCTGGATTGATAATATATGAAACATTTAACCTGATGTTAAGGTTGTCTTAATCTTTAGAGTATCTCGCCATTGTGGACTGGTGAATTAATTCATTTTTTAATTTTTGATGATATTTAATTTCAAACTCAATCTTTTGATAATAATTTTGATTCTCATTTCATTTCCACTACGATTAAAATCCAGCCCGGCTCGTATGTGCTGACTATTACACATAATTTAAAAGGAATGATGATGAAGAACCGCTTTTTGCCGCTCTGTTCACTTGCACTGGTCATCTCTTCAGTTTTTGCCGCTCCCGTGGCGTTCGCCGCCGACAACGACGACGGTATCGTGGTCTATAACGCGCAGCACGAAAATCTGACAAAATCCTGGGTCGACGAATTCACCAAAGAAACCGGCATCAAAGTCACGCTGCGTAACGGCGGCGACACGGAGCTGGGTAACCAACTGGTGCAGGAAGGCAACGTTTCACCTGCCGATGTGTTCCTGACGGAAAACTCCCCGGCGATGACGCTGGTTGATAACGCCGGACTTTTTGCGCCGCTCAATGCGGATACGCTGAAACAGGTCCCGGCTCAGTTCCGCCCGGCGCATGGTCGCTGGATTGGCATTGCCGCGCGCAGCACCGTTTTTGTCTATAACCCGACGAAACTTTCTGCTGCGCAGTTACCTGCATCGATCATGGATTTAGCCAAACCGGAATGGAAAGGCCGCTGGGCGGCATCGCCTTCAGGCGCTGATTTCCAGGCGATTGTCAGCGCGATGCTGACACTGAAAGGCGAAAAAGCCACGCTGGACTGGCTGAAAGCGATGAAAACTAACTTTGTGCCTTACAAAGGCAATAGCACGGTGATGAAAGCGGTCAATGCCGGGCAAATCGACGGTGGCGTGATTTATCACTACTACTACTTTGTCGATCAGGCGAAAACCGGCGAGAACAGCAAAAATACCCGGCTTCACTACTTTAAACATCAGGATCCGGGCGCGTTCGTCAGCATCTCTGGCGGCGGCGTTTTAGCGTCCAGCAAACACCAGAAACAGGCGCAGGCGTTTATCAAATGGATAACCGGCAAGCAGGGTCAGGAGATGCTGCGCACCAACACCGCGTTTGAATACGCAGTAGGAGAAGGCGCGGCTTCTAACGAAAAACTGGTTCCGCTGGCGCAATTAGACGCACCGAAAGTGGAACCCTCTGCGCTTAACAGCAAAAAAGTCAGCGAGTTAATGACCGAAGCCGGTCTTTTGTAATCACGCAGGAATGAGTGCCTGATGTCCAGTTTAAGTCTCCCGGCGGCAAGCAATGCGGCCAGCCAGGCCGCCCGGCACCGCCCTTCGCGGGTGCTGGTGGTATTTGCCCTTTTTGTCGCAGCACTTGCCTTACTGCCCGTTGGGTTTGTCATCGGTGTCGGTATTGATACCGGCTGGGCGACGGTGCAGGCGCTCATTTTTCGCCCGCGTGTGGGTGAGTTGCTCGTCAACACTTTTTGGCTCATTGCACTTGCGGTACCCGCCAGCGTCGCGCTTGGCACGTCGCTGGCGTGGCTCACCGAACGGACGTCGCTGCCCGGCAGACGCTTGTGGGCCGTGCTGGCGGTTGCGCCGCTGGCGATCCCGGCATTTGTGCAAAGCTATGCCTGGGTGAGCGTTTTGCCCGCGTTTAACGGATTACCTGCGGCGGTGTTTATCGCTGTGCTGGCCTATTTCCCGTTTATTTATATGCCGGTCGCTGCGGTGTTGCGCCGCCTCGACCCCAGCCTTGAGGATGTTGCGGCATCGCTTGGCACCCCGCCGTGGCGGATCTTCTTTCGCGTGATCTTACCCCAGCTCCGGCTGGCGCTTTGCGGCGGTGCGCTGCTGGTGGCACTGCACTTACTGGCGGAATATGGCCTGTTTGTGATGATCCGCTTCGATACCTTCACCACCGCGATTTACGATCAATTCCAGTCAACGTTCAGCGGCCCGGCCGCCAATATGCTCGCCGGTGTGCTGGCGCTCTGCTGCCTGGCGTTGCTGCTGCTGGAGACGACGGCGCGCGGCAAAGCGCGCTATGCGCGAGTGGGCTCAGGTACAGCGCGCAAGCAGCAGCGCCGCGCGCTTGGTCGCTGGAGCTGCGGGTTGGGGTTATTGCTGGCGGCGTGCACGGTGGCGCTGTCATTCGGTACGCCGATTGCGGTGCTTGGCCGCTGGTTGTGGTTTGGCGGGTTCGATAACTGGCACAGTGCCGATCTCTGGCTTTCACTGCGCCAGACTCTTTTTCTGGCGGTTTGCGGGGCGCTGATCACCACCGCGTTCGCCATTCCGACGGCGTGGCTCTCGGTGCGCCATCCGCGCCGCGTATTCCGCTTTCTCGAAGGCTGTAATTACATCACCAGCGCATTGCCCGGCATTGTGGTGGCGCTGGCGCTGGTTACCGTGACCATCCATTACGCGCGCCCGATTTACCAGACCGAAGTGACGCTGTTTCTCGCCTGGCTGTTGATGTTTATGCCCAGAGCGTTAATCAATTTACGCGCCGGGATTGCGCAAGCGCCGGTCGAGCTTGAGCAGGTGGCGCAAAGCCTTGGCACATCGCCTGGCAGAGCGCTGGTGAGTGTCACACTGCGACTGGCTGCACCGGGCGCCTCTACCGCTGCGGCATTAGTCTTTCTGGGCGTGAGCACCGAACTGACCGCCACGCTGCTGCTTTCCCCGCTCGGCACGCGCACGCTGGCGACAGGGTTCTGGGCGCTGACCAGCGAGATCGATTACGTGGCGGCTGCACCTTATGCGTTGCTGATGATTTTGATTTCCTTGCCGTTGACCGGCCTGCTGTATAAGCAATCACAAAAACTTTCGGGTCTTTAAGATGTTAGAACTGGCAACAATTTCGAAAAGCTTTGCCGCCGCGCGCGTGCTGGATGACGTGAATCTGGTGATTCCTGCGGGTAGCCGCACGGCGATTGTCGGCCCGTCCGGGTCGGGGAAAACCACCTTGCTGCGTTTGATCGCCGGGTTTGAAATGCCGGACAGCGGGCGCATTGTGTTGCAGGGAAAAACGTTGTTTGGCGATGGTCAGTTTGTCCCGGCTCACCAACGCAACATTGGCTTTGTACCGCAAGAAGGGGCGTTGTTTCCGCATCTTCGCGTGGGAGAAAATATTGCCTGGGGGCTTAAAGGTTCGCGCCACGAGAAGCAACGCCGTGTCGACGAGTTAATGGCGATGGTGTCGCTGGACAGCAAACTGGCGGCGCGCTGGCCGCATGAAATCTCCGGTGGTCAGCAGCAACGTGTGGCGCTGGCCAGAGCGTTGGCGCAGAAACCGGCGCTGATGTTACTCGACGAACCGTTTTCGGCGCTGGACACCGGCTTGCGCGCCGCCACGCGTAAAGCCACGGCGGATTTGCTGACTGACGCGGGCGTCACCTCCATTCTGGTTACTCACGATCAGAAAGAGGCGCTCTCCTTCGCCAGCCAGATTGTGGTGATCCGCCACGGCCGCTTTGCACAAGTAGGATCGCCATTCGCCGTTTATTCACAGCCGGTTGATGAGGAGACGGCGCTGTTTTTGGGCGACGCGCTGATTCTATCTGCTGAGGTTGCACAAGGGTGTGCGCACTGCCTGCTGGGTGATGTGGCGGTGGATAACCCCGCGCTTTCTGGTGCTCGTCGTATTATGTTGCGCCCGGAGCAGGTGAGTGTGCTGCCGTGCGATGAGCATCAAACTTACCCGCAGGCACACATTATCGATATGGATTTTGCCGGATACCTTTCGTCATTGACGCTGCTGTTTTCGCAAAGTGGCGAACGCCTGACATTACAAGCCATCACCCGCCCGGACTGGCGACCCGGTATGAAAGTGAATCTGCAGGTTAACGGAAGCGCCCGCGTATTTCCCCGCTGAATGCGATGCCCGGTTAACGCCGGGTTGAGTTATCAATTGTCATATTCTTGAGTCCGATCTCAAAACAATGTTTTTACATGTGTAAAACTTCGTTTCGTTTTATATCACCATAAAAATAAAAGCCTTTGTTACCCGTAATGCCTGATGGCATTCACTCTTGGCCACATTTTCCAGAAACAGAAACTCGCGATTACACCGGTGCAGCCTGCCGGGAGAACCTGTTTCAGGAGAATGACCCATGCAATACCCTCTGGGACTTAGTGTGTTGTTTTGTTGCCTGCCAGCGATGGCGAATGCGGCAACGATACTTGAAGGCGCGGTTTTTGCCGACGCGCCGCTGGCGGGTGCATCGGTAACGGTGACCGACAGTTCAGGCAAGCGCCTTACCACCAAAACGCGCAGCGACGGACGCTATTCGCTGACCGTTGATGCGCTCACGCCGCCGTTAACCCTTTTCACCATTCAAAGCACGGGAACCGCACAGTCGTGTTTGCGAAGCGATGAGCCGCGTGCGCGCTGTATGGCCTCGCTGCTGATTACGCTGCAAAAAGAGCGCCGCAATACCGCTAACATCACGCCCTTTACCGACAGATTGGTCTCCGAAGTGGCCGGTGCGCTGGGCTATATCGGCCCACAGCAATGGGTTGAGCGCGGTGATAACAGCAAGCTGAATGCCGGTTTGCTGACCGAACCACTGGCTAACTTTCGTCAAGGTATGGCCGACGCGTTGCGTTTATCTGGCCTGAATGCGCAAACCGCCGATCCGGTGCAGACGCCGATTCGCACCGGCAACGGCATGGCGCGGATTTTGTCGGTGATTAACCATAACCGCAACTATGACAACAACAGCGGCGAGGCGGGAAGTGCGGTGCTGACCGACAGCGCCTTTCGCCCGATTGTCGGTTTACAGAACAACGGGCCGTGGGAACCGTTAGATTTGCCGCGTGCGCTGCGTGATCGGCAGGCTATCAGCAGCGCGAAAACGCGGATTTTGCTGGTCAGCGACTCCACCGCCGCCACGTACGAAGTCGCCCGTTTACCGCGCATGGGCTGGGGGCAAGTTTTCCAGCACGCGTTTCGCGCTGATAGCGGTGTCGTGGTGCTTAATGGCGCGCGTTCCGGGCGCTCCAGCCGGGATTTTTACAACGAAGGCTGGTACCAGCAAATGGCGCGCGATTTGCGCCCCGGCGATTATGTCTTTATCGCCCACGGTCATAACGATCAAAACTGCGATAGCGATAAAGCGTTGCGCGGCGCGGCTGACGTAAAAAACCTCTGCACCTATCCCAATGATGCCAGCGGCAATCCGCAGTTTCCGCCGGGCGAGCCGTTGTTGTCGTTCCAGCACTCGCTGGAGCGCTATATCACGCTGGCGCGCGCAGCGGGCGCGACGCCGGTGCTGTTTACACCAACCACGCGGGTAAAAAACCGCGCCGGGAAAACGGCCTTTGAGCTGGGCGCCGACGATGTGGTGGTCAGCAGTCATTACACGGTGAAAAAGCCCGGTTACCGCTTTGCCGGGAATTACATCGACACCATCAAACAGACCGCTCAACGCAATCACGTGCCGCTTATCGATCTGGAAAAAGCGACCATCGATTTCGCCAATGCACATGCCAGTAACTGGATGAATTACTGGCTGGCCGTGGATGCCAGTGACCCGCGCTACCCCTGGTATAAAACGCAAACCTCCGGCATTCGCAGCAATCCTGATACCACCCATTTCCAGCAACAAGGTGCAGAAGCTGTGGCATCGATGGTGGCTGATCTCATCCGAACCACCCCTGAATTGAGCTCGCTTGCCGACACATTAAAACCCTAAGGAGAGACCGATGAAAACACTGCACCATTCACTGCGCTATTCCGCGCTGTTGCTGGCTTGTATCAGCGTTTCCGCTCAGGCGAGCGAGTGGAATGCCGTTGTCTCCACCGCGCCGCAAGCCGGTGAGTACGCCACCATCAGCCAGGCGCTGGCTGCCGCGCCTGACAGCGGCACGCCGTGGCGGATCCTGGTTAAAGAGGGGCGCTGGAATGAACGGCTGGTGATTGAAAAACCGGTCACGCTGGTGGGGCAATCCAAAGAGCAAACGCAGATTGAGGCAAATACACCCGCCGGTGCATTAGGCAGCGACGGACAGAAGCTCGGCACCGGGCGCACCAGCACGGTGGAAGTGCGCGCATCGGGCGTGACCATTGAGAATCTGACCATTCGCAATAGCTTTGACTTCCCGGCCAATGCCGCGCTACCGGATGGCGATGCGAAGAAACTGAAAGACACGCAGGCGGTGGCGCTGATGGTGTCGGAAAACGTCGATAAAGCGCGTTTCCGCCATGTCCGGCTCGAAGGCTACCAGGACACCTTTTACAGCAAGAGCGGGAGCCGCAGCTATTTCACCGATTGTGAAGTGAGCGGGCACGTTGATTTTATTTTTGGCCCCGGCATTGCGGTGTTTGATCGCTGCGAGATTATCGCCCGTAACCGCAATGATATTGCCCCGCCGTATGGCTACATCACCGCGCCGGCAACGCAGGCGGATGAGAAGTTTGGCTTGTTGATCATCAACAGCAAGCTCAGCAAAGAAGCGGGCGTTCCGGCGAAAAGCTTCGCGCTGGGTCGCCCGTGGCATCCGACAACACAGTTCAGCGACGGGCGCTATGCCGATCCAAACGCCATTGGTCTTGCGGCGTTTATTAATTGTGAAATCGACGACCATATTTACGGCTGGGATAAAATGTCCGGCAAAGATAAAGCCGGGGAGAAAATCTGGTTTTATCCGGAAGACAGCCGTTTTTATGAGTTTGATAACCGTGGTCCGGGCGCAGGGCAAGGCGGTGAAAAATATCAATTAAGCAAGGCGGAAGCCGCGCAATACGATCCGGCGGCGATTTTTAGCGGCTGGGATAAGTCGTTGCTGGAGTAAGGGATGTTGCCCCCGTGAGCGGGGGCAATTTATCAGGATCAGTTGCCGTATTTCACGTTAAATCCGAGCGTATCGCCAACGGTAGTGTATTCTCGGAAATTGAAAATCAGGGGTTTCCATTTGCCTGAATCAACAATGCCATTTTCATTTAACAGCGCGTTTTCAACCCATAAGTTCACGATATCCAATTCCGCCAGCATAAAACGGCCTTTATCGCTGGTGGAGACTAAACGGCATTCAGCCTGGATTGGGCACTCTGCGACGCGCGGCGGTGCAACATCGACAGAGGCTTCAGTGTGTAACCCGGCTTTGGCGAATTTATCGTGGCAGATTTCTACGCCCCATTTGGTCTGGTTTTCCGACAAGCTATTGCCGCCGGTAAGTTTGCCTATTTGCTCCACTTTTTCCCAAAGCGTGTGATCGGGAATATTGATCACGGCGTCTGAACCAGCCAATAAATTATTGTAGGTTTTACCGCCTTTACTGATGCCAATAATCAGTTTCTCACCCAGAGAAATAGAGGAGGATGCCGCTGAAATATTTGTGTTGCCATCTTTATCTTGCGTGGTGACTAAAAAAACAGGAAAGCCGTAATAAAAAGAATTGAGTTTGGATTTGTCTTTCATTGCGCATTAACCCTACGTTATAAATAATTCCTCACCCATTTTTCCCCCTTCGATATGCGTTTTACAATAACCCTTTTTGAGTAATAAAAACCGCCGGGAAATAGCCGCTAAAAAAAGTAGTCCACAAATTATAAAACAGGTATATCATATGCAATAAATGCTTTTCCCCCTCCCGGCAAACTCGCTTTGCTGAGACACAAAGAGGATGAAACATGCAACGTATTGCGATACCCGCGAACTATGTCCACACCCGCTCAACGCCGTTCTGGACCAAAGAAACCGCCCCGGCTTCCATCTGGAAGCGCCATCTCGACGCCGGAACACGCCAGGGCGTCTACCCGCGTTTGAGTGTGCTGCAAGGGGCAATCCGCTATTACGGTTACGCCGATGAAACCAGCCCGCAACCGGTAGAGACATTAACGATTAATGCCGGTGAATTTGGCGTTTTTCCGCCGGAAAAATGGCACAACATTGAAGCATTAAGCGACGATACGATATTTAGCGTCGATTTCTATGTTGACCCGAAAATTTTGATTGAAGGCTGAGGTAATTCTTATGACAACTGAAAACAAAGGTTATTCTTTAGCAGTTTCTAACCGTGCGAATAATGAAACGCAGGAAAAGGTCTATCTCAAGCCAATGTCGTTATATGTCCCTGATGTTGCCGTACAAGCGGTTTCGGAACTGATTGCTGGCCTTGCGGGTGCGAAAGATAATTCCAGTGAGTTTATCCTGACGGTGACCAACAATAATAACGGTGTTTCTGTGGATAAAGAGTTTTCCAGTCTTAATGAACTGAAAGATCCGCTTAATGCTGCAGACGCGGTGAAAGAGTTGATTAATATCGTCCGGGGCTATGAATCGGACGAAGAAACTAACGTGTGCGGCTGGTAATCGAAGCGGTTGCAGGAGGTTTTATGGCGTATCAAATTCCCGTTCATTTCCGTCATACCCGCTCAACGCCTTTCTGGACGAAAGAGACGGTTCCACAGGCGCTGCTCACCCATCACAACACCAAAAAAGGTGTCTTTGGCCGTTTGTCGGTGATGCAGGGGGCGGTGAAATACATTGGTTTTGCCAGCGAGCACGACACCACGCCGGAAGTGGAAGTGGTGATTGAAGCCGGGCATTTTGGCATTAGCCCGCCGCAATACTGGCACCATATTGAACTGTTAACCGATGACACCTACTTCAATATCGATTTCTTTGCCGACCCCAATGAAGCGTTGGAAGGGAAGGGGATTGGTCAGGTTGTGAATACCCACCGTAGCTAAACATTTCACGCCCGCTTCGCAGCGGGCGTTTTTAAAAGTTCTCAATAAACCGTTTTACGGCGGGCGAACGCTCGAACTTGCGCCACGCCAGCGCTACATCCGTTTTTAATGTCTGTTCCGGCATCCGGTGAAATGTCACTTGCGGGTGGCTGAAACAGGCCATGGATTGCGGAACGATGGCGAAGCCGAAACCGGCGGCCACCATACTCAGCGAAGAGGAGAACTGCGACGCTTGTTGCTGGTTTTCCATATCAATACCCGCGCGCAGGCAAGCGTTGTAAACCAGTTCATACAGCCCCGGCGCGACCTGCTGAGGGAAGATAATCAGCGGTGTTTGTTGCAATTCGTTAAGCGAGATATCCGTTTTCGCGGAAAGTGGATGTGAGCGGTGTAACGCCAGCACCATCGGCTCTTCGTCGATCAGTTTCAGGTTGAACATTTTGCTGTTTTCACACGGCAGGCGCACAAAGGCCACGTCAATCAGTCCCTCTTCCAGCTCCTGCATCAGTGTCGCCATATTGTCCTCTTTTTGATACAGCGCCACCTGCGGATAGCTTTGCTGAAACTGGCGAAGCGCTGAAAAAATTTGCGTGTGAAACGCATTGGAGCTGGTCACGCCAAGGTACAATTTTCCATTAATCCCCCGCGCAATCCCTTTCGCTTTTTCCATTGCCGCATCGCTCAATGCGATGATTTGGCAGGCATCTTCATAAAACGCTTCGCCCGCTTCGGTGAGCTCAACACCGCGAGTTTGCCGGTAAAAAAGCGGCGTACCCACTTCTTGCTCAAGACGGCGAATTTGCTGGCTTAACGGCGGTTGCGACATGCCCAGCATTTCTGCGGCGCGGGTGAAATGTTGCGTCTGCGCAACGGCGACAAAATAGCGTAGATAACGGAGTTCCATATTAAAAACATCTCAAACCCTGATGCTTTGTATATTGGAATCTCTCGCTGAAACGAGTCAATAATTAATCAGCTTTTCTAAACGACTGCTCAGCGAGGTAAAGGATAATGAGTCATGTAACCGGTTGTTCTTGCGAGGAAAGTCTACGGGAAACATTTCGTGCTTTTTCACAAACCCGTCCAGAATGTGTGATATATCAAACATCGCTAATGAGTGCGCTATTAAGCGGTGTTTACGAAGGAAATACCACGATTGAGGATTTACTCAATCACGGCGACTTTGGGCTCGGCACATTTAACGAACTGGATGGCGAATTAATTGCGTTCAACAGTGAGGTTTACCAGTTACGTGCTGACGGTAGCGCACGGGAAGCCAGCCGACAGCAAAAAACCCCTTTCGCGGTAATGACCTGGTTTAAACCAGAGCATGAATTTCACCTGGATAAACCGGCCAGCCGCCAGCAACTGCACGACATTATCGATAAGACGATCCCCTCCGATAATGTCTTTTGCGCTTTGCGTATTGATGGTCATTTTCGCCATGCGCACACCCGCACCGTTCCGCGCCAGACGCCACCTTATCGCGCCATGACTGACGTGCTTGACGATCAACCCGTGTTTCGTTTCAACGGGCGTGATGGCGTGCTCGTTGGGTTCCGCACACCCCAGCATATGCAGGGGATTAACGTGGCGGGCTACCACGAGCACTTTATTACGGATGACCGTCATGGCGGCGGACATTTGCTGGATTACCAGCTTGAAAGCGGCACGCTGACGTTTGGCGAAATCCACCATTTGCTGATTGATCTGCCTGCGGATGCGGCGTTTCTCAACGCCGATTTACACCCGGACAACCTGGACGCCGCCATTCGTTCCGTCGAGAACTGATAAACATTTAAAGGAGTAAATGATGAGTAAAGAGAGCCGTACACACCAGTGGGCGCATGGCGCCGACATGGTGGTGGCACAACTGGAAGCGCAGGGCGTGAAACATGTGTTTGGCATTCCCGGTGCCAAAATCGACAAAGTGTTTGATTCGCTTATTGATTCAACCATTCAAACTATTCCGGTGCGCCACGAAGCGAACGCGGCATTTATGGCGGCGGCGGTCGGACGTATTACCGGTAAAGCTGGCGTCGCGCTGGTCACGTCCGGCCCCGGCTGTTCCAATTTGATTACCGGTATGGCGACCGCCAACAGCGAAGGTGACCCGGTGGTGGCGCTGGGCGGGGCGGTGAAACGGGCGGATAAAGCCAAGCTGGTGCACCAGAGCATGGACACGGTGGCGATGTTCAACCCGGTCACGAAATACGCAGTAGAGATAACCTCATCCGACGCGATTGCCGAAGTGGTATCCAATGCTTTTCGCGCCGCCGAGCAGGGTCGGCCGGGCAGCGCGTTTGTCAGCCTGCCGCAGGATATTGCCGATCAACCCGCGAGCGGCACTATCTTGCCCGCCAGCGGTGTTCCGCAGTTAGGTGCCGCACCGGATGCGGCGATTGACGAGGTGGCGAAACTTATCGCGCAGGCGCAAAACCCGGTGTTTTTACTCGGGCTGATGGCAAGCCGTGAGGAAAATATTTCGGCGCTGCATCAGTTGCTGGAAAAAAGCCATATTCCGGTCACCAGCACGTATCAGGCGGCGGGCGCGGTTAATCAGCAACATTTCACCCGCTTTGCCGGACGCGTGGGGTTATTTAATAACCAGGCCGGGGATCGGTTGCTGCACCTGGCGGATCTGATTATCTGTATTGGTTACAGCCCGGTGGAATATGAGCCATCGATGTGGAACACCGGTGACGCGAAACTGGTCCATATCGATGTGCTTCCCGCTTATGAAGAGCGCAATTACGTGCCGGATTGTGAACTGGTTGGCGATATTGCCAGCACGCTCGACAAACTGGCCGCGAAAATCGAAAAACCGCTGATCCTCACGCCGCGCGCCTCAGAGATCCTGATTGAGCGCCGCAACCAGCGGGAACTGCTCAGCCGTAAAGGGGCGCAGCTCAGCCAGTTCGCCATTCACCCGCTGCGTATTGTGCGGGCGATGCAGGACATCGTGAATAACGATGTCACGCTGACGGTCGATATGGGCAGTTTTCATATCTGGATTGCCCGCTATCTCTATAGCTTCCGCGCCCGCCAGGTGATGATTTCCAACGGTCAGCAAACCATGGGCGTTGCGTTGCCGTGGGCGATTGGTGCCTGGCTGGTCAACCCTGGCCGCAAAGTAGTGTCGGTTTCCGGCGATGGCGGTTTTTTACAATCGAGCATGGAACTGGAAACCGCTGTGCGCCTCAGGGCGAATGTGCTGCATATCATCTGGGTGGACAACGCCTACAACATGGTGGCCATTCAGGAAGAGAAAAAATATCAGCGCCTTTCCGGCGTCAATTTTGGCCCGGTCGATTTTAAAGCTTATGCCGAAGCATTTGGGGCTAAAGGTTTCGCTGTTGAAAGTACGGCAGAACTGGAGCCCACGCTGCGTGCGGCAATGGACACGGACGGTCCGGCGGTGGTCGCCATTCCGGTTGATTACAGCGATAACCCTCTGCTTATGGGCCAGCTCAACCTTAACCAGATTCTTTGAAAAGCAAGGAGATATGATGAAAAAAGTTGCATTCGTGACCGGTGCGGGTCAGGGCATTGGTAAAGCCATTGCGTTGCGTCTGGCGAAAGATGGCTTTGCCGTCGCTGTTGCCGATTACAACGCCGCAACGGCAAAAGCGGTAGCTGACGAAATTAATAGCAACAATGGCAGCGCGATTGCGGTGACGGTGGATGTTTCTGACCGCGACAAAGTGTTTGCTGCGGTAGAGGAGGCCAGAACCAAACTGAACGGTTTCGACGTGATTGTGAATAACGCCGGTGTTGCGCCTTCGACGCCGATTGAGTCCATCACGCCGGAAGTGGTGGATAAGGTTTATAACATCAACGTAAAAGGCGTGATTTGGGGTATCCAGGCGGCGGTAAAAGCCTTCAAAGCGGAAAAACACGGCGGAAAAATTATCAACGCCTGTTCACAAGCCGGACATGTCGGTAACCCGGAACTGGCCGTGTACAGTTCCAGCAAGTTCGCCGTGCGGGGATTAACGCAAACAGCCGCGCGGGATCTCGCGCCGCTGGGCATTACCGTCAATGGCTACTGTCCGGGCATCGTGAAAACACCAATGTGGGCAGAAATAGACCGTCAGGTCTCGGAAGCGGCTGGTAAACCGCTGGGGTATGGCACCGAGCAGTTCGCTAAACGCATTACACTTGGGCGTCTTTCGGAACCAGAAGACGTTGCCGCCTGCGTCTCTTACCTCGCAGGGCCGGATTCCGACTATATGACCGGCCAATCATTGCTGATCGATGGTGGGATGGTGTTTAACTAATTTTTATGGCTCGGACACAGCCTTGCCCTTGCGAAAACGCAGGGGCTTTTTTGTTGATGAAAGCCATTCTCATCTCCACGCCGTTGTGATAAGTTGCATATAAAATACATGTTATGATAGAGAGAGTCCGATGGCCGACAGTGATAAAGCAGGGCATACCTTTTTGGCGAGCCTCGGGAAAACGCGTTTGCGCCCCGGCGGGGTGGAAGCGACCGAATGGTTATTTAGCCAGGTACCGCTAAATGAGCAGAGCCGGGTGCTGGAAGTCGCCTGCAATATGGGCACCACCTCGATTGAACTGGTGCAGCGTTTTGGCTGTACGGTGGATGCCATCGACATGGATAAAAATGCGCTCGCGCAGGCGCGACAGAATGTGATTTCTGTCGGTCTCGACAGCCACATTCATCTTAGCGAAGCCAATGCGAATAAGCTGCCGTTCGACGATAACACTTTTGATGTGGTGATTAACGAAGCGATGCTGACCATGTATGTGGACAAAGCGAAAGCGAAGCTTATCAGCGAATATTATCGCGTGCTGAAACCCGGCGGCCGTTTACTGACGCACGACATTATGTTTATGCGCAGCGGGCTGGCGACAGATAACCAGTCAAAACTGGAGCAGGTGGTGAAATCGAATGTCAGCCCGATGACAGAAGCGGCGTGGAGAGCATTATTTATCGACAATGGCTTTGCCGCGGTAGAAACGCGCCACGGGGCAATGTCGCTGATGTCGCCCGTTGGGCTGATCCGTGATGAAGGTTTCGCGCGTGCGCTGCGCATTGTTTTTAATGGCTTGCGCACCCGTGATAACCGGACGCGTTTTCTTGGCATGTTCCGCTTTTTCCGCGCAAATCGCCGCCAGTTAAACTACATTGCCTGCTGTTCACGCAAGGCGTAACACCTCAGATTTTGCGCGCCGTCCAGCCGTGAATCAACAGCGACTGGAAAAAGCGCTGCGGCGGGGTAAAACCAGCCTGTTCAATCAGTGCTTCCGTGGTTTCTGCGGGCAACAGCAGCAGGCGCTGTGACAGTTGCGCTTTGATTTCCGCCATATCGCGCGGTGCCTGGCTGGCGGTTTCGTGCATGGTTGTCCACACTTCGAGCTGTTCATCAAACGCCGGGCTGTGCATATCCCCGGCGATCTCCGCCGTGATCACACGTCCGCCGCATTTTAACTGGCTCGCCATTTGTGAATAGATGCCATCGCGCTGCGGATGCTGAATGAAGTGAGTTACCAGCAGGCAGAGCACCGCATCAAAATCGCCGTTGGCGGGAAGCTCACTAAGATAGCCTTCATGCAATGTGCAGCGGTTGGCAATGCCTGCCTGGTCGAGCTTTTGCTGGCAAACTGCCAGCATATCTGGCGAGGGATCAACGCCGGTAAAATGCCAGTGCGGATGGTGCTGTGCAAGGCGAATGATTTCACTGCCGGTGCCGACGCCAACACAGAGAATTCGCGCTTGCTGCGGCATTTTGTTCAGCAACAGAGATATTAGCAGGTGCAGATTATTGGCAATTTCGCCCAGTCGTTCGTTGTAAGCATCGTACTGGCGGGAGAATTCGCTGTTAAAAATGTCGTTCGTATTCTGTGCCACGTTATCTCCGGGATGGCTGTCAGTCATGTAACTTAAAATATTACATGAGAATGGACAGCGCAAGACATATGCATATTTCGGCAAACCAGTGCAAAAATGATCGTTTTGGTTATAGCGCGCTTTGCGTTTAACTGAGCGCGTCAACCTTTGCTGGAGAACGTGCTGATGAAGACATTGCTGCAACAGTGGCTTAATCGCCTTACCCCAACGCTGCCATTACAGACGGACGCGGGGGAATATGATTCGGGGCGCCATGTTGCGCTGCTGATCCCGTTCGGCCTGCTTTATGGTCTTGATTATCATCCTTCTGTATGGATTTACGATGAAAAATGAGCGCTTTCACCTGGTGATGCGCTATAGCTACTGGAATGAACTGTGCGCTGAAAAGTAAAACCCGTCTGATATCAGGCGGGTTTTTTGTTTGTGCTGCGCAGGGTTTTCGTTACTTCACAACTGCCGCTTTTTAACTGTTCTTTCGATCCCATTTCTCACTTTTTTTGAATTTACGAAGGCGATTTTTTCTGGCTTATGCCTGAGGTCACATTTTCGACAACTTAACTTGTATGGTAGTAGACATAAATTCCCGAAGGGAGATAACGTGAAGACTGTGATGTTTTCCGGTGGCAACAGGCGTCCGTTATTAACGGCGCCGTTCTGGCACAAATAATTCTCTTATGGAGTTTTTATGTCCATGATAAATAAAGAACAGTTACAGCTTGAGAGATTTGTAAAGCTGAGCAATTGTGGGGGCTGATTATGACCCGTAAAAACCGAAAAGTGACGATTCCTGTCAGCATTGGTTACGGCATGACAGACATAATGGGCGGTGGCGCTTTTACGGTAATTGGTGCCTGGCTGCTGTTTTATTACACCACGTTTGTTGGTTTATCGCCGATTCAGGCGGCGTCCATTGTCGCGATCGCAAGGATTGTTGATGCTGTCGTGAGCCTGTTTATGGGCAGTTTTACCGATCATTTTTATAAAAATTTTCTAGGCAAGAAATTTGGCCGGCGTCGTTTCTTTTTACTTATCGGCGCGCCGCTGATGCTGGTTTATATTCTGTTATGGCTGAATGGCATGAATTTTTGGTTTTATCTTGCCGTTTACCTGGCGTTTGAAATTATTGCCGCCATGGTCTTAATCCCGTGGGAAACATTGCCATCGGAAATGACCAAAGATTTTAACGATCGCACCAAGCTTTCCACTTGCCGCATGTTTCTTTCGGCTTCCGGCACGTTTCTCGCGACCTTTATCCCCGGTGTGCTAATTGGCTGGTTGGGTGAAAAAAACGCCGATGCTTATTTGATTAACGGTGTTGTTTTTGCTGTGCTGTTTATGGTCTGCGTATTTATTTCCTGGAAAGTAAGCTGGGAGCGCGAAATTACACCAGAAATGATGCAGGAGATGGAGAAAAAACGTCAAGCTGGCAATGCAGCGCAAACACTTACCGGGGTGATTAAGTTATTTAAAGATTATGCCTCGACGCTGAAAATTCGTGCGTTCCGCAAGCATCTGGCTATTTATCTTTTCTCTTTCACGGCGAAAGATATTTATAACACGGTGTTTGTCTTTTTCTGTGTTTATTGCTTGCATGTCTCGTCTTCGCTGGCAGGAACTTTGCTGTCAATGAGCATCGTCGGGCTGCCGGTAACGCTCGTTGCGGGCTTCGCCATTATCAAATATGGCCCGTCCCGGCTTTATGTTTTTGCCTACAGCATGATGCTGCTGTGCCTGGGGGGGTTCTTCCTGGTGTACCAGTTCCCCACGGAAAACAAAGTGCTGCTGCTGGTGATCCTCGCCGGGTTTTACCAGGTTGGGCGCTGTGTTCTGGAATTCACGCCGTGGAACGTGTTCCCGTTTATTCCGGACATTGACGAAATGGTTACGCGCCAGCGCCGCGAAGGGCTATTTGCTGCCGTGATGACGTTTTCACGTAAAACTACTGTAGCCATTGCGACTTTTGCCGTGGGTTTGCTATTGCAGAGCGGTGGTTTTGTAAAAGGCAGCCTGCAACAGCCTCAGGAAGCGATCACGACCATTGTAATGCTGCTGTTTATCGGCACCGCCGGGCTTTTGCTGGTGGCAATGTGGCAAGCGCTGACCTTCCATCTGAATAAGCGCACGCACCGTATTTTTGTCGATGAACTTGACCGCCTGAAAGCCAACGGCAATAAACAGAGTGTGACGCCTGAAGCGCGTAAAGTTGTCGAAGATTTGACAGGTCACCGTTACGACACGCTTTGGTCTGATGCAACGGTCGACGATGCAGTAATATCAACTGCCGAATTAAGTAAAAGTTATATGCCGAAATAGGATTAATCGCCCGCTATATATCGAGTTGATATTTTAAAAAAATGGATCGGCTATTTTTGAAGGGCATTTATTGATGAATCAATATTATGTTGAGTCGGTGGAATATTCTCGGTGAGGGTAATTTTGCGGGCGGAAAAAATAACTTACATAATGTTGCACATCTGTCATATGAAGGCTGTGGTTTTCGTGTTTAATAGCTGCGGCTACTGTAACTCAGTGCGCGCCTACAAAGCACGCAGAGTTGCAAATTTTAACCGTTAGGTTAATTCATCTTTTCTAAGATTTGCTTAGACCTCCCGATTGCGATCCGGAGGTCTTTTTTTGCTTGTTGTGCCGCCTTTTTTTATTTTTCGCGGCTGACACAAAATTGTCATAAATTCGCTCTATGCTGCCCTCGCTCTTAATATTATTCAAAAATTTAATCACTATTTCGATTCGGAGAGATTATGGCAATGCTTAATGCGTCAGTTCGCCTGATGGCTGCTGCTCTTGCACTTTCTACGACTACTGTTTTCGCGGCAACGAATGTGACGGGTGCTGGTGGTACTTTCCCGGCGCCTGTGTATGCAAAATGGGCGGCCGAATACCAGAAACAGACGGGATCTCAGGTGAACTACCAGGGGATTGGTTCTTCTGGCGGCATCAAACAGATTATTGCGAAAACCGTGGATTTCGGCGCATCCGATGCCCCGATGAGTGATGATGATCTGGCGAAAAACGGCCTGTTTCAGTTCCCGACCGTCATTGGTGGTGTGGTGCTGGCGGTTAATATCCCTGGCGTAAAATCTGGCGAACTGACGCTGGACGGTAAAACGTTGGGTGATATCTATCTGGGCACCGTTAAAAAGTGGAATGACCCGGAAATCACCAAACTGAACCCAAAAGTCAAACTGCCGGACACGAATATTAACGTGGTGCGCCGCGCAGATGGCTCCGGCACCTCTTTTGTTTTTACCAGCTACTTATCCAAAGTGAATGCTGACTGGGCAAGCAAAGTGGGTAAAGGCTCAACGGTGAACTGGCCGGTTGGCTTAGGCGGTAAAGGCAACGATGGCGTTGCCGCGTTTGTACAGCGTCTGCCGGGCTCCATCGGCTATGTTGAATACGCCTATGCTAAACAGAACAACCTGACCTGGACAAAACTGTTTGACGCCGATGGCAAAGTGGTTGAGCCGTCACAGCAGAGCTTCAGCAACAGCGCCAAAGGGGCTGACTGGAGTAAATCTTTCGCTCAGGATCTCACTTTCCAGAAAGGCAAAGATGCATGGCCGATTTCGTCCACCACCTTTATCCTGGTGTATAAAAAACAGGATGACGCGGCGAAAGGTGCCGAAGTGCTTAAATTCTTCGACTGGTCTTACAAAAACGGCAGCACCATCGCCAGCGATCTGGATTACGCGCCGCTGCCGGATTCCGTTACCGCTCAGGTTCGCGCTGCATGGAAAGCCAACGTACAGGACGCTTCTGGTAAGCCGCTGTTCTAATCTCGCTTATTTCCTAAAAAATAAACCCGGTGCACTACCGGGTTTTTTTTATTAGCCCAAAGCTAATTTCCTACGCAACGTATTTTTATTTTATCACGTTGAGTGGCGAATAATTATATAAAGCAGATTAATAATTCTGAAGTTTGTTATGGTGCCTTAAAAGATATTTCTGCACCGATGTTTTTATTGTCTTAATGCTTCTGAATTTTATTTTAAATAATGTGCTTTGATTGTCTGTTTTTCACTCACCAGGCCAAATGAATCATCTGATTTTGAAGTATGGCATATTGTTCTATTCCTGAACCCCTGTTAGTTTTTAGCCCGGTCTTGATTTATTCCCCGCTCGCGGGGCACTGCGATGTTCAATCCTGATGTTAATTCTTTCACAGGTTTTGTAAAAACCAGACGTCTCGCGAGGTGCCAGGTTTCAATTTTTATTGTGATTCGGTATGCCTGGTGAAGTTTGCCAATAAATTCATTCGAATAAACAAAATCGATTCCAGGCTCAGGAAACAAGACTGAGAACGTTTTATTTCAAATTGGTTCTGAAGGTTAATTAAAGGGAAGCAAAAGCGTGATTAATTCGGAAAAGAAAGTCCAACGCCTTGTAAGAACTCAGCTGGCCCCGTTGACGGTAGCAATGATATTCGCATTACCTGCTGTTGCGCATTCCGCTGGTTTAAGTATGAAAAATGGCACGCTATATAATGCGAATGGCGTGCCGGTCGTGGATATTAATAAACCTAACAGCAATGGCTTGTCACATAACGTCTGGGACAACCTGAACGTCGATAAAAACGGTGTTATTTTTAATAACAGCGGCTCAGCATCCGATACGGTATTGGGCGGCACCATCCAGGGTAACAGCAATCTGACATCCGGGTCGGCAAAAGTTATTCTCAACGAAGTTACCTCCAAAAATGCGTCTACGATCAACGGCATGATGGAAGTTGCGGGTGATAAAGCCGCGTTGATTATCGCCAACCCCAATGGCATTACGGTAAATGGTGGCGGTACGATTAATACCGATAAACTCACTCTGACCACCGGCACACCAGATATTCAGAACGACAAACTCGCTGGTTATTCCGTCAACGGCGGTACCATTACAATCAGCAAACTGGATAACGCCAGCCCAACTGAAATTTTGTCACGCAACGTAGTGCTCAGCGGGAAAGTTACCGCTGACGAACTGAATATTGTTGCGGGTAATAACTACGTTAATACAGACGGCCAGGTGACCGGAACTGTCACTGCGTCAGGCTCGCGTAACGGCTATAGCGTTGACGTTGCGCAAGTTGGCGGCATGTACGCGAATAAAATTAATCTTATCAGTACCGAAAGTGGCGTGGGCGTGCGTAATCAGGGCGTAATTGCCGGTGGCACTGGTGGGATCAGCATTGATGCTAATGGCCAGTTACTGAACAGTAATGCGCAGATTCAATCGACCGGTTTGACAAAGATTAATACCAACGGCAAATTGGACAATACAACGGGTCTTATTACTTCTGCTGGTGCTATTTATCTCGATACTAATAAGAACGCTATTGTTAATGCCCGTTCAGGTACAATTTCGACGACGGCAGATATCTATGTTAATAGCGGCGCAGTTGATAATACCAATGGCAAAATTGCCGCCAGCGGCGTGCTGGCTGTCGATACCAATAACAATACTTTTACCAACGCCGGTAAAGGGAACGATGTCGGTATCGAAGCGGGTATTGTCACCTTAAAAACCGGTACGCTAAATAACAGTAACGGCCAGATCCACGGCGGCTATCTGGGGCTTGAATCCGGCGCGATTAACAATAACAGCGGTATTCTGGAAACGTCAGGCGACATGGACATTGTCAGCCTTGGCAATGTCGACAATAACAAAGGCCTGATCCGATCTGCCAGCGGCCATATCAACATCCTGTCTGGCGGCACTATCAACAATGGCAGTACCAAAACAGCGGATACCGTCAGTTCCGATTCCTTAGGCATCGCAGCCGATACCGGTGTAGTAATCAACGCAAACAGCATCAATAACAGCGGTGGTCAGATCGCATCGAACGGCGATGTGTCGCTAAACAGTAAGGGCTTGGTCAATAACGATTCCGGTAATCTTCTTTCCAATAGCAAAGTGATTGTGAAGGGCGATTCTTATCGTAATGACTACGGTGGCATCGGCGGCAAGAAGGGCGTGGAGGTGTCGGTTAACGGCGACCTGAGCAACTATATCGGCGTTGTGAGTGCGGAAGAAGGTGATATCTCACTGAGTGCAAATGCAGTGGATACCCACGGCGGTTTCATGATGGGGCAAAATATCTCCATCGACGCGAAAGCCGGCGTAAATACCACCCGATCGCTGGTATTAGCCAGTGAAAAGCTGACTATCCATGCAGGCGGAAATGTTGATAACCGTGATGGTAATAGCTTTGGCAATGACTTCGGCCTCTATTTCGGCATGCCGCAACAGACCGGTGGCTTGATCGGTAAAGGTGGCGTTGAGATTTCCGGGCAGAATATTTACAACAACAACAGCCGCATCATTGCAGAAAATGGGCCAATGAGCCTGCAAGCGAAAGGGAACATTGATAATACGCGTGCGCTGATGGTCAGCGGGGCCGATACCGCAATCAAAACTGGCGGGGCTTTCTACAATAACTACGCAACGATTTCCAGCGGAGGCAACCTCACACTCGATACCGTTTCCCTGGAAAACTCCAGCAGCGGCACGCTTATTGATAATAACGCCACAGGTTTCATCAACTCAGATAAAGATATCACGCTGAATGTGAACAACAATTTCACGAACTACGGCTGGATCAGTGGTAAAGGCGCAGTGGCGCTGAATGTCGTGAAAGGGGCGTTTTATAACCGTAATACCATTGCGGCTGATAAGGCACTTGCGATCAACGCTCTGAACGGTATCGAGAACTTTAAAGATATCTCTGCAGGCGGCAGCCTGACGCTGGATACGCAACGTCATGTGACAAATAACAGCAACAGCAATATGGTCGGTAACGGGATTACTATTAACGCGGTAAACGACATTAATAACCGCGGCAATATTGTCAGTGATGGCGATATGAGTGTTGTGACCAAAGGTAACCTGTATAACTACCTCTATATGCTGGGCGCTGGTGATGTCGCTATTACCGCAAACAACGTCAACAACAATAATTCACTTATTGAGGCTGGTGGTGATCTGACGATTACCTCTACTGGCAATGTGGGTAATAACCGTGGCACGCTGCGCTCCCTGACGGGCGATGTAAATGTGGCGGCAAAAGGAACGGTTGATAACTATAGCGGTAAGATTACCTCTGCTGGCGATGTCGGAGTCAGTGGGAACTGGTTGCTCAATGATTATGGTCAGATTGCTGGCTTAAGCAATATTAACCTGATTCTGACGGGCAACTTCGACAGTTACAAAGGTTCTGTGACCTCTCAAATGGGCGATATCAAGCTGGTTGCCAACTCGGTGGATAATAACAACGGGTTAATCGCAGGTGAAAATATCTCCATTGATTCCAAATCAGGTGTCTATAACAACACGGCGCTGATTGCCGCGAATAAAACACTTACCGTAAATGCTGTCGGCAATATTGAAAACAGAGACGGTAATAACTTCAGTTATTACAACGGCGAGTATTTTGGTGTCGCAGGCGATGTGGGTGGCATGGTGGGTAACGCGGGCGTCTCGCTTTCCGCACAGAATATCTACAGCACTAACAGTCGCATTCTGGCAGAAAATGGCCCGCTTAGTGTGCTGTCCCGGGGCGTATTCGATAACACCCGCAGCATGCTGATGAGCGGTGCCAACGCCATTATTAAAGCGGCCGGTGTTTTCTATAATAACTATGCGATGACATATAGCGCAGGTAACCTCGATATCACTTCTGCTTACCTTGAGAACTACAGCAACGGTAAGCTGGAAGATGGAACGGCAACAGGCGTTATCGCTTCGGATAAGAACCTGAACCTGAGCGTGGATAATAGCACCACCAACTACGGCTGGATCAGCGGTAAGGGCGATGTGAATTTCAGCGTGTTAAAAGGTGTGCTGTATAACCGCAACACCATCGCCGCTAATAACGCGCTGGCGATTAATGCCCTGAACGGTATCGAGAACTTCAAAGATATCCTGGCGGGAACCAGCCTTACCCTTACTACCCAACGGCACGTTACCAACAACAGCAACAGTAATATGCTTGGGCAAAGCATTGGGATTAATGCGGTAAACGATATTAATAACCGAGGCAATATTGTCAGCGATTATGCATTAACCGTGAAAACAGACGGGAACGTGTATAACTACCTCAATATGCTGAGTTATGGCACCGCAAAAGTAACCGCGAATAAAGTCACGAACAGCGGCAAGGACGCGGTTCTGGGCGGTTTTTACGGCCTTGACCTTGAATCGAATGCAATCACCAATACCGGCACCATTGTAGGTCTGTAAATCGCAACAAAAGGCAGCGGCAATCGCTGCTGCCTTTCCTGATTTGATACCCGCCCACTGCCTTACGCGATCAGCGTAATCACGCGATTTTCCTCGATTAGATACTGACCATTAAACTGGCACCCTTGTTTGCGCTCTGGCGTCAGCAGCTGCGTTAACTCAAGGGTAAAACTTTGTGCCGCCGTATCGATGCTACAAATCCGCGCCGCTTCAAAACCGAAAAAACATTTCACCTCGGGATAGAGCGCTTTGAACAGACTCTCTTTGGCGGAAAATACTATCAATAACGCCGTTTCATACGCTAAGCCGCAGGCGCCAAGTAATCGCCGCTCCTCAGGGCTGGTGAACATTTCCGCTGTCTCTCTCATGGCCCTGGCGTCGAACATTTCAATATCAATGCCTGGCGTTAATCCTGCGTTACGCGGCGCAATAATCGCAATAGCGTGACCACTGGTATGGGAAAGGCTGCCGCACCAGCCCGCAGGCCAGACGGGTTCCCGGCCGGGAGACGTACCCACGTGACCATCGCAGCCTGCCTTTTGTAATAATTGTCTGGCGGCATAGCGAGCCGCCAGGTATTCCGCGCGCCGTTTTACTACTGCTTTATCAAGCGCCGTGGGAAAAGGGATGGCACATTCGCTAAAAAGCGCATCCCGGTAAGAGGCTGTGTCGAATGCGAGCTTGCAATAGGCTATTGCAGGGAATGGCGTGATGAATCCCGTTTCCGACCGCACCACGAAGTCAGAGGAGGAATGGCTTAGTTGTGACGTAAACATGTTTATCTATCATCAAGTTAATGGGTAAGTGCATCGGTAAACGTGAAATCAGCAAATGCAATCAGTGTACCGCAGGCGGTGTCGTCATCACGCATTTCTTTCTCAATCCGAGTGCGGTGGTGGTGAATCATCTTGTGGAAATCACACTGTTATCATTCATCAATGCGAAGGTTTTCTTTTATGTTGTCGTATATCTATCCATTGCATGAATAGTTGCGCAGAATAATAAAATAAACGCCTATCGGAGTTTTTCGTTGCAGCGATAAATGTAAGAATATTTTTTGTCAAATTAAAAATAATAACGTCTTTATTATCAAGCGTATGGTGCTGTATATATCACTGTGGTGTTATTGAGGTGATATATTTTCTTGCTATAAAGACGCAAAGAGTATTTATTATTGTTAACTTGCATGGATTATTACTTACTACAGATCGTTTAATTTTTAGTGAATAACGCAAGAGTGACCAGATGAATTGATTTACGCTGTACTTTATATGATGTGAAACTTACGAAATGATTTCTCCCGGTATTATTACGTGTTTTTTTAAAATGGATATATCCAGTGAAGAGAGTGGGCGGTTACACTAATTGATAGATTTATCGTTAAGACATGTTCAGTTTTACCTCATACGGTTCGCGACGTTGACGACAAGGCATCCAGAGGGTGTAGAGGATAATTAGTCGTTCATTTAAAGGATAAAAACATTCATCAAGAATATTATTTGATGGTGCCATGCTTTCTTGAAATAAGCATGCTGTCAATTAATTACAACGATTTGGTTTTCATTAATTAGGTTGGAATATATGGACATATCTCCCAATAATCTATTTTTAGACAGTGCGTTAGCGACGAAAGAATATACAGCGCTTTCAACGTCCCGGTTTCCATTGAGTTCAGATCAGCAGGCGATTTGGTTCGCTCAGACGCTCAATCCGGAATTGACAAACTACAATATCGGAAGCGTTATGATCATTGATGGGGATATCGTTCCCGATATCATGGTCAAAGCGTTTGATTTCGTTATTAAGCGGCATGATGCATTTCGTTTGCGTATGGTTGCCGGTACGTCGCCAGCACAATATTTTGATCCCTCCGCGTTGCCACTAATGGAATTTAAGGACTTTTCGGCAACGGGTAACCCAATAAATGAAGCTGAACAGTATGTGAAGTTAAATTTTACGCAGCCATTTAATTTGGCTGAAAGGTTATGGCGCAGCGCGTTAATCTATGCAGGTAATCATCGCTGGTATTGGCAACTGTGCTGCCATCATATTATCGCCGACGGAACGAGTCTGAGCCTGCTTAATGCAGAGTTGAGCGAAAATTACAGTCATCTTATCCGCGGAGAGAATTTATCTGCAGGCGCATCGCTATCCTATGCCGATTTTGTTGCCAGTGATGCGGCTTATCTGAGTGCGAAGCAGTGCACCAAAGATCAGGCTTTTTGGCTTGCGCGATATACGACATTGCCACCACAGTTATTTCTTCCTTTGGTGACAGCCTCCGTGCCAGCATCATTTCTGCCTGAGCCTGTTACCTGGATGCTTGAGGCAACCCTTTTTCAGCGTATTGAACAGGTCGCTTCTTTATATGGGTTGTCTGTATCGCATTTTATGTATTCCCTTTTTGCCTGTTATTTTAAAAGAATAAAAAATGTTGATGATATTTGTTTCGGTATACCACTCCATAATCGAAGAAATGCACAACAAAAAACGGCGGTGGGAATGTATGCTTCGGTTATCCCGGTTCGCATTAAATTAACGGATGAAGATTCCTTTTCTGATGTGATGCAAAAAGCCGCCGATGAATTACGTATTTGCTACAAACACCAGCGGTTACCCATTACGGAAATCAACCGGAGAATAAAAAAACAGCAAAATACCGACCGAGCCAATTTATTTGATATGTCGCTATCCTATGAACCTTATGACGTTAACATTCATCTGGAAGGGGCAGCAATTCATACCATCGAACCTCATCATCGGGCGCAATATCCTTTAGCGATAACGATTAATCAGTACGCCATCACCAGCAATAATAAACAGAGCCAATCGGTCTGCGTTGAATTTAATTATTCCCTCAACTATTTCACTCCTGACGATATTCAGATTATGCAATCTCGCCTTGCTGTATTACTGGAAGGCGCATTGCAGAATATTGATATACCAGTGTCTCAGTTACCGATTTTATCGACACATGAACGCCAGCACCTGCTCCAGCCTGTTCACGCTCCAGAAAGTGACGCTTCTAATCTATTAGTCCACGAAATGTTTGAAGCACAAGTCCGTCGCTCGCCACAGGCTGTCGCTGCCGTTTTCGAGGGGAGTTCATTAACTTATGACGCGCTGAACCGCAGGGCAAATACGCTGGCCCATCGGCTCATCAGAATGGGTGTTCATCCGAATGAACGCGTGGCTATTTGCCTGGAGCGCGGTCTCGACATGGTGATCGGCATCCTCGGAATCCTCAAGGCGGGCGGGGCCTATGTTCCTCTGGATCCGGTCTATCCGGGCGAACGACTGAATTACATGCTGGAAGATTCCGCCCCCACCGCACTGGTAACCCATTCTGCTCTTGCGCCGGCGCTAAATAGCGCTGTTCCTGCCGTGTTAATGGATTCGTCGTTACCAGCCGTTGCTGACGGAGATGATGAGAACAACCCTGTGCCATTATCACTCGGCCTGGCGGCGCACCAACTGGCCTACGTTATTTATACGTCCGGTTCCACTGGTCAGCCGAAAGGCGTGATGGTTGAACACCGGAATATCACCCGACTTTTAACCGTCTGTCAGCCTGGTTTTAGCTTTAATAGCAACGATACCTGGTCGCTATGCCACTCTTTCGCTTTTGATTTTTCCGTCTGGGAGTTATTTGGCGCGTTATGTTCGGGTGGCCGGTTGGTTGTGGTATCAACCGCATGCGCCCGCTCACCCCAGACGCTTTATGCACTGCTATGCCGTGAACAGGTTACGGTACTCAATCAAACCCCCAGCGCATTCCGCCAGTTGATTGCTGCCCAGGACGCAACTTCCCACTCCCTGCGTTGCATTATCTTTGGCGGCGAAGCGCTTGAAATGCGCTCTCTGGTGCCGTGGATTAACAACGCCTCAAACCGTAATACGCGTCTTATCAATATGTATGGCATCACGGAAATCACCGTGCATGCCAGCTGGTATGAAATAGCGCCTTCAGATATCACCTCACATGGCGCCAGTTTAATTGGCGGTCCGCTCGCCGATCTGCGGATCTACATTCTGGACAGTCACCGCCAGTTGGTGCCGTTTGGCGTGACCGGAGAACTCTATGTCGCTGGCAATGGCGTGGCGCGCGGTTACCTGAACCGCCCGGAACTGACGGCGGAGCGTTTTCTGCCGGATCCCTTCACGCCGGGTCAGCGGATGTACCAAACCGGCGACCTGGGGCGCTGGCTGCCGGACGGCAACATTGCGTTCCTCGGGCGCAACGATTTTCAGGTCAAACTGCGCGGGTTCCGCATTGAACTCGGGGAAATCAGCGCCTGCCTGACGCAATGCGACGGCGTGCGTGACGCGGTGGTGATGGCGCGGGAAGACACACCGGGCGATAAGCGGCTGGTCGCTTACCTGCTGGCGCAGCCCGGTCATTCGCCGGAGCCTGCCCGGCTTCGTCAGCAACTGGCGCAGTCGCTGGCGGAATACATGCTGCCCGCCGCGTTCGTCACGCTGGAGAGCTTTCCGCTCACGCTGAACGGCAAGCTGGACAGGCAGGCGCTGCCCGCCCCGGATCGCACCGCGGCGGTGACCCGCGGGGATGAGCCCCCGGCAGGTGAGGTGGAAACCGCGCTGGCCGCCGTCTGGTGCGAGCTGCTGGGGCTGTCGCAGGTCGGGCGGCAGGACAACTTTTTTGAGCTTGGTGGTCACTCGCTGATGGTGGTCAGCCTGCTGGAGCGGCTGCGCGGGCAGGGGATGACGCTGGATATCCGCGGGGCGTTCTCCGCCCCGGTGCTGGCTGAAATGGCACAGCGTATTACCTGCAAGGAGACGGGCGCAGATACGCCGGTTCCGCCGCCGCGTATCCCGGCGCACTGTCAGGCCATCACGCCCGGCATGCTGCCGCTGGTCAGCCTGTCGCAGGCGGAGACTGATGCGGTGGTGGCCACGGTGGACGGCGGCGCGGCGAACGTGCAGGACATCTACCCGCTGTCGCCGCTGCAGGAGGGGATTCTGTTTCACCATCTGCTGCAGGCGCAGGGGGATGCCTACCTGCTCAACAGCCTGCTGGCCTTTGACTCCCGCGCACTGATGGAGGCGTTCCTGGCGGCGCTGCAGCAGGTGATTGACCGCCACGACATCCTGCGCAGCGCGGTGTGCTGGCAGGGCGTGTCGCACCCGGTGCAGGTGGTCTGGCGTCAGGCCGTTCTGCCGGTGACGGCGTTTGTGCCGCAGGCCGGGCAGGATGTCGCCGCACAGCTGCGGACGCAGGCCAGCCCGCACCGCCGGCGCATGGACGTCAGCCGCGCCCCGCTGTTCAGCGCGCAGACGGTGCACGACCCGGCACAGCAGCGGTGGCTGCTGGCACTTAACTTCCATCACCTGGTCTGCGACCACATCTCGATGGCGCTGGTCTGCGATGAAATCACGCAGATTCTGGACGGCAACAGCGCCGCGCTGGCGACGCCGGTGCCCTACCGCAACTTTATCGCCCGCACGCTGCGCGTGCCGGAGAGCGAGCACGAGGCGTGGTTCTGCGCCCGGCTGGCGGATATCAGCACCCCGACTGCACCGTATGACATTACTGACACCCTGGAAAGCGGCGGGGCGTGCGGGGAAGCCCGGCAGGCGCTGGATACCGCGCTGGCGGGGCACATCCGCGCGCAGGCACGGCGGCTGGGCGTCAGCCCCGGCGTGCTGTTCCACACCGCGCAGGCCCGCCTGCTGGCGCAGCTGTGCGGCCGGGATGACGTGGTGTTCGGCACCGTGCTGATGGGGCGCCTGCAGGCCGGTGACAGCAGCGAATCCGGCCCCGGCATGTTCATCAACACGCTGCCGCTGCGGGTGTCGCTGGCCGGGCAGAGCGCACAGGAAGCGGTCATGACCACACGGGATGCGCTGGCGGCGCTGCTTGAGCATGAACAGGCGCCGCTGGCGCTGGCGCTGCGCTGCAGCGGGGTGGTGCAGCCGCTGCCGCTGTTCAGCACGCTGCTGAATTACCGCCACAGCCCGGCGCGCAGCAATCTTGTGCGTGAGGGCATCCGGCTGCTGGACGCGGAAGAGCGGACCAACTACCCGATAGCGTTCTCGGTGGATGACACCGGGGAGGGGTTCATCCTGACGGCGCAGACGGCGGCGGGCATCGACCCGCAGCGCCAGCTCGGTTATCTGCTGACCACGCTGGCGTCGCTGGGCACGGCGCTGGCGCATGAGCCGCAGCGCCCGGTGCTGAGCCTTCCCGTGCTGCCCGGAGGGGAGCGGCACCAGCTGCTGGTGGCGTTTAACGCCACGCGGGCAGCCGTCCCGGCTGAGGGGCTGATACACCGCCTGTTTGAGGCGCAGGTGGCGCGCACCCCGGAGGCGGAGGCGGTGGTCTGCGGGGATAGCACGCTGAGCTACGATGCGCTGAACCGCCGGGCCAACCGGCTGGCGCACCGGCTGATGGCGCTGGGTGTGCGCCCGGATGACCGGGTGGCGGTGTGCCTGCCCCGCAGCGCGGATGTGCTGGTGGCGATACTGGGTATTCTTAAAGCGGGGGGCGCGTATGTGCCGCTGGACCCGGCGTACCCGGCGGAACGGCTGAGCTATATGCTGGCGGATGCCGCCCCGGTGGCGCTGGTGACGCAGCGGGCGCTGGCGCAGACACTTGACACTACGCTGCCGGTGGTGCTGACGGATGCGGAGCCGGAGGCCGGTGCGGCAGAGCACAACCCGGAGCCGCAGGGGCTGACGCCGCAGCATCTGGCGTATGTGATTTACACCTCGGGCTCCACCGGGAAACCCAAAGGGGTGATGGTTGAGCACCGCAATGTTGTCAACATGCAGAGAGCCATACAGGCGAAGCTAGATATACAACAGCCCTCGCGCGTGAGCATGAATGCCAGCATCGTGTTCGATGCGTCGGTGCAGAGCTGGGTGCACTTGCTGCTGGGGCATACGCTGGTCATCGTCCCGGAAGAGGTCCGTAAAGAGGGTGGAGCGCTGTTAGCATTCTTACGCCGTCAACGCGTTGATGTGATTGACTGCACGCCCCTTCAGTTGCAGGGGCTGATTGCCGCAGGGTTACAGAAAGCATATGAGGGGTATCCCTGTACTGTCATTATCGGTGGCGATGCGATCCCTTTATCGGCATGGTCGACCATGCAAAACATTGAGCAGATACGTTTTGTTAATGCCTATGGCCCCACCGAGTGTACCGTAGATGCCAGTATGTGCGTGATTGATAAAACGTTGGCGACGCCGGGCATTGGCAAACCGATCGCCAACACGCAGATTTATCTGCTGGATAATAACGGTCAGCCAGTACCGCTGGGGATCTGCGGCGAGCTTTATATTGCTGGCAACGGCGTAGCGCGCGGTTACCTGAACCGCCCGGAACTGACGGCTGAGCGTTTTCTGCCGGACCCTTTCACGCCCGGCCAGCGGATGTACAGAACCGGCGATCTCGGCCGCTGGCTGCCGGATGGTAACATTGAGTTCCTCGGGCGCAATGATTTCCAGGTCAAACTGCGCGGCTTTCGCATTGAGCTGGGGGAAATCGAGGCCTGCCTGACGGCGTGCGACGTCGTGCGCGACGCGGTGGTGATTGCGCGGGAAGATACGCCGGGCGACAGACGGCTGGTTGCCTACCTGCTGGCAGAAGCCGGTCATACGCCGGAGCCTGCAAGGCTTCGTCAGCAGCTTGCGCAGTCACTGGCGGAGTACATGCTGCCCGCCGCCTTCGTCACGCTGGAAAGCTTTCCGCTCACGCCGAACGGCAAGCTGGACAGGCAGGCGCTGCCCGCGCCGGATCGCGCGGCAGCGGTCACCCGCGGGGATGACGCCCCGGCTGGTGAGGTGGAAAAAACGCTTGCTGCTATCTGGTGTGAGCTGCTGGGGCTGTCGCAGGTCGGGCGGCATGACAACTTTTTTGAGCTCGGCGGCCACTCTTTACTGGCGGTTCAGCTGTTAAACCGCATGGCAACAACAGGACTCGCTATCTCGCTGGCGACACTCTTTGCTAATCCATCCCTGGCGCAGCTTGCTGGCGTCATTCAGTACAGGGAAGAATCACTCGCTTCACCTTTTGCCGATAATCCCGTTGTGCTGCGGGGCGAAGGTGCGCAGCCGCCACTCTTTCTGGTGCACGAGCCTTCCGGCGATCCGCTGGTCTATTCGCCTCTGGCTACGATGTTGCGGGTTGATCGCCCCGTCTATGCACTTTCAGCACTTGGTCTGCATACCACCGGTAATCCACCGACATCGCTGGAAGCGCTGGCCGCCTGTCATGTTGAAGCCATCCGTCGCGTACAGCCGCATGGGCCTTACCAACTTGCTGGCTGGTCTTTGGGTGGCGTTATTAGTTACGAAATTGCGCTGCAGTTGCAACAAAGCGGGGAAGAGATCGCCTTTATCGGCATGATTGATAGCTATCATCCGGCTGCGCATCAAAAGCGTGATTTCAGCGCGAGCAGCGAACGGGCACTGCGTGACGAAATGATCGTAAATTTCTTATCCCTGCATGTGCCGGAGAGCGAAAGAAAGATGCTGGCACAACTGCAAAGCCCCATTGATATACAAGCCGTTTTTGATCTTTGTCGCGAACATAACTGGTTGCCGAAGGATATTGGCTATGAGGATCTGTTGCTACGTCTGGAAACGGTGTTGTATATCAGGCCGCTGGGGCTTCGGTATCAGCCGACACCTGCTGATCTCACCATTAATCTTTATACGGCAAAGCCGGATGAAAGCGACGACATCTGGCGCGGCTGGCACGGCACTGTAAGCAGTGATTCGTCGCTGCATGTTATTGGTGGGACGCATTTATCGATTATGCAACTGCCGTTCCTGGCGCAACTGGGGAGGCAAATGACGGCAGATCTGCTTCCCCGATCTTCCTGTCACCCGGTGGTTGTTATGCAGGAGGGGGCAGCTTGCGAAACGCCACTCTTTTTCATCCCAGGCGCTGGTGCATCCGCATTCAGTTTTCTCGACCTGGTGGCGCTTTTGCCCGCAAACCTTCCTGTTTATGCGCTACAGGCTCGCGGGCTCACCGATGTGAAAACAATGCCGCATCTGACAATTGAAGAAACGGCCCGTGATTACATCTGCGCAATGCGTGAACGTCAGCCTTTTGGGCCATATCACCTTATTGGGCACTCCTTTGGCGGCTGGATAGCCTTTGAAATTGCGCTGCAATTACAGGCGCAAGGGGAGACGGTTGCCAGGCTGATTATCATTGATAGCCGCTCACCCGGGGTCAAACCGACGGTCAGCCACCTTGGTGCAGTGATGAAATTAATCAGCATTTATAATTTGATGCTGAACCGGGAACTGCCCATTGCGGAGGACGCGCTATTGGGAATGGAGCCACACCAGCGGCTTATCTGTTTGCACCAACTTTTGATTGAGGCGGGGGTTTACACCCGTAACACGCCGCTTTCGTTGCTGGCCGGGGTTTTCCATGTGTTGTACGCAAACCTCAATACCTCCTATATTCCCCGCGAGCGTTACCAGGGCGTGTTACATAGCATTAATGCACAAGAGGCTAATGGCGCAGAGCGGGAACATCGCGAAGCAGTTTGGCGTGAATACGCGACACAATTCACCGCTTTGCTAAGCCCGGGAAATCATATGACTATGCTGACCATACCCCATGTGGGCGCGCTTGCCAGTCATATTACGACCGTGATGAGTCAGATCTAGCCGAGTCCGTTTCTCATAACACACCTGAACCACCTCGGATGAGGTGGTTTTTTATTTGTGTGTATAAAAGCACAGATCAGAGCTGCCTCCTGCTTCCGGTTATATTGGCTCGCTGGTAAAGTGATTCGCGGGTAAAGGCGAGGGAACAGAGGCAGACGAAGATGAGTGGGCGCATCGACTATCAGATTGAAAAATATAGTTTCACCGCGGTTGATGAAACGCCGCGTCTGGCGCGCCAGTGGGCCGATGTCATGGAAGAGTGCCGCCAGACGCAGGCCGGGGCGCAGGAGCGTTTACGCATTGCATTGTTGAATGTGGATTACGTTACCAGCCTGGAGTTGCCCTTTCGTTTATTGCTGGTTCGCGCGCCGCAGCTAATCGACAGCCTGCGCGACGAGCTGCAAATCAGTCGCAAACCCGCCGTTATCAGCGGCAGCCGATGGGGATGTACCTACAGTCTGAAAAGCGATTTAAGCGCTATCCCGGATGCCTTTAGTTACCGCTTTTCCAATCGTATTCGTCGCCTTGATCCCACAAACGTTACGGCTGCGCCGTACCAGCAAATCGCCAAAGAGGTTAAAGCCCCGCGCGAACGCCTGAAGCTGGCGCTGGAGGCGGGTCTCCAGGTCACGGCGCTCGATGCGTTATTCTGGTTTGGCATTCAGCGGCTGGCCGCAGATGTGGCGAGACTCAGAAAAAAAGGGTTGCGGATCAGCACCGCAGAAACGGATGCATTCGATAGCCTGACGGGCACAACGCGGCGGGTACCGTATTATCAACTTGAACGGCGTTAAAGAAACTTTAGCGATAAATTAAAATACATTCAGGAATGCTTTCTGAAAATATTACGCGTCTTTATTGCCGGCAATAATATTATCTGGAAAGTGTTATGCGCTAATTAGCTCATTAATTAATAACTTCGCGTATTAATAAGTAATTTAAAGCCTTTATTTATTCCTAATCTTTAATATTCGATGTAAAAAATGAAACGTTTTGGTTTATTGTTTCCGTGTTATGCGCAGGGAAAATTAGGCGCAAATATCACAGAGCAATAAACAGAGAGGGAACGATGAGCGATAGCTTCCAGCGGGAGATACCGAAAGCGCGTATCAACCTGAAACTCGACCTGCATACGGGCGGAGCACAGAAAAAAACAGAATTACCTTTGAAATTACTGGTTACGGGTGATTTTAGTAACGGGAAGGAATCTGCATCTTTAAGCGAACGCGTTAAGGTCAATATTAATAAGAATAACTTTAATAGTGTTCTTTCTGATTATTCCCCAAAAGTTAACCTTGTGGTCGAAAATACACTGGCGGGTAATGGTGGCGAAGAGAATATCAGCTTGACGTTCGGCGATATGAAAGATTTCACGCCAGAAGAGGTTGCCCGCCAAATTCCACAGCTCAAAGCCATGCTGGCAATGCGCAATTTGCTTCGCGATCTGAAGGCGAATTTACTCGATAATCAGACTTTCCGAAAGGAATTAGAAAAAATTCTTCTTAACCCCTCTCTCAGCGCAGAACTGTGTGATGAGCTCTCCTCCCTTGCGCCCAAACAGCCATAAATGCTGGCGAAGTTTTAACAGATGAATAAGGAATGTTGATGTCTGTACAAAATGAAAGTGTCGCCACAGGCGAAAGCGTGGTTTTACAAGGCACGCAAACGGGAGGTGTTTATGCCTCTTTATTTGAAAAAATCAATTTGAACCCGGTAACGGCGTTAAGCGCGCTTGATATCTGGCAGGATGCGCAGGCGATGTCCGATGCAACTGCCGATGAGCGTCTGACCGCTGGGATGCAGGTATTCCTGGAATGTTTGACAAAGTCCGGTTCGAAAGTCGAAAAACTTGACCGTAATTTGATTGACCACCATATCGCAGAGCTGGATTACCAGATTAGCCGTCAACTGGATGCAGTGATGCATCACGAGGCGTTTCAGGCAGTAGAAAGTCTGTGGTGTGGGCTGAAATCACTGGTGGATAAAACCGATTTTCGTCAGAACGTCAAAATCGAACTGCTCGATCTCTCTAAAGACCATCTGCGCCAGGATTTTGAAGACAGCCCCGAAATCATCCAGAGCGGTTTATACAAACATACTTACATCGATGAATATGACACGCCGGGTGGCGAGCCCATCGCTGCACTGATTTCCGCTTACGAGTTCGATGCTTCGGCGCAGGATATCGCTTTGCTGCGCAACATTTCGAAAGTGTCTGCCGCGGCCCATATGCCGTTTATCGGCTCTGCGAGCCCGAAATTCTTCCTCAAGGACGCGATGGAGGACGTGGCGGCGATTAAAGATATCGGCAACTACTTTGACCGCGCGGAGTATATCAAGTGGAAATCCTTTCGCGAGACGGACGACGCCCGCTATATCGGTCTGGTGATGCCACGCGTACTTGGCCGCCTGCCATATGGCCCGGACACCGTGCCGGTACGAAGCTTCAACTATGTGGAAGAAGTGAAAGGGCCGGATCACGATAAATACCTGTGGACCAACGCCTCGTTCGCCTTTGCCGCCAATATGGTACGCAGCTTTATCAATAACGGTTGGTGCGTACAAATTCGCGGCCCGCAGGCGGGCGGTGCGGTTCAGGATCTGCCTATTCACCTTTATGATCTCGGCACGGGCAACCAGGTAAAAATCCCCTCTGAAGTGATGATCCCGGAAACGCGTGAATTTGAGTTCGCCAATCTCGGCTTTATTCCGCTGTCATATTACAAAAACCGCGATTACGCCTGTTTCTTCTCCGCAAACTCCACGCAGAAACCGGCGCTGTACGATACCGCTGACGCAACTGCCAACAGCCGTATCAATGCGCGCCTGCCGTATATCTTCCTGCTCTCGCGTATTGCGCATTACCTGAAGCTTATCCAGCGCGAAAACATCGGCACCACTAAAGATCGCCGATTACTGGAACTGGAACTGAACACCTGGGTGCGCAGCCTGGTCACCGAGATGACCGATCCGGGCGACGAGCTACAGGCTTCCCACCCGCTGCGTGATGCCAAAGTCGTGGTGGAAGATATTGACGACAACCCGGGATTTTTCCGCGTCAAACTCTATGCCATCCCTCATTTCCAGGTCGAAGGCATGGACGTCAACCTGTCACTGGTTTCCCAGATGCCGAAAGCCAAGTCATAAGGTAAGCCAGGAAGCTGATGAAAACGGAACAACCGTTATGGGGCAGGGGCATTATGGTTTCGCCCCAGCACTTCCAGCAACAGGCCGCGTATACGGCCTGGGCTGCGGAATGTATCGCCCAACTCGGGCTCGCTCACCCCTGGGGGGTGATTGATGCCTCTTTTGAACTGGATGCACTAAAGCTGGGTCGTCTGCAGAGCCGCCACCTGTATGTCCGCTTTCAGGACGGTACGCTGATTGATACAGACAATGCTGATGCTCTGCCGTCTGCGCTGTCGCTTGAAGGCGAATCACATGAGGTCGTGGTGGTGCTGGCACTGCCGTTGTTGCGGGCCAATGGCGGCAATTGCCTGAAACCTGATGGTGTGGCAGAGCGCCCGGTGCGCTATCGCCAGCGTTGGCGAGATGTCCGCAATACTTTCGGGGACGACACTCGTCAGATTGCGGTGATGCAGCCAGAACTGACGCTGCGTTTTGACCATCAGAACAATAGCGATTACCTAACCTGCCCGGTTGCGCGTCTTCGGCTGGATTCACAGGGCGTCTGGGTACTGGACGAAACCTTTCTCCCCCCACTCCTGACCATTCAGAGCAGCCGCTGGCTGGTGAAACAACTGGAACAGTTGATAACCCAGTTGCGTGCTCGTCTGAGCCGTCTGATGGCCATGCGTCGTGAAAGTAATGAACGGATGGCTGATTTCGCGGTGGCCGACGTATCTCTATTCTGGTTGCTCAATGCTTTGAACAGTGCCGAGCCCGTGCTGGGACAGTTTCAGCGCAACCCGCAAAGCCCACCTGAGCGTCTGTATCCGGAGCTTGCCCGCCTGGCTGGAAGCCTGTTGACGTTCTCCCTGGAGCATCAGGTGAGCGCTATTCCAGTCTGGCAGCACGATCAACTGAACACGGTTTTCCCGCCGTTGTTTGACTTACTGAGTGATCTGCTGGAAGCCAGTCTGCCATCGCGGGTGGTTTCGCTTGAACTTGAGTATGACGCGCGTCTGCGCGTCTGGCAGGCTCGTCTGCATGATCCACGTCTGCGCGAAGGTGCTGATTACTACCTCTCTGTGCGTTCACCGATGCCGGTGGCGCAATTGCAGGAGCAATTCCCGCGGCAGTGCAAAGTGGGCAGCCCGGATCATGTACGGGGCATTGTTAACTCATCCCGGATAGGGGTTCCTCTGACGCCTTTGCGTCATGTTCCTGCTGCCATACCGCTGCGCCTGGAAAATCAGTATTTCAGCCTTGATATCTCTCATCCTCTGGCTGTGGAAATGCTCCAGAGTGGCTGCTGCATGTTTTACGTCCCGGGAATGCTCGGCGAACCTGAACTTGAACTCTTTGCGGTACTGAGAACATGAATGAGCGTAAACGCGGTAGCGCCGCGTCCATTGATATTGACGCCTTATTTCAGGACACCTGGCTGCAAGTCATTAGCCTGCGTCACGGCCCGCAGTTTCAGGAAGGCGAAGGCCGGATGCTGTGGGAGCGCTGTATCGCTGATGTGGAGCGCGTACAGCGTCAGCTTAAAGCGAGCGAACTTGATGAGGCCAGCTGTCTGCATATTCTCACCGCACAATGTGCGCTGCTTGATGAGGCAGTCAAAAGCCGCGGTGTGGACGATGATGCTTGCGTGCAGTGGTATGACATTCCTCTGCAGGGGTATTTTCTCGGCACTATGGACGCTGGCGACACGCTGTGTGACCGGATGCGCGATGTGCTGCGTGAACAGACACCCAACCATGCCGTCGTAACCTGCTTCCAGCGGGTAATGATGCTGGGATTCCTCGGCAGTTTTCGCTCACTAAACGATCCGGAGCGTCAGAAGCTCGTCAGCGCACTCAGCAAACTTGTCACGCCCTTCAGCTATCCACAAACCCATCCTGTATTGGCGGAAAGTTTTGCTGGCTGGAGGAGGGGCGGCTGGCTGGCCTCGTGGCCTGTGTACATTTGCCTGAGCGTGATTGTGGTCGTGGCCATCTGGTGGGGGCTGAACCACTGGCTCGATCAACTGCTGATCTCCCTGTTGCCGGGGGGCGAGAAATGAGTCCTGCTCAACGGTGCGGGCTTGCGCTGTGGGCCGCCCTGCTAAGCGCCGTGGTCTGCCTGGTTTTTTTACCGATGTCCAGGATGGTTGCTGTACTCGCTCTGCTGGCGATTCTGGGGGGGATCGCGGCGTTCTGGTACGTCGCCAGCCGTCGTGCTGAATATGACGTCACCTCGTATCTGGATAACCTGCCGGACGCTACATACCGCCAGCCTGTGGTACTGGTTTGTGGCGATCTACCGCTGGCCTGGCCACAGCAGTCACCGGTACTAACCGTAACGCAGGGCTGCTGGATCCGCGTGGAGGATGACCAGGAACTGGGACAGATGGCCCGCCAGGTACTATGGCTGCGCCCGACCTGGGGGCGTCAACTGTCGGTGATGGTCTGTGTCTGCCCGCAGAAGCACGCTGACAGCGAAGTGCTGACCAGTCGTCTGCTTGCCCTGCGCTGGCAAATCAGCCAATTGCGTAAGGAGACCGGGCATTCCGTGCCGCTGGTGCTGAATGGCCAGATTGGCAGCGCGATGATGAGTGACACGCTGTGGCAGGTGGCGATTGCGGGGGAAGGGGTGAGGGTCTGGCACGAGTCCTCCGGGCCCCGTTCGATTGCCGCATGGGTCAGCACCTGCGGCGCGCCTGCAATGCAGCAGCAGGTGCTGATGAACAGCCTGATGAGCTGGTTTCATCAGCACGTTACTGCAGTATTTATGGATGAGAACCCCGATGTCTCGCCTATTTCGCCCACTGCTGTTTTAAGGGGCATGGGGCCCGTTCTTACCGGGAACCTGGCCTCTTCAGCCTGGACCGTGTGGTTATCTCGTCACACCGCCATGCAGCAAGTGACTGGCTGGCAGCCGGTGGAGGCTGACAGTACGGTGGCATCGCCGTTCCCGGATTTCGTTCTGCCGCTGTTGCCTGAAAGGTGTGGATTAACCCCGCGGGATAAGGCCTTGCGGTGCGCGCTGAACCTTTTCACTCTTGCGGCTATTGCCGCCCTGCTCAGCAGCGGCTGGAATAATTGCCAGTTGCTCCACCGTGTGAGCTTCGATATAGCCCATTACAACCAACTCTCCATGGTTGATTACGGCCCGAAAGCGGATGCCGTTGCGGTCCTGCGTGACGACGCGGCCCAACTGGATGACTGGGCGCGTAATGGCGTACCAGCGCGGATGAGCCTTGGTTTGTATCACGGCGAGCGACTGCGTATTACGGTGCTGGAAGCAATTCGTTCGTATGTCCCGCCGCCATCCACCCCTGAATCTCAACCGAAAGCAGAACCGGTACCGAAAATTATCCGCCTCGACAGCATGTCGCTGTTCGACTCGGGTCAGTCTGACCTAAAGCCTGGCTCTACCAAACTGCTGGTCAACTCCCTGGTAGGCATCAAGGCCAAACCGGGCTGGCTGATTGTCGTGGCAGGGCATACCGATAACACCGGCAATCCTGGGCTTAACCAGACGCTCTCTCAGAAACGTGCCGAAGCGGTACGTGACTGGATGCGTGATACCGGTGACGTACCGGAAAGCTGTTTTGCGGTGCAGGGCTACGGTCAACGTCGCCCCATTGCAACCAATGACACCCCGGAAGGCCGCGCGCTCAACCGCCGTGTCGAAATCAGTCTGGTACCGCAGGTCGATGCCTGCCAGTTACCGGGCAAACCCTCAGCGTCATCACAGGATGATGGCGCATCACAACACAATGGAGAGTAATTCCATGGCAATTCCTGTTTATCTTTGGCTGAAAGACGACGGCGGTGCGGACATCAAAGGGTCTGTGGACGTCCAGGATCGCGAAGGCAGCATCGAAGTCGTTGCACAGCAGCACAACCTGTACATCCCGACTGACAACAACACCGGCAAGCTGACCGGTACCCGTATCCACACTCCATTCCTGTTCACTAAGGAAATCGATTCTTCCAGTCCGTACCTGTACAAGGCAGTGACGACCGGCCAGACCCTGAAGTCTGCGGAATTCAAGTGGTACAAAATCAACGACGCGGGTCAGGAGGTGGAGTACTTCAACACCAAACTGGAAAACGTGAAAGTGGTGAAAGTGAATCCGGTGATGCACGACATCAAAGACCCTTCTTACGAGAAGCACAACCACCTCGAGCAGATCGAACTGCGCTACGAAAAAATCACCTGGACCTACAAAGACGGCAACATCATTCATTCCGATTCCTGGAACGAACGCGCCACCGCGTAAGTCGCAAGCGGACAGTCCCCCCTGTCCGCTTTTTCCTTTTTGCTGAATATCTGCCGCCGCGGGCTTTCAGCAAAGAATCACACAATTTGCCTGCCTGACCTGATGCGCTTTAGGTTCCCTGTCAAAAGGGAAAGCGATGGGCGGTAGCGTGCCCGGCACACCCTAAGAGAGAAAAAATGGAAAACTCAGCCGCCCTGTTACGTCGCCTTAATCCTTACTGCGCCCGTGCGCTGGAAGGGGCTGCCTCCCTGTGTCAGACCCGTGCCCATGCGGAAATTTTGCCGGAACACTGGTTGCTGAAACTGCTGGAGCAGGGCGAAGGTGACCTCACAGTACTGGCGCGTCGCTACGAGTGGGATATGGACAGCATGTGGCAGGCGCTGCTGGGCCGGCTGGACAGGCTTCCGCGCTCGGTACGCGGTCGGCCGCAACTGGCGAACTCTCTCAACACGTTGCTGAAACAGGCATGGATAATAGCGTCGTTGCAGGGCGAAGAAAAAATCCGCAGCCTGCACTTGCTGATTGCGCTGGTTGAAAGCCCGACGCTGATTCATTGCGATGGTCTGTGGCCCCTGCTAACGCTGGGCCAGAGCCAGCTTGAGCGCCTGCGCCCGCTGCTGGATGCACAGTCTGACGAACGCCCGGAAGTGCAGCAGGAAGCAGAACTGGCCCAGAGCCATGGCGGCAATGTGGAGTTTGTCGGGCGTCCTGTCGGCGCAGAGGCAAAAGAGGGTGAACTGAGCGCGACGTTGCAGAACGCGCTGGATAAATTCACCCTCGACGTCACCGCCAAAGCGAAAGCGGGCAAAATCGACCCGGTGTTTGGTCGCGATACTGAAATCCGTCAGATGGTGGATATTCTCTCCCGTCGCCGTAAAAACAACCCGATTCTGGTCGGTGAGCCGGGTGTCGGAAAAACTGCGCTGGTCGAAGGCCTCGCACTGCGCATTGCAGAAGGCAACGTGTCTGAATCGCTCAAACCTGTCGTTCTGCGTACCCTCGATCTTGGGTTGTTGCAGGCGGGCGCAGGCGTGAAGGGCGAATTTGAACAGCGCCTGAAAAATGTTATCGACGCCGTGCAGCAGTCGCCGGTGCCGATTCTGCTGTTTATCGACGAAGCACACACCATCATTGGCGCAGGCAACCAGGCGGGTGGCGCGGATGCGGCAAATCTGCTGAAACCGGCGCTGGCGCGTGGCGAATTGCGTACCATCGCCGCCACTACCTGGTCCGAATACAAACAATACTTCGAGCGCGATGCCGCGCTGGAACGCCGTTTCCAGATGGTAAAAGTGGACGAACCGGACGACGATACCGCCTGTCTGATGTTGCGCGGCCTGAAATCCCGCTACGCCGAACACCATAACGTGCATATCACTGACGATGCCGTGCGCGCCGCCGTCACGCTGTCGCGTCGCTATCTGACAGGCCGTCAGCTGCCGGACAAAGCCGTTGACCTGCTCGATACCGCTAGCGCCCGCGTACGCATGAGCCTCGACACAGTGCCGGAACAACTGACTCGCCTCCGCTCGCAAATTACAGCGCTGGAAATGGAGAAGCAGGCGCTGCTGGAAGACATCGCCATCGGGAATCAGAACCTTGGTGAACGCCTGACGGCGATTGAGCAGGAAGACGTATATCTGACTGCTGAACTCGACGAACTGGAGACCCGGTACGGTCAGGCGCTGAAACTCACCGAACAACTGCTGGCGAGCCGCAAGGACATCTCCCGCCAAAGTGAAACTCACACGCTGCAACAGGAACTGAACTGCATGCAGCACAGCAACCCGCTGCTCTCGGTTGATGTGGATGTGCGCACCGTCGCTAACGTGATTGCCGACTGGACAGGAGTGCCACTCTCTTCGCTGATGAAAGACGAGCAGACCGAACTGCTGAACCTGGAAGATGAAATCGGCAAACGAGTGGTCTGGCAGGATGTCGCGCTCACCGCCATCTCGCAACGCCTGCGCGCGGCGAAAACAGGCCTCACTTCCGAGAACGGTCCGCAGGGCGTGTTCCTGCTGGTTGGTCCGAGCGGCGTGGGGAAAACTGAAACGGCGCTGGCGCTCGCCGATGTACTGTACGGCGGCGAAAAGTCACTGATTACCATCAATCTGTCCGAATACCAGGAGCCACACACGGTCTCTCAACTGAAAGGCTCGCCTCCGGGCTACGTCGGCTATGGTCAGGGCGGTATCCTGACCGAAGCGGTGCGCAAGCGTCCGTACTGCGTGGTGCTGCTGGATGAAGTGGAGAAAGCTCACCGCGACGTCATGAACCTGTTCTATCAGGTGTTTGACCGCGGATTTATGCGCGACGGCGAAGGCCGTGAAATCGACTTTCGCAACACCGTCATTCTGATGACCTCGAACCTCGGCAGCGACCACCTGACGCAACGGCTTGATGAACAGCCGGAAGCCAGCGAAGGCGATCTGCATGAACTGCTGCGCCCGACCCTGCGCAACCATTTCCAGCCTGCGCTGCTCGCCCGCTTCCAGACGGTGATTTACTGTCCGCTGGCACCCGCCGCGATGCGCACCATTGTGGAAATGAAACTCATCCAGGTGAGCAAACGCCTGCACCGCCATTACGGCCTGACCACGCATATCGACGAGAGCCTGTATAACGCTCTGACGTCCGCCTGCTTGCTACCTGATACCGGCGCGCGAAACGTCGACAGCTTACTCAACCAGCAAATTTTGCCGGTGCTAAGCCAGCAGTTGCTTATCCATATAGCCGCGAAGCAGAAGCCGCAGTCGTTACGCCTTAGCTGGAGTGAAGAAGAAGGGGTTGGACTGGAATTTGACCGACCACAAGGAGTGAACATATGAGTGCTAACCTCGCGTTAAGATTCAGTCATAACCACCACCTGTTGGCGGTGAAAGGATGTGAATCTGAGCTCGACGTACTGGCTTTTGAGGGCGACGAAGCCTTGAGCAAACCGTTCAGTTACCGCATTGAGTTCACCTGCACCGACCACGCCATCAGCAAAGAGACGATGCTGATGAAAGCCAGCTCTCTGACGCTGCAGGCAACGGTTGATCAGGACTATGGTATTAAAATGCAGCAGCCGGTGCGGGTGATTCAGGGGGTGATCAGTGGCTTTGAACGTCTCAGCTCCTCGAAAGATGAAACCCACTATGCCGTGACACTCCAGCCGCGCCTGGCGCTGCTTGATCGCTCACACCAGAATGCCATCTATCAGGATATGTCCGTCCCGCAAATCGTCGAGAAAATTCTGCGAGAACGCCACAACATGCGTGGGCAGGATTTTCTGTTCTCACTGAGCCGGGAGTACCCACGTCGTGAGCAGGTGATGCAGTACGGTGAGGACGACCTGCGCTTTATCAGCCGCCTTATGGGCGAGGTTGGCATCTGGTTTCGTTTCACCACCGACACCCGCCTTAATATTGATGTGGTGGAGTTTTACGACAGCCAGCAGGGGTATGAGAAAGGCCTGTCTCTGCCATCGGTTCCGCCGTCAGGGCAGCATTCGGAAGGCGTGGACTCGGTCTGGGGGATGGAGAGTCATCACAACGTAGTGCAAAAGCAGGTCAGTACCCGTGACTATAACTACCGTCAGGCCACGCAGGAGATGAACACACAAGTCGATGTGACCCGCGGGGATTCCACTACCTACGGCGATGCTTACCATTATGCCGATAACTATCTGACGCCCGGCGATAATTATGACCGCAACCCGGCACCGGAGTCCGGCACGTTCTATGCTCATCTGCGCCATGAGCGCTATCTGAATGGCCAGACACAGACCCATGCTATCACCAGTTGTCCGACGCTTTCTCCTGGGCAGGTGCTGAAAGTCACCGGGGGCTATGAAGTGGCAGAGATGTTTGCTCATGGCGTGGTCATCACGGCAATGCACTGCCATGCTCGTCGTGATGAAGATTTTTGTATCCACTTTAGCGGCATTCCGGCTAGCACCGATTTTGGCTTCCGCCCTGAGCCCGGTGATCGTCCGCTGATGGCCGGTACGCTGCCGGCACGCATTACCAGTACCACGGAAAATGATACTTACAGCCATATCGATAAAGACGGTCGCTACCGTGTCAACATGCTGTTTGACCGTGACAACTGGGAAACAGGATTCGAGAGCTTGTGGGTACGTCAGGCCCGCCCGTATGCCGGGGATACCTACGGCCTGCACCTACCCCTACTGGCTGGCACTGAAGTCGCAATTGGTTTTGAGGACGGTAACCCGGACAGACCGTACATTGCAGGTGCGCTGCACGACTCCGCACATCCGGACCACGTCACTATCCGCAACTACAAACGCAATGTTCTGCGTACACCGGCAAATAACAAAATTCGCCTTGATGATGAGCGCGGGAAAGAGCACATCAAGGTCAGCACGGAGTTCGGCGGTAAGAGTCAACTGAATCTCGGTCACCTTGTTGATAGCGAGAAACAGAAACGCGGAGAGGGTTTTGAACTCAGAACCGACAGCTGGGGAGCCATCCGCGCACAGAAAGGGATGTTTATCAGCGCTGATGGCCAGACGAAAGCACAGGGCCAGCAACTGGAGATGCAGTCGGCCATCAGTTTACTTAAAGGGGCAGTGAATCAGGTAAGCGGATGGGGAACTATTACGCAAGCGCACCATAACGTTGCCCCGGACGCTGAGCCACTGAGAGCATTTGTTTCAGGGGCCAGTACACTTAAAGAACCGGCACTGCTGATGTCTGCACCGAAAGGTATTGCCAGCGTCACGCCGGAAACCGCCTTAGTGCACAGCGGGAAGGGGCTGTACCTACAGAGCTTGGGTGAAGTAAATATCAGCACAGCACAGCGTTATTCGGTGAACGCGAGCCTGGTTGTTTCAATACTTGCTCAACAAGAAGGTATGCGGCTGATATCTGCCAAAGGCCCACTGGAGATTGAGTCACATGCAGATGCTCTGTCGCTAACTTCCCTTAAAGATGTCACCGTCCAGTCAACACAAGGGCACCTGCAGTTAACTGCTAAAAATGGCATCACTCTGGGCTGTGGCGGGGCTTATATTCGTCTCACGCCGCAGGGAGAGGTGCAAATTCATGGTCCGGGACTAATCAGCCTTAAAGGCCAGCACGATCTGCAGGGGCCAGCCAGTGAAGATTTTCCCCTACCTGAACTACCAGCATCGGTGTGTAAAGAGTGCCTGAAAAATGCGCAGCGGCTGGCGCAGGGCTTTGTGCCAAGGGAGGCATAAATGACGACCCAATGGATTGAGGAAGTGGCGGCTATCTGCCATGCATCCGGGGCTCATTATCTGGACATTATTGTCGATCAGGCCGGGTTGGATTTCAGCGTTATCCCGGCGTTGAACGCGTTGTCGGTGGAGTGGCAATCGCTTTATCACGGGCTCCCGGAAGCGTTTATCGTCGATGATGCGCCGCTCATTGCTCGTATTATCCTTGATGATGTTCAGCAGATGCAGTGGTTGCAGGACACTAGTCAGCGGGTTGTCGTTCAGGCTCCGTTGTTACTGTTGTGCTCACACTGGCCTTTTTCTGCCCTGTCTGGCTGGCTGACGCAGTGTATGGATATTCTGCATGAAGGGAGGGGAGGGATTTTACGATTTTATGATACGCGGATTTTTCCCCTGCTTTTTACGCACATTCTCAGCGAAGAGCAACAGCAGTCTTTGTTACGCCCGGCATTATTCTGGGCATGGCAGGATAGGGACGGTAACTCAAGAGGCATAAAAGGTTCCTGTACACCGCAGGTATACGATGAAAAACCTCTCAAAATCGATCTCAGCGATCGCCAACTGGAATATCTGATGTGTGTCTGTGATGTCATGGTGCTTCTGTCGCACTCTGCACCGCCAGCGGGTGTCTATGCATCGCAGCAGGCGCTTTTTGTGGATTGTTACCAGGGCATGGTGGAGGCAACCGATCAGGGCATTATTCTGGATGATGCACGTGAGTTGTGGGTGATGAAAAAATGGCTTGCTGCAGAAAAAACAGCCTGATGGTTATCAGGAGGAAGAAGCCAAAAGTATGCCAGTAGTAAAAGAAACCGGCCAGCCCTGAGCCACATCATCCCCTCTTCGTTATTGCTCGTTTCACAAGGAAGCCAGATGAAATACTCACTGTTAAGCCCGCTGCTGGCGGGTCTGCTGCTGTTAACCGGTTGCTCACAGCCTGCCGCTCAGGCAGAAGGCGGCGGTGGGGGCGGCACCATTAAAGCTATCAACCACACCCGATGGGCGATGAACCACTTCAGCGTGGATAACCAGTCGGGTATCGACATTATTGGTCCGTTTCAGGGCGGCGGAGGCTGCTGCTACAGCGTACCCGCCCGCTGGAAGCCGGGTATGACGGTGCGAGTTGACTGGGAAAGCGGGGAGGGGGGGGCAAAAGGCTTTCCCGGGTTTGCAGATACTAAAAAATACCTGGCATGGGAAAAAAAAATGAAAGCCCAGAACCGTCAGCACAGCAAAACCGTCCCGGTACCCGAGTATAACGGTCAGGATGTCTGCGGCATCACCGTGCACTTTTTGCCCTGTGATGACGTGAAGGTGACCACCAGTTGCTACACCTATGGCAGCCCGTCCTACCCGATTAAAGAGCCCATCAGGATGAAGGAGCCAAAAGTATGCCCGAGATAAAAGAAACCGATTTAGCCTGGGTTTCACCGCTGCTCTCTCTTTAGTCCCGCTTCTACAAGGAAGTCAGATGAAAAATTCACTGTTAAGCCCGCTGCTGGCGGGTCTGCTGCTGTTAACCGGTTGCTCGCAGCCTGCCGCTCAGGCAGAGGGCGGCGGTGGAGGCGGTACCATTGACGCCATCAACCATACCCGATGGGCGATTAACCACTTCAGCGTGGATAACCTGTCGGGTATAGATTCTATAGGCCCATTTCAGGGCGGCGGTGGAGGCTGTTGCTACAGCGTACCCGCCCGCTGGAGGCCGGGTATGACGGTACGCGTTGACTGGGAAACTGGGCAGGGTTCATCTGCTGGTTTCCCGGGGTTTGCTGATGAAGATAAATATCTTGCGTGGAAGAAAAACATTGATGCGCAAAAACGTCAGCACAGCAAAACCGTCCCGGTACCCGACTATAACGGCCAGGATGTCTGCGGCATCACCGTGCACTTTTTGCCCTGCGATGACGTGAAGGTGACCACCAGTTGCTACACCTACGGCAGCCCGTCCTACCCGATTAAAGAGCCCATCAGGATGAAGGAGCCAAAAGTATGTCCGGGATAAAGGAAAGCGGCCAGCCCTGAGCCACATCATCCCCTCTTCGTCATTGCTCGTTTTACAAGGAAGTCAGATGAAAAATTCACTGTTAAGCCCGCTGCTGGCGGGTCTGCTGCTGTTAACCGGCTGCTCACAGCCTGCCGCTCAGGCAGAGGGCGGCGGCGGCTGCTACAGCGTACCCGCCCGCTGGAGGCCTGGTATGACGGTACGCGTTGACTGGGAAACTGGGCAGGGTTCATCTGCTGGTTTCCCAGGGTTTGCTGATGAAGATAAATATCTTGCGTGGAAGAAAAACATTGATGCGCAAAAACGTCAGCACAGCAAAACCGTCCCGGTACCCGACTATAACGGCCAGGATGTCTGCGGCATCACCGTGCACTTTTTGCCCTGCGATGACGTGAAGGTCACGACCAGTTGCTGGTCACCGAGAAATGCCAACTACCCGATTAAAGAGCCCATCAGGATGAAGGAGCCAAAAGTATGCCCGAGATAAAAGAAACCGATTTAGCCTGGGCTCCGCCGCCGTTTCCGGCGCAAGGACGTCTGCCAACGCAGGCGCTGCAGGTCGGGCAGAGCTGTCATCAGCAGAACCGCGCCGAGCGACTCTACCGCCAGGAGTTGTGCCTTGCAGCCGGACGACGTGTGGAACCGCCGTGCTGTAAGACTCTACATATCAGCCTGTTTTTCGACGGTACGGGTAATAACCTGAACAATGACTTGATCCTGTCTCCCCCTCCGAAGCATCCGACCAATATCGCGCGGTTGTTTCGCGCGACGATCGGTGATGGCACTGCCGGTGGAGTCCCTGATCAAAAGAGGGTATCGCTGGATGAGGCAAGCGATAGCGGCGGGAAATACTTTAAATTTTATATTCCTGGTGTGGGCACGCCTTTTCCGGAAGTGAACGACCTGGACTATTCCACCATGGGGTTGGTGGGGGCAACGAAAGGCGAAGAACGTATTAACTGGGCACTACTGCGCATTATTGATGTGCTTATGCGTGTGAGTAAAGACCCGAAAAAAAACAGTATAAAGCTGTCAGAAGGGGCCAGCCGTAAATCTATAGGCAAAATGGGTACCAGCTGGAACCGACTATGGTTCGGCGGCAGCCACAACCGCTACGAAGAGTTTAGCCGCTTATTGAATGAGTTAGCCCTCCCGCTGAAGCCAATGCTGACGCAACCGGAGCCGGGCAAGCCTAAGCTGTTAGGTATCAAGTTGTATGTTTACGGTTTTTCCCGCGGAGCAGCCGCTGCGCGTACTTTTGTGCGCTGGCTGAGCGAGCTGCTGCCTCCACCAGCGGCGGAAGGCGAAAATCCCCCGCAGTGTCTGCAGATTGGCGCACTGCAGTTGCCCATCAGCGTGGAGTTTCTCGGGCTGTTGGATACCGTGGCTTCCGTGGGGGTGGCGCACGTGGTACCGATTGCCGAGGGGCATATGGCCTGGGCGGACGGCACAATGGAACTGCCGAGCGATGAAACCTATCCTGGGTTGATAAAAAAATGCGTACATCTGGTTTCGGGCCATGAGCAACGCCTCTGTTTCCCGATGGACTCGGTACGTAGGGCTAACGGCAAATATCCGCCCTATGCCACCGAGGTAGTGTATCCAGGTATGCACTCGGATATTGGTGGTGGTTATCCACCGGGAGACCAAGGGAAAGCGAATAGTATTGATGATCGCCTATTGCTTTCGCAGGTAGTTTTAAATGAGCTCTATGCAGCAAGCTTCCAATCTGGGGGGCCGTTAAAAGTTCCCATTGATTCACTGCCGGAAGATTTTAAAAAAGATAAATGGCGTGCTATGCATCCGGATCTTATAGAGCAATTCGGGATCCATAGAATACTTGTTACTCGATTCAACGCCTGGCGCGAACTCACCCTGAATCTGACCACGCCAGATGAAATCTCCCCTGAAGAGGCATCCCGATACGATCCGCCACGCGCCAGCGGCAGTCTTGAAACCGTTGTTGAAAACCAGATGGCGTGGATCACCGCCTGGCGCATTGATCGCTATGCCAGAGGGTCGATGCTGAATACGCCATTCTACCAGTGCGCTAAGAATACCGAAGCGCTGCCCGCCGCGCGTAAGACGGCAGAAAACAAGCGGGATGCAGAGCAGCAAAAGATTATCGACGCGCGCCAGAAGCAGATTGCAGATCAGCCCGCCGACAAAATGGATGACCTGGTGCTCTATCCTGGCGTCAAGGATTTCGACCCTGTTATGGCGCAGACCCAGCTGTTTGACGCGGCGAAGGAGTTTGGTAAGGATTACAACGACGGTTATCGCATTCCAGAGAACCTGGCACAGGTGGTGCTGGATACCGTACTGCAACCGATGATTTTCGTTCTCAATACCGATGATGAAGCACAGGAATACCGGCGAATGAAGGAGGACGGCAACGCCCGTGTGGCTATTCTCTTCCCCGCCGCCGGTGAGGCCAGTAATGCGGAACAGCCCGCCGGGTTGGTCAGAGCGTTTTTTGACGACCAGTTACATGATTCGCGCGCCTGGTTTATGCAGGCTGCCCTCAATTCGCGTGAGATGTGGACCGGCTACTTCCGCTATCGCATGATTTACTTCAGTGACAAATGTAATAAATCCCTCTCTCCGCTAGTTATTGCCGGGGATCTGGTCGGGTTTGCCACCCTTACCACGGGTGTGGTGCTGAGCTTCAAAAAGAAGAGCCTGACCGGCAAGCTGGCAGGGCTGGCCGCCACCGGTGCAGCGCGATCGCTGCAGGTTGACGTATTGGATCTGATGACCCGGGAGCCCGTACCGGAACTGCCTGGCGGGGAACAACTGCGGGTATTCACTCAGGAGCCGGGTGTCGTGGTCGCTCAGCAAAAGGCGCATGTGGCGGAACAGCGACTGGCGCGGGCGCAAGCCGTGATCCCGGCCAACTGGCTTGAGCAAGTTCTGACGGTAAGCGCCTGAGACAGAGTAAGGAGATCTCAATGAGTAAAGTCATCCGCAAAGGAGACAGCCTGCGAGAATATGGCGGCAAAGTATTAGGGGGACACTATCAGTGCTTTGGCCAGGGATTCGCCTGCAAGGGCGACCCGGTGAGCTGTAACAAACACGGTATGACCTCCATTGCTGAAGGCAGCTCGCGCACCATGATCGATGGTCAGCCAGTAGCACTGCACGGCCACCGCTGTGCCTGCGGCTGTACGCTGGTCAGCTCTTTTCCTGACTGCGGTATTGATCAGTGAGGCCTGTTCCCGACTATCCGGCATACAGAACAGCCCGTCCGCCCCGCACGGCCACGTGGTTGTCGGTTGCGGCACTGCTGGTACTACTCAGCGGCGGTTTCAGCGTACTGCTGCCATCTGCAGAAGGGAAAAACTCACTGGTCGCTGCCGGTATCCTGGTGGCACTGGTGCTGGCAGCTTCAGGCTGGCTGATACGGGTGCTGTACTACCGCGTCAGCGTACACAACGCCGCTTTCTACTCTCAACTGGTGGCATATGAACAACAGCAGTGGTGGGCGCAGCATCGACAGCCGTTCTGGTTAAAAGAAAACGTCTTGCTGGGGCCAGCCGGTAGATGTTCAACCGACTGGCTGCGTGTGCTTAGTCGTGAACAGCGCCATCCGGAAGAAAAAAAAGAGGGGAGCGGAAGTGCGCTGAGACTGCCCCAAATTTCCGCTACTGCCCCTACCGCGCGTGAAAAACGACTGGCGGAGCTGCTGGTTATCGAGTGGCAAAAGCAACGCAGTGAAAACACATTCACTCCACCACTGCGTTGCTACTGGCAGGGTTCGGACATCGCCTGGCAGGCATTCCGCGCACAAATGGCCCGCATTTTCCCGGCGATAGCACTGCCATTACGGCCTGAACCCTGGCATGGCGAAGCCAGTCTGGCTGAGATAGCGAGTGACCTCGCGCAAGCCAAATCTGAAGGCACTATGCTAATCGCGGGGTGTCAGGTGGTCGTAGCATCCACGAAAACAGCACTTCCCGCCGGGGAGTCTGCCGTACTGTGGTTGGCCGGGCGGAACGGGCCGGTGCAACTGACGCGCGGCGAAACCTTTTCGGCAGAAAAAGGGGACGCATTACTCAGTGTGTCTGCCCGTGCGCTGGAACAGAGCGAACTGCAAGAACCTCCTGAGGCCAGTCTCCTGTTTTCCCGGTCTGGTCTGGAGAAGCTGGCGCACAATGGCTGGAACGTTAGCCAGTATCAGCAGGACGCCAACTGGGGTGATATCGGCGATATGGACGCGCTGATCGTTTTATCGCTGGCGGCAATCTACGCTGCGCACTACCAAAAACCGTGTGGCTGGATTGCCCACGACCCGATGAACACCCTCGCAATTGGAATTGTAAAACCTGATGGACAACGTCAATAAACCTGCTGTCATCTCTGTGGCAGCCACGGCAACGGTCTGTATTGCTGTGACCACTCTCCTGGTATTACTGGGCGCGCTGGCATGGTGGCTGTGGGCGACTGAACGTTCAACGCAATGGGAAACGCTGCGCCCTCTTATTGCCGCTGGTTTTATTGCCTGGGGGGTTGCGCTCAGCCTACTGATGTTGGGGTTCATTGCCTTTCGATTGCTGATTAAAGACAAGGTTGGCCCGTCAGCATCCCCTAAGCGTAAACCAGCAAAGGTAACCGGGCGCGAAACCGTTTATGCACCGATGAAAAAATACCTCCGCTTGCGCTATAGCCTGTTCTGGCGCCGCAAAGTCCGCTTGCTGCTGTTGACCGGTGATGAAGACGCGATTGAACAACTGGTTCCCGGTTTGCAATCCCACCAATGGCTGGAGGGCAATAGAACCGTTCTGATTTACGGCGGTAGCCTGACAACGGAACCCGATAGCGAAAAATATGCCGCCCTGCGCAAACTGCGCCGGAGTCGTCCGCTAGATGGCATTATTCGGGTGATACCACAGGCGCTATACCTGACACCACAGATAAGCGATAACGATTTACGCGGGCTGGAAAAAATCAGCGAAATATTGCGTTACTCTGCCCCGGTCTGGCTGTGGCAACTGTGCGACAGCGGCTGGTCGCAGGCTCAGCGCACTGAGCAGGTGGTGGGCGCTCATTTTCCTCTGCGCGCCCAGGCAGACGATGTTACCCGCCAGCTTGAACTGCTGTTACCGGAATTGCGGGATCAGGGAGTAAGTCAGGTCATTGAGAGCAATAACCATGACTTTTTATTACGTCTGGGTCAGCACCTGAAAGAGGGCGGTATCACCCGCTGGGCTCATCAACTGATGCCGTGGTTGTCAGTCTCTCAGCAGCGTATTCCGTTACGGGGTCTGATGTTCAGCCTGCCAGGAATTAAATCACCAGATTCGCCTGAAAACATCGTTACTCTTGCTGATGAGCATTTTATCCCTGAATCACAGCGTAATGCTCTGAGCCTGTCGGTAACCTGGCTGGGTGTGGTTAACGATTGTACCCGTGTAAAGGGGCGCTTCGTCGGGCTACCCCGGGAACAGATGCTTGCATGGGGCATCGTGGCTGTGATGGGCATATGGGGTGTCGGTCTGCTGATCTCTTTTGCAATAAACTACGGGCAGATTTCGTCAGTGGCAGGAAAAGCGCGCTACCTGGTGGAGCATCCTTCCGTTTCCGATTATCAACTGACGGCATTACATGAACTGCGAAACGACGCTGGTCGCCTGCAACGTCATGTTAATAAGGCGACGCCCTGGTATCAGCGTTTTGGGCTTGATCACAGCCAGCAACTGCTAAACGCAGTACTGCCGTGGTATGGCGTAGTGAACAATCGTCTGATTCGGAACCCGGCAAGCACCGCTTTGTCACAAAAGCTCGCAGCGCTGACCAATTCAGCACCAAACAGCGATCGGCGTATGCAACTAGCGGAGCCCGGTTATGACCAGCTAAAGGCCTGGCTTATGATGTCACGCTCGGACAAAGCGGATGGTGCATTCTTCGCCGAGGTTATGAGGCGTGTGCAACCCACTCGCCCTGGTATCTCCACTGGTCTGTGGCAAAGCCTGGCCCCGGATCTGTGGGCATTCTATATCACTGAGCTACCACAGCAGCCCATGTGGAAAATCACCCCGGATGCATCTTTGGTCAATCAGAGTCGCCAGGTGCTGTTGCAGCAGATTGGTCGCCGCAACGCTGAAAGCACGTTGTACGAAAACATGCTCAAATCAGTACGCCGTAACTTTGCCGATGTTTCCCTTGAAGACATGACCAGTGGCACCGATGCCCGCCGTCTCTTTACGACCGATGAGGTGGTGCCTGGCATGTTCACTCGTCAGGCATGGGAAGGGGGTATTGAGCAGGCTATCGAGAAGGCTGCGAACTCGCGCCGCGATGAAATTGATTGGGTATTGAGCGACAGTCGCAAAGCGGTTTCCGTAGATCTGTCACCGGAAGCGCTGAAGGCGCGTCTGACCCAACGTTACTTCACTGATTTTGCAGGTAGTTGGCTGAGTTTCCTTAACAGCCTGCAACTTAACCCAACGCATAATATTGCCGATGTCACCGACCAACTGACGCTGATGAGTGATGTGCGGCAGTCGCCGCTTATTGCTCTGATGAATACGCTGGCCTTGCAAGGGCAGACCGGCGAGCAGCGCGAAGGATTGTCCGATTCCATTATTAAATCGGCGAAAGAGTTAGTTGGCAGCCACGATAAACCGGTGATCGATCAGCGTGCGGCAGGTTCGCAGGGACCGCTGGGTGAGACCTTCGGACCGCTGCTGACCCTAATGGGAAAAAACAAAGCCAGTAACGTAATGTCTGCGGATAACTCGCTCAGTCTGCAGACGTATTTAACCCGTATCACCCGTGTGCGTCTGCGGTTGCAGCAGGTAGCGAGTGCATCTGATCCTCAGGAGATGATGCAGGCGCTGGCACAAACCGTATTTAAGGGCAAAAGCATTGATCTGACCGATACCCAACAGTACGGCAGCCTGATGGCAGCAAGCCTCGGGGAAGAGTGGAGCGGATTTGGCAACACGATGTTTGTGCAGCCGTTGGCTCAGGCATGGGAAACGGTGTTGCAACCGTCAGCAGTCAGTCTGAACGATCGTTGGAGTCGTGCGGTGGTGGCTAACTGGCATACGGCTTTTGATGGTCGTTTCCCCTTTGTGATGAGCAAGAGTGATGTATCCCTGCCAATGCTGGCCGAGTTTATCCGTAAGGACAGCGGTCGCATCGACCAGTTCCTGACTACTGAACTCAACGGCGTACTACACAAAGAGGGGAATCAGTGGGTAGCGGACAATACGCATAGCCAGGGGCTGATGTTTAATCCGGCCTTTCTCAGCGCCGTTAATCAGTTGAGCCAGTTGTCGGATATTTTGTTCACTGATGGTGGCCAGGGAATAAGTTTTGAACTGCAGGCACGCCCGGTACCGCAGGTGGTTGAAACCCAACTCACTATTGATGGACAAAAGCTGCATTATTTTAACCAAATGGCTGACTGGCAATCTTTCCGTTGGCCGGGCGATAACTGGAAACCTGGGACTATGCTGACCTGGACCACTATCAACGCTGGTCCGCGTCTGTTTGGCGATTACAGCGGAACCTGGGGGTTTATCCGCTGGCTGGAGCAGGGCAAACGGCAACAGCTTGACCGCAGCCAGTGGATGATGAGCTTTATCGCTCCTGATGGAAGAACACTGCAGTGGATATTGAGGACGCAATTGAGCAGTGGTCCGTTGGCGCTGTTGGCCTTACGCAACTTTAACCTGCCTGATCAGATATTCAGTATGAATGCGTCTGCGACCTCCAATACCCTGGTCACTGCAGAGAGCACAACCATGGATGGAATAGAATAATGGCAACATTACAAAGCGTACTTTACGCCTGTGGTGCTGATGAAAAAACGTTACTGAGCAGTGCTAAATTGCGCAGTGCGGAATGGGAGCGCTGGCTGGAGCCTGTTAGCGAAAGTGAGCCAACCGGAGAAGATCCTGGCTACGATGATGATTTTCAGCACATTCGTGAGGAGGTCAACAAACTTTCCGGTATTGATACAGGTTTGATTTGCGAGTTGGCTGAAAAGTTGCTGACCAGCATCTGCAAGGATCTGCGCGTTATCACCTTCTATATCTGGGCGCGTCTGCATCAGGATGGTGAGTCCGGATTTGCACAGGGGATTGAGCTTCTGGCGGCAATGCTTGAGCGGTTTGGTTCCCGGCTACACCCATGTCGAGCCCGGAGCCGCAGAACAGCTCTGGAGTGGCTTGGTAGTAGCCGCGTGACTGACAGCCTCTCTCTGTACCCGGAGGTGGATATATCCCTTATGCAGCGCATCACAGGAGGTCTGCTTCTGGCGGAACAGTCGTTTCAGACGTTTGATGAAGATGCCCGCCCTGAGCTTGGGGGGCTCTATCAGGTTCTGGACAATCGCTTGGTACAGAATGGCGGTGTCAATAGTCTGGTACCGCAAACCAGTCGTGAAGAGACGACTCAAGTAACGTCGATGGTATCGTCAGCACCCGTGGTGAATGGCGTAACATCAGGGCGTGATCTGCTCGATCAGGCCAGAGTGCTGGCGAAATATCTTCGCGATCAACCGGGCGGCTGGCTGGCCGGGCATCATCTGCTAAAAAGCGTCCGCTGGGATACCCTGGTTGAACTCCCTCCGCTTGATGCCGCCGGACGTACCCGCCTGGTCCCGCCCAAACCAGACAACAAAGCACATCTCAAACGTTTGTATCTACAAAAAAGCTGGCCTGAATTGCTGGAGCATACCGATAATTTACTGGCGCAGGGCGTCAATCATCTGTGGCTGGATATGCAGTGGTATGCCTGGCACGCGTTGGCGAAAATGGATAATAACAGTGTGCGATCAGACATTCTTTGTCGTGATCTTAAGGGGTTGTTGGCCCGTCTCCCGGGTCTGGAAGCGCTGGCCTTCAGTGACGGAACCCCCTTCGCCGATGAAGTGACCCTGAACTGGATAAACGAAAACGTGCTGGATGAGATGCCCGGATGGAAAGATGAACTGGTGTCAGCTGCGGCGGCTGGCAGTGATGATGTGCTGACGCTGGAGCCGGAAGTCCTGGCGAAAGCAGACAGCGAAGGCGTCGATATCGCACTCGGCTGGCTCCAGACCCAACCCGGCTACACCGCTATACGCGACCGCTGGTTGATACGCTTGCTGATGGCTCGGGTGAGTGAACAGTATGGTAAAAACGAAATGGCACTACATCTGCTAAGTGAGCTTGATAACAGCGCCCGTAATCTAACGCTAGAACAGTGGACGCCAGAGCTGCTGTTCGAAGTCAAAGCCCGCAGGTTGAAACTGTTACGGAGCAAAGCTGGTCGCAGTGAAGCAGATAAAACGCGCCTGCAACCCGAAATGGACACTTTATTATCCGGGCTTATTTCATTGGATCCTGCACGGGCTGCGGTGCTCTGCAACTGAGCACTCCAACATATACAACAGCTGATATGGCTAAAGTTACTTCCCGGTTCTGAGGGCTTAATCACCAGCATTGGTATAGTTGCTGATGGCGCGAATGGTTATAGGTTATTGCTCACGAATGCGGTGGGGGCTGTTGGCAGCATTCAGGCTGCGGGATCGCAAATGATTCCGTCCGTGAGCGTATTATTGTAGGTTCTGTTGTCTTTGCATTTTTGTATGTATCTGAACTGGATAGTGAAAAGATATATATCATGCTCCGACTGCCTGGATAGATACCTTGAATGGCAACGGAGTCTGTATTCCCTCCAGCAATTTGTGGCGAGTCAGCTAATTACTTGTATCCCTGGTTACGCTTGCAACAGCGCCTTCTTCATTACCCTATCGAATTTTAAATACTGAATATTCAGCAATGAGTTAGCAGAAATTATTATGGATGATTTAACCCTGCGTTATTACGACGCTGAAATGCGTTACCTGCTGGAAGCCGGTGAAGAGTTTGCCCGTGCTCACCCTGAGCAGGCGGCAATGCTTAACCTCGATAAAGCGGGTGCCCGTGACCCCTATGTGGAACGCCTGTTTGAGGGCTTTGCTTTCCTCATGGGGCGGCTGCGCGAGAAGCTCGACGATGACCTGCCGGAGCTGACCGAAGGATTGGTCAGCCTGCTGTGGCCACATTACCTGCGCACCATACCGTCGATGTCCGTGGTGGAGTTCACTCCCGACTGGCGTGAAATGAAGGAGCAGATGCGTATCGTCAAAGGTTTCGAGGTGAACTCGCGGCCGATCGGTGAGAAGGGCACCCGCTGCAGGTACACCACTACCAAAGAGATCATCCTTCAGCCGCTGTCGCTTGAGCACGCAAGTCTGATAACCGATCCTGATGGCCGGTCGGTGATTACGCTGCGCTTTAACTGTAGTCAACTAGCAGACTGGAGCCGTATCGATCTCAGCCTGATCCCGTTTTACTTCAATGCTGACACACCGCTGGCCTGCGCCATGCATGAAGCTTTTACCCTGAATATTGCCCGTCTGTGGTTGCGGATGTCGGGTGATGTGGAGAGAAGACCGCTTGATGGATATTTCACCGCTCTCGGGTTTGGTGATGATGACGCTCTGTGGCCGAAGGGGGAGAGTAGTTTCAGTGGCTATCAGTTGCTACTGGAGTATTTCACCTTTCGCGAGAAATTCATGTTCACCGGGCTGCGAGGGCTGGAGGCCGTCGCCTTTCCGGCTGAGCTCTCCTGGTTTGAAATAGATGTGTTCCTGGCTGAGCGCTGGGAGCATGACTTCAGCTTCACTGAAAAGCACTTGCGCCTCAACTGTGTACCGGTGATCAACCTGTTTCCGCTGGAATCAGACCCGCTGACGCTCGACGGATTGCAGACGGAATACATGTTGCGACCGATGCGTGTGCAGGATGGTCACACAGAGATTTATGCGGTGGATTCGGTGATGTCATCCAGCCAGCATACCTACGTCCCCTTCACGAGCTTCCGCCACAAGGGGGGAATGATGCGCCATGAGGCGCCGGAATATTACTGGCACACACGTGTGCGTCGTGGTCCATCCGGGTTGCATAACACCTGGCTTATTCTCGGTGGTGAAGCCTTTGATAACCATACCATCCCGGAAGATGAAAGCCTTTCTCTGACGCTCACCGGCACCAATGGTCAGCTACCTCGGCGCGCGTTGCAGAGCACCGTGCTCGACACGGTGATGAAAACCACCTCGGTCAGCATTGCTGTTCGCAACCTTTGCGCCCCGACGCTTCCCTGTTATCCGCCGGCACAGGACAGGTTTCACTGGCGTGTACTCAGCCACCTCGGCAGCGGGTTCCTTTCGATGATGGATAATGCCGATGTGCTGCGTGGCACCCTTGCGTTGTATGAGTGGACCGACAGTGATATGAACCGCCGCCGTCTGGAAGGCATCATTGATGTGAAACACAGCGAAACTGAGCGCTTTGAGCAGGGCTACCTGGTGCGCGGTGTGCAGATAGAAGTGATGTTGGACAGCCACGGTTTTACCGGGCGGGGCGACATCTGTCTGTTCGGCGAGATGCTGAGTCGCTTCTTTGCGCTCTACACCGACATTTACTTGTTTAATCGCCTGATTATTATCCTGCAACCGACCGGAGAACGTCTGGAATGGGAAGAGAAGCACAATCGCCGTATTCCCGGCTGACCGCGCGGCTGGAGGCTGACCTCAACCGGATCAATTTCTATCGTTTCTGCCAGCTACTGGAGAAACTGAATCCGGACAAGCCGTTGATGGGGTCAACCAGCCACCCGGCAGATGACCCGGTGCGCTTTGCGCCGCATCCAGGGATGGGCTTTCCGGTCAGTGAGCTGAAGGCGATTGAATACGATGAAGACGATGACAGCAAACCGCCGATCATCCGTGCCACGTTTATGGGATTGTACGGCGTAGATTCCCCGCTGCCGACGACATATCTCGATGACATTGCTCAGCGTCGGGAAGGACATGAGGCGCTGCAGGGTTTCCTGGATATCTTTAACCACCGCATTCTGACGCAGTTCTACCGCATCTGGCGGAAGTATTCTTATCCGGCCACGTTTGAACGTGGCGGCACCGACAATATCTCACAGTCATTGCTGGGGCTGGTGGGGCTGGGTATTCCCGGCACGGCTGAACATATTGCTACGCCAGTATCACGCTTTCTGGCTCTGCTTGGCGTGTTGCGCCAGCCGGGTAAAACCCAGGAGGGGGTACAGGCACTGGTTAGTCTGCTGGCTCCGGATACCACCGTGCAGGTCAGCCCTTACTGTCTGCGCCCGGTAGAAGTGAGCAAACCTCTGGGCTTTTACGGCGATGAGGATTTTCTGCTGGATGGCAATACGCCGCTTGGCGACGAAGTGCTGGATGCCAACAGCCAACTGCTGATTGCTCTTTCCACGGATAACGAACAGGAATCGCAGGGCTGGAGGCCGGATGGCCTGCTGTATCAGGATTTGCTGGTTATGCTGCGGGTATACCTGGGCTGGCGATTCAGGGCAAAAATTACCCTGACCATTTGTAGCCGCCTGCTGGCTTTCATGCCGTTGGGCGAAGGCGCTTTCTGGCTTGGGATAAACGGCGTACTCGGTGTGGAAGGTGATGCACTTCCGGACGATATCCCGCAGAGCTTTACGATAGAGTTGGGCTACTACACAGGACTGGAACCTGCGAAAACACAACAAGGAAACCGACGTGTTACGTACAAATTTAACTAAGATCGCGTTCTGGCTACTGCCTGTGCTGGTGTTCAATCTGGCGGGCTGCGGGGTGACGCAGGACATTACTGATGGCACCAAATCGGCATTTAACGCCGTGTTCTACAAAAAGATTAAGGTGCTACATCTGGATTTCACGGCTCGTGAAGCACTGAACACAGATGCCCGTGAGAACAACGTGCTGTCTGAATCGGTTCTTGTGCGGATTTATCAGCTCAAAGACCACAAAACCTTCGACCAAAGTGTGTACCAGCAGCTACTGAACGACGGTGAAAAGGTGCTCGGAACTGATCTTTTGGCTACCCGCGATGTCGTGCTTAAACCGGGCGGAGACATGCTGCTCGATATGCCACTGGAAAAGGACGCGAATTACGTGGCCGTGGCTGGATTGTTCCGGCAACCCGATCTGGTGAAAAATACATGGAAGCTGACGGTAAACCGTGAAGAACTCGATCCGGATACCTCCCGGGTGGTTGAAGCCGGGAATAACTCTCTCAGGCTGCTACCGGTAAAGGACGAATAATGCCTCAGTGCCAAAACTCTCCTTCTTTATATGAAATGCTCACCGGCAATTTCGCCGGTGGCCTCAACCTTCAGCAGGTCAATGAAGAAAATCAGGTCATACTTTCCGTACTGGACAATATGCAGCGCGTTCTTAACTGTCGTGCAGGCACATTGGCGCACCTGCCGGACTATGGACTGCCTGACATGACCAAAATCCTTGAGGGCATGCCGGGGACGGCGCATGTACTGATGGGAACCCTCTCCGCCGTCCTGCTCAAATATGAGCCACGCCTGAAAAAAATCGCCGTTGTACTGCTGGAGCAGGAAATCCCCGGTGCACTGCGTTATGCCATAGACGCTGAACTCAAAGGTATTGGCCTGGTGCGTTATGGCACAGATTTTAAACCTGAAGGGCGGGTTCTGTTGCGACACCTTAAGCAACAGCAGTATCTCTAAACGACAACCCGTACGTGAGGCCAGGGAAGATAGTGTTCGTAAAATCACAGTTCCTGCAAAAGTGACCGTCCCAACAATCCCTCTCTGCTTCGTTCATCAGTGAGCGCCTGGCTGCTATCGCTACATTTCGCCAGTGAATGAGCCGTGTCAGGAACAGGTGGAAGAGTGGCTAATGCGATATGAAACACAGCGTCACGCAGAAGGCGCGAACAGATAAAAAGCTTGAATGCTAGCGTTTATATCTGAACAAAAATTCAGGACGTACCCCAGCAATATTCTCGTGCCAAATCCATTTCCCATCGTGCAAAGCACGGCTTGCGTACGCGAACTCAGATATGAGCTCCTTTGCTGATAATGCCTTCAAAACCTTCCGTTCTATACAAGTTAAATGGATATCTGGTCATGAATGACATTTCCCCCCGTAAAATCAAAACCGGTAGCGACCCGCGTACCCTGCCGGATTATGCCACCCTGCGCGATGAACTGAGCAAACTAACCCATCCGGCGCGCCCGGATGTGAACTGGCGGTATGTAGAAAAACTCTGTCTCTCACTGTTTGAGCAAAATGGCGTGGAATTGCAGACAGCGGCCTGGTACACGCTTACCCGAACGCAACTGGCTGGATTATTCGGTCTGAATGAGGGCCTGGCAATACTGGAGGCCCTGATAAGTCATCAGTGGGGAGGGCTCTGGCCGCAGCCTGTACACGCCCGCATGGAAATTCTCAGCAATCTGAGCCAGCGCCTGCAGCAACGGATGCGCGCGCTAGCGCTGAACTACAGCGACCTCAGCCAGTTATATCGGGCGGAGCAACTGCTAACGCGTCTCGGCGCGGTGCTACAGCGTCTGGAACTTAAGCACCTGAGCCAGCTCGATACTTTGCGATTGATGATACATAACAGTGCTGTTCGGCTGGAAAATAGTGACGGCGCATCCGACTCTGGTGTAGCTATTCAGACTGGTGCCGTGCTGCCTGCAACAGTAATGAATAGCGCGGGAATATTAAGTGATGCTTTGCCTGATGTTCCTGTTACAGAAAAGAACGAACCGACCAACACGGTTAATTGGGTTTATATTGCACAGCCCGAACATCAGCCGAACGTGGATGTGCTGGCGGCGCTACCGGTAAAGGAAAAAAAGTGGAAATCCTTTGCTGCCGGTATGTGCACCATGCTGGCAATCAGTGCGGTAACGGTATGGGGCTGGCATGTCTTACATCGACTTGACCCGTTACAGGCTCAGCTTGCTGCATCGCTGGCACCGTTACCCGCAACACTCACTCCCGCGCAACTTGATGCGTTGCGTCAGCACGCTCCCATACCGCAATCCTTGTTTGCAGACACGCAGCAGCAGCTCGTGCGCTTAGGTCAGTTGCCACCGGACTGGAATATTGACTACAGACGTCAACTGGTCGAACAGGCTCAGTCGCTCTGGCCTGAGCAGGCGAAACCACTGGCACAGCAGTGGCTTCGGCAATTGAACGCTGCCAGCATACCAACAGAAAATCTGAATGGCTGGCATCAAGGGATGACGAAGTTACAGCAACTGAGTAACCAACTGAGTGGGCTGGATGGGCACAAGGGTAAGTACATGACGGTCAGTGAGCTGAAGTCATCCGTCTTTGGCATGATAACCAGCTTTCAGCAGACTGAACCGACGGAGGAACAGCTTCGTCAGATTAACTTATTACCAGTCGGTTCTCCCCGGCGTCAGCAGCTTATCCGGCAACTGGAACAACATCTACGGTCGCAGATTTATACATTGGGGCAGATGAAAAACAGCGCACCTGTCACGACGTTGCTGCACAAATAATCGGCAAATCCCGCCCCCTGAACGATTAAGGAAACGACTTTTGCTGAGGAGGCGGATGGTGGGTTCTCCAGGCAGGAAATTGCGCCATATTTGGCAGCGTTATAAGTACGGCCATACGCAGGCTCCGATCTGGCAAGAGCGACCTTTTGGCAGGGTCAAAGGATGAGCGGGATCTGATGAGATACAGTACGGATTTTGGGGCAGGGGCAATTTGGCCGGGAGTTCAAAAAGCGCACGAAACTAAGGCGGGGCTATTTATATTTGCAGCGATTTTTTATCAACGCGTTTGCGCACCGTAACACAGCAATTGCTACTGATTATGGCTATGCGGTGTTACGGTAACCTTCTGCTTAGTCCTGCTTTTTCGTTGCGTTATCCGCTTTCGCATTACGCTTTTTTTTCAGCGCCATATAAATAAAGATAACCAGTGCTGCCCCGATGATAAATCCTAATGTATGCATTTTTTAACCTTTCCTTTAGTTTCATACCGCTCGCAGGAGGGTGACTGAAAACCCTTCGAGCGTACTTTTTCGCGACAAAATCCTGGCACAGGTTTCGATATTATTCGACAGCTTTTAGCGATAGTTCTTAAAAGGCAGGGGCGCGTCTTTTATCCAACGCGCTTTGCATTATCAGTACCGGAACATGCATGAGTTTTGCGGCGAATAATCGAACGTAGTTCGATGGAGAGTCCGTATCCCCAAAAGCAAAAACCCAGCCATAGGCTGGGTTCTCTGAATAAGTGGTGCCCGGACTCGGAATCGAACCAAGGACACGGGGATTTTCAATCCCCTGCTCTACCGACTGAGCTATCCGGGCAACGGGGCGCATTAAACCTGATTCGCCGCGCTCCGTCAACGAAATTTCTTCAATTCGTTGCGGACTGCACAATCTATCACCACTTTGCGCATAATGCACGTTCGCTCAGGCAAAAAATGCTGTCCACAGGGCAGAAATCGGCATCGCAATCACCAGCGCGGGCAGCATATTCGCCACGGCAAACATCTTTATGCCGCAGATGCGCAACCCGGTCGCCAGCAGCAGGATGCCGCCAACGGCGGTGAAATCGCCCATCATTGCGGGCGTGGTCAGCGGCAGGATCAGTGTCGCGCAGGTGGCGAGAGTAAGCTGGATAATCAGCATCGGCACGGAAATCATCGCGACAGCAAAACCGAGCGAAGTCGCGAAGATCACGGCGGTAAAGAAATCGAGAAAAGCTTTGGCGATAAGAATGCTCGGATCGCCGGTCATTCCTTCGCGCATGGAACCAAAAATCCCGGTGCCGCTGGCGCAGAACAGAATAATGATTGCCACCAGGCTCTGAATAAACGACTCGTGAGCGCTGTTGGCATCCCCGTCTTTGCGTTTTTGCAGCAGATTACGTAACGCGTTAACACCGCCGCTGATACCACGCTCGACGTAACAGAGTTCGCCAATTAACGTACCGACCAGCGTGGCGAGCACCATTACCGGCAAATTCGCGCATTTGATTACCAGCAAAATACCGATACCCAGTGACGCAAGGCCGAAAATCGAAGGCATGGAGGAACGGATGCGCTCGGGCAGGCGATGGCTGAGCAACGCGCCCAGGGTGCCGCCAATTAATACCGCAGCGGCGTTAATAAAAGGACCTGTAAGCACGAGTTACCCCTGTGTTTCATATAACTGAATAGTATGCCGCGTAGAATAGCATTTTTATGCGCGACCACGCCTGGCCTGGTTGCGCCTCTTTGGGAAAGGTGACATGATTGCGCGAATTTTATTCCACCTTACGGGAGCTGCCAGATGACGTACATGACTGCTGTTTGTCACGCGTTTTGCACCTGCATGCCTTCGGGCACCCGTATCATTTTCCCCCATACTTCACTCACCATGCGGTGAGGGTAACGCACGCTCACTGTAGGACAACAGTAAGATCAGAAGCTGTCTGCTTTTACTGATGTCTGGCGGTCGGAGCTGGTTCCAGTCAGACACGTTCGTTGGGCGAAGCAACTGCTTTGTCCGGGGTCTTTTACTCCCCTGAAACGGGTATTCGTGCTTATGAAATCAATGAAAATTGCCGTCAGCCGCGAGCTGATATCTGCGCTTTCCACCCATCGCGAAGTGGTGACGCTGGACAGTACCGATTTTACGGATGTGGCGGCAGTCGTCATGACATTAGCGGAGAGTCGCAGCGGCATTCTTGCGTTACTCAAACGGACGGGGTTTAACCTGCCGGTTTTTTTGTTCACTCAAGAGCCGGAGAGTGCGCCGCAGGGCGTGACAGCGGTGATCGGCGGTAAAGATCAGGACTGGCTGGAGCTGGAAACCGCCGCCTGCGACTATGAAGATAATCTGCTACCGCCATTTTTCGATACGCTGCGCCAGTATGTCGAAATGGACAACAGCACGTTTGCCTGCCCCGGCCATCAGCACGGTGAGTTCTTTAAAAAGCACCCGGCGGGCCGCCAGTTTTACGAATTCTTCGGCAAGAACGTTTTTCGCGCCGACATGTGCAACGCCGACGTCAAGCTTGGCGATTTACTGATTCACGAAGGTTCGGCCAAACATGCGCAGAAGTTTGCCGCGAAGGTGTTCAACGCCGATAAAACCTACTTTGTATTGAACGGCACTTCTGCCGCCAACAAAGTGGTGACCAATGCGCTGCTAACGCGGGGCGATCTGGTGCTGTTCGATCGTAATAACCACAAATCCAACCATCACGGCGCCTTGATCCAGGCCGGTGCAACGCCGGTTTATCTGGAAGCGGCGCGTAACCCGTTTGGTTTTATTGGTGGTATTGACGAGCACTGTTTTGACGAAACTTATCTGCGTGAGCTGATCCGCGAAGTCGCGCCGGAAAAAGCGGATCAGCCGCGTCCGTTCCGCCTGGCGGTGATCCAGCTTGGTACTTACGACGGCACGATCTACAACGCACGGCAGGTGATCGACAAGATCGGCAGCCTGTGTGACTACATTCTGTTTGATTCGGCCTGGGTAGGGTACGAGCAATTTATCCCGATGATGGCCGACTGTTCGCCGCTGCTACTGGAGCTGAACGAGAACGATCCGGGCATTTTTGTCACCCAGTCGGTGCACAAGCAACAGGCCGGGTTCTCACAAACCTCGCAGATCCACAAAAAAGATAACCATCTGCGCGGACAGGCTCGTTTTTGCCCGCATAAGCGGCTGAACAATGCCTTTATGCTGCATGCGTCAACCAGCCCGTTTTACCCGTTGTTTGCCGCGCTGGACGTGAACGCCAAGATCCATCAGGGCGAGAGCGGGCGTCGTCTGTGGGCAGAATGCGTAGCGCTGGGTATTGAAGCGCGCAAAGCGATCATCGCGAACTGTAAGATGATCAAACCTTTTGTGCCGCCGGAGATCGCCGGGCGGCCGTGGCAGGATCACCCGACAGAAGTGATCGCCCGCGAGCGGCGCTTCTTCAGCTTTGAGCCGGGTGATAAATGGCACGGTTTTGAAGGGTATGCGCACGAGCAATACTTTGTTGATCCCTGCAAACTGCTGCTGACCACGCCGGGCATCGATGTGGAAACGGGTGAATATACCGAGTTTGGCATTCCGGCCACCATTCTGGCGCACTACCTGCGTGAAAATGGCATTGTGCCGGAGAAGTGCGATCTCAACTCAATCCTGTTCCTGCTGACGCCGGCCGAAAGCGCCGAGAAGATGGCGCAGCTGGTGGCGATGCTCGCCCAGTTCGAACAACATATTGAAGACGACACGCCGCTGGCTGACGTGCTGCCAACCATTTTTAACAAATATCCGGTGCGTTATCGCGACTATACGCTGCGTGAGCTGTGCCAGGAGATGCACGATCTGTACGTGAGTTTTGATGTAAAAGATCTGCAAAAGGCGATGTTCCGCAAAGCCAGCCTGCCAGCGGTAGTGATGAATCCGCAGGATGCCAACAGCGAGTTTATTCGCGGTAATGTTGAGCTGGTGCGCATCAGTAAGGCGGAAGGGCGCATCGCTGCCGAAGGTGCGCTGCCTTATCCGCCGGGCGTACTCTGCGTGGTGCCGGGAGAAGTATGGGGCGGGGCGGTGCAGCGCTACTTCCTTGCGCTGGAAGAGGGCGTCAATCTGCTGCCGGGCTTTTCACCGGAGCTGCAGGGCGTTTATTCCGAAACCGACACCGATGGCATCAAACGCCTGTATGGTTATGTACTGAAGTAGTTTTTAGCCCCTCGACCGCACGGTGAGGGGCCATTTCACGCAGCCACCCGGCGGTACATGCGCCTCGGGTGGCCAATTTTCCCGTACTGCATCTCCACCGCCAGAAACCCGGCTTCCACGCAGTGTTCCAGATAGCGCCGGGTGGTGGTTTTGCTCAACCCCGTTTCACTCACCACTTCATCGACGGAGAAACAGCGCGCGATCTCGTCGGCAAACAGTTTCTGAATCAGCGCCAGCGTACTCTCTTCAATGCCTTTACTGCCATTATCCTGGCGGAAATTCTTTGCCTGTAACTGATAAAGCGAGTCCACGTTCTGCTGGTCGACAATTTTCCACACGCGTTGCTGCTCGGCGAATTGCACAAAGCGTTCCAGCGACTGGCTCAGCCGCTTCCACGACACGGGTTTGAGGATATAGTCGAACGCGCCATTACGGATCGCCTGGCTACAGGTGTCCATATCGCTGGCGGCGGTAATAAAAATCACCGAGCAGTTCGCGCGAATAATCTGCGGATCGTTAATAAGGCTAATGCCTTTGCCATCCGGCAAATAATTATCCAGTAACACTAACTGTGGTTGCGTGTTGCTCAATAACTCCCGCGCTTCGGCAAGCGACGAGGCGATGCCAACCAGGCGCAAGCGCGGGTGTCTGCTGACCAGTTCCGCATTAAGCTGCGCAAGCGTGTTTTCGTCTTCTACTATCAGCACGTCTATCAGTTCATGTTGCATAATTCTGATCTTCCAGGGTCGGCACGGGACGCGGTACGTTACCCGTTTCAGGAATAAACAAAGAGAAAATCGTGCCGCGAGGCGTGTTAGCGGAGACCTCAATCGATCCGCCCACTTGCGTGACATAGCTGGCAATCAGGTACAGACCGATACCATGATCGCCACTGCGCTTGGTGGTCATCCCGCGTTCAAAAATATGATCGCGAATCGCTGGATCAATGCCGATACCGCGATCCGCCACTTCAATAATCAACTCCCGTTCGTTCAGCAAAATCAGCACTTCAACCGGTTCGTGAGGTAGCGTGGCGCGCTGGGTTGCTTCAATGGCGTTATCCAACAGGTTGCCGATGATGGAGATAAGCTCCGCTTCGCCCAACAACCGGCAGGCTCTGTCCATTTGACACAGCGGATCAAAGGCCAGTTCTACACCTTTTTCACGGGCGCGCGCTGCTTTCCCCAGCAGCAAACCGCACAGCGTCGGCGAGCTAAAGCGCGAAGAGATAAAGTCCAGCAACTCCTGCGCGTGCTCTGACTGCGCCTGAATGTAGTGCACGGCTTCATCGTAGCGCTCCATATGCAGCAGGCCAGAGAGCGTGTTCATGCGGTTCAACTGCTCATGGCGCATAATGCGCAGGTTATCAACGTAACGCTTCACCTGGCTGAGTTGCGCGCTCAACGTGTCTATCTCATTGCGATCGCGAAAGGTAATCACCCAACCCTGCAATTTATTCTCCAGCATGATGCGTACCCGGCTGGCAATCACCGTTAACTGATTAAAACGGCAAATCTCATCGTGCGTGTCGTTTTCCAGCATCATCGAACGGTCAAAAAACGGTACCGGGGCAATGACTTCATCGATGGTTTGCCCGCGCAGCTCGCGCGTCGGCTGGCTTAACTCCAGAAGCTTGCGTGCTGCCTGATTGATCACTTCTATGCGCAGTTCGCTGTCAATCGCAATCACCCCTTCGTAGATCGATTCCATCATCGCCTTTTGTTGGCGTACCAGCAGGCCAATCTCCCGTGGCTCAAGGGAGAAAATCTGTTTTTTAATGCTGCGGGTAAAGAACCAGGAAAAAATAAACAGCGCTGCCAGCAGCAATACAGCGGCAATAAAAATGTTAATCACTTTACCGAGCGTGATGGTATCGAGATAACTGGTCAGATACCCCACCGACACAATCCCGATAACGCGCCCGGCATCATCAAAAATCGGCGCCTTACTGCGTAACGAAATACCCAACCCGCCTTTGCGGATAGTGGTGATGCTCTTCCCGTGCAACACCTCGGTATTATCGTCACCCACTAATGTTTTTCCGACCACATCAGAATCGACTGAATGAAATAAATGCATGCCTTTGTTATCGCCGATAACAATAAAGCTTGCATCGCTATGCGCCACCACTTTATGCATAAATTGCGCGATAGCTCGAATATCTTTATCGGCAACCGACTGGCGTAAATTCGGAATAATGGCTATTTCCTCAGCCTGTATTTTTGCTCGTGCGCTCATTTCCTGATATAGCTGGCGACCGACATCCTTGTAATAATAAACGCCAAGCAGAACGAACAAACCGGAGAAAAAAAGCACCAGCGAAATAAAAAGTTTGATTTGGAAAGAGACTTTCATGACGGTTCGCACAGCAGCCAGCAAAGCGCCAATGTAGCATCTTTTTGCGCACGCGTACGCAGTTTACTGGAAACTTGTGATCCCTTGCACAGGCAGTGCTGAAGCGGAAAAATGGTCTGTTAAATATTCTTTTTTGGAAATGTTATTAACTTGTATTTCTATTTAAAAAAACCATAAAAACCACGCCAATAATTAAGGCGTAAGTCACACAAAATAAAAGAAACCTTAAAAACCATAGGAGCCATTAAAACTCCAGTTTTAATATGCTATTCCTCACATAAAGTACGCATTTAGCCCTTTACTCTACAGGCACAAAATAACCAAGGGGCTTAATTATGAGCACAACTGACGATTCATTCTCTGTTACCTCTGAATCGCTGGCGATTCAAAAAACATCACTGAAGGATAAGTGGTGGCACATTATGGATACGTGGAAAGTTGGGATTATTCCGCTGCCATTATTCCTGCTAGCCGGTGCGTTAATTGCTATCGATTGTCTTGGTGGTAAGTTGCCGAGCGATATCGTCGTGATGGTGGCGACGCTGGCGTTCTTCGGCTTTGCCTGCGGCGAGTTCGGTAAACGTCTGCCGATCGTGGGCAAACTAGGCGCAGCGGCGATTTGCGCCACCTTTATTCCTTCAGCAATGGTGTATTACGGTTTGCTGCCGGATGTGGTGGTCGAGTCCACTACCAAGTTCTACAAATCCACCAACATTCTCTATCTCTACATCTGCTGCATCATTGTCGGCAGTATCATGAGCATGAACCGTACCACCCTGATTCAGGGCTTCCTGCGCATCTTCTTCCCAATGGTGTGTGGCGAAGTGGTTGGCATGCTGGTGGGTATGGGCGTTGGCCTGGCGCTGGGTATGGAACCGTTCCAGATCTTCTTCTTCATCATTCTGCCAATCATGGCGGGTGGTGTAGGTGAAGGCGCCATTCCGCTCTCGATCGGTTACGCTACGTTGCTGCATATGGATCAAGGCGTTGCGCTGGGTCGTGTATTGCCGATGGTGATGCTGGGCGGTCTGACTGCAATCATTATTTCCGGCTGCCTGAACCAGTTGGGTAAACGCTTCCCGCATCTGACCGGCGAAGGTCAACTGATGCCAAACCGCAGCAACGGTGATGAACAAGCGCCGGCTGCACCTGCGTTTTCCGGTAAAACTGATGTCACCACCATCGCGGCGGGCGCACTGCTGGCAGTGTTGCTGTACATGATCGGCATGCTCGGTCACAAACTGATTGGCCTGCCTGCACCGGTCGGCATGCTGTTTGCCGCCGTGCTGGTTAAGCTGGCGCACGGTGTTTCTCCGCGCCTGCTGGAAGGTTCTCAGGTGGTGTACAAATTCTTCCAGACCTCTGTGACTTACCCAATCCTCTTCGCCGTGGGCGTTGCCATTACGCCGTGGGAAGAACTGGTTCACGCTTTCACTCTCAATAATCTGCTGGTGATCGTGAGTACCGTTTCCGCACTGGTTGCCACTGGCTTCTTCGTAGGTAAAAAGATTGGCATGCATCCGATTGATGTCGCCATCGTTTCCTGCTGCCAGAGCGGCCAGGGTGGTACAGGGGATGTTGCCATCCTGACTGCCGGTAACCGTATGAGCCTGATGCCGTTTGCACAGATTGCGACCCGTATTGGCGGTGCGATCAACGTGTCGGTATCGCTGCTGGTTCTTGGCAATTTCCTCGTCTGATTAAGCACTACAGGAACCGATATGAAACTCGCAAGCTTTGTCCATCAGGGGATCCGTAGCTACGGCATCGTCAAGGCTGATGGCGTCATCAATCTGGGCCAGCGCCTGGGCGACCGCTACGGTGATTTGAAATCGTTGCTCGCGGCCGACGCGCTGAGTGAGGCACAACAGCTGAGCGGTGAAGCGACGGATCTGCGCTTTGACGATCTCAACTTCCTGCCTGTTATTGAAAACCCGGGGAAAATTCTCTGCGTCGGCATGAACTACGCCGAAAAACGCAAAGAGTTTGATCAACATAACCCGGCACCAACGCTGTTTGTGCGCTTCGCCGACTCGCAAACCGGGCATAACGCGCCGGTGCTCAAACCGCGTCACTCCAGCGAATTCGACTACGAAGGTGAGCTGGCGGTGATCATCGGTAAAGGCGGTGAAAACATCTCTCGTGAGACGGCGTTAAGCCATGTCGCAGGTTACAGCTGCTACATGGATGGCTCTGCGCGTGACTGGCAGCACACCTGGTTCACCGCCGGTAAAAACTGGCGGCAGACTGGCGCGTTCGGCCCGTGGATGACCACGGCTGATGAGATCCCCGATCCGCATCAGCTCGCTATCCGCACCTGGTTGAATGGTCGCATGGTGCAGGACGACAACACCGCCAGCATGATCCACAAGGTCGCCGAGCTTATCGAGTACATCAGCACCTTTACCAGCCTGACGCCGGGCGATGTCATCATCACTGGTTCACCGGGCGGCGTTGGCAAGAAACGCAATCCGCCGCTGTTTATGAAAGCGGGCGATCGCATCGAAGTGGAGATCGAAAACATCGGTCACCTCAGCAATGTGATTATTGATGCGCCAGCCCATGCGCTGACGGCAGCGCACTAAGGACGAAGGCAATACGATGCAAGCACGACCCTCCATCGACTTCCGCGTTGCGGAAGTCAACGGCAATACTCAACGGCTGGCCTCTATCCGCGCGTTGCTCGCAGACAGTGGTTTAGGTATGGACAGCGATATCACTACCTTCGTTGAAGCCTGGTCGGGAAACCGGCTGGTGGGTTGTGCAGGTCTCGCCGCCAACGTCATCAAGTGTGTAGCGGTTGAAGAGCAACTGCGTGGGGAAAACCTTAGCGCGCGGTTGCTGGCGGAAGTTGAGCACCTGGCGCTGGCGCGTGGACATTTTCATCTGTTCCTGTGCACGCGCCCTTGTAATCGGGAGCGTTTCCAGCACAGCGGTTTTTGGCCGGTTGCCCAGAGCGGCAACAACGCGATATTGATGGAAAATACACCATCTGGCATTCAGCGTTACTGCCGTACTTTGCAGGCGCGCCGTGTTGCCGGAAAGCGCATCGGTGCCATTGTGATGAACGCCAATCCCTTCACGCTTGGCCATCGGCATCTGGTTGAGCAGGCCGCACAGGCTTGCGACTGGCTGCACCTGTTTGTGGTGGGGGAAGATGCTTCGTTCTTTCCTTTCTCCGCACGGCTGAAAATGGTGAAAGCGGGCGTGGCGCATCTGCCAAATGTCACGGTTCACGAAGGCTCTCAGTACATTATTTCCCGCGCTACCTTTCCGGCCTATTTCCTCAAAGAGACCGGCAAAGTGCAGCAGGCGTGGAGCGAAATCGACCTGCTCATCTTCCGTAACCATATTGCCCCGGCGCTCGGTGTTACCCACCGCTTTATCGGCAGCGAGCCGTTTTGCGATATCACCCGCCAGTACAACCAGACTATGCATCAGTTGCTCGCGGGGGCTGTCGAGGTGGTGGAAGTTCCGCGCATTAAAGCGACCGGCACCGCTATCTCTGCCTCGGAAGTGCGTCGTTTACTCAAAACACACCAGTTTTCCCGTATTCGGGAAATTGTACCGGATACCACTTTTGCGCACCTTGAGTCTCATTACAGCGCGGAAGTCGCTTAAAAATCAGGAAAATAACTATGAAAATTGTAAGGGAGGCGCTGGCGGGGACGATGGAGTCCAGCGACCTGATGGTGAAAATCGCCCCCGCAGAAGGCGAGCTGGATATTGTTATCCATAGCGAGGTGATGAAGCAGTTTGGCGATCAAATCCGCAAGGTAGTGGATGCCACGCTGCGCGCGATGGAAGTCCGCCAGGGCTTAATCATCATTGAAGACAAAGGCGCACTGGATTGTGTAATCCGTGCCCGCCTGCAAAGCGCCATTCTGCGCGCCGCCGAAGGCACTGAAATCGACTGGGGGAAACTGCTGTGAAAAAACTACGTCGTAGCATGCTGTTCCTGCCAGGCGCTAACGCCGCCATGCTCTCCACCGCCTTTATCTATCGCCCTGATTCGATCATGTTCGACCTGGAAGACGCGGTAGCGCTGCGTGAAAAAGACACCGCGCGCCTGCTGGTGTTCCACGCGCTGCAACACCCGATGTATCAGGATATGGAAACCGTGGTGCGAATTAACCCACTGAACACGCCGTTTGGCCTGCCAGATCTGGAAGCAGTGGTTCGTGCCGGTGTTGATGTGGTGCGTTTACCGAAAACGGATACGCCGGAAGATATCTACGAACTGGAACGCCACCTGGAGCGCATCGAACTGGCCTGCGGTCGCGAAGTGGGATCGACTCGCGTAATGGCGGCGATTGAATCGGCGATTGGCGTGATTAACGCCGTTGCGATTGCGCGCAGCTCGCAGCGCTTAATTGGCATCGCGCTGGCCGCATTTGACTACGTAATGGATATGCAAACTGAACGTGGCGACGGCACTGAGCTGTTCTACGCGCGCTGCGCTGTGCTACACGCCGCGCGCGCCGCCGGAATTGATGCGTTCGATGTGGTGTGGTCAGACGTCAATGATGAAGCCGGTTTCCTGCGAGAAGTCGACCTGGTGCGCAAAATGGGTTTCAACGGCAAGTCACTGATCAACCCGCGTCAAATCGATCTGCTGCATAACGCCTACGCGCCAACCCAGCAGGAAGTGGATCATGCGAAAGTGGTTATCGAAGCGGCGGAAGAGGGCGAACGCAATGGCCTCGGCGTGGTTTCGCTGAACGGCAAAATGATTGACGCCCCGATTATTAATCACGCGCAGATGGTGCTGGAACGTGCAGCTGCGTCCGGCGTGCGTCGTTAAGGACAGAACAATGAATCAAACAGAGCTTCTTCACGTTAATTTTCCCCATCTGCGTGATTTAAAACCCTTTGAAAGCGCGCATGCGGCGACACCGTGGCTGGCGGATATCAACACCAAGCACACGCGCAAACTTTGCGCGACGCTGGAAGACGCGATTGCCCGCAGCGGTCTGAAAGACGGCATGACCATCTCTTTCCACCACGCATTTCGCGAAGGCGATCGTGTGATCAACAACGTCGTGGCAACGCTGGCGCGGCTGGGTTTTAAAAACCTGACGCTGGCTTCCAGTTCGCTGATGACCTGCAACGACGCGCTGATCGAGCATATTCAGAACGGTGTGATTTCGCGTATTTACACCTCCGGGATGCGCGGCAAGCTGGCGGATGCAATCTCTCACGGCCTGATGGCGGAACCGGTTCAGATTCACTCCCATGGCGGCCGCGTGAAGCTGTTACAGGATGGTGAGCTGAACATTGATGTCGCTTTCCTCGGCGTGCCGTGCAGCGACGAGTTCGGTAACGCCAACGGCACACAGGGGAAATCCTGTTGTGGTTCGCTGGGTTACGCGATGGTGGATGCGCAGTTTGCCAAAAAAGTGGTGTTACTGACCGAAGAGCTGGTGCCGTTCCCCAATATGCCTGCGAGCCTTGGTCAGGATCAGGTTGATCTGATCGTGCAGGTAGAGAGCGTGGGCGATCCGGCGAAAATCAGCGTCGGCGCGGCACGCGTCACCAGCAATCCGCGCGAGCTGATGATCGCCCGTTATGCAGCGGATGTGATCGAGCACTCCGGTTATTTCAAAGACGGTTTCTCCATGCAGACCGGCTCCGGCGCAGCAGCGACCGCAGCGACACGCTTCATGGAAGAAAAAATGGAGCGCCACGGGGTAAAAGCCCGCTTCGCGCTTGGCGGCATCACCGGTAGCCTGGTGGATCTGCATGAGAAAGGGCTTATTGAAAAACTGCTGGATACGCAGTGTTTCGATGGCGAAGCGGCGGCTTCGCTGCACCGTAACCCGAACCACGTTGAGATCTCCACCAACGTCTATGCCAACCCGGGCGGTAAAGCTGCCAGTTGCGATCAACTGGATGTGGTGATCCTCAGCGCGCTGGAGATTGATGTCGACTTCAACGTTAACGTTATCACCGGTTCTGATGGCGTTATGCGCGGCGCATCCGGCGGCCACTGCGATGTGGCGGCAGCGGCTAACCTCACCATTGTCGTGGCGCCCTTGCTGCGTAGCCGTATTCCTACCGTTGTAAAACGCGTCACCACGTTGCTGACGCCAGGGGAAAGTATCGATGTGCTGGTCACCGATCACGGTATTGCTGTTAACCCGGCGCGCCCGGATATTCGTGAGCGTTTGCTGGCGGCAGGGCTGAAAATCGTCGACATCGAAGCGCTTTACCAGCGTGCGATTTCACTGACTGGCGAACCGAAACCGATCGCATTCACTGACCGCATTGTTGGCGTGATCCGTTATCGCGACGGCAGCGTGATCGATGTGGTTCGTCAGGTTAAAGAGGACAATCTATGACCACACTGACGCCCGTGAGAGCGGGCGTCAGCCTCGAAGCGCTGCTGGCGGCGAAAGATAGCCGCGCGGCGCGTCAGGCTGACTGGCTCACTCACTATCAACAACCGGTTATTTCGCTGACGCTGGTTACCCCCGGCGCGATAAAAGACAGTATTCGCTACCGCAATACCATGGGCGTGGCACTCCAGGCCTGCGACCAGTTGCTGTGGCAAAACCACTGGCGCGTGCTGGACAGGCAGGTGTTGTGGCTACCAACCGGTGCGGAAGCGCTGTGGTGCGTGGAGCATCCGGCGGTGGAAATCAAAGCGCAATGCGTGGAGATGGAACAGACTCATCCGCTTGGCAGACTGTGGGATTTCGATGTGTTTTGCCCGAAAGAAGGACAGGTTGGGCGGCATTCGCTGGATTTAAATACCCGACGCTGCCTGGTATGTGATGAACCTGCACACGGCTGCGCCCGCTCGCGTCGCCATTCGGTAGAAGAAGTCGTGGCTCGCGTGGAGAGATTAATCGATGGCTGGTTTGCTCGCGACTAAATCCGCCATTGCTGACGTGCCTGAGCTTGCGGCGCAGGCGCTGCGTCTTGAGCTGGATTTAACCCCCAAACCGGGGCTGGTGGACAGAGCCAATAACGGCTCGCACCAGGATATGGATCATGCGCTGTTTTTAAAAAGTATTGCGGCGATCGCGCCGTGGTTCACGGTGTTTGCCGGGGCGGGAAAAGCCCATGCGCAGAAACCGGCCAGCGAACAGCTACGGCTGCTGCGCCCGATGGGTATGGCCTGCGAGCAAGCGATGTTCACGGCGACAGGGGGCGTGAACACACACAAAGGCGGCATTTTTTCACTGGGTCTGCTCTGTTTTGCTGCCGGGCGTTTGCAGGGGCAAGGGCGCATGGTTAGCGCTGACGAGCTTTGCCAGCAGGTGAGTGAAATCTGTTGTGGATTAGTGGCACGTGAGCTGGCCGATCGCCCACAGGCTATCACGGCGGGTGAAAAACAGTTTCGCCAGTATGGGCTGACGGGCGCACGCGGTGAAGCGGAACAGGGGTTTATCACTGTGCGCCGCGCAGTGTTGCCGTACTGGCATCAGGAGCACGGGGAGCGGCGGTTACACAATGCGCTGCTGCGCCTGATGGCCGCAAACCGCGACAGCAATCTGGTATCTCGCGGTGGTATTGAAGGGCTGCACTACGTACAGGATTATGCGGCGAGATTGCTGGTAACGGGCTGGGATAGCGACGCGCTGCGCGAAATGGATAAGGCGTTAATGGCGCGCCGGTTAAGCCCCGGCGGGAGCGCCGATCTGCTGGCGGTGGCCTGGGTTCTTGCCGGGCTGTAAGCAGGCCATAAAAAAACATTTGTCTGGCAGATGGTATTGATTACGACCTGGAGGCGTGCATTAAAGCCTTAATAAAAAGTCTCTGCCTGTTCAGAACAACTTACATCCAAAGGCAATAAGCCAAAGCCTGTTGCTGACCACCTCCGCAAAAAGAGGTGGTCAAATGGCCACAAAAAACCCGGCGCTCAGGCCGGGTTTTGTCTTTGCATCTTTAACCACCTTCAGAGAGGTGGTTAAGGGGCTCAGGCTTTCTGCGCTACGCCTGCCGGTTCGCGCACATGTTTGTATTTAAACAGCATCACGAAAGCGAAGGCCAGCACCAGCGAGTAACCTGCGAAAATTAGCCACACGGTTTTCCAGTCGGTGATGCCCGCAGTGGTGTAAATCTCAACCACTTTGCCGCTCACCATCCCGCCGAGAATACAGCCGAAGCCGTTGGTCATCATCAGCAACATACCCTGCGCACTGGCGCGGATAGCCGGATTCACCTCTTTCTCCACAAATACCGAACCGGAGATGTTGAAGAAGTCGAATGCGCAGCCGTAAACGATCATCGACAGAACCAGCAGCACGGTACCGAACGGCGTCGGGTCACCATAGGCAAACAGACCAAAACGCAGTACCCAGGCAATGATACTGATCATCATGACGTTCTTGATGCCGTAACGGCTCATAAAGAACGGGATCGCCAGGATAAACGCGGTTTCGGAAATCTGCGAAATCGACATCATCACCGACGCATGCGTCACGATGAAGCTGTTGGCGAACAGCGGGTTCGCGTCGAAGCTGTGCAGGAAGGTGTTGCCGAACATGTTGGTGATTTGCAGTTCGGCGCCCAGCAGCATCGAGAAGATAAAGAAGATTGCCATGCGCTTGTTTTTAAACAGCGCGAAAGCGTTCATGCCCAGCATTTCCACCCAGGTCTGTTTCTCTTTGCTTTTGGCAACCGGCATATGCGGCAGCGTCAGAGAGAACAGACTCAGCACCAGCGACAGCGCCGCGCCAATGTAAAGCTGCATGTGGCTCAGTTCGAAACCGGAGAAGCTCACCGCCCACATCGCCAGAATAAAGCCGATGGTGCCCCAGATACGAATCGGTGGGAAATCGGTGACGATATCGTGGCCTGCGGATTTCAGGCGGAAGTAAGAAATGGTGTTCACCAGGCCCAGCGTTGGCATGTAGGCCAGCGAGTTAAGCAGGATGATGACAAACATCGCGCCTGGCGTGGTGACGCCTGCGGCGATAAATAACGTAATCGCCCCAATCAGATGGCACAGCGCATAAACCCATTTTGCGCTTAGCCACTTGTCCGCAACGATACCGAGCAGCGTTGGCATCAACAGTGATGCAATACCCAGCGAGCTATACACCGCGCCAATTTCCGCGCCCTGGAATTTCAGGGTAACGAACATATAAGAGCCAAGCGTAGTCAGCCAGCTTCCCCACAGGCAGAACTGCAGAAAGATAATGACTTTCAGCTGCAGCTTAAGATTCATGCTAATTTCCTCACAAAGGAGAGTGATAGATGTTGGAATGGGCACAATTGCGTTTGTTATGTGTCAGGATTCTACCATCTACGGGGTGGTGAATTTGTTATGCCCGACATAAAAATGCAAACTTCCTCTGATTGCATTTTTATATGGTGACGTATCTCACACTTTAGCGCAACCGTTTGCATCACTCACATGAATACCTTATGCCTCTTTCGTCGGGACAGACGAAAGAGGCAGCAGATTAGTTGCGACGGTAGGTTTTCTGTGCAGCGTTAACTTTGTAGAGATAGCGCCGCGATTCCGCTGACGGATGGCGGGTAGTCAGGGTTTGGTATACATCCCCTGGCGTCATGGTGTTGATGATATTTGCCGCCTGCACTTTATCGGCGGAAAAGACGCGCAACACGCTGCCGGCACCGCCGTTATAAGCGGTAATGACCGCATAGCGCCGTGACGTTGGGTTATTGATCCCGGAGAGATAAATGTTATTCAACATCGCCAGATAGGCAGTGCCGGTATCAATGTTACTTTGTGGATCAAACAGATAACTGCGATCGGGCGTGCCAGATTTCCCCTGTGCGCGGAATACATCTTTACCGGCGCTATGCTGCACAACCTGCATTAAGCCCAGCGCATCGGAGCGGCTAACGGCGTACGGGTTAAAGGAGGATTCGGTTTGCATAATCGCCAGAATCAGCGACTCTTCAACGCCATATTTATGCGACGCTTTTCGCACCATACCGACGTATTTATGTGCGCGTTTATCCAGGTGGTTTGGCACCAGGTTAATGGTCACGCTGTAGATCATACGTAAACCATTGCTGCGGCTTTTCAGCCGTGTTTGCAGCAAATAGTCCGCAAACTGCGTGGCACGCCATTGCCAGCGAATGGCTTCGCCGTTGTTATCCAGCACCTGGCCATACAGGAACGGTTCTTTCGAGATCTGTATATCGTCAACATCGGAGTAAAGATCGATAGAACCCGGATCGTCGCCCATCAACAGGGTTTTGATAATCGCCTGGCGCAAATGCGCCGCAGGATCGGTACCGGAGATCGTCTCGACGGTGATCGTCCCCTCATCGAAGTTGATGTGGCTGCGGGTTTGGTACTGGTCGGTGTATTTAACGTAGTCCTTTGGGCCTGCGATCAGAACTTCGTTAAACCCCCATAAATTCTCAATATTATGGGCAAATTGACCCATCAGGATGTCAAAACCGTTGGTGTCTTTAATCCAGGCTTCGTTGTAGTCGTCGCCCGTTTTATTCGAACTGGAACAAGAAATCAGCAACGGCGCAATAATCGCTAGCGCTAAATATTTTTTCATCATTCCGGGATGCAATTGTGTTGGTGTGTTAGCGCCGGTGTCCTCTGCGCACTGGCAATGCCTTCCCATGCATTCGCGGCATTACCAGTGATTGCGCGTGAACAGCGGCTTATTTTTTTTCTTGCGGCGTATAGCCTTCAATGTGCACGTCTTTGCCTTCAAACAGGAAATTCACCATTTCCTCTTCCAGCAGCTTGCGGTGCTCGACGTTCATCATGTTGAGTTTTTTCTCGTTGATCAGCATGGTTTGCTTATGCTGCCACTGTTTCCAGGCCTCTTTCGAGATCTCGTTGTAAATGCGTTTTCCGAGATCGCCCGGATAGAGCTGGAAGTCTTGCCCTTCCGCTTCACGTTGCAGGAAGGTACAAAAAATAGTTCTGCTCATAACATAATCCTCTTTGCTTGCGCGCTTAACGGACTTCAGCGCGTAATTGCTGTATCAGGCGTTCCACGGGAGCCGCCAGACCGACGGATGGCGGTTGCGCTAAGTTATACCAAAGACCTGCGCCCTCATCCATGCAAGACGAGAACGAGGACACGCCAAGCCACATAGGCACAATATCCAGATGGAAATGGCTAAATGTATGGCGAAACGCCACAAGTTGGCTGAGATTATCGGCGCTAATCTTCCTCTGCGCCAGCCAGGCACGCAGGCTGGCCTCATCGCTGAACTGCGGGAAGCAGAATAACCCGCCCCACAGCCCGCTTGGTGGTCGCTGCTCAAGGTACACTTCGCCTTCATGTTGCATCAGCAGAAGATAACCGGTGCGTTCGGGCAGTGTCTGTTTCGGTTTTTTACCCGGATATTGCGCCCATGCGTTCGCCGCGTAGGCTTCACAGCCCGTTTGCAGCGGGCAGAGCTCGCATTTCGGTTTCGAACGGGTGCAAACCATCGCGCCCAGATCCATCATCGCCTGGTTAAAGCGCTCGACGCCCTGAGCCGGGGTGACCTCTGTGCTGATCTCCCACAAACGCTTTTCCACCTCTTTTTTACCCGGCCAGCCGTCCACCGCAAAGCAGCGCGCCAGCACGCGTTTTACGTTGCCATCAAGAATAGGAAAATGTTTGCCCAGCGACAAAGAGAGGATCGCGCCCGCGGTCGAGCGGCCGACGCCCGGCAACGCAGCAACCTCTTCGAACGTCTCCGGGAAGCGCCCGCCGTGCTGGTTAGCCACCTGCTGCGCGGCTTTATGTAAGTTGCGGGCGCGGGCGTAATAGCCCAGCCCGGTCCATAAATGCAGCACTTCATCCAGCGGCGCGTTCGCCAGATCGGTCACCGTTGGAAAACGCGCCATAAAGCGCTGGAAGTAGGGGATTACGGTTGTTACTTGCGTTTGTTGCAACATCACTTCCGATAGCCATACTTTGTAAGGCGTTTTTTCAATTTGCCAGGGCAGGGTTTTTCGCCCGTATTTGTCGTACCAGCCCAGTACCTGGGCTGAAAATTGAGACGCTTGCATGGTCACCAGAATCACGTAATCAGGGGCGAAGATTGCAGCACAGAGGCGATGAGCTGTAAACCGGAACTTTCCGGTGCTTGCATCGGGCGATTAACTTTGGATAATGCCCGTTTCCTGAACACTCTCACAAGCAGATCACTTTATGAATAACGACGTCATTTCACCGGAATTTGATGAAAACGGCCGCCCGTTGCGCCGCATTCGCAGCTTTGTCCGTCGCCAGGGCCGCCTGACGAAAGGGCAGCAACACGCGCTGGATAATTACTGGCCGGTGATGGGCGTTGAGTTCACTGAACAGGCGCTTGATTTCACCACGCTGTTTGGCCGCACTGCCCCGGTTACGCTGGAGATCGGTTTTGGCATGGGCGCGTCGCTGGTTGAAATGGCGAAGATGCGCCCCGAGCAGAATTTTCTCGGCATTGAAGTGCACTCGCCGGGCGTTGGCGCTTGCCTCTCCTCCGCACATGAAGAGGGCGTGGAAAACCTGCGCGTGATGTGCCACGACGCAGTAGAAGTGTTGCACAAGATGATTCCTGACAATTCTTTGAATATGGTGCAGCTCTTTTTCCCTGACCCGTGGCACAAAGCGCGTCATAATAAACGCCGCATCGTTCAGGTACCCTTTGCTGAGCTGGTGAAAAGTAAGCTTAAGCTGGGCGGCGTGTTTCATATGGCGACAGACTGGGAAGCTTACGCGCAGCATATGCTGGAAGTGATGACGTCCATCGATGGTTACAAAAACCTGTCGGCGACCAACGACTTTGTGCCGCGTCCAGAGTCACGCCCGGTAACCAAATTTGAACAGCGTGGCCATCGTCTTGGTCACGGCGTATGGGACTTAATGTTCGAGAGGGTGAAATAATGGCAACAAACCGCAGCCGTCGTTTGCGTAAAAAAATGCATATCGATGAATTTCAGGAACTGGGTTTTTCCGTTGCATGGCGCTTCCCGGAAGGCACCAGCGAAGAGCAGATTGATAAAACGGTTGATGACTTTATTCAGGAAGTGATTGAGCCGAACAAGCTGGCGTTTGACGGTAGCGGTTATCTGGCGTGGGATGGTCTGATTTGCCTGCAAGAGATTGGCAAATGTACTGAAGAGCATCAGGCTATCGTGCGCAAATGGCTTGAAGAACACCAGCTGACCGATGTGCGCGTCAGCGAACTTTTCGACGTTTGGTGGGACTAACTAAAACATAAGGGGCCAGCATTTGCTGGCCCGTTTTGTCTCTACAGGAGTTTTTATGATGCGCAAAACGCTACTGGCGGCGGCTCTAACGCTCACAGCATTCGCGGCTCAGGCCGACTATCAATGTAGCGTCACGCCGCGTGACGATGTGATCATCAACCCGCAAACCGTGCAGGTGAAAGGGGAGAACGGCAATCTGGTTATCACACCGGATGGCAATGTGATGTTCAACGGCAAACAACCGACACTTAGCGCCGCTCAGCGCGAACAGGCAAAAGATTACCAGGCCGAACTGCGCAGCGCGCTGCCGTGGATTGACGATGGAGCGCGTAGCCGCGTGGAGAAAAACCGCATCGCGCTGGATAAAATCATCGTTAAAGAGGTAGGTGAAAGCAGCAGCATGCGTAATCGCCTGACCAAGCTTGATGCACAATTAAAAGAGCAGATGAATCGCATTATTGAACATCGTAGCGATGGCCTGACCTTCCACTATAAAGCGATTGAGCAAGTGCGCGCAGACGGCCAGCAACTGGTGAATCAGGCAATGGGCGGCATTTTGCAGGACAGCATTAATGAAATGGGCGCGAAAGCGGTGCTGAAAAGCGGCGGCAACCCATTACAAAACGTCTTAGGCAGCCTGGGCGGTTTACAGACCGCTATCCAGAACGAGTGGAAAAATCAGGAAGCGGATTTCCAGCAGTTCGGGAAAGATGTTTGTAAGCGTGTAGTGACACTGGAAGAGAGCCGTAAGGCATTAACCTCTGGGCTTAAGTAACCGCAATCAGCAGCCTTCTTTCTACGAAGGCTGTTATTTTACCTTTCGCGTCGTCATTTTCTCGTTGCGGCAGTCACCCTGACTGCGTTAATCGACGGGATATTCTGCGGTACTTGCGGAGTATTTTGTAGGGCCTGGCTAATATCTGGCTGGCTGTTCAAATAACCGAACAGCCAGCACCTGAATTATTCGGCAAGAAATAGTTCCAGCAGGGAATTAAGAAATAACTTACCGTGTTCAGTTATCTGCCAGCTCTCTTCATTTTCCGTCAAATAATTCAGCTTCAGTGCTTCCTCAATTTGCGGGCGAATAACGCGTTCATCCAGCCCGGTATACCGTGAAAAATCACTACGCGGTGCGGGTTCCAGCAGGCGGAAACGGTTCATAAAGAACTCGAACGGTTTATCTTGCGCTTCCACATCGTGCTGCTTATCCAGATAATTGCCCTGCATATAACCGCGTGGATGACGGGTTTTTGCCGTACGCAGAATACGCCCATCCGGAAACGTCACTTTACCGTGTGCACCGCAGCCAATCCCCAGATAGTCGCCAAAACGCCAGTAGTTGAGATTGTGCTGACACTGATAACCGGGCTTCGCGTAAGCCGAGGTTTCATATTGCTGATACCCGGCGGCGGTAAGTATCTGGTGGCCCTGTTCGAAAATGTCCCAGAGCGCATCGTCGTCTGGCAGCACCGGAGGACGTGAGCCAAACAGCGTATTGGGTTCAATGGTGAGCTGATACCACGACAAATGCGGCGGGTTGAGCGTAATCGCCTGGCGCAAGTCATCCAGCGCTTCTTCCAGCGACTGATCCGGCAGCCCGTGCATTAAATCAAGGTTAAAGCTGCGTAACCCCAGCCCGCTCGCCAGGCGCGCGGCGCGTTTGGCTTCCTGCGGGCCGTGAATACGCCCCAGGCGCTGCAACTTCGTTTCGCTAAAACTTTGTACGCCAATGGAAATGCGGTTCACGCCGGCACGTTGGTAGTCGACAAAGCGGTCGGCCTCCACGGTTCCGGGGTTGGCTTCCATCGTTATTTCTGCATCCAGTGCGAGCGGCAAACGCGCACGCACGCCGTCCAGCAATGTTTGCATTGCCGGGCCAGAGAGCAGGCTCGGCGTACCGCCACCAATAAAAATGGTCTTTATTTCACGTCCCTGTGCGTAGGCGACATCGGCATCGAGATCGTTAAGCAAATGCTGAACGTAGTCATCGTGCGGCACTTCGCCCTTCAATGCATGGGAATTGAAATCGCAGTACGGACATTTCTGCACGCACCACGGAATATGTATATAAAGGCTCAGAGGCGGCAAATCAGCCATTACGCAGTGCTTCCAGTAACAGTTTCAACGCTTGTCCACGGTGGGATATCGCGCTTTTTTCTTCGCGGGTGAGCTCCGCAGCGGTTTTGCCCTCAGCAGGGACAAAGAAAATCGGATCGTAGCCAAAGCCGCCGTTACCGGCAGCCTGCCGCGTAATCACGCCAGGCCAGCTACCGTGGCACACCAGCGGGGTCGGGTCATCCGCATGACGCATATAGACCAGTACGCAATGGAATTGCGCTTTGCGCTCAGCGTCCGGCACATCTTTTAGCGCGTCGAGCAGTTTTTCCAGGTTCTGCTGGTCGCTGGCATCAACGCCGGAATAACGGGCGGAATAAATCCCCGGCGCGCCGCCGAGGGCATCGACAGCCAGGCCGGAATCGTCAGCGATAGCGGGCAGGCCGGTAACCTGCGCGGCATGGCGGGCTTTGAGGATCGCGTTTTCAATAAACGTCAGGCCGGTCTCTTCGGCGGATTCCACGCCCAACTCAGTTTGTGCGACAACATCAAAGCCAAAATCATTCAGCAGCGAGGCCAGCTCGCGCACCTTACCGGCATTACCGGTAGCGAGGACAACTTTTTGCATAGCGGATCCTAATGTATCAGCGCCGCGACTTCCGTCGGGATCTGTTGCGGATGTGAGATTTTAATCTGTTTGTGGCGGCCCAGTTCGCCTTTTTCAATCACGACCTGGTTTTTCGCCACGCGGAACTGCTTAGCGAGGAATTTTACCAGGTGCGCATTGGCCTGGCCGTCCACTGGCGGGGCGGTGATGGCGACTTTTAACTCGTCGCCATGCAGCCCGATAATGGCGTCACGGCTGGCTTTAGGCTGAATATACAGCCGCAACACCAGCCCGTCTTCACAGGTAACAACGGCACTCATAGTGCCATCCACAGCCCCGGCAGCAGAATATCACCGGTAGATTGCAGCAATTCCGCAATCCCCATATTCAGAACATACAGCAGCAGCACCAGAATCATCGGTGAAAAATCAATGCCGCCCATGGCCGGCAGCAAACTGCGGATCGGGCGCAGCAGCGGCTCGGTCAACTGCATCAGCACATACTCTACCGGGCTGCGTCCCTGACTGACCCAACTCATGATGGCCATCACCAGCAGTACCCAGAAAATCATCAAGCCGATGGTTTTCAGTAAAATAAGCAGGGCGGAGGCCCAGATAATCGGCTGGAAGGTGATCACCATAAAAATCAGTATCGCTTTAATAAACGACAGAACAAAAGCAATCAGCAGCGAGGCGCTATCCAGCGGCCCCATTGCGGGCAGCACCCGGCGCAGCGGCCCGACAATCGGCTGCGTGGCCTTGACCACGAACTGCGAAAACGGGTTGTAAAAATCGCAGCGTGCCCACTGCATCCAGACACGTAACAGCAGAACCATTGTGTAGAGTTCAATCACTGTCGAGAGCAGGAAAGTCAACGTCTTCATGGCGTTCCTCAGTTTTCCTTAATTTTTTGTGTAATCGCGCGCACCAAAAATGGCCGTACCAATGCGCACCATCGTGCTTCCCGCCGCAATGGCGGCGGTCATATCGTCGGACATGCCCAACGACAGGGTATCCACCGTCGGATAGCGTGTTTTCAACGCCTCAAATGCTACAGCCATTTGCCGTGCCACGGCAAACTGGCGTTCGTAATCTGTTTGCGGCGCGGGTATCGCCATCAGTCCCCGCAGACAAATACCAGGTAGCCCGGCCACCTGGGCTGCCAGCACATCCAGCTCGCTGAGCGCAATACCGGATTTGCTCTGCTCATCACTGATGTTGATTTGGATAAGCACATTCAGCGGCGCTAACGTTGCCGGGCGCTGCTCGCTTAAACGGCTGGCAATGCGCAACCTGTCTACCGTGTGGCACCAGTCGAAGTTCTCCGCCACCAGACGGCTTTTGTTGGACTGTAGCGGGCCAATAAAGTGCCATTGCAGACCCTGAACGCCCAGTTGCCTGAAGTGGTTAATTTTATCCACCCCTTCCTGAACATAGTTTTCGCCAAAAGCACGTTGCCCGGCGTCGATCGCTTCTGCGACAGCGCTCGCAGGTTTGGTTTTACTCACTGCAAGCAATGTCACTTCTTCTGAAGCACGGCCGCAGCGCGTTGCGGCGGCTGAGATTTTGTCCCGGACCTGTGCCAGGTTATGCGCAATATCGTTCATGATTCCAGGATGGCTATATGGATATAGAAGAAATAGTGGCGCTTAGTGTAAAGCATAATGTCTCGGATCTACACCTGTGCAGTGGCTCAGTGCCGCGCTGGCGGCAGCAAGGCCGTCTGGAACCCGCGCCGTTTGAAATAGCGGATCTCGCCGGGCTGATTGATCTGCACCTCAATACTGCTCAGCAGCGTCTGTGGCGAGAGCGGGGGCAGGTGGATTTTGCCCTGACGACAGCCGCGGGGAACAGGCTGCGGGCAGGAGCCTTTACGCGTCACGGTGGTGTTTCGCTGGCGTTACGCTTGCTGCCGCAAAGCTGCCCACTGCTCAGTGAGCTGGATGCCCCTGCGCCGTTGAGCGAATTACTTGGGCGGGAAAACGGCCTGATTCTGGTGACGGGCGCGACCGGCAGCGGCAAATCCACCACTCTGGCAGCCATGGTGGATTATCTGAATCAGCATAACGATGCGCATATTCTGACGCTGGAAGATCCGATCGAGTTTGTTCACACCAGCAACCGCTGCCTGATTCAGCAGCGGGAAGTGGGTCTGCATTGCATGACATTTGCCGACGGTCTGCGTGCGGCGCTGCGTGAGGATCCGGATGTGATCCTTCTCGGTGAGTTACGCGACAGCGAGACCATCCGTCTGGCGCTGACCGCCGCTGAAACCGGCCATCTTGTGCTGGCGACGCTGCATACGCGCGGTGCAGCACAAGCTGTAGAGAGGTTGGTTGATTCCTTTCCGGCGCAAGAAAAAGATCCTGTGCGCAGCCAGCTGGCGGGAAGCCTGCAGGCGGTGCTGGCGCAAAAACTTGAGGCGGACAAGCGGGGAGGGAGAGTGGCGTTATTTGAGTTGCTGATTAACTCTCCGGCGGTGGCAAGCCTGATTCGCGAAGGCAAAACGCACCAGTTGCCCGGGGTGATGCAAACCGGGCAACAGGCGGGAATGCAAACTTTCGCACAAAGCCACCAACAGCGTGTGCTGCAAGGCTGGCTTTAGGGGATGTTAAGTGAGTAAACCGCAGGCAGTGCGCCTGCCGTCTTCAGGATCTCCAGCCTGACGCTACGCACCGTCAGCGGTTCTTCCAGCCTGTGCTGGCACACCGAGTGGTGGTTATTTTCCACCTCGGCCAGGAGCTGTTCATCGGCCCACAGACGGTAGTGCGTGATGCAATGCGGCGTTACGGCATAGTGGTGACCCATCTGGACCGACTCCATCGCGTTATCGAAGTCGTTATCCTGCACCAGCGTCAGATGCCGCAGCGTTCGTGGCTCCGCCCAGCGCCAGATAATCTCCGGGGCGACATCGTCAGCGGCGGGCGTCCATGCGTTGATTTGCTGCTCCGGACGCAAGCGGCCATTTAAAACATTCTGCACACTCCAGGCATTCAGTGGCTGGCTGAAACGCAGGGCAGGGAAAATCTGTTGCGGGTGGCGGCGCGGCAGCCAGAAATCGAACTCGTCGACGCCATAATCGCTGTCTGCGACCTGCCGGGTGTGTTTTGCCACACGGGCGTTAAGGCTGTTAAAGACCGTCATAAGACCTGGCAGGTGGGTATTCGTGAGCGCAATTTCGATACCTTCCTGCGCTTCGAAAGCGACAAACACATACTGGTCGCGATCGCTTTGCCACTGGAAGGCCAGGGTATACTCCGCTTCGCCGGAGACCTGAAGCACGTTTTCGTCGTATTGATAGTCCGGGGTGAAGTTCCCGGCGCGTGCGCTGCCAAGCAGCGAAACCGCCAGTGGCTGCGGTGTTGATGACCGTAAACGCAGTGTCATCTCGGGTAGTTGCACGCCTGCGCGTACGGGTAACAGTAACGCCATGCGTTCCGAAAGTGACTGCCAGCTGCCGTTGGGTTTCAGCTCGCTCAGTTGGTATTCGCTGCTGGCGCTGACGGTGGCACCTTGCGCCGGGTCGTTCAGCCACTGGCGTGGGATATAACAGCCAGTGGCCTGTAAATGTTGCTGCAAAGCGCTGATATGCTCGCGTTGCGCCAGCTCACGCGGTAGCAGGTTAAGTGCTTTACACTGCGCGGCGGCGCGCCCGACAACTTCTCCCAACAGACCGCAGGTACACATCACACGGGCGCTGCCGAAGGCGACATGCGAAGCGGAGATCAGCCGCCCGGTAAGCAATAAGTTATCGAGCGAGCGGCTGTAGAGGCTGCGAAACGGAATGGTGTAGGTGCCTTTGCTGTGAAACTGCCGGCAACCGTCGTGGGTGCTGTAAACGCCATCCGCCGGGTGCAAATCTATCGACCAACCGCCATAACCTACGGCGTCGTAGTGATCGCGCTGCTCAATAATGTCCTGCTGGCACAGCAAATGATCGCCAAGGAAACGGCGGCTTTCGCGTTTGCCGGGGATCGCGCCGACCCATTCGATAGTCATATTGGCAGCTTCAGGGAATTCGCCAGAATTTTTAATGTGATCCCAGACGCCCCAGACTATCTTCCACAGTTCCCATTTGATCTCTTCACTTTCATGCACGGTATCGAGGCGGCCTCCCCACTCCAGCCACCATAAATCGCAGCCGTTCAGCGTTGATGTCAGGCGCTTATAGCGCGGGATCTCAGTGATATCTTTCAGCGCAAAAGAGGGGGGCACAAAGTTTACTGGCCCGGCGGTTTGCTTAGTGTAGAAATAGATGGAGTGCCCCAGCTTATGGCCAAAATTGTCGCCGGGCGCCATTTTTTCGCCCAGCTCTTCTGCTTCTTCCGCGCCTTCACGGTATTCTGCGCCCGCCAGAAAACCGAGCACGCCGTCGCCGGTAGCGTCGCAGAACTGCGCGGCGCTTACGGTGTAAAAGGTTTCGTTAATGGGGTTGAAGGCTTTTACCGCGGTGAGGGCATTTTCCGTTTTTTCGACCTCAAAGACGGCAGTATTGAGCAGCAATGTCAGCCCCGGCTGGCTTTTGGCAAGATCCAGCAGCACCAGGTCGAACATCACCGGATTTCCCTCTTTGTTCCGCCAGAGGTTCTCTTCCATGATTTCGCCCATGATGCCGCCTTCGCGCGCCCAGCGGTTATTATTGCCCATATGTGACGTTGCGCCGTTGGCCCACAGACGCACTTCGCTGGAGGCATTACCGCCCAGCACTGGCCTGTCCTGAACGAGCACTACCTGCAGGCCGTCTCGCGCTGCCGCCAGCGCGGCACAAAGCCCTGCCAGCCCGCCGCCTGCAACTAACAGGTCTGCGTGCAGTTGCTGCGCTGGGAAAGTTCTGGCATCGGTTTGAGGAAAGATTTTCATAACCTTGTTTCCTTCTTTACTGGCGGTAAAATCGGTTTTTCGAGCAACCTGAAAAGTGAACCTGCAATGTCTTCACAACCCAATCAAAGCCTGATCGACGGCATTCGCTGCCTGCAGTATCTGGTTTCCAGCGATCGCGCCATTGGCTGTCGCGAACTGGCGCGCCTGATGGGCATTAACACAACCCGTGTAAACCGGTTGTTGATGACCATGGCTTCTATTGGCCTGACGATGCAGGACGCACAGCGTCGCTATTTGCCTGGCCCCGGTATTCATGCGCTGGCGGCGCAGGCCATCCGTGGTTCAGCACTTTTCTCCCAGGCGCTGCCTCTACTGGAAAGCCATGCCCCGAAAGACATCGTGGTGGCAATGGGCGTGCTCTGGGAGGATCAGGTGATCTATATCTATCACTCCGAGCCCGGTAGCCAGGTCAGCCAGGCGTTGGCCGGTTTTCATATGCTTCCGGCCTGGCAGTCCGTCATCGGTATGGCGTTACTGGCGGCAGAAAGTGATGAAACTCTGCAACAGCGCTTTAGCGAAGAGCAGTGGCTGCTGCTTGGTCCGCATGTCGCTGAACAGCGCGAGCGTGGCCATGTGGTCTGGCACCATGACGACGGTGAAGTCTCAATGGCAAAACCCCTTGGCGCGCACTCCGCCGCGCTCGCCTTTGCCGGAATGTGGCACGTTGACGACACGGTCGTGGAAACACGACTGCAGGCACTGCACGCGCTGGTCGAACGCCTGACGGAAAAATCGTGATACTGGCTAATGTCTGTATGTTTCTTTTATAGAAACACGCAGTGAAATGCAAAAAGCACAGCCAGAAATTGTGAGAACGATCGGCAGAAAGCCGCGAACAGGTCGCGGCTTTCGTCGGGTCAGTAACAGGGAGAACTGCTGGTCGGGGCTGGTTCAGAAGTGTTGTTCGAAGTAGCTCTCAAGGATGATAACTGCGGAAGCGGAATCGACACTGCCTTTGTCGAGCGCACGAAACCCGCCGCGTTCGAACAGCCCGGCGCGGGCTTCTACGGTGCTTAAGCGCTCATCATGCAACGTAACCTGCACGCCAAAACGGCCATGAACTTTGTTGGCAAAATTACGGGCACGGGCGGTGAGGGGTTGCTCGGTACCGTCCATATTCAACGGCAAACCCACAATCACAGACTCGGGCTGCCACTCTTTTAATAGCTTTTCGATAAGCTTCCAGTCCGGCGTGCCGTCCTGCGCTTTCAGCGCGCTGAGCGGGCGAGCCGTGCCCGTAATGCGCTGCCCTATGGCAACGCCAATGCTTTTGGTGCCGAAATCAAAGGCTAGCAGGGTTCCGCTCATCAGGCGTGTCCCGCCACGCCAGGCATGGTGGAGATATCGATGCCGATAAGTTTGGCCGCTTCACGCCAGCGATCGGCGATCGGCGTTTTAAACAGAATGTTGAGATCCGCAGGTGCCGTGAGCCAGGCGTTATCAAGGATCTCCTCCTCGAGCTGCCCTTTCTCCCACGAGGCATAACCCAGAGCAACCAGCACTTCGCTCGGTTGCTCTGCCGTACCAAGCGTCTCCAGCACATCGCGCGAGGTGGTGATCACGGTGTTATCCGACACGCGAATGCTCGACGAGAATGCCGCTGGTGGCGTGTGCAGAATAAAGCCGCGATCTTCGGCCAGCGGGCCGCCAAGCAGCACCGGCTTATCCAGGCGGATTGCTGGATCGCGTTCTGTGGGCTGGATTTTGAGTTTTTCCAGAACACCTTCCACTTTCAGGTTTTCCAGAGGCTTATTAATAATCAGCCCCATCGCACCTTCATCGTTGTACTCGCAAATGTAAACCACGGAGCGACGAAAGAGGGGATCCTGAAGAGCAGGCATGGCAATAAGAAAGTGATGCTGTAAATTCATTGTCAGAGGTTCTGTTTCCTGGTTCAAAAAAGCGACAGCTTAGTATGGGGGGAAAGCGGAGTGCTGTCACTAGCCAAAGCTGGCGAGGGGCGGGATCCGTCCCGCACCTTTCTATGACAGTTATTTTCCGAGGCGTTTCTCGATAGCGTCCATCAACATACCGGTAATGGAGATCGGGAATTCCGCTTCGATTTCGCGTATGCAGGTCGGGCTGGTGACGTTAATTTCGGTCAGGCGATCGCCGATAATATCCAGGCCGACAAAGATCAACCCTTTGGCTTTCAGCACCGGCGCGACTTTACGCGCGATAGCCCAGTCGCTTTCGCTTAACGGGCGTGGTTCGCCACGTCCACCTGCGGCGAGGTTACCTCGGGTTTCACCGCCCTGCGGAATGCGCGCCAGGCAGTAAGGCACCGGTTCGCCATCAACGACCAGCACGCGTTTGTCGCCATCTTTGATGGCGGGCAGGTAGTTCTGCGCCATGCAGTAGCGGCTACCCAGCTCGGTGAGCGTTTCGGCGATAACCGAGAGGTTTGGATCGCCCTCTTTCACGCGGAAAATTGAGGTGCCGCCCATGCCGTCCAGCGGCTTAAGAATGATGTCTGTGTGCTTTTGCCAGAAGGCTTTCAGTTGTGCTTTGTTGCGGGTGACCAGCGTTTCCGGGGTTAATTCCGGGAACCAGGCGGTGAACAGCTTTTCGTTGCAGTCGCGCAGGCTCTGCGGTTTGTTAACGATCAGCGTGCCTTTTTCTTCCGCGCGTTCAAGGATGTACGTCGCATAAATATATTCGGTATCAAACGGTGGATCTTTACGCATCAGGATGGTGTCCAGCTCAGCGAGAGCAAGATCCTGTTCGCTGCCGAATTCATACCATTTGTCGTAATTGTGTTCGACGGACAACGTACGGGTTCGGGCGCGGGCTTCACCGTTGATCAGATAAAGATCCGCCATCTCCATATAGTGCAGCTCGTAGCCGCGGCGCTGAGCTTCCAGCAGCATGGCGAAGCTGGAGTCTTTTTTGATATTGATGTCCGCGATGGGATCCATCACGATACCGAGCTTGATCATTCTGCTTCTCCTTTCATCCCAGGTCGCCGAAGCGCACCTGAAGCGCGGTGATGGCGGTAAGCGCCGTAGTCTCTGTGCGTAGCACACGGGGGCCTAACAAAATATCTGTGAACTGATAACGCGCGGTCATCGCAATCTCGTCGGCGGATAACCCGCCCTCCGGGCCAATCAGTAAGCGCACGCGTTCAACGGGCAACGGCAGCGTGTTGATGCTCTGGCTGGCGCGCGGATGCAGATTCAACTTTAAACCTGCTTCCTCTTCGGCGCACCAGGCTTCGAGATCCATCGCCGGGCGAATTTCCGGCACCCGGTTGCGCCCGCACTGTTCACAAGCGGCAACGGCAATTTTTTGCCACTGCTGAAGCTTCTTGTTCAGACGTTCAGCATCCAGTTTAACCCCGCAGCGCTCAGAAAAAAGTGGCGTAATGAGGCTTACCCCAAGCTCAATCGATTTCTGGATAGTGAATTCCATTTTTTCACCACGCGACATCACCTGACCAAGGTGAATATGCAGCGGCGATTCACGATCGTCCACTTCACTGCTCAGGATTTTCACCACCGCGCTTTTTTTATCAGCGCGGATAATTTCGGCGTCAAACACCTGATTGGAGCCGTCGAAAAGCTGAATGGCCTGACCTGGCCCCATACGCAGCACGCGTCCGACATGGTTGGCAGCATCTTCGCTGAGGGCGATATCATGGCCTGGCTGGATAAGTTCTGGGTGGTGGATGCGGGGAATGCGCATGGTATTTCGAATCCGCTTAGGTTGCAGCCCCGGCCGGGATTAACGAGCGGGGCGGACTTTAACAAATGCCGCTAGTGTAGGTTAGCTCTTTCGCGCCATGCAAGCGCGCTGCACGTAAGGGTTATGGTTGCCCTGCACGTTGGCGATGCGCTCATCACGTTTGCACTCCCAGTCAGTTACCGGATAAAGCTTGTCCCATGCAGTGAAAAGCTGAGTTTGCTGGCGTGAAAGGCTGAGCTGGTACTGGTCACGCATATAGAAATAGGTACGGGCAATCGCACCGCGGGCGCGCACCGGCGGTTCGGCGAGTTTTTCTTTGAAATCGATTTTCATGCCGCACTGACCGTACTGGCTTTCACCGCCGTTCCATTGACCGTACATAAAGTTGCCGCGATCGCCATTTACCTCACCAACGGCAGGTTGCAGGTTGTGCATATCGCTTTCGATTTTACGGTACACCGGATCTTTGGCGCAGTTTTTACGCCCGCCATCCTGCCAGCACTGGCGCAGATGGCCGAACTGCCAGGCGGGCATGACATGTTCCCATTCGACCCGGCTGGCGCGGTTTTCGTTTTTACGCACCTGATAGCCGCAAGACGCGAGGTCGATAACCCCTTTTTTACCCTGCCAGTTGATTTTACAGCCGCAGTAGAAATCGCCCGGCACATCGGCGTTAACTTTGACACCCGCCGCTTTGGCCTGGGCAAAACTGTTGATGCCGTCCGCTGCGAAGGCGGGAACAGCGATCAGCGCGAAGAAGAGTGAGATAAAACGGAACATGGCGAACTCCCTGTCAAAACGAGTTCGCAACGTAGCGGAAGCTGTTGCCTGATGCAATCAGTTCGCGCGGAAAACTTCTTAATGGATTCAGTTACTCGTGCCGGCAGCCAGCGGCTCGCCGCAGTGTACGCAGCGGTAAACCGCCTCGCCGCGCAGCACACGGTTGTGTCGTCGCACCGTTAATTGGTGCTGCTGGCATTTGCAATGGTATGGGAAAGTATTGCGTCGCACAGATTCCAGTTCGAACTGATGAGTGCGGCGAGCGGGCACACCGAGCACGCTCTCCATCATCCACTTCCACTCTTTACCGTGAGGTGCGACGCGACCAAAGTGCTTCCAAACCAGTAAGTGTGCAAGTTCGTGGGGAACCACCTCTTTAATAAACGCCTGCTGGTTTTCGAGTAGCAAAACGGGGTTAAGCCGGATCTCATAATCGGCCAGCCAGGCGGTGCCTGCCGCCGTGCCGCGCTGTTGATACACCAGCTTCGGTTCCGGGTAGTTGCGCCCCAGTTTCAGATTCGCTTGCGCGAGTTTATCCCGCAGGCTGCGCATCACGGCTTGCTGAAGGGCGATTGGGAGACGGGGTGTTTTCATAAGTGCAGAGAATAGGTGGGGCGGGGCATGAGTGCAACAGGCAAAAAGCAAAGGCTTCCTCCGCAGAGGAAGCCTTTAAGGTTAGTTATGGGAACCAATTTCGCGCAGCGGGCGGCCACGCATCAGGTTACGCTCGATGTGCTCCAGCGAAACATGTTTGGTCTCCGGCACCAGCCACAGCGTCAGTACGATGAACAGGACGTTCAGACCGCCGTAAACCCAGAAGGTATTTGCGTTGCCCAGCGTGTTCAGCATAGTCAGGAAGGTTGCGCCGACAATCATATTGGCAATCCAGTTGGTCGCGGTGGAGCAAGTGATACCGAAGTCGCGGCCTTTTAGCGGCTGAATTTCGGAACACAGCACCCAAATCAATGGACCGGCACTCATGGCGAAGCCAACAATAAACATCAGCAGCATAGCGACCGCAAAGTATTGTGCCGACGGCGAATGGATACCCAGATGCAGCATGGTGCCCAAAATGCCCATACCGGCCGCCATTACCATGAAGCCCAGTACCAGTGTGGGTTTGCGTCCCCAGCGATCGACAAGACCGATGGCAATAAAGGTCGCCAGTACGTTAGTCAGACCGACGATCACCGTGCCCCACATCTGCTCTGTGGTGTTGGTGTAACCCGCCAGTTCAAAGATCTTCGGCGCATAATACATAATGACGTTCATCCCGGTGAACTGCTGCATCACCTGCAACAATACGCCCAGGAACACCGCGCGGCGGAAGTTGCTGTTCTCTTTGAACAGCGCCCAGCCTGACTGTTTTACCTGCAGGCTTTCGCGGATCTCTTCCAGCTCGTTTTTCGCTTCAGCGCTGGTATCACGCAGGCGCAATAACACGCGTTCGGCGTCATGGAAGCGGCGCTTGGCAGCAAACCAGCGCGGGCTGTCCGGCAGGAAGAACACGCCAATCAGCAGCAAAATCGCCGGAATGATGATGACACCCAGCATCCAGCGCCATGCGCCGCTGTAACTGAACGCGGTGTCAGAGAGATAAGCGCCCAGAATCCCGATAGTGATCATCAATTGATACATGGAAATCATGCTGCCGCGAATTTTTTCCGGCGCGATTTCAGAGAGATACAGTGGCGCGGTATAGGAAGCAATACCAACGGCCAGACCAAGCAGTACGCGGGAAATAATCAGCACTTCCACATTTGGCGCAGCCGCAGAACAGAGCGAACCGATGACAAACAAGATCGCGCCAATCATCAGGCTTTTTTTACGTCCCAGGCGCCAGGAGAGCCAGCCGCTGCCGACGGCGCCAACAGCGGCACCGAACATCATTGAACTGACCACCCACTCCTGCGTGTGTGCGCTAATCTGAAAATCTTTGGTAATAAAGGGCAACGCACCAGCGATTACCCCAATATCCAGGCCAAAAAGCAGTCCTGCCAGTGCAGCGAGGAAACAAACAAAGAAGGTCATTGCCTTGTTTGAATACCCCTGTTTTTTATTGTCAGGCATTATGCCCTCCATTCATGTCATTGGTTTTTTCGATGTAAAAGGTAGGCCACTCATCACTAAAAATACGTGATTTACATCACACGAGTGTAATCGGTTACATTACGATAAGGCCGTCAATGTAAATAAAAGTGTTAATTATTATAGAATTGTTGGGCAGTAAAGGAGAGGGGACGCGGCGAGTTTCAGACTAAACCGAAACGGAATGTAACAGTCATGTTGTATTGGATTTTCAAAAGGAAAAGTCTGAAAAATCAGCGAAGCGCAGCGGTGTAATCGCTTTCAGATAGATGCGGTGCGGGATAAGTGAGTATAGGTGCTGGAGAAAATCGTGGCGGAATGAACAGAAGTAAAAAATGAAAAGGCCAGCACAAGGCTGGCCTGAACAGCAACGCGGTCAGAGAATTATTCCAGACCGGCCGCTTCACGCAGCAGCGCCGCTTTGTCGGTTTTTTCCCATGGGAACGTTTCGCGACCAAAGTGACCGTATGCAGCGGTTTGTTTGTAGATCGGATGCAGCAGATCCAGCATCTGGATCAGGCCGTACGGACGCAGATCGAAGAATTCACGCACCAGCAGCGTCAGCTGTTCGAGGGCAATTTTCTCCGTACCGAACGTTTCCACCATGATGGAAGTGGGTTCAGCCACGCCGATAGCGTAAGAAACCTGGATTTCGCAACGATCGGCAAGGCCAGCCGCAACGATGTTTTTCGCCACGTAACGCGCAGCATACGCCGCAGAACGGTCAACTTTTGACGGATCTTTACCGGAGAATGCGCCGCCGCCGTGACGAGCCATGCCGCCGTAGGTATCAACGATGATTTTACGCCCGGTCAAACCGCAGTCGCCCATTGGGCCACCGATAACAAAACGGCCCGTCGGGTTGATGAAGAATTTGGTGGAGGCATTCAGCCATTCGGTCGGCAGGATCGGTTTGATGATCTCTTCCATCACCGCTTCTTGCAGGGATTTCTGATCGATATCTTCTGCGTGCTGAGTAGACAGAACTACCGCATCGATGCCGACGATTTTGCCGTCGTCATACTGGAACGTCACCTGGCTTTTCGCGTCAGGACGCAGCCACGGCAGCGTGCCGTTTTTACGCACTTCAGCCTGACGCTCAACCAGACGGTGAGCATAGGTGATCGGTGCCGGCATCAGCACGTCGGTTTCATTGGTCGCGTAGCCAAACATCAGGCCCTGGTCGCCAGCGCCCTGTTCCAGCGGGTCTGCACGGTCAACACCCTGGTTGATATCCGGAGACTGTTTACCAATTGCGCTCAGTACGGCGCAGGAGTTCGCGTCAAAGCCCATGTCCGAATGCACATAGCCGATTTCACGTACGGTGTTACGGGTGATCTCTTCGATATCTACCCACGCGCTGGTGGTGATTTCGCCACCTACCAGTACCATGCCGGTTTTGACGTAGGTTTCACAAGCAACGCGTGCTTTCGGATCCTGCTCGAGAATAGCGTCCAGCACGGCATCGGAAATTTGGTCTGCGATTTTGTCAGGATGCCCTTCAGAGACGGACTCGGACGTAAAAAGGTGTTTTGCCATAGTAAGTTTTCACCCTGGAGTAATACGGTTAGCTCGAATTCTGTGTCCGGAGGTCTTCGCGTCTGGCGGACGCGGACTGCAGAAGGTGACACATGAAGTCTGCGTGTTAATCGGTTCTGCGCATACATTCTTCACGTATGGACGGATTAACATCTGGATGGCTATTCTAGGTTAACTCTTGACCCTATTGCCAGCGTTTTTTGATGCTCGCCACATCCTGTCACAAATAGTGACGGAAAATTTTCCTGGCAATGCGGCAAACACAGCTTTTTTATTTTGCATTTTCACCCCGTTATCGGTATAAAACGCCGCGCGCGGCTCATTAAAAAAGCGCACGGCAGAAACGCTGTGTCGCCACTTCCAGCCGGGTTAAGCAGTGAATTTAATGGCTTTGGCTTGTCGCGGGTCTTAACGGCTTGCGTGGAGGTGATAAGAGATAATGAAGCGCTGTTTTCTACAGGACCTGTCGCGTCGTTCTGACGTGCGTTTATTCCCCGCAACCTGCATTTCGAATCTGCAAACCTGCCGATGTTATACCCATTTCGGCGCTTCTCAGGACTCCAGGGCCGGTAAGGCATTGTGATAACTGAACAAGGGCTCTCCTGTTAGATCAGGGGTTTTCTCGTGGTTTCGCCGGGCTGTCATACTCGAGTCCCGATACGTGTTTTACAATGAAATGAATAAGAAACCGGTCGCACAGTCGGTGCTTCAGCATATTTCGCTGAAAAGTCAGACTGTTTATGGGTTGTTATCGCTATGTGTCACTGCGATAGTAGTCAACTATTTTATCCGTATGCATTTTCGCGCGGCCGCCTTTGGGCGTCGTGATGTGCACAGGGTATACACTTTCATCTATTGAGGTTCGTTATGTCTGACGACATGTCTTCGTTTTCGCCTTCGTCAGCAGGCGAACAGGGTGTACTACGTTCCATGCAGGAGGTTGCGATGAGCTCCCAGGAAGCCAGCAAGATGCTTCGTACTTATAACATTGCCTGGTGGGGCAATAATTACTACGACGTCAACGAGCTGGGCCATATCAGCGTTTGCCCGGATCCGGACGTCCCACAAGCCCGTGTCGACCTGGCGCAGCTGGTGAAAGCGCGTGAAGCGCAGGGGCAACGTCTGCCCGCGCTGTTCTGTTTCCCGCAGATCCTGCAACACCGTCTGCGTTCGATTAACGCCGCCTTCAAACGTGCGCGTGAATCCTACGGTTACAACGGTGACTATTTCCTGGTTTACCCGATCAAGGTGAACCAGCATCGCCGCGTGATTGAATCGCTGATCCATTCCGGAGAACCGCTGGGGCTGGAAGCGGGCTCCAAAGCGGAGCTGATGGCGGTACTGGCGCATGCGGGCATGACCCGTTCAGTGATTGTGTGTAATGGTTATAAAGACCGTGAATACATTCGCCTCGCGCTGATTGGCGAAAAGATGGGCCATAAGGTCTATCTGGTGATTGAGAAAATGACCGAAATCGCCATCGTGCTGGAAGAAGCCGAACGCCTGAACGTGGTACCGCGTCTTGGTGTGCGTGCGCGTCTGGCATCGCAAGGCTCCGGGAAATGGCAGTCCTCCGGCGGCGAGAAATCAAAATTTGGTCTGGCGGCAACCCAGGTTCTGCAACTGGTGGAAATGCTGCGCGAGCGCGGACGTCTGGACAGCATTCAACTGCTGCATTTCCACCTCGGTTCGCAGATGGCGAACATTCGCGATATCGCCACAGGCGTGCGTGAATCGGCGCGTTTCTATGTTGAGCTGCATAAGCTTGGCGTCAATATCCAGTGTTTCGACGTGGGCGGCGGCCTGGGCGTGGACTATGAAGGTACGCGTTCCCAGTCAGATTGTTCAGTGAACTATGGCCTGAACGAATACGCCAACAACATCATTTGGGCGATTGGCGATGCCTGTGAAGAGCACGGCCTGCCGCACCCGACGGTGATCACCGAATCTGGCCGCGCCGTCACCGCGCACCATACCGTGCTGGTTTCCAACATTATTGGCGTTGAGCGTAACGAATACACGCCAGCGATCCCACCGGCCGAAGACGCGCCGCGCGCGTTGCAAAGCATGTGGGAAACCTGGCAGGAGATGCATGAGCCGGGTACGCGTCGTTCGCTGCGCGAATGGCTGCACGACAGCCAGATGGATCTGCACGATATCCATGTCGGTTACTCTTCCGGCACATTCAGCCTGCAAGAGCGCGCGTGGGCCGAGCAGCTGTATCTGAATATGTGCCACGAAGTGCAGAAACAGCTCGATCCGAGCAACCGTGCGCATCGCCCGATTATCGATGAGTTGCAGGAGCGCATGGCGGACAAAATGTACGTCAACTTCTCGCTGTTCCAGTCGATGCCGGATGCGTGGGGGATCGATCAGCTGTTCCCGGTTCTGCCGTTAGAAGGGTTGAATCACGCGCCGGAACGCCGTGCCGTGCTGCTGGATATTACGTGTGATTCCGATGGCGCTATCGATCACTACGTGGATGGCGACGGGATTGCGACGACCATGCCGATGCCGGAATACGATCCGGAGAACCCGCCGATGCTGGGCTTCTTTATGGTCGGTGCTTACCAGGAGATCCTCGGTAACATGCATAACCTGTTCGGCGATACCGAAGCGGTTGACGTATTTGTCTTCCCGGATGGTAGCGTTGAAGTGGAGCTTTCTGATGAAGGCGACACCGTGGCGGATATGTTGCAGTACGTGCAGCTCGATCCGAACACGCTGTTGACGCAGTTCCGCGATCAGGTGAAACAGACCGGGCTTGATGAGACGCTGCAACAGCAGTTCCTCGAAGAGTTCGAAGCCGGGCTTTACGGCTACACCTATCTGGAAGACGAGTAACGCATTTATAGCGTCTGACCGGTAACGAACGGAATCCCTTCCTCGCCAGCACGGCGCGGAAGGGATTTTTTTATCAGCAGGTCAAGCTGCTCTTCTGGTAGAGACTGACTTTATTTCGGCGGGATAACTCGCCATTGCAACCGCTGACAACATCCTGCCGCGTAATCGGGAAACACGCGTGTTGTAAATTATTCACCGTGTTGCGATCCGTTCGAACTCTTTGGTAATTAAAGCGTTTTATTCGCTGTGCTTCTTTTCAGGTGAAACAAAAAGGGAGGCAAGGTTGCCTCCCCAATAGATTATTTAATGCCATCTGCCGCCATGCGATCGCGGATATGCTGCGCACGTTCAGCCGAAGCCGGGTGATCGTCAAACATTGTACTCTGACGGCCTTCTTCCATCTTCGCCAGTTTTTCGAAGCTGGTGGCTAACCCGGCTGGACTAATGCCGCGTTTGCGCAACAGGTCATAAGAGTAATCATCCGCTTCGGCTTCCTGGCGCTGAGAGAATTGGGAGTTAACCAGTTGCTCGCCTAGCGCGCCAAGCTGCGACTGTGACAAGCTGCCGACAATCCCGCCGGCGGAGGCTGCTGCCGCGCGCACCGCATTGGTGCCGAGCGCAACCTGCATGCCTTTCTTCACATGACCTAACGCCACGTGGCCCATTTCGTGACCAATCACCGCTTCGACTTCGTTATCGGTCATCATGTCCATCAGCGCACTGTAAACACGGATGCAGCCATTCGCCATGGCGAAGGCGTTGACGTCTTTCGCCACGTAGACTTTGTAATTCACCGGCTGGCCATTGATGTTGTCACCCAGAGCGGTGGCAATTTTATTCAAACGCTGCGTGTACGGACTGCTCGCCGGAGCGATGGTCGCTTTGCTGTCCATTTGTTTACAGGCGTCATCGCTTAGCGCTTTTACCTGCGCGTCGCTCAACGTGTAGGCCTGGAACGCTTCCGCTCCTGAGCTGAGAAAACCGTTGGAGTTCATGTTCTGACACCCGGCAAGCAGGGTGGTCATTCCCAGAGCAAGCAGGGCTGGGCGAATTTTCATTTGTTCTCTTCCGCAATGATTGGATAGCCATTCTGTTCATACACCAATTCAGGCGAACCGGTGGTGAACGTAAGTATAAGGAACAGAACAGAAGGCGGGCGAGGAGATTGCGCAACATGCGAGCAGCTTCCAGAGATTTCTGAATCGGCAAAAGGATGCTCCATGTACATGACTTGTCGCTTGGGTTACATTGTTGGCACTTTTTTCCGGCGTAGCCCAAAACGCGCTGTCGTCAAGTCGTTACGGGAATAGCCCTTAACAGTCCGATCTGGAGTCAAAATGTCCTCACGTAAAGAGCTTGCTAATGCTATTCGTGCGCTGAGCATGGACGCGGTACAGAAAGCCAAATCCGGTCACCCGGGAGCCCCGATGGGGATGGCCGATATCGCCGAAGTGCTGTGGCGTGATTTTCTGAACCATAACCCGACAAATCCGGCCTGGGCTGACCGTGACCGCTTTGTGCTGTCTAACGGCCACGGCTCAATGCTGATTTACAGCCTGCTGCACCTCACCGGCTACGATCTGCCGATGTCCGAACTGCAGAACTTCCGTCAGCTGCACTCAAAAACGCCGGGCCACCCGGAAGTGGGTTACACCGCAGGTGTTGAAACCACTACCGGCCCACTGGGCCAGGGCATTGCCAACGCTGTAGGTATGGCGATTGCTGAGAAAACCCTCGCCGCGCAGTTCAACCGCCCGGGTCATGACATTGTTGACCACTTCACCTACGCCTTTATGGGCGACGGCTGCATGATGGAAGGCATCTCCCACGAAGTCTGCTCGCTGGCCGGTACGCTGAAGCTGGGCAAACTGGTGGCGTTCTATGATGACAACGGCATTTCCATTGATGGTCACGTGGAAGGCTGGTTTACCGACGATACGGCGAAACGCTTTGAAGCCTATGGCTGGCACGTGGTTCGTGGCGTCGACGGTCACAACGCAGACGCCATCAAACGCGCCGTTGAAGAAGCACGTAGCGTGACGGATAAACCGTCTCTGTTGATGTGCAAAACTATCATTGGTTTCGGTTCGCCGAACAAAGCCGGTACCCACGACTCCCACGGTGCGCCGCTGGGCGACGCGGAAATCTCGCTGACCCGTGAGCAGCTTGGCTGGAAATACGCGCCGTTTGAAATCCCGTCTGAAATCTATGCGCAATGGGATGCAAAAGAAGCAGGCCAGGCGAAAGAAGCGGCGTGGAACGACAAGTTTGCTGCTTACGCAAAAGCCTTCCCGCAGGAAGCGGCTGAATTCACCCGCCGTATGAAGGGCGAGCTGCCGTCTGACTTCGACGCTAAAGCGCAGGCCTTTGTTGAAAAACTGCAGGCCAATCCGGCGAAAATCGCCAGCCGTAAAGCCTCTCAAAATGCTATCGAAGCCTTCGGCCCGCTGCTGCCGGAATTCCTCGGCGGTTCCGCTGACCTGGCTCCGTCTAACCTGACTATCTGGTCTGGTTCGAAAGCAATTAACGAAGACACTGCCGGTAACTACATTCACTACGGCGTGCGCGAATTCGGTATGACCGCGATTGCCAACGGTATCGCGCTGCACGGCGGTTTCCTGCCCTACACCTCCACCTTCCTGATGTTTGTCGAATATGCCCGTAACGCGGTGCGTATGGCAGCGCTGATGAAACAGCGTCAGGTGCTGGTTTACACCCACGACTCGATTGGTCTGGGCGAAGATGGCCCGACTCACCAGCCGGTAGAGCAGGTTGCTTCCCTGCGCGTTACCCCGAACGTCAGCACCTGGCGTCCGTGTGACCAGGTAGAATCTGCGGTGGCGTGGAAATACGGTGTTGAGCGCCATGACGGCCCGACCGCGCTGATCCTCTCCCGCCAGAACCTGGCGCAGCAGGAGCGTACCGCGCAGCAACTGGCAGATATCGCCCGCGGTGCGTACGTACTGAAAGATTGCGCAGGTCAGCCGCAGCTGATTCTGATTGCCACCGGCTCAGAAGTTGAACTGGCTGTCTCGGCGTGGGAAAAACTCTCTGCCGAAGGCGTGAAGGCGCGCGTGGTTTCCATGCCATCCACCGACGCGTTCGACAAACAGGATGCGGCTTACCGTGAGTCCGTACTGCCGAAAGCCGTCTCGGCTCGCGTGGCGATTGAAGCCGGTATTGCTGACTTCTGGTACAAATATGTCGGCCTGAACGGCGCAATCGTCGGTATGACCACCTTTGGTGAGTCCGCTCCGGCAGAGCAGCTGTTCGAGGAGTTTGGCTTCACCGTTGACAATGTTGTAGCAAAAGCGAAAGCGCTGCTGTAATCATCCTCTGGCCCGGCGGCGCAAGTCCTGCCGGGCCAGCATAACCCTCATTCCAGATTGTGCCTGTGTTTTATTAAGACGACTGCTTTGCAGGCCTGCTAAACATAGCGTCATCCACCCATATCAACCCATTAATCAGCCTACCTCTGCTTTAACTTCTCCAGCCGCTTATTCCTTATTTCGCCCGCTCTTCACAGCACGACGTATACGCTGTTGAGTTATGCATAAAAAACATACTGGATATTCGTACAGTAAGTCGTATAATAATTCTACAAATTATCCAAGGTGAGTATGTGTAAGGAGTGAACCTATGGTAATCCCTGGTGAAAATTTCAATTCGCAACAGGCTCCGGCGACGATCAGCAGCCGCGAAATCGCAAAATTGACAGGCCTGACGCACACCGAAGTGAAACGGATGGTGAAAAGCCTGGAAACTGCACAACGACTCTCCCAGCCGGTGAGCGAACATATGTATGAGCGGGAAGGTGAGATGCGACAGGAGTTTTTGCTCAATAAGCGAGATTCATTGCTGACGGTTTCGCGTCTCTCGCCCGGCTTTACCGCAGAAATGCTCGATCGCTGGCAGGAGAAAGAGACGCTTATCAGTTTGCCCGATTTTACTAACCCCGCAGCCGCGGCGCGCGCGTGGGCCGAACAGTATGAAAAGCGTCAGCGTGCGGAAGCGCTGCTTGCCGTTTCTGCCCCAAAGGCGGAATTCTTTGACCGGTATGTCAGGGTTGAGGAGTCGCTTGGCTTCCGTCAGCTTTGTAAGATGCTGCGGGTGAAGGAGTCCCTGTTCCGGAGTTTTTTGCTTGAGCGCAACATTATGCAGCGCGTCGACGGTGCGCTGATGCCGCCGCAGTACCATATCGATGCGGGCTACTTTACCGTCCACGGCGGCGTAGGGGAAAACAAGCGTAGCTGGTCTCAGGCGCGTTTTACCGCCAGGGGCGTGAAATGGGTAGCCGATCTGTGGGCTAAACAACTCTCTTCGCTGCCGGTTGAGATGCCGCGCGCAGAACGCACCGAATCAAAAGCACCGGAACGTAGCTGGTTTTAACCATCCTCAGTAAAGCGTTTTGCCGGGAGCAACCTTCCTTTATCAACACATCGCGCAGGGATGCTTTGTTGCGCTTGTTCCCCCTTTCTGTAAATTCTTAACCTCAGCAAAAAGCCCTCCGGGCACGCCAATTATTCCAGTGAAAATGTGATGCAGGTCAGATTACTGGCGAAACCGTCTGGACAATCATTCCTTTTATTCCAGGTTTCGCTTATTCTAGCTGAAGCGTTTCAGTCGGCTAAATGTTCGACAAATAATCAAACAGACGCAGTTTAAGCAGGCGAGGATTCCCCTTCTGTGGTTGCTGGATTACTCTGTCATCCACTTCAGGCTGGCTAGCCTTGCAGGAGAGTTATGACCGTACGCATAGCGATTAATGGTTTCGGTCGCATCGGGCGCAATGTGGTTCGTGCTTTATATGAATCAGGGCGTCGGGCGGAAATCACCGTGGTGGCAATCAACGAACTTGCCGATGCCGTGGGCATGGCGCATTTGTTGAAATATGACACCAGCCATGGACGTTTCGCATGGGATGTTCGCCAGGAGCGTGAACAACTGATTGTCGGCGATGACGTTATTCGCATCCTGCATGAGCGTGCTATCGACGCGCTGCCGTGGCGTGAGTTAGGCGTCGATGTGGTGCTCGACTGTACAGGCGTGTATGGCAATCGTGAAGATGGCGAGGCGCATCTGGCGGCGGGCGCGAAAAAAGTGCTCTTTTCCCATCCTGGTAGCCACGACCTTGATGCAACGATTGTTTTCGGCGTTAACCAAAACACGCTGCGAGCCGACGACCTGCTGGTATCTAACGCGTCCTGTACGACGAACTGTATTATTCCGGTCATAAAACTACTCGACGATGCGTATGGCATTGAGTCAGGAACCGTGACAACGATTCACTCGGCGATGCACGACCAGCAAGTGATTGACGCCTATCACCCCGATTTGCGGCGTACGCGCGCGGCCAGCCAGTCCATCATCCCGGTGGATACCAAACTGGCGGCTGGCATCACGAGAATTTTCCCGCAGTTTAATGACAGATTTGAAGCGATAGCGGTACGTGTGCCGACAATTAATGTCACCGCTATCGATCTGAGTGTAACGGTGAAGAAACCGGTAAAAGCCAGTGAAGTCAATGCGTTGCTGCAAAAAGCAGCGCAGGGAACATTTCATGGTATAGTTGACTATACGGAATTACCGTTGGTTTCAACCGATTTTAACCACGATCCGCACAGTGCCATTGTTGATGGCACGCAGACACGGGTCAGTGGCGCGCACCTGATTAAAACCCTGGTATGGTGCGATAACGAATGGGGCTTTGCTAACCGAATGCTCGACACGACGTTAGCAATGGCGGCTATTGGTTTCAGGTAGGGCGCAACAGCGCTCGCAAAACTTTAAGAATCATTGAGAGGATTCACCATGTCTGTAATTAAGATGACCGATCTGGATCTGGCTGGTAAACGCGTTTTCATCCGTGCTGATCTGAACGTGCCGGTTAAAGATGGCAAAGTGACCAGCGACGCGCGTATTCGTGCTTCTCTGCCGACCATTGAACTGGCGCTGAAGCAAGGTGCGAAAGTAATGGTGACTTCCCATCTGGGTCGTCCGACCGAAGGCGAGTACAACGAAGAATTCTCTCTGCTGCCGGTTGTTAACTATCTGAAAGACAAACTGTCCAACCCGGTTCGCCTGGTTAAAGATTACCTGGACGGCGTAGAAGTTGCCGCAGGTGAACTGGTCGTTCTGGAAAACGTTCGCTTTAACAAAGGCGAGAAGAAAGACGACGAAGCGCTGTCTAAAAAATACGCTGCACTGTGCGACGTGTTCGTGATGGACGCATTCGGTACTGCGCACCGCGCGCAGGCGTCTACGCATGGTATCGGTAAATTTGCTGATGTTGCTTGCGCAGGCCCGCTGCTGGCAGACGAACTGGAAGCACTGGGTAAAGCGCTGAAAGAACCGGCTCGTCCAATGGTTGCTATCGTTGGTGGTTCTAAAGTTTCCACTAAACTGACCGTTCTGGATTCTCTGTCCAAAATTGCCGACCAGCTGATTGTTGGCGGCGGCATTGCTAACACCTTCGTTGCTGCGCAAGGCCACAATGTTGGTAAATCCCTGTACGAAGCCGATCTGGTTGATGAAGCCAAACGCCTGCTCAGTACTTGCGATATCCCGGTTCCGACAGATGTTCGCGTTGCGACTGAGTTCTCTGAAACCGCAACCGCGACCCTGAAATCTGTTTCTGATATCAAAGATGATGAGCAAATTCTGGATCTGGGCGACGTTTCTGCACAAAAACTGGCTGAAATCCTGAAAAACGCCAAAACTATTTTGTGGAACGGTCCGGTTGGCGTGTTTGAATTCCCGAACTTCCGTAAAGGTACCGAAATTGTGGCTAACGCGATTGCAGACAGCGACGCGTTCTCCATCGCAGGCGGCGGCGACACTCTGGCGGCGATTGACCTGTTTGGTATCTCTGACAAGATTTCCTACATCTCCACTGGCGGTGGCGCGTTCCTCGAATTTGTGGAAGGCAAAGTACTGCCGGCAGTAGCCATGCTCGAAGAGCGCGCTAAGAAGTAAGACATTCAAGGGCAGGGAAACCTGCCCTGTTTTCAGCGCGCTTTCGGGCTCGCTTTAATTCTCTACACAAAATCATTCAAGTTGCATCAAGGCGGCAACGGAGTGAATCATCAGGAACTGACTGAAATAAGTCTCTGATGTAAGCGAAGGCAGCCAGCGCCGAGTCAGCTTGATGGATGATGTGTACAACGGCCGAAGATACAGGACTACGTAACATGTCTAAAATTTTTGATTTCGTAAAACCTGGCGTGATCACTGGTGATGACGTTCAGAAAGTGTTCCAGGTAGCTAAAGAAAACAACTTCGCTCTGCCTGCGGTTAACTGCGTGGGTACTGACTCCATTAACGCTGTTCTGGAAGCTGCAGCGAAAGTTAAAGCGCCTGTTATCGTTCAGTTCTCTAACGGCGGCGCAGCGTTCATCGCTGGCAAAGGCGTGAAAACCGATGTTCCTCAGGGCGCGGCAATCCTTGGCGCAATCTCTGGTGCGCATCACGTACACCAGATGGCAGAACATTACGGCGTGCCGGTTATTCTGCATACCGACCACTGTGCGAAAAAACTGCTGCCGTGGATCGACGGCCTGCTGGATGCGGGTGAAAAACACTTCGCAGCTACTGGTAAACCGCTGTTCTCTTCTCACATGATTGACCTGTCTGAAGAGTCTCTGGAAGAGAACATCGCAATCAGCTCCAAATACCTGGCGCGTATGGCCAAAATGGGTATGACGCTGGAAATCGAACTGGGTTGCACCGGTGGTGAAGAAGACGGCGTAGACAACAGCCATATGGACGCGTCTGCACTGTACACCCAGCCGGAAGACGTTGATTACGCTTACACCGAGCTGAACAAAATCAGCCCGCGTTTCACCATCGCTGCTTCCTTCGGTAACGTACACGGCGTGTACAAACCGGGTAACGTGAAACTGACTCCGACTATCCTGCGCGACTCTCAGGAATATGTTTCCAAAAAACATAACCTGCCGCACAACAGCCTGAACTTCGTATTCCACGGTGGTTCCGGTTCTTCCGCTCAGGAAATCAAAGACTCCGTAAGCTACGGCGTTATCAAAATGAACATCGATACCGACACCCAATGGGCAACCTGGGAAGGTATTCTGAAGTACTACAAAGAAAACGAAGGCTACCTGCAGGGCCAGTTGGGCAACCCGAAAGGCGCAGACCAGCCGAACAAAAAATACTACGATCCGCGTGTATGGCTGCGTGCAGCGCAGTCCAGCATGGTGACTCGTCTGGAGCAGGCTTTCAAAGAGCTGAACGCGGTAGACGTTCTGTAATTTGTACTGCTTTTGTCTGAAAAGGCCCGCAAAATGCGGGCCTTTTTTTGTCTATAGAAAACCCCCAGCTAGGCTGGGGGTTCCGGAAAGCTTTCAGCTTTAAGCCAGTTATTAAAACCCCATTTGATTTGTTAAAACACCTTGCGGTCTGGCAACTGCAAAAGTTCAAC